>ERZ825324.25-NODE-25-length-206713-cov-14.694065_pt1:5000-206713 | contig 206713 bp, 175 predicted proteins | sample MGYA00519859_ERZ825324 | MGnify/ENA primary metagenome ERZ825324 (study PRJEB31778, sample SAMEA3449198) | human gut metagenome | biome: human gut; feature: human-associated habitat; material: faeces | place: United Kingdom | collected 2010/2012 ...
CCCTGACGGGGATAGAAATGGACTACTTTCTGTCACAGATTCCCGAAAGCAGAGGGGATTTCGGCTTGCAGGCTTATGTCTTTGAATATATGCGCGATACATTTGCAAGCTATGCGGCGGGTGACAAAAGCATTGGTATGAACACCCGCTATGTCCGCGTGGAGGCGGCGGCCGATAAGTACGGCGACGAATATTGCAGAAAAGCGATAGACAAATATCTCTATGACGAAGGCGACACACGCACGCCCGACGAATTCATTGACGATCTGAACAGAGGTACTGAAAATATTAAAAATTGACAAGATAATTTTTTTGTGAAAGCATACAAAGTTCAGTATAAAAATTTGTTCAAAGATACAAAATGTGACTTTCAATGACATTTTGCTTGAAATAAAATTTGATATATGCTATTATGTGATTGTGACAATGCATTGAAACAAAATTTATACGAAATTACAAAGGAGGATTCGCTCTATGAAAAAAGTGTTATCAATTGTTCTCTGTGCGATGGTTCTCGTCGCCATGCTTAGCAGCTCGGCATTTGCGGTAGTGAAGTCGGTACATTTGGATTCTACGCAGACGATTGCCGAAAGCGGTCTTGTGTATGGTTCATGGAAACTTATAACGGCATCGAATGATAAAACATCTACTTTTGCTGTTCATGTTCTCCCCAAGTATAAGAAAGCCGGCATTTGGTGGAATGGCGCTAGTGAAAAAATCGTGTTACGCCCGGGAACATCAATTGGAGACACAGCAACAAAGAGATTAAGTGATGAATATTATTGGAAGCTTGTACTTAATCCGGACGGAGCAGGCAAATACGGATGCACAGCTGACGGCACAATAAGACAGTAGTTTAAAAATTGCAGTAATTTGATCTGAATCCATGCGGCATTTATCTTTCGATAGATGCCCCATAATTGAAAGGGGTGTTGACGCTGAAAACAAGATGTTTGCTTTTCTTCAATGAATTCAGAAAAAATCCCGTCCTGAAAATAGCATATATTATATATTTTTTGCCAACTTTTGCATGGAGTGTATATTCGTTTGTAAATTCGCTGATATATAAAGAAATATTCTTTGGCTTGTGTTTTACATTGGTGGTTAGTCTCATCTATTTTGTATTCTTTGCGTTTATAAGCTATGAATTCGGAAGAATGGATTTTTCGGTCGGATTCGAGGAGTGCTGTTCGGCGATAAAATATGGGCGAGTCGAGGCGATCGAAGCCAGAATCTTGGTCATGATTTTTTTGGCGATGCCGTGTCTGATAATCAATTTGCTGATTTATATTATTGCCGGCATTGTATGCAGTGCAGGAGCTGCCGCAATATTTCATGTGCTTGCACATATTGTGATAAACTTCTTTGTTGTTCCGCTTATCGGAACCTTGCTCGGCGCGGTTCTTGCGATATATGCCAAAAGAGGCGTGGCATATATCGTATTGCTTGTTATTACTTTCTTTTCGAGCCCTGCGGTAAATGGCTTCTGCGCGGATTTATATTATTCCACTGGTATATCAGCAAACAGATGGTTAAGAGTTTTTCCTTTTATGACGCCGTCGTCATTTTTTTATACACCTAATATCGCTTACGGTTATTCGCTTAGACCGTATAGATTGTTTGCTTTTTTAATGTGGATATTGGTGCTTTGTGCGTTGCTTCTTTTCTTCTTCGCACGAAACCGTTATGGTAAGCACTTCCTTGTTTTGGGCGTTGCATGCTTGACTCTTGGACTGTGCTGCGCTCCAATTGTCCTTCAGAACAATTCCGATAATATTGAAGATATAGAAAGCACGGAAGAAGCCGGTGGGGAAATTCGATATTACATTATAAATAAAACATCCCCTCCGGATGCTTGCCCCGAGTTCAAAATAACTTCATACGATATGGAGCTGAAGCTCAGCAATGTGCTTCATGCCGAGGTCAATGTCTCGGTGTCCCCAAGCAATTTGGATATCTACGGCTTTACGCTTTACCACGGATACAAAGTCAAAGAAGTCAAAGATGAGAGCGGCAGGGAGCTGAAATTCAAGCAGACCGGCGATTGGATAGAGGTTGAGTCGGCGGGTGAGACCTCGTCGCTCACATTCAGCTACGACGGATATTCAAATACATATTACAGTAACGGACAGGGCGCAGCTTTGTCGGGAACATTTGCGTACTATCCCCGTGCCGGGTATGTCACTTGTTACGGTGATACCGGATATGAAACGCTGACTCTCGACGAGCCGACGCAGTTCGATGTGAAAATCAAAAACCGCAAGAAGTTTTTCACAAACCTTAACCGTACCGGGAAAAATACATTCTCCGGCAAAACCACCGGACTGACAATTGTCGGCGGGTTCTACAAAGAGGATAAAATAGGCGACACGAACCTTGTCTATACATATGTCGATATGGATGTCAATGAAATAAAGAAAGTGTTTTCGAATCTGATGCAGACATATGACAGATCGTTTAATACGGTAATGGTAACGCAGCTATATGATGGTGTTTCCATGCGCGATTATGGAGATACGCTTGTTTTCACCGGTGTATCTTTGAAGGGGATAGAAATGGACTATTTCCTGTCGCAGGTTCCCGAAAGCAGAGGGGATTTCGGCTTGCAGGCTTATATTTTTGAATATATGCGCGGTACATTTGAGGAATATGCTGAGGGGGATAAAAGCATTGGTAGGAACACCCGCTATGTCCGCGTGGAGGCGGCAGCCGATAAGTACGGCGACGAATATTGCAAAAAAGCGATAGACAAATATCTGTATGACGAGAGCGACACGCGCACGCCCGACGAATTCATTGACGATCTGAACAGAGGTACTGAAAATGTTGAAAATTGACGGACTTACTTATAAATTCGGAAAGAAAGCGGCGGTCGACTGCCTGTCATTTGAGTTTACGAATGGCGTATACGGTCTGCTCGGACCGAACGGCTCGGGCAAAACAACGCTCATGCGCTGCATAACAGGGCTCTATAATGTCAAGGGCGAGCACATTTTCTATAACGGCAAGCCGGTTGAAAAGGACAAAAGTTTCTCGCGTCATGTCGGCTATCTGCCGCAGAAATTCGGGATGTATCAGCACCTGACTCTGAACGAAATGCTGCTGCTCATAGCCAACATGAAGGGGCTCGATGACAAGTCGGCGCGCGAGAGCGTTGAAAAGGCGCTCAGGTTAGTCAACCTCACCGACTGCGCCGAAAAGAAGGTCAAGGCGCTCTCCGGCGGAATGGTTCGCCGCGCGGGAATAGCCCAGACTCTGCTCGGAGACCCGGATATTCTCATTTTTGATGAGCCGACCGCGGGACTCGATCCCGAGGAACGCCTGCGCTTTCAGAGCATTATCTCCGAGATAAAGAAGGACAAAATAATTCTTATCTCGACGCATATTGTCGAAGATGTCCATGCGGTGTGCGAGACTGTTGCGGTAATGCGAGACGGCAAGATAATAAAAAGCGGCACGCGCGAGGAGATGGCAGCGTGCGCCGAGGGCAAAACATATATCATAGACATGGACGATCTGCCGAAGTTCAAAGAGCCTTATTATAAGCAGAAGCAGTTCGACAGCGACGGAAAGTACTACCTGCGCCTTGTCAGCAGTGCGCCGCAGGATTTTGCGCCCGTCAAGCCGAATGTCGAGGACGGATACATATGCGCGCTCAAAGGAATATGAAGCTGTTGCTTCAGAGACAAAAATATCTGATCAAAAATATGGGTGCCCTCATGCCCGTTCCGATAGCGGCGATTTATGTGCTGGCTCTGCCGCTGTGTATTGTGCAGAGCAGAAACGGCAACGCGGAAGAGCTGCGCTCGTTCGTATCGCAGTTTTCGCAGGGCGTTTTTTCGGTGCTCTCCGTCTGGTGGGTTATATTCGGCGTGCGCGAATATTTTGAGGCGGACGGCTGCGAAGTCCTGTTTCTCCACAACAGGCGCGGATTCCTGCCCGATGCAATTCTATTTTATCTGCTGTTTGCTGTTTCGGCGGCGCCGTTCTATATAATCATGAACGCGGTTGCGGGGATATCGCTGTTTGCGCTTCTCCGCCTGCTGCTCAGCGGCATATTCTGTTTCGGATTGGTCTATTTTCTGATGTTCCTGACCCATTCGACAGCCATCACGCTCATGACGCTGTTTATCTACTCGCTCGGTGGAATGCTCATTTATCGCAGCCATCCGATCTTCCCTTTCTGCTATGACCTTAACTCTGCCACGGCGGAAAACTGCCTGGAATTCTATCTTCCGCTTGCGCTGATCGGCATTCTGCTGATTGCCGCAGGACAAATTGTAATTTCAAAAAACACAAGATATCATCAGTAAAATCCTCCGTAATTTCATAAAGACCCCCGACGCAAATGCTGCGCCGAGGGTCATTTTATTTGAACAGATTTTTCGTATAACTCGCCGATCTTCCGCCGATGCGTTTGTCTCCGGCGGCGGTTTGGCTTGACAGTCGCTTATATAAAGTTTCGAGTATTCCGCCTATAATCAGATTTGCCGACATCAGCCCGAGCGTCTGCCGCGCCCCGAAATGAATCGGCAGAAAGGTGCAGATTATTATAGCGGCGGTGAGAATCAGGTGAATCGCCAGAAACACGAAGCTCACTGTGCGATATGTCATGATGCTCGAACTGAATTTGCGCGGACGCTCTTTGTATATGCGCACCATTTTGCGCGCGGAATATTTTCTGCGCTCGGTCCGCCGCAGGTAGTCGAGATATTCTTTCTCCGTCAGTCCGTCGATGAAAATCGACTCAATGATGTCTCTGAAAACCGACATAGTGAGCAGCAGCCCTACTAACGAACCTCCGACAGTAAACCCGAGCAGCATCCATGCGCCGCGAATAGTTTCGATTATATACTTCAGCCCGACCGCCTCCTTTGCACTGAAAGAATTATATCATACCCACAATGCGGCAGTCAAGGAAACTCCGTCTGCGACATCGCAGGCGGCGGTGTTTTGCTTTGCGGCTCAAAATAAACCTCAAAATATGATAGAATTTTCGACTTTGCTGTGCTATAATATAGAAGACTATAATGGCATATACTGTCACTACTGCTTTAGGAGTGTTTTTATTGCAGACAAATGTTGATTCGCTGAAAATAAACTACATGGACAAAGGCTCGGGCGAGCTTGTGGTTCTGCTGCACGGTTGGGGCTCGAACATAGAGCTTTTCGAAAATATGTCCGAACTGCTCGCGCGCAAATATCATGTTGTCGCGCCCGACATGCCCGGCTTCGGGCTGTCCGACGAGCCGAAGGAGCCCTGGCGCGTCGATGATTATGTCGATTTCGTGCTGAAATTCCTTGAGCCGTTTGCGCCCGAGAAGGTGACTTTCCTCGGCCACTCGTTCGGCGGCAGGGTCATCATAAAAATGGCGAGCCGCGATTTGCCGTTTGAGATCGAAAAGGTCATTCTGGTCGATTCGGCGGGAGTCAGACCGAAAAAGACGGCGGCGCAGAAGATAAGACAGCGCAACTATAAAATAGGCAGAAAGATTCTTGAAACCGCGCCCGTAAAGGCGCTGTTCCCCGACGCACTCGAGGAGTTCCGCCGCAGCCACGGCTCTGCCGATTATAACAGCGCAACGCCTGTTATGCGTCAAACGCTTGTCAACACGGTCAACGAGGATCTCGTGGAATATATGCCGAATATGAAGATGCCCGTTTTGCTGGTATGGGGCGAGAACGACGACGCAACGCCGCTGAGCGACGCGAAATTGATGGAGCAGCTCATGCCCGACGCCGGACTCGTCACCCTCAAGAACTGCGGACACTATTCGTTCCTTGAACAGCAGTTCACCTTCAACAAGGTGCTCGCATCGTTCATGGAGATAGACTGACCGACACGACAGCTTTTGTGAAAGGATTGATCTTTTAAATGACGATATTTTCCGAAGTGCTTATTTTTGCGGCGTTTTGGCTGTTCGCAGTGCTCTCGACGCTGTTTTATATGCATATGTTCCAGCTGAATTCATACCGCGCCGACGATCAGTGGCACTGGATGCTCAAGAACCGCGGCAAGGTAGTGCCGCTCGCTCTGCCGCTTATCGGAGCGATTATCGGCGTTATCTGCGGGAAGAATGCCGGCATGATAGTCTGCGCCGTGTTCGTTCTCTTGGCGTGCCTGTTCTATAAGCCGAAAAAGGCGAAAAAGCCGCTCAAATATACGCCCCGCGTCAAGCGTATGCTCGTCACCGTCGCGGTGCTCTATGTTGCAATGACCGTCCTGCTCGCGGTGTTCGCATCCGGGCGCATAACGGCGCTTGTCGTCGGTCTTGTTGCCGCAGCTTCGCCGTTTGTCATAATCCTCGCCAATATTATAAATAAGCCTATCGAGCTTTCGATAAACAGATATTACACGAACGACGCGAAAAAAATGCTCGCCGCCTGCCCGAATCTTACAGTTATCGGCGTCACCGGAAGCTACGGCAAAACGAGCGTCAAGTTCTACCTCAACACTCTTCTCAAGGCAAAATACAATGTCCTCATGACCCCCGAGAGTTACAACACTCCAATGGGCGTCGTCAAGACCGTGCGCGGTTCGCTCAGAGCGACGCACGAAATCTTCATCTGCGAGATGGGCGCGAAATATGTCGGCGATATCAAAGAGCTGTGCGATATAGTCCACCCGAAGCACGGCATAATAACCTCGATAGGTCCTCAGCATCTCGAGAGCTTCAAGTCTCTTCAGAATGTTATTAACACGAAGTTCGAGCTCGCCGATGCACTGCCGAAGGACGGCATGCTGTTTTTGAACGGCGACAATGAATATATAGCCGAAAGAGCGCCCGACGGCGCGATAACCTACGGACTCAATTCCGACAGCAAGTATAAAGCAAAGCTTATCAGCGTCGGCGACAAGGGCACTACTTTTGAAGTCACAACGCCCGACGGCGAAAAAGAGGAGTTCACGACAAAGCTCATCGGCACCCACAACTGCCTGAACATCCTCGGCGCGATAGCAGTTTCGCATGAACTGGGCATCTCACTTGCCGAGCTGCGCCCGCAGGTGCGCCGCCTCGAATCCGTACCGCACCGCCTCGAGCTATCAAAGCGCGTCGGCATGACGCTTATAGACGACTCGTATAACTCAAACCCGAGCGGCACGAAAGCGGCGCTTGAGACTCTGAGCTTCTTCGAGGGCGAGAAGATTCTCGTCACGCCCGGCATGGTCGAACTCGGCGACAAGCAGGAGGAATACAACTGCGAATTCGGCAGAAACGCCGCCGCAGTCTGCGACTATGTTGCCCTTGTCGGCGAAAGGCAGACGAAGAGCATATACAAAGGTCTTATCGAGGCAGGCTTTGACGAGTCCCGCATATTTGTGTCTCCCGCGCTCGGCGATGCGCTCGCAAAGGTCGGCGCGATAAGAACGGATAAAAAGAAGATCGTCCTGCTCGAAAACGACCTTCCCGACAATTATTAATGGGGGTATTCCTATGAAGATAAAGCTTGCAGTCATGTTCGGCGGCAGAAGCGTTGAGCATGAGATTTCCGTCATTTCCGCCATCCAGGCGATCCACGCGGTGGATAAAGACAAATACGATGTTATCCCGATTTATATCACAAAGAACAACGAGATGTATGTCGGCGAACATATCGGCGAGATCGAGGCTTATAAAAATATCAATGCGCTTATCGCGGAGAGCACGCGCGTTAATCTCGTCAACGACGGCGACCGCACGCTGATAGTCAGATATCCGCACAAGGCTTTTGCAAAGGATGTTATTGATTATATCGACGTCGCGTTCCCGATAGTCCACGGCACGAATGTCGAGGACGGAACTTTGCAGGGCTATCTCCAGATGCTCAATCTTCCGTATGTCGGCTGTGATGTTATCTCGTCGGCGGTCGGAATGGATAAATATGTTATGAAGACCGTCTTTAAAGATAACGGCATCCCCGTGCTCGACTGCGTTTGCGTCGATGCGGAGGACTATGACGCCGACCCGGAAAAGATAATTGCGGATATCGAGAAGAAATTCAGCTATCCCGTTATCGTCAAGCCGATAAACCTCGGTTCGAGCATCGGTATCAGCAAGGCGCATGACACCGACGGACTTGAAAATTCGCTCTCGAACGCGTTCGACTATGCGGACAGAGTCCTTGTCGAGCCCGCGATAGAGAACCTGCGCGAAATAAACTGCTCCGTTCTCGGCGACAGACATTCGGCGCGCGCTTCCGTCTGCGAAGAGCCGCTCAATGCGACGGATATCCTGAGCTATGAGGATAAATATATCGGCAACGCTTCTAAATCCGGCTCAAAGGGCATGGCGTCGACCCAGCGCAGAATCCCTGCCGACATCCCGAAAGAGACCGAAAACGAGATACGCGAGATGGCGGTCAAGGCGTTCAGGGTGCTCGGCTGCAGCGGCGTGTCGCGTATAGATTTTATGATTGACGCCTCGACCGGTGAGGTCTGGCTCAACGAGATAAACACGATTCCCGGCTCGCTCTCGTTCTACCTCTGGGAGCCTCTTGGGGTCAAATATACCGAGCTTATCGACGAGATGATATCGCTCGCCATGAAGCGTGAACGCGAGCGCGAATCGATAACCTATTCGTTCGACACCAATGTGCTCTCGGGCATAAAGCTCGGCGGCAAAAAGACAGGCAAGATGTAATTTCAGGCTATGGCGCGCCGGCGCCGTGAAACGGCGCCGCGCGAGCCTGCGACTCGCACTGCGCGGGCTTCGCCCCCGTGTGGCGCGCCGAAGAAAGGATGTCTCATTATGGCAGTATTCAGACCCTTCAAAGCAGTAAGACCCATCCCCGAATACGCGTCGCGTGTTGCGGCTCTTCCCTATGATGTTATGAACAGCGACGAAGCCCGCGAGATGGTAAAGGGCAATCCCTATTCGTTCCTCCATGTCGACAAGGCGGAGGTCGATTTGCCCGTCGGCACAGAGCTCTATTCCGAAGCTGTCTACAACAAGGCGGCGGAAAATCTCCAAAAGCTCGAAACCGACGGTATCTGCAAGCAGGACAAGACGGATTGCATGTACATATACCGTCAGATAATGGACGGCAGAAGCCAGATGGGTCTCGTCGGCTGCGTGTCGATAGACGACTATATGAACAATGTCATAAAGAAACATGAGCTGACCCGCGCCGACAAGGAGCAGGACAGAATAAATCATGTCGATTATTGCGACGCGAACACAGGTCCTATCTTCCTTACATACAGAGACAACGCCGCGGTCGGCGATATCGTCAAGGCGTGGCAGGCGGAGCATGAGCCGGTCTACGATTTTGTCTCCGACGGCGTCGCCCAGACAGTCTGGGTCATCGACTGCCCCGAGACGATAAAGAAACTTTCGTCTCTCTTCGCGGGCATCGATTCGCTCTATATTGCGGACGGTCATCACCGCGCCGCTTCGGCGGTCAAAGTCGGCAAAAAGCGCAGAGAGCAGAATCCCGGATACACCGGAAACGAGGAGTTTAACTTCTTCCTCGCCGTGCTGTTCGCGCAGAGCGAGCTTGCGATAATGGACTACAACAGAGTCATAAAAGACCTAAACGGTCTGACTCAGGACGAGTTTATAGCAAAAATAAGCGAAAGCTTTACCGTTGAATCCGCGCCCGAGTCGCCTTATAAGCCGCAGGATAAGCACACATTCGGAATGTACCTCGGTGGAAAGTGGTACAAGCTCACCGCAAAGGACGGCACTTTCGATGCGTTCGACCCGGTCGCAGCGCTCGATGTTTCGATACTTCAGCAGAATCTCATCTCTCCTGTGCTCGGAATAGACGATCCGCGAACCGACAAGAGGATTGACTTCGTCGGCGGCATACGCGGCCTTAAAGAGCTCGAGCGCAGGGCGCAGAGCGACATGTGCCTCGCATTTTCGATGTTCCCGACGACCGTTGACGACCTTATGGATATAGCCGACGCAGGCAAGATAATGCCGCCGAAATCAACCTGGTTCGAGCCGAAACTGCTCAGCGGTCTGTTTGTGCATAAGCTTAAATAAGGGGTGAAAACATGGTAAGATACAAGACCGAACCCGGCGAAAAGGAGCAGAAAATCCTCGCAGAAATTTCGCTCAACACGCCGAACAATCTGAAAAGGCGCAAGGTGATTTCTGCAGTTTCGGCGGTTCTCTGTGTCATATATGCGGCGTTCGCCGTGTGGATGTTCGCGCGCGGTGTTGTCGGCAACGGGTTCCTGCTGCTCGGCTTTGCAGTGCTTTTTCTGCTGATAATTTTGTTTTCCAAAAAGTTTCAGCTCAGTGTAATGCAAAAGCTCATGAAAAAGAGAAACAATGCTGTTTTGGGCGGAACTTTTGAATATGTCATTGACGATGACGGCGTGGCGATAACTTCGCCGCTCGGCACGGGCAAAAACAACTGGTCGGCTTTCGACCGATGGGGCGAACAGGACGGATATATCTATCTCGTGCGCCTTGATAACAATGTCGTGCTCATGGATAAATCCCGCCTGACTCCCGATGAACTGAAAGAGCTTGAAAGATTGCTCGAAAATGTGAAAAAATGAGTCTGATTGAAAAACTTCCCGACCTCAATGCTGTCAAGGGCGGCTTTGGCGAACGGCTCGCCGCCTATTACAGCAAGACGGTGTTCTCAGATGCATATGTTCTGCATGATGTGCTTATCGACGGAAAAGACGAGCATAAATCCCAGATAGACCTGATAATAATTGCCGCAAGCGGAATTTATGTCGTAGAAGTAAAGACTTTCAGCGACGCTAAAATATACGGCGATGGGCGAAAGAGGGATTGGCAGTATTACCTCGGCGGGCACAGGTATGATTTCTACAATCCGATTATGCAGAACAAAAAGCATGTAGAATATCTCAAAAAGATGCTCTCTGATTTTGCTAAAGTCGAGTTCTACTCTGTTGTGCTGATGCTGTGTGATGACTGCAAGGTGTCTAATGTGAACAGATCCGACAGAGTCGATACGGTCGTCTGCACAAGCTTACCCGCCATGAACAGGGCAATGAAGATGTTTTTGGAAGCGAACGAAACTAAGCTTAGCCCGGCGGATACGAGAAAAATATATGATTATATCAAGGAAAATCAGGAACAGGGAAAAGAAGCCCGAATAGCGCACAAGGAGGATGTGAAGGCGTATTGGCAGAAGGTGCAGACCGAAAGGGAGAACCGCGTCTGCCCGTACTGCAAGAAGCCGCTCGTGCTGAGGCATGGGCAATACGGCAATTTTTATGGGTGCTCGGGTTATCCCAAGTGCAGATATACTGAAAAATAAAGTAAAAGCGGAGACTGCTTCAGCCTCCGCTTTTTGTTATTCTTTTGCCGCTTTTCTTTCTTCTTCCTCATATGTTGTGACGATCGCCTGGGATATCACCACCATGGTGCGCCTGACTCTGCGCGCCATCTCCTCCGGCGGCTCCGGGTCGGAGCTGTTGAGCCAGCGGATGAGAGTCGAGACCATGCCGTCGGCGAGGAATGTCACGAGAAATTCCGTGTCCTCTTTGCTGTCAAAAAGATTGCCGACAAGCTCCTCGAGCACCGGGTGAATCTGCATGCGGAAATAGTCCCTGAACGAGTTCTGTCCGGTTATCTGAAGCGCACTGCGGTAGAACTCGCGGTCGGAATAAAAATATTCGCATATCTCTTCAAAGTTCGCAATATGATCCGGTCGGTTGCGAATCTCGCTGAACTCCGTGTCGAATATCCAGTTGACAAGATCATATTTGTCGCAGAAATGATAATAAAAGCTCTTGCGGTTCATCCCGCATTTTTCACATATGTCTCCGACGCTTATCTTCGTCAGGGGCTGGGTCTTCATCAGTTCCTTGAGTGACGAAGCGAGCGCCCTTTTCGTTATGAGCGAATCCGGCATATTCCCTCTTTCCTCCCTTTATTTTCCCTTTGTGTTATATTATATCACAAAATTCGCCATGCTTCAACCCCCGCGATTTTGGCGCCGCCGATTACTTCATTGCCGATATAAAACGCCGCAAACTGCCCGGGAGTGACCGACCTCTGCGGCTCGGAAAATATGACGCGCGCCGTATTTTTTGAGTCGAATTCAACATGCGCGGGCGCCGCGGGGGCTCTGAATCTTATCTTGACATCGCAGTCGAAGCTGCCGCTCATTTGCGCGCTTATCGCGTTTATGCCTTCGACCGTAAATTCCTTTGCATACTGCGCGCCGTTCTCGCCGAGGATAACCGCGTTTTGCTCCGGCACGATGCGCGTGACGAACATCGGGCGGCCGAACGCGCCGAGCCCCTTGCGCTGACCGACGGTGTAGTTCATTATACCCTTGTGTCTGCCGATGACATTGCCCTGAGTGTCGAGAAAATCGCCCTCGCCCATGTCTTTGAATCCGTGCGAGCGAATGAATGATGAATAGTCGTTGTCGGGGATGAAACAGATCTCCTGGCTGTCCTTTTTCTGCGCGACCGGCAGAGAAAATTTCTCCGCAAGGTCGCGTATAGCGCTCTTCTCCATCCCGTCTATCGGGAACATCGCATGGGCGAGCTGAAATTCAGAGAGCATGCAGAGAAAATAGCTCTGATCTTTCGCGCTGTCCGAGCGCAGGAGCTTTGTGCGTTCGCCGCTTTTGTCGAGCGAGGCATAGTGTCCTGTCGCGACATAATCGCCGCCGTTTTCGAGGGCGAACTTGAGCATCGCGCCGAACTTTATCTCTCTGTTGCAGACGACGCAGGGGTTCGGAGTCGCTCCGCGCAGATATTCGGCGGCAAAATAGTCCATGACTTTTTCTTTGAACTCGCCGCGCAAATCGAGTACGCAGTGCTCTATTTTAAGAGCCTTCGCCACATTTTTCGCGTCCTCAATGTCGCTGTCCGCGCCGTCGCCGGGCTTTAATCGTAGGGTCACGCCCACGGTGTCATATCCGCGCTCTTTTAGCAGAGCCGCGGCAACGGAGCTGTCGACCCCGCCGCTCATGCCTATAAATACGCGCTCCAAGCTTTCGCCCCCTTTCGATTCTCTGTTGATTATACCATATCCCGCCCGACTATGCAAAGCAACTTAAATTTTACATCCCGAAATCATTTCGTTTTCTGCGGAATATTTTTATATATTTTTTGTTATGATGCTTTTTAAGTGTTATTTTTCGGTTAGTGCATGATTACCGGAAAATAAAATCTCGAAATCCGCTTGCAGAAAGCGGTAAAAAAGAGTATAATAAAAGATATATTGAGGGATTATGCGCTTTAGATACACGCACAGACCCGTGCGCCGCAATCGTATATACACGGTTCACTTTCGTTGACAATGCGGCTTTGGTCATTGCCGGGTCTTATTTCCAAGGGAGGATTTATTTTGTCAGTTGATCTACACTGTCACACGAAGTTATCAAACAGTTCCATGGGTATTGATGACCTTATTATGCTCGCAAAAAAACGCGGCGTCGATACCATTTCTATCACAGACCATGACTGCCAGGCGGGTTCCGTCCGCGGCAGGATAATCGCCGCAAGACGCGGAGTGACCGTTGTCCCCGGCGTTGAACTGTCCGCATCGGATGCCGAAACCGGCCGCCAGGTACATATTCTCGGTTACTTCTGCGACAGTCCGGACAGACTCGAGGAGCTCTGCCATAAGAACAACGCAGCGCGCAAAAAGGCGGGTCAGTATATGATTCTCAAGGCTGCTCAGCGCTATCCCATCTCCGCGGAGCTCGTCATGAAATGCGCCGCCGGCTCGACCGGAATTTTCGAGGAGCACATCATGCACGCGCTTGTCGAATGCGGTATCACGCAGGATTTCCACGGCGAGATATACGACGAGCTTTTCAACCCCGAGAGCCCGAAAAATATTGTTGTTGAGCCGAAATTTATCGGCGTTAAAGAGGTTATCGACGCAATCCACGGCGCGGGCGGCATAGCCGTACTCGCTCATCCGTATAAATATAACAGCGTGCCCGGGCTTGACCGCTATGTCGAATACGGCATAGACGGCATCGAGGTCTGGTGCCCGTCGAGCAGCGAGGAGCAGCAGAAGGATATGCTCGACTACGCAAAGAGTCACAAGCTCCTTGCAATAGGCGGCTCGGACTTCAGCGGTATGTATAACCGCGGCACTGTCAGCATCGGCGATTTCAACACACCCGCCGCCGACTTCAAAGCACTCAGCGACTATAAGGCCATGCTCAAAAAGCGAGCCAAATAAGTTAGGAGGAATCGCAGTGTGCCCCGAAAACGACAATGACATAAAAGTGTTTCACCCGTCAAACGAAAAGAAAGAACACGCCGAGGAGTCTGCCGATCTCAGCCAGGACATTCTTCTCGCCGTGCAGGAGCTTGACGCGCAGCGTTCAAACGGCAATCTCCGCCGCGCACAAAAGCTCGGGAAGAGGCTCGCCCAAATTACGCCCGAAAATGCGGCGAGGCTCGGCGGAATAGACATAAAGGCAAAAGCCGACATAGACCCGCAGGAGCTGCCCTCAAATGTGCTCTATCAGGCGCGCGTGCTCATGCTCTTCACCGCGCAGCTGACTCTCCACCGCCTGCTGCCGCCCACGCTCTCGAACGAGGCGGTCAACTCCATGTATGACAACCTGAGCGAGGGCTTCTACGACAATGTCATGGAGGGCGCATCGTTCTCGATATACTACCTTGCCGTCAGAAAGGGCTTCAATATCAGCGAGAACATAGGCAGGGGCTTCGCCATGCTCTGCGGCGACGAGGACTCCGCCGACTACGCAAAAATCGGCACGCTCGTCTACACGCTGTCCGATGAGTATGTCGCCCGCCGCGTAAAGGAATCGGGCTTCAAAAAATAAAAATCAAGCTCAAAAAGCTAAAAGCCGAACGGACAACTCCGCTCGGCTTTATTTATATCATTTCGGCTTCTTTTCCGATATATTTGCAGTATTCCTGCGCCGTCATCAGCCTGCCTGCCCGCTCGATATCGCCGAACTCGACGAGCCACGAGCCGTAGGGGTCGAAGTTTAGGCTCTGCGGGTCGTCGAGCAAGCTGTCGTTCACCCGCAGCACCGTTCCGCTTATCGGCGCGGATATATCCCAAACGCCCTTGAAAGCCTCGGCGTCGCCTATAACCTCGCCCGCGCAGTAATATTCTCCCTCGTCGCAGAGGTTCACGAATGATATCCTTCCCCGCTTTTGCGGCACAAAGTCGGAAATCCCGACCCGCGCCGTGCCGTCGAGCGCAAGCTCAACCCACTCGTGGGAGGCGGTGTAGAGCAGTCCGCGTTTTACTTTCATATGCCGAAATATTCCTTTGCGTTATTAAACGAGATGTCGCAGACTATCTTTTTGAGCGTGTCCATGTCTGCGGGATAGAGTCCGCGCTCAACCGTGCTGCCTATGAGGTCGCAGAGTATGCGGCGGAAATATTCGTGGCGCGGATAGGACAGGAACGAGCGCGAATCCGTCACCATGCCGACAAACTTCGAGAGCGCGCCCGTATTTGCAAGCGCCTTCATCTGCTCGCGCATACCGTCGATATTGTCGTTGAACCACCACGCCGAGCCGAACTGAATTTTCGACGCCGCCTGCGAGCTCTGGAAGTTGCCGAGCATCGCGCCGAGGACATAGTTATCCTTGGGATTGAGCGTGAAGAGCACGGTCTTGGGCAGAAGCTCCCCAACATCGAGGGAATCGAGCAGGCGCGAAAGATTGTCCGCAACCTCGTGGTCGGCTATCGAGTCGAAGCCGCTGTCCGGGCCGAGAGATTTGAACATACGCGAATTGTTGTTGCGCGTTGCGCCGATGTGTATCTCCATGCCCCAGCCGCGGCGCGCGTATTCTTTTGCAAAGAAGCGCATAAGCTCGGTCTTGTATTCGTCAACTTCACATTCGCTCAGCTCCTCGCCGCCGAGAGCCTTTTTGAACACTCTGTCGAGCTCCGCCGCGTCTGCGCGCTTATAGGGCACGCGGGTGAATGCGTGGTCGCTCGCGCGGCAGCCCATCTTTTCAAACAGGTCGATTCGGCTCAGGAGCACTTCTTCGAGCTTTTCGTAGCTGTCGACTTTTTCGCCCGAAGCTTTTTCAAGAGCCTTCACCCAGTCGCGGTAGCCGGGCAGCTCGATGCCGAGCGCCTTGTCGGGTCTGAACGCCGGGATAACGCGGCATTTGAAGCTCTTGTCCTCGGCGATGAGCTTGTGATATTCGAGGCTGTCCGCCGCGTCGTCGGTCGTGCAGAGGCACACGACATTCGAGCTTTCGATAAGCTCGCGCGGGGTGAATCCGCCCGCCGCTATCTTCGCGTTCGCGCGGTTCCAGATATCCTTCGCCGTCTTTTCGCTCAGCGGCTCATATATGTCAAAATATCTCTGAAGCTCGAGGTGAGTCCAGTGATAGAGCGGGTTGCCGAGAAGATACGGCATTATCTTCGCCCACGCCATGAATTTTTCGCGCGGGGAGGCGTCGCCCATGATGTATTTTTCCGGGACGCCGCAGGAGCGCATCGCGCGCCACTTGTAGTGATCGCCCGCGAGCCAGAGCCATGCTATATCCTCGGGCGCACGGTTTTCATATATTTCCTTGGGCGACAGGTGACAGTGCCAGTCGAATATCGGCATCTCGTTAGCTACGGCGAAAAGCTCGCGCGCGGTGTCGCTCTCAAGCAGAAAATCCTTGTCCATAAAAGCTTTCATTCGTATCTCCTCCCGATTTCTCGTTGATATTATTATAACCTCCGCCGCCGATATAAGCAATAGTGTGCGTTGACAAAAAGATTAATTTTCTGTAATATAAGAGCGGATAAATTTGTTTTCAAGAGGTGCTCACTTTGAGAAAATTCAAGATAATAAACCCCTATGCCGGCGTTGACTGGGACAGCTGGCATCATTACAAAACCAATCTGCACACGCACTCGACCGCGAGCGACGCGCAGGTCGATTTTTCGGACATGATAAAGGCATATTACGACGCGGGCTTTGACATTCTCGCCATGACGGACCATGGAGTCGTGAACCACGGCTGGAATCAAAAGCCCCGGCGCATCCCCGTGCTCTCAGTCAGCTCCATTATAAAAAAGCCGACATGGCTCAGCGACGAGGAGTACAGCGCGATACTCGACGGCACATACAAAAACCGCGGGCGCGGCATGACCGATTTAAGATACGGAATCGAGATAAACACCGCCGTGTTCACAAAAGCCCATGTCAACGGATTTTTTACCGAATACGGTCAGGGGCTCGTCGGGCACGAAAACGACTTTGAAGGGCCGGTCAAGGGCGTCGCCGAGAGCGGCGGGCTTTCCGTCATAAACCACCCCGGCGACTGGCTCGAATCCTATGTCGATGTGAATCACGCGCACGAAAAAAAGAATGTCGAGCTGTTCGCCGATATATTAAAAAAATATCCGTCGTGCCTTGGCATCGAGGCGTTCAACCGCATCGATACCGTTACCTGCGCCGACCGCATACTCTGGGACGAACTGCTTTCGGCAGTCATACCGAGCGGCAGAAATGTCTGGGGCTTCGCGAACAGCGACGCCCATGTGCTCTCCGATATCGACACGAGCTTCATGGATTTTGTTCTGCCGGACAGGACGGAGCAGACCGTCCGCCGCGGCATGGAGAACGGCACATTTTTCTCCATCGGCAGGCGCGCTGTATATGAGCTCGGTAAAGATTTTGTCGGCGAGGGCGAATATCCGACCGTCACGCGCATAACCGTGAATGAAGATGAGCAGAGCATAAGCATCGAGGGCAAAAATTATAACCGCGTGCAGTGGATATCAAACGGTAAAATAATCGCTGAGGGCGAAAAAATCGATCTCATCGCCGCGTCGCAGAACATCGGCTGCTATGTCCGCGCTCAGCTGCTCGGCAAGGGCGGCATATGTTTAACTCAGGCGTTCGTGCTCGACGACGGCAATATGCATGAAGTGACCCTGCGCAATATCACGCCGCAGCAGCGCAAAATAGAACGCGCCGAAGATAAATTCAAGAGCACCAGATTCTATGTTCTCGGTCAGGAGATATCCCGCGAAATAGCATACAGAAAACGCCGCAGGCAGGAGAAAAAGAAATGAAAAAATCATCGAAAAAGGGTCTTAAAATCGCCGCGATAACCGTCGGATGCATAGCGCTGGCGGTCGCCGCCGGGTTCGGCACATACAGAATAAAGAACCGCATCGACTCAAAAAAATATAATCTTATCACGCTCGACACCTCGTCGCTTCCCGCGCCGCAGGAGCCGGTGCGCGACGATTTTGTTCAGCTCAAAAATGTCAGGATGCACTATGTCGTTTACGGCAGCGGCGAGCAGCCGCTTGTATTGATCCACGGAAACGGCGGCAGCGCGAAGTCGCTCGCCGAGGCGGCAAGCTATCTCGCCAACGACTACACAGTCTATGTGATTGAGAGCCGCTGCCACGGACAGAGCAGCGACCCGGGCACGATAGACTACGAATCCATGGCGGACGACACCGCGCAGTTCATCGCCGCGATGAAGCTCAGAAAGCCGTATATCATGGGACACAGCGACGGCGGCATCATCGCGCTGACGCTCGCCGCGAGATACCCGGATATCCCCGGCGCGATAATATCCTGCGGCGCGAATACGAGCCCCAAGACGATGAAGCCATATTTTATCATCGGCGTGAAATTCAACAATATGTTCCACCACGATAAGCTCAATGACATGATGCTCACCCTGCCGGATATCACTGCCGAAATGCTCGGCGAGATAACTGCGCCGACCTATATTGTCGCGGGCGAGCATGATATTATGTGGCTCTCCGATACGGCGTATATGTACAGAAAGATCCCCAACAGCCGCATCGCGATAATCAAGGGCGCGGGGCACTCGACATATATGTCGCACGACGGCAAGCAGGCTTATGTGCTCGCCAAGGGATTTTTTGACACACTCTGATATATAAATTTAACAGCCGCCGATTCGGTTTTTTACGCTGAATACGGCGGCCGTTTTTATTTTGCGGCTGTCCGTTTTCACCCTTTCGGCATATTATGCTATGGGGTCGTTCCCCACGAAATCCAAAACAAGCGCGGATATGCCGAAGGTGACAGATTTCTGTCCGCAGGGGAGCCGCGGCTGTGTGTCCGCGCATAAGAATAGAGGCTCCCCAAAGCGGGGAGCCTCATCGGAATTTTATCTTATAAAATGCGTCCATGCGTGTTCTTCCGTCTCCGGGAGCCCGAATTTTTCTTTGCCCAGAGCGATACTCTTCATAAGGAAAGTCATGTTCCGCGCGAGCGTGCGCATGGTCTGCTTTCCCTCTTCGTCCATGTCGGCTTCGCCCTTTTCGCGCCCGTGGATCGAGTTCCAATACTGGCTCGACGCTATCGGCATATTGGATATAGTGAAATATTTATTCAACTCGTCAAATGTCGCGGAACATCCGCCGCGCCTTGCGCATACCACGCTCGCGCCGACCTTCATGGTCTTGTCAAAAGGCGTGCTGTAAAAAAGCCTGTCGAGGACGGCTATCAGCGTCGCGTTTGCGGAGGCATAATAGACGGGACTTGCCACAACAAGACCGTCCGCCTCGCGGAATTTCGGCGCAAGCTCATTGACAATATCATCAAAGACGCATTTCCCGAGCTCACCGCACCGTCTGCAAGCGATGCAGCCCCTGACATCCATATTGCCGACCTGCACCGTCTCGGTCTCAACGCCCTGCGCCTCAAAAATCTTTTCCATTTCTTTTATAGCGAGCGAAGTGTTGCCGTTTATCCTCGGGCTGCCGTTGATAATGAGCACTTTCATTTTTCATACCTCTTTCTCATATATATTAAAAATTTTACTGATTTCCCGCTTTGATTATACCACATCCCTCCGCATTTTCAACGCGAAAAATCCCCCTGCCAATCGGCAGAGGGCAAATCAAACAAATCATTTCTTTCGCGTCATAAAAGCCCCGGCGAGCGAACCGACAAAAGCTATCGGCGCAAATCGGACAAACAGCCACTCGAACACATGATAAACAGTGCCGAAAACCGCCGTCTCCGGGTCGCCGAAATTCCAGCCGAGATACGGGCTGCCGAGCGATATCAGCACCGCAGAGATAATTATTATAGCCGCGCAGAGTGCAATAAACAGCCAGTGAAGCGCCGCTCTTCTCGCGATTTTTCTTCGCGCGAGCTGCAGGTTTATCACCTCGAGCTTTTCGCATATCGCTTTCAGCTCGTCCGCTTCCTGCTTTACGACATTCTCGCCGAGCAGTGTGCTCACGGGAGTTTCGAGCGCGTCTGAAAGAGATATAAGCATATCCAAATCGGGGACGGACAACCCCTGCTCCCATTTGGACACGGTCTGCCGCACGACATTCAGCTTGACCGCGAGCTCCGCCTGCGAGAGTCCTTTTGCTTTTCTTTTGCAGGCGTTTTCTTTTTCAAATAAAAAGAAAATGCCGAAACGCGGGAAGTATATATCATTTAATTATAGTGCGTAGCAAAGGTAGGAAATGGATTTTACAATTCTATTTTGTGCCGCTGTCGCGGCATCGGTGCGTCGAGGTCGCCGCACCCTACAACGCCTGGGAGCGTGTGCCAAGTATTTTTGCAAGTTTCGTCGGCAGATGATATCTGCCCCTACCGCACACTTCTTCGTTTTTCACTTTTACTTATTACTTTGAACGAAGCGGAATAACCCCTCAGGCTCGGCTCACGCCGAGCCATCTCCCCTACAGGGGAGCCTGATAGATTTCACGACAAATCCCAAATTTGCACCGCCCCACAACTCACAACTTAAAAACAACGGCGCGACCAAAAAGTCACACCGTTTATAAATTCAATAATAGCCGCAAAACGGGTGCTTCCCGTCCGTTTATTCGCCGTTATTCGTCCCAGTCAAATTTTGTCAGTTTGCCTTTTGTCAGCAGCTCGGGATATCCCCATTGGCGCAAAACTTCGTATACGCCGACGGCGACGGAGTTCGAGAGATTCAGGCTGCGGGCGTCCGAATTGTTTATCATCGGTATTCTCACGCAGCTGTCCGGGTTGTCGTGCAGAAGCTCCTCGGGCAGTCCTTTTGTCTCCTTGCCGAAGACTATGTAGGCGTTGTCGGGATAAACTACATCCGAATGGATGTGCTCCGCCTTGGTTGAAAAATAGAAAAATTTTCCGCCCGCGTTCTTCTCAAAAAAGTCCGCGAGGTTTTCATAATATGTTATGTCGAGCAGATGCCAGTAGTCGAGTCCGGCTCTTTTGAGCTTGCGGTCGTCAATGGTGAAGCCCATTGGCTTGACTATGTGCAGGCGCGAGCCGGTCGCGGCGCAGGTGCGCGCGATGTTGCCGGTGTTCTGCGGTATTTCGGGTTCAACGAGAACTATGTTCAGCTGCATTTTTGTCCTCCTGTTTCGTGCGTTTTGACAAAACAAATTTTGTCTTGAATCCCGGCGCGCTCCCTGCTCAAAATATAAAGGGAACGCCCGAAGCGTTCTGAAAAATAAAAAGGGGTGTGTTCTTTTATGAAGATGGCTCAGTCCGGATCGACTGCCAAAAATGTCATGGTCGCCCTTGCAGTCGGCGGCGCGGCGGCCGCAGTGTCGGGTGCGATGATGATGGGCTCGAACAATTCGCTCAAAAAGGCGAAGAAGAATGTCAAGAAGAGCGCCGCAAAGGCTATGAAGACCGTCAGCGGCATAATGGACGATGTGTCCTCGATGAAAAACTTCAAGATCTGACTTTTTAATGGGACTCGGTCGCCGCGCGGTTATTTTGCGGCGTTGTAGAGTCCCATTGCCTTTTCGGTCTCTCCGTTTACGAGCAGGGGAATCGCGTCGCACGCCTTGAGGCAGGCGGAACGCAGATTTTCGAGGTCGTCGCCCTTCATGACCGAGAGCACCCAGTCTGCGAGCGGCTGCTCGGGGTGGAGCTTCGCGCCGATGCCGAGCTTGATGCGCGGAAACTGATCGCTCTGAAGCTGATATATTATGCTCTTTATTCCGTTGTGACCGCCGTCCGTGCCTTTGCGGCGTATTCTGAGCCTGCCGCAGGGGAGAGAGATGTCGTCAAAAATTACGATTATCTTTTCGGGCGGTATCTTGTAGAACGAGGCTATGTCGCGCACCGCCTCGCCGGAGTTGTTCATGAAAGTCTGAGGCTTTGCAAGAATGCAGCGCTTGCCGCCGATTTCCGCGTCTCCGATGAGTGCGTTGAACTTCAAACGGTTTATTTTTATATCGTTCTCCTGCGCGAAGAGATCGAGGCAGAGAAAGCCCGCATTGTGGCGGGTAAATTCATATTCCTTGCCCGGGTTGCCGAGCCCGACTATCAAAAATTCGGGTGCGCCGACAGCGCGGGGAGTGCGTCTGAAAAAATTCATATCTTTTTCCCTTACATTTTATACGGACGCCCGGTCTCCCGAGCGCCCGTATGTTATTTTGACTTTATCAGAACTTTATATCGATCGCGAATTTGTCGGCGTTTGCCATGTCAAATTTTACGAACGACTGGTTCGCGGCGGACTTGTTCTCCGCAAACACGATGCTCGGGTTGAGCTTCTTGAGAGCCGATTTGACAGCGTCGGGGCTGTTGTAGCCCTTGGCGAGGACATTGAATGTGAATGTCCCGGTTTCGCCTGGAGCGATGGTCACATAGTTGGCCTCGTTGGTGCGCGAGCAGACCCAGATGTTGTCCGTTCCGTTCGCTTCGCTCTTCGCGTTGGAGATGACTATCGCAGTGTCGCTGCGGTTCTTTATTGAGACTGTCTGGGCGTAAACGTTCCAGCCCTCGCAGTTGTTCTCATAGAACTTTGCAACATCGTCGACGCTCATGCCGTAGAGCGATTTGAGTGTAATCTTGTAGACCTGGGGGATAGTCTTGTATGCGGTCATTGCGGTGTCGTCAACAGCTATCTCCTGTGCAGATGCCGTTCTCTTGTTGCCGACAGGGATGACTCCTCCGAGGACGAGTCCGCCGACAACTATCGCCGCGGCCGCGATGACGGCAATAATGATTATCGCCGCTTTCTTGCCTTTCTTCATGGCAATTTCACCGTCTTTCTTTTAAACTTTATGCTTATAGGGCTGCTTTATCTTCACCCAGCCCTTTTTGACCGTCTGTCTGGAGCGGGCGACTGCGAGCGAGTTGTCGGGGACATTCTCGGTCACGGTCGAGCCTGCCGCAGTGTATGCGTTTTCGCCGACCTCAACGGGAGCCACAAGGCAGGTGTGGCATCCGATAAATGCGCCGTCCTTGATTGTGGTGCGGCTCTTTTTGTTGCCGGAGTAATTAGCCGTCGCGCAGCCGCAGCCGATGTTGATTCCCGTGCCGAGATCGGAGTCGCCGATATACGAAAGGTGGGATATCTTTGTATCTGCGCCTATCGTGCTGTTCTTGACTTCAACGAAGTTGCCAACATGGACTGAACTGCCGATAACGCTGCCGGGACGGATGCGAACGAACGGACCGATGTCCGCGCCGTCGAGTATCTTCGATGAGTAGCAGACCGAGCGGACGAACGAAACGCCGTTTTCTATCGTGCTGTTTTCAACGAGCGAGTCGGGACCTATCGTGCAGTCCTCGCCGATAACGCTGTCGCCTTTTATCACAGAACCGGTGAGAATCACGGTGTCCCTGCCGATTTTTGCGCCGGGGCAGATAATGACGCCGTCGGTGCAGGGGATCGACACGCCCGCACGCATATGCTTCTCAAGCTCGCGGTGGCGGGCAAGCTCGTTGAGCGCATTGAGCTGAACTCTGTCGTTCGCGCCGAGGATTATATCCTCGCTCTGCGCCGTGAACGAACCTGCGCGCAGACCGTAGGACTTTATCTCTTCAAGAGCGTCGGTCAGATAGAACTCTTTCTTCGTGTTCTCTCCGCTTGCGCGCTTTGCGTTGAGGCTGTTGAGCGCGCGCATCAGAGCTTTGCCGTCAAACCAGAACGCGCCGGAGTTGACTTCTCTTACAGCCGCCTCTTCGGCGTTCGCGTCGCGCTGTTCGACTATCTTTTCAACCGAACCGTCCGCCGAGCGGATTATCCTGCCGTAGCCGGTCGGATCGTCTATCTCCGCAGAGATAACGGTGACGCTGTTGCCCTCTTTCTTGTGCAGGGCGAGTGCATCGTATATTGTTTTTGCGTCGATGAACGGAGCGTCGCCGTTTAAAACGAGGACATCACCGCCGTTGCTTTCAATAAAGTTTCCCGCCTGCAAAACGGCGTGACCCGTTCCGAGTCTCTCGCTCTGGAGCACGGTCTCGCAGCTGCCTGCAAGGTGCGCGTCGAGATATTCCGCGCCGAAGCCTTTAACAACGCATATGTCGTCTATGCCGCTTTCTTTTGCGGCGCCTATGACCCAGTCGATCATTGGCGCGAACAGAACCTCGGCGAGAGCCTTCGGCTTTTTGCTCTTCATTCGCGTGCCTTCGCCGGCGGCGAGAATAACAGCACATTTCTTATCCATAAAGCTCATTGTCCTTTCCTTATTGATACCCGTGCGGTATCTTAAAATATATTATGACAGAAAAAGAGTGAAATTACAAGCCATTGTGCATATGACGGCGCGATTTTTCAAAGATTTTATAAATCGAGAAGAACGCAGCTTGTGATGAAATCCTGTTTGTCGGTCGCGATGTGCCGTTTGTTGAGCACAGATTGCGCAAAAAATAAAGATGTGTCAACAAACATTGCATATTAAATGCACAATACAAAAAATAATTGTCTTTTGTATTGACATTGGAAATATAATTTGATAAAATTAATTTGTCAGATGACGATATTGATATGAAATATATTTTTGCTAATTGATTTTTATAAATGATATACAATAATTGATTTTGGAAAGTCGGTGATTTAATGCCGGTTAATAGGTGAGGCTTGTCGACATAAAACGCTATTTTATAAAGTAAAAGGAGAGTTTGAAGAATAAAAAGATTTTTATCAATTATAACCATTATTTCTTTGCTATTTGCATTCGTAATTCTTCCAGTAAACGCCAACCAAAGCATCACCCAAAATGATTTATCGATAACCGAAACATTAAAATTTAATAGCGAAGATTCATCTGTGAGTAGTGACAAAACAGCGGAGAACAGGCTTGAAAAACTCGGATTGTCACCGAAAATGAAAAAGATGATGTTGGATAGATTTTCTGATGAGATCAGCAGTGCAGAAACTATTTCGATAAAGACTGATTTCTATGTTCAGAAAGATGACGGAACACTTTCACAGGTGACTGAAAGTGATTACACTGTTGCCGTAAAGGAGCAGAAACAAAAAATCTCGGAAAACGAAAAAAAGATAAAGGAAAATATAGAAAAATTCAAGAAAACCGGAGCGTCGATTTGATGGATATTGATTGGGGGGATCATTTCTTTCCGTCAACAGGAAATCAGAAAACGATAGATAAGGGAACATTAAAACTTGTAATTATGATCCTATCTGAGGGTAGATCCTTTTTCTGTGCAGGAATGTTTCAATGGGAAACTATGCCGAAATCCAGATATACCGATGCGTTTGGGTTCACAAGGGATGTTAATACTACACTTGATGCTAAAAGCCAGAGCGGATATTTCGAATATAAGCATACATACTCATATTTGAATGGTAGCGAATCCGTAACAACGGAGAAGACAATAGAAAAAGAGATTGGGTTTAATGATTTGCAGTTTAGTTCAGGCGGGTATGGCTATGCATATAAAATCGGTCTAAGTTTGGATAATCAACAGACGGAATATCCTTACATGAAGAATACATATTCGGATTTAACCGGTTTCTTGTGTTACAGGGGATGGCTGAACGATAATGTAAGCAAAGCTAATTTCTGGGCAACATATGCCCATCAAAAATGGTTCGTAACATTTGGCGGTATAGACTTTTCAATACCGTTTTCCGCGGGTTTCTCTATTAATCTTTCTGCTGCGTATGAGCAGTTGGTTGAAGAACATCTTTGGACAGTGTAAAAGGAGGCTGTGCGAAATATGGATCCCTCTATTTTAATTGTTGCTTTGGTTTTTCTGGCAACGGTAGGCGCAACTTTTTCGGGATTTAAAACGGTAAATCTCATTGTTAAAGGAGATACATGGCAACTGTGGGCAATATTTACGGGCGTGCTGATTTTTGTTGCAGCGTTGGGCTTTCTTTTGCCTTTTATGTTCTGAACATCTAAATTACAGACACTTTTTCGGCGCAGGGAGGCTCTCCCTGCGCTATATATAATTGTATAGTCAAATCTGTACAAAAGAAAAGTCGCAAAAATCGCTATTTTATTGTAAAAATATATGGTATTTTTCCTGCCGGTCTGCTATAATAACATGAGGCGAAGATGCAGCCTTTGGTTTCTGCATCTTCTTCGCAGCTAAAAACACTATTTACGGAGGTATATCATGGCTCACAAGTACGTTTATTTGTTCTCCGAGGGCAACGCTCAGATGAGAGAGCTTCTCGGCGGTAAGGGCGCGAACCTTGCTGAAATGACAAACATCGGTCTTCCTGTTCCTCAGGGCTTCACCATCACCACCGAGGCCTGCACACAGTACTATGAGGACGGCCGCGAGATCAATCCCGAGATCATGGCAGAGATCAACGAGTACATCGTCAAGATGGAAGGCATCACCGGCAAGAAGTTCGGCGATAAGGAGAATCCGCTCCTCGTTTCCGTCCGTTCCGGCGCCCGCGCTTCCATGCCCGGCATGATGGACACTATTCTTAACCTCGGTCTTAACGAGGAAGTCGTTGAGGCTATCGCAGAGAAGTCCGGCAATCCCCGTTGGGCTTGGGACTGCTACAGAAGATTCATTCAGATGTATTCCGACGTCGTTATGGAGGTCGGTAAGAAGTATTTCGAGCAGCTCATCGACGCTATGAAGGCGAAGAAGGGCGTGACCCAGGACGTCGAGCTTACCGCTGACGATCTCAAGGAGCTCGCTTCTCAGTTCAAGGCTGAGTACAAGGCAAAGATCGGCACCGATTTCCCGACCGATCCCAAGGAGCAGCTCATGGGCGCTATCAAGGCTGTTTTCCGTTCGTGGGACAACCCCCGCGCAAACGTCTATCGCCGCGACAACGATATCCCCTATTCGTGGGGTACTGCCGTTAACGTCCAGTCCATGGCGTTCGGCAACATGGGCGATGACTGCGGCACCGGCGTTGCGTTCACCCGCGACCCCGCGACCGGCGCTAAGGGTCTGTTCGGTGAGTTCCTCACCAACGCACAGGGCGAGGACGTCGTCGCAGGTGTCCGTACTCCCATGAAGATCGCTGAGATGGAGCAGAAGTTCCCCGAGGCGTTCGCAGAGTTCAAGAAGGTCTGCAAGATTCTTGAAGACCATTACAGAGATATGCAGGACATGGAGTTCACCGTCGAGCACGGCAAGCTCTTCATGCTTCAGACCCGTAACGGTAAGAGAACCGCTCAGGCAGCTCTCAAGATCGCCTGCGATCTCGTTGACGAGGGTATGAGAACCGAGGAAGAGGCTGTTCTTATGATCGAGCCCAGAAACCTCGACACTCTCCTTCATCCCCAGTTTGACGCAAAGGCACTCAAGGCCGCTACCCCGATCGGTAAGGGTCTTGGCGCTTCTCCCGGCGCTGCATGCGGCAAGATCGTTTTCACCGCTGACGACGCTGAGGCTTGGAAGGCAAGAGGCGAGAAGGTTGTCCTTGTCCGCCTTGAGACTTCTCCCGAGGACATCACCGGCATGAAGGCATCTCAGGGTATCCTGACTGTCCGCGGCGGTATGACCTCTCACGCAGCTGTTGTTGCCCGTGGTATGGGTACCTGCTGTGTCTCCGGCTGCTCCGAGATCATCATGGACGAGGAGAACAAGAAGTTTACCCTTGCAGGCAAGACCTTCCATGAGGGCGACTTCATCTCCATCGACGGCTCCACCGGTAACATCTATGACGGCATCATCCCGACTGTCGACGCTTCTATCGCAGGCGAGTTCGGCAGAATCATGGGCTGGGCTGATAAGTACAGAACCCTTAAGGTTCGCACCAACGCAGATACTCCGCGCGACGCAGCCAAGGCTGTTGAGCTCGGCGCAGAGGGCATCGGCCTTTGCCGTACAGAGCATATGTTCTTCGAGGCTGACAGAATCGCTGCTTTCCGCGAGATGATCTGCTCCGATACTGTTGAAGAGAGAGAAGAAGCTCTTGAGAAGATTCTTCCCTATCAGCAGGGCGACTTCGAGAAGCTCTATGAGACCCTTGAGGGCAAGCCGGTAACCATCCGCTTCCTTGATCCGCCTCTCCATGAGTTTGTTCCCACCGAGGAGGCTGACATCGAGGCTCTTGCGGCTGCGAAGCACAAGTCCGTTGATGAGATCAAGGCTATCATCGCTTCTCTCCACGAGTTCAACCCGATGATGGGTCACCGCGGCTGCCGCCTGACCGTCACCTATCCCGAAATCGCAAAGATGCAGACCGCTGCCGTTATCCGCGCTGCTATCAATGTTCAGAAGAAGCATCCCGATTGGAAGATCGTTCCCGAGATCATGATCCCGCTTGTCGGCGACGTCAAGGAGTTCAAGTTCGTCAAGAAGATCGTTGTCGAGGTTGCCGACGCTGAGATAAAGGCTGCCGGTATTGATCTCGAGTATGAGGTCGGCACCATGATCGAGATCCCGAGAGCGGCTCTCACCGCCGACGAGATCGCTGCTGAGGCTGATTTCTTCTGCTTCGGTACCAACGACCTGACTCAGATGACCTTCGGCTTCAGCCGTGACGATGCAGGCAAGTTCCTCAATGCTTACTATGACACCAAGATCTTTGAGAACGATCCGTTCGCAAAGCTTGATCAGAACGGCGTAGGCAAGCTTATGCAGATGACCATTGCGCTCAGCAAGCCCGTCAACCCGAAGCTCCACTGCGGTATCTGCGGTGAGCACGGCGGCGACCCGAGCTCTGTCGAGTTCTGCAACGATATCGGCCTTGATTATGTCTCCTGCTCGCCCTTCCGCGTGCCGATCGCACGCCTCAGCGCAGCACAGGCAGCTATCAAGAAGCACAACGCGTAAATCTAAATCAAAAGCTCCGTCCGGTTCTCCGGGCGGAGTTTTTATATACGGCAAACTTGCGCGCCCGTCTGCGCAAAGTGTCAATTTTTGCGATTGTTATTGATAAGAGAATTATTTGCTGTTATACTTATAATCAAGGACAGAGATTGAAAAGAGTAAGGTGATAAATAGATGATACTTCCTTTAGATGAAATAGGGCAGTTTCCTATAAGCCTTATAATAATTGCAATTATCATAAACGGAATTTATAATCATTCGATATATAAATTTATTGTGACCTTTTTATTTGAGAAGGGTTTGACAAACCGACAAAAGCGTGCGTGGCGAAAAGAAAAATATTTCAAAAGAAAAACCATGCGCTACATAAGAGCGGCGATAAAGAGCCTTCCGGAGCAGAATTTTAGCCCTAATATCGAGAAGTATCATCTTGCGGATGTGGTTTCAATTGTTGTTTCTATAATAACTTTTGCGATAGTGAGCATGGCTTATTATCTTACAAGAGAAATTAACTGGGTTATTATAGTAACTTTTGCAATTCACGAAGCAGCTACGATTGCGACGGCCATTTTTTATTCTTCGCATATAACATCGCGCGATAAAAAAGGACGATTTGTTGGTTTCTTTTGGGGAGAGTTTACATTTAAATAAAACTGAACAAATTAACGCTGGTTTGTCATAAAGCCGAGTGAAAAACCATGAAACTTAAATTTAATTCAGTGTGCGTGAATGGCATGGCGGGTAATTATATTGAAAACGTCCGTGCTTATTAAAACATTGGCTCGGTAATAATGAAATTAAGGTTGAAAAATAATGTTTAAAATCATCAGGCTACTATTTTCTCTTGCCGTAATTGTTGCGGTTGTATTGATAATCAAAAAAAGTAATGGCAGGAAAAAATGGCTTACGATAATTGCCGGCGTTTTAGTTTTTGCTATAGGCTCGGCACTTATGTCGGAGCTTCCGCCCGAGAAATTTTTGCGAAAATTCTCGTCACCACAAGAGGTATTTAATTATTCTCAGCAGGGTGAGATTGTGAAAGTTATAGAGGGCGAGAAGTCGGCAATGGTGCTGTATACGGATGAAGGTGAAAAGGGTCAGTGCCTTATACCTAAAGGGGAAAATGGCTGGCAGTTAGAAACGTTATCGACATTCAAAACGGCTTATTTCAAAAGATCTGAAAATACAAAATGTACGATAACAATTTTTAGAGTAAAAGAAACAGATGATTATTACGTTAATGTTAACAGCAACTTCCTTGACAATGAGATTGAGGTTTCGGACAGCAAAAACTCTGATTTCTTTTGCATAGAAACACCTGCGCCGGGAACGGAGATGTGTGCATATACATTTTATGCTTATGTCCCGAGGATTCAAAACGGATATGAGATAAAAATTAATGAGGAAGTATTTCGTATTTCTTTGACGAAGTGACGAACGGTTGTGAAAAGCTTCGCAAAAGTCCGCAGGAGTGCGAAACGATTGCGAGAAAGATTATTAAAGATTTACATAGGAGAAACCTGTTTTAATTGGTGATGATTGTATGAAAATATATTTATCAAACTATTGGAGAAAAAGCAGCATATTTATAGTATGCCTTTCTGCAATTATTACTGTTGCAACTGCTGTATTTTGCATCCAAAGTTATGATGAAGAAGATTATATTTTAATAATTGGAGCATTATTTTTTGTTATACTTTCTTTCTGCTTGCAATTAAACGCATTGAAGCTTCTTGACTATGTTGAAGTAAGCAACAATCAATTTATTATGTGTTCTGTTAGTGGAAAGCGAAAGTGTACTATCAATTCCGATACTCTTATTTACTATCAAATTGTATCACTAATTGAAGGAACATTTTCAAGAACTGACTTTATAGTGTTATCTGATCAAAGCTTTCCCTGCTATCAAAACGGCAATGGACTTGCTAAAGTTTGCAAAGAGATAAATGCTAAGGGAAATCAAATTATTATGCCTTACAATAAAATGTCAAAACCGTTATTGCGTCTTAGGGACTGGCATAAGATTAATTAATTCGTGTTATTCGAGCAAACGGCGTATATGGATAGCCACATATAGCTTCTTAGGATAATTTTTCGAATTCTTAAAGGGGTTGTGGTATCCACAAATTGCGATTATGGCTACAATTGCATTGCTTGCTAAGATGATAGGCATACATATTTTTAGCAATTATTACTTGTCCTTATCAAATACATTTGGAAATGCAGACTTGTTCGGCAGAGCGTACTCAACGGTAGCAAAAAGCGCATCTATGACGCTGAGTACGGATATGACATGAACAACAACGTGTCGAAGTTCACTTCATCTGCGGGCGGAGTGAGCATGACCGAAAGGTTTGATTACACGATAAGCTTATCGAAGCCTGCGCGCAGAAGAAAATATAAAGTACAAAACGCCGTCCTTTGTGGCGGCGTTTTCTGCGCTTGAAACGGAGGGAAAAATATATTATAATCTAATTGAATCTATAACCGGGAGGTCTTTGATGAACATACTTGTAACGCTTGACGCCAATTATATCCGGCCGCTGTCCGTGATGCTCCATTCGCTCGTTCGCGCGGACGACTGTCCGAAGTTCGATTTATACATAGCCCACTCGTCGCTGACCGACGAGAATATCGACAGCATATTCCGCGGCATCGACCGCAGCCGCTTCAATGTCCATTCCATCTGCCTCTCCCACGAGCTCAATGCCGACGCTCCGACGGAGGACAGGATAACCAAAGAGACATATTATCGGCTCACCGCGCACGAATTTCTGCCCGCCGAGCTCGACAGAATACTTTATATCGACCCGGACACGCTGATTCTCAACTCCATATCCGATCTCTATAACATGGATCTCGACTGCTTTTGCTTCGCCGGGGCGAGCCATACTTTCGGCGTGGTCGAGGATATCAATCATATTCGTTTGGGTATGCCTGAGGGCTCACGATATATCAATGCGGGCGTGTTGATGATGAACCTCGATGAGCTCAGGCGCAGCTACACATCAAAGGAGCTCTTCGACTATATCGACAAGAACGCCGATAACCTGCCTCTCGGCGACCAGGATGTTATAAACGCGCTCTACTGCACCAAAACGCGCTATGTCTCGCCGGAGATATATAACCTCGACGAAAAGACCGCGCTCCACAGTCTCAAAACCCACGAGTGGATTGAGAAGAACTGCTCGATAGTCCACTACAACGGCAAATACAAGCCGTGGAAAGAGGGCTACATCGGCACGCTCGCATATCTCTGGCACAGGGAGGAAGAGAGCCTGCTCGACGATGCACAGAGAGAGCTTTGAGAGCGAGTGCCGCTTTGCACTTGTAAACTTTGCGGAATGTTGGTATAATTAGAATACTTTAAGGAATCAGGGAGGATACACAATAATGGCATTTTGCACCAACTGCGGCTCAAAGATAGATGACGAGGCGCGCTTCTGCCCCGACTGCGGCGCACCCGTTGTGCCCGAAGCGCCTAAGGCAGAGCCGTGGGAAGAGGAAAAGAAGGATTTCGGAACAAAAATCAATGAGCTCAACGACACGCCCGACACAACGTCCGAGTTCGACCAAAACGACATTCAGTCGAACAAGGTTATGGCGGTACTCGCTTATTTGGGAATACTCGTGCTTGTTCCGCTCTTTGCCGCAAGGGAATCGAGATATGCGCGCTTCCACACGAATCAGGGACTTGTCCTCGCGATAGCCCAGTTCGCATGGACGTTCGTTAGCAGAATAATAGTCAGCGCTGTCGGAGCCGTCAACGAAACCGTTTCTCTTATTATCGGCGGCGTGTGCAGCTTGGTTAACATCGCGTTTGCGGTGCTTACGGTAATCGGAATCATCAATGCCGCCAAGGGCACTGCAAAGGAGCTTCCCGTTATCGGAAAGATCACTATTCTCAAATAAGGGAGATATTTTTATGCAGACAATAGTTGCGGTTGTTTCAATCGTAGTGGAAAAAGAGGAGTCCGTCGAGCAGCTCAACGCTCTCTTGCATGAGTTCGGCGAGCATATAATCGGCAGAATGGGCATCCCTTACCGCGCAAAGGGCGTGAATATAGTTTCCGTCGCCCTCGACGCGCCGCTTGAGACTATCTCGTCGCTTGCCGAAAAGCTCGGAACCGTTCCGGGACTCAGCGTGACTACCGCATATTCAAACGTAGTCGGCGAGGAATAACCGAGAGCTACGCACGGCATAGAACGCAAAAAGGTCATGGTTTACGGATCATGATCTTTTTTTATTTACATTCGGCTTTTTAAATATTCACTCCTGTTGAAAAATTCCGACGAAAGTAATATAATTTTAAAAGACTCAACTGCGGAGGTATTATATGAAACTTCTTATCGTTCGTCACGGAGACCCGGATTATTCGATAGATTCCCTGACCCCGAAGGGTTGGCGCGAGGCGGAGCTGCTCAAGGACAGGCTGACGAAGCTCGATGTTGCGGCGTTCTACTGCTCGCCGCTCGGCAGGGCGAAGGACACTTCAAAAGCGACGCTCAACGCGCTCGGCAGAACGGCGGAGATATTCGACTGGCTTCGCGAGTTCGACGGCTATGTAATAGACCCGGAGAGCGGGGAGCACACCTATTCCTGGGACAGAACGCCTGCGTTTCTGAGCGAAAACGACGACTATTACGACAAGGACAAGTGGATATCCACCCCGTTTTACAGCAGCGGGGATGTGCCCGAAAAATACAAAACCGTCTGCGACGGCATAGACGAGCTGCTTGCACGCCACGGCTATATCCACGACGGCAAGATATACAGAGTCGAGCGGGAGAACAGCGACACCGTGGTGCTCTTCTGCCATTTCGGCGTGGAGTGCGTTCTGCTCTCGCATATTTTAAAGATATCGCCCGTTGTGCTCTGGCATAATTTCGTTGCACTGCCGACCTCGGTGACGACGCTGATAACCGAGGAGCGCGAGCAGGGGAAAGCTGTTTTCAGATGCAACGCATTCGGCGATATTTCTCACCTCTATGCAGGCGATGAACCCGCGTCGTTCCAGGCGCGCTTCTGCGAGACCTATTCAAATTTTGACGAGAGACACTGAAAAATAAAAAATTACAGCACCGTTTCAATTTTCAGAAACGGTGCTGTCTTTTGTTTTACCGCGCGGCTATTTTTTGTCAACAACCGCAATGTCCTTGATGCGCAGCTCGTTGCCTGTCACGAGATAGGTGTTGTCGCTGCCGCAGTGGGGGCATTTTTTTGCGTATTCCGTTGTCTTGTAGGTCTTTTTGCAGTCTTTGCAGTAGGAGACGCCCTCGAGAATAATCATTTCAAGCTCGGTATCCTGCATATATTCCGTCTTTTTCTTCGCCCATTCGAAGCAGTCCGAAAAATACGACGGAACTATCGACGACACTTCGCCGACCTCAAGCGTGAGGCGGGTCACCTTGCTGACATTGTTTTCCTTGGCGAGCTCCTCCACCTGATCTATGACATGGAGAACTATGCCTAATTCATGCATGAAATCAATCCTTGTTCTGCTGAGCCTGCTTATAGGCCTTGCGCTTTTTCGCCATCTCCTTCGCCTCGTCCGAGCCTAAGTGACCCAGAATCTTGAAGGCGCGCTTGACGGAATATTTCAGAAGTCCGCCGACCTTGTCCTCGGCAACGCACATCGTCGAGCATTCCGGATGGTCGCGCACGAGGTGGATAGCGTCAAATTCGCACTTCGTCGTGCAGAGGCCGCAGCCGATGCACTTGTTGTAGTCGACATACGATGCGCCGCATCCGAGGCAGCGCCCGGTCTCAATCTTGACCTGCTCTTCGGTCAGATCCAGATGCGCGTCCTTGAAGGACATCTTCGCGTCTATCGACTCGTCCATACCGGCCTCCTGACGGCCTGCCGTGTCATAGGACGGGAATTTGATATCGTCTTTGTTCAGCGGAGTGAAGCTGCGGCGGTCGCGTCCGATGGTCATGGAAGCGTCCGGGCGGGCGTGGCGGTGCAGGCTCTCTGCTGCCTCATGACCGGCGGCAATAGCGTCGATAACAAAGCGCGAACCTGTGTAAACATCGCCGCCGACGAAGATATCGGGATCCTCGGTCTGATAGGTGAACTTGTCTGCGACTGGATAGTTGCCGTGCCAGAAAGTGACCTTCGTGCCCTCAAGCAGGTTGCCCCACTCGATAGCCTGACCGATAGCGAAGACGATCTTGTCTGCCTTGACCTCGATAGTCTCGTTCTCGTCATATACGGGCGAGAAACGCTTGGTCTCGGGGTCGATTGTGCGCACGCACTTCTTGAGCACGATGCCGGTGACCTTGCCGCTCTCGTCGACGAGGACTTCCTTGGGACCCCAGGAGGGATTGACCTTGATGTTCTCCTCTTCGGCTTCTGCGACTTCTTCGCGGCTCGCGGGCATCTCGTCGCGCGACTCAAGGCAGAACATGCTGACCTCGGAAGCACCGAGACGGTGAGCGTTTCTTGCGCAGTCGATAGCGACATTGCCGCCGCCGATGACAACTACGCTGCCGTCAAATGTGTCCTCGCGGTGCTCGAAGCAGTGGCGCAGATACTCAACAGCGATATGTGTGCCGGGTGCGTTGTCGTTCTTGACTCCGGGGCGTCTGCCGCCCTGGCAGCCGATGGCGATATAGAACGCCTTGTAGCCCTGCTCTTTGAGCTGAGCTATTGTGATATCCTTGCCGACCTCAACGCCGCACTTGATTTCGGCGCCGAGCTCTTTGATAATATCAATCTCTGCGGCGATAACATCCTTTTCAAGCTTGTAGCTGGGGATGCCGTATGTGAGCATACCGCCGGGGATCGGGTTCTTTTCGAAAACGGTGGGCTTGTAACCCATCTGTGCGAGATAGTATGCCGCGCTCAGACCGGCAGGACCGCCGCCGATGATGGCAATCTTCTCGTCGAACGCGCCGTGGGTCGACTGAACGGTCTTTTCGGGCACGAATCTGTCCTCAGCGTTGAGGTCGAGATCGGCGACGAACTTCTTGACCGCATCTATCGAAACGGGAGCGTCAATCTTGCCGCGGGTGCACTCGGATTCGCATCTCTTGTTGCAGACGCGTCCGCAGACAGCCGGGAACGGGTTCTCGGTCTTTATCATCGCGAGAGCCTCGCGGTACTTGCCCTCGTGGGCGAGGCGCAGATAAGCCTGAACGGGCACGTGCGCGGGACATGCCGCCTTGCACGGAGCGGAGCCGCTGGCATATGTGTTGGACATACGCGCGGTGTCGCGGTAGTCCTCATCCCATGCATAGGGTCCCCAGATGTTGTTGTCCGGCAGGGGAGCATGAGGATATTTGACCTCGGAGCCGTCCTTGCGGCAGAGCTTCTGACCCATCTTGACAGCGCCCGCCGGGCAGGTCTCAACGCACTTGCCGCAGGCTACGCACTTCTCCTTCTCGACCTTTGCGGTGTAGGAGCTGCGCGAAAGATAGGGCGTATTGAACAGCAGAGAAGTACGCAGAGCGTTGCAGATCTTGACGTTGCAGTTGCAGATGTCAAAAATCTTGTTCTCGCCGTCGATGTTCGTTATCTGATGGACATAGCCGTTCTTCTCGGCAAGCTCGAGTATCTCGAGAGCGCGCTCTTTGGTTATGTAGTGAGCGCGTCCGGTCTCAACGGTGTAATCTGCCATGTCGCCGAGCTGGATGCACCAATCGTCAAAATCATCGGTGCAGCCGTCGCCGAGCACTGCGCGCGAAGCGCGGCAGGAGCAGATACCTGCGGAGATATGACCCTCGTATTTCTTGAGCCAATATGAGATGTGCTCAAGGTCTATCGACTTGCTCTCGGCGTCAATAGCTTTCTCGACCGGGATGACATGCATTCCGATTCCGTCGCCTCCGGGCGGGACCATCTGAGTGATGCCCGCGAGGGGGATGAAAGTCATGCGCTCGAAGAACGAGGCAACTGCGGGGTTCTTTGCGATCCTGTCGACCGAGGAGTTGAACAGCTCGGCGGAGCCGGGGACATAGAACGGCAGTCTGTAGCGTCTGATGCGCGGGCGATCCTTGAGCTCGTGAGTGTGGTCGTAGTTGTCGCCGTAGTCATACTCAAGGATGCCTATGTAAGACATCTCATCGAGTATCTTCTGCAGATCGATAGCTTCGTAGTCGCGGTTCATCTCGAGCAGCTGCTCAAAGGTGTAGTGCTGGCGGAGCTTCATCTTGTTGGCGATATCGCACATCTCGGGAGTAAGGACTTCTCTGAGTCCCCAATACTCCGGGTCGTCGGATGTCACTCCGGAGATTTTATGTCCCATAGCATCGGTTATCTTTCTGCCGAGCTTGAGATAGCGTTCATCAGGGTTTTTGTCGCCCTGATATTTGCTGATTATTTTCTTATTCTGTTCCGGCATGATTTTACCTCTTCAATTAAAAGAATCTTCTTGCAAGGTCGCGGCTGTATTCAACGGTCTCTTCCATGTCGCCGAATGCCATAACCTCGCCTGCATAGTAGGTGTTGTCCTTACCCTGCATAGCTTCGACCTTCTCATACCAGCCGTCGGCGTAATCCTTGCTGCCGACATGCGGGAAATAATACCAGTCGTCGATACGCTCGATCTTGTCGACCTTCAGGCCGCACTTCTCCATGTCTGCAAGGGTAGTCGCTTTTGCGTCCTCAAACGGAACATCCTCCATACCCTCGTGGTTGCGCAGGGTGAATGTAACGAGCGGCTGATCGGTGACGCCGTCGGACCAGCGATGATAGAACACCATAAGATGTCCGCGGGTCTCGTTGGTCATATTCTCGAAGAAATAGTAGGAGATGTCAGGCGCGTTGCCCTCTTCGGGACGGACAGCCATGGTGAAATACTCCTTGTGGACTATCTTGGAGAACAGCTCTTTCTCTTCCGGGCGGGGATCGCCGTAGCCGAGGAACAGCTCGAGCGGGGTGCAGATGATTAACTTGTCGAACTCTTCGGTCTTGCCGTTTACGGTGACATAGACCTTGTCGTTTTCACGCTTGATGTTGGTGACTTCGGAGTTGAGCAGAGCGGGATGCTTCAGGTGGCTGTTGACGCCCTCCCAGATGCTCTGGGTGCCGTTGTACCAAGTCCACAGTTTGCCGGTGGAAAGGAACTGCTTGACGGTGAAGGCATCAAGATACTTGAGAACATAAGCCGCCGGGATCTCGTCGAAGTAGCCGTAGCCGAAGGAAGTGAACGGACCCTTCCAGACGAGCTCTGCGTCCTCGCAGTGGTTGAGCTTGAGGAACTCGGAGAAGGGCATCGAAAGATCCTTCAGGTTCGGGTTCTCGCCCTCGATGTGAGCAAGCTTCATCTCGGGAGACGGGCAGGGACCCTCATAACGACCCTCGGACACGCCTCTGTGACCGTTGACATCGTAGCCCTTGTACTTCGTCTCGAGGAGCTTTGAGAGCTTTCTCATCTTCATGATCTTCTTGAGCAGTGCGAGGGGAGAAGACTTCTGGGGCGTGCCGTCGACATTCATAAATCTTCTGCCCATAGGCGGTCCGTCGAGATGGGTCGTGCCGCCGAACTCTTCGCACTCGTGAACTGCGAAGTAAGTGTCGCAGCCCATGACCGCGCCCATTTCAATGGTGCGGTCTTCCCATTTGCCCTGTGCGTTCTTGACCTTCATCATGGGCGAGAATGCCTTGCCGCCGACTTTGCCGGACTTCTCATAGATGACATAGTTGTCATAGCCCTTTTTCTCCAGGTACATAGCCATGCTCGTGCCTGCGGGGCCGCCGCCGATGATGCAGATGCGCTGATTCTTGTTTTCCATGGATAGATCTTCCTCTCCTTGATGGTTGGTGTAGCAATCTCCTTCCTTAAAACAGTGGGAAATTTGCTGCATCGGGTGTCTTTTTTAACATCAATGTCATTATATTACCTTGTTTTTTGTGAGTCAATAGCAAGAATGCACAAAAAAGTATTCTCTTATCGAATCGTGAACCGCCATTTTATAATTTTAATATTTGCTTCTTTTGAGTAATAATAATGAGCCCCGATAGTTAAAAAATATTTACTTCGGTGGTAATATATAGATGAAAACCGCGGAGGCGATAAAATGACAAATCAGGAAATAGCGCTGGAGATAACGAAGATATTGAAGCCCGATATCGATTACTATACGCGCCACCACAACGACGGCGACAGGTTCGAGACAAGAAAGTGCGTCTATGCCGAGACTTATCTTTATTTTCTCAACAAATTCAACGAGAACGACAAAGCCGAAGGCAAAACAGAGGAAGAATAAAAAGCAGGGTGTTCATAAAACAGCTTCAATCCCGGCAGGAATGTCTGCCAGGACTTTTTCTGCGTATATCGAAGCCGCATGATGCGATAAACGGAGCGGAAGATTGGATTTGACTATAACTTAAGCTATAGCAAGGTAAAAGCAAGCGACTTATCTAATTCTTATAATCGGGCTTTTAGTAGCCGCTCCGCAGTGTTCGATAAGCCGATTGATAGGAGCGAGGGAACGGCTTGCGAAGCAAGACGCACGAGCCCGCACTCGTTCAAGCTCCGGCGCGTTTGCGGGCGAATGTGCCGAGCAACTGATTGAGAGCCGCGAGCGATGTACTGCGGCGCGGCGTTGCGGGGGTCTCGGGGCGAAGCCCACAGAAAGGTAAGCACACATCGGTTTTGCGCAGCAAAACTGCTTGCACTTAAAAGTATTGGATTTTTGATGACAGGCAAGAAAAAGGCGCGCAGGAATGCGCCCGCATTTCAAGCGCTTTTTTCGCAGCATGGCGCAAAAAGACTTACTTTTAAGCGATGCTTGCTTGCCTTTTTGTGGGCACAGTTTGCTTTTCTTTTGCAGGCGTTTTCTTTTTCAAATAAAAAGAAAATGCCGAAATGCGGGTAGTATATATCGTTTGATTATGGTGTGTAGCGAAGGTAGAAACCAATTAGCAACAATTCAGCCTTACTATAACTTTGTATCGGCTTCGCCGATATCGGACAGCCGCAAGGGCTGTCCCTACGAAGTACGCGGTCTAAAATTTGTGCGAATTTTGAAAGGCGAACGAAGTTCGCCCCCTATGGTCTGCAAAACGGGCTTTTCCGAAGATTTCGTGTCGCTCGCGCGGCAGCGGTGTGTTGAGTCGCCGAACCCTACAAGCTACATATCAATAAAATTGTGCGGATTTCGCGACAAATCCCTGTTTGCCGAACCGATAAAAAGGAGCCGTCATTTTTGACAGCTCCTATACATTAATATATATTATATTATCTCTCGTCGGTCAGCGTTGCCGCCATGACAGCCTTTATCGTGTGCATGCGGTTCTCCGCCTCGGCAAAAACAACGGACTGTGCGCTCTCGAACACCTCGTCAGTGACCTCCATTGAGTCGCGCCCGAACTTTTCACCCATCTCTTTGCCTATCGTCGTTTTCATGTCGTGATAAGAGGGCAGGCAGTGCATGAACACAGCGTTCGGCGATGCCTTTGCCATGAGCTCGGAGTTGACTTGATAGGGCGCGAGGTCATTTATGCGCTCCTCCCAGACTTCAACAGGCTCACCCATCGAGACCCACACGTCGGTGTATATCACATCGGCGTTTTTTACTGCCTCGTCGGGGCTTTCGCAGAATTTTATCTCAGCGCCGGTCTGTGCGGCAATCTCCATGCAGGTGTCAATAAGCGCCTTGTCTGGGAAATATTTCTTCGGCGCGCAGGCGGTGAAGTTCATGCCCATCTTCGCACAGCCGACCATGAGCGAATTGCCCATGTTGTATCTGGCGTCGCCCATGTAGACGAAGTTGATGCCTTTGAGGTGCCCGAACTGCTCTTTTATCGTCAGAAAATCCGCGAGGATCTGCGTCGGGTGGAACTCGTTCGTCAGACCGTTCCAGACGGGGACGGTCGCATACTGCGCGAGCTCCTCGACTATCGACTGGCCGAATCCGCGGTATTCAATGCCGTCATATATGCCCGAGAGCACGCGCGCCGTGTCGGCGATGCTCTCTTTTTTGCCTATCTGCGAGCCGGAGGGGTCGAGATAAGTCGTGCCCATGCCGAGGTCGCGCGCCGCGACTTCGAAGCTGCACCTTGTCCTTGTGCTCGTCTTTTCGAATATCAGCGCAACATTCTTGCCGTCGCATATTTTGTGCGGTATGCCCGCCTTCTTCTTCGCCTTGAGAGAGGCGGCGAAGTCGATAAGATATTCAATCTCTTCGGGAGTGAAATCCAAAAGTTTCAAAAAATCTCTGTCTTTGAATGTCATGTTCAAGCCTCCTTGTCTGCACAGACTTCTTTTATAACGCCGACTGCCTGTTCGAGCAGCTCCATGGGAATGTTGAGCGCCGGGAGCAGTCTGACCTTGTCTTTCGCTTTGATAACGAGAACGCCTTTCTTTATGCAGGCGTTTATGACCTCGGAGGCGTCCTTTTCGGTCTTTATGCCGATCATCAGTCCGAGTCCGGTTACTTCTTTTATACCCGGCGCGCCGCTGAGTTCCGAAAATATATATTCCGACCTCTCACGGACTCCGGCGAGAGTCTTTTCATCGAGCCTCGAAAGAATATTTATCGCGCCGGCGCAGCATATCGGGTTGCCGCCGAAAGTGGAACCGTGGGAGCCGGGGGTGAGAACATCCTTTGTCTTTTCGCTGAACAGCGTAGCGCCGAGCGGCAGACCGCCCGCGAGTCCCTTTGCGGTCGATACGATGTCGGGGAATATGCCGTAGTTCATGTAGCTGTAGAGCTTGCCGCTTCTGCCGTTGCCTGTCTGAACCTCGTCGCAGATGAGCAGAATGTCGCGCTCGCGGCAGATTCTTTCGAGCGATTGGAGATAGTCTTTGTCGAGCGGCATGACGCCGCCCTCGCCCTGAACGACTTCAAGCATGACCGCGGCGCAGCGATTTTCAAAGAGAACTTTTTCAATCTTCTCGATATCATTTGGCTCAACATAGATAAATCCCTCAGTCAGCGGCAGAAAATCCTTGTGGAACACATCCTGCCCCGTTGCGGCGAGGGTGGTTATCGTCCTGCCGTGGAAGCTGTTTTTCAGTGTAACTATGTTGTAGCAGTCCGCGCCGTGCTTCTCTGCGGCGTATTTTCTCGCTGCCTTTATCGCGCATTCGTTGGCCTCCGCGCCGGAGTTCGAGAAGAAAACTTTTTTCATGCCCGTGCGGTCGCAGAGCATCTGCGCGAGCTTCACGCAAGGCTCTGTGTAGTAGAGGTTCGACATGTGCTGAATTTTGCCCGCCTGCTCGGTTATCGATTTTATCCATTCGTCGTCGGCTATGCCGAAGGTGTTGACCGCTATGCCCGAGGACAGATCGGTGTATATCTTCCCCGCGTCGTCCCAGACCACGGAGCCCTTGCCGCCCTCGATGGTCAGCGGGAACCTCGCATAAGTTCCGGCTATGTATTCCTTGTCCTGCTGCTGTAATATATCCATTATATCTCCTTTTATGCCGTGAACATCGTGCCCATGCCTTCGTCTGTCAGCATTTCTATAAGTATCGAGTGCGGTATCCTGCCGTCAATAATGAAAACCCTGTGTACGCCCCATTTTATTGCGTTGATGCAGCATTCGGCTTTCGGAATCATGCCGCCGCCGATGATGCCGCTCTTTATGAGCGCGGGAACTTCGTCCGCCTTTATGACCGAGATGAGCGTGTCCGGGTCGTCCTTGTCCTGAAGAATGCCGCTGATATCCGTCATGGATATAAGGCTCTCCGCGTTGAGCGCGCCGGCTATCTTCGCCGCGGCGGTGTCCGCGTTTATGTTATAGACATTGCCCTCGCTGTCGCAGCCGACGGTCGAAACGATCGGGATATATCCCTTGTCGATAACGTCGAGTATCGGCTGGATATTTACATTTGTTATCTCGCCGACGAAGCCGAGCCTCTCGTCTTTCATCTTCGCTTCAATCATGTGGCCGTCTATTCCGGAGAGCCCCATCGCCTTGCCGCCCTTGTTTTCAACGAGGTTGACGAGGCTTTTGTTGACCTTTCCGGCGAGCACCATCTGCACTATATCGGCGGTCTCCTTGTCCGTGACGCGCAGACCGTTGACGAATTCACTCTTCTTGCCGGTCTTTTGGAGCATATCCGTTATCTCCGGGCCGCCGCCGTGAACCAGAACGACTTTTATGCCGATGAGCCAGAGCAAAACGATGTCGCGCATGACGGAATCCTTGAGCTTTTCGCTCGTCATCGCGTTGCCGCCGTATTTGACGACGACTATCTTGCCTGCGTAATCCTGTATATACGGCAGCGCGTGGACAAGAACCCTTGCGCGCTCCGCGTTTGAAATGTTCATATCTTTCCCTCCGTTTTTCGCAATCAGGTGCGGTAGTCGCCGTTTATCCTGACATAGTCATATGTCAGGTCGCAGCCCCACGCCGTTGAAGATGCGTCGCCGCTCTTTAAATCAACAAGAATATCTATCTCATTTTCGGAGAGTATCTCTTTTGCCTTTTCCTCCGAAAAATCAACTCCCGCGCCGTTTTCGCAGACGAGGATCGAGCCTTTATCTGACTTGAACCAAACGTCGATTTTGTTGACGTCAACATCCGCACCGCTGTAGCCGATGGCGCAGAGAACCCTGCCCCAGTTGGCGTCCGAGCCGAACATGGCGGCTTTCGTCAGCGACGAGCAGACTACGCTCTTTGCAACAGTCTTGGCGGTATCTTTATCTTTTGCGCCGCTGACCTTGCATTCGAGCAGCTTCGTCGCGCCCTCGCCGTCGGCGGCAATCCTGCGACAGAGCCACACGGTTATGGTATTGAGGGCTTTCATGAATTCATTGAAGTCTTCGCCCTCTTTGTTGATCTCTTTGTTCCCGGCGAGCCCGTTTGCGAGCACTGTCACCATGTCGTTTGTCGAGGTGTCGCCGTCGATACTTATCATATTGAAAGTTTCCGCAATGTCCGAAGACAGAGCTTTCTGGAGCATCTCGCTGCTTATCGCACAGTCGGTGGTTATGAAAACGAGCATCGTCGCCATGTTGGGATGAATCATGCCCGAGCCCTTGGCGATGCCGCCCATTTTGCATTCAACTCCGCCTATTTCGAAGCTGACGGCAATCTCCTTCGGAATTGTGTCGGTCGTCATTATCGCCTCTGCCGCCTGGTCTGAGTGGTCGCCGAGTCCTGCTTTCAGAGCGGGTATGCCGGAGGCTATCGGGGTGATGTTCAGCGGCTGACCGATAACGCCTGTCGAAGCGACGACGATGTCGGCGGGCTTTATTCCGAGCACGGACGCGAGCAGGTCGCTCGTGCGTTCGGCTATCTCAACGCCGTTCGCGTTGCAGGTGTTCGCGTTTCCGCTGTTGCATATGACCGCCTGCGCCTTGCCGTCTGCGATATGATTTTTCGTGACGACCAGCGGCGCGCCCTTGACGAGGTTAGTTGTATAGACAGCCGCCGCGTTGGCGACTTTTTCGCTGTATATGAGCGCGAGATCGCGCTTCGTCCTGTTCTTGCGGATGCCGCAGTGAACGCCGGAAGCCTTGAATCCCTTTGCGGCGCAGACGCCGCCCGATATTATTTTCATTTTATTTTACCTCCTCAGATATCAAGTCCGAAAGCCTTGTCCTTGCCCATGACAAGGTTCAGATTTTCGAGCGCGGCGCCCGATGCGCCTTTGCCGAGATTGTCGTATACGGCGGTCAGCAGTATTCGCTCATCGTTGCCGTAGACCGATATTTTCATGCCGTCCGTGCCCGAGAGCGCGCCCGCGCACAGAAAGCTGTCGTTGTCCGATTTGTCGCAGAATGTCACGACGGGACCCTGATATTTCGCTCTGTAGATGTCGGCGATTTCGCTTGAAGAACAGTTTATCTGCTCCGCGAACAGCGGCACTGTGACCTGCATTCCGCTGTAAAAATCATCGACCACGGGGCAGAATATCGGGGCGTTTTCAATGCCCGTTATGCCTTTCATCTCTTTTAAGTGCTTGTGCTGCTGAGTCAGCCCATACTGTCTGGGGGCAAAGAGCAGGGGAGATTTATCCTCGCTCTCGTATTCGGCAATCATCTTCTTGCCGCCGCCGCTGTAGCCGGTCAGAGAATAGCAGCTGAGCAGTGCATCATTTCCGAGCACGCCCGCTTCGACAAGCGGATAAACAAGCGCGATAAACCCGCCGGCGTGGCAGCCGGGGACGGCGATGCGTTTGGAGTTCTTTATCTTATCTTCAAATTCTGCTGACAGCTCCGGGAAGCCGTAAGCCCAGCCCTCGCTCGTGCGGTGCGCCGTCGAGGTATCTATAATAACAGTGTCCGGATTTTCAACCAGTTCGACCGACTCAACTGCGGCGGCGTCCGGCAGGCAAAGAAAAGCGACCTGTGCGCTGTTCAGCGCCTGCTTGCGGCTCTCGGTATCTTTTCTCTGCTCCTCGCTGAGCGTTGTCAGCTCAACGTCGCTCCGTTTCATCAGTCTGTCTTTTATTCTCAGCCCGGTCGTGCCGGCGCTGCCGTCGATAAATATTTTCATGGTGTCTCCCGCTTAATGCGCTTTCGGCGAACACGGCGTTTATAAAAACGATCCAATATTCGCCGACAGTGCAAAATTATTCAACTATTTGACTAATAATATACTACTATATGCATAAATATTCAAGTGTTTCAGCAAAATAAATTCAATTTTGTCAATCTGTACCATACCTTCGTCCGTTGGCAAACAGCTTTGTAAAAATTGACAAGAGAATAGGAGAGAGGGTGAATAAATGTATATCGGTTGTTCAGATACAATTAAAAACAGGATATCTCCTTGTCGGAGATATCCTGTTTAATTTTATTTCGCAAGGAATCTTGAAAGGAACTCCTGCGTCTTGGGATCCTGCGGATTCTCGAAGATGTCCTTCGGGCTGCCCTGCTCGCAGATGAGTCCGTCCGCCATGAATACGACATTCGTTGAAACGTCGCGCGCAAACGCCATTTCGTGGGTGACAACTATCATCGTCAGACCTTCTTTGGCGAGGTTGCGCATGACTTCGAGCACTTCGCCGACCATCTGGGGGTCGAGTGCGCTCGTCGGCTCGTCGAACAGCAGAACTTCTGGCTCCATCGCAAGCGCGCGGGCTATTGCGACGCGCTGCTTCTGACCGCCGGAGAGCTGGGAGGGCTTGGCGTTGATGTAGGGCGCCATGCCGACCTTTTCAAGATAATGCAGTGCGGAAGCCTTGGCTTCGGCTCTGGACTTCTTGAGAACCTTCGTCTGACCGATCATGCAGTTCTTGAGAGCGGTCATGTTGTTGAAAAGATTGAACGACTGGAACACCATGCCGACGTGCGAACGGTATGCGCTCGCGCCGCCTTTGATATTGTCGATGTTCGTGCCGTGATAGAGTATCTCGCCGGAGGTCGGAGTCTCAAGGAGGTTTATGCAGCGGAGCAAAGTGGATTTGCCCGAGCCCGACGCGCCGATGATGCTCGTGACATCGCCGGGATTGACCGAAAAGTCAATGTCGCGCAGAACTTCGTGGCTGCCGAAGGTCTTTGAAAGATGATTTATCTGTAAAATAGGCTCTGACATTATCTTCCCTCCTTCTTCTTGGCCTTTTTGACAAATGTGTACATTCCGCTGGTGTGGGCGAGAGTGTCGGTGGTCGAGAGATCGAAGTTCTCCGGACCGTCAAGCTTCTTCTCCCACAGTCTGAGGATAAGCGAGCAGATGACCGTCATTATCAGGTAGATAGTCAGCGTTATAACTGCCGACGGGAAGTAGACATACTTTGCGCCGACGATAGCCTTGTGAGCCGCGAAGAGCTCGGCGTAGCCGATAACGAACATGACGGAAGTATCCTTGATGTTGATTATGAGGTTGTTGCCTATCTGCGGGATGATATTGCGTATGGTCTGCGGAAGAATGACATAGAGCATGGTCTTGAAGTGGTTCATGCCTATGGACATTGCGCCCTCCGTTTGACCGACGTCTATCGACATTATACCGCCGCGGACGGTCTCTGCCATATATGCTCCGGTGTTGATGGAGACAACGAGATATGCCGCGAAAGTCGGTTCAAGGTTTATCGCACCGTTCGAGAAGTAGGGCAGGGCGTAGAAGATAAATATCGCCTGGATTATCATCGGCGTGCCTCTGAAAACTTCGACGTAGATACGCACTATAGCCTTGACTATGCCGAGGATGACCCGCTTTACGATATTGTCTTTTTTGCCGCACGGAATAGTCTGGATTATTCCGCAGACAAGGCCGATGAGGCAGCCTATGATTGTCGCTATAACAGCGAGCTCTATTGTCTTGAGCGCACCGGTCAGATACTGCATTGAGCTATCGCTCCAGCACTGGACTATGTCGCTCCACAGCTCGGCAAGCTTGTTCATATCTTGTTATCTCCGTTCTGATTATTGTTGATTACTTTGAAAGGGGCTGAATCTTGGTAGCCTCGTTCATGATCTTGTTGAAGTCGTCGGCGGTCATGCCTGCAAGGGCGGAGTTGATCTTGTCCTTGAGCTCGGTGTTGCCCTTCTTGACAGAGATGCCGATGTTGATGTCGCCCTCGTCAACCTTGAAAGCATTTTCGGGGAGGTCGAGGATCTTCAGATCGCTGTAAGCGATGAGTGCGCCCTGAGCGGTGGGCATATCGGTGCAGATGAAGTCGACAGCGCCGGTCTCAAGAGCCATGAGCATCGAGGGAGCGGTCTCCTGTGCGGTCTGGATAAGAGCACCGTTTATCTGCGGAAGGCAGGTGGTATACCAAATGGTTCCGAGCTGGGAGGTGCACTTTGCACCTGCGAGGTCAGCAAGGGAGGTAGCGCTTGCATACTTGCTGTTCTGCTTTGTCATGCAGACGATGCTCGCATAGAGATAGGGACCTGCGAAATCGACCTGCTGCATACGCTCTTCGGTCATCGACTGACCTGCGATAACGGCGTCAACCTTGCCGGTCTGGACTGCGGGAACAAGTGAATCCCAGTCAAGGCGGACAACTTCAAGCTTCCAGCCGTTTGCTTCGCATATCTTCTTAGCCATCATGATATCGTATCCGTTGGCGTAGTCGCTGGAATCCTTTATCGGGACAGCGCCGTTGGAATCATCGCTCTGAGTCCAGTTGTAGGGAGCGTATGCGCACTCCATGGCAACGGTCAGAACGCCGTCTTCAACGCCGGTCTTGGCACTTTCGGTTTTCGTGCCGCAGCCTGCAAATAATACTGCGCACATGGCGATAGCCAGAATGGCGGCCACAATTCTCTTCGTTCTGTTCATTAGTACCATCTCCTGGAAAAAATTAAATAAGCCTGCGACCCGAAGAGGTATCACAGGCTTTGTATATGCTGCTATATGTGCAGAAAAACCGATGATAGCGCTCCACATAAGTCATGTGACAGTCCGTCGCCTGTTCGGCGAGGGCCCAGCGTTACAGCGGCGGCAACCGCGGTATCACTTCGGCGAACTTGCCTTTCCCCAGCTGCCGCTTGCCGGCGTTGCTGCTGGATACTCTTCTTGTTCGCATCCTCTATCAAGTGCTGTCTTAAATTGTCTGTATTATAGCATTGCATTTTCGGCGTGTCAACAGTTTGCAAACGATTTTGGCAAAAACGGCGGATTTAACAGCCTTTTGCGCCGTAACTTTTCATTTATTGGTGATTCTGCAAGTAAATTTGCCTAAATTCAAAGGCAGGGAACGGTTTTCACCGCGCCCTGCCGTAAATTTTTCGGCTTATTTTTTCAGATCGGAGTAGGTCTCTTTCTGCACGACGTCGTGCGCGCCGCCCTCAACAATGCTCGTTGCGGAGACAAGGGTCAGCTTCGCTTTCTGCTGCAGCTCGGGGATTGTGAGCGCGCCGCAGTTGCACATGGTGGACTTTACCTTGCTCAGCGAGAGCGTGACATTGTCCTTGAGGCTGCCGGCGTAGGGGACATAGGAGTCAACGCCCTCCTCGAACGACAGCTTTTTGTCGCCGCCGAGGTCGTAGCGCTGCCAGTTCCTTGCGCGGTTGGAGCCCTCGCCCCAGTACTCTTTGTAGTAAGTGCCCTTGAGTGAAATCTTGTTTGTCGGGCTCTCGTCAAAGCGCGCGAAGTAGCGGCCAAGCATAAGGAAGTCCGCGCCCATTGCAAGCGCGAGGGTCATGTGGTGGTCGTAGACGATGCCGCCGTCGGAGCAGACGGGGATATATACGCCCGTTCTCTCAAAATATTCGTCTCTTGCCTTGCAGACATCGATAAGAGCCGACGCCTGACCTCTGCCGATACCCTTTGTCTCGCGGGTGATGCATATCGAGCCGCCGCCGATGCCGACCTTTATGAAGTCCGCACCCGCCTCGGCGAGGAAGAGGAAGCCCTCTCGGTCAACGACGTTGCCCGCGCCGACCTTGACGCTGTCGCCGTAGCGCTCTCTGACCCATGCGAGGGTGCGGGACTGCCACTCTGAGAAGCCCTCGGAGGAGTCGATGCAGAGCACGTCTGCGCCCGCCTCGACAAGTGCGGGAATACGCTCGGCGTAGTCTCTTGTGTTTATACCTGCGCCGACAACATAGCGCTTGTCCGCATCGAGAAGCTCGTTCGGGTTGTCCTTATGGGCATCATAGTCCTTGCGGAAAACAAAATATCTGAGATTGCCCTCGGAATCGACTATGGGCAGGGAGTTGAGCTTGTTGTCCCAAATTATATCATTGGCTTCTTTAAGCGTGGTGGTGTCCGGAGCGGTGACGAGCTTTTCGAGGGGAGTCATGAAGGAAGAAACTTTCTCGTCGCCGGTCATGCGGCTGACGCGGTAGTCTCTGCTCGTGACTATGCCAACAAGCCTGCCGTTTGCCGAGCCGTCCTCGGTCACAGCGATAGTGGAGTGGCCGTTTCTCTCCTTGAGCGCGATAACGTCGTTGAGAGTCGCGTCGGGAGTGATGTTCGAGTCGCTGACGACGAAGCCGGCCTTGAAATTCTTTGCCCTTGCGACCATGGCCGCCTCATCCTCTATGCTCTGCGAGCCGAAGATGAACGATACGCCACCTTCTTTTGCGAGCGCCACGGCGAGCTTCTCGCCGGAGACGGACTGCATAATGGCGGAAGTCAGCGGAATGTTGAGCGAAATCGCGGGCTCCTCGCCCTTTTTGTACTTGACAAGGGGCGTCTTGAGCGACACATTCGCGGGCACGCACTCGCTCGACGAATAGCCGGGGACGAGCAGATACTCATTAAAGGTATGCGATACTTCGTTGAAATAATAAGCCATTTTATTACCTCCGATATTTATAGAAACTCCGCTCGGCAGAAGAAATATTCTCCGAGCGGAATTATTATCTCAGAACAGACCTGTTATTCTGCCGCTTTCGTCAACGTCGATTTTCTCTGCGGCGGGAACTTTCGGCAGCCCGGGCATGGTTAGAATGTCGCCGGTCAGAACGACGACGAATCCCGCGCCCGCGGAGATCTTGACATTTTTCACCGTCACAGTAAAGTGCTCGGGCGCGCCGAGCTTTGTCGGGTCATCCGAAAAGCTGTACTGGGTCTTTGCTATGCATACGGGGCATTTGCTAAAACCGAGAGCTTCAAGCTGGGCTATCTGCTTTTTGGCATTGGGCATGACGGTTATTCCGTCGCCTCCGTAGACTTTTCTGACAACGGCTTCGATCTTCTCCTCGATCGAAAGTTCATCTTCGTAGGCGAAAGTGAAATCACCCTTTTCCTCTTCGCACAGGCGGACTACTTCGCGCGCGAGCGCTTCGCCGCCCTTGCCGCCTTCAGCCCACACGGTGGAGAGCACGGTGTTGACTCCGAGCTCGCGGCATTTTGCGATGATGAAATCTATCTCGGCGTCGGTGTCGGTCGGGAATCTGTTGACCGCAACGACGCAGGGGAGTTTATAGACATTTTTGATGTTGGAAACATGGCGCAGGAGGTTCGGTATACCTCTTTCGAGCGCGCCGATATCTTCAACCGCAAGCTCCTTTTTGTCGAGCCCGCCGTGCATCTTGAGCGCGCGGACAGTGGCAACGACGACCACCGCGTCGGGCGCAAGTCCCGCCATGCGGCACTTTATATCGAGGAACTTTTCGGCACCGAGATCTGCGCCGAATCCCGCTTCGGTGACGGTATAATCGCCCATCTTGAGCGCCATCTTAGTCGCCATGACGGAGTTGCAGCCGTGCGCTATGTTCGCGAACGGTCCGCCGTGGACAAATGCAGGCGTGCCCTCAAGGGTCTGGACAAGGTTGGGCTTCAGGGCGTCTTTCAAAAGCGCGGTCATCGCGCCGGCCGCCTTGAGCTCGCCGCAGGTCACGGGCTTGTCGTCATAGGTGTAGCCGACGATCATGCGCGAGAGCCTCGCTTTGAGGTCGGTTATCGAGCTTGAAAGACAGAGCACAGCCATTATCTCGCTCGCGACGGTTATATCAAACCCGTCCTCGCGGGGCATACCGTTTGCCTTGCCGCCCATGCCGTCGACGATAAATCGAAGCTGGCGGTCGTTCATGTCAACGCAGCGCTTCCATGTTATCTTGCGGACATCTATGCCCAGGGCGTTGCCCTGTTGAATGTGGTTGTCGAGCATCGCGGCAAGCAGGTTGTTCGCCGCACCTATCGCGTGAAAGTCGCCGGTAAAGTGGAGATTGATGTCTTCCATGGGAACCACCTGCGCATATCCGCCGCCGGCGGCTCCGCCCTTGACTCCGAAAACCGGACCGAGGCTCGGCTCGCGCAGGGCGACCGTGACATCCTTTCCTATCCGGCGCAGTCCGTCTGCGAGGCCTATCGTCGTCGTGGTCTTGCCCTCGCCCGCGGGCGTGGGGGTTATGGCGGTGACGAGAATCAGCTTTCCGTTTTCCCGCTTCGTCTCCGAGAGCAGGGACAGGTCTATTTTCGCCTTGTAGTTTCCGTATTGCTCGATGTACTTTTCGTCAACATGGGCGCGCTTTGCGATAACGCCGATGTGCTCGGGTTTGCAGCGCTGCGCAATTTCAATGTCGGATAAATAGGCCATGCTCCATTCTCCTTGTCATCATTTAAAATATTTAACAGCTGCTTCAAACATACGAATATTATAATCTCCCGGGACATTTTTGTAAAGACCTTTTCCGATTCTTTCGCTGTGTCCCATTTTTCCGAAGACTCTGCCGTCGGGCGATGTGATGCCCTCGATAGCGCAGACGGAATCGTTGGGGTTGAAGTGTATATCATTTGAAGCGTTGCCGTCAAGATCAACATACTGCGTGGCTATCTGTCCGTTCGCGGCGAGCTTGGCTATGAGCTCGTCGCTTGCGAGGAAACGGCCCTCGCCGTGCGAGATCGGCACGGAATATATGTCACCGACCTGAGTCAGCGCGAGCCACGGCGATTTGTTAGAAGAAATGCGGGTGCGCACTATTCGCGACTGGTGTCGCGCGATGGTGTTGAATGTGAGCGTCGGGCAATTTTCGTCCGTGTCGATTATCTTGCCGTAGGGGACGAGTCCGAGCTTTATCAGCGCCTGGAAACCGTTGCAGATTCCGCACATGAGTCCGTCCCTGTTTTCAAGCAGGTCGGTGACGCCCTCTTTTATCGCGGCATTTCTGAAGAATGCCGTGATAAACTTTCCGCTGCCGTCCGGCTCGTCGCCGCCGGAGAAGCCGCCGGGGATAAATATCATCTGTGAGGAACGAAGCTCGTCCGCGAATTTTTCGACGCTGCGGCTGATGCCGTCCGCGCTGAGGTTGTTTATAACAATTATCTCCGGCTCTGCGCCCGCGTCGCGGACTGCCTTTGCGCTGTCATATTCGCAGTTCGTACCGGGGAACGCCGGGATGAGCACGCGCGGCTTTGCGACTTTTATTGCCGGGGCTTTGCGCTCTGTCGTCTCATATGAGAAGTTCTCAGCACCCTTGCCTGCGTTTTTGATATTGCAGCTGTAGACGCTTTCAAGCTTGTTCTCATATATTCCGAGAAGCTTTGAGAGCGCGATGCTCTCACCGTTAAGGCTGATGCAGCCGCTGTCGTTCGTGTGACCGAGAAGCGCGCCTGTTTCTTCTGCGCCGTCCGCAAGCTCGAGAATGAAGCCCGCGTAGCTGAGCCCGAATATCTTTTCGAGCGTGATATCTTTGCTGTATTCAAAGCCGATGCCGTTGCCGAACGCCATCTTCATGACCGCCTCCGCTATGCCGCCCATGCCGGGGGTGTAGCAGGCAACCGCCTTGCCCGAGCGAAGAAGCCCGGTAACTCGGGAGAACACATCTATTAGCGAGCCGGTCTTCGGCAGACCGTTTTCGTCTTTCTCCGGCGCGATGAAAACAACTTTGTGACCCGCCGATTTGAACTCTGGCGAGACTATTGAAGAGGTCTTTTCTGTTGTCACGGCGAACGAGACGAGGGTCGGAGGGACATCGAGATTTTCAAACGAGCCGCTCATCGAGTCCTTGCCGCCTATGGAGCCGATACCGAGCTCCATCTGCGCCTTGAATGCACCGAGAAGTGCCGCCAAAGGCTGCCCCCAGCGCTTGCCGTCCCTGCCGGGGCGCTCAAAATATTCCTGGAACGTGAGATATACATCTTTAAATTCCGCGCCCGAAGCGATGAGCTTGCAGACCGATTCGATAACCGCAAGATATGCGCCGTGATAAGGGCTCTGCTCGGTTATAAACGGATTGTATCCGAACGCCATGAGCGAGCAGTCGTCGGTGTGCTTCTTCTCGACGGATATCTTCTGCACCATCGCCTGAATGGGAGTCAGCTGATTCTTGCCGCCGAACGGCATGAGTACCGTGCCCGCGCCTATCGTTGAATCGAAACGCTCGGAAAGGCCGCGCTTTGAGCAGATGTTGAGGTCGGAAGCCAAAGCGGAGTAGTTATCCTTAAACGAGCCGGAAATTTTCTTTTCTTTGAGAGCGGGTGCTTCGGGGGTGATATCTATATGCTTGTCCGCGCCGTTGGAATTCAAAAATTCGCGGCTGATATCAACAATTTTCTTGCCGTTCCAGTTCATGACGAGTCTCGGGTCAGCCTGAACCTTTGCCACGGGCACTGCCTGGAGATTTTCTTTATTAGCCAGCGCGAGGAAAGCGTCAACATTGTGCGGCTCGACAACGACCGCCATGCGCTCCTGGCTCTCGCTTATCGCAAGCTCCGTGCCGTCGAGACCCTCGTATTTTTTCGGCACTGCGTTGAGGTCTATCTCAAGTCCGTCCGCAAGCTCGCCTATAGCTACCGATACGCCGCCCGCGCCGAAGTCGTTGCAGCGTTTTATCATCAGGCAGGCATCTTTGTTTCTGAAAAGTCTCTGGAGCTTTCTCTCCTCGGGCGCGTTGCCCTTCTGAACTTCCGCGCCGCAGCTCTCGAGCGATTCAACCGTGTGTGATTTTGAAGAACCCGTCGCTCCGCCGCAGCCGTCGCGTCCGGTCGAGCCGCCGAGCAGGATAACAATATCTCCGGGAGCGGGAACTTCGCGGCGCACATTCTCTGCGGGAGTCGCCGCGATGACTGCGCCTATCTCCATTCTCTTCGCCGCATAGCCGGGGTGATATATCTCGTCGACTATGCCGGTGGCAAGGCCTATCTGGTTGCCGTATGAGGAATAGCCCGCTGCCGCGGTAGTGACGATTTTTCTCTGCGGCAGCTTGCCCTTTATCGTCTCATCAATGGGCTTGAGCGGGTCTGCCGCGCCGGTGACGCGCATCGCGCCGTAGACATACGAACGTCCCGAGAGCGGGTCGCGGATAGCGCCGCCGATGCAGGTCGCCGCGCCGCCGAAAGGCTCGATTTCCGTCGGGTGGTTGTGCGTCTCGTTTTTGAAGAGCAGGAGCCACGGCTCGGTCACACCGTCGACCTCGACATCGATTTTCACCGTGCAGGCGTTTATTTCCTCGGACTCGTCGAGGCGGTCGAGCTTGCCGTGCTTCTTGAGATGCTTGACCGCTATAGTCGCAAGATCCATAAGGCATATCGGCTTTGTGCGGCCTAATTCTTTTCTGACCGCGAGATATTCGTCGTAGGTCTTTTGCAGCAGCTCGTCCTCAAACTTCACGCTGTCTATGACAGTAAGGAAAGTAGTGTGGCGGCAGTGATCCGACCAGTAGGTGTCAATCATGCGAATCTCTGTTATCGTCGGGTCGCGGTGCTCGGATTTGAAATAATCCTGACAGAACGCAATGTCGTCCGCGTCCATGGCGAGACCGTATTTTTTGACGAAGTCCTCAAGCCCAGCTCTGTCGAGATTGATAAATCCGTCGAGAGTTCTGACTTCGGTCGGGATATCATATTTCACGGCGAGCGTCTCGGGCTTTTCAAGGCTTGCCTCGCGCGCCTCAACGGGGTTGATGACATATTTCTTTATCTTTTGAGCGTCGGCGTCGGTTATGTCGCCGATGAGAATATATATTTTCGCCGTGCGTATCAGCGGGCGCTCGCCCTGCGAGATTATCTGTATGCACTGAGCCGCCGAGTCGGCGCGCTGATCGAACTGACCGGGCAGGAATTCGACCGCGAAGCATCTGCCGTTTATCTCAATATCGTCCGAGACGATGTCGAGCTGCGGCTCGGAGAACACGGTGCGCTTTGCGTAGTCAAAAAGTTCGGACGTGATATTTTCCGCATCGTAGCGGTTGATAACGCGCACGTCTTTAAGATCTTTTATCCCGAGCAGGTCGTTAGCCTCGCTGAGCAGGGACTTTGCCTCCTGCGCGAGCTCCTTTTTCTTTTCGACGAATACTCTGTATACCATTTATTTTTCCTCCCTTGCGGCGAGCGCTTTCGCGCCGATGTCGTGCCTGTAGAAGGCGTTTTCAAAATGAATTTTTTCTGCCTTTTCGTATGCCGAGACTATTGCCTCCCGAAGCGTATCTTCGACCGCCGTCACGCCGAGAACTCTGCCGCCGCTCGTCACGAGCTTGCCGTTTTTCTCGGCGGCACCCGCGACATATACGCTGTCCCGAATCTCGTCCGGGATATCTATTTCATAGCCCTTTTCGTATGCGACGGGATAGCCTTTTGACGCCATGATGACGCAGCAGGCGTTTTTATCCGAAAACTCAACGGGTGTCTCGGCGAGCGTGCCGTCTGTTGTGGCTCTCATAACGGTGAGCAGATCGCTTTTGAGCAAGGGGAGCACGACCTGAGTCTCGGGGTCGCCGAAGCGGCAGTTATATTCAATGACTTTAGGACCGTTTTCCGTCAGCATGAGTCCGAAATAAAGGCAGCCTTTGAAAGTTCTGCCCTCCGCGTTCATCGCGTTTATCGTCGGCAGGAATATCTCTTTCATGCACCTGTCGGCAATCTCTTTTGTGTAATACGGGTTTGGCGCAACGGTGCCCATGCCGCCGGTGTTGAGACCTTCGTCGTTGTCGAGTGCGCGCTTGTGATCCATCGACGATATCATGGGGACTACGGTCTTGCCGTCCGTGAACGAGAGCACCGAGACCTCGGGACCCGTCAGAAATTCTTCGATAACGATGCTGTCGCCGCTCTTGCCGAATTTCTTGTCGCGCATGATTTCAACGACCGCTTCTTTCGCCTCATCGCGCGTCGCTGCGATTATAACACCCTTGCCGAGCGCGAGACCGTCCGCCTTTATAACGGTCGGAATGGGTGCGGAGTCGAGATAGGCGAGCGCGTCCTCCGCGCTGTCAAAAACTTCGTACTGTGCGGTGGGTATGCCATATTTTTTCATCAGGTTCTTTGAAAAAACCTTGCTGCCCTCGATTATCGCGGCGTTTTTGCGCGGACCGAAGCAGGGAATGCCGAGGCTCTCGAGCCTGTCAACGCAGCCGAGCACGAGCGGATCGTCCGGCGTGACAACGGCGTAGTCTATCTTATTGTTCTTTGCAAATTCCGCGATGCCGTCAATATCTGTAGCGCCTATGTTGACACATTCGGCGTCTGCGGCGATGCCGCCGTTTCCGGGCAGGGCGTATATTTTTTTAACTTCGCTGTTCTCTCGGAGCTTTTTTATAACGGCGTGCTCTCTTCCGCCGGAACCTACTACAAGAATGTTCATTTTCAGTCCTCCGTCAATGGTGGAACAGGCGCATGCCGGTGAATGCCATGACCATGCCGTATTTGTCGCAGCACTCTATAACAAGGTCGTCGCGGATTGAGCCGCCGGGCTCTGCGATATATTTTACTCCGCTGCGCTTTGCTCTTTCGATGTTGTCGCTGAATGGGAAGAACGCGTCCGAGCCGAGCGATACGCCGTCTATAGAAGCGAGATATTCTTTTATCTCCCCGTCGGTCAGCGGCTCGGGGCGGGAGGTGAAATATTTCTGCCAGTTGCCCTCGGCGCAGACATCCTCTTCGTTTTTGTTGATGTAGCCGTCAATGACATTGTCCCTGTCGGGGCGGCCTATCGAATCCTTGAACGGGAGCTTCAGGACTTTTTCGTGCTGGCGCAGGAACCAGGTGTCTGCCTTTGTGCCTGCGAGGCGTGTGCAGTGGATTCTCGACTGCTGACCCGCGCCGACGCCGATAGCCTGCCCGTCAACCGCGTAGCATACGGAGTTTGACTGAGTATATTTGAGCGTGATGAGCGAGATTATGAGGTCGCGCGCCGCGCTGTCGGGGAGATTTTTGTTTTCGGTGACTATATTCGAGAGCAGCTCTCTGTTTATCTTGAAATTGTTTCTGCCCTGTTCAAAGGTTATGCCGTAGACCTGCTTGCGCTCTGTCTCTTCGGGAACATAATCCGGGTCGATTTTCACTATATTGTAGTTGCCCTTGCGCTTGGATTTGAGGATTTCAAGCGCCTCGGGCTCATATCCGGGGGCGATGATGCCGTCGGAGACCTCGCGCTTTATCATCTTCGCGGTAGTCACATCGCAGACATCGGAGAGGGCGACCCAATCGCCGAACGAACACATTCTGTCCGTGCCGCGTGCGCGCGCATAGGCGCAGGCGAGCGGGGAGTCGTCAAGCCCCTCAATGTCGTCAACGAAGCAGGCTTTTTTGAGCTTGTCGGAGAGCGGAATGCCGACCGCCGCCGAGGTGGGGCTGACATGCTTAAAAGAAGTGACCGCCGGGAGACCGAGAGCCTCTTTGAGCTCCTTGACGAGCTGCCAGGAGTTGAAAGCGTCGAGAAAGTTTATGTATCCGGGTCTGCCGCAGAGAATTTCAATGGGCAGCTCACTGCCGTCCGCCATATAGATGCGGGAGGGCTTCTGGTTGGGGTTGCATCCGTATTTAAGCTCGAATTCTTTCATTTTTATTCTCCTTTTTAAGCGTTCTTGTTTATGAGCCTGCTGTCTTCCGCACCGGTCACGAGATCGGTGTATCTGACATAGAGCGAGATTTTGTTGTCTGCATCGAGAGCGTTCCAAAGTGACTGCGTGAACTCGTCGATATCGTTCGGGATAGCGACTCTCTCCGGCTCGCCCTGAAAGGTGGGAATGGGGTTGCCGTCGCAGATATAGGTGTGGATGAAATGACCGAGACCTGCGAGCGGGGAATAAGAGAATGTGTATCTGTTGCACGCACTGCCCGCGGCGTCCGCGCTCTTGAGAATACTCATCTCATATGTGAAATCTTTGTTTTCAAATGTCAGCATGCCGCTGATTCTGGGGGTGAAGTTTGGCGCGTCCGGCTCAAACTCGCGGGTCTCAAGAGCACTCTTGAACGAGCCGCCTGATTTCAGCGCGTCGTTTATTGTATCCGTCTGATCGCCGTTTGTGACGATTATCTTGTTTTCGTAATTTCTGACTGCGGCGTAAATAATGAGACTCGGATCTTCTACTTTTGAAGCGTCGAACGGCTCGGTATAGAGCACTCCGCCGCGCTCGGTGAATATGCGGTTGCGGCTGTTTGCCGAGCGACCCATGATGAAATATGCGGTGCACGCCTTTGTGCCGTCGGCGCTCTTGCCGATGACGATGCCTCTGCCTACGTAGGAATTGCCCTCAATGAGCTTTGCTATGTCGTTGACTGCGTAAATATCCATTATTTTTCCTCCGCTTTTTTACGGACTATCTCGTCCGATATTTTTTCGGCTGCCGCCGGGAGTATCTTCCATTCGGCGAGCCGCATGACTCTTTTCTGGAGCGTTTCGGGCGTGTCGCCGTCCCTGACTTTGACCGCCTTCTGCATGATGATTTCGCCGCCGTCGGGTATCTCGTTGACGAAATGAACCGTTGCGCCCGTCACTTTGACTCCTTTTTTCAGCGCCGCTTCGTGGACTCGCAGCCCGTAGAAGCCCTCGCCGCAGAACGACGGGATGAGCGACGGGTGGACGTTTATTATCCTGCGCTCGTATCTGCGCGTGAAGTCCGCGCTCAGTATGCTCATGTAGCCCGCGAGGACTATCAGGTCTATATTATTTTCTTTGAGTATTTCAATTATTTTTTCTTCAACGGCCGCCTGACTGCCGAATTCTTTCTTGCTGACCGTAACGCCCTTTATCCCGGCTTTCGCCGCGCGTTCGAGCGCGTAGGCGTTCGGGTTGCTCGAAACGACCAGCTTTATCTCGCCGTGCTCGATTATTCCGCTTTTCTGCGCGTCGATAAGAGCCTGGAGATTCGTTCCGCCGCCGGAGACAAAAACGGCGATTTCAGCTTTGTTTGCTTTCATTTTTCTCCCCTCCGATAAGAGTCAGTGCCGGCAGGAAGATTCCGCCGAGCGAGTTGCCGATAACAACAGCGAGCATGAACAGCGCGGCACTCAACGAGAAGATGCCCGATGCGCCGAGATAGAACATGTCGGCTATCGAATGTTCAAATCCGCTTAGAATAAACACCGGCACGCAGAAGAGAATGCCCAAAACGGTGTTCTTCTCTTTGTATGTGCTTACCGCGAGATACATCAGTATTCCGCAGAAAAACGCGCGGACAAGAGTCTGCCAAAACGCTTGGGTGAGCTTGCCGGAGCAGATTGCAGCCGCCGTCTCGCCGAGCTGCGGCATAGAGACCCGCACGAGCATGCCGAGAAGAAATGTCGTTAGAAGATTGCCGATGAGTATAACCGCGAGAGCGGCAAAATCACTCTTCTTGTGGCTCTCAATTATATATCCGACCCTGCCGGTGTAGAGCGCGTAGCCCTTGAGGCAGATGCAAAGCAGAGCCACCGAAAATAGCACCGCGCCGACATATCTGTTCTCACACGCGAGAAATACACAGCCGCCGATGGAAATCAACACACCCGCGCAGACAGAACTCAGAAAGTTTTTCAGCATATCTCGATTTTCTCCGCAGACGAGACTATTTCACCTATGATATAGGGCTCTTCGCCCGAGGCTTTAAGAATGCTGAGCGCCTCGTTGGCGTCGTCCTTTGAAACGACTATGCTCATGCCGACACCCATGTTGAATGTGTTGAACATATCGCGCTCACAGATATCTCCCGCCTTTGCGATGAGATCAAATATCGGCAGAACTTTTACCGCCGAGCGGTCTATCTTCGCGCCGAGCGAGTCGGGGATGCTTCTCGGGATGTTTTCATAGAAGCCGCCGCCCGTGATGTGGGATATGCCCTTGACCTTTATCTTTTCGAGCAGGGCGAGAACGGGCTTTACATATATCTTTGTCGGCGTGAGCAGAGTCTCGCCGATGCTCTTGCCGCCGAGCTCGTCAACGGGGAAGGTGAGATTGCGGTTTTCAACATCGAAAACTTTTCTCACGAGCGAGAAGCCGTTTGAATGAACGCCGCTCGAGGGGAGCGCGATTATAACATCGCCGGGGGTCATTGTTTTATTGTCAATAATTCTGTCCTTGTCGACAACGCCCGTGCAGTAGCCCGCGAGGTCGTATTCGTCTATCGGATAAAATCCGGGCATCTCCGCGGTCTCGCCGCCGATGAGCGCCGCGCCCGACTGAACGCAGCCCTCGCAGACGCCGCTGACAATGTCCGCTATCCTCTCGGGATAGTTCTTGCCACAGGCTATGTAATCGAGGAAGAACAGGGGCTTTGCGCCGCAGCAGATTATATCGTTGACGCACATAGCCACGCAGTCGATGCCGACGGTGTCATGCTTGTCCATGAGAAAGGCTATCTTGAGTTTCGTGCCGACTCCGTCGGTGCCGCTGACGAGCACGGGCTTTGATATGCCCGTCAGGTCGAGCTCGAACAGACCGCCGAAGCCGCCTACATCCGAACATACGCCCGAGGTGAGCGTGCGCGCGATGTGCTTTTTCATAAGCTCCACTGCCTTGTATCCCGCGGTTATGTCAACGCCCGCGTCGGCGTATACATCTGACTTTGATATCTCGTTCATGTTTTAAACCTCCGAGTTGAGTTCTGCCGAAACGGCGGCGTCCTTTTCGAGGACTGCTTTGGCGTCGGCGGCGCGTTTATCTTCAAGCTTCTTTGCAAGCTCCGGCTCGCTCAGCGCGAGTATCTGAGCCGAAAGCAAAGCGGCATTGGCTCCTCCGTTTATCGCAACAGTCGCAACGGGTATGCCGGAGGGCATCTGTACTGTTGAAAGGAGGGCGTCAATGCCGTCGAGGGTATTGGATTTGCAGGGTATGCCTATAACGGGCAGGGTGGTGTTCGCCGCAATGGCTCCGGCGAGATGCGCCGCCATGCCTGCTGCGGCTATAATGACCCCGAAGCCGTTTTCCTTTGCCGAGCGGGCAAAAGCCATGGCCTCGTCGGGCGTTCTGTGTGCCGAATAGACGTGCGCTTCAAACGGGATGCCGAGCGCGCGCAGGGTGTCTGTCGCTTTTCTGATGACGGGCAGGTCGCTGTCGCTGCCCATTACTATACCGACTTTCTTCATTTCATACCTCCTGAAAAAATCAAAAAGGGCACACTCCGAGAATGTATCTCAGGTGTGCCCAGACGGTCGGCTGAAAAAGAGTTTTTCTGTTCCCTTGCAGTGCTCTGCAATAATCCGTCAGTCGCAGAAAACTCATCTGTATTGTACCTAAAGTATACCAAATACAAGACCTTTCAGTCAAGGCGCATCGGAGAACTTTTTTACTTTCGCTCTTTGTCACAATAAATGCATCTGCACGCGCCGCCGTTTGCGTCAAAAGTCTTAAAAATGCCTCTGACATCCGGCTCGCATACGCTGATGCAGGCGGGGTTGTCGCAACGGTATTTGTCGTATATATACTGTGGCTCCTCCGCCTTTTCGGGCTGAATCTCGTTTGGTATGAGCCCGAGCAGCTTCATTATCAGCGCCATGCGCATGAACTTGCCGCACCGAGTCTGCTCAAAATACTTCGCGCGCGGGTCGGAGTCCACCTCGGGCGATATCTCGTTGACTCGCGGCAGTGGATGCAGCACGCACATGTCGCTCTTTGCAAGGCTCATCTTCTCCTTGTCGAGGACATATATGCCGTTGAGACGCTGATACTCCGCATCGTCCGTGAAACGCTCGCGCTGGATGCGGGTCATATAGAGTATGTCAAGCTTCGGCATCGCCTCTTCAAGCGAGCGGCACTCCTCGTATCGAAGCCCGCTTCCCTTGAGATAGTCGTCAATAACGAACTGCGGCAGGCGCAGCTCCTCGGGGGAGATGAGCACGAACTTTACATTCTTGTATCTCGTCATCGCGGCTATGAGCGAGTGGACGGTTCTGCCGTATTTCAGGTCGCCGCAGAGTCCTATTGTAAGATTGTCAAACGTACCCTTTTCGTGGTGAATGGTCAGCAGGTCGGCGAGCGTCTGCGTGGGATGAAAATGCCCGCCGTCGCCGGCATTTATCAGCGGCACCGCCGTGTGCATGGATGCGACGACCGGCGCGCCCTCTTTCGGGTGGCGCATGGCGATTATATCCGCGTAGCCGTTGACTACCTCTATCGTGTCGGCAATCGTCTCGCCTTTGACGGCGGAGCTTGAGTCCGCGCCGGAGAAGCCTATCACCTGACCGCCAAGCGAGAGCATCGCGCTCTCGAAGCTGAGTCTTGTGCGCGTCGAGGGCTCAAAGAACAGCGTGGCGAGAATTTTGTGACGGCAGACCTCGTTGTATTTTTCTGGCTGCGCCATGATGTCATCGGCGACGGCTATCAGCTGGTCGATCTCCCCGGCGGAGAGGTCGAGTATGTTTATTATGCTCCTCATTTTGCACCACCGATCCAGCTCTCGTCCGAGGGGTTGTTGCGGAACGCTATAAGTCTGTTTACATCCTCGGGCTTTATATATCCCTCCTGAGCCGCGACTTCGGAGAGCACATCGAGGTTAGTCAGGCTCACATTTTTTACATCCGCCGCGGCGAGTCTCTCAAGACCCTTTTTCATTCCGTAGGTGAAGATGCTGACTATTCCGAGCACCTCTGCGCCCGCTTCGCGCAGAGCGTCAACGACTTCGATAACGCTGCCGCCCGTCGAGATAAGATCTTCGACCACGACGACTTTCTGACCCTTTTCGAGCTTGCCCTCGATGCGGTTCTGTCTGCCGTGATCCTTGTTGCCGGAGCGGACATAGCCCATCGGCAGATTCATTAAATGCGCAGTTATCGCGGCGTGGGCGATGCCGGCGGTCGAAGTGCCCATGAGAACTTCAGCCTCCGGATAGTTTTCTTCGATGAGCTCCTTGAGCCCGGTTTCGACATCCGTGCGAACCTCGGGCGCGGTGAGCGTCAGGCGGTTGTCGCAGTAGACGGGGCTCTTTATTCCGCTCGCCCATGTAAAGGGCTTGTCGGGACTCAGAAACACAGCCTGTATTTTAAGAAGATCTTTTGCGATTTTTCTGCTTGTCTCAGTCATTTTCTTTTCTCCTTCAGTCAACAAATTCTTTTATGCATCTCTCGTATGCCGCGACGGGGTCGGGCGCGGCGGTTATCGGTCTGCCGACAACGATGTAGTCGGAGCCGATTTTCTTCGCCTGCTCGGGCGTCATGACTCGCTTTTGGTCGCCTATGTCGCCGTCCGCAAAGCGAACGCCGGGCGTGACGGTCAAAAACTTTTCGCCGCATATGTCGTGGACTTTCTGCGCCTCGAGCGGGGAGCAGACAACGCCGTCAAGCCCTGCGTTCTTCGCGGTCTCGGCGTAGTGCATGACAACTTTGTCTATAGGCTCTTTTATCAGAAGATCGCGCTCCATCGCCTCCTGATCGGTGGAGGTCAGCTGGGTCACGGCGATGAGCAGGGGACGCGTGCCGTCCGGGCGGGTCAGCCCCTCGAGAGCCGCCTCCATCATGCGCGATGTGCCCGCGGCGTGGAGGTTGCACATATCGACATCGAGCCGCGAGAGCACGGCCATGCTCTTCTTGACCGTGTTCGGAATATCGTGAAGCTTGAGGTCGAGGAATATCTTGTGTCCGCGCGCCTTTATCTCGCGCACTATCTGCGGACCCTCGGCATAGAACAGCTCCATGCCGATCTTGACGAACGGCTTTCTGCCCTCGAATTTGTCGAGAAAGTTCAGCGCGGTTTCCTTGTCTGCAAAGTCGCAGGCGATTATCACATCTTTACCCATTGTGTGCTCCTCCTATGATATCCTTGAGTTCGTTTATATTATACTTGTCCGCAGCGGCGGGCAGGGCTTCGACTATTTTTTTGCATATGAACGGGTCAACGAGATTTGCGGCGCCGATTTCGACCGCCGTCGCCCCGGCGAGCATCATTTCTATAACATCCTCGGCGGACGATACGCCGCCCATGCCGACTACCGGGATATTGACCGCCGACGAGACCTGATATACCATTCTGAGCGCCACGGGGAATATCGCGCTGCCGGAGAAGCCGCCCATGGTGTTTGCGATCACGGGCTTCTTTGTTCTCAGGTCTATTCTCATGCCGAGCAGGGTGTTTATCAGGCTGATTCCGTCCGCCCCCGCGTCCTCGCAGGCCTTCGCGATGCTCACGATGTCCGTGACATTGGGCGAGAGCTTTATGATAACCGGCTTTTTCGTGACCGCCTTGACGGCTTTTGTAACCTGCGCCGCCGCCTTCGGGTCTGTGCCGAAGCTCATTCCGCCGCCGTGAACGTTCGGACAGCTGACGTTGACCTCAAGCCAGCCGACCTGCTCCTGACTGTCGAGCTTTTCGCAGGTGTAGGCGTATTCGTCAACGGAAAAGCCGCTGACGTTCGCCATCACTTTTTTGTTAAAACACTTTTTGAGCTTCGGGAGCTCTTCGCTTATAACTTTGTCGACGCCGGGATTCTGAAGCCCGACGGCGTTTATCATGCCGGCGGTGCACTCCGCTATTCTCGGTGTCGGATTGCCGAAACGCGGCTCCTTTGTCGTGCCCTTGAACGAAAAAGTTCCGAGGCAGTTTATGTCATAGAGCTCCGCAAATTCGTATCCGTAGCCGAATGTGCCCGATGCCGGGATAACGGGATTGTCGAGCTCTTCGCCGCAAAGATTCGCGCTCAGTCTGCCCATATAATCTCCTCACTTTCCATTACGGGACCCTCTTTGCAGATCCTCTTGTTGCCCGTGAGTGTCTTGCATGAGCAGCCCATGCACGCGCCGAATCCGCAGCCCATGCGCTCCTCGAAGCTGTACTGCCCGGGAGTTTTCATGATTTTGTGCATCGCGCGGAACATCGGTTCGGGTCCGCAGGTGTAGAAGAATGTGTATTGCAGATTTTTTATAACGTCCGTGACAAAGCCCTTTGTGCCGTAAGTGCCGTCGGCGGTCGCAATGTGTACATCTGCGCCGAGCGCACGAAATTCGTCCTCATAGAACACATCATCTTTTGAGTTGAAGCCGAGCACGACAGTGACTTTTTTGCCCTCGGCAACGAGCTTTTTGCAGAGCATATACATCGGCGGAACTCCGACTCCGCCGCCGACGAGCAGGGGACTGCCGCCGCTTGTTTTTGTGTTGTATCCGTTGCCCAGCCCCGTTAAAAGGTCAAGCTCATCGCCGTTTTTCATGCGGCTCATCTGCTCCGTGCCGCGCCCGACGGTTTTATATATCAGCGTCAGATTTTCTCCGACACAGTCGCAGACCGATATCGGGCGGCGCAGGAAAAATCCGTCGAGCTTTATGTTTACGAACTGTCCCGGCGCGGTTATCGCCGAGGTGTCACCCGCAAGAGTCATTTTAAATATGTCGCGCGCGATTTTTTCGTTTGAAGTTATCTTGAAAATACTCTGCTTCATGCTCTATCCTCCGCCTTGTAAACTACTTTTCCATTATGCACCGTCAGCAGACATCTGCCGAATACCTCACGCCCCGCGAACGGTGTGGCGCGTCCCATCGAAAGAAAATTTTCCGGGTCTATTTTATACGCTTCGCTTATATCAAACACCGCGAAGTCATTATTTGTGTCTATCCCGAAGCGCTCTTTCGGCTTGAAGCTCATCAGCTCAACGAGCCTGTCGAGCGTTATGATATTTTTCATCACAAGCTCTGTGTAGAGCACCGGGAACGCGGTTTCGAGCCCGACAACGCCCATGAGGCTCTTTTCGAGCCCGCGCCCTTTTTCTTCTGCGCTGTGCGGCGCGTGGTCGGTCGCTATCATGTCTATCGTGCCGTCTTTTATGCCCTCTATGAGAGCCTTTTTATCTTCGCGGCTTCTCAGCGGCGGGTTCATCTTGAATCGCCCGTCCTCCTGCATGTCCTCGTCGCAGAGCACGAGATAGTGCGGCGCGGTCTCGCAGGTCACATTGACTCCGTGCGCCTTCGCCTGCCTTATCAGCTCAACGCTCTCCTTTGTCGAGATGTGGCAGACGTGATATGCGCAGCCCGTCTCCTCCGCAAGGCGCAGGTCGCGCTCGATTTGCTTGTATTCGCTCGCGCTCGAAATGCCCCTGTGCTCGTGCATTCTTGCGTATTCGCCGTCGTGGATATATCCGCCGAAGAGCAGGGAGTTGTCCTCGCAGTGTGCGGCGATTATCTTGCCGAGCCTCTTGGCGGCGGTCATCGCCTCTCTCATCATTTCGTCATTCTGAACGCCTTTTCCGTCGTCGGAGAACGCGCAGACCTTGTCGGATATAGCTTCCATGTCTGCGAGCTTTTCGCCTTTTTCGCCGACGGTTATCGCGCCGTAGGGCAGAACTTTTATCGCCGCGCCGCGCTCTATTGCGTCCAGCTGAACTTGCAGATGTTCCGCGCTGTCCGGCACGGGGTCGAGGTTCGGCATCGTGCAGACCGCCGTGTATCCTCCGTGCGCCGCGGCGGCTGAGCCGGAAGCAATGGTTTCTTTACAAGAAAAACCCGGCTCTCTGAAATGCACATGAACATCACAAAGACCGGGCACAATAATATAATTTTCAACAGCGGACAAAAGACCTCCGTCGGCAAGGAACTTTTCCGCAAAGGCTCTTATTTTTTCGTATCTGCAAGCGAAGTCGTGCGTCATTTTTTGCGTCTCCTTTAAAAAAAGAAAAAGTCCTGCTGCCGCAAGACTGTGTATGCAAAGAACGCCGGAACATCAACGCCGACTATCCGTATTCATCACCAATCTTGCCGGCATCTCTGTACCGCTTAAAAATTGATTTGTTTTATTATACCAACAGCCGCCCGCTTTGTCAAGATGTCTGTTATAAATGAAGCAATTGTAAATTATTTTTGTTATGACATAAAAGCATTGACTTCGCGCCTATAACACATATATAATGGATAGAAAGCGGCAATCAGACGCTTAAAAAGGGAGGAGAAATTCAAAAATGAAATGGAACATAATCACCGATTCAAGCTGTGATATGTTCGGCTTTGACAAGGAGCATGAGAATATCGTGTTTTCTTCCGTGCCGTTCACTATCAGCGTTGGAGACGAAAACTTTGTTGACGACCGCAACCTCGATGTCGACGGAATGATCGACTCGATGGACGCCTGTGCAGAGGCGAGCCACACGGCGTGTCCGTCGCCGCATGCGTGGCAGGAGAAATTCGAGCAGGAGGGCAATGTCATTGCCATCACTATTTCGAGCAAGCTCTCCGGCAGCTACAACAGCGCGTGCGCCGCAAAAGATATGGTGCTCGAAGAGCAGCCTGATAAGAAAATCGCCGTTATCGACTCGCGCTCCGCGGGTTCGGAGCTTGTTCTGCTCGTCAAAAAAATCTGCGAGCTTATCGAGTCCGGCGCGGACTTTGAGACCGTCGTTGAAAAGGCGGAGCTTTATTCCCGCCACACCCATGTCGTCTTCGCTCTCTCGTCGTTCAACAATCTCGTCAAGAACGGCCGCATGAGCAAAATCGTCGGCTTCGTCGCCAACAAGCTCGGCTTCTGGGGCATCGGTATTGGCAGCGAGCAGGGTACGATTGAGATAAAGCAGAAAATACGCGGCAGCAAGAAAGCGCTCGACGCGATAATCGAGGATATGAAAGAGCGCGGCTACAACTGCGGCAAAGTCGTCATCAGCCATTGCCGCAACGCGGAGTTTGCCGAGAGCGTCAAGTCGGCTATCCAGTCCGTCTGGGATAAGGCGGAGGTCAAGATAGTCCGCGCGCGCGGACTTTGCAGCTATTACGCCGAAAAAGGCGGGCTGATAATCGGCTTCTGACAAAACATAAATAAAAAGGACTGCTCATCCGGGCAGTCCTTTTAGTATGTATCTTATTCTGCGCTTTTATCTTCGGGCAGGTCGCTCGTGCAGTGCGGGCACTTGACTGCATCGATCGGAATCTCAGTGCAGCAGAACGGACAGACTTTCGTGGTCGCGGGAGCGGGCTCCTCGACTTTTTCGTGGATGAGCTTCGATTTTGCCGTCGCCATGAGCTTTATGACGAGGAAAATTGCGAGCGCGATTATCAGAAAATCGAGAACGGTCTGAATGAAGTTGCCATAGTTGAGCGTGGCGTATCCTGCCTCGGCAGCGAGTGCGGGAGTCGTGTACTTCGCGGGGTCAAATCCCGTGCGGTCGCCGAGAACGACGAACATATCCTTGAGGCTGCCGCCGCCTGTTATCAGACCGACGAGCGGCATGATGAGGTCGGAGACGAGCGAAGTGACTATCTTGCCGAACGCGCCGCCGACTACAACGCCGACCGCCATGTCAACGACATTTCCCTTTGAGATAAACGCCTTGAATTCTTCAACGAGTTTGATCTTTTTCATCTTTATACACCCCTGTATAATTTATATACCTTTATTATATATACGCTGCTTGCCCACGGCAAGAGTTTTTGAAATTTTGGGAGGAGCTATGGCAGAAATATTTTATCATACCTTTGACCCCGTCTATGACAATCATTCGCGTGTGCTGATACTCGGCTCGTTTCCGTCCGTGAAGTCGCGCGAGCAGGGATTTTATTACGGACACCCGCAGAACCGCTTCTGGAAAGTGCTCTCCGCCATGTTTTCTTCGCCCGTGCCGCAGAGCATAGATGAGAAGAAAAAACTGCTGCTTGATAACGGTGTCGCGCTATGGGATGTTGCACAGAGCTGCGAGATAAACGGTTCGAGCGACAGTAGCATGAAGAACGTCCGCCCGAATGATATATATACATTATTATACACTACCGGCATCGACCGCGTTTTCGCAAACGGTAAGACCGCCGCGCGGCTCTATGAAAGGTTCATCCTGCCGCAGACAAATGTCCCCATAACAGCCCTCCCGTCAACCAGCCCCGCCAATGCCGCATTCAGTCTTGACGATTTGTGTGAGCGGTGGCAGATTATCTGCACCTTGTAGGGCGCGGCGGCTCGACGCACCGCTGCCGCCGACGGCGGCACAGAACGCAAGCCGGAACAAAACGAATTAAGCAGCACAAACGAAACAATAAAATTTTCAGTGACGCTTGCGCGTCAAAGGGTCGTCGGGGTCGCCGACCCCTACAGGGTAGGTGCGTACAATGCAATCATACCGACAACGCACGGGCACAACGCAAACATTCTTCGCATTTCCTCAAATTTTCCGCAATTCATTGTAGGGTGCGGCGACTCGACGCACCGTTGCCGCCGTCGGCGGCACAGAACGCAAGCTCGGAACAAAGCGAATTAAACAGCATGAATAGGGAATCCCCCCCTCTGCCCCCAATTTCGGACTTTCCAATCCTTGATTGAATATATCAATAAAGCAATTTTTGTGCAAAGTGCAAAAAATCGTTTTTGCAAAATAAACTGTTTCTAATCTATATATAAAATTTGAACTTTTGTGTTGACAAACAAAAGAGGCGCGAGTAAAATAAGGTTACAGTGTAATGGTATAGGTATGCGGAGAGGTGGCCTCTTTTCGCGGAAACCGATGCCGTTGCAGTTGCGGCAGCGCCTATGACGCCGCTGCGGAAAATAAAAGGGCAAGAAAAATGCACCGTACGCCATGCGTACAAGCCCGGTGCAAAAATCAAAAGAAAGGTGATAATTATGAAGACAAGAAAAGTCGGCAAGATAGTGTCGCTGCTCGTCGCCATAGTGCTCGTTGCAACGATCATGATTCCTGCCGCCAGTGTCCTCGCAGATTCATCAGAATATGCCGGGGTTACTTGGACAGAGGTCGGCGATTTTGCATCACTGAAGCAAGCGTTTGATAATGCAAATAAGACCGGCGAGAAGACTTATATCCGTCTTACTTCGGACATAACTCTTCAGAGGCCTTATTTCAACAGCGATGAAATAAACGGCGGCAAAACCAACTGGGCCAAGATGTATCTCTATTCAACCACAAGAATAACAAAGATTGAAGAGAAACGCGGCGGTCTGTGGACAGGAACTAATAAGACAACCCATGATTTCGCATGGCTTATGTCACAGGCGAACTCCCCGTTTAACGTCAGCGATCCCAATGCATACTTCTACGGCTATACGGAGGACGAACTTAAAAACGGCTTCCTGGTTGACAAAGGAATGCAGGATTATGTCGGAATGGGCAGAAAGGCCGGACAGGGAACCGGTTATGACGAGAAGATAGGCTACGAATACAGCGAGCGTATGCTTGTTGTTAATGAGAATGCCGATATCACCGTCGACCTCTATGGCAAGACCATGAAGGCCAGCGACTACAATCCGTATGACAGCACGCCTGCGTACCAGATGAGCGCTATCAAGGTCAACAAGGGCGGCGCTTTGACCGTTGTGGACCTCTCCTCCGAGCAGACCGGTACTATTTCCGGCGGTACGGGCAACGTGTATTATAAGGAAACTGTTTCTACGGATAACAGCGAACATACCCGTGACGCAATGTTCAATGAAGATTGGACGGTAAGAGATACTACCGGCTGGGTAGGTTGGCTTTCAAGCACCGGTAAGTACAATATCGAATATCAGTCGAAATCAACATGGGTTGAAAATGTTAAAGAATCCCGCGGCGGCGGTATCTATGTTGAAAACGGCGGCGTATTTACTCTTAAGAGCGGTAAAATAAGCGGAAACCAGGCATTTATGGAGCCCAAAAGCGGAATCTTTGCTACCGACGTTGATTCCTATGCTAAGGGCGGCGGCGTTTACGTTGAGGCCGGCGGCGTGTTCAATATGTTCGGCGGCGAGGTTTCCAAGAATGCCACTCGCTCGTTCTTCAAGAACTGGAGCACTGGCAATGACAGAATTTATCACGCTTATTCCGAAGGCGGCGGTATTTACCTTGAAGGCTCTCAGGAAGAGACTGTAAACGGTGCTACCGTAACTGTCCCCGGCGCGGTCTTCAATATGACCGGCGGTAAGATAGCCGAAAATGCGGCATATGCTCAGGGCGGCACCAGCGCTTCCTCCAAATCTCGTGTAACGCACGCGAACGGCGCGGGCATATATGTCGGCACCGGCGCTGTCTGCAACATAAAGGGCGCCGACTCTGATTCGGCCTCCACCAATATCGAAATGATGAAGAGCTTCCCGCAGATTGTTAACAATTCCTGCGGCGGCCAGATCGTTAAGGCCTCTTATACCACAAACTCCGCCGTTGAAGTTAAGGGCGGCGGTATATATAATGACGGTACAGTCAATGTAAAGAATGCTCTGATTGCCTCCAACGATTTCTCCGAGGCCAGACAGTCTGACGTAAAGACGGCAGTCCACATTATGCGTGACGAATACCTTCCCGAAGGCCAGAGAACAATAACCTATTCCGACGGTAAGACCGCGACTCTTCCCGGCACAGGCACAGACCTTGCGCTCTATGTTCTTGATTATTGGGAAGAGACCAGCAACGAGACCTACGGCGGCGGACATAAGGGTATTAAGCAGCGTCCCAAGACCTATATTACCCGTCTTGATGACAGATTTACCGATAACCTTCAGCTTGCAACCGAGGAAGTTCCTCACGCAACAAGCGGTATTTTTGGCAGCGTTATCGTTAATGATAACATGAAGGTAACCTCCGACGGCGCAGGCGTTTGCGTCGGCGAAAACGGAAAGCTCGTTGTCGGTGAGCGTACATGGATTACCGATAACTATGACTTCCTCACCAACGGCCATATGGCGTTTAATTCGATCAGAAACTACAAGCGTTTCTGGGCGCAGAACAGAACGGTCGTCGATGACAGAGTTTACAAAACCGACGATACCAACGGAGCAGGTGCGACCTATACGGATCCCGCCGGCGGTTGGGTATATTACGGCACTACTAACTCAAACGTAAGCGACGGCTATGCCTATTCGGATACCTCCGACGACGTTTATCTTCCCGACGGAGCTGTTATATACAAGGGCGGCTCGCTGTTCGAGTCCAAGATCGGCGTCAACTATTGGAATATGGTCAATGCCGACGGTTCTGCCGTTGAGGCTGAAAGAGGCCTCGGCCAGGCAGGCAGCCGTGCAGGCAACCGTGTTATTGTTGCAACAGGCAAGAACCTCGACGCCTCCTTCTGGGGTGATTCGGTAGCACAGCCCACAGCAAGAGATATTCAGTTCTTCTATGCAAACGATAACAATAAGAACTGGGAGAAGAGCAACTATACTCTGCCGGCATATTACACGGATGATATGGGCAGAACTATTTGCGACCTTCGCGCTACAAATTCAAACAACTGGGAAGACAGATACAGAGTTACCGCTATCTCTACATCTAACCCCGGTATCAAGAGAGATTCTTCTCCGTATGAGGGATATATAAACTACGATGTTGAGTATCCCGCAAGTCGTTGGGCGTCCGGTACACGGGGAGTCTATGCCGGATATGATATCGCAACCAACGGCGGTTATTGGACCTACTACAAGGATACCTCTTACAGAATAAGCGATCCCGACTGGACACCCGATAACTCGGACTTCCGTCCTAAAAACGGTGAGTTCATGAACTCTACCGTTAACTTCCCGCAGCGCTCATATCAGCTTACTGCTGAAATGAAGACAATGAACAAGTCTTATCTCCAGGCTAAGTACATAGACTACAAGGTAGTTTATGATACCACAACCTTCGGTACCGCTGCAGCTCCCGTCCTTCGTTTCGGTAAGACTGACAGCGATACACGTAATATGTATGTCACCGTCAACTTCGACGAGGCGGATAAGCACTATTACGGTCTGTCGAACCAGTCTTCGTTCACCCTTAACGATTCGGTTTCGACCGGCAACTTCACAACGTCGGTCAGCCCGTTCCTGAACAACCTTGATCAGAATCTTACCGATTCGACTTTCACCTTCTACGGTGCCAACAAGCCTACGGGAACTATAGATATCGCAAAGGTCGTTCCGGACTATTCGGCATATGGCAAGTCTGCGCAGCTCAACTATTTCCTGAGCCTTTCTAACGCAGACAGACTGGCAACACAGACATCTATCTCCAAGGATTCCGACAACAAGGAGCTTACAGACCTTTACTTCAAGGGCTGGCAGTTCTATACCTCCTATGAGTACGGACCCGAGGTAGTCACTCTTGACAATAAGGTGGAGCGTCAGACAGTCAGCCTTGACGGCAGCACGCTCGATTATCGCGGATACTTTGCCGCAGATCTGAGCAAGATATTCAACTCTAACGTCAACGCTCAGCCCTGCCCGTCCATGACAGCTCTTTGGTACAGCAAGGAAGAGCTCGCCGAGGCCCGTAAGAAGGTCTCCAACGTCAGATTCCAGACTGTTCAGCGTCAGAACGATGACGGCTCTGTTACCAACCTCCTTCGCTTTGTTGCCATCGCAGGCTCTCAGTATCCTGATTTCGACGAGATCGGCTTCGTTATCTCGACAACCAACGCCACTCCCACTATTGAGGGCGGTTATGACTTCGTTGTCAAGAGCAAGGTCTATGAGAAGCTCGGCGTCAACAAGACTGCCGGCGCCGCAAAGACCTACTACGATGTTGACAAGCTCCTTGGCGGAACTTATTCCGGCCACCAGAGCGTCACTGTCGAAGATGCAACGTGGAGCTTCACCCCGGGCAGCGAGTTTGCAGCGAATGTAACTACAGGCCAGAACGGCAAGACAGGCTACAAGGATGCGGGTCTGTTCTACACCAACATCGTTATCACCGATGCTAATAAGGACACCGTTTACTTCGTAACGCCTTACGCCAAGATGGGTAACACCTACTTCTACGGTGAGTCCCGTGCCGCCTGCTATGCAGACGCCCCCACCGCTTGATGAAACCCGAGATTCTATAGGAGATGTGCACTATGAAAATTTATGAGAAGCCTGTCGCAGAAGTCCTCCTGTTTCGTCTTGCAGAAGTCAGAATGGTTCCGCGTATAAGCATCGGCGAAGGTACCGATGACAACTACGGCAAGAGAAATAGCGGAGACATGAACGGCGACCAGGTATAAGGTGAATAAACCTTTAAGCCTTCTATGAAAGGAGAAGAGTTCGCTATGAAAAAAACACTCAAAGCTGTTATAGCTATGATACTTGTTCTGGCGCTCGGATTCGCTGTTGCTGCGCCTGTCTTTGCAGCCTCCGCTTCCGCTGTTGTCCAGTCCGCAAGCATTAGGGACTTCTTCAAGAAAGTCGGAGAGTCCATAAAGAAGCTTTTTGAAAAGATCTTTAAGCCCACTCCCAAGCCCGACCCGCAGCCCGAAGGCCCGTCTACGGGCGGCTCGGTTGAGGCTGAGAGCGTCCCGATTGACGATTCTCAGGACAAGGGCAACACCATCGGCAAGAATGACGTTTACGCCAGCCCGCTGTGGTAAAAAGAATTGAGCAATTTTAGTATAAAAATTGCAGATTTGACGGTAGATATCTCCTGCACACACCTTCACCTTTCGGATGTGTGCAGTGAGTACCTCACCGACGAGGCTCCGCTGTTTTCGGTTGGGGCCGATGAAGAACACAAGGAGGAGCTCAGAAAATTTTTTCTGGGCTCTTCTCAAGTGTTTTCTGACGCCTTTTTGGAGAGCATCGCCGTGCAGGAAAAGGTCTGCGCCGCCGTTCTCGATTATGATGCAGCTGTTTTTCATGCCGCTCTTATTTCTTTTGACGGGCAGGGCATAGCTTTTGCCGCGCCGAGCGGTACAGGCAAGACGACGCATATAAAACTCTGGCAGAGACTCTACGGCGACCGCGTTGAGATAATCAACGGCGACAAGCCGCTTTTCACTCTGCGCTCCGGTCGCTTCTTCGCGTCCGGTATGCCCTGGTGCGGAAAAGAAAACTGGGGCTGCAACAAAACCGTTCCGCTCAAGGCGATCTGCTTCATCGACCGCGCGGAACACAATTCGATTTCGCCGCTCGAGGACAATCGGGAGATAATGAGCCGCCTGTTTTTGCAGCTCGTCATGCCCGAGGAACACCGCCTCATGGTGAAATATCTTGATTTTGCAAATAAGCTGATAAATACCGTTCCGTTCTATCTTCTGCGCTGCAACATGGATTTATCTGCCGCGCAGACCGCGCACGACGGTATTTTCGGCATAGAATAAAGAGGTTGCTATGAAAGTTAAAGACGGTTTCTATCTGACCGCTATCGGCACTGATTTTGTGATAATTGCCAGCACTCCCGAGACAAAGAAGGAGTTCGACGGTATGCTTCGCCTGAACGAGACGGGCGCTTTCCTCTGGAAGAAGCTCGCCGACGGCGTGACCGAGGCCGAACTTGCCGATGCGCTTGCCGCCGAATACGGCGTTTCACGCGAGGTATCCGAAAAAGACACCGCCGATTTTCTTGACGTTATCCGCTCCGCCGGATTCATCGAGGAATAATATGGACGCTTCGATGTCTTACGAGACGCTTATCGCCGCCGCGGGCAGCGTCGTTATTGAGCCGCGCGGCATCAGTATGCTCCCTTTTCTGAAGGAGGGCAGAGATTCGGTGCGCCTTGTTAGTCCGACCGCCGCGCCGTGCAAATATGATATCGTACTCTACCGCGTGCGTGATAAATATGTGCTCCATCGAATTATCGGCTTTGACGGCGATAATTATATAATCTGCGGCGACAACTGCCGCGGCTGGGAGCGCGGACACGGGCGAGGGGATATAATAGCCGTCGTCGATGAGATATACAGAAACGGCAGGACCGAAAAGCCGCACTGTCTCAAAAATCGAATCTACGAGCGCCTCTGGTGCTCTTCAATGCTAAAAAGAATAGTTATGAAGCTGAAATCTTATATGTAAAATGCTGAAATTGTAAATTTCAGCATTTTTTATTTATAATTCTACTAAAAAGTGATTTTTTTGTACACTTCCTATATAATATGACATGCATTGTGTTTCATATGCAAAATATAGGAGGTAAAAAATGAAAAAGGTATTGAAATCAGTAACTGCAATTCTGCTGGTTATGACCCTTGCTTTTTCGGTGTTCGCCGTTAGCGGCGTGTTTGCTGATGAGGCCGAGTCGCTGAGCAGCTTTGCTGTTTCGGCAAAGGGAAGCGGAGAAAATTCATCCGCACTTGGCACCGTCTCGTGGTGGAAGAGCGATGTCGATGGCAAGTATTATATGTTTATGCCCTCAAAATCGGATCTGTCCTCGATAACGGTCTGGTTTACTGCATCTGATGATGTGATGTGCGGCGATGTCAAGCTTGAAAACGGTGTTGCAACAACCGTTTTTGCCAATGGCGGCGAGTTCGTTCTCTCTGTCGGCGATAAGGATTATACCGTAGTATTCCTTAACTCGAGCAATCTTCCGACAATGTTTATAAACACTCCTGAAGGTGGTCTTGACAGAATTCACGCCGATAAGGAGCACAAAGAAAAGGGCTGCACAATGCTTGCCGTCAACTCCAAGGGCAAGGTTGACTACAATGCGGAGCTCGCTTCGATGAAGGGCAGAGGCAATTCTACTTGGGGTCTCCCCAAAAAGCCTTATAATATAAAGCTTGATTCGAAGTCAAAGCTTTTTGGTATGGAAAAAGCAAAAAAAATGGTGCCTCATAGCAAACTATGAAGATCTCAGCCTTCTGCGGGATCAGATAGTTTATAATCTTGGCGCAGATATCGGTATGCCTGAGTCGCCGGACTGCAGAAGTATTGACCTTTATATTAATGGAGAATATAAGGGCGTCTATCTCATTACAGAGAAAGTTGAGATAAATAAGAACCGAGTCAATATAACCGACCTCGAGGGTGATACCGAGGATATGAATCCGGATCTCGATTTTTCAACCCTTGCGCCCAAAGGATTTGATGGCAAATATAGCGGCTATATTGAAAACAGCCAGCGTTGGTATGATATTCCCAACGAGCCCGAGAACATAACCGGCGGGTACCTGCTTGAACTTGAACTTACAAGTCGTTATGCTAAAGAAGCGAGCGGATTTGTTACCAAAAACACGCAACCCATTGTTGTGAAGTCTCCCGAATATGCCTCAGAGGCGCAGGTAAAATATATCAGCGGCTACTGGCAGGAGATGGAGGATGCGCTCTACAGCGAGACCGGCTACAATGATCTCGACAAGCACTACACAGATTATATAGACATAGTCTCCTGGGCGAAGCAGTATCTCATTCAGGAGTGGACAAGCAACTGGGATGCGGGTCTTACCAGCAACTACTTCTACAAGGATGTTGACGGCAAGCTCTTCGCAGGTCCTGTCTGGGATTTCGACAGCGCGCTCGGCAACTACGAGGGCAGAGACGGCACGAACCTGAAGGATCCGACAAATCTTCACGCCAAGAGCAGAAATCTCAGATATAATTCACTCATGGGTAGTGACAATGTAAAAGCAACCCCCAACATCTATGCACTTTGCTACAGGCACGCCGACTTTGCTCAGACTGTTGAAGAGCAGATGAAGACTGTCTTTGTGCCTGCTGCGAAGAAAATGGCTGAAAAGAAATACCAGACCTACATTGACGAAGTCAAGGATGCGGCAGTCATGAATGCTATCAGATGGGATTATTACGACACCACCGATGCAGCTATCATTGCCCAGAATTATAATGCCGAAGTCAACTATATCTATGACTTCATGAAGGTGCGCACCGAGTTCCTTTCCGGCGCACTTACTCTCAAAAATGAGGGCTTCACAATTGCCCATATTCCGTCTCAAAAGCGTACCGGTTCTGAGATCACTCCCGAAGTCACCGTCAAGTGCCTTGACAGAGTTCTGACCGAGGGTGTTGACTACACCGTTGCTTTCTCCGACAACGTTGAAAAGGGTACGGCTACCGTTACTGTCACCGGCATGGGCGACTATGAGGGTGTTACAGCTCAGACTACGTTTAAGATACTCCTTATCTCCGATCCGCTCGACTGGACAGGCGGCTCGGGCGCAGAGCGCGCTAAAGAGAGCTTGACCAAATTCGGCGCAAACTTTGTTGACGCAGTTGAGCTGATACTTTACTATATCATCAAGCCCTTCCAGAAATAACAGCAGCAAAAAAGATCCGCTGCCGGTTATTTTGCGGCGGCGGATCCTCTTCTATTTAAACAGTGTGCAGCCCGACTGACGGAACCGCTCAATCATTTCGTGCGCCTTTTCGACGCTCAGCCCGAAATGCTCGCACAGGCACTCTATGCACATACACTCATGAGCGCCGCGGTTGACCATCTTGCGGTGGAACCCGATGTCGTCATTGGTCAGCAGCTTTGAACATTTGATGCAGTATGTCATTTCTTCAGCTTGCAGATGAAGCAGGCGCAGTCATGAGCCTCAAGATGCATCTGCATGAACTCCTTCTTGACTCCGATGCACTCGCCCGTGAACGCGTCGGTCATCTCAAGTCCGTAGCCGGAGGCGGCAGATATGCCTATGTTCTCAAAATAGAACGGAACGCCGCACTTGCTCTCGCTGAAGTTGACGAAAAGAATGGCGATTTCATTGTTTGAAAGGAGCTTTGCAAAGACTATCTTGTCGTTCCAGCTCTTGGTTGCGACGAATGCCGGACGGGACTCCTCATCCTGATTGATTCTGATGAGTCTTTTATTCTTGACGAGGTCAAGGCAGAAGTCGTTCATGCATCTCAGGTCGCCGCCGAGCATCAGCGGCGACGAGAACATGCACCAGAGCGCGAACTGAGTCTTATAGTCGATGTCAGAGCAGCCGACCGAGCCGACATTGCCCTTGCCGTACATGCCGACGGTGAGCATATCAATGTCGTTGAAGCAGCCGGGCGCGGAATAGGCGAGGTTGTCGATTTGGCTTAGCGCGATATCGGCAAACGAACGGAAGCTGTCGTTTATATCGCCGGTCGAGCGATACATATGCGCGCCCGCCGAGCGAATCCAGCGGCTGACTTCGTCGTTGCCCCAGTTGCAGGCGGAGAAGAGAATCTCGCGTCCGCAGGCTCTGAGAGCCATGCCCATTTTTCTGTAGAGCAGGGGACCGTTTGCACTGTCCGGCTTGTAGCAGAAGTCATATTTCAGGAAGTCTACGCCGTATTCGGCAAAGGTCTCGGCGTCGAGATATTCATGGTCAAAGCTGCCCGGATAGTCGGCGCAGGTGCGTGTTCCGGCGCAGGAATACATGCCGAATTTGAGCCCCTTGCTGTGAACATAGTCGCTGACTGCCTTCATCCCGTTGGGGAACTTCTCCTCGTCGGGGACTATCTTTCCCGTCTGCGGGTCGCGCTCTCGCTTGCTCCAGCAGTCGTCGATGACAAGATACTCATATCCGCAGTCACGCAGACCGAGCTCGACCATCTTGTCGGCGGTTTCTTTGATAAGCTGTTCGTTGATGTTTTCGCCGAATGTGTTCCAGGTGTTGAAACCCATAGGCGGAGTTTTTGAAAGCATTCGATCACTCCTAAATAGATTTTTTGTTCAACCTATATTAACATATATGGGTATCAAAGGCAACAAAAAAATGCCGCACCCGCAAAAGGTGCGACAGCTTTTTGTCGGTACATTAAGCAGCGCCGAAAATCTTGAGAATCAGCTGGAAGATAGCGTCAACTATCTGCTTGCTCAGACCGTGCTCTTCGAGGAATCTGAGAATGTCGCCGACAAACTTCAGGAAAGCCTGAAAAAGCTCTGCCGCTTCCTGACCGCCCGTCTGAAGCTTCGCAAAAAGCTCGACGATCTGATGAATGAGCGTGGTGATGAATTCCATGATCTTTTGCCTCCTTTTTATATTTACGGGAATTAACAGAATATTAACATATTTTATCTGCAAAAGCAATAGCCAAATCGGAAAAAACACCGCTGCCCAAGCTCAATTTTTCGTTACTTTGCTCATGTATAAAAATATTTATATCGAAAAATGTCAAAGCTTGTCAGCATAAAAGACAAAACAGACAGCGGTGAGGCTGTCTGTTCTGCCAAAAAGGAGTCAATTTTCAAAAAAGAAGTCAATCTTTGATAATTGTATTTGCGTGTCTTATTTAATAAGACCAAGGATAGCATCAAAGATAGCCTTGACGATAGCCTGTGCGTCGAAAGAAGCGCCGGCAAAACCAAGAATCTTTTCGATCATCTCAAAGATAGTTGCTAACATGTGCGAGGTCCTCCCTTCTCCCTTAATAAGACAATTGCTTGTCTCCTTACGTTTAAATTATAACAGCAAATATTTTTGCTTGTCAAAAGGGAATTGAGAGTTTTGTATATTTTTTAACGTCTTTTGGCCATATTATAAACAGTTTGTAAATAAAATTTATAAATAATACAAGTTTATTCGCAGTATGTATATTTATGCATATTGTTAGTTAAAAAAAGAGAAAATAAAAGTAGGTGATTCATGATGTTTTTTTACAGGTTCCTTTATGTGTTCATCTGGCCGCTGTTCCGCCTCCTCTTTCATCCGAAGGTGAGAGGCAGGGAAAATATCCCGAAGAGCGGCGCGATTATCTTTGCGGGTAATCACAAGAGCAACCTCGACTGCGTTTTGCTGGCTACGTGCCTGTGGCGTCAGGTTCATTTTATGGCGAAGGATGAGCTGTTCCGTGGCGCCGCAGGCGGATTTTTCCGAGCCCTGGGCACAATTCCCGTCAACAGGCGCATCCGCGATGCCTCCGCCTTGAGCGAGGCTCAAAAGGTGCTTGACGCCGGCGGAATCATCGGCATCTTTCCGGAGGGCAGCTTCAACCGGACGAAGGAAACTGTCATGCCGTTTAAGCCCGGCGCCGCGAGAATGGCGGCGAGAAGCCATGCGGCGCTTGTCCCGTTTGCGATAAAGGGGAAATATACCGTAATCGGCAGGCGTGTGGAGATAGAGTTTTATCCGGCGATAGAAACGGCGGAAAGAGATGCCGCGTCAATAGGACACGAGCTCGAAAATACGGTGAGAGAGGGACTCGAAAATGGGAAAAGATAACGATAGGGGATTCAAAGTAATAACAGCGTTTATAAAGCCGGGCTTCAGACTGCGCTTTTCGCCGACAATTATAGGCGCTGAAAACATTCCGAAGGACGGCGCGGTTGTAATCGCCGGAAACCATAAAAATATAAGCGATCAGTTTTTGGTGTTTTTAGCGACAAAGCGAGTTGTCAATTATATGGCCAAGCGCGAGTATTTTGACGGTGCGCTCGCTCCGCTTTTCAAATGGGCGGGGTGCATCCCCGTAAACCGTGACGGCTTCGACGCCGCCGCGGTCAGAAGAGCGATAAAAATTCTGAAAAGGGGCGGCGCCGTCGGAATCTTCCCGGAGGGCACGCGCAACAAAACGGACGCGCTCTTATTGCCGTTTAAGCCCGGCGCCGTTGCCATTGCCCAAAGAGGCGGCGCCGTAATAGTGCCGTTTGCGATAACCGGAGAGTACGAGAGAAAGGGCGGGCTGAAAATTGTTTTCGGCAAGGCTTTTTCGCCGGCGGATATGAGCCCGGAAGCGGCGACCGAAAAATTGTACAATGAGGTCAGAGATTTGCTAACCGCCCGGTAAATCGCCCGAAATCGAACAAAAAACGACTGTTTTAAAAAATTTTTTGTCATTTTGCATTGAATTTTTATTTCGTGCTTTCTTCAATTTGTTGTGGTTTTTCCGTTGACTTTTGGCATATATTGTGATACAATCCAATCGTAGGAGATTATACCCTGCGCGAATCGGCGCAGATCTTCAAAAAAATCGAACATTTGTGTTGACAAACCGAATATTTGTGCTATAATTAGAGACAGAAAGAACAAATGTTCCGATTTTTCCGTAAGGAGGAAGCAAAAATGACAAGTACATTCATAATTGTTTCGATTCTCGAAGTTGCCGCTGTGGCTCTTATAATAACAGGCTTTGTGTTTGAGAAGAAGCTGATCAATTTTGAGGAGAAGTTTGAGACTGCTCTTGCCAAGAAGATCGCTCACTTCCTCTGCACCAACAAGTATACCAAGGCTCATTTTGTCAAAGAGAAGAAGACCGCTCAGCGCCGCAGCGCAGCCAAGACTGCGTTCGAGCCCGAGACCGTCTCTCCGACTCCCGGCAGAAAGGGCAACAGAGTTGCCTGATCTTTTTCGAAAATCGCATGAGTTTGACCGCCCTGCCATTTCGGCAAGGCGGTCGTTTTCACTTTAGCGGTCTTATGGAATGTCAGCAGCCACAGCCGTTGTTGCAGCCACATCCGCAGTCCGAAGCTCTGGAGACGCCATTATTGCAGCCGCAGCCCGTGTCACAGAGCAGAAGGATGATGATAAGGAAAATGCACCAGTTGTTTGAGCAACCCATCGTTTTGCCTCCTCTTCAGTTACTAAGAAAGAGTGCCGCGGTTTTGACTCGAGCACCGCTTTCATCAACATATTATGAAGCACCGCTTTTTGCGGTTACACTTTCTGAACCCAAACATAATTTTTTTTTCTCCGGCGTAAACTAATAAGAAACCGGAGGTGTTTTATATGCTGTTTGACAAGAACGGAGAAGTCGTGAGCTACGACGAGTCGGATATCTTCTGCGACGAATTTATGCGCGCGGATGAGCATATTGACCCGTCTTATTATATAAATTACGCCGGAGCGCAAAGCGGAAAATCAAAGAAAACACGAGATAGACTCAGTAAATCAAAGCATGAGCGAGATAATTAAAAATATTTTGCCCGATGGGTGATTTTTGACCTTTTCTGACTTTTGACCGGAGTTTGCATCGGGGTTATAATAAGGTCAAAGGTCAAAGAAAGTCAAAGATAAAAAGAGGTGACGGCAATGAGCCTTAGCAGTCAGATAACGGGCATGATACTCGAAATGCTCGGCAGCAGCGGAACCATCGAGATACAGCGCAACGAGCTTGCGCAGACGATAGGCTGCGTCCCGAGCCAGATAAACTATGTTATCGCGTCGCGTTTCACGCCGGAACAGGGCTATATTGTCGAGAGCCGCAGAGGCGGCGGAGGATATATCAGAATAAGGCGTGCGGCGATGGAGCCGGATCAGAAGGTCATGCACGCAGTCAACGCCGTAGGCGATAAGCTCGACGAGCGAACTGCCCGCGCGCATCTGACGGAGCTCGTCAGCACAGGTGTTATAGATAAACACGCCGCCATGCTGATGCTCAGCGCCGTGTCGGACAACGCTCTGCGACCTGCCGCCGTCGGGGACAGGGACGCCGTCAGAGCGTCGGTATTCAAACAACTGCTGCTCGTTGAAATGGGCAGAAACGGATAAAGGAGGAACACATATGCTTTGTCAGAACTGTGGAAAAAATGAAGCGACAACTCACATAAAGCAGGTCATAAACGGCGACACGGCTGAGCGCCATCTCTGCTCCGAATGTGCCGAGCATCTCGGCTACGGCGACGCGTTCTCGGGCTTCGGCTTCGATGTTGCCGGACTTTTCGGGAACTTCTTCGGCGATGCAGTCCATTCGCTCGGCGCGCCGAGAAAGGTGGTTCGCTGCCCGAAATGCGGCTCTTCGTTCAATGATATCGTCCGCGAGGGCAGAGTCGGCTGCGCGGAGTGCTACAAAGTTTTTTATAACGAACTCAAACCCTCGCTCCAGCGCATTCACGGTCAGATTCACCACAGCGGCAAGATAGCTTCGACCGCCGAGCCTGTCAGCGAGGAAGAGGCAAAAATCGACGAAAAAGAGGAGCTCAAAAAGCAGATGGACGAAGCGGTTGCCGCGCAGAACTTTGAGCTTGCGGCGCAGCTTCGCGACAGGATAAAAGAGCTTGAGGGAGGGAACGAAAATGAGTAAATGGTATGTCGACAAGGGCGAACAGGGAGATATAGTCCTGAGCACCCGCGTGCGTCTTGCGCGCAACTTAGAAGAGTTCCCGTTCCCGTGCCGCCTCGATACGGCGAGCAGAATAAAGGTCAACGAAAAAGTTCGTGACACCCTGCTCTCATGCGTGCCCGAGCTGGGACTTCACTATGTGACAATGGATTCGCTCAGCCGTGAGCAGGCGATATCTCTCGCTGAGCGTCATTTGATAAGCCCCGAGTTTGCTTCCGTGCGCGAGGGCAGGGCGCTCATGCTCACTGAAGATGAGACGGTCGGCATCATGCTCTGTGAGGAGGATCATATCCGCGTCCAGGTCATGAAAGCGGGTCTCGCGCTCATGGACTGCTATGTCCTCGCAGATAAAATTGACTCCGCGCTCGATAAGAAGCTGAATTTCGCGTTTGACGAGAGTCTCGGCTATCTGACCCAGTGCCCGACGAATCTCGGCACAGCCATGCGCGCGTCCGTCATGCTGCATCTGCCCGCGCTCAGAAGAAGCGGTCAGCTCGCAGTCCTCAGCTCTACTATATCCAAGCTCGGTCTGACCCTTCGCGGCGCATACGGCGAGGGCAGGGAGTCGCGCGGCGATATCTATCAGCTGAGCAATCAGATAACCCTCGGCATAACCGAGCAGGCGGCGATAGAGAACCTCCAGTCGATAACCCGTCAGCTCGTCACCCAGGAGCGCGCGGCGGCGGAGCGTATGTGCGCCGATGTCGCGATGCAGGACAAAATATACAGAGCTCTCGGAATTTTGCAGAGCGCGCGTGTGCTGTCCTGCGACGAGATGATGGATCTTATATCCCTTGTGCGCCTCGGCTCGGCAAGGGGAATACTTGATATACCGATAGAAAAACTTAACGAACTGCTCGTCAATATGCAGCCCGCCACCATAAGCGCTGCGAACGGCAAGCATATCGACGCGCGGCAGAGGGACTGCCTCAGAGCGGACGCGGTGCGCGAGGCATTGTCCTAAAATACCGCCGATAAACATATATAAAAACATATATCTTTCGATTCGGCGGCAATTTTCCGGCAATAATCTCTATTGTACGGTTCACCGCGGAAAGGAATGATGATATGTATAAGTTTACCGGCTTCACCCAGAAAGCCAACGATGTGCTCAACGCCGCCATTGAATATGCGGAGAATATGGGGCACACCTATATCGGCAGCGAGCATCTTCTGCTCGGTCTGCTGACCCAGAACGGCGGGATAGCCTATACCGTTCTGATAAACAAAAAACTTGCCGCCGGCAAGGTCGAGGACGCTGTCAGAAACAGCATCGGCTTTGGCGTGCCGACGGTGCTGACTCCGGGCGATTTCACGCCCAGATGCAAAAATATTATTGAGAGCGCAATGATTCAGGCGCGGGATATGGGTCACAACTATGTCGGCACGGAGCATCTGCTTATCGCCATGATAAAAGAGGGCTCGAGCGCGGCAACCGCCGTTATGACCCGCCTCGGCGTGTCACCGCAGGAGATTTTGCAGGAGCTTTTGAAAGCGTTCGGCTCGGCGTCGGGTAAAGATTCCGGAAAGCCGGAGACGGTCAAAAAGCCCGGCGGCAGAACGGATACCCCGACCCTCAATCAATATGGGCGCGACCTGACTTCGTTTGCCGCGGCGGGCAGAATTGACCCCGTTATCGGCAGGCAGAAGGAGATAGAGCGCGTCATTCAGATTCTCTCGCGCAGAACGAAGAACAACCCCTGTCTGATAGGTGAGCCTGGAGTCGGCAAGACGGCAATCGCCGAGGGGCTCGCGCTGAAAATCGCCACGGGCGAAGTGCCCGAACTGCTCAAGGGCAAGCGCATAGTCTCGCTCGACCTCACGGGCATGGTTGCCGGTACAAAGTACAGGGGCGATTTTGAAGAGCGCGTCAAATCCGCCATTGAAGAAGTTTCAAAGGCGGGGGATGTCATTCTCTTTATAGACGAATTGCATACGCTTATAGGTGCAGGCTCGGCGGAGGGCGCGGTTGACGCCGCGAATATTTTGAAGCCCGCGCTTGCCCGCGGCGAGATGCAGGTCATCGGTGCAACCACGCTCGAAGAATACCGCAAGCATATCGAAAAGGATGCCGCGCTCGAGCGCCGCTTTCAGCCCGTCACGGTCGGCGAGCCGAGCGAGGACGAGGCGGTCGCGATACTCATGGGCATCCGCGACAAATACGAGGCGCACCACAAAGTCAGAATAACCGACGACGCGATAAAGGCGGCGGTGAAAATGTCGGTGCGCTATATCGGCGACAGATATCTGCCCGATAAGGCGATAGATTTAATAGACGAAGCAGCGTCGCGCGTCAGGCTCGGTGCATTCACAGCGCCGCCGGATCTCAAAGATATGGAGGACAGACTCCGCGCCCTCGCCGAAGAAAAAGATTCGGCGGTGAATTCTCAGGAGTTCGAGCACGCCGCGCAGATACGCGACGAGCAGAAGAAGCTGAGCGACGAACTCGAGCGCGCAAAGCACAGCTGGCGCGAGGAATCGAGCAAGAAAATAGGTGAGGTCACGGCTGATAATATAGCCGAAATAGTCTGCGCGTGGACTGGAATACCCGTCTCGCAGCTGACTCAGGCGGAGAGCGAACGCCTGCTTCATCTTGAAGATGAGCTGCACCGCAGAATAGTCGGCCAGGATGAGGCGGTCAGCGCGGTCGCGCGGGCAATAAGGCGCGGCAGAGTCGGGCTCAAAGACCCCAAACGCCCGACCGGTTCGTTTATTTTCCTCGGCCCTACAGGTGTAGGCAAAACAGAGCTTTGCAAAGCACTTGCCGACTCGCTCTTCGGCGACGAGAACGCGATGATAAGGCTCGATATGTCCGAATATATGGAGAAGCACACGGTCTCGAGACTCGTCGGTTCGCCGCCAGGATATATCGGCTATGACGAGGGCGGTCAGCTGACCGAAAAAGTCCGCCGCAGACCGTACAGCGTCATTCTCTTTGATGAAATAGAAAAAGCTCACCCAGACGTTTTCAATATGCTGCTCCAGATACTTGATGACGGCATACTGACCGATTCGCAGGGGCGTAGGGTCGATTTCAAGAACTGCATTATTATAATGACCTCGAATGTCGGCGCGAAGCTGATTTCGGGCAGCGGAAAGGCACTTGGCTTCTCTTCGGAGCGCGGCAATGTCCCGAGCTATGACCGCGTGCGCGAGCTTGTGATGAAAGAGCTCAAGAACACATTCAGACCGGAATTTTTGAACCGCGTTGACGATATAATCGTCTTCCACTCGCTCGAAAAGCAGGATATATCCGAAATTGCGCGCAGAATGCTCGAAACGCTCTCAAAGCGCGTGGCGCAGCTGGATATAACTTTAATTTTTGACGAATCGGCTGTTCAAAAGACGGCGGATGCGGGCTTTGACCCGGTCTACGGAGCGAGACCGCTCAAGCGTGTTATCCAGCAGCAGATCGAGGATAAGCTCTCGGAGCAGATGCTCGAGGGAAAGGTAACAACCGGCAAAAAGTATATCTGCAAAGCTGAAAACGGCGAATTTGTTTTTGCGGAGCAGACTGAGCCCGAATCGGCTGAAAATGAATAAAAGTGCACCCGAAGGCGTCTTGCTTTCGGGTGCGTTTTTTGGACTCTTTTAACTTTTTACTCAGCCTCGGCAATGAATCTCTTGAGATTTTCAAGCCCGATTTCGATGCCCGTGAGCGTCTGCTCGATGCCCTCGAACTCGATGCTGACATATTTGTCGTAGCCCGCGCGCTTGAGGATGCCTATGCACTGCGCCACGGGGATGTTGCCGTGACCTATCACCGCGCCGCGCAGGTAGTTGCCAGCTCTGCTGCGAAAGAATCCGCGCCCGGGATCGGGCTCTGAGCCGCTCTTGATGTGGAAGTCCTTGGCGTGAACGTGCTTTGCGTATTTTGCGACTCTGCCGACCGCCTTGTCCGAAGGGTCGTCGGCGCAGGCGAAGTTGCCCATGTCAACGAGCAGACCGAAGTTCGGGTTTGCAACTCCCGTGACGAGCTTTTCGACCCGGTCACTGTCCTGCGCAAAATAGCCGTGGTTCTCGACCATTGTAGATATGCCCTTCTCTGCGGCATATTCGGTCACTCTGCGGCAGCCCTCAACGAGGGTGGGCAGAGCCTGATCGAAGCCGCAGTATGCGCTCTGCGGCGCGTTGAAGCCGCCTGTCGCGTCGTGGCGCATACCCGACGCACCGAGTATCTCCGCGATATCGACCTGCCTGAACAGGCGCTCGCACTCCTCGTCGAGCGGGCGGTTGAGAAGCTCTGCGCCGATGGTGTAGTTGACTATCGGCAGGTTTTTCTTTTCGCTCTCGTCGCGCAGACGCTTGGCGTATTCTTCGACTGACATTCCGTCTTCGGGCATGAGGTCGATAAATTCGATTCCGTCGAAGCCCATCTCTTTGACTTTGCCTATGAGCTGAAGCTGGGTCAGCTCTCCGCTCGAAAGCATCGGCTGAAAGCTGTAGCTGCTGACGCAGGTTTTCATTTCATTCACCTCAGTCCATGTATCCTTTGAGGAAGTTTACGGCGTTGCCGATATCCTTTTCGGGGTCGTCGCCGACTTCGCGCTCTATCGTCAGGAAGCCCTTGTAGCCGATATCATTGAGCGCGGCGAGATATTCATCCCACTTGACGCTGCCCTCGCCGAGCGGCACTTCTTCAAACGAGCTGCCTGTGACGAGCGGGTCTTTTTTTATGCCGTAAACTATCTCGGGATCCCTGTAGAAAATCTGAACGCCGTCTTTTGCGTGGGTGTGGACTATGTAGTCGCGCAGGTTATAGACCGCCTTTGCGGGGTCGTCGCCCGTGACCATAACAAGGTTAGCGGGGTCGAGGTTGACTGCGACGCCGGTAGAGCCGAGCGAGTCGAGGAACTTCTTGAGCGTCGCCGAAGTCTCGGGGCCCGTCTCGATCGCAAAGTGCGCGTCGAGGCTGTCCGCGAAGCGGGAGAGCTCGAAGCATGCCTCCTGCATGATTTTGTATCTCTCATGGCTGCTGTCCTCGGGCACAACGCCGACGTGTGTCGTGACGATATCCGTGCCGAGCTCCTTTGCAAGCTCGATTATTCTCTTTGACTTCTCGACTCTCCAGGGGTTCTCCTCTTTGTTGCCGAAGCCGCCGCCGAGATCGCCGCAGAGAGCGGAGATAACGAGTCCGTTGTCCTCAACAAGTTTGCGGAAATCCGCGCGCTTCGAGCCGACAAGCTCCTCGGGCGACATTTCTCCGCTGGTGGCATAGACCTGGATGCCCTGCGCACCGATCTTGGCGGCCTTTTTGACCGCCGTCGGGATATCCGTGCGGAAGCTGTCAATAATAACGCCTATTGGAAATTTCATGGTAGCACCGTCCTTAAAACGTATTTTTTACAAGGCAATGATAACAAATAAACGGGGGATATTCAAGAGAAAAAAGCCTTTTCCCCGAATAAAATAAAAAACGGCTCGGCACGGGGAATTTCCCGAACCGAGCCATGATTTTTTATCAGCCGACGACTGACATAATAAAGACGATTATAACGATTATCGGTAGAACATATGTGAAATAAGGTCTTATCCAGCCGGGCATTTTTGCGCCCTTTTCGCCGCAGTTGACTTCGCCGATGTAGTTCTTCCAGCCCCAGCCGTATTTCCTGCTGCAGAAGAGAACATAGACGAGACTGCCGAGCGGGAGCAGGACGTTTGAAACGAGGAAGTCTTCGATATCCATGATGCCCTTGCCGGCTATCTGTATCTTTTCGAGCACATTGAAGCCGAGCACGCAGGGGAGGGAGAGCACGAGCATGAGCGCGATGTTTATCAGCGCCACTTTGCGGCGGCTGAGCTTCGTCAACTCGAGCCAGAAGGACATGATGTTTTCAAAAACGGCAATGACCGTCGAGAACGCTGCGAATATCATGAACACGAAGAACAGCGCACCGACTATGCGTCCGCCGGGCATGCTGTTGAAGATGCTCGAAAGCGTCGTGAACAGGAAGCTCGCGCCGACCGTGCCCGCGTCTGCGGTGACGCCGCCGTTATAGGTGAAGCATGCGGGGAAGATGATAACGCCGGACATGAGTGCAACGAAAGTGTCAAGCCCGACTATTGTCACAGCCTCGCCGAGGAGCCTGCGCTCCTTGCCGATGTAGCTGCCGAATATCGCTATAGAGCCGATACCGATGCTCAGAGTAAAGAACGCCTGCCCCATTGCGGACGAGATTACCGTCCATACGCCCGAATTTTCAAGGGACTTGAGCGAGGGGACGAGATAGAATTTCAGTCCCTCTGCGGCGTTCGAGAGCGTGCAGGAATAGATTGCGAGCCCCACCATGAGAAGCAGGAGAGCCACCATCATCCATTTTGTTATCCTCTCGACGCCCTTTTGCAGACCGAACGAGCAGATGCTGAAGCAGACAAGAATGACTGCGAATGTGGCGCAGACCATGAGCACGGGGTTGCTTATCATCGTGCCGAACACCGCTCCGAGTTCTTCCGCGCTCTTGTACACGAGGATCGAGCCGTCCGCATACTTTATAAAGTATATCAGCATCCAGCCGGAGATAGTCGTGTAGAACATCATGAGCAAATAGTTTCCGACGATGCCGAGATACTTGGCGAGATGCCACTTCTGCCCCTTCTTTTCGAGCACGTCGTATGACGAGGCGATGCTGCGCTGGCTTGCGCGGCCGACTGCGAGCTCCGCCGTCATGACCGGTATGCCGAGCAGAACAAGAAACGCGATGTAAATCAGCACGAAAAACGCGCCGCCGTATGCGCCGGTCGTTATCGGGAATCTGTAGACATTTCCCAGTCCGATGGCGCAGCCTGCCGAGATCAGAATGAATCCGAGTCTCGACGAAAATTTTTCCCTGTTTTCCATTGAATCTTCCTTTCAAAAGCCGTAAAAAATGAGCCGATGATAATTCTACCACCGACTCAATAAAATTTCAATATTTTTAAAAAATAAGTTGAAAAGACTGACTCAGTCGAGCACGATTTCCATCTCGCGCTTCTGTATCTTCATGCCGTGCTTCTCATAGAAACGCAGCGCACCGTCGTTGCCCTCCCAGACGTTGAGCGTCAGGTCGTGGCAGCCGAGCTCTTTTGCCGTCTCAAGAGCCTTTTTGAACAGTGCGTCGCCGATGCCCTCGTGCCTGCACTTTTTGTCAACGCACAGGTCGTCGATATAGAGCTCCTTGTTCGGGCAGCGTGCGGAGTCAACGGAGTGGTCGATGAGAATGCAGAAAATATATCCGAGCACCTCGTCGTTTTCGTCCGCCGCAACAAAAGTTATGCGGTTCTCGTCGGCTAAGAGCTTCGCGAGGCTTTCACTGTCGTATTTCGACTTTCCCGCCTTGAACAGGTCGGGTCTTATCCCGCTGTGAAGATTGCAGATATATTCGAGCAGTTCGAGCATTTTAGGGCAGTCTTTTTCTTTTGCGATTCTTATTTCTTTGAGCATTTTTATTTTCTCACCTTACACAGATTCTTTCAATACTTCTTGACTTTCCGGTTTTTTCGTCAACGTCGATTATAACGCCGCACATCATGCACGCGCCGCCGCTTATCTCAAATCGCGTCGGAAGCCCCGTCTTGAGCCACGATATCGAAGCTTCGGGGCGGACTCCGAGCACCGAGAGCTCGGGACCCGTCATGCCGAGATCGGTTATATAAGCCGTGCCGCCGGGCAGGACTTTTTCGTCGGCAGTCTGAACATGGGTGTGCGTGCCGACAACGGCAGTCGCCTTGCCGTCGAGATAGAAGCCCATGGCGAGCTTCTCGGCGGTGGCTTCGGCGTGGATATCAACTATCTTTATCCGGCAGTCGCTTATATCTTCCATGAGAGAGTCGATGCAGGAGAACGGATTGTCCGAGCCGTTTATATATGCGCGCCCGAGCAGGTTTATAACGCCGATGCGGACTCTGCCCATGTCTATAACACCGAAGCCCTTGCCGGGGCAGGCTGCGCCGACATTCGCCGGGCGGATTATATCGCTGCGCTCGTCGAGAAAATGATATACCTCGCTGCGCCGAAAAGCGTGGTTGCCGGTCGTTATAAAATCAACGCCGCTTGAAAATATGTGCTCGGCGGCGGACGAAGTTATCCCGTTGCCGGGCGCGGCATTCTCTCCGTTAGCTATCACGACATCTATGGCCTCGAGCTTCTTGAAGCCGGGGAGCACAGAACGCAGGAAGTCGCAACCCTGCGTGCCGACGATGTCGCCTATAAGAAGTATATTCATTCCGATTTTCCTTTCAAAAAATCCCACCGCGTTTGACGGTGGGATTTGTTTTTATTTTGCGTAGTCGCTGACTCTGCTCTCCCTGATAATGTTGACCTTTATCTGACCGGGATATTCAAGCTCGTCTTCGATCTTTTTGACGATGTCGCGGGCGATGAGAACCATCTTCTCGTCGCTGACGACTTCGGGCTTGACCATTATGCGCACTTCGCGGCCCGCCTGAATGGCGAACGAACGCTCAACGCCCTCGAACGAGGATGCGATGCTTTCGAGCTTTTCAAGGCGCTTGATGTAGTTCTGAACATTCTCGCGTCTTGCGCCGGGGCGGGAAGCCGAAACGGCGTCGGCGGCTTGAACAAGGCAGGCGACAAGCGTCTTTGCCTCAACGTCTCCGTGGTGAGCCTGGATGGCGTGAATGACGCCCTCGCTCTCGCGGTATTTCTTCGCGGCCTCAACACCCAGCTCAACATGCGAGCCGTCCATCTCGTGGTCGAGTGCCTTGCCGATATCGTGAAGAAGACCGGCTCTCTTTGCAAGCTTGACGTCGGCGCCAAGTTCCGCCGCCATGAGACCTGCGATATAAGAAACTTCGAGTGAATGATTGAGTACGTTCTGACCGTAGCTCGTTCTGTATCTGAGCTTGCCGAGAAGCTTGACGAGCTCGGGATGCACTCCGTTGACTCCTGCGTCAATGAGTGCGCGCTCGCCGGTCTGCTTGATAGTTGCATCGACCTCGCGGCGGGCTTTCTCGTACATCTCTTCGATGCGGGCGGGATGAATTCTGCCGTCCGATATAAGTTTTTCGAGTGTCAAACGCGCGACCTCGCGGCGAACCGGATCGAAGCTCGAAACGGTGATAGCCTCGGGCGTGTCATCGATTATCAGATCGACGCCGGTTATGGTTTCGAGCGTGCGGACATTTCTGCCCTCGCGTCCGATTATGCGTCCCTTCATCTCGTCGTTGGGCAGGGCGACAACGGATACCGTGGTCTCTGCCGTGTGATCTGCGGCGCAGCGCTGGATAGCGGTGCCGATTATCTCTCTTGCAATTGTATCAGCTTCGTCCTTTGTGCGCTGCTGATATTCGAGCACCTTGACCGCCTTCTCGTGAACAAGGTCGTCTTCAAGGTTCTTGAGCAGGTATTCCTTAGCCTGCTCCTTGCTGTAGCCCGAGATTTTTTCGAGCATATCGAGCTGGCTTCTCTTGAGGCTCTCCGCCTCGGCGAGTCTGTCATCCGCATCCTTTATCTTGCGGTTGAGGGTCTCGTCCTTCTTTTCGAGATTCTCGATCTTCTTGTCGAGACTCTCTTCTTTCTGAATGACTCTGCGCTCCTGGCGCTGAACTTCATTGCGCCTTTCGCGCAGTTCTTTTTCGTTTTCGCTTCTCTGCTTGTGGATCTCATCCTTGGCTTCAAGGATAGCTTCCTTCTTCTTGGCCTCTGCCTGGGTCATAGCCTCGCTGACTATGCGGTTCGCTTCTTTTGTGGCGGAACCTATTGCGGCTTCGGCAACTCTCTTCCTATGTAAACCGCCGAGAATGAAACCGATGATGCCGAATGCAACTCCGACAGCGGCGGCTATAAGAATAATTTTCCAAACGTCCAAACGAACAACACCTCCCGAATAAAAATTTTGATTATTGTAAAACTCAGTAAAATAACAATATGGAGTATAGCTTGGCACATAATACTACCATTATTATGTATAATAACCTTAAACGGGAGAAATGTCAAGGTGTTATTGCAACACATGGTACAAAAATTTATGGAAGTTGAACAAAATCCCGCACGAAATAAAGTGTTGACTTTTTCGCGTTTGGTGATAAAATGATAATGTCAAAAGCTGTGAAGCAGAAGACGTGTTCCGAACGTCCTCAAAGAGAGCCGTGCGCCGTTGGCTGAGAGCGCCGGTGTTGATACGGGATATGTTACCGCTGCCGAGCGCGCACCGAAGCCCTGCGGGATAGGCTGCGACGTATGACCGCGTTAAGGTCGCATGAGTGGCGGCGCGAGCCGCAAACCGGGTGGAACCGTGGAGCATTCGCTTCACCCCTGTAATTTTTACGGGGGTGGAGCTTTTTTCATCCCTGAGACGGGCTTTGGCTCGAAGCTGAAAGGAGAAATTTTTATGGTAAACATTGAACTCAAGGGCGGAGTCGTCAAGGAGTTTGACGACGGAATAACCGCCATGGAAGTGGCGAAGAGCCTCGGCATGGGACTCTATAAGGCGGCGTGCGTCTGCCGCATCGACGGCGAGGTCAAGGATCTTCGCACCCCGATAAACAAAGACTGCAAGCTCGAAATTCTTACTTTTGACGATGACGACGGAAAGCGCGCGCTCAGACATACCGCTTCGCACGTCCTCGCTCAGGCTGTCAAGCGCCTTTATCCCGAGGCGAAGCTCGCGATAGGCCCCGCTATAGACAATGGCTTCTATTATGATTTCGATGTCGATGTGCCGTTCACTCCCGAGGTTCTCGAGAAAATAGAGGCGGAGATGAAGAAGATAGTCAAAGAGGCTCTGCCGCTCGAGAGATACGAGCTCGATCCCGACGAGGCTATTGCTATGATGGAGAAGAAGGGCGAGCCCTACAAAGTCGAGCTTATCAAAGAGCACGCCGGCAAGGGTGAGAAGATATCGTTCTTCCGCCAGGGTGAGTTCGATGAGCTCTGCGCAGGCCCCCACGTCCCCGACACTTCGCGCGTCAAGGCATTCAAGCTGACCTCCTGCACCGGCGCATACTGGCGCGGTGACTCGGACAACAAGATGCTCCAGAGAATCTACGGAACCGCTTTCACGAAGAAAGAGGATCTTGACAATTATCTTCATATGCTCGAAGAGGCGAAGAAGCGCGACCACAGAAAGCTCGGCAAGGAACTCGGCCTGTTCACTATCATGGATGAGGGCCCCGGCTTCCCGTTCTTCCTGCCCAACGGCATGGTTCTCAGAAATACCCTTATCGACTACTGGCGCGAGGTTCATAAGCGCTACGGCTATGTCGAGATATCCACTCCGATGATGCTCAACCGTTCGCTCTGGGAGCGCAGCGGTCATTGGGATCACTACAAGGAGAATATGTACACCACGGTTATAGACGACACCGACTTTGCGATAAAGCCGATGAACTGCCCCGGCGGAATGCTCGTCTATAAGCTTCAGCCCCATTCATACCGCGACCTGCCCCTGAGAATGGGCGAGCTCGGACTGGTTCACCGCCACGAGCTGTCCGGCGCGCTTCACGGCCTGTTCCGCGTGCGCTGCTTCACTCAGGATGATGCGCATATCTTCATGACATGGGATCAGATGAAAGACGAGATAAAGGGCGTTGTCCGCCTGTTTGATGAGGTCTATTCCGTGTTCGGTCTGACCTATCAGATTGAAGTCTCGACCATGCCCGAGGATCACATGGGCGACGAGAAAGACTGGGATTTCGCGACCGAGACTCTCAAAGCGGCGGTCACCGAGATGGGCAAGGACTTTGTCATCAACGAGGGCGACGGCGCATTCTACGGACCGAAGCTCGACTTCCATCTGTCCGATTCTCTCGGCAGAACATGGCAGTGCGGCACCATCCAGCTCGATATGCAGCTGCCCGAGCGCTTCGAGCTTGAATACACCGGTGCGGACGGCGAGAAGCATCGCCCGGTCATGATTCACCGCGTTGTTCTCGGTTCTATCGAGCGCTTCATCGGCGTTATCACCGAGCACTTTGCCGGCGCGTTCCCGCTGTGGCTCGCTCCCGAGCAGGTCAAGATTCTGCCGATATCCGATAAGTTCCACGGCTATGCCGAGGAAGTCCGCCAGCAGCTCGATATGGCGGGACTCAGAGTCAGCGTTGACACCCGCAGCGAGAAGATAGGCTACAAAATCCGTGAGGCTCAGCTCCACAAGATTCCCTACATGCTCGTCATCGGCGAGAAAGAGGTCGAGAGCGGCACGGTCAGCGTCAGAAAGCGCGGTGAGGGCGATATCGGCGCGATGAGCATCGCCGATTTCATCGACAGCGCAAAGACCGATGTAGCTGAAAAGGCTATCTGGTAAATTTTTACAATAAAAAATCCAAGCTGAAATTGCCGTCCCGGTGCAGTATACAATATCTTGTGTATTGCGCCGGGACTTTTTCTATTCGCCAAAAATTTTTTAAAATCAGAGCGCAAAAAATCGCCTGAAACTATTGCACAGGCGGTTCTTTTGTTTTATAATGGTGGTGCAAATAGGTGGCAGAAACCACTCTAGTGGTGGACGAGAACACCCGAATTCACACAAAAGGGGGGCGAGCGCATGGAAAAAACTGAATTCAGCGGATTTTTTGTCCATACGCTCGACCAGAAAAACCGAGTGTTTATCCCGGCAGAATTCCGCAGCAAGCTCGGCACGGAATTCGTCGTCTGCACTCCGCCCGGCAGCACCGACTGCATCATCATCTATACGTTCGAGGAGTGGGACAGATACTTTGAGAATCTCCGTGTTCTCTGCAAGGGTACGACCCGCGCCTATGCCGAGCGTATCGCGAGCAGCTCGAAGAGATGCGTCATCCCAGACAAGCAGGGCAGAATAACCCTCTCCGCCGACCATTGCGCAAAAGCGCATCTCGAAAAAGAGGCGCTGATAGTCGGAGTAGGCAACCGCATTGAGATATGGAACCCCGAAATTTGGGATCAAAAGTGCGCGGAGAACATGGCAGAGATCGAGAAGATCGCGGCGGATGTTCAGCTTTAATGCGGAGGGCGGCATAATATGGAATTCAAGCATATACCCGTACTTTTCCGCGAATCGATCGACGCGCTTGATATAAAGCCGGACGGACTTTATGCAGACTGCACTGCGGGCGGCGGCGGTCATTCGAACGCGATACTTGACAGACTCTCGGGAAACGGCAGGCTCGTTGCCATTGACCGCGATCCCGAAGCGATAGAGACGCTCACAAAGCGTTTCGAGGGCAGAGAGAATGTCAGCATAGTCAACGACAACTTCTTTAATATAAAGAGCATACTTTCACAGTTCACCGACGAGGGTGCGGACGGCATTCTCGCAGACCTCGGAGTAAGCTCCCATCAGCTCGACGACGCCGCGCGCGGATTTTCTTTCCACGCGGACGCTCCGCTCGACATGAGAATGTCGATGCAGGGCATGAGCGCGGCGGACGCAGTCAACTCGCTTTCACAGCGCGAGCTGCAGGATATCATCTACAGATACGGCGAGGACAAGTTCGCTCCGCGTATAGCGGCGGGAATAGTCCGAGCGAGGGCTGAAAAGCCGATAGAAACAACACTGGAACTCGCCGAGATAGTCAAAAGCTCTATTCCGGCGGCGGCGCGCCGCGAGGGAGGCCACCCCGCGAGGCGCACCTTCCAGGCGTTGAGGATCTATGTCAACGGCGAGCTCGACGGACTCGACAGAGCAATAGGCGATATGTTCGATTCGCTCAAGGTCGGCGGCAGACTCGCGATAATAACCTTCCATTCGCTCGAGGACAGAGCGGTCAAGCAGACTTTCGCCTCCCTGTGCGAGGGGTGTATATGCCCGCCGGAGTTCCCGGTGTGCGTCTGCGGGAGAAAGAGCCGCGGCAGATTGCCGCAAAAGGCGGCGGCTCCGAGCAAGGCGGAGCTCGAAGAGAATCCGCGCAGCAGAAGCGCAAGACTTCGCGTAATAGAGAAAATCAGATAAATTTTTTAGTATAAACGGGAAAAAGTTACAGAGAAAGGATGGTAACTATGGCAACAAATCTCAACGGCACGCAGGCGTATAGATTCGAACTCTTTGAGCCTCAGCAGGCTATGCCCGCGCCGAAAAAAAGGGAAGTTCCGGTCGGTCCGCAGCGAGTAATCAAAGCGCCGGAAAAGACGAAGGAAGAGAAGCAGGCAGAGGCAAAAGATATAAACAGGCGCATCGCCGTTATTCTCAGTGTGGCTGTCGTTATGTTCATGCTTCTGGGTATAAACATGTATTCGCGCACAAGGCTTACCGTCCTTGCAAAAGAGACGGCGAGCATACAGACGAGCATCGCCGAGGAACAGAGCAGAACGGTCGACCTGCAGAGCAGACTGACTCAGAAGATGAGCACGGACGCTATTCTCGACTATGCGACAAACAGGCTCGGCATGGTCAAGGGCAACCGCTCGCAGATAAACTACATAACCGTCAACGGTTCTGATTCAGTCGTTTATAATGATGACAACGGATCGAAAGCGGGAGAATAGTACGGGCATCGCACGGCATATAATTATGTGCCTGAGTTGCTTTGAAAAGGGCGGATCGCGGTCTGCCCTTTTTGGACATTTAAGAAGGTTTTTTGCCGAGCGGTGAAAGGGTGAAGATATGCAGAAGACATTGCCTAAAAAAGAAAAAGACAGACGCGCCAAGGTGATGGTAGTTATCATCGCCTTAGCTTTCCTTGCCTGCGTCGGCAACCTCTTCCGCATTCAGGTGGTTCAGGCTGATTATTACAAAGGCAAGGCCGAGGAAAATCAGCTCTACGATACCGAGATACCGGCTCAGCGCGGCACTATTTATGACTCCGAGGGAAATGTCCTCGCACAGAGCGCATCGGTGTGGCTCGTGTATATTGACCCATACAGCGTGCCGGACGATAGCGTCCGTGCCGATTTGTGCAGTGATTTGAGCAATGCGCTCGGCATAAACGGCGACACGCTGATGAAAAAGCTCAAGATGACGAAATACAGATATCTCGTCATCGCAAAGCAGGTTGAATACGACAACAAGGAAAAAGTAGTTGAGATAAAAAAGAAAAAATATGTATACGGAAAGGAAGGCGAGGAGCAGTATGCCTACGGCAGTGCGATGGTCGGCATAGATCCCGATGTCAAGCGCTACTACCCCAACGGCAACCTCGCCAGCCATATCATCGGCTACACAAACTCCGAGGGCAACGGTCAGGCGGGCATCGAGCTATATTATAACAGCATTCTTTCGGGTATCCCCGGCAGAAAGGTCACCGCAAAGGATGCCTACGGCAGGGCGATGCCGCTCCAGTATGAGACCCTTTACGATGCGACGAACGGGCAGAAGCTTCAGCTGACTGTCAACAGCAATATCCAGCGCTATCTTGAAGAGGCGCTCAAGCAGGCATATATCGACAACAAGTGCGCCTATGCAAACGGTATAGTTATGGATGTCAATACCGGCGCTATACTCGGCATGGCGACCATGAGCGACTATGACCCGAACAATCCGCGCCAGACGGACGATGCGGAGGTCGAGGAGGAATATAAACGCCTTCAGGAGCTGCGCGCCGCAAAATATGAAGAATCGGGCAAGACTCCGACTGAGGAAGAAATCAAAAAGGGTCAGGAAGAGGACAGAAACAACGCGAAACTCAATGTGTTTTATAACAATGTCCGAAACCAGAATGTCAGCAGCACATACGAGCCCGGCTCCGTTTTCAAGACCATAACCGCCTCGGCAGCTCTCGATCAGGGCGTTGCGGATCAGTCAACGAAGGTCGACTGCGTGGCGGGCGGAATAAAAATTCTCACCCAGACCTACCACTGCAACGCGCACACAGTTCACGGCACGCTCGACATGGTTGGCGGTCTGAAAAAATCCTGCAACTCTTATTTCATAACCATGGGTCAGCGCCTCGGCGTTGATAATTTCTACAAATATTTCGAGGCGTTCGGCTTCACCGAAAAGACCGGAATCGACCTCCCGGCGGAAACTCAGCCCAAGGCGGGCGTCACCTACCACGCCCACGAGGGCATGACGCTCATCGACCTCGCGAGCTCCTCGTTCGGTCAGTCGTTCCAGGTCACGCCCATTCAGATGGTGACTGCACTCTCCGCCATAGCCAACGGCGGAAAGCTGATGAAGCCCTATGTCGTCGCGAAAGTGCTCGACGACAACGGCAATGTCGTCAGCGAGACCCAGCCGACCATCAGGCGTCAGGTGATAAGCGAGGAGACCTCTGCAAAAGTCGCCGAGATGATGCGCCGCGTCGTCAACGAAGGCACGGCGAAAAACGGATATGTTATCGGCTACCGCGTCGCGGGCAAGACCGGTACATCGCAGAAGCTCGGCAAGACCGGCGAGCACGTCGCGTCCTACGGATGCTTTGCCCCTGCGGACGATCCGAAGGTTGCAATAATAATTATTATCGATGAGCCGCACGGCGGTCAGATTCAGGGCGGTCAGATAGCCGCTCCCGTCGCCGCGCAGGTCATGGAAAAAACGCTCAAATATCTCAACGTTGAGCCGCAGTATACCGAGAGTGAGCTTGCAAAGCTCGACACGACGGTTTCCAACTATGTCGGCAAGAATGTTTCGGAGGTCTCTTCGGAGCTTCGCTCGGCAGGCTTCAACTGCAAGGTTATCGGCAACGGCTACAAGGTTATAAGCCAGCTCCCCGGCGCCTATCAGAGCGTGCCCAAGGGCGGCATAGTCGTGCTCTATACCGAGGGCGGCCCCGTTGAAACAAAGACCAAAGTGCCCGATCTGACGGGACTTTCGATAACCCAGGTCAACCGCACTGCGGCTGCCACGGGCATAAATGTCAAGATATCCGGCAACACTCTCGTCAACTCCGAGCTCACTTCTTACGGACAGAGCATCGCAAAGGGCGAAAGCGTCGATTACGGCACGACGGTCACAGTATACTTCAAATCGAATACCGGCGTTTCCGATTCTCCGGGCTGATAAAGGAGATTTTCAATGAGACTTTCCGAATTGTTCCGGGAAGTTGAATTTGACGGAAGTATAAAAAACGATGCGGATATAAATCTCGTCACCGACGACAGCAGACTCGTCCGACCCGGCTCACTGTTTGTGTGCATACGCCACAGGAGCTTCGACGGTCACACGGCGGCTTTGGATGCGCTCGCCTCGGGCGCGGCGGCTGTTGTGACTCAGGATAGGCTGGGACTCGAAAACGAGCTTCGTGTCGCGGATTCCCGCAGCGCATATGCGCGCCTTTGCGCGGCACTCTGTAATCACCCGGAGCGCAAGCTCAGACTGATAGGCGTTACCGGCACAAACGGCAAAACGACGGTGACCACGCTTATCAGGAATATCCTTTCCGATTCGGGGACGAAAACACTGCTCACCGGGACGGTCTGCAACCGCCTCGGGGATGAAAATTTGCCGAGCGGGCTGACCACGCCGAAGCCGCCCGAGCTTTATTCGCTGCTCTCGCGCGCCGTTTCACAGGGGTGTAAAGCCTGCGTCATGGAGGCTTCGTCTCAGGCGCTCGCGCAGGGGAGACTCGAGGGTATAGACTTCGACGCGGCGGTGTTCACAAATATCACGCGCGACCACTTGGATTATCACGGCACATTTGAAAATTATATTTCTGCAAAGAAAAAGCTTTTTGAACATTCTGCTCTATCAATAGTCAATCTCGACGATCCGCGCGCCGGCGAGATAATCGCTGCGTCAAAGGGAAAGATAATTACATTTTCAACCGTGCTCGACTGCGCCGACTATACGGCAAAAAACATCTCGCTTCTTTCGGACTGTGTCCGTTTTGAACTTGTTTCGAAAGGGCACATAGAACATATAGAATTTGCCTCGCCCGGACTTTTCAGCGTCTCGAACGCTATGGCGGCAGCTGTCTGCGCGATAAATCTCGGCATCGAGCCGAAAGATGCCGCACAGTCGCTCGCAAAGTCAAAAAGCGTCTGCGGACGGCTCGAACGCGTGGAGTGTTCAGCACCGTACAGCGTCATTATTGACTACGCCCATACGCCCGACGGGCTTGAACAGGTTCTGCGGGCTCTGCGCCCGTCCTGCCGCGGGAAGCTCATAGTTCTTTTCGGCTGCGGCGGAGACAGAGACAGAACCAAACGCCCGCTGATGGGCGTCGCCGCGTGCAAATATGCGGATAAGATTATCGTCACGAGCGACAACCCGCGCTCGGAAGACCCGATAAAAATAATCGGCGATATATTAAAAGGCACGGACAAAAAACGCCGCGATCTGTTCGTTGAACCGGACAGACGCAAGGCGATAGCGCTCGCGCTTAAAACAGCCGAACCCGGCGACACAGTTTTGCTCGCGGGCAAGGGACACGAAAAATATCAGCTTATCGGCGGCGAAAAATTGCCGCTTGACGAGCGGGAGACCGTAAGAAAAATTCTCGGGCTTCCGCACGATACAGGGAGGAAAAAACAATGAACACTATCGCAGCATTGATAATGGGCGCGGCGGCCGCGGCGCTCGTCACCGCGTTGCTCGGGCTTGCCATAATTCCGTGGCTGAGAAAGCTCCATTTCGGGCAGACTATTCTTGAAATCGGTCCGAAGTGGCACGAGAAAAAGCAGGGCACGCCGACCATGGGCGGACTCATGTTTATCTTCGGCACAATAGCCGCAGTCGCGGTGACTGTTATTACCGATAAGCTCCTCGGCGGCGATATCGTCGACAGCAGCGCTACCGGCGCGTCGATAATCGAGCTTTATACAAAGTTCTACAGCGGCATTATCTTTGCTCTCAGCGTGGCGCTCATCGGTTTTGCCGATGACTATATAAAGGTCGTCAAAAAGCGCAACCTAGGTCTGACCGAGAAGCAGAAGACGATACTTCAGTCGCTCGTTATAATCGCTTATCTCGTCTCACTCTATATGGGCATGGGCAAGGAGCCCTATATGTTCATTCCGTTTGCCGGCAATGTTCGTATGGGCGTATTCTTCTGGATCTTCGGCTTTGTCGTTATCTATGCCGCGATAAATGCAGTCAACTTCACAGACGGCATCGACGGACTTTGTTCGAGCGTTACGATAACCTTCGGACTTTCCATGTGCGTTATTGCTTATATGCATAAATTTTTCGGCGTCTCGCTCATGGCGAGCGTACTTATAGGCGGATGTGCGGGCTTCCTTGTCTGGAACCACAACCCCGCAAAGGTGTTCATGGGCGACACGGGCTCGATGTTCCTCGGCGGCATGGTCGTCGCTATCGCGTATGCGCTCAACTGCCCGCTTATTCTGCTCCTGACGGGTATAATATATGTTATAGAGGGCGCGTCAGACGTGCTCCAGATAGGCTATTTCAAGATAACTCACGGCAAGCGCATCTTCAAGATGGCTCCCATTCATCATCATTTCGAGATGAGCGGCTGGAGCGAGAAGAAGATAGTCGCAGTGTTTTCGATAGTCAACGCTGTCGGCGGAGCTGCGGCGATCGCGCTGATGTATTTCGGCGGCTACGCACTTTAAAAAAACAAATGCAGACGAAAGGGGGATCGGGATGACGAAGACAAAAGGAAAAACAAAGAACACAAAGAGCGAAAAAACAAAAAGAGAGAGCGGGGAAATGTCTCCTGCAAAAAAGCTTTTTCGCCAGTATTATCCGTTCTATAAGTATTTCCCAAAGAATATCAAAAGGCTCGACAAGCGCGAAGTGCTGGCTTTCGGGAAGATAGACACAAAGTTCTTCCTGCTCGTCGTCATCCTGCTCGTCATCGGACTGATAGCTCTGTTCTCGGCGAGCTATATCAACGCCATAAACAAGTATGAAAATGAATATTACTATATAGGGCGTCAGCTGAAATATGTTTTGCTTGGCTTAACATTAATGTTCATTGCATCAAGAGTAAATTACAGAGTATATAAAGATATGTCGTTCTTTTTTATGACTGTCGCGTTTGGTTTTCTTGTGCTTGTGCTTTTTTTTCACGGTCCTGGTGATTTTAAACGTTGGCTTGTCATTGGAGGACACAATGTGTTTCAGCCGTCAGAACTTGCGAAGATTGCGCTGATAATGTACTGCGCGTGGAGCATGGACAGACGCAAAAAAGCCATATGCTCCGATTGGAAGATGATGTTCCTCTATATGATAGTCGTCGGCGTTATGTGCGGACTTATCGCGCTCGAAAAGCATGTCTCCGCGACCATACTTGTCGGTCTTCTCGGCATAGCGATGACATATCTCGGCGGCATCGACCGCAAGTGGTATCCGCTCGTTATAGCCTGTATCGTCGGCGGCGCGGTGCTCATGGTCGTTTTCAGAGATAAAATGCCCGCCTATGCGGCGGAGAGAATAATCGCATGGCTCGATAAGAGCTATGACCCCGGCGACGCCCGCTGGCAGACAAACAACTCCCTCTATGCTATCGGCTCGGGCGGACTGTTCGGCGTCGGACTTGGCAATTCGCGCCAGAAGCACATGTATGTTTCCGAGCCGCAGAACGACTTCATTTTCGCGATATTCTGCGAAGAGATGGGTCTTGTCGGCGCTCTGGTCGTTATCGTGCTGTTCGTGCTCCTTGTCAAGCGCGCTTTCGATATCGCCATGCGTACAAAAGACACTTTCGCGTCCCTGCTCGTCATGGGCATCGCGGTTCAGGTCGGTCTTCAGGCGGCGCTCAATATTGCGGTCGTCACCGACCTCATTCCCAACACCGGAATCAGCCTTCCGTTCTTCAGCTACGGCGGCACATCACTGTGCTTCTTGCTCATTGAAGTGGGCATGGTACTGAGCGTATCGCGAAGCGCAAAAATAGAAAAAATATAAAAACAACGGAGGAGTCAATATGCTCAAAGCAAAAAGAATTCTTATCGCCGCAGGCGGCACAGGCGGCCATATTAACCCGGCTCTTTCTGTTGCCGGATATATCCGCTCGCAGGATCCGACTGCCGAGATACTCTTTGTCGGCACTGCCGATAAAATGGAGGCGAAGCTCGTTCCCCAGGCGGGTTATCCGATAAAGATGATAGACATCAGCGGTTTCCGCCGCGACCTGAGCCCGGCGGGCATCGTTCATAACATAAAGACGGTTTCAAAGATGTTCAAATCGTCCTCGCAGGCGAAAAAGATAATCGAGGATTTCAAGCCCGAGCTTGCGATAGGCTTCGGCGGCTATGTCAGCGGACCCGTTATCAGAATGGCGGCGAAGCTCGGCGTGCCGACCGCTATTCACGAGCAGAACGCCTATCCCGGCGTGACGAACAAGACGCTCGCAAAGCAGGTCGATGCTGTTATGCTCACGAGCATGGCGGCGGAAAAATACCTCGAGCCGAAGAATCCCTGCGTGCTGACGGGACTTCCCGTGCGCGCCGAGTTCTTCACTGCAGATAAAGAACACAGCCGCCTCGAGCTGGGCGTTGACAGCCGTCCGCTCATTCTCTCCTCCGGCGGAAGCCTCGGCGCGGAGCCGATAAATAAAGCTATGGTCGAGCTGATAGCGGCGCGCGCCCCCAAAGGCGACTGCTGCTTCATCCACGCCACCGGACACAGCGGCACATGGGTCACGGACGAGCTCAAAAAGCGCGGAGTCGACCCGGACAAATTCGGGAATGTTACAATAAGAGAATACATAGACGATATGTCCCGCTGCATGGCGGCGTGCGACCTGTTCATCAACCGCGCCGGCGCATCGACTCTCTCGGAGATAGAGGCTCTCGGCAAGCCGTCGATACTCATCCCCTCGCCGTATGTCGCGGAGAATCATCAGTATCACAACGCGATGACTCTCGTTGAAAAGAACGCGGCGGTGGTTATCGAAGAGAAAGACCTGACGGGCGAAAAGCTGACCGAAGAGGTCGAAAAGCTTCTCGCGGACCGCGCAGGGCTCGATAAAATGGGCGAAAACGCCCGCGCAATGTGCGTCAGCGACGCGGCAAAACGCATATACGACTGCCTGTGCAAGGTGGTCGGGTAACAGAACAAATCATTTTCGCATATGATGGCACGCAGTTACTAATTGAGTTGCGCGGGGTGCGAAAATGGAAACGGTGAGGATCACAGGGAAAAACAGACTCTCGGGCGAGGTGCGCCTCCAGGGCGCAAAAAACAGCGCACTGCCTATCTTGGCGGCTGCGGCGAGCGTTGACGGCGTTAGCGTTATTTATAATTGCCCGCGCCTTTCCGATGTTGACGCCGCGATAAAAATTCTGCGCTTTATCGGCTGCAAAGTCGAACGCGAGGGCGACACCGTTACAGTAGATGCGACAGATGTCAGCCGATGCGACGTGCCGCGCGAGCTCATGTGCGAGATGCGCTCGTCCGTTATATTTTTGTCGCCCCTGCTCGCAAGGCTCGGTATGGCGGAGATATCCGCGCCCGGCGGCTGCGAGATAGGACTGCGCCCGATTGACCTTCACCTGTCCTCCCTGCGCCTTATGGGCGCACAGATTGAGACCGAGGGCGGCGTGCTCTCTTGCAGATGTCCCGACGGTCTCCGCGGAGAAAAAATAACCCTCTCGTTCCCGAGCGTGGGCGCGACCGAAAATATACTTATCGCCGCGGCGTCCGCCGATGGCGAAACGGTTATACTCAATGCTGCGCGCGAGCCGGAGATAGCCGATCTTGCGGATTTTCTCTGCTCCTGCGGAGCGCATATATCGGGTGCGGGCAGCGGCGAGATAACCGTCTGCGGCATGAAAAAGCTCCATTCCGCCGAGCACACGGTCATTCCGGATAGAATAATCGCCTCGACCTATATGGCTGCCGCGGCAGTGACCGGCGGCGATGTACGGATTTTAGATACCCGCGCCGAACATATAACTCCGGTCATCCCCGTGTTTGAGCAGGCGGGGTGCAAAGTTGACTGCGGCGAAAACAGCGTGCATATTTCGGCGCCCGTTCGCCTGCGCAGTGTACAGACCGTGCGGACGATGCCGTATCCGGGCTTCCCGACCGATTCCCAGGCGGCTGTCATGGCTATGCTCAGCGTGGCGCACGGCACGAGCGTTATGATTGAAAATATTTTTGAAAACAGATATCGCCATGTGCGCGAGCTCTGCCGACTCGGCGCGGATATAATGACCGAGGGCAAAGTCGCGGTGATAAAGGGCGTCGAGACGCTCACGGGCGCGTGCGTGTGCGCCGCCGACTTGAGAGCGGGCACGGCGCTTGCCGTCGCAGGACTTGCGGCGCAGGGCAGCACGACGATAGAAAATGTCTGTCTCATTGACAGGGGCTGGCAGGATATGGAAGAAAAGCTTCGTTCACTCGGGGCGGATATCCGACGAGAAAGCTGAAAAGGGGTGTCCCGCATGGAAAACAAAAAAGCACAGCCGCAGAAAAATAAGACTCCGAAAAAGAAAAGACTGAGCAAAAAGGCGAGACGCCGCCGTCGCGTTAGAATAGCGATAGTGACTCTGCCTATTGTTATTGTCGTTCTTGCGGCAGTCGCGCTCATCGGCAGTGCGGTGCTGTTCCGCGTGGAGGGCTTTTCTCTCAGCGGAGAAGGCAGATATGACGGGGACGAGATAGTCAGTGCGTCCGGAATAGATATCGGCGACTGCCTGATGTGGATTAATCTCAACAAAGCCGAGGACAGGATAACGAAGAAGCTGCCGTATATTGAAACGGTTACAATAAAGCGCAAGCTGCCGCACACGGTCTCTATAGAATATAAGCAGGCGAAGGTGCTCTACGGCGTCTGCGTCGACGGCACATGGGCGCTGACCGATACAAAATATAAAGTTATCGAGCTGCTCGATTCCGAACCCGAGAATGTGTCGCAGAAAATAAAACTGCCGAAAGCCAAGACTTTTGAGCCCGGAAGCGTTATTGCGTTTGAAGTCAAGGACGGCGAAGAGTCTCCGCTCGACACATACAAAAATCTTTTGACCGAGGCGGAAAAGACCTCGCTCAAGGGCAAGATAATCGGCGCGGATGTAAGCAATCCCGCCGCGCTGACGCTTACATATGACGGCAGAATAACAATAAAGCTCGGCACTTTTGCCGATATTCCGGCGAAGCTCAAGCTCGCCGCCGGCGCGGTCGAAAAAGAGGACAGGATCGACTCGACCGAATACGGCACGCTCGACGCAACAATAACGGACAAGGCATATTTCAGACCCGAGGCGAAGAAGAGCGAAACGCCGTCTGCCGAACAGACGACGGCGGAGATATCGCCGGAGCAGGCGGTAGAGTAAGACAGGAAATTTGTTTTGATTTTTTGCTTGTCTTTTTATTGAATATATGCTAAAATTAATCTATCTGAAAACTAACCGTTTTTATATATCAGTTTGGGGGTTACGAAATGGCGTTTGAACTCGACAATGACTGCGAGATAACCACGCAGATAAAAGTTATAGGCGTCGGCGGCGGCGGCGGAAATGCCGTCAACCGCATGGTCGAAAGCGGTGTGCTCGGCGCAGAATTTATTGCTGTCAATACGGACAAGCAGATACTTACTCATTCCAGCGCAACGCACAAGATCCAGATCGGCGAGAAGCTGACAAAGGGTCAGGGCGCAGGCGGCAGACCCGAAATAGGCGAAAAATCGGCGGAGGAGAGCCGCGATGTTATCTCCGACGCGCTCAAGGGCACTGATATGATATTCATCACTGCCGGCATGGGCGGCGGAACGGGCACAGGCGCCGCTCCCGTCATTGCAAGAATCGCCAAGGATATGGGCATACTCACCGTCGGCGTTGTCACCCGCCCGTTCAAGTTTGAGGGCAAGAAGAAGCAGCTCCAGGCTCAGAAGGGCATAGAGAACCTTGCCGAGAATGTGGACAGCCTTATTGTCATACCCAACGAGCAGCTCAAGGCGATGAACAACGGTCAGAAGATGACTTTTGTCGAGGCATTCAAGATGGCGGATGAGGTTCTGCTCCACGGTGTCAAGAGCATCTCTGAGCTTATAAAAGTTCCCGGCTTCGTCAACCTCGATTTCGCGGATGTCACTTCGATAATGAAGGACGCCGGCTATGCTCACATGGGCTTCGCCAAGGCCTCCGGCAAGGACAAGGCTACCGAGGCGGCAAAGGGCTCGATTTCCAGCCCGCTGCTTGAGACTTCGATCTCGGGCGCAAAGGGCGTTATTATCAGCTTCACCGCTGCTCCCGATGTTGACCTTGATGATATCGAGGGCGCAGCTGCGCTCATTACCGAGCAGGCGCATCCCGATGCGGATATCACATGGGGCATTGCGTTCGACGACAGCATGGATGACGAGATGATGATAACCGTTATCGCAACCGGCTTTGAAGATAAGCCGAAGTCAGCGATGTATCCCGAAGAGCAGCCTAGGGCAGAGGCTCCCGCAGCTCCGGCAGCGCAGACCGAGTATGTTCAGACGAGCATCGCTCAGCCCGCAAAACCCGTAGCTCCCGAAGAGCCGAAGAAGGAAGAAGCTCCTTATATCGCCAAGAGACCTGCCGAGATAAATCCCGATGATGAGTTCAGCATCATTCTTGACAGCTTCAACAGATAAAAATAAAACTGCACCGCTGAGTTTTTCGGCGGTGCTTTTTAATATTGACTGCTATATGCTTTTAGTGTTATACTAACTGCGTTCCGTGCAATCGGCACGGAAGGGTATATAGGAGATAAGGTTTGGGGAACCGCCGGAGAGCTTCTTGCTTTCCGGCGGTTTCCCTTTTTATATATTATTTTATTCAGCGGCAGATTCAACAACCTTTTTCGCTATCGCTTCAAGCTGTTCAAAGCTTTCGAGCGTGCCGAGCTCGCGGCGAAAAGCCGCCGCCCCATGTATGTCGCGGATATACCACGACGAGTGCTTGCGCGCCTCGCGGATCCCGATATAGTCGCCCTTGTTCGCTATCAGCGCGCTGATATGCCGAAGCATTATGTCCATGCGCTCATCTACGGGCGGGTCAGGGAGAACATTTCCGCTTTTTAAATATTCGCTTATCTGAGTGAATACCCACGGCCTGCCGAGCGCTCCACGGCCGACCATTATTCCATCGCAGCCGGTTTTTGCGAACATATCCGCAGCGCTCTTGCCGTCGACTATGTCGCCGTTTCCGATGACGGGTATGCTTTTTACGCGTCTTTTCACTTCGGCTATCACATCGAGATCGACGGGCGGCGCATACATCTGCTTGCGAGTCCTGCCGTGTACGGTTATAGCCGCCGCACCCGCCTGCTCGCAGAGTACGGCAAGCTCCGGCGCATTGATATTTTCCGTGTCCCAGCCGGCGCGCATCTTGACCGTTATCGGAACGGGGGAGACCTTCACACACTGCGCGACTATCTCTGCGGCGAGCTCCGGACGCTTCATCAGCGCGCTGCCGCCGCCGTTTCCCGCAACCTTCGGCGCGGGACAGCCCATATTTATATCGATGAAATCGGGCGAATATTTCATGCAGGTCTCAATTGCTTTCGCCATTATCTCGGGCACGTCGCCGAATATTTGGACACCTGCCGGGCGTTCGGCATCGCTCAGACTCAGCAGCTCGGAGGATTTGCGGTCGTTCATGCTTATGCCCTTTGAGCTCGCCATCTCGCCGATGCAGCCTATTGCGCCGAACTCCATGCACAGCTCGCGCATGGATCTGTCCGCCACGCCCGCCATCGGGGCGAGCAGAGCGCCACTCTTCAGTTTTTCAGCCGATAAATACAACTTGCCACCTCCGAAAGATACTCAGTAGATTTTAGCATAAAAACCGCGCGGTTGCAATGATTATAAAAATAAAGCCGCACAGCGGATACTGTACGGCTTTGAAAATCCGATATTGTTTTTATTTTTTGTCTGCGGAGACAGTTTCCTTTTCTTCCGTCTCTGCGCCGGGCTCGTTGAACTGCTTGAGGGATTCCATGGCGGCGGTAGCTTCTCTTGCAAGCTCCGCGGCCTCCATGGCCTTCTTCGCAGCCGCATCGACTGCCTGAGCGGCAAGCTGAGTCTTGTGACCCGCATCGGAAGCACCTGCGGCTTCTGCAGCCTTCGCCTCTGCGGAGAGCTTCTCTGCCTCTGCTTCGAGCTTGTCGGCCTCTTCCTTTGCCTTCATGGCGAGCTCGACCTTGTTGTTTGCATCGATCTCTGCCATCATCTTTCTGATAGCGTGGGTGCTCATGCCCTGCTTGACATATTCGAAGTATTCCTCAGACGGGATACCGCCGATGAATGTCTCGGTGTACTTGACCTTCACGCCGACCTTCGCGATAACGATGTTGATGACAAGCAGCGCGACGAGCGTTCCGAGGAACACATATGCGCCGAAGCCGACCGAACCGCTGAAAATATCGGGGAAGAACTTCGCGAGATCTTTAGAGAAAAAGTTAAAGCAGACTATCGAAACCGTCGCGAGCACAAGCATGATGCTGTTGAGGGTGATGTTGCGGGGATTGCCGTGCTTCGAGCATCCCATCGTGAGCATAATGAGGCTGACGAGGATGAGCACTGCCGAAAGCAGGATCGTCACAAGCGATATGAAGTAGAGCAGGAAAGTGCTGCCGAAGAAGCTCGAGCCGATATACTTGAACAGCGCGTCAAAATCGAGCGCTGACACCGCATTGTATATCGTGATGGCATTGACCGACACTTTCTTCTCGAAGAACGGTCCCCAGAAGGACACATTCGCCAGCGGAAGCATGAGCGCTCCGATGGGAAGAAGGCTGAGCACGATTCTGATTATTGTCAGGGGAGATCCAATGAACGAAGCCTTGAGCCTGTCAAGCTTCTTCTGGAATACGGCGTGTTCGCTCTCGGCCTTGTCGGCATCCTCGAGCAGACGCTCCTCCATTCCGTAGTAGATAAGATTGATGCCGCAATGAGGGCAGGTGGGGCGCCAGTCAGTCAGCTTGAGATGCGCGCCGCACTTGGGGCAGTTAGCCATATCGTTTCCTCCAAACAGATTTTGTTGCCGCGAAAACCCCTCCGCGGCTTTGTTTGTGTACATTTCAATTGATTTTAACATAAAAAGAATGAGAAATCAAGAAGAATTATACAAAAACTATAAAAATGAACGGAAAAATTGAGCACAATGTGTGCGTCAGATAAAAGCGCCGTCTATGCCTATCGTCTGCCCGGTTATGAAATCCGAACCGTCTCCCGCGAGGAAGAGCATGAGGTGCGCCACCTCTTCGGGCGTGCCGAAGCGTCCCATGGGAGATTCTTCTTTTAGAAGTTCGAGCGTCTCTTCGCCGAGGGAGGCGTTCATCTTCGTGTCGATAACGCCGGGGGCTATGCAGTTGACCTGAATGTTTGATGGCGCAAGCTCGCGCGCGAGCGCCTTCGTCAGCCCGATCAGAGCCGACTTTGCGGCGGAATAATGCACCTCGCACGACGCGCCGCACACGCCCCACATAGAGGAAACATTGATTATCTTTCCGCTTTTTTCGTGAACCATGTCGGGCAGAGCCGCCTGAATGCAGTTGAACGCGCCCTTGACCGTGACGCCCATCATGCGGTCGAAATCCTGCTCGGTGATGTCGCAGAACATCTTCTGCTGAGCGATTCCGGCGTTGTTTATAAGAACGCCTATTCTGCCGAGCTCCCTGCGGGCGAAGTCCGTCATCTCGTCCACTTCGCTTCTCGCGCTCACATCGGCTCTGAAGCAGACCGCCCTGCCGTTTTCTTCGTTTATCTCGCGGCAGAGAGCGAGCGCCGCATCTTCGGAAGTACGGTAGTTTATCAGCACGCCGAATCCGTCTTTTGCAAAGGCAAGAGCCGCCGCACGGCCTATGCCGCCGGCAGCTCCGGTTATTATCACATTTTTGTTAGTTACGCTCATTTTGAAAACCCTGTGAACTGTCCGTTCGAGCCGTAGAGAGTGGATATATCAGTGTAGCCCGCGGGCACCTTGAACAGGCTCTCGTCGACCTTTGAGGAGAATTTGATATCGTTGCAGACGAGCACGCCCTGGCTGCTGAGAATCTCCATCTTGACGAGGTCGTCGCCGGAGAAATAGCATTTTATCGTGCTGTCGTTGCTCTTGTACTCTTCGCAGATGTATTTCTTGCCGTCAGCCTTGACTTCCGAGGTCCTGACATATTCCATGCCCTCGAAGTCTATCGCCGAGAGGGAGTTCATAGCCTCGTTGACATCGCCGGCTTCGCCCGCGTCAACGGCGAGATACATCCTGCCCTCGGGGAATACCATATAGAACTTGTCGCCGTCCGAAATGAACGACATCGTCATTGATACGCCGTTGCCGACAGGAGCTTTCATGCTCATGTAGGCTTTTTTGCCTGATTTGACCATCGTCAGGGGCACATTGACGGAGGCGCCCTGCATATTGGAGGAGCAGGTCGCGGTCATGGTGTAGGAATCGCGCTTTGAGTTCTTCTGGAAATAGGTGTAGAAGCGGGTTTTTTTGATGTCCTTCTTCGCGCCGTTGTCCTTTATCTCATGACCCTTCGGCATCGTCTCGGGCTCGGTCGCCTCGGTGGTGCTCGCGGGGTTCGAAGAATCCGTAGTGTCAACTCCATTGAGGGCGTTGATTATGTCCTCAAGGCTCGAGGTGGTGCCCTCCGTGGTGTCGGGTGCGGTGGTGTCCGAGCTGCCGTCCTTGTTTTTGCAGGCGGCAAAGCTCAGCATGAGCACAAGGCACATGAAAATACACAGAATAGCTTTTTTCATTTTTATCATCATTCCTTTAAGAATATTTGTTTTAACATCCTTTGCGCTTTTTGCGCCGTGATAATAGAATACATTATATCGCGAACAAAATCAAGGGTATCGCCCAAATATGAACGAACTAAGTACGGGCGCGCGGTTGACTTTTGACTGCGAAAAAAGTAAAATGACAGCAGGAATAACTTTTCGTCAGTCGTTATGATTATCGGAGGTGGACTCATGGATATAGATATATCTCTCATATTCGGCGATGCGGCGCGGTGGATAATGCCCGTGCTCGCGCTGCTTGTTGCGGCGTTCTGCGTGCCCTCTCTGCTCAAGGGCAATAAGAAGATCGGCGTCACCGGATATCTTGTCAACGAGGCGAACGGCGACCGCCTGCCGCTGTCCGGCTATGAAGTGTCGGTCGGACGCAGCAAGGCGTGCGATATCGTCCTCGGATATAACACCGTCTCGCGCTTTCACGCCGTGCTTTCAAAGCATAAGAACGGCTGGCGCGTGACAGACACGCGCTCGAAGACGGGAACATATATCAACGCTGAGAAGATAGACAAGCCCCGCGCCCTCGCGGACGGGGACACGATAGTTTTCGGCAACGCGGTGTTCGTGTTCGTCGAGAATGCGGCTATAGAGCCCGAACAGGCTCCGGAAGAGCATATTGAACAGGCGGACGGTGAAGAGACCGCCCCTGCGGACGAGCACGCGGATTATATAGTCGACGAAAAGACAGGCAATGCATATAGAATAGACGGTCTTATAACCTGCATGATAGGCAGCGGAGACGATGTGCAGATAAAATTAAAACGGCAGAATGTCTCGGCTCATCACGCCATGCTCGTGTTCGACGACGGAACGGGCAAATGGAGCGTTACGGATATGGATTCGACCTACGGCACTCTGCTCAACGGCAGACCCGTCAGACGCATGACTCAGCTCGATGACGGCGACACGATCAATATCTGCGGCAGCACGCTCACTTTCAGAACGACGGGAGGGGAGAGCGCATGAAAAAGACAATGAAGAGAACAAAATGGTGGCTCCCCGCGCTGATTCTGCTCACGGCGTTCCAGCTCATATCAATGGCGCAGGTCGTGTTCAACGACGACGGCTCGCTGAGCACGGAGTGTCTCATATTCTTCGGCGCATATCTCGCCGTCGAGTGGGTTTATTTCATCGCGATGTCGATAGCGAGAAAGCGCGCAGACCCGGCGCTCGAAATGATAGCGTTCTTCCTGACGGGCATAGGACTTGTCACCGTTGCGGGCGCGAATAAAGATTTAGTCAAGACGCAGTTCGTCGCGGATATGCTCGGCATATTCTGCTTTGTCGCTCTGCTTTGGCTCATCTCGAATGTCGACCGCGCCATGTTTATGAGAACGCCCATGGCTGTGGCGGCAATAGGTCTGCTGGTTTTGACTCTTATCCTCGCGCGCAATATAAAGGGCGCGTTCAACTGGCTGAGTATCGGCGGAATGTCCATCCAGCCTTCAGAGTTCGTCAAGGTCGCGTTCGTCTTTGTCGGCGCGGCGACTCTCGATAAATTGCAGACCACTCGCTCGCTCACAAAATATATTATCTTCTGCGTCGTCTGCGTGGCGCTGCTGTTTTTGATGCGCGATCTCGGCGCGGCGCTGATATTCTTCTTTACATTTATAGTCCTCGCGTTCATGCGCTCCGGCGACTTCCGCACGATAGTGCTCCTGTGCGTCGGCGCGGCGATGGCGGCGGGACTCGTTGTGCTGATACGCTCCGACTTTGTTATGGCTCGCTTTGCGACCTACCGCCATGTCTGGGACGATATGTACGGCAAGGGCTATCAGCAGACGCGCGTGCTCATCTACAGCGTCAGCGGCGGACTGCTCGGCGTCGGCATCGGCGACGGAAAGCTCAAAGAAGTCCCTGCGGCGACGGAAGACTTGGTATTCGGCATGATATGCGAGGAGTGGGGCATTATCATGGGCATCCTCGTCATTCTCTGCATAATGTTTATCGCGTTTCACAGCATCCGCTGCGCGAGCGGTTCGCGCTCGGCTTTCTATGCCATATCCGGCATAGCGGCGGGCTGCCTCCTGCTCTTCCAGACGGGACTCAATGTTTTCGGCGTCACCGATCTGCTGCCCCTTACGGGTGTCACCCTCCCGTTCATCAGCCGAGGCGGTTCGAGCGCGATATGCTGCTGGGCGCTGATAGCGTTTATCAAAGCGGCGGACAACTGCACCTGGATAGGCTCGAAATATTATCTCGATTCTGACTCGTAACCCGCGGAAAGGACTGATTGAATGAAAGGCATAGCAAAACGCTCAAAACTCATGTTTGCGCTCGTGGCAATTTTTCTTGCGGGCGTCATAGTCCTCGCCGCAACATTCGGCATCAACGCCGAAACATGGGTGTTCAAGCGCGCCAACAAGCATATATATTCGTCGGGTCAGATAGTCGCAGCGGGCACGATATACGACCGCAACGGCAAGGTGCTGGCTCAGACGGTGAACGGCGAGAGAAAATATAACTCAAACAGCACCGTGCGCCGCGCGACCCTACACGCCGTCGGCGACCTCGAGGGATTTATCTCAACCGGAGCGCACAGCGCGTTCCGCGGCGAGCTCACGGGCTACAGCTTCTTAAACGGTGTATACGACCTGAAGAGAAACGGAGCGGGCAATGATATAACCCTCACTATAGACGCCGATCTCTGCGCCACGGCGTATAACGCATTAAACGGCAGAAAGGGCGCAGTCGGTGTATATAACTACAAGACTGGCGAGATTCTTTGCATGGTCTCGACCCCAACTTATGACCCGTATAATAAGCCTACCAATATCGACAGCGATACAACAGGAAAATACGAGGCAATATATCTCAACCGCTTCCTGTCAGGCGTGTTCACTCCCGGCTCGACTTTTAAAATCGTCACGGCGATTAGCGCGCTCGAAAATATACCCGATATAAATTCGCGCACATTTACCTGCACCGGTCAATACAAGACCTCGACGGGTATCGTCAAGTGCAACTCCGTCCACGGAAAGCTCAATTTCCAGCAGGCACTCAGCAAATCCTGCAACAGCACCTTCGCCTGCATCGCGGAGGAGCTCGGCAACGACGCGCTGACTAAGACCGCCGAGCAGGTCGGCTTCAACAAGCGGATAACAATAGACGGAATAAGCGTCACAAAGAGCTATTTCACTCTGAAAGATGCGGTCAGTGTTGACCGTGGATGGGCGGGCATCGGTCAGTATCAGACCCTTGCGAATCCCTGCCAGATGCTCACCATGATGGGCGCGATAGCGAACGGCGGCAGCGCGCCTGCGCCGAAGCTGCTCAAGAGCGACAGCACGTTGAGCTCGCTGACTTCGCCGACGCTCAAATATCTCGACGAAAATATAGCGAACACAATCAAAGATATGCTCCGAAAGAATGTCACGACCCACTACGGCGAGGGCAAGTTCCCCGGGCTTCAGCTCGGCGGAAAGACGGGCACAGCGCAGGTCACGGACGGCGAGCCACACTCGTGGTTTGTCGCGTTCTCCGAGCGCGAGGATCTCCCGCTGGCGGTCGTCGTTGTTGTCGAACACGGCGGCGAGGGTATCAGTGCGGCGGCGCCCATAGCTAATAAAGTTATGCAGGCCGCGGCGAAAAAAGGCGTAAATTAAAAACTAAAACTTCGGCGTCCACGCAGAGCTGCGCGGGCGCCGATTTTTATTTTATCTCCACTCCGGAGTAATAGTGTTTGATTATCTCCTGCCAGTCGGAGCCCTGCCGCGCCATGTAGTCCGCGCCGTATTGGCTCATGCCGACCCCGTGGCCGTAGCCGTGAACGGTAATTTTGAACTCGTCGTCCGTGCATTTTATCTCGAAGCAGGCGCTGCGGAGTCCCAGCTTTTCGCGCACCTGCGCGCCCGTGAATTCTTTTCCGCCGATCACGGCGCAGGAAATATATCCGCTGTCCGTCTTTCTGACTTCGCCTATCCACTTTTTTGCGTCGCCGCCGAGCTCCGCGCCCGAGCCGGCGAACGCCTTTTTGAACGCATCTGCCGTCAGCGTCAGCGTCGATGAGTAGTCGGGTGAGAGCTTGTCGCCCGCGCTCGTGACGCTCTTTAAGTAGGGGACATCCTTGCCCCAGACCTCCTCCGCGCTGAAGGTCTGCCCGCAGCTTATCGCGTGAAACGCCGCAGTTATAGTCTCCCCGTCATAGGTTATCGTCTTGCCGAAAACATCTTTGACAGCCTCTTCGATTTTCTTTTCATATGTCTCGTATTTGTCGCCCCATTTTTCCTTGCGCGCCGCCGCGTCCAAATATCCCTGATGCACTGCGCTGTCGTCGGTTATGTCCGCGCCGCCGAGCGCGGGGTCGGGACTGGAACGCTTCTTGACCGCATATGTATAGCATACGGCGGCCTGGGCGCGCAGAGCCTGCGAATGATATGTCAGCGGCATCTCCGCCGCCACCGCGCCGACCACATATTCAAACATATCTATTTCGTTTATCTTCTTCGTTGAAGAGGAGAGCACGAGTATCGAATCTCCGTCATCTTGAATATTCGTTTTTGTGACTTCATTGCCGCCTTTCTCCGGCGCTTTTGCGCCGCCTGTTGCGGCGAGCGGGCAGATAAGCAGAACGGCTATCAGAATGATGAATAAAAATCCTCTGTTTTTCATATTTTTTACCTCCCGAACCTCGGCAAACTTGACTTTTGCTGCCGTTTTGGTGTAAAATTGTACTCTGATACATTATTATATAAATTTATATACGGAGCGAGAAAGGAGTCGAACGCATGGCGAATTATATATCCTCTATCCCGCAGGATGCCCTTAACAGTTTATGCGGAGAAATAGACAAGTATAACAAGATAAATCCTGCGTATTTTGATCGTTTCCAGGTCAAGCGCGGCCTGAGAAATTCGGACGGCACCGGTGTTATGGCGGGGCTGACAAAGATATGCAGCGTTCAGGGATATTATGTCGAGGACGGCGAGCGTGTCCCGATAGACGGCAGACTTATATACCGCGGAATCGATGTTCGCGAGATAGTCAGCGGATGCGAGCAGGAGGGACGCTTCGGCTTTGAAGAGGTCGCGTGGCTGCTCCTTTTCGGTACTCTGCCCTCGAGAAGACGCCTTGAGATATTCAAAAGTGTTCTCGCCGAGAGCCGCGAGCTTCCCAACGAGTTCATCGAGGATATGATAATGAAAGCCCCCTCGCACAACATCATGAACAAGCTTTCGCGAAGCGTCCTCGCGCTCTATTCATATGACGAAAATCCGGACGATATCTCGATAGAAAACGTCCTTCGCCAGTCGATACAGCTGCTCGCGCAGATACCCATGATAATGAGCTACGCCTATCAGGTCAAGCGTCGCAACTTCTATCACGAGAGCATGTATCTCCACCCGGTCGACAAGACCCTCAGCACCGCCGAGTCAGTTCTCTATTCGATAAGAGCGGATAAAAAATTCACCCCGGAAGAGGCACATATGCTCGATATCTGCCTCATGCTCCACGCCGAGCACGGCGGCGGAAACAACTCGACTTTCGCCACCCGCGTGCTGACTTCGAGCGGCACCGACACATATTCGGCTATCGCCGCGGGCATCGGCTCGCTCAAAGGACCCAAGCACGGCGGCGCGAACATAAAGGTCGCCGAGATGGTCGAATATATCAAGCAGGGTGTTGAGAATATTACCGACGCGGATCAGGTCGCCGAGTTCTTAAAGAAGATTCTCAAAAAAGAGGCGGGCGACGGCTCGGGACTCATCTACGGCATGGGTCACGCGGTCTACACTCTCTCCGATCCCCGCGCCGTTATTTTGAAATCGCACGCGCGCAAGTTCTCCGAGAACACCGAGTTCGAGGATGAGTTCAAGCTCCTTGAGCTTATCGAGACCCTCACTCCGCAGATTCTTGCCGAGCTGCGCGGAGACAAAAAAGTCATGTGCGCAAATGTCGATCTCTATTCCGGCCTTGTGTATAAGCTGCTCGGCATCCCCGAGGATCTGTTCACCCCGCTGTTCACCGTCGCCCGCGTTGCAGGCTGGTCGGCGCACAGAATGGAAGAACTGATGACCGGCGGCAGAATAATCCGCCCGGCATATAAGAGCGTCTGTGCCCAGCGCAACTATGTAAAACTTGATGACAGACTCGATAATTATCCTGGCGAGCTCAGATATATCCCCAGCGACGAGCACGCCTAACAGACAAAAATAATTTTTAGGACTTGATACAATGCCGAAAGATAAAAAAGTTTCAATGCTTAAAATTATGATGATAGCACTTGCTGCAGTTCTTTTGGTGCTGATTCCGGTGCGCTGCTATCAGTATGCATCAGGAGTGATTGAACCCACGACAGGGTTCTACAGCGGCAGTGACTGGAGCATCTGGCTGTCGTATATCCTGCTTGCTGTGTCTGCCGTTGCGTTTCTTGCAATTGCGATAGCGAGCAGAAAGAAGATATCTTATTCGACCGAAAAATTCGGTTCGACAGGGCTCGCGATAGCCGCGTTCATGTTCGCTCTGACGCTGATGATCGACGCTGTTTCGCAGTATAAGACAGTGTTCGCTACCGCTACCGACACCGCGCTCATGTACGGCACCGAGTCGGTTCAGTATCTCAAAACTGGGCTTATCTCAAGGGGACTTGAGGGCTTCTGCGCCGTTGTTGCGGCGGTGTTCTTCGTCCTCTTCGGCTACGGTCACTTAAAGGGCAAGTCAAACGCCTCGGAGTCAAAGCTCATGGCGCTGTTCCCGGTGCTCTGGTGCATCTTCAGACTCATGCACAGATTTATGCGCACGATAAATTTCCTCAACGTTTCCGATCTTCTCTATGAGCTGTTTATGTGCGTGTTCCTTATGGCATTCTTAATGGCGTTTTCTCAGCTCAACTCAAAGGTCGGCGGCGATGGCTTCGACTGGAAGCTCGTCGGCTACGGACTGCCCGCAATGATGTTCTCTCTGATTTGCTTCCTGCCGAGATTCATAATGACCCTTGTCGGCAGGGACTATCTGCTCTGCAATCAGTCGCCCATAGAGTGGTGCGACCTCGGCGCGGCAGTGTTCATCTGTGCGCTGCTCCTGACCAGAGTCGGATTCGGCGAGAAAAACACCGAGACTGCCGAAACGGCTGAGAAAACAGAGAGCTGATGTTTTTAGATAATTTTCTCATCGCCGCCGAGCAGGTGGCGATACTGTATATTCTCGTCGCGGTCGGATTTATCGCCGACAGGACAAAGCTCTTCACGGAGAAGGCTGCGCGCCTGTGCACGGATCTGATGTTTTATATCATCACTCCCGCAAAGATAGTGCAGTCGTTCATCTCCATGGAGTTCAGCCGCGAATCGGCGACGCGCCTTGCGATAGCCGCTGCCTGCGGCGCCGCGATACATATTATCGGCGTGGCGGTCAGCTCCGTTGTGTTCAACAAATCGCCGATAGGCAAAGCTGCAATATTCAAATATTCGAGCGTCTACGGCAACTGCGGGTATATGGCTCTGCCGCTCGCCTATGCCGTGCTCGGCGACGAGGGCGTGTTCTACGGCTCGGTTGTCATAATGATGTTCCATTTATTTTCGTTCACCCACGGCATCTGGCTGATGTCGCGCTCCGAGACGGGCGAAAAGACGAAGTTCAACTTCAAGAACATCCTGATAAATCCGGGCACTATATCGCTCATAATCGGCTTGCCGCTGTATCTGCTGAAGATAAGACTGCCCAATGTCATAGAAGCGCCGATAGACTATCTTGCCGCGCTCAATACGCCCGTGGCGATGCTGATTTTCGGCACATATCTCTCGAACGCGAAGGTAAAATCCGCGCTCAAAGAGTGGCGGATACTCTGCGTCGCGCTGATAAAGCTCGCGGTTATACCGCTCATATGCCTCGGCGTTTTCAGACTCTGCGGCATCACGGGAGCGCTGCTGACCGCAATGATAATTGCGGCGAGCGCACCGCCCGCAAACATAACGGTCGTCTTTGCGGCGAAGTACAACAAAGACACGGGACTTGCGTCCCAAACGGTCGCAATAGTCAGCTTCATTTCGATAGTGACCATGCCGCTGCTTATCGGTCTTGCAAGTACGATGTAACAAAAAAGAGAGTCGGAAAAATCCGGGTGCTCATAAAATAATTTCAGTCCCGACAGTAATATCTGCCGGGACTTTTTGTGTATATAATACGATTAAACGGAGCGATAGTTTGGGATTTGTCTATCACTCAAACTGTAGCAAAGTAAAAGTAAGTGACCGGCTGATTTTTATAATCAGACCTCCAATAGCCGCGCCGCAGTGTTCGATAGCTAACTGGGACAGGCGGGCAACATCACCGAAGCGCCGCCTGTGGCGGATGAAGCGAGGCGATGTTGGCGAAAAACAAGGAGCATAGCGCCCGCTCCAAGGGCGATAGGCGACTATGTTTTGAGAGGGCTGAACGGCTTGCGAAGCAAGACGCACGAGCCCGTATTGCTTGAGCGAAGCGAGTTTACGGGCGAATGTGCCGAGCTGCTGACTGAGAGCCGCGAGCTAGGTACTGCGGCGCGGCATTCGCAGGAGTACAGGGGGTATTCCCCCTGTTTTGCTTTTCTTTTGCAGGCGTTTTCTTTTTCAAATAAAAAATGCCGAAACGCGGAAAGTGTGAAAAGTTTGATTATAGTGGGACGAGAAGGTAGTAAGCCAATTATCAACAATTTACAATTGCTATGACCCTGTATCGGCTACGCCGATATCGGACAGCCGCAAGGGCTGTCCCTACGGTCGGTAAAATCAAAGATTTCGTGCCGCTTGCGCGGCAACGGTGCGTCGAGGTCGCCGCACCCTACAAATACGCGTCAATAAAATTGTACAGATTTCGCGGGCAGATGATATCCGCCAATATCGCGTACTTTTTCGTTATTCATTTTTACTTATCACTTTGAGCGAAGCGAAATAACCCCTCAGCCTCGGCTCGCGCCGAGCCTGCTCCACTACAGGGGCGCCTAAATAGATTCTGCGACAAATCCCAATTTGCCGGACTGATAAATGCCCCGCTTTTATACACCTTACAATAACATAAAACCCGACCCATGAACCATAGGTCGGGTTTGTGTCTTATGAAAACTTTGCTGAAATCCGGATATCTTTTAGTCCTCTTTGTCTTCTTCGTTCTCTTCTTTCGGCTCTTCGACCTTCACTGAGATCTCTATAACTCTGCGCTGTTCAACGTCGGTGACGGTGACGGAAAGATTTTTGTATTCAAACGTGTCTCCGACTTCAGCCATTTTGCCGAGCTGTTCGAGCACCCAGCCGCCGACCGATACGGATTCGGACTCCTCGTCCTCATCCATGTCGAAATATTCAAACATCTTGTCGAGCTGCGCGCTGCCGAGTATCTTCACCGTGCCGTCGGGCTGCGGCGAAAACTCCTCGACTACCTCGTCGTTCTCGTCCCATATCTCGCCGACAAGCTCTTCGAGTATGTCCTCCATGGTGACTATTCCGAGCGTGCCGCCGAATTCGTCCGCGACAACCGCCATATGCGTCTTTTTCTGCTGCATGAGCTTTAGCAGCTCGCTTATCTGCATCTGCTTTGCTATGTAGACGGTCTTTTTGATTATCGAGGATATCGGCTGCTTCCCGGTGAGCACATATTTGTTGAAGTCTCTGATGTGAATAAAGCCGATTATATCATCTGTGTCGTCCGAATAGACCGGCAGGCGCGAGAAGCCGGAGTCGTTGAACACCGAGGCTATTTTTTCGACGCTATCGTCTTTTGAAACGGCAATGACATCGACTCGCGGGGTCAGGATATCGCCGACGGGGCACTCGTAAAAGGAGATGGCCGAGCGGATAAGGTCGCTCTCGTCCTCGTCAAGCCCGCCGCCGGACTCCGCTTCGTCAACGATGTTCAAAAGCTCGTCGCCGGTTATCGTGTCGTCCTTCTTGAATTTGAAGATCTTGCTCAGAAGCTTCTTCCAGAGCATGAAGAACGCCACAACGGGGGTCAAAATGACCGTAATCGCCTTTAAAAACGGTGTCGCGAACATCGCGTATTTTTCGGGCATCTCTTTGGCGAGTGTCTTCGGCGTAACCTCGCCGAAGATGAGCAGGAGCACGGTCATTATTATCGTCGAGACCGTCGGACCCTTGCTCTCGTTTATGAGCCTGATGAAAAGCACCGTCGCCACGGATGACGCCGTGATGTTGACAATATTGTTTCCGACAAGTACGGTGGAGAGCAGCTTGTCATAGTTCTCTGCCATCTTGTATGCCTTGGCGGCTTTTTTGTTGCCGTCGTCAGCCATGGTCTTGAGTCTTATCTTGTTGAGGGAAGTGAAAGCGGTTTCGGATGCCGAGAAAAATGCCGAGAACAGTATGAGCAGAACAAGGCATACTATCTGCACCCAACTTCCGGTAGTCAAAATGATTCCTCCAGTTGCGTTTTACGCATATGTATATTAAATATAACTATATCATACTCTATTTGTTATTGCAAGAAAAAGCCGCATCCGGGTGAATGCGGCTTTTAAATATAATTATTACAGAGCTATCATGTCGCGCAGCTCGGACGCGAGGTCTGCGGCGAGGCGTGTGCCGTTTATGAGGGCGCGTTTCGGCAGTTTTGCGATGAATCCGTCGTCCTCGAGGGTGACATCGCCCGTGTAGTTTATGTCGTGGAGCGCCTGCGCGATAGCCTTCCAGTCGAGCTTGCAGGTGAATGGCGGCATATGCAGATCCTCCATATAGTTGTTGTCGTGGACGTGCAACGCCGTGAGCCTCCTGTGGCCGAGCACTCTTATCGCGTGCGCCGCGTCGTCGCCGACAAGTCCGCTGTGACCGAGATCAAGGCAGACGGTGAAATATCTCGGGTCGAGCGCGTCATAGTATTCGGCGAGCTGCTCGCCGTAGCTGCACACATTTGCGAGCATGACATGGCGGCGGTCGTCGTGACCGAACATATTCTCAAGCGCTATCTTAGTGCCGAACTCCTCGCACAGGGGTTTTAGCGAATTGTAAAAATCGATGTTGAACTGCTTCTGATCCACGCCGTCCGGGCAGGCGGTCGGGTGGACTATTATCTGACTCGCTCCTATTTTGCCCGCAATGCGGATAGAGAGCTTCAATTTTTCATAGACGAATTTATTGTATTCCTCGTTGCCGAATCGGTAGCTCGGGAACGGCGCGTGAGCCTGATTGAACGGGAGCGAATATTTCTCGCTCGATTCCAAAAGCTTGCCGACAAGCTCATCCTCGCTCATGTTGCCGAGCACGCTCTCAAACGAGCTGTTCATATAGAACATCGAAAAATCGAGCGCGTCGAAGCCCGCCTCTTTGAATATTTTCATGCCCTCGTCAATGCCGAAAGCCGGAAAAATAATGTCTGTCTGTGTTGATATTCTCATACTGCGCACCGCCTTATAAGTCATTTTGATATTATTATATCAGAGAGTTTTTGGATATACAATATCAATGTCCCAAATATGGTATAGCAAATTTCCGCGGATGTGATATAATCTTTGTGTGAAATCTTTCTGACGGAGGTTTGAAATGCTGCGACTGATACTTTCGCCCTCGGTGGGCGGCACCGCAGGATATCTCTATGATACGGCGGCTTCGATTGCTTCTTCGGGCGGCGAGGCTGTGCTGATAGTGCCCGAACAGTATTCCTTTGCCGCCGAGCGTATAGTGCTCGAACGCCTCGGAACGGCTGACGCCCAGCGCGTCGAAGTGCTGAGCTTCACGCGCCTTGCGAATACCGTGTTTAACGCTGTCGGCTGGGACAAGGGCAAACGCCTCAATGAAGCGGGAAAAATACTTCTGATGAGCCGCGCCCTCGAACAGTGCGCCGATAAACTGAATGTCTATTCCCGCAGCGCGGACAGCCCCGCGGTCGTGCGCGAGCTGCTAAGCCTCAATGAGGAGTTCTGCCAGTGCGCGATATCTCCGGAGGATATGACCGCCGCCATGAACAACATGGAGGACGGGCTGCTGAAAAGCAAGCTCGCCGATATTTCGCTCGTTTTCTCGGTCTACGATTCTTTCGTCTCCGACGGCTGGCTTGACGACAGCCGCATGCTGACTCGCCTCAAAGATAAAATTCTCGAAAGCGGGTATTTTAAAAATAAAACGGTGTTCTTCGACTCCTTCCGTGGCTTCACCGCGCAGGAGTTCGGAGTTATAGGCAAGATACTCACCCAGGCAGACGATGTTTATGTCGCGCTGACCGCGCCCAATCTTGTCGAGCGGGACAGCGACGATATATTCTATCATACAAAAAATACTGCAAAGAAGCTCATTAAACTCGCGAACAGCGTCGGCGTGCCGTGCGCAAAGCCCGTTGTGATAAGCGACCCGAACGGCGATCCCGCGCTCGATGCATTCTCAAGTGACTTTCTGAGCCCCGAGGCGGATGTGTTCCCCGGCGCGTGCGACAGCATATCTATAGTCGCATCGCCCGATATCCGCAGCGAGTGTGCCTATGCCGCGGCGCATATAAAGCGAATGCTCAGAACAGGCGAATATCGAAGCCGAGATATCGCAGTTATCGTGCGCGACGAAACTTCGTATATCCGCCCGATGCTGACCGCGCTCGCGAAATGCGGCGTACCCGTGTTCGAGGACAGACGCCAACCTGTTATAAATCAACCGCTGATGACGCTCGTTCGTGCCGCGCTGAAAATAGCCGACACGGGCTTCGACACCGACAGCGTCCTGCGCGCTTTGAAAACCGGTCTCTGCCCGCTTGCGGCGGACGAGATATCGGATATTGAAAACTACACTTATCTCTGGCAGATAAACGGCTCGGGCTGGCTGAAAAAATGGGAGTCGAGCCCCGACGGATTCGGCGAGATGACCGAAAACGCAGCGGCGGAGCTTGAGAGGCTGAACGCTCTGCGCGAAAAGGCGGTCGAACCGTTTGCAAAGTTCAGAGGCAAGCTCAAAGATAACGACGGCGAGGGCTGCGCAAAGGCTGTGTTCGAGCTGCTGTGCGAGCTCGATACAGCACAGAGACTCAAAGACCTCGCGATTTATCTCGAGGATTCGGGCGAAAATGTGCTCGCTCTTGAGACGGAGCGGCTCTGGGACACCCTCTGCTCTCTGCTCGATGTCGCGGCGCAGACGCTCGGCAAGACCCCGGTAAAAGCCTCGCGCTTTTCGAGACTTTTCGATCTCATGCTCTCCACCGTTACCCTCGGCGAGATACCCCATTCCCTCGAAGAGGTGACGATAGGCTCGGCGCAGAGAATAAGACCCATCGCGCCAAAGGCGGTGTTCGTCCTCGGCGCGAATGCGGGAAAACTGCCGCTCAATCCCGTTCAGGGCGGTATGCTCAACGCCGGCGAGCGCGAACGTCTCGCGCAGGCGGGCATAGAGACCGCGATATACGGTGAGGACAGAGTTGCCGAAGAGCGATTTATCGCTTATACCGCGTGCTGCTGTGCAAAAGAGACGCTGATAGTCAGTTATTCTTCGAAGAGCGCGCAGGGCGAAGAACTCAGCGAGTCGGAGATAATCACTTTCATCCGCGAGCACTTCCCGCAGGTGCATCAGACCGACACTCTCACGGCGGACAAAATCGACCTTGTCGAGGGCAAGAAGCCCGCGTTTGAGCTGACGGCAGCGCTGATGCGAAACGGCGGCGAGCTCTATGAATCGCTGAGAAAATATTTTGAAAAAGATGCCGATTATTTCGGCAGACTCGCGTCGCTCGACAGCGTAGCGGAGGGGAGAACCTTCAAGATAGACAGCCGCGAGAGCGCGACGCGCCTTTTCGGCATGAATATGAATATCTCGCCCTCACGGGCTGAGACATATTACCGCTGCCCGTTTTCTTATTATTGCCGCTACGGCTTGAAGCTTCAGGAGAACAAGAGCGCGACCTTCGACCCGCTTCAGAAAGGTACGGTTATACATTTCGTGCTCGAACAGCTGCTCAGCGAATTCAGCGCGCAGGAGCTCTCCGAGCTCGATCCCGATGAACGCTATGAAAAAATACGCGGATATCTGGACTCTTATCTCGAACGCTTCCTCGACTGCTCGCAGAGGTCAAAGAGATTCCTCTATCTCTATGAACGCCTCGCGCGCAGCATAGATGCGGTCGCGGCGCGGCTTGCGGACGAGTTCAAAAACTGCGAATTCCGCCCGATCGATCTTGAACTTGATATATCGCATAACGGCACGATAAAGCCGTATGATCTGAAAATACCCTCCGGCGGACACATCAATATTTCCGGCAAGGTGGACAGAGTCGATCTCGCAGAGATAGACGGGGAGCCGTATGTCAGAGTCATAGATTACAAGTCGTCGGGCAAGCCCTTTGACATTTCCGATGTGCTCAACGGACTCAATATGCAGATGCTTATATATCTTTTCACGCTCGTGAGCAACGGAAAGGCTCGCTACGGCGATGCGATCCCCGCAGGGGTGCTCTATATGCCTGCAAAGGCATCTGCCTTTACAGCCGAGAGAGGCAAAGACCTCAGCAAACAGGGCAATCCGAACGACAAAAAAATGCAGGGTTTCGTGCTCGAAAACGCCGATGTCATAGTCGCCATGGAGCATGACGGCGACGGTGTGTACATCCCGGCAAGAATTGATAAGGACGGCAACATAAAGGGCAAGACCCTCGACCTCAGAGAGCTGTCAAAGCTTTGGGACACAGTTGACGAAAACCTTGTAAACATGGGCGAAGAGTTGCATCGCGGTTCGATTTCCGCGCTCCCGGCACAGGGCAAAAACTACAAGGAAATCTGCTCGAAATGCGAATATTGGAACATCTGCACGCATGAGAATAATATGCCTGCAAGAGAATTGGACGATAACCGAAAACTAGGAGAGGGGGATGAAGAATGGGAGTCAAGTGGACGACTGATCAGCAGCACGCGATAGAGTGCTGTAAAGGTTCCGTGCTTGTCAGCGCTGCGGCAGGTTCGGGCAAGACAACAGTGCTCGTCGAGCGCGTTATCCGCCGCCTGACGGACGAAGATAACCCCTGCTCGGCGGAGGATCTGCTGATAGTTACCTTCACCCGCGCCGCCACCGCGCAGATGCGCGAGAAGATAGGCGCGGCGATACTCAAACGCCTCTCGGAGGACCCGACGGACAGGCATCTTCGCCGCCAGTATATGCTCCTGCCGTTTGCGAAGATATGCACTATCGACAGCTTCTGCAACGACCTTGTGCGCGAGAATTTCCACGCGCTCGGCATATCCCCGGACTATTCGCTGCTCGACAACGAGACGGCGGTCATAATGAAAAACGACGTCTGCGAGGCAATGCTCGAGCGGGCATACGAAGAGGATTCGGACGGCAGCTTTTCGGGACTCAGCGACATGATGTCCTCCGGCAGCAGCGACGAGGATTTCGCGAAGCTGATAATTAAAATGTATGATATCTCGACAGCTTATCCGTTCCCTGATTTGTGGCTCGACTCGCTTATCGAGGAGTATTCCCAGCCCGATATCAACAAGAGCTGCTGGGGCGTTATAATAAAAAAATATGTCTGCGATATGCTCGACTACTGCGTATCATCAAGCAATGATATGATGGCCGCCATGGAGTCCGATTCTATTGTCGCGGACGCCTACGGCACGGCGGTGCAGAGCGATATAAATATGTACGCCGAGCTTCGCGAAAAAGTCAACAGAGACTGGGACGAGGCTCTCGAAGCATTTAACACAGTCAAATATATGGGTCTCGGGCGTGTGCCGAAGGGCTATGAGAGCGAGACAAAAAACGCGGTCATGACCGCCCGCAAAAAGCTCAAGGATCTGTTGAAAAAAGTACCTAATATTATGTGCGTCTCGTCCGGAGAACATTCTGAAGATGTGCGCCTGATGCGCGGCCCCGTGACGAAGCTTATCGAGCTCGTCAAGCAGTTCGGCAGGGAGTATTCTGCCGAAAAAGATAAAATGAACTCCGCCGATTTCTCTGATATCCTGCACCGCGCGCTCAATTTGCTTGCGGTTTCCGACGGCAGAGGCGGATATATAAAAACCGACCTTGCGCGCGAGCTTTCATCGCATTATGTCGAGATACTCGTCGACGAGTATCAGGATATAAACGAAGCGCAGGATATGATATTCAAGGCAATATCCGCCGACGAGAACAATCTTTTTACCGTCGGCGATGTCAAGCAGAGCATATACAGATTCCGTCAGGCGATGCCGGAGATATTCCTGCGCCGCCGCAGCACAACACACAGCTTCGAGAGCGGAAAATACCCACTTGGCATAACCCTCGGCTCGAATTTCCGAAGCCGCGTGGGAGTTACATCGTGTGTCAACTATATCTTCCGCCAGCTGATGAGCACGGAGGCGGGCGAGCTCGAATATGACGACTCCGAGGCACTCAACGCTGCCGCGAAATATCCCGAGCGCGACACCCCCGATTGCGAGCTGCATGTCGTGACGGACAAGGGCAACAGAGCCGATACGCTCGAAGCGCAGGCTCGCTATGTTGCGAGATATATTGACCGCACGGTCAGAGAGGGAAAAACGCTCGTCACAAAGGGCGGCGCTCTGCATCCCGCGTCCTACGGCGACTTCTGTATTCTTTTGCGCACGGCAAAAAATGTTTCTTCGGTTTATGCCAACGCGCTCTCTGAGCGCGGCATACCGGTTTTTTCTCAGGAGACCGGCGGATTCTTTGAGGCCGCCGAGATAAGCTTTATACTCTCGCTCCTGCGCGTGCTCGACAATCCCGTGCAGGATATACCGCTCGCGGCTGTCATGCTCTCCCCGCTGTTCGGCTTCAGCGCGGGCGAACTTGCGGATATACGCGCCTCGGCGAAAGAACGCCTGGAGACGGGCGAGACCGAGCCGCTCTATCGCAGCGTCACCGCGTCGGCTGACGAGGGCGACGAAAAAGCGGCGGCATTCCTCAAAAAGATAGAATCCCTGCGCAGACTGTCGCTGACCCTGAGCGCGGGCGAGCTCGTCCGCAGAGTGTGCGAAGAGACGGGCTTCGACGCTATTGTCGGCGCGATGCCGGACGGTGAGCGCCGCAGGCTCAATATCGGTCTGCTGTGCGATTATGCCGAAAAATACGAGGCGGCGGGGAACCTCGGACTCAGCGGATTTATAAGATTTATAGACAAAGTCGCGCGCACGAGCGGCGATCTGGCGACCGCTGCGCGCCCGTCCGAAAATGCGGATATCGTCCGCATAATGACCGTCCATCAGAGCAAGGGACTCGAATTCCCGATATGTATTCTCGCCGATATGCAGCACGCGTTCAACGAGCGGGACAACACCGAACCAGTGCTCATAAGCTCGTCTGCAGGGCTCGGTATGAAGAGACGCACAGAGGACGGAATCAGCGTTTATGACACCGCTTCTCGCCGCGCCGCAGTCATAACTTCCGAACGCATGGGGCGCAGCGAGGAGATGCGCGTGCTCTATGTCGCGCTGACGAGAGCAAAAGAAAATCTCGTTATGGTAACATCCGTCCCGAATCCCGAAAAGGGACTCGCGAAGGTTGCCGTCGAATGCGGAATAGGGGAGCGGGCGAACCCGTTCGCCGTGCTCAGAATGAACAACTTTTCGGACCTTGTGCTCATGGCGCTCATGCGCCATCCCGCCGCGAATGAGCTGAGAAAGCTTTCCGGCGTAGATGTCCCGATATTTCTGCCCGAAAAAGACAGATTCAAGCTCAAAGTTGTCGTCAGCGATTCGGAAAGCTTCATGACCGAATCCGCAAATGAGCAAAAGATAGCCGCAAAGCCCGTATTCTTCGACGAAGTTTGCGAACGACTCGATTATTCCGATCCGCGCTCGGTGCTCTCGTCTGTGCCCGCGAAGCGCGCCGCTTCGGACGGCTCGGAGCGCGGCATAAACCGCGAATATTTCGCCTCATCACGCCCGGCGTTCATGAGCTCGGGCGGACTGACCCCGGCTCAGCGCGGCACGGCTACGCACAAATTCATGCAGTTTTCGGACTACGCTGCGGCGCGCGCCGACATTGAATCCGAACTCGCGCGGCTCGTCGACGTCGGCTTCCTCTCGGAAGAGGAGGGCAAAGCTGTTAATGTCAGCGCGGCAAAACGGTTCTTTATGTCGTCGCTTGCCGAGAGAATATTTGCCTCCGATAACGTCATGCGCGAGAAAAAATTTGCAGCGCTCTTCCCGGCAAAGTTTTTCTATCCTGAGCTGACGGGCGAAGCGGCGGAAGAAAAAATCGTCGTTCAGGGCATTGCGGACTGCGTGCTCGTCGAGGACGGAAAACTCGTCATTGTCGATTATAAAACCGACACGGGCGTTGACGCCGAGGCTCTGCTCGACCGATATTCGGCCCAGCTCGGGATATACCGCGAGGCACTCTCACAGGCACTCGGAATGCCCGTCAAAGAGACGCTTTTGTACTCATTTTTCATGAATTCGACCGTTAAAGTCGGAACAGTTTAAAAAATATGAAAAAAGGGCTTGCATTTTTGCCCCGTGTATGATAAAATTTCGTTTGCTAAGCTTAAAGACAAAGTTATATGCAGATAATCCGAAAGAGGTGACAATAATGAAGGAAGGAATCCATCCTAAGTACGAGCCCACTGAGGTCCGCTGCGCTTGCGGCGAGGTCATCAAGACTTCTTCCACCAAGCAGGATCTTCGTGTCGATATTTGCTCAAAGTGCCATCCGTTCTTCACCGGCAAGCAGAAGCTCGTCGATACCGGCGGACGCGTTGATCGCTTCAAGAAGCGTTTCAACATGACAGAGGACAAGAAATAATCATCCTATGAGAGATAATGAGCTGCCTTTTCGGCGGCTCATTTTTCTATCCTCAAAATGCGTCGTGTGTTGCGCTATCCAAGCATTGTTAACAATATATTTCTCAAAAAGACTTGTAATAATTGCTCGGCGGCGTTATAATATTTGTAATCATTTTGTAATATTTTTAAGGGGGCGAAGCAATGTCGGGAAAGAAAAAGGGCAATATTGCCAATCCTGATTTGCACAGCTCAGAGTCGCCCGCAAAGGACGGGAACGAGCTTAAAAACAGAATAAATGAAACTGCAAAGTATTCGGAGCTTTTTGAGAAGATAGATGTCGACAGCGATTATGACGATATTCTCGCAACATATGAGAAAACTCTCGACAAGCGCACCAGAGCCGCGATGAAAAAAGCGGGCGGTGTCGCTGACGAAGAAGAGTCCGTTGACGAAAACGTGATGATAGAGGCGGACGAAATAGTTTCGGATGCCGATTCTGCGGCGCAGCCCGAAGTGCAGGAAACCGCGGAAAATAAGCCCGCGAAGAAGAAAGAAAAGGTTCATAATGGCGATGCCGGAGCCGTACTTTATTCTTATATCGCGGCGCTCGGACTCGCAACCGGCACAACTTTTAAAAAGATGCTCGCGAAGCCTAAGAAGCTCGGCAGAAATATCGTCGGCTTTTTCAGATATGTCTTCCGTTTTCTCTGGCTCGGATTCAAGAAGTTTATCCACATCATTTCTCATACATTCGTTGAGCAGGTCAAGGACTTCAGGCGCGATGTGCGCTCGGCTATGAGCTATCTCAGGCAGAGCCGCCATAAGCCGAAAACACTGTTCCCGATACTCGGGCACTATGTGAAGAAGGCTTTCACCACCCATACGCAGATGTTCAAGACCATAGCGAACTTCGCTCTGCCCGTTGCCGCAGTGCTCGCTTTTGTGCTGACCGTCAATTATTGGAGCAGTGTCACGTTCGCGCTCAAGGTCAGCTACGACAACAAGGAGCTCGGCTATATCTCCGACGAGTCGGTGTATAACGAGGCTCAGAGCGCCGCAAAGGCGAGAATGACGACTACAAAGACGGATTCTTCCGCCAAACTTGATGATCCGACATATGAGCTTTCACTTGTCAGCGTCAACAAGCTTGTCGATTCTTCGATACTCTGCGACAGAATAATCGAAAATTCCGAGAGCAATGTCACAAACGCCTGCGGAATTTATATCGACGATGAATTTATCTGCTCCGTCAAGAACGAGACGGATGCAGCGAGCGTGTTCAATGCTATTCTTGAAAAGCACAAGGTTACCGACAGCAACAGCTTTGTCGATTTCGTTGAGAAGGTCGAGTATGTCCAGGGACTTTATCCTGACGACCCGAAGACCATGTGGGACGCATCGAAGCTCAAAAAGCAGCTTGAACAGACTAAGCAGGCGAAAAAGACCTACACTGTCAAGGACGGCGATACTATATACGGCATAGCGGTCGCGAACGGGCTGACCGAAAAGCAGCTCATGGCGCTCAACCCCGATATGGGCGAGTATATCCACACCGGCGATCAGATAGTGGTCTCGAACGAGGTCAACTATGTCCGTGTCAAGGTCATGAGAACCGAGACGAGAACGGTCGAGGTCGATTACGACACCGAAAAGACCAACGATGCTTCGATGTTTAAGGGTACTACCCGTGTCACCCGCAAGGGCGAAAAGGGCGAGGACACAATAACCGAGCTTGTAACATATATCGACGGTCAGCGCGTCACTTCGCAGGAGGTTTCACGCGTCAGGACTAAAGAGCCCGTGACCGAAAAGAAGCTTATCGGCACGAAGTCGACCCGCGTCAGCGGCGGATATAATGTCAAGGTTTCCGGACGCGGCTTTGTATGGCCTGCACCCGCATGTACATTCGTCAGCTCGCCTTATGGCTGGAGAACCCTGCGCGGTTACAGAGATTTCCACACCGGTGTCGACCTCACTCTTCCCGGCGGCGGTTCGACCGGAGCGGTCATAGTCGCATCACTCGACGGTACAGTCGAGAGCGTGCGCCGAAGCAATTCCGGCTACGGTCACTGCATCGTTATAAACCACGGCGGCGGAGTCAAGACGAGATACGCTCACTGCCTTGCAGGCTCTATATCTGTCAGCGTCGGACAGCATGTCAGCGCAGGACAGGCGATAGCGCGAGTCGGCAGAACCGGCAACGCGACAGGTCCGCATCTTCACTTCGAGATAATCATAAACGGCAGCACAGTAAACCCGCTGCCCTATATCAGATAAAAATTTCCCCCGCACCGAAAGGCGCGGGGATTTTTTATAAGACGAATCCTGCCCATGGTTTTTCGTGGGCAGATTTTTTTGCTGTGCGCTGTATTTGCATCTGCCGTGAAGTTTAACGAATGCCCGTCGATGAATAAAAAAAACGGCTCCCCATCAGGAGAGCCGTATAAATATGAGTTTTTGTCATTGAGCCTCGGCAGTAGTTATGGTTTTCGCTATCTCAACCACACTGTCAAAATCGGTTTCAAAATAGATCATGTACTGGGTCAAATCATCAAGATATGTTATAGATGAAAAATCATTTTGCTCTACTACATAAACCGTTAAGCCGTTTACCGACAGCTCCTCGGTTCTGCTTTTTTCGGTAGTGTTGAGAAAGTCGATCGGTGCAATGATCTCTTTTGAGCAATATTTGGTTATAGCCGCTCGACCGGATATCTCGTTTGTACGATAACCCATGTTCACACTCGTCAGATATTTAACACCGTCTTCTCCTATGATTTCTGCTGTTATTTTATTGTAGACACAGTCGTTAGAGAAAAGCGTTGCCGGCAGTTTTAAATCGGTAATATCATAATTTTCCAGTTTCCCGGCAATTTTCGTCCCCGGTACACTGTCCTCATCTTCTTTCGGCTTGTCGAAATGAACTCTTATGTGGTCTTCATAAAAAGAAAATGCATTGCTTTTGGCTTTCTCGTCCGTTGCGATGCCCGCGACTCCCATGGCGACAAGCAGCAGCGCCGCCGTCGCGGCTATTATCAATATCTTTTTCGCCTTGCCGCCGAAGCGGTGCTTTTTCGGCTTTTTCGTATCCGGCTCAGTCTTTTCATCTTTGCCGTTGTTGCTCTCGGCTTTGTTGATATAGTATAGGCAATATTCAATCAGATCCGGATCCATCTCGGATTCGTCTTTTTGCAGTTCTTCTTCGATTATATTTTCAAGCTCTTCAACCGTGAGCTCAAGTGAGTCGTCATTCAGAATTTTTATGAATTCACTGTTCGTCATGTTAATTTCCTCCTTGCATATGTAGTGTGCGAATTTCAAAAAGTTAAATTTTCTGTTTCTCTATCTCTTCGTTTGAGAGAAGTACTATCTTTTTTCGCACCCTGAAAAGTTTCTGCTTGACATTCGTCTCGGAAATGCCGCGTTTTTCGGCGATATCTTTTATCTTCATGTGCTTCACATAAAAATCCTTGACCAGCGACTGCTCGTCGGCGTTGAGACGATTTAATACACTGTCCTTCATGTCGGTCACAAGCTCGTCGGAAATGTCGGAAAAATCGTGTATATCAAGTGAAGAAAATTCCATTACGGTTTCATAGCGTATGATTTTGTTTATGTGTTCAGATTCTCTTTTTCTGTTTTTGTATTCGTTTTTTATCTTGTTGTTTGCAACAGAGGTGAGCCACGCCTTGGGGTTATGGATCTCCGTCCCGGCGCGCTTGGCTTCGAGCAGCGCCATGAAAACATCCTGGACGCAGTCCTCAACATAGTCGGGCGAGTCTTTCAACTGAAATCTGCAAAAACTCTTTATGTATTCTCGGTAAAGATGCCAGAGCCGCTTGCATTCTTCTGTGATTTCATCTTTCTCCAAAATATCCAATTTCAAATCATCCCCTATATATTTTCTCGGCGTCAGCTCTGCTGCACATAGAGCGGAGCGCCGTGGATTTATTATACTATCAGATAGGCTGATTGGGCAATAAACATGGAGAATTTTGTCGGTAAAGTGGTGATAAATGGGAAGTTGTCTATAACTTGAGCCATAGCAAAGTGAAATCGCATTACCCAACTGTTTTTTATAATCGTGCTTTCAATAGCCGCGGCGCAATGTTTGAAGTCTGACTGGAAAATGCGATGGAACGGCTTGCGAAGCAAGACGCACGAGCGCGCACTCGTTCAAGCTCCGGCGCGTTTGCGCGCGAATGTGCCGAGCGACTAATTGAGAGCCGCGAGTTTGATAATGCGACGCGAAATTTCAGGGGGTGAGTTGTAGGGGTCGGCGACCTCGACGACCCTTTGACGCGTGAGTGTCACGGTGTTTTTTGGAGATGATGCAAGTAAAGCGATCCTTTAGTTACTTGCCGCTATTATAGATTTTAAAAGCAGGCGAACAAAGTTCGCCCATACGGTCTGTAAAATAAACTTTTGCGAGAATATCGTGCCGCTTGCGCGGCAGCGGTGCGTCGAGTCGCCGCACCCTACAAGCTGCGTGTCAATAAATTACTGCAAATTTTGCGTGCGAATGATATCTGCCACTGTCGCATACTATATTACTTTGAGCGACAGCGAAACAACCCCTCAGTCTCAGTTTATGCCAAGCCAGTCCCCTTGCAGGAACGCCTAAATGGATTTTGCGGCAAATCCCAATTTGCATATTTTTTTCCTACTCAATTGCCAAAAATAAAACAGCCGCAGCAAAATTGCTGTGGCTGTCCGTTTTTATGATATTGTTTCTTATTCCGAAGCTGCCGTAGCGTCAAAATCGAGTCCGGAATTCGGATTCTGGCAGTATTTCATCGAAGCCCTGTAGAACCAGATGTATTCGCCGTCGCTTACAGCGACATTTGTAGCCTTGGTTATGCGCGTTTCAGCGATTCTCGCGGAGTTTGTGGCATCCGTTGAATTTTTGTAGACCGCATAGTAGCTCTTTCCGCTGCCGTCCGGGGTTATTGTATATGTGCCGGCCTTTATGTCCTTGCCGACCTTGTACATTGCGGGAGTCGTGCCGTCGCAGCCTATCGAAGCCATGTCGTGCGAAGCTGCGTCATAGAGCTCACAGCCTGTGATGTGGACATATCCGTCCTTTGACAGCGTATAATAGACAGAGACATCGACCATCTTGAAATCGCTTGCAACATTCTGAACATAGGGGTCAACGCTCTTTTTGAAGCTGAGTCCGCCGTATGCGCCGGAGGCTTTCTTGATTATGTATTCGCCCTTCTGAATATCCCTGCCTATCTTGTATGTGCCGGGGGCATATTTGCCGTTGACCGCCTTGGGATGCTCGCTGGCGGTGTTGATGAACTTGCAGCCGCTGATGTAGAGCTCGTAGCCGCTTTCAAGAGTAACGAGCGTATGCGTGCCGTCTATCGTTATGTCATAGGCGAGGGGCTGACCTTTGTCATCTTTTTTCTTGCCGTCCCAGAGGAGCGCGGAGTAGTTTGAAGAGGTCTTGACAATATAATATTCGCCGGGGGCGAGCTTGCCGCTTCCGCTGCCGCATTTGTAGTTGCCCGCGCCGTTCCAGCCGGTGGAGCTGCCGTTGTCGGGCTTCTCGGTCGAGTTGGTCGGGAGAGTGACCACCTGCGCCTCGGTCGTTGCCGCGGCGGGGACAGTCTGAGTCGGTCTGCCCGAGGGCTTTGTCTCTTTTGCAGTGGAGCTTTCAGCTGCGGTGCTGTCCGCAGAGGGCTCGGTCGTGTCGGCGGCATTGGCAGCATCAGTTTCCGCCGAGGCGGCTGTTGTGTCCTGATTGTCCTTATTGTTCTTGCACCCTGCAAACGCCAGAACACCGGCGAGCATAGCCATGCAGAGAATAATAGATATAAGCTTTTTCATCTTTTTTCCCTTTCGTGAGGATTATTGCGGGCTTACCCGTTTTGTCCATTATACCAAACCTGAACATTCAAGTCAACACGGGCAAAAAAAGGAAGAGCCGCATCTCTGCGACTCTTCAATCGGTTGGTTTGTTATTTAGCTTTCGGAAGGAGTTCCCTGAGCTGTAGTGGTTGTGGTGTCGGGAGTTTTTGTGGTCGTCTCAGGAGTTTTTGTGGTTGTTTCGGGAGCATCCGTTGTAGTCTCAGGAGCGGCGGTTGTGCCGGGCTCGACATACGGAACAAGCTTTAAGCCGCTGCCGCGGAAATAGGTGCCATCTGTGAGTGTGATTACAGTGCCTGCCTTAACATTCTCTTTGTAGTCCTTGATGGAGAGCTCGATATATCTCAGATCGTAATAGACCATGTATCCGTTTTCGGAATCCGTGGGAACGAGGGTGTACTTGCCGGGCTTTATGTCCTTGCCGACCTTGTACATTCCGGAGTTGTAGCTGCCGTCGCTGTTTGCACCGGGGATTTTTACCCCGAGGGAAGTGTCTTCCATGAACAGGACGCGCTGACCCTTTTCAAGGTTGTAATAAACGGGATAATCCTCGGCGAACATGATTGCCGTTGCGTCCTCGTCAAAATAATCGCTTGATGAGAAAACAGTGAAGAATGAGCCTTCGGATGAACCGAGAGTGGTTATGCCTGCGGGGATGTCAACGCCGACTCTGTAGGAGCCGAGCTTGTATTTGCCGTTTGTGGCGCCCATCTTATCGACTTCGGAGGCGAGGATGAATTTGCCGTTCTTGACTTCAAGAGTATATCCGGCTTTCATAGTGACGAAAAATCCGCAGGGAAGAATGGGGAAATTAACTATGTCGTCTTTGTCAAAATGCTTGCCGTCTGTGAGCACGAGCGAGCAGTTGTCCGAGTTGGGAACTACATAGTATTCGCCTGCCGCAAGGTTCTTGCCGCAGGTGTATTTGCCGGCCTTTTTCCACTCGGGCTTTTTGACCGAGGGAGTGGTGGTGTTGACTTTGCCGGGCTTCTTCGTGCTGTCCGTAACCTTTTTGATGGCATCGGCAGCGGGCTCTTTCTTCTCGGGCTCGGTCGTCTCTTCGGACGAGGGCTCGGTGCTCTCGTCAATGGCGACATCGACTGATGCGCCGCTCTCGGAGGGGGCAGTTGTGTCGTCGCCGTTCTTCTTCGACTTGCAGCCGCAGAAGAGGAACATTATCGCGCACATGATGAGCGCAACGGCGGAGATAAGTTTTCTTTTCATTGTCTTTTCCTTTCTTTTTTTGACTTTCTTTTTTCTTTCCCTGAGAAGACTTCACGGAATAATTCAGTGAAGTCAATCTCAAATTGAGTATATCAAAATATGCAAAACTTGTCAACGAAAATTCACCGAAAAATGTCAATTTGAACAAACATATGGGGAGGATGTGAAAAGCGCGACTAAAAAATATATAAAAAATTATATTTTGCTGCAAAATTTATGTTAACTTTGTTGACTTAATTTGCCGAATGTTTTAAACTATGTTACAGAATAAAAAATTAACATACGGAGGAATGACAATGTTCAAACGCACCCTGTCGCTGCTGCTCTGCCTGCTTGTTGCGGTGCCGTCACTCGTGTTCTGCGCCTTTGCGCAGGAGAACGAGGCAGCCCCGGCGGAGATAAGCTACGAGATAACCGACCCTTATGCGGATGTCGATTGGGACAGCTGGGGGATATACAAGGCTCAGCTGCACACCCAGAGCAACGCGAGCGACGGCTATCTGCCGATCCACGAAGTCGTTGAGAGACACTATGACCTCAACTACGATATCCTCGCGCTCACAGACCACGGCACGATAAACAAGGGCTGGGATCAGAAGCCACAGCTCGTGCCGCTGATAAGACTCGTCAAATATGAGCGCACGAAGCTCGCGCCCATATATCCGCTGACCGATGAGGAGTACAAGGCCTATACGACCGGCACCGCCGCATCGCAGACGAGAACGCATAACAATGGTATGCTCGATGTCCCGCAGGGCATAGAGCTCAATATGGCGACCCCGAAGTGCGACTGCCATCTGACCGGCTACTATGCCGATTACGGTCAGGGTCTCGCCGGCGTTTACGGCGACTATGAGACCCCGTCGAAGGGCGTGCAACGCAAGGGCGGAATATCCATGCTCTCCCATGTCGGCGAGTATGTCTATCCCGAAAAGGACAGCGCGGATCATGTCGGTCAGAAGATAGACGATTATTATGCCAACAAATTTGCGCGCATCTTCCTTGACAACAAGGGATCGAGCGTCGGCATGGGCATCAACAGCGCCACCGACGCACACACCCGCTGCGACCGCATACTTTACGATCAGATACTCCAGAAGACCATACCCAATAATGTCGTCCCGTGGGGTTTCGCTTTCTCCGATTCTCACGATGTCCGCTCGATAAACGACGCCTATACCATGATGGTTCTGCCGGAACTCACCAACGAGAATGTCCGCAAGGGCATGGAGAACGGCTGGTGCTTCGCAGTCTCCCACTATTCAAACGGTGTTGAGCTCAACGGCATGGAAGAGATGCCCGGCTTCGACGAGGATAAGGTCTATGACACCGAGGCATATCTTCGCGACGACACTCCGCTCGTCACCCGAGTGACCGTCGACGACGAAAACGACACGATAAGCATCGAGGGCACGAACTTCAATGCGATAACCTGGGTATCGAACTGCAATGTTATCAAGCGCGAGACGGATATAGACAGCGGCAAGGCGACCCTCGATCTCCGCGCGGACGATCTGCTCGACACGCCCTATCTCTATGTCAGATTCTATATCACGGGCGACAACGGCATCTGCTATTCGCAGCCCTTCGTTATCAGAAGAAACGGCGAGGACTTCGGCAAGGTCAGAGTTCCGAGAACCCACGATCTCTCGACCGCTCTGCGCGCCACAGTTACAGTGCTCGACTGGACTTATTTCAAGTTCAATCCCATTGTCTGGGCGTTCAAGTATTTCTTCCTCGGCTACAATGCTTTCGATCATTTCTTCGACGCATATTGATTTAAGGAGAATATATAAATGAAGAAGAACTTCAAGCGCGTTCTGTCGGCTGCGCTGGTTGTCGTGATGCTGTTCACCGCTTTCCCGGCGGCGTTCGCGTTCGGCTCGAAAGAGACGGATTATACGATAATCAGCCCTTATGAGCAGGTCGACTGGAACACATGGAAAACTTATAAAGCAAACCTCCACGCACACTGCGATGCGAGCGACGGCGACCCGACGCTCGACGAGATGGTCGAGGAATATTATAAGGCGGACTATGATATTCTTGCGATGACCGACCACGGCGTTATCACAAACGGCTGGACGAGTGAGCGAGAGACAAACGGCATTTTCAACAAGTTCAGAAAAGTCTACCCGATGAGCGAAGAAAACTACGAGCGCATCACAAAGGGACTTGACCGCGGCGGCAGAGGCATGACAGATATCCGCGGCGGAATCGAATGCAATATGGCTGTTATCTCGAAGACTCATGTCAACGGATATTTCACCACCTACGGACAGGGAGAGTGGGGAATCGAAAACGACTACAGAACCGCTCCCGTTGAAATCGAAAAGGCGGGCGGCTATTCCGTGCTCAACCATGTCGGCGACTGGGTCGATTCCGGCAGATTCCCGCACCGTTCTCACTGGAACGTCTACATAGCCTATTTCGCGGGCATATTCATCGACTGCCCGAGCTGCCTCGGCATGGAGATAGTCAACAACACCGACAGAGTCACCCGCGGCGACCGCGAGCTCTGGGATGAGCTGCTTCAGGTCGTTATCCCCAAGGGCAGAAATATCTGGGCTTTTGCCGATGACGATTCCGAAAAGCTCAACGAGGTCGGCAGATCTTTCGAGTTCTTCGTCCTGCCCGAGAACAACGAAGCGAATGTCAAAAAAGCGATGAAAGACGGCAACTTCTTTGCCGCGAGCAAATATTACAAGACCACCGACGGAGTCGGCGACTTTGACGGCGACGGCAATGTGCCGCTCGTGACCGGTATCAAAGTCGACCAAAAAGCGAACACGATAACCGTCGCCACCGATCCTACCCGCGACTGCCGGGTCATCGAGTGGATAGCCGACGGCAAAGTTATCGCCACGGGCAACACCATAGACCTCAACGACTATGAAAAGGATCTCGGCTGCTATATCCGCTTCCAGATGAAGGGCAGCGGCGGCGTGACCTATTCTCAGCCGTTCGAGCTTCAGTACAAGGGCAGAATAGATAAGCCTGTCCCCAGCTGGGCGCTCTGGGTCTTCAAGACCGAAGCGGGTCAGAAGTTCATGAAGTTCTATCATTCCCATTCTTTCGCTCTCGGTGCGCTCATCGCCGAGAAGATAAGAATCCTCATCGAGGATAACATCAAAAAGTAAACTGCGGCACTTCTCCGGCTTTTCCCGGAGGGGTGCTCTGTGCTTTGAAAGCACTTTTTCTTATAACTTTGATATCTTTGTTAAATTTTTGTGTCGCGGTACAAAAATAATTTGAAAAATGAAGATTGTTTATTATTTTTGCATATTGTCTTTTGCTATGTTGGTGATATAATTTAGTAGCTGAAAGAAGCAGAAATAGTATATATAATAGGTATACCAAAGATGTATACCAAAACAGCGCAAAAGAGGTGCAGTTATGGAAAGCATCATTAAAACGATAGTCGATATGGACAAGCGCGCGAGAAAGCGCACCATGGAGGAACAGGAGTTCTTCGACAAGGCGGATTCCGAGCTTGCCGAGCAGGCGAAGAAGATTCAAGCTGAGGAGCAGGAGCGCACCGACAGCGAGATAGCAAAGACCGCATCCGAATATGACGCAAAGCTTAAAGCGGCTCTCGACGAGATAGAGAAGAAGGCTCAGGCAGTCTCCGATACTCTCGACGAGCAGAGCAAGGCTAACCGCGAAAAATGGGCGCAGGAGCTCGCCGACAGAGCCGTTAACGCCGACTGATCAGATTTTTTTGAAAGGAAGTGTGCCGTATGACAGTTTCGTCCGCCGCAAACGCAGTGCTCGCAAAGGCTCGTGCTATGTACGGCAAACGCCTGACCGCGCAGAACTACACCGATCTGCTCGCCTGCCGTTCCGTCAACGAGGCGGCGGCTTATCTGAAGGCTCACACCGCCTATGCTGACGCGTTCGAGGGCGTGACAATGGGCTCGCTCAGACGCTGGCAGATAGAAATACTGCTCAGGGAGCATCTTTCAAACAACTTCGCTTCCCTCTGCAGATATGAAAAATCCATCGGCGATGGCTTTTATAAATATTTCGTGACGCTGAGCGATGTTGATATGCTGCTCCATTCGGTGCGCTATCTCAACAGCCGCCACCCGGAGAAGAACCTCGCCAAAGTGCCCGACTTCTTCGTGCGCCACTCGGAGCTCAACGCCGCAGCGCTTGAGACCGCGACAAATGTTGATCTGCTTTTGGCGGCAGTCGAGGGCTCACCGTATAAAGCGGTTCTTGCCCCGTTTGCCTCTGTCGGTTCCGACGGCAGACCCGATTATTTCGCCATGGAGCTGGCGCTCAACAAATATCTCCACTCGCAGGCGGAGGCGCTCATCAAAAAGAACTACAAGGGCAAGGAACGCAAGGAGCTTGACGCGATGCACGCGTTCGATACGGATGCCGAGAATATAGTCTCGCTCTACAGGCTCAAGCGTCTTACCAATATGCCGCAGAGCGTGCTCACCACGATGCTGATGCCCGGCGGAACGCTCGATGAGAAAGCGCTGACAGGATTTATGGAAGCGCCGGATGCCGAAAAGGCTCTCCAAACGCTCAAAGGCACGGCGTATGCCGCGTTTGCCGAGCGGGGTGACAAATCTGTCGAGCAGGTGAGTGCAAAGCTCAGATATGACCGCGCGAAAGGGCTTGTGCGGTTTTCAACCTTCCCGAGCGTCGTGATGATGAGTTATGTCGCGCTCGCGGAGAATGAAGCAGAAAATCTTACCCACATTATTGAGGGTATAAGATATAATATTCCGCCCGAAGAAATAAGCCGGTTTCTGATCGGCGTGGGCGACTGACAGCTTTTTAAGAGTTTAAAAGGACGGTGATAAACCTTGGCAGTTGCAAAAATGAAGCTTGTTAAAGTCACAGGTCCGCTCGACCAGCTTAACAATTTCATTTCAACCTGCTGCTTGGACGGATCGTTCCATCCCGAGCAGGCAACGCAGTATATGTCTGCGTCAATGGGTTATTCGACGCTCAGCGAGGAAAACCCGTATGCGCCGATGCTGCAAAAAATAGAGGAGCTTATCCGCGAGAATGATTCCGCGCCCGACCCGACGATAGTCGGCGACCGCTCGCGTGAGATTCAGCTCGACGATAAGACCAGCGCCTACATCGACGAACTGGACGAAAAATTGTCCGCGATGCACGATGAGTACAAGGAGCTTGAGGATCAGCTCGAGCAGTGCCGAAACGGCATTGCGAAATATGAGCATTTCACGGGCTTCGATGTCGGACTCGATGAGCTGTTCAACTGCAAGTTCATCAAGACCCGCTTCGGTCATATGCCAAAGGAGAGCTACGAAAAGCTCGTCGCCTATGACGACGACCCCTATGTGCTCTTCATCCCGTGCTCGACCGATGCGACCGACTATTGGGGCGTCTACTGCGCGCCGAGAGAGCGCGTCGACGAGGTCGACAGCATCTTCGCGGGACTCAACTTCGAGCGACTCCAGATCCCGTCGGCAGTCGGTACCGTTGAGCAGGTAATAGATCAGCTCAAGAGCAATATCGAGATTATCGAGGGCGACTTGAAGCAGCTTGACGAGCGCGCCGCGGCACTCTGGAAAGAGAACCGCAAACGCTGCAACGAGATATATACGAAGCTCGTCGATCTCAATACAGTCTTTGAGATGCGCCGCTACGCCGCGTGCCACAACAAGTATTTCTTCTATGTCGGCTGGGTGCTCGCGCACGATTCAAAGGCGTTCGAGAAGAAAGCGGAGGCAATAGAGAATGTCGAAGTCGAGGAGAACGACCCCGACAAGAGCTCCGGAAAGACTCCGCCCGTGAAGCTCAGAAACCCCGCGATATTCAAGCCTTATGAATACTTCGTCGATATGTACGGTCTGCCGTCATATTCGGATATCGATGTCACGGGCTTCGTCGCGATAACTTATACACTGCTGTTCGGCATCATGTTCGGCGATCTCGGTCAGGGACTTGTGCTCTTCCTGCTCGGTATCCTTGGCTGGAAGATAAAGAAGATGCCCCTCGCGCGCATACTTATTCCGTGCGGTCTTTCGAGTGCGGTGTTCGGCTTCGTGTTCGGCTCGGTGTTCGGATATGAAGATATGCTCGACCCCGTCTATCATGCGCTGGGCATGGCGTCAAAGCCGCTGAGCGTTATGGATTCGATAAACACCGTTCTGATAGTTGCTATCGGCATAGGCGTCGTCCTTGTCGTGACCGCGATGCTTCTGAATGTAATATCCTGTCTCAAGCATAAAAAGATAGGCGAAGCGATATTCAGCAACAACGGACTCGTCGGCATACTGTTCTATCTCGCGGGCGTTGCGTTCTGCGTAGCGTTCATGAACGGTCCCCAGGTTCTCCCGAACAGCGTGCTGTTCAGCGTCATGGGAGTCTGCGCCGTGCTGCTCTATATCAAAGAGATACCGATCGGTATTATAGACAAGCATCCGGACTGGAAGCCCGACAGCATCGTTGACTTCCTGCTCCAGAATCTGTTCGAGCTTATCGAATATGTCCTGTCCTATTTCAGCAACACCGTGTCCTTCCTTCGTGTCGGCGCGTTTGTTATAGTCCACGCCAGTATGATGATGGTCGTCTTCACCCTCGGCGGTGACGGCAGCAACATCCCCGTTATCATCATAGGCAATATTATCGTCATCGCCCTTGAAGGTCTGCTTTCGGGCATTCAGGGACTGCGTCTTGAGTTCTACGAGATGTTCAGCCGCTTCTATGAAGGCGGCGGCAGGGCGTTCACACCCGCAAAGCTCGAGCAGGCTCAGACAAATATAAAAACCAAAATTGCCGGTAAAAAGGCCAAAAAGGCTTTAGCCAATAAAGACTAATCGGAGGTAAAGTAAAATGACAACTCTTTTTTATTCCGTTATGATCGTAGTTCCCGCGGCGGTGCTTCTCGCATCCGTTGTGTACACAATGAAGAAGCACTCTGAGGGTCAGAGCATCAAAAAGAGCCTTCGCATGAACGCGGCAACTTTCGCCGTCATGGTTCTGCTCGTCGCAGGCTGCGCTATGGGCGCTTTTGCAACCGGCAGCGAGGACACTACCGCAGCTCCGGCTGATACAACCGCCGCTCAGGCTTCCGACGCAGTCGCCGAGAGCGCAGAAGCGACAACCGTTAAAGATAACTCCAAGGGTCTCGGACTTCTTGCCGCAGGTCTTGTTACCGGTCTTGCCGGTATCGGCGGCGGTATCGCAGTTGCCGCCGGCGCTCCCGCAGCTATCGCCGCAACGAGCGAGGATCCCAAGGCATTCGGTAAAGCGCTTATCTTCGTCGCCCTCGGTGAGTCGATAGCCCTTTACGGTGTCGTTATCTCCATACTTATCCTCAACAAGGTCTGACGTCCGCAGGGCAGAAGAACGGCAGTGTAAAGCAATATAACTTTACGCTGCGTTGAAAGGAACGGAAGTTATGCGTTTTTATTTGATAAGCGACAATGCCGATACGCTTGTCGGAATGCGCCTTGCGGGTATCGACGGAGAACTTGTGCACGACGCCCAGTCGGTCGAGGATGCGGTCAACCGCTGCCTCGCCGATGAAGAGGTCGGAATCATTCTCATCACGCGCCCGCTGTGTGAGCTGTGCGGCGATTTCATAACGCAGACAAAGCGCAGCTACGATAAGCCGCTGATAGTCGAGATCCCAGACCGCCACGGTTCGCAGGGGAGCGACTCCATCGCGCGCTATGTGCGCGACACTATCGGCATAAAGATTTGAGGTGTTTAACCAATGCTCAATCAGGAAGAAAGAGCCGCAAAGTTTTTTGACGCCATAACCAAGGACGCCGAGGAACGCCACGAGGAGATGACCCGCAAGACCCGCGAAACGGTCGAAAGCGGACTTGAAAAGGCAAAGACGAAGGCGCACTCCCAGGCTCAGGCTAAAATAGAGCGCGAGCGTATGCTCAAGGAGCAGGAGTTCAACCGCACCGTCGCCAATGAGAGAACTCAACAGCGCGCTCGCCTGACCGACAAGCGCGGCGCAATTACCGACGAGGTTTTCGGCGACGCGCGTGAAAAGCTCACTGCCTTTACAGAGTCGGACGGCTACGCGGATTTTCTCAAAAAGAGCGCGGCAGGTTTTGCGGCGGTTTTTCCGCAGGGGGATGTGACCGTCTATGTCCGCCCCGGCGATATGCGCTTTGCGGATGATATAAAGAAAGCTTTCGGCAGGGACTGCAAGGTCGAGAGCAGCGATGAAATAACCATTGGCGGATGCCGCGCCGGAGTCGTCGGCGGCAGCACCGTGGCTGACGATACGCTCGACACACGCCTTGAAGCGCAGCGCGAGTGGTTCCTCGAAAATTCGGGAATGTCAGTAATACTTTAACGGTCGGAGGTGAACGGCTTGTCCGAGAATAATGTTATATACGGAATAAACGGACCCGTCGTTACGATAAAGGGCGAGACGGGACTGAGCATGATGGAGATGGTCTACGTCGGCGAGAAGAGGCTTGTCGGCGAAGTCATACGCCTTGACAAGGATCTCACCACCATTCAGGTCTACGAGGAGACGACCGGGCTCAAGCCCGGCGAGCCGGTCTATGCTACCGGCGGCGCAATGTTCGCCACCCTCGGCCCCGGAATAATCAGAAATATATTTGACGGAATCGAGCGCCCGCTTTCGGCTATCGCCGAGCACAACGGCGCGTTCATATCAAAGGGCTGCGCCGAGAGCGCACTCGACGAGGAGCGCGAGTGGCAGGTCAATATGCTCGTCAAGCCCGGCGATAAACTCAAGGGCGGCGATATCTACGGCGAATGCCCCGAGACTCCCGTCGTCAAGCACAAATTCATGGTTCCGCCCGGACTTGAAGGCGAAGTTGTCGATGTCAAGCCCGACGGAAAATACAAGATAAACGATACTATTGTTACCCTCAGGGACAAGAAGGGGAAAGATCATGAGCTGACCCTCTGCCAGCGCTGGCCTATCCGTATCCCGCGTCCCGTCAACCGCAGACTGCCTGCGCAGCGTCCGCTGATAACCGGTCAGCGTGTCATAGATACGCTCTTCCCGATAGCAAAGGGCGGCGCGGCGGCGATCCCCGGCGGATTCGGAACGGGCAAAACAATGACTCAGCATCAGCTTGCAAAGTGGTGCGACGCGGATATTATAATCTATGTCGGCTGCGGCGAGCGCGGCAACGAGATGACTCAGGCTCTTAAAGAGTTCGGCGAGATATCCGACCCGCGTACAGGCAAGCCCCTGACGGACAGAACGGTGCTTATAGCGAACACCTCGAATATGCCCGTCGCCGCGCGTGAAGCTTCAATATACACCGGTATCACCCTCGCCGAGTATTACCGCGACATGGGCTATCACACGGCTATCATGGCGGACTCCACCTCCCGTTGGGCTGAGGCTCTGCGTGAGATATCCGGACGCCTTGAAGAGATGCCAGCCGATGAGGGATTCCCGGCTTACCTGCCGTCGAGACTTTCCGAGTTCTATGAGCGCGCAGGCTATGTTAAGAATCTGAACGGCACCGAGGGCTCGATAACAATAATCGGCGCTGTTTCGCCGCAGGGCTCTGACTTTTCGGAGCCCGTTACCCAGAACACAAAGCGCTTCACCCGCTGCTTCTGGGCGCTCGATAAGTCGCTCGCCTATTCGCGTCACTATCCTGCGATAAACTGGAATACGAGCTATTCCGAATATGTCAATGACCTGTCCGCATGGTACTATGACAACGCGGGTCCGGAGTTCATGAACTACCGCGATGAGCTGTGCTCCATCCTGCTCGAGGAGAACAGCCTTATGGAGATAGTCAAGCTTATCGGCGCGGACGTTCTGCCCGACGATCAGAAGCTTGTCATTGAGATTGCAAGAGTTATAAGAGTCGGCTTCCTGCAGCAGAACGCCTTCCACAAGGAGGACACCTATGTTCCGCTCGCGAAGCAGATGAAGATGATGGAAATAATCCTCTATCTCTATCACCAGTGCCGCGAGGTCGTCGCAAAGCAGGTGCCGATCTCGAAGATAACGAAGCTCGGTCTGTTCGATAAGCTCGTCAAGATAAAATACGATGTGCCCAACGACAGACTCGATATGTTTGACGATTACCGCACTGAGATAGACAAGGCGCTCGCTCCGCTGCTGCGCTGAGTCCGCTTATTCTGAAGGCAAGGAAGGATTTAAACAGCTATGATTTTTGAACACATCGGTTTAAATCAGATAAACGGTTCGCTCGTTGTGCTTGACGGCGTCAAGGGCGCGAGCTACGAGGAAATGGTCGAACTCAGGCTTGAGGACGGCACCTCGCGCGCGGGCCGTATAGTCAAAATAGACGGCGAGCTTGTGGTCATTCAGGTCTTTGAGGGAACTCGCGGAATATCGATGAACAACAGCACCACCGTGCTCTCCGGCAGACCCATGGAGATGCCGCTGTCGCCCGAGATACTCGGCAGAGTGTTCGACGGTCTCGGCAGACCGATAGACGGTCTGGGTGAGATATATCCCGAGTGCCGCCGTGATGTCAACGGTTCGCCCATTAACCCCGTTTCGCGTGTTTATCCGCGAAATTATATAAACACCGGCATATCTTCTATAGACGCGCTCGCAACGCTTATCAGAGGTCAGAAGCTCCCGATATTCTCAGGCTCCGGCATGAAGCATAACGAGCTCGCCGTTCAGATAGTGCGTCAGGCAAATGTTGCCGACGGCGACGATTTTGCAATCGTCTTCGCCGCCATGGGTGTCAAGAACGATGTCGCCGAGTATTTCCGCACTTCGTTTGAAAACGCGAACGTCATGAACCGTGTTACGATGTTCATGAACCTCTCGAACGACCCGATAATCGAGCGTATCATCACGCCTCGCTGCGCGCTGACTGCCGCCGAATATCTCGCGTTCGATCTCGGCAAGCAGACGCTTGTTATCCTGACTGATATGACCTCATATGCCGAGGCTCTTCGTGAGTTCAGCTCGTCAAAGGGCGAGATTCCCGGCAGAAAGGGCTTCCCCGGTTACCTCTATTCCGACCTCGCGTCTCTCTATGAGCGCGCCGGAATAGTCGAGGGCAAGAAGGGTTCGGTCACTCAGATACCGATCCTCACCATGCCCAACGACGATATAACGCACCCCATCCCTGACCTCACGGGCTATATAACTGAGGGTCAGATAGTGCTCGACAGAGGACTCGACTACAAGGGCATCTATCCGCCCGTCAGCGTCCTGCCGTCACTGTCGCGTCTGATGAAAGACGGTATCGGCGAGGGTTACACTCGCTCCGACCACAGCATGCTCGCAAACCAGCTCTTCGCGTCCTATGCAAAGGTGCAGGATGCCAAGGCGCTCGCGTCCGTTATAGGCGAGGATGAGCTTTCCGCATCGGATAAGCGCCTCATGGAGTTCGGCAGAGCGTTTGAAGAGAGATTCATCAACCAGGGCTATGACGAGAACAGGACGATAGACCAGACCCTCGACCTCGGCTGGGAGTTGCTCTCCATGCTGCCCGAATCCGAGCTCGACCGTGTTGATGAGGATGTTCTCAAGGAGCATTACAAGCCCGCGCAGCAGTAAAGAAAGGGGGAGAGCGTCATGGCACAGGTATTCCCGACAAAAAGCAATCTGATGAGCACGAAGAAGTCGCTGGATCTCGCCAAGCTCGGCTATGATCTGCTCGACCGCAAAAGAAATATACTCGTGCATGAGATGATGCAGCTCATAGACAAGGCGTCGAAGATACAGCAGGAGATAGACGAGACCTATTCAAAGGCTTATCTTGCGCTCCAGCGTGCGAATGTCACGCTCGGCATGTGCGCCGAGTTCGCGCAGGCGATACCGGTCGATGAGTCGCTCGATATAGATCTTCGCAGCGTCATGGGCGTTGAACTGCCGGTTGTGACTCTCGGCGATGAGAAGCTCGATATGTATTACGGACTCAACTCGACGAATTCACAGCTCGACGAGGCTTATCTGAGCTTCGTGCAGGTCAAGCACATGACCGCAGAGCTCGCGGAGATAGAGAACAGCGTATATCGCCTCGCCGATGCGATAAAGAAAACGCAGAAGCGAGCAAACGCGCTCGACAATATCATGATTCCGCAGTTCACCGCGACGATAAAATATATCACCGAAGCTCTTGAAGAAAAAGAACGCGAGGATTTCTCGCGCCTGAAAGTCATCAAGAGACAGAAGGAAGAAAAAGAGTCGTAAAATCAAATCAGCCCTCCCGCTTGGGAGGGCTTTTGCTTTTTTGCTGTTTCGGTCGCCAAACTTTGTCTGCTAAATTGCAACTTTCTGCTTTGCAACAGTCGTTGAGTATGTGTACAAATTCAGCTTTATTATTCTCTGTTTATAAATCTTTGCTCTTCGTACACTCTGTTCAGATGTGCAATTTCAGCTTCTTCTTCTCTTATCGGTCTTATAAATATGCGGAATATTGTTATAGGTGTTGCTATTACAAGCGCGATACCACATAAAACCACGATGTAGTTCCATGGCTCATATTTTGCGGCGTTAAAGAAAAAATGAGAGATAAGCGCAGCAATGGCGCCAATAACACCTGTTATAAGCATGCCTAAAGCTCTGCGTCGGCGGTCGCGTTTCCATCTTTGACGTATTTCGTTGAATTGTTTCTGATACTGTTCTTCTGCGGTTCTCATTGTACTTCTCCTTTTCGCATTATTCCTGTAATTTAACTTTATAAGTTTCTGCGACCAATGTCAATGCTTTTTTACATTTTTTGTAACTGCATATCAGTATCCAAATCTGCAAATCATTGCTATCTTAGTTATTCCAACTCATCACATAATCTTCTTCCCCTGTCTCTTCATCAATGCCGCGCGAGTCTATTGAAAACAGCTCGCGGCGGTAGAACTTCACGGCTCCGGAGTTTTTTGTATAGACATTGAGCGTCAGCCGCGCGTGGTTATTTTTTGCAAAATCCAGCAGTTCTTTTCCGATGCCCATGTTTCGCGCGGTTTTGTCTACGAACAGCCCCTCAATGTGCCCGCCGTTGAGCCCAATGAAGCCGTCGGGTTCGGCTTCATCGTTTTCGTGCACATAAATTTCGGCGCAGGGGAGCGCGGCTTTCACCGCTTCAAAATTTTCGTCCCAGTAGCTTTCTTTTATGAATCCGTGAGCCTCTTTGTTTGCACTGAGCCATATCTGCATAATGCGCGGCAGGTCGGATTCTTCCAATTTTCTTATCATAGCGATTCTCCAATTTCAATAAAACAGGCGCGGCAGTTTGTTCTGCTGCGCCTGTTGTTATGCTGATTTTATTTTATCAGATACACCGTCGCCGCCATGAGTATCTGACCGGTGTAATATGTCGCGAGCTCGATTGTAACGAGCGGGTTCTTTCTCTTCACGGGCGTGAAATAGACGAACGCGAGCACCGAGTCGCTGATTACAAACACAACCGAAGCGATTGTGGTTATAATAAATGTCAGCGAGTGCGTGAGATAGAGCATATAGCCCGAGACGCAGGCGCAAAGCGCAATGACGAAGAAATAGAACACGCAGAGAATATACATCTTGCTGTCGAGCTTCATCTTGACCGCTTTCATGATAATGGCGATTATCGCGGTTATTACAAACGCCGCTATGTACGGGATTATCGAGAAGGTCGGCTCCGCTTTGTAAAAGGACGCAAGGTAGAAGAAATGCCCTATCAGAAACGCGAGAGTGCCGAGCGCGATGAGCTTGTTCTTGTATTTCGGCGCGATCTCTTTTATGCCGAGCAGAACATCGCCGCCGAGCCCGAACAGCAGTCCGAACGCCACGAGGCAGAAATAGAACGGGTGGACTAATTTATCCGCCTCTTCAATGCGGTAGCAGAAGCCGATAAACGCCATGGACATGAAGCCGAAGCTCGAAATGAACTTGCAGAGCATACCCTCGAATGATTTTCCCTTGCGGCGCAGAAGAATCGTGAGCGTCGCAAATATCGCCGTCACAACGGAGAGAATGGGGATGAACATATACCAAATATCCTTTCTTTCTTGCCGCGTCGCGGCATAGTTTACTTTTGAGCTGCTTTCTTCACCTTTTCCCAATATTCCCCGGCGGTGCGTTCGGTGCGGTTGTCGCCGAACTCATAGTATACCGCGTCTTTTATCGCGTCCGGCAGATACTGCTGCGGCGCCCAGTGGTTGCGGTATGAGTGCGGATAGATATAGAACTGTCCCTTGTTCGGGTTATCCTCGCCGTCGCAGTGGACATTCTGTAATTGCCTCGGAACGGGTCCCGTGCGGCCTTTCTGCACATCGGCCATCGCGGCGTTTATCCCGTTGTAGGCGGAGTTTGATTTCGGGCTCGTCGCCACAAGCACAACCGCATCCGCGAGCGGTATCCGCGCCTCGGGCAGTCCGAGCATATTCGCCGCGTCAACGGCGGCTTTTACTATAGGTATTATCTGCGGATACGCAAGCCCGACATCCTCGCACGCGCAGACCATCAGCCTGCGGCACGCGCTGACAAGGTCGCCCGCCTCGAGCAGCCGCGCCAGATAGTGGAGCGCCGCGTTCGGGTCGGAGCCGCGCATCGATTTCTGATATGCGGAGATTATGTCGTAGTGCTCGTCGCCCTCGCGGTCGTATCGCATCGCGCTGTGCTGGGTCAGTTCCTGCGCGCGCTGAAGAGTTATCTTGCAAACGCCGCTTTCGTCGGCAGGGGAGGAGAGCACGCACAGCTCAACGGAGTTTATCGCCTTTCGCACATCGCCGCCGCAGGCGTTGGCAATGTGCTCAAACACTCCGTCCTCTATATCATATGTCTCGTGCCGCTCGGTGCCTATATAATCAAATGCACGCTTGACGGCGGGAATTACATCTTCAGCCGAGACAAATTTGAATTCAAACACGGTCGAGCGGCTGAGAATCGCGTTGTATATATAAAAATACGGGTTCTCGGTCGTCGACGCTATAAGCGTTATGTCGCCGTTTTCTATGTATTCGAGCAGCGTCTGCTGCTGCTTTTTATTAAAATACTGGATCTCGTCGAGATAGAGCAGAATGCCGTTTGGCGCGACAAATGTGTTGAGCTTCGCGACAACATCTTTTATATCTGCCGTCGAAGCGGTTGTGCCGTTTAATTTGACGAGATGGCGGTCGGTCGTCTTTGCGATGATGCTCGCGAGAGTCGTTTTGCCGACCCCGGACGGGCCGTAAAAGACCATGTTCGGCAGCTCGCCCGAAAGTATAATATTTCTCAGCGGCTTGCCCTCGCCGAGCAGATGCCTCTGACCGACGATATCGTCGATAGTCTGTGGGCGCATTCTCTGCGCCAGCGGTGCTGACATGATCTTCCTCCTCTCCGCTTGCTACAGTACCATATTATATTAAATTTTAACGATTTAGTCAACATGATTTAAAAAGTGTGCGGATTTGATGAACGGCTTGTGAAAAAGGAATAAACAAATATATAATCTTTGAGAAAAATATTGACGGCGCATAAAAATCTGTTATTATGAACTTGAAAGGAGAATCGGTATGAAAAAGAAACGCACGAAAAAAGAGATAACCAACCGTGAGATGTGGCTGGGTATACTGATAGCGATTTTTGGCGCGGTCGTTGACTTCTGCTTTTTCGGCTTCAGCTATTCTGCCGACCCGCAGGGCGAGCATGGCGAGATAACCACCGCATCTATAGTACTCTCTGTTATATGGATAGCACTTTCGCTCGCGGGCGCGTTCTTAATGAGCTATTTCTTAAACGACAGAAGCTTCCTCTTCGGCTTCTCCGGCTATCTGATACTCTCGCTCGTTGTCGTCTATCCGCTGCTCTACGGCTACTGCGCGTCGCTCTATCCCGCGTATGGGCTGATAGCCGAAAAGCTATTCCGCAGCAAGACCATGCTCGAAAATATGCCCGATTCGTCTCTGATATTCGAGCCGCTGCGCTTATTGCTTGTCTATATTTTATATTTTCTCGGACGGCGTCTTGCAAAAAAGCGCGCCGCCTGAACATAAAAAATACCGGCAGTTCTGCATGAAAACAGGACTGCCGGATTTTTTATTTTATCTTTAATTATTTGCCGAACAGCAGGAGCAGGAAACCGGCGGCAACAGCCGAGCCGATAACGCCCGCGACGTTCGGACCCATTGCGTGCATGAGCAGGAAGTTCGTCGGGTTTGCCTTGCGTCCCTCGACCTGCGAAACGCGCGCAGCCATGGGAACGGCGGAGACGCCTGCGGAGCCGATAAGGGGATTGACCTTGCCCTTGGTGACAAGATACATGAGCTTGCCGAGAAGCACGCCGCCTGCGGTCGAGAAGCAGAATGCAGTCAGACCGAGGATGATAATGAATATGGTCTGCTTCGACAGGAAGGTCTGACCGTTCGCCGTTGCGCCGACGGTAACGCCGAGCAGGATGGTGACGATGTTGGTCAGTGCGTTCTGTGCGGTGTCGCTGAGTCTTTCAACAACGCCGCTCTCTCTGAACAGGTTGCCGAGCATGAACATGCCGATAAGCGGAGCGACGGAGGGAAGCATGAAAGCGCAGATGACAAGCACGACGACGGGGAAGATAATCTTCTCTGTCTTGCTGACGGTTCTGAGCTGCTTCATCTCGACCGAGCGCTCTTTCTTCGTGGTGAGCAGCTTCATGATCGGGGGCTGAATTATAGGGATAAGAGCCATATACGAATATGCCGCAACTGCTATCGGTGCGAGCAGGTGAGCCGCAAGCTTTGATGCAAGGAATATGGCCGTCGGGCCGTCCGCGCCGCCGATGATGCCGATAGCGGCAGCCTCCTGCGGGGTGAAGCCGAGCAGGATAGCGATAGTGAAAGCAACATAGATGCCGAGCTGAGCGGCAGCGCCGAGCAGCAGGCTCATCGGGTTTGCGAGCAGGGGACCAAAGTCCGTCATTGCGCCGACGCCCATAAAGATAAGGCACGGGAAGATACTGCTCTTGACGCCTGCGTAGATAAGACGCAGGATTCCGATGTCATACCAGTGTGCGCCCTCCCGTATCGTCGTACTCAGCGGGTCGATGATACCGGTCGGGTCATCCATAAGACCTGCGCCGGGCAGGTTCGCGAGCAGGATGCCGAACGCGATGGGAAGCAGCAGCAGCGGTTCGAATTTTTTAGCGATGGCCAGATAGAGCAGGACGAACGATACGAGGATCATTACGCCCTCTCTCCAGGTGAGCACGGCGAGACCCGAGCTTTCCCAGAAGCCTTTTAAGATTGCAAGTATGTCCATTTGCTATCCCCCTTAGCCGACTACGGCGAGCAGTGCGTCCGTAGCGACGGTCGAGCCCTTCTGGACGGCGAGCTGCTTTACGGTGCCATCGCAGGGAGCGACTATTTCGTTTTCCATCTTCATAGCCTCAAGAATGAGGATGACTTCGCCCGCCTTGACGGCAGAGCCGACCGAGACATTGACGCTCAGTATCGTGCCGGGCATGGGCGAGAGAACCTTCTGACCGTCTGCGGCTACTGCGGGAGCGGCGGCAGGAGCGGGAGCTGCTGCGGGGGCAGCGGGTGCGGCTGCAGCAACGGGAGCTGCGGGAGCGGCGTCGGTAACAGCGGTGATAACGGCGTCAGTCTCTTCGACCTCAACCTCATAGTTTTTGCCGTTTAATGTAACAACATATTTCATGATGATCGTTCCTTTCAGGTGTTGGCGGCGAGCCGCATCAGTCTTTCTTCTTTATGGATTTGAACAGCAGCCTGTTTAGCGGGATGCCGCTCTCGTCGCTGACTATAGCCATGATGACCGCGGCGGTCGGCTCGTCAACGCCGTCAAGTTCGAGCGTGCCCTGCGACTGAGTGCCGGGCAGAGGAGTTCCGGCAGCAGCGCTCTGCTGCACGGGTGTGGGTTCATCGGAAGCAGCATTCTTCTTGCCCTTCTTGCCTGCAAGATTCTCGCCGAGTCTGACGACGCGGGAGATTATCATTATCAGCACGGCAAGGATAATGAGCAGCAGGAATACCATAAGTATTCCGAAGAGGGAGACCTGAAGAGCGAAAACAAGCTTTTCGCCCAGGGGCATACCCATGTCAAAATTATCAAACATTGATAAAACCTATCCTTTCTGCCGAGGCTCAGTCGAGTCTCTCTATCTTGTATGTGAAAGTGTTTTTCTTTCTCTCGTCGCGCTTGTCGAAGAATGCTTCCGCCTGAGTCGGGAAAGCGATATAGGAGAGAACATCCTCGTCGCAGGTCGCTCTGTCGCCGAGATACTCTCTTGCGGCGGGGAGACCGGGCTCAAGCAGGTCTGCGTAGCGGCAGGTTATCGGCTTCTCGTCGCCGAGAACCTTCTTCTGGAGCTCCTCGTTTATCTTGCCGGGAGCCTTGCCGTATTCGCCCTTGATATAGTTCTTGACTTCCTTGGAGATGTTCTTGTATCTCTCACCCGCGAGCACGTTCGCGGTTGCCTGGACGCCGACCATCTGGCTCATCGGGGTGACGAGCGGAGGATAACCGAGGTCTTCGCGGACTCTCGGAGTCTCTGCGAGAACTTCGTCGAGCTTGTCGAGCTTGTTCTGAGCGGTGAGCTGAGCGACAAGGTTCGAAAGCATTCCGCCGGGGATCTGATAGTTGAGTGCGTCTGTCTGAGTGGTCAGCACGACGGGGTTGAGCAGGCCGCTCTTGAGAGCGCCGTTGCGGACGGGCTTGAAGAAATCGTTGATTTTCTTGAGCTGAGCCATATCGAGCGGAACTTCGTAGCCCTCTTTCTGGAGGATATAAGCCATGGTCTCTGTGGGCGGCTGAGAGGTGCCGTTGGAGAAGCAGGAGATAGCGGTGTCGATAACATCCGCGCCGGCTTCAACAGCCTTCTGCAATGTCACAGGGCCGAGACCCGTGGTCGAATGGGTGTGAACGATAACGGGGAGACTGATGTTCTCCTTTATGCCCTTGACAAGATCATATGCTGTCTGGGGATCCATGATGCCCGCCATGTCCTTGATGCACACGGACTGAACGCCCATGCTCTCGAGATCTTTTGCGAGCTTGATGTAGCTTTCGATGTTGTGGATGGGGCTCGTGGTGTAGCAGATGGTGCCCGATGCGTGAGCGCCGCACTTGATAGTCTCGTCAACGGCGGTCTCAATGTTTCTCAGGTCGTTGAGCGCATCGAATATACGGATGATGTCGATGCCGTTTTCAACGCTCTTTCTGACGAAAAGGCGAACGACATCGTCGGGATAATGCTTGTAGCCCAGAAGGTTCTGACCTCTGAGGAGCATCTGCAGCTTGGTGTTCGGGCACGCCTTGCGGATCTTGCGCAGGCGCTCCCACGGATCTTCGTTGAGATATCGCAGGCAGGAGTCGAACGTAGCGCCGCCCCAGCACTCGAGCGAATAGTAGCCCGCCTTGTCAAGCTCGGGCAGTATTGCCTCGAAATCCTCATAGGGCATACGGGTCGCGATAAGCGACTGGTTCGCGTCTCTGAGGACAGTCTCAGTGAAATTTACTTTCATATATTTCGCTCTCCTTTGGATTTTATAAACTTATTGAATCAAAACTCGATGCGCGAGGCGATGTAGCTTTCAAGCTCGTCTATCGCAATACGCTCCTGCTTCATCGTGTCGCGGTCGCGCACTGTCACGCAGTGATCATCGACGGAGTCGAAGTCATAGGTGATGCACAGCGGAGTACCGATCTCGTCCTGGCGGCGATAGCGCTTGCCGATGGAGCCGGTCTCGTCGAAATCGACCATGAACTTGCGGCTCAAGTCGTCGCAGATCTTTATAGCCTCTTCCGAAAGCTTCTTCGAGAGGGGAAGCACCGCGGCCTTGTAGGGCGCGACGACGGGGGAGAGATGGAGCACCACGCGGGTGTCGTTCTTCTCTGCGTCGATAACTTCCTCGTCATATGCTTCGCAGAGCAGCGCGAGCACAGTTCTGTCGAGTCCGTAGGTGGACTCTATTATATAGGGAATGAACTTCTCGTTTGTCTCGGGATCGAGGTAGTCCATTTTCTGGCCGCTGTATTCCTGATGTCTCGTCAGGTCGAAGTCCGTTCTGTTGTGGGTGCCGTTTATCTCGCCCCAGCCGAACGGGAAGAGGAACTCTATGTCGCACGCGGCTTTCGCGTAGTGGGCGAGCTTCTCGTGGTCGTGGAAGCGAAGATGCTCGGGAGCTATGCCGAGATCCTCAAAGTACTTCTTGCCGAATTGCTTGAAGTAGTCATAGAGCTCATTGTCCGAGCCCTTCTTGCAGAAGGTCTGGAACTCCATCTGCTCGAACTCTATCGTTCTGAAAGTGAAGTTGCCGGGGGTTATCTCGTTCCTGAACGCCTTGCCGATCTGACCGATGCTGAAGGGCAGCTTCGCTCTCATCGAACGCTGGACGTTGAGAAAGTTGACATATTCACCCTGCGCGTTTTCGGGGCGCAGATAGATAACGCTCTTTGCGTCGTTGGTGACTCCGCGGTAGGTCTGGAACATGAGGTTGAATTCTCTTATGTCCGTGAAATTGTGCTTGCCGCAGTGGGGGCAGGGGATCGAATGAGCCTTGATGTACTCAAACATCTCCTCTTTCGTCATCTTGTCGGGGTGGGCGTCGGGATCAAAGTTCTCGATGAGCGTGTCCGCTCTGTGGCGCATCTTGCACTCCTTGCAGTCGAGAAGCGGGTCGGAGAAGCTGGCGATGTGACCGCTTGCCTCCCAGACTTTCGGATGCATGAGAATGTCTGCGTCAACTTCGTAGCTGTTCCTGCGCTCCTGAATGAATCTCTTGCGCCAGGTGTCCTTGACATTGTTCTTCATTCTTGCGCCGAGCGGGCCGTAATCCCAGGTGTTCGCAAGTCCGCCGTAGATGTCGCTGCCGGCGAAAATGAAGCCTCTGTTTTTACACAGAGCGACGATTTTTTCCATTGTTTTTTCGGTATTATTTAGCATAAGCGATTACTCCCCTATTATTCATTGTAGCCTATAATAATCTAAAAAATGCCAAAAGTCAAGGCGCGTAAAAGAGATTTTGAGCCCTTGTCCGCCCGCCTTTTTGTGCGCTTTTTCGGGTATGTGTTTTTGTCTGTGCATTTTGCCGAAAATAATGCTGTGAAAGGGCTTAAAAACATAAACAGTAACGAAATATCGATATAAAAAGCGCAATAAAAACTTTTTCGTCAAAGCCGCCTTAAAAAATATTTTTTTGCCCTTTCATGGCTTTTTCAACACTGTATTGACAAATCCGTGTTTTAATGTAAAATTATAGTATTATCTATAATGGGTAGATATTTGAGAAAACAATGCAAAGAGGGGAAGACTGTGGCAAGACAGGAATCAAAAGTTTCGACATTCTTTCAGAAAATAGGTCCGATGGTGGGCTACAATGCCGCAAGCATACTTTTCGGCGGCGGCGGATACATCATCTCGCTCTATTTTCTGTCGTTTTTGACCGAGGTCGAAAAGCTCAGCGTCGATCAGGCGGGTATGGTTATCGCCATGGCTCATATCTGGGACGCCGTAACCGATCCCGTCATGGGTATTATAACCGACCGCACGCGTTCGAAATACGGCAGACACAGAAGATATCTGCTCTGGGGCGTTATCCCGATAGCTGTCTCGTATTTCTGCCTGTGGAACTCGTTCGGCATCTCTGCTACAGGCAACAAGACCGCGACGATGCTCTACTACATGCTCGCGTATATGCTCTATAACACGGCGCTGACTCTCGTCACCGTGCCGCATGTTGCGATGCTGCCCGTTATCGCGCCCGATTATTCACTGCGCACTCAGTATAACTCCGTGCAGTATATAATGAACTCCGTCGGCATGGTTTCGTCGTTCCTGCTCGTGTCGCTGTCGCTCGGCTTTACGAATATGGAGATGACCGCCGCGTCAAGACCGAAGTTCATGTTCTTCGGTGCAGTGTTGTGCCTGTGGTTCTCGCTGCCGCTACTCGTGACTTTCAAATGCACGAAAGAACCGAGCTCGCTCGGCATGAAGCTGCCGCCTTTCAATGCGACTATGCTCCTTGAAGAGTACAAGCAGGTTTTCCGCAACAAGGCGTTCAGACGCTATTTCGTCCTGAGCTCGATGTACACCATGGCAAAGGGCTTCTATGCAAACTCAAACCAGTATTTCATCAAATACAGTGCCCAGCGCTTCGGCTATTTCAACACCCTGCAAACGATTGCGGGCGCGGCTGAGGCATCCGGCTTCCCCGTCAACTATCTGCTGACGATGAAAAAGGGCAAGCAGCTGTGCGGAAAGCTCCTGACTCCGCTTATGGCGGCGGGACTTATCATAAACCTGTTCATCGGCAAGAGCACTCCGCTCTGGGTCGTCATTGTTTCGATAATCCTCTATAACTTCGGCTTCTCCGGCCCCGGATTCACCGCCACAAATATCCAGCCCGATGTCACGGATGTTGACGAGATGATAACCGGACGCCGCCGAGAGGGCGTTATCTCAACTTTCAATACGCTCATCAAAAAGACCATAAACGGTCTCATGAGCGCGTTCACCGGATTTATTCTTAAAGGCTTCGGCTTCCGTACCGGCGCAGAGGGCGCGAATGCCCTCGAACAGACCGCAAAAGGTATATTAGGACTGAAAGTGACTTACTGCATCCTGCCGCTCATCTTCGTCGGTCTCGTCTATGTCTGCGTGTTCACCTATAAGATGACCCGCGAGGATCACAAGATGATAACCGAGGCTATAAAAGAGAAGAAAGAGACAGGCAAGTGCTCTCTGACCCCTGAGCAGATGAAGCGCTGCGAGGAGATAGCGGGTCAGAGCTTCGGCGATATGTGGATCGGCAAACCTTCCGCAGAGACCCTTGTGACCGAGCTTGACTAAAAGACCCACGAAAGGATCAATAAATTGTCTACCAAGAAAGAAAACATCAGAAATTTCAGCATCATAGCGCATATCGACCACGGCAAATCAACCCTTGCGGACAGACTCCTCGAGCTCACCGATTCCGTGGCGAAGCGCGATATGACTGCTCAGATACTTGATAACATGGATCTTGAGCGCGAGCGCGGAATAACTATAAAGGCGCACGCGGTCAAGATGGACTACACCGCGAGCGACGGCGAGGTCTATGAATTGAATCTTATAGACACTCCCGGCCATGTTGACTTCAACTATGAAGTCTCTCGTTCCCTTGCCGCCTGCGAGGGTGCGGTGCTCATAATCGACGCGTCGCAGGGAATCGAAGCGCAGACGCTCGCGAACACATATCTGGCGCTCGACCACGACCTTGAGATAGTCCCCGTTATCAATAAAATAGACCTGCCCGCCGCCGACCCCGACAGAGTTGCTTCCGAGGTCGAGGAGGTCATAGGTCTCGATTGCTCGAACGCTCCGCGCGTCTCGGCAAAGACGGGCGAGAATGTCGAAGAGGTGCTCGAACGCATCGTTCTCGATATCACCGCGCCCGTAACGGATGACAACGCGCCGCTCAGAGCACTCATATTCGATTCTGTCTATGACAGCTACAAGGGCGTTATCGTTTATGTCAGAATAAAAGAGGGCAAGATAAAGCCCGGCGACACCATGCGAATGATGGCGACCGGCGCGCAGTTCACGGTCGTTGAAGTCGGCTATATGCGCGCCACGAGTATGGAGCCAGCCGATGAACTGACCTCCGGCGAGGTCGGCTATATCACCGCCTCGATAAAGACCGTCAGCGACGCCCGCGTCGGTGATACCGTAACGACTGCGGAGAATCCCGCAAAAGAGCCGCTTGCAGGCTACCGCAAGGTGAACCCGATGGTTTTCTGCGGAGTCTATCCCGCCGATGGCGCAGACTACGAAAATCTGCGCGACGCGCTCGAAAAGCTCCAGTTAAACGACGCTTCGCTTTCATATGAGCCGGAGACCTCCGGCGCGCTCGGATTCGGCTTCCGCTGCGGCTTCCTTGGTCTGCTCCATCTCGAGATAATACAGGAGCGCCTTGAGCGCGAATACGACCTCGACCTCGTGACCACCGTTCCGAGCGTCATATATAAGATACACCTGACCGACGGCAGCGTTATCGAAATCGATAACCCGACTCACTATCCCGACCCCGTCAATATCGATTACAGCGAGGAGCCGTTCACCAACGCGCATATCTATTCGCCGCCCGAATATGTCGGCGCGATAATGGACTTGTGCCAGGAGCGCCGCGGCGTGTTCAAGAACATGACCTATATCGCCTCCGACCGCGTGGACATCCTCTATGAGCTGCCGCTCAACGAGATAATCTACGATTTCTTCGATTCTCTCAAGTCGCGCACCCGCGGCTATGCGTCGTTTGACTATGAGATAACCGATTACCGCCGCTCGAACCTCGTAAAGCTCGACGTTCTCCTGAACGGCGAGATAATCGACGCGCTTTCGTTTATTATCCACTCCGACAAGGCGTACGGGCGCGCAAGAAAGATAGCCGAAAAGCTCAAGGACAACATCCCGCGCCAGCTGTTTGAGATTCCGATTCAGATAGCTATCGGCGGCAAGGTCATCGCCCGCGAGACTGTCAAGGCGATGAGAAAAGACGTTCTTGCCAAGTGCTACGGCGGCGACATAACCCGAAAGAAGAAGCTGCTCGAAAAGCAGAAGGAGGGCAAGAAGCGTATGCGCCAGTTCGGCACGGTCGAAGTGCCGCAGGAGGCGTTTATGGCGGTTCTCAAGCTCGACGACGACTGATAGACAAAACAAACAAAGCTGTAAATTACCTGCCCTGCGGCGATCGGTAATTTACAGCTTTTGCTTTTTGACCTGTCTGTGATTTATTTTTTTGCGGCAACGCTTTTCTGCATACCGTCAAGCTTAGCAAGAACGGCGGCGTACATATCGCATATTGAAAGCGAGATGAAGTCGGCAGGCTGCGAAAAATCGTTGTTGACCCATTCCTCGATTACGCCCAGGGAGCCCTTGACCATAAAGGTGTATGTTGTGTTTAACGTCAAGTCGTCCAAACCGGGATATTTTTGCCGCCACTCGTTCGTTATGTCCTGTCTGTTTATTTCGCAGCACTTGTCTAAAAACTGCTTGCTGCCGTATTTGCCGAACAGTGCGTCGCAAAATGAACGCTCAGCCTCCACGGTCTCTATTATTTTGTTTATACGGGGGAAGTCGCTTTTTGTGTAGTTGCAGTTTCTTACGGCGTCGCAGAGACGCTCGTAGACTATGCCTTCTATTTGACCCAAAAGGTCGTAAACATCGGCATAGTGGGCATAGAAAGAACCTCTGTTGACGTTGGCTGCTTGGCAGAGTTCCGTTACCGAAATTTTGTCTATGGGCTTTTGCTTGAGCAGTGAAATGAAGCTCTCGCAAAGCAGCTGCTTTGTTATTAAAATGCGGCGGTTTTCCATGAAATCTTTGCCTCCGTAGGTTGTCAACTGAACAAAAAAGCCCCGATTTGTTCAGCTGCGCACAAATCGTAAATTTTTGTTGATTGACGCAACAAAGCGTAAAGATTATACTATAAATGCAGTTATAAGTCAATCTTACAATGTGAAGGGAGGGGACGAAATGGAAGCGGCATTGGAACTGTTGCTTAAGGCACTCGAGATGTCTGGCAAGGCGCTTTATTGGGTTACTATAGGCCCGATAATAGAGCTTATAAAGCTGATTTTCGGAATCGCTTAAATTTAACGAGGAGGGAAAAGTAATGGAGATCATCCAGAGAATTTTAGAAGCGTACTTTGAGTATGTAAGATTTATTCTTGAGCACCTTTTCTGGTTCATTCCGAAATAAGAGGGACTGCATTTTAATGCAGAGCTGAAGAAAAATTCAAAGGTCATAATTCGAGCGGTTGCTGCGATTATGACCTTCTTTTTTTTATTTGTTTTCCGCGCCGAAATCAGTTTTTCGGGCTGCCCGCGGCCGCGCGCATCGTCATGACGACTGTAAAGGCGTCCCCCTTGTCGTCGGTCACAAGCCGTCCGCCGTATTTTTCGGCGGTGTCTCTGAGAATCCTCAATCCGTAGCCGTGCTCGCCTGTTCTTGCCTTTTTCTTCTCTTCGTAGTCCGGCGCAATGTCATTTTCGCCGGAAATATAGAGCATACCGTCGTCTTCGCTTGTAAAGCTCTTTATCTTTACGTATCTTTTCCCGTCGATTGCCTTCGCCGCGTTTATCGCGTTGTCGAAAATGTTGACGTAAGCCTTGCATATATCTATTTCTTCTATGTCGAGAGTCTCCGGAACGCGCAGGTCAAAGTCGAAATCGATTTCGTTTTTTCTGCATTCCGCGGCCTTGTTCGAGGCTATCGCATTTACGAGCGTGTTTTGGCAGAAACGCTCTATTTTTATGTCCGCAACCTCTGTTTTGAGCTGAGAGAGCATCTTCTTTGCGGACTCCTTATCGCTGTCCGTACCGTTCTCCATTATCTCGCAGGCGGTCTGTACCATGTTGGCGAGGTCGTGACGTATCTTTCTCGCCTCAACGCTGTTTTGCTCGACATTCTTGTAGTATTCGAGGTTGACGCTGTTCTGATATTCCTGCATCTTCAGCGCCTCGCGCAGCTTTTCGTTCTGCGAAGAGCGGTTCATAACATAGAAAAGTATGACGTCCGCGGCGATACTGAAAATTGCGACGACGGCAAAAATTATTATTGTTGTGCGATCACGGTCTTTAAAAAGGGAGAGAGGGCTGTTTTCGCCCGCCCAATCGAAGTGATTTAACAGGATCATGCAGGTGTCGAGCAGCAGCATTTGACTCAGCGGAAAGATGATAAATGCGAGCATTGAAGTCGGTTTTATTGCCCCGCCCTCAAGCTTTCGCTTTCTGAAATATGTAAACACAAGGAAAATCACTGTGTACACGAGCAGAAACGGCGTGAGAACCAGATTGGCCTCAGGGTCGTTGCTGCCTATCTTCAGTATATTCAATACCGTAACCAAAAAGGCGGAGAAGCAGGATTCCAACGCAAAAATTGCTATCGACACAAATGCCTTCGTTCGGAACTTGTCCTTGTAGAGCACCGCCGCGCAGATGAAATAATACGCGAGCGGCAGCAGAACCAGAAACGACGGGGCAACAAAGGTCACGAATTTCTGCGAGACAACCAAAAATACAAACGGAACGGTGGTTATCAAAAAGACAAGGTGTTTATTAAATTTCGGCGTCAGGTTATACCAAAGAAAGCCGCCCTGAAGCAGAGCGAGCATTATGTTGTTGACATACCATAAAAATTCGTAAATAGATTCGGACATTGTTTCCCCTCCCACAAAAGCCGTTATTCCATAATACTCAATATATCTTCCGCACTGTCGGCGATATAAGAAGCGCCGCCGTCAACGAGCACCTTTCTGTCGCGGAACCCCCACGACACGCCGATGCACGGCAATCCTGAGTTTCTCGCCGTAACAACATCGACCTCGGAATCGCCGGAATAGACTGTCTCGGCAGGATTCGCGCCGAGCAGCTTCATCGCGTATAAAACGCCGTCGGGAGCGGGCTTTTTCTGCCTGTCCTCGGTCTGACCGACTGCGGCGTCAACGAGTTCGCCGAAGTAGTCCTCACACAGCCCGACAACGGCGGGCTCAAATTTGTTCGAGACCACCGCTATCTTGACTCCGAGAGCTCGCAGCTTTTTCAGCAGCTCCATTATCCCCGGGTAGGGCGCGGTTTTGTTGGTCATATTATCTTTGTAGTGCGCCTTGAAAACGGCGAGACAGTCGGCTTCGGTCTTTTTGTCCGTGCCCTCGGGCACTGCGAGATGAATGAGCCTCGCCACGCCGTTGCCGACAAAGCGTCTGACCTCGTCCGTTGTGCGCTCGGGAAAGCCGAATCGGCGCAGGGCGTAGTTAGTGCTGTCCCGCAGGTCGTCGAGCGTGTTCAGCAGAGTTCCGTCGAGGTCGAATATAATATAATTGTATTTCATGAGTATGCTCCTCAGATTTTGCTTTTTTCGTGCATATACTTATTATATCGCAGATTTTTTCTATGTCAATGCGGAGTTCACAAAGTGTTTACAAATAAATTGTTGACAAAATCTGCAAGGAGTTGTATAGTATGAATTGTAAGTTAGCACTCGAACATCGAGAGTGCTAATGAACAAAACGAAAGGCAGAGACAAATGGAACTCAGCGAGAGAAAAGAGAAGATCCTTGCAGCCGTTGTCGAGCAGTATATAAAGACCGGTGAGCCCGTTGGCTCAAAGGCTCTGCTTGATTCTCTTGATATGTCCGTTTCCTCCGCCACCGTGCGAAACGAGATGGCGGATCTCGGCTATCTCGGGCTGCTTGATCAGCCGCACACCTCGGCGGGGCGTGTCCCCACCGGCGAGGGCTATCGATATTATGTCGATAACCTCGTCCCCGAGAGCGAGCTCAGCGAGGAATCGCGCAGGCTTATCGACGCGGGTATCGGCAATGCGAACGGCGACCCCGAGAGCCTCCTGAGGCACGCGGGCGAAGCGCTCGCTTATCTCACACAGTGCGCCGCCGTTATGACGACGCCGTCGGGCGAGAACACGAAGATAAAGCGCGTCGAATTGGTTCCGATTTCACCGCACACCGCGATGATAGTGCTCTTGGCGAGCAACGGTATCCTCAGAAGCAAGCTGTTCAGGCTTGACTCCGCGATAGACACGACAATCTGCGAAACGTTTTACAATGTCGCGCAGGCGATGCTTATCGGCGTGCCGGTCAGCAGCCTGACCCCCGCTTATCTCCAGTCGATAGCGGCGCGGCTCGGAATGGAGTCACTTGCGATGTTCCCGATGCTTTCGGCGGTCGCTGAATTGTCGCAGAGCGCCGCACAGCCGCATGTGTTCCTCTCCGGTCAGTCAAATCTGCTGCACCACAGAGAGTATGCGGGCAGAGCGTATGAGCTGCTCGAGTTTTTGAGCCGCGGCACTCCGCTGCGAACCCTCGCAGACAGCATGAAGGGCGAGCTTGAGATAAGGATCGGCAGAGAGAACGGCTTCGTTCAGCTCGACAATTCGAGCGTTATCCTCGCGCGGTACACCGTCGGCGAGGACAGCAGCGGTTCGATAGGCATTATCGGACCGACAAGAATGGACTACCGCAGACTGGTTCCCGGTCTTAAATATATTTCTCAGTGCATCAGCAAAACGATGGAAAAAGCACTTGAAGAATAACGAAAGGAATGTAACACCAATGAGCGAGAGCACGAAAAAGCCCGAGCAGGCGGAGGAGAACACCACCCCCGAGACCGCTCCGGCAGAGGACACAAAGAAGGCTGAAAAGAAAGCCTCGAAGTCCTCGAAGAAAGACCGCATAGCCGAGCTCGAAAAAGAGCTCGAAAAGGCTCAGCAGTCACTCAAGGAGAGTGCCGACAACTTCCTGCGCCTCGCGGCGGAATACGATAACTTCCGCAAGCGTTCGCTGCGCGAGAAGGACGACATAAAAATCCGCTCAAAAACGGATGTCGTCGAGAAGCTTCTCCCGGTCATAGATAATTTTGAGCGCGCGGCGATGAACGCTGAGGCGGATGCCGACAGCTACCGCAAGGGAGTCGAGCAGATATACAGGCAGTTCGGCGATATTCTCAAAGCGCTCGACATTGAGGCGTTCGGCGCCGAGGGCGACGCGTTCGACCCGAATATTCACTCGGCTGTCATGCATGTCGAGGATGAGAGCGTCGGCGAGAATGTTATCGTCAAAGTGTTCACAAAGGGCTATAAGCTCGGCGACACGGTCATAAGACCCGCAGTCGTTCAGGTTGCCAACTGATGCCGCAAGGCATTTTGGAATATAATTAAACAATTCATTACTTCGGAGGTAATTTATTATGTCAAAGGTTATAGGTATTGACTTAGGTACAACAAATTCATGTGTAGCAGTTATCGAGGGCGGCGAGCCCGTCGTTATCCCCAACGCCGAGGGCGCAAGAACCACGCCTTCCGTCGTCGCATTCGGCAAGACCGGCGAGAGACTTGTCGGCCAGGTCGCAAAGCGTCAGGCTATCACAAATCCCGACAGAACCGTCTCCTCCATCAAGAGACAGATGGGTTCCGATTACAAAGTTAAGATTGATGACAAGAAGTACACCCCTCAGGAGATTTCCGCAATGATCCTGCAGAAGCTCAAGACCGATGCAGAGTCTTATCTCGGCGAGAAGGTCACCGAGGCTGTTATCACCGTTCCCGCTTACTTCACCGACTCCCAGCGTCAGGCGACTAAGGACGCAGGCAAGATAGCAGGCCTTGAGGTCAAGAGAATAATCAACGAGCCCACAGCGGCGGCTCTTGCTTACGGTATTGATAAAGAGAACGACCAGAAGGTCATGGTTTATGACCTCGGCGGCGGCACATTCGATGTCTCCATCATCGAGATGGGCGATGGCGTTCAGGAAGTTCTTGCAACTGCCGGTAACAACCGCCTCGGCGGCGACGATTTCGACCAGAGAGTTATCGACTGGATCGCCGACGAGTTCAAGAAGAGCGAGGGCGTTGACCTTCGCGGCGACAAGATGGCTATGCAGAGACTGAAAGAGGCTGCCGAGAAAGCGAAGATCGAGCTTTCCAATGTCACCACTTCCACCATCAACCTGCCCTTCATCGGCATGAATTCCGACGGCACTCCGCTCAACCTTGAGATGACCCTCACCAGAGCTAAGTTCAACGAGCTGACCGCAGACCTCGTTGAAGCGACAATGGGTCCTGTACGCCAGGCTATCTCGGACTCCGGACTCAAGACTTCCGATCTCCACAAGATCCTTATGGTCGGCGGTTCGTCCCGTATCCCCGCTGTTCAGGAAGCTGTTAAGAAGTACACCGGTGTCGAGCCCTTCAAGGGCATCAATCCCGATGAGTGCGTCGCTATCGGTGCTGCTATCCAGGGCGGCGTCCTTGCAGGCGATGTCAAAGGACTGCTTCTTCTTGATGTTACCCCGCTGTCACTCGGCATCGAGACCATGGGCGGCATAAACACCAAGATCATCGACAGAAACACCACAATCCCCGTCAAGAAGAGCCAGATCTTCTCGACCGCAGTTGATAATCAGCCCTCAGTTGAAGTCCATGTCCTCCAGGGCGAGAGAGACTTCGCTAAGGATAACAAGACCCTCGGCGTGTTCCACCTCGACGGCATCATGCCCGCGCGCAGAGGCGTGCCGCAGATCGAAGTTACCTTCGATATCGATGCAAACGGCATAGTCCATGTTTCCGCAAAGGATCTGGGCACCGGCAAGGAGCAGTCGATCTCCATCACCTCCTCGTCCAACATGTCCAAGGAGGATATCCAGAAGGCTGTTGACGAGGCTGAGAAGTTCGCTGAGGAAGACAAGAAGCGCCGCGAGGAAGTTGATATCAGAAACGGCGCAGACCAGATGGTCTATCAGTGCGAGAAGCTCGTCAGCGAGGACGGTGACAAGTTCTCCGAGGACGACAAGAAGGACATTAACGACAAGGTCGATGCCCTTAAAGAAGCCCTCAAGGGCGAGGATATCAACCTCATCAAGTCCCGCCAGGAGGAGCTCACCGCTAAGTTCTATGAGATCTCCGAGAAGGTCTACAAGGCAGCTGCCGAGCAGGCTCAGACTCAGCAGGGTGCCGACGACGCTCAGCCCGGCAATGATGCGGGATACACTGAGGCGAACTACACGGACGTCCCCGAAGACAACGACTAATATCCGGCAATGCGTGTAATTCTGCGTGATACTGCGTTGTGAGAACCATGCCCGTTCGGTCACGTACCAACGTACGCTCCCTCGCGGACAGAACCTCACGCCTTGTCTCGCACAAAATTCCGCTATTGCCTGCCTTTTCGCAGGAATTGACAGCCGGCAATGCGTAATTTCGCACGATACGGCGTTGTGAGAACCATGCCCGTTCGGTCACGCACACAAAGTGCGCTCCCTCGCGGGCAGAACCTCACGCCTTGTCTCGCACAAAATTCCGCTATTGCCTACGTTTTCGTAGGAATTGACAGTCGGCAATGCGTAATTTCGCGCGATACGGCGTTGTGAGAACCTGCGGACAGCAGTCACCGCTGTAGGGGCGGATATCATCCGCCCGCGATACGGTCACGATTGCCTTTCGCGGATACGCATTGCATAAAAGATAATGTTTTACGCGGTTATCGCGCATGAACCTACGCATATCCGTGGGCTCTGCGCGGTTTGCGCGTTTGAATGTAGGGGCGGATATCATCCGCCCGTGATATGATGATGCCTATGGACACGACGAAACCGTCGAGAAAGAAGATTCGCCTTGTTGGATATGACTATTCTTCAAGCGGCGCTTATTTCATAACGATTTGTACCGTGGATAGAAAGCCGTTGCTATGGAAACGCTCCGATGCGGATTTCGGGCTTTCTCGCTGCGGCGAAACGGTGAAAACTGCAATTGAGTCAATCGAAAAACACTATGAATGTGTTGCGGTAGACAAATATTGCATTATGCCGAACCATGTTCATCTGATTCTTACAATTACCGCCGATGAGTGCGGGCGGATGATATCCGCCCCTACGGTGTCGAATGTTGTGGGCTCGATGAAGCGGTGGGTCTCAAAAGAACTCGGCGTGTCGATTTGGCAGAAATCATTCTTTGACCGCGTGATACGCGGCGAAAAAGACTATTTAGAAATTTGGCAATACATTGATGAAAATCCGTTAAAATGGGTTTCGGATGAATTGTATATTGGGTAAAAAGGAGTAATTTCCCTTGGCTGATAAAAGAGATTTTTACGAGGTGCTCGGGGTCAGCAAAAATGCCACTGAGGACGAGATAAAAAAAGCATACCGTCAGAAGGCGAAGCAGTATCATCCCGATCTCAACCCCGGTGACGCTGACGCCGAGGCGAAATTTAAGGAGGTCAACGAGGCATACGAGGTGCTCTCCGATAAGGATAAGCGCGGCAGGTACGACCAGTTCGGCCATGCCGGTGTCGATCCGAACTTCGGCGCGGGCGGCGGCGCAGGCGGCTGGGGCACGGGCTCCGGCGGCGTTGACTTCGATTTAGGTGATATTTTCGGCAGCTTCTTCGGAGGCGGCGGAGGGTTCGGCGGCTTCGGCGGCGGACGCTCCGACCCCAACGCCCCGAGGCGCGGCGACGATGTTCAGGCGCGCGTCACCATTTCATTTGAAGAGGCGGCGAAGGGCTGCAAACGCAAGATAGAGATACACCGCATCGAGACCTGTCCCGACTGCGGCGGCTCGGGTGCCCAGAAGGGCTCGACCACCAAGACCTGCCCCGACTGCGGTGGCAGAGGTCAGGTGAATGTCCAGCAGAGAACACCGTTCGGTGTTATTTCGACCACCAAGACCTGTACCAGGTGCGGCGGCAAAGGCAAAATTGTCGAGAAGCCGTGCCAGAAGTGCCGCGGCGGCGGACGCGTGTCCAAACGCCGTGAACTCGAGGTGAATATCCCCGCCGGTATCGACGACAGACAGGTCATCTCCGTGCGCGGCGAGGGCAGCATGGGCTCGAACGGAGGTCCCTCCGGCGATCTTCATGTGTCCGTGTTCGTTAGACCGCACCCGTTCTTTGAACGCGAGGGCTATAACATCTGGTATGACTGCAAGGTAAACTTCGTCCAGGCGGCTCTGGGCGACAGCATCATGGTGCCTACCATTGACGGCAAGGTCAAGTTCGACCTGCCCGCCGGCACTCAGCCCGGCACCGTCATGTCCCTCAAGGGCAAGGGCATTCAGTATCTCAATTCGCGCGGCAGAGGCGATCAGTATATACGCATAATCGTCGAAGTCCCGAAGGATCTGACTGCGCCTCAGCGCGAGGCACTCAAAAACTTCAAGGATACCATGGGCTACAGCGATGTCACCCCTGATGAGAAGCGCGGATTCTTTGGCAAAAAGAAGAAATAATTTCTCAGACCGGAACGGCACGCACCGCTCCGGTCGCGTTTTTATACAGTCAAACCGTCCGTGTCCTTTATTTTACATATTCTCGTCGGCTATGTCTGTTGACGGAGCGGGTAATATGAAGTATAATAAACAGATAAAGCGTTTACGATTTAAAGACGGGGAAAGCCGCTTTTCGGCGGCATATCAACGAAAAAGGAAGATATATTATGGAAGATAAATTTGAATCTGCGGCTCTGCTTATGCCGACCGTTGCTCTGCGAGGTCTCGTGGTGTTCCCCGGCATGCAGGTGCATTTTGATGTTGGCAGAGAAAAATCTATAGATGCGCTGAAAGCGGCGCTCGCGGGCGACAGAAAAATTTTCCTGACCGCGCAGAAAGATATAGCGGTCGACGATCCCGATTTCAACGACCTCTATAAGCTCGGCGTTGTCGCGACTGTTTCGCGCGTCGCGAAGCTCCCGGGCGAAGGGGATATAGTGCGCGTGTCCGTCAAGGGCATGTACCGCGCACGCCTGAACGGAATCGTCTCGTCCGAGCCGCACCTTGTCGGCGCGATAAGAGCCTGCGCAATACGCAAATATGACAGAGAAAACGAGTACGGTCAGGCGCTCATCAGAAGCGCAAAGAGCATCTTCGAGGGCTATGCGCAGAGCGCGCCCCAGCTCTCTCCCGATGTCGTGCTCGCTGTGCTCGGCTTCGATCATCCCGGCGACATGGCGGATTTCATCGCCGGCAATATAGCTCTCGAATTCTCGGACAGGCAGTCTGTTCTCGAAGAGCTCGACCCGATAAAGCGCCTTGAAAAGCTCTGCGTGCTCCTGCTCAAAGAGTCCCGTCTGCTCGAATATGAGGACGAGATTCAGGAGATGGTGCAGAAGCAGATGGACGACAGCCAGCGCGAATACTATCTTCGCGAGCAGCTCAAAGTGATTTCGTCCCAGCTCAACAACGGCGTGTCTCCCGAGGAGGAGATTCAGGAGTTCCGCGACAAAATCGCGGCTCTGCCCGTTGACGATGCGTCAAAAGAGAAGCTTCTGCGCGAGTGCGATAGGCTCGAACGCTACGCGGTTCAGTCGCCCGAGGCGGCGGTGAGCAGGAACTATCTTGAGACCTGCCTCGAACTGCCCTGGGGCAAATATACAAAGGATAACCTCGACATTACCCGCGCCCACAAGATACTTGAGGCGGATCACTATGGGCTCAAAAAGGTCAAGGAGCGCATCCTCGAATTCATGGCTGTGCGCTCGCTCGCACCCGATGTCGGCGGCCAGATAATCTGCCTCGTCGGCCCTCCCGGAGTCGGCAAGACCTCGGTCGCAAAGTCGGTCGCCCGCGCTATGGGCAGAAAATATGCCCGCATATCTCTCGGCGGCGTCCATGACGAGGCTGAGATACGCGGCCACAGAAAGACATATATCGGCTCGATGCCCGGCAGAATAATTGCCGCTATCCAGCAGGCGGGCAGCTCAAATCCGCTCATTCTGCTCGATGAGGTCGACAAGCTCGGCAGCGACTACAAGGGCGATCCGTCCTCCGCGCTGCTCGAAGTGCTCGATTCCGAACAGAACTATGCGTTCAGGGACAATTATCTTGAGATTCCCTATGACCTGAGCAAGGTGCTGTTTATAACCACGGCGAACGTCGCTTCTAATATCCCCGCGCCGCTCTATGACCGCATGGAGGTCATTGAGCTCGGCAGCTACACTGCGGAGGAGAAGTTCCATATCGCCAAAAAGCATCTCATTCCCAAGCAGCTCAAGAAACACGGACTCACCGCGCGTCAGCTCCGCTTTACGGACGGCGCGATAAGAAATATGATTGACGGCTACACCCGCGAGGCGGGCGTCAGAAGGCTCGAACAGCTCATAGCCTCTGTCTGCCGCAAAGCCGCCAAGCGTATAGCTGAGGGCGAGGAGAAGATAAGCGTCAAAGAGAGCGATCTTCAAGCTCTGCTCGGCAACCCGAAGTTCAAGGAAGAGAAGCTCAGAGATTCCGATGAGGTCGGCGTGGTCAACGGGCTTGCGTGGACTTCCGTCGGCGGCGAGCTGCTCGAGGTCGAAGCGGCCGTGCTCGATGGCACGGGCAAGCTTGAGCTCACCGGCTCTCTCGGCGATGTGATGAAGGAGAGCGCCCATGCGGCAATGTCCTATGTCCGCTCACGCGCCGATGTGCTCGGAATAGACAGCAAATTCTATAAAAATAAAGATATACATATTCATTGCCCCGAGGGTGCAGTCCCGAAGGACGGCCCGTCCGCGGGTGTCACGATGACCACGGCGCTCGTCTCCGCGTTGACCGGTGCCCCCGTCAGAAGAGATGTGGCGATGACCGGCGAAGTCACCTTGCGCGGCAGAGTCCTGCCGATAGGCGGACTCAAGGAGAAGTCCATGGCGGCTTACATACGCGGCATAAAGACCGTTATCATCCCCAAGGCGAATGTGCCCGATCTAGACGAGGTCGACGATGCGGTGAAAGCGAATGTCGAGTTCGTTCCCGTCAGCCATGTTGATGAGGTGCTGAGCATCGCGCTCCTGCCCGTCAGCAAGCCCGCCGAGGTCGTTGACGCGCACGATGACTCTAAAGACAGCAAACACGCCGATATCCCGGCGCACGATAAAACAGGCGGACGCAGAAGCCGCGTCACTCAGTGAGGTTTTTATGAGATTTGATATCATTGAATTTGACCGTTCTTACGGCACTTCGGCTCAGCTCAAGAGGTTTGCCGAGCCCGAGATAGTTTTCTCCGGGCGCTCCAATGTCGGCAAGTCGTCGCTGATGAACAAGCTGTTCAACCGCAAGAATCTTGCCCGCGTCAGCTCCGTTCCGGGAAAGACCGTCACCGTCAACTTTTTCAAAGGTGACAAGGTGAATTTCGTTGACCTCCCGGGCTACGGCTACGCCAAGGCGGCAAAGAGCGAAAAACTCCGCTGGGCGGATCTTATGGAGGGCTATTTCGGCTCCGAGCGCAATATCGCGCTCGTCGTTCAGCTCATCGACTCGCGCCACAAGCCGAGCAAGGATGACTACGACATGCTGAACTTCCTGAAATCCGGCGGATACAAAACGGTTATCGCGCTGACGAAGATAGATAAGCTCAACAAAACCGAGCGCGCTCAGCGCCTTGAAGCGTTCAAAACAGAGCTCGCCGATTTCCCGGACTATGAGACTGTCCCGTTCTCTTCGCAGACCGGCGAGGGCGTGGATACGCTCAGAAAAATAATCGCGAGCGCAGCGGAATAAGCAAAATAATGTGTAAAGTTATATAACTTTACAGGCTGATCTGACAGATTTCAGCTTTGCGTTTGCCAATCGCATATAAACGCGAAAAGCGTTGAAAAATATCGGATTCTGCGGCTGAGTGTATTTTAAAAATCAGCTTCGACCGATAATTCAGTGGTATAAATTCTGTAAAGTAAATTGCTTTACAGCTTTAAATGAGAGGATGATGTCTATGTCCGATTTCACAACCGTTTATTTCACATGGATTAAGAGGGGATTCAACATCCCGTCGACCCTCGTTGAGTTCTCGCTCTTCGGAAACGAGATAAGCATCAAGTTCTACGGAGTCATTATCGCCTTCGGCTTTATACTCGCCGCGCTCTTCGGCGGCAGAATGGCCTACAAGTGGCGCATAAGCCTCGATAAGATGCTCGATGTGCTCATCTACGGCACCCTCGCGGGAATAATCGGTGCGCGCGCGTACTATGTTATATTCCAGTGGGACTATTATAAGCTCCATCCGGCGGAGATACCGCAGATCTGGCAGGGCGGTCTCGCCATCTACGGCGGAATAATCGGCGGACTCATCGCCGCGCTGATAGTCTGCAAGGTCAGAAAGATAAATATTCTTAACCTACTTGATATGGGCGGCATCAGCCTGCTTATCGGTCAGGGAATCGGACGCTGGGGCAACTTCATGAATCAGGAGGCATTCGGCACAAATACCGACGCGCCCTGGGGAATGTGGAGCAGGAAGATTGCGGCAACGATAATCCAGGACAGCCAGCTGCTCGCCGAAAAAGGCATAACAATGGATCCGAACAAGCCGGTTCATCCGACCTTCCTCTATGAGTCGCTGTGGTGCCTCATCGGATTCCTCATCCTCTATGTTATCTATAAGAAGTTCAGAAAATTCAGCGGTCAGCTTTTCCTCGGCTACGGCGCGTGGTACGGGCTGGGCAGAATGATAATCGAGGGCTTCAGAACCGACAGCCTCTATATCGCACACACGACTATAAGAGTTTCGCAGGTCGTCTCCGGCGCGCTCATGCTCGTGTGTCTCGTGCTGTATATAGTGTTCACAGTCAAATATACGAAGCATCCCAAGCCCATTGAGGGCGTGGATTACTTCCCGGAGGACGCCGTAAAGACCAAGAAGGAGCGCCTTGCGGACGAGGCCGCCGCTATGCAGGCGCAGACCGAGGAGACTTCCGCGGAGAAGTCCGAGGAGGTTTCCGAAGAAGCTCCCGAAAAAGAGCCCGAAGAAAAAACCGAGGAGACTCCCGAAGAGGAGAAGCACGAAGACAGCGAAAAAACGGAATAAATCAATTGGAAAGAGTGGATAAGATGGCAAAGCTGATAGACGGAAAGCTTATTTCCGCAGAGGTGCTCGACTCGGTGCGCGAGCGCGTGGAATATCTGAAAAGCCGCGGCGTTGAGCCGTGCCTTGCGGTCATAATCGTCGGAGACGACCCCGCCTCGAGGGTGTATGTCAACAATAAAAAGAAGAGCTGCGAAAAGGTCGGCATAAAGTCGCTCGAATTTGCGCTCCCCGCCGATACGAAGCAGGAGGAGCTCATCGCGCTTATCGACCGCCTCAATGCGGATTCATCCGTCAGCGGCATACTCTGCCAGCTTCCCGTGCCGGAGCATATCGACTCCGAGGAGCTTATCCGCCGCATCTCGCCCGAAAAGGATGTCGATTGCTTCCATCCGCAGAATGTCGGCGCGGTGGTGACCGGCGGCAATGTGTTTTTGCCCTGCACTCCGGCGGGCATAGTCGAGATGCTGCATCACGAGAAAATCGAGACGGCGGGCAAAAACTGCGTTATCGTCGGCAGGAGCAACATTGTCGGCAAGCCCATGGCAATGCTCATGCTCAGAGAGAACTCCACGGTCACCGTCTGCCATTCAAAGACGGAAAATCTTGCCTCGTTTACCTCAAACGCGGATATTCTTATCGCGGCGGTCGGCAGGGCGAAGATGATAACCGTGGATATGGTAAAGCCCGGCGCGGCGGTCATTGATGTCGGCATGAACAGGGACGAAAACGGCAAGCTCTGCGGCGATGTCGATTTTGAAAGCGTCAGCAAAATAGCCGGCGCAATAACGCCTGTACCCGGCGGCGTGGGCCCGATGACTGTCGCACTGCTGATGCGAAACACCGCCGAAGCAGCGGCGCATCAGAATAATATAAGATAAAACCGCTTTTGCGGATATCAGGAATAACTCATTTTGAAAGGATGGTTTTTCATGGCATCAGGAAAGAAACTTTATAAAAAGACGAGCGAAAAGAAAATCTGCGGCGTCTGCGCAGGTCTTGCCGAGTATCTCAACATCGATGTGACGGTCGTCAGAGTACTTTTTGTACTTCTTTCGCTTTTCACCACCGGATTCCCGGGACTTCTCGTTTATATCATAATGGCGCTTGTCATGCCCGATGAGGACGATCTTCAGCCCCCTTATGACAACAGCGTGGATCAGTAACAGCGTCGGCTCTCCGGTTTTTAGCCGGGGAGCTTTTTACTTGCAAAAAACTGCGGAAAACCGCAAAAAAATTTGCCTGAATGTTTGACAATCCGGTGCAGTATATGATATAATCACCTATGCCGCATATCTCGGGCAGTGCTATGCACTATGAAGCGGATTATCCCGCCCGCACATAGCGAGTCTTAAAAAAGGAAGGTAAATATTGATGTACGCAATTATCGAAACCGGCGGAAAGCAGTATAAGGTTCAGGCCGGCGATGTCGTATTCATCGAGAAGCTGGACGTTGAGCCTGAGCAGGAAATCACCTTTGACAAGGTCATGGTCGTCGGCAAGGATGACGGCGTCGTTGTCGGTACCCCCACTGTCGCAGGAGCCACTGTCTCGGCTAAGGTTCTCAAGAACGGCAAGGCTAAGAAAGTCACCGTCTTCACCTACAAGCCCAAGAAAAACGAGAAGCGCAAGCTCGGTCACAGACAGCCCTACACCAAGGTGGAAATTTCCGCTATCAACGCTTAACCAATGATAAGAGCGGTATTTTTTGAAGGCGAAAACGGCAGGGGATTCGAGATAAGCGGTCATGCGGGCGGCAGCGCGGGCACGGATATAGTCTGTGCGGCTGTTTCTTCCGCAGTGTATATGGCGGCCAATACCGTCACCGAGATTATCAAGGTTCACGCCGATATCTCCGAGCAGGACGGACACCTGAAGTTTTCCGTCGGCGAGGAAAATGATTCGGCTGCAGCAGTCCTCGACGGACTGAAACTGCATCTGACTGAGCTTTCAAAGCAGTACCCGAAAAAGATCAAAGTCATTACGGAGGTGTAACACAATGCTCAAGATAAATATTCAGCTTTTCGCACATAAGAAGGGCGGCGGATCGACCAAGAACGGCCGTGATTCTGAGTCCAAGAGACTCGGCGTCAAGAGAGGCGACGGTCAGTTCGTTCTCGCAGGCAATGTCCTTGTCAGACAGCGCGGAACCCACATCCATCCCGGCAACAATGTCGGCAAGGGTTCTGATGACACCCTCTTCGCTCTCGTTGACGGCAACGTCAAGTTCGAGAGAATGGGCAAGGATCGCAAGAAAGTCAGCGTTTACGCTGTCGAGCAGTAATCTGCCTGAATTTTTAAAATTACGGCTTCGCTTCGGCGGAGCTGTTTTTTTATATTTAACGCTTAAAATCACTTATATATTGCTTCAATATATGTAATAATGCGCGTTTAACAAAGTGTTTTGTATACCTTTTATATATAGGGCATTTTCGGGCAAAAAATCCGTCGGAAAATGCAAGTAAAAAGCTCCGCCAATGTGACGGAACGGCGGCGGGTGATTATTAAAAAGTGTAAAGCGTTTTACTTTACACTTTTTCAGCCTTTTTTGCAGGTAAATTTATGTAAAGCGAAGATGTTTACAAGCCCTGTTTATTTTTCTTTACCGATATATTTTGGTGCGCAACGAAACAGGTTGGCGAAACTTGAAAATGATTCTTCTAAAACATCAAAGAGCCGAATTTGTTACGGATTTTCATTGATTTGTAACCATTTGTAACTTTTTGGACTTTTCACAAAAGTTTAGCCATTTTTTCCCATTTTAACGGGCGGTTTCAAGGGTCAGTGCCACACTTTGAGCGTTATCGTATTTGATTTGCAAGTATGCTCTTGTGCAAACTGCACAAAATGAGAGCCTCAAAAAATTTGACAAATGCCGATTGTGTCAATATAATAGCAGGAGTCGTTTCAAAAACGGCTCAGCACACCCACGGAACCCAAAGCAAAGAACAAAGGAGTTTTACCTGATGTTAGAGCATATCAAGGCTTTCTTTGCAAAACTGCCCGTGAGAAATATGTCAAAACGCAAAGTTCTGGCAACGGTTTCAGCCCTTGTGGTTATCGTCTCTGTTGTGACGATAACGGCATTCGCGGCTGCGGCGACTTATAAAGTCACCGTAAACGAGGCAGGCAAAAAGGCCTACACAGTTTCGACCCGCGCAGACTCAGTTGAAAAATTTGTTGAGGATAACGCGGACGCCCTGTCACTCGGCAAGTACGATTATCTCGACACCTCTTCTTTCGAAGTCGGCGAGAACTGCACAGTGACCGTCCTTCGCGCGCAGGTCATCAAAGTCATCGACAACGGCGAGGAGCACTTCCTCAACGGAGCCGGTCCTGCGGCTCAGATGCTCGATAAGCACAACATGGCTCTCGGCAAGTTCGACGAGATAAACCTCGCCGACAATGAGTTCGTCAGCAGCGACAAGACACTTGAAATCAAGCGTTCGTTCGGCGTCACTGTTGTAGCGGACGGAAAATCAAACGATGTCCAGATAGCCTCCGGCACTGTCAAAGATGCAGTTGCCCGCGCAGGCATCACGCTCGGCGAGAATGACGAGACCGATCCCGCGCTCGATACGGAGCTCACCAACGGTATGGAGATAAACGTCCTGCGTGTTGAGTACAAGGAGCGCACCGAGACCGTCAAGATCCCGTTCGACACAGTCACAAAGAGAAGCCCCGACCTCTATGTTGACCAGACAAAGGTCTCCGTCGAGGGCGTGGACGGCGAGAAGATAGTCACCTATAAAGACAAATATGTCAACGGCGACCTCGACTCTTCCGAGACCGTCAATGAAAAGATAACCAAGCAGATGGTGACCGAGGTCATCCTCAAGGGCAGAGTCAAGCGCGTCAAGAATATCAGACTCAAGACTCATACGCCGATATCCGAGCTCAAAGTTCCAGCGCGCGTTCAGCTTGATGCAAACGGCGTGCCCAAGAACTACAAGAGAATAGTTGACGGCACCGCAACCGCATATTACGGCGGCACGGGAACGGCATCCGGACGCAAACCGATGCCCGGACACATCGCGGTCAACCCCAAGCAGTTCCCTTACGGAACCGAGCTTTATATCGTCTCGCTTGACGGCAAGTTCGTCTACGGCTACTGCATAGCGGCAGACACCGGCGGATTTGCAAAGAGAAATTCCTGCACTGTAGACCTCTATATGAACACATATGAGGAGTGCTGTGCATGGGGCTACAGAGGCGTGCGCATCTACGTTCTCTGATGAATAAAAAATCAGGACTGTCTGAACGGACGGTCCTTTTTTCATGCCTATTCCACCACGCCCAACAAAAAATCCTATCCAATAGAGGATAGGATTTTTGTCTTATAATCATTGCTGAGTTTTTATGCTCTGTTGCTCGGTCGGTCTTCGATTATCCTGCCGTCCGATATTCTGACAACGCGCGTTCCCTCTTCAGCGATCTCGTTGTCGTGGGTGATGAGGATTATCGTGCGCCCCTCGTCGTTGAGCTCGTGGAGTATCTTCATGACCTCTTTGCCGGAGTGCGAGTCGAGGTTGCCGGTCGGTTCGTCCGCGAGGATTATCGGCGGGCGCGCGGCGACTGCACGGGCTATCGCGACTCTCTGCTGCTGACCGCCGGACATTTGCGAGGGCAGGTGGTTCATGCGCTTTTCGAGCCCGACTCGGCGCAGTGCATCGACCGAGAGCTTCTCGCGCTCCTCTTTCTTTACGCCTCTGTATATCAGCGGCAGCTCAACGTTTCCCTTTGCCGTGAGGCTCGGGATCAGATTGAAGCCCTGGAATATAAAGCCGATTTCTTTGTTGCGTATCTCCGAAAGCTCGTCGTCCGACAGGTTTGAAACATCCTTGCCGTCGATGAGATATTCGCCGCTCGTGCAGATGTCGAGCAGACCGAGCATGTTCATCAGCGTCGATTTGCCCGAGCCGGAGTGACCGACGATCATCAGAAATTCTCCGCGGTCAACGGTCAGCGAAACTCCGTCGAGCGCGTGAACTTCGTTCTCGCCGGGATTGTATATTTTATATGCGTCCTTGACTTCGATAAGATGCGCCATTGCAAAGCTCCTCAAGTGTTTTTTATAATTTTATCGCGATGTTGTTCATCAAGTCAAGTCAACATTTGTAAATTATTTTCGCGGCGGTATATTTCTTTCGCGCGTGCAGAAAATAGACGCAAGGGAGATGAAAGTATGTCGCTGTCCGGAAAAGAATATGAAAAAATGACGAAGCGCGCCTCGCCGCCGAGCCCGAAGCTGATGAACCTGCTGAAAGCTTTTTTGATAGGCGGACTCATCTGCGCGATAGGCGAGGGCTTTTCAATGCTCTATGAGTCGCTCGGCGCTGACGAAAAGACGGTGTCGAGCCTTGTACCATGTACCCTTGTCGTTATTGCCGCTGTGCTGACCGCTCTCGGCGTGTTCGATAAAATCGCCCGTCATGCGGGCGCCGGTACACTCGTGCCGATAACCGGCTTTGCAAATGCAGTTGTTTCGCCCGCAATGGAGTTCCAGAGCGAGGGCAGGATTCTCGGCACGGGCGCGAATATGTTCAAGGTTGCCGGACCTGTCATAGTCTATGGCAGTGCCGCGGCGGTCGTCTACGGCGTGATTTATTATATCGCGCTCAGGATAATGGGGTGAACCGATGGCAGAGAGAATTGGAAAATACACGCTGAAATTCGGCAGTCGTCCGGGGATAATCGCATCCGCCGCGATAGTCGGCAGCAAGGAGGGGGACGGACCTCTCGGCGGGAGCTTCGATGAAATTATAACCGACGGCACATTCGGCGAAAAGACATGGGAGAAGGCGGAGAGCGCGTTTCAGCACCGCGCCGTGGTGAAGGCTATTGAAAAATCCGGCATGACCGCCGCCGATATAGATATGCTAATGGCGGGTGATTTGCTCAGCCAGTGCAGCGGCTCGGCGTTCGGCGCACGCGATCTCGGCATACCGTTTGTCGGGCTTTACGGCGCGTGCTCGACAATGGCTTTGTCGCTGGCATTGGCGGCGCTGAGTGTCGATTCGGGTGCGGCGCGTATAGCCGCCGCGGCAACTTCGTCGCATTTCTGCTCGGCGGAGAAGCAGTTCCGCACACCGCTCGAATACGGCGGTCAGCGTCCTCCGACTGCCCAGTGGACGGCGACGGCAGCAGGGTGCGCCGTGATAGGAAAGTCCGCGTCGCCGCATATAGAAGCCGCCACATTCGGCAGGATAACCGACTACGGAGTCAAAGACGCAAACAACATGGGTGCGGCTATGGCGCCCGCCGCGTGCTCGACAATAACTGCCTTTTTGCAGGACACAAAAACACAGCCGGAGGATCTCGACCTTATCCTGACTGGCGACCTCGGCTATGTCGGTTCAACGCTCCTGCGCGAGCTGATGAGAAAGCAGGAGCATATCGATATCACGACCCGCCACAACGACTGCGGACTGATGCTCTATCGGCTCAACGAGCAGGATGTGAACTCCGGCGGCTCGGGCTGCGGGTGCAGCGCGGCGGTTGTCTGCTCGCATATCGTCAGCGAGATGCGCTCGGGCAGGCTCAACAAAGTGCTCTTCGTCGGAACGGGCGCGCTGCTCTCGGCGGTATCACCGCTCCAGGGCGAAACAGTGCCGTCGATAGCCCACGCGGTCCTGCTGACAAACTGAAAGGGGATAGCAATGGATACTGTGCAGAGTGTTTCAAAGAGCCTGAAGCTCGTCAGCTGCGCACTGACCTCGATGCGCTGGCTCGATATAATCAAAAAGCTCATCGCCGCCGCGGCGATAGCGACAGCCGCCTGCTCGGCGCTGAGCATAATAGCCGCGTGCAGAGAGAAAAAGTGAAAAAACGCGAAAACCGGCTGTAAAGTATAATCGCTTTACGGCTGGTTTTTGTGTTATTAATAGGCTTGTCAGGCTTTCGTGCAGGGAAACCTGATTGACGAAGCCGAGACTGAGAGCTTATTTCACGAAATTCGCACTAAATTTATTAGCCTGTACCTTGTAGGGTGCGGCGACCCGACGCACCGCTGCCGCCGACGGCGGCACGAAGTTTTCGCAAGATTTGTTCTACTGACCGCAGGGGCGAACTTCGTTCGCCTGCTTTTGAAGTCTGTATAGGGGTGACGGAGCCGGTTTTTCTGCTTATCTGTGTTGCTTTTTACCCTGATAAACCACTGCCGCGATGCCATGTTACTATACATTATATATATAAGCCTTTTTATATAGCGGTTATGTAAAACAAATATAGCCTTAAAAGCCGTGTTTTTATTAATTATCAGCAAATAAAAGCCCTACTTATTTCCATAACAAATATTAATATGATAAATAGGCGTTATTATTCTCAGAACTCATGATTTTTTGTGCAATTTTTACCCGCAAAAAATTAAAATTAATTCCACAAAATCATAAAAGCGTTAATTTTAATGGAAATATAGAACAAAAATGACATTTTTCAACATATTTGTTAAATCTGTATTGTTAGCATACGATAAAAAATTGAACTTTCATTGTACAAAACGCACAAAAATGATTAAAAAAATTTAAACTTATTGACAAAGTGCCGAACGAGGGGTTATTCTTTACATGGGGGATAATCATACCCTCTTGCTTTGTATTGCCCGAACAGAGCAAAATGACTTTGTCGCCAATGTGTTCCGTCAATTTGCGGGAGACGGAATGCTCTGATATATGGTGAAATTTTTAAAATGGAGGTGTAAATTTGAAGAAAATGAAACGCTTGTTAGCAATCATCCTTGCTTCACTGCTCATACTCTCATCGGCTACCGCCGGCGCGAGTGCGTACCAGGCTTATAAGGATGACGCGCTGACAAAGTACGACTTTACTGACACTGCGGTTCTGACCACAGAGCAGTATGCGTCTGCGCTTCTTGACTACGCTGACAAGGCGCTTGCCAAAGAGAACATCACGATGGATCTTTCGATTCTCGGTAAGCTTGATGCGACGTCTATAGACAATGCTCTTTCGAGCGTCTATAAGCTGATCAACGGCAACAAGATCATCCTTTGGATGGCCGGCGATCTGAACAGCGTCAATGTCGATGCAATCAAGAACCCGCGCAGAAGCAATACCACTGATGTCGCAGTCATCAAGGCGCTCCTTCAGTTCCTTGCGGACAACAAGGGAATCGTCAAGAAGGTTGTCGTCGGCGGTGTCGGTAAGTACAAGCGAGACGGCGGTGTCTCTCTCGGCGTTGCCAACTCGTTCGTAAAGGTCGATCTGAATGTCGAAGTTATGCTCAGAGAGATGATTTGGGGTCTTGCATATCCGAATACGGAATACAACAGCTCCAATAACATCGACAGCATGCTTCAGGTCATCATTCAGAACGCTCTTGCAGGCGTTAAAGAGATTCCTGACAGCGTCAAAAATCTCGTTGACCTCAACTCGACAAAGTCTACATATGACTTCATCGAGGATCTTCTTCAGACAGCTTATAACGATATAGCTGTTCCGATGCTCAATGACCAGACAATGAAGTGGCTCGGTCAGGAGATCGACAAGGATACCACAGGTACTCTTGCGGGTCTGTTCAACAGGGACTTCAGGGTTTCGGCCTATACCGTCCCCGCGGGCAGCACTCTTGTTGCTGAGCTCAATAACATTGCCGGCGGCATTGTTAACGGACTTCTGAAGAACTACAACGGTTGGGTCTCGGGTGACAATTCAAAGCTCACCGATAATGTTGTCGCAGTTGCGAGATACATTCTCAAAGAGACCGGCGATTACTTCTTCCCGGATTGGCAGAAGCACATCGCAACAGCCGAAGAGATCGACGCAATGAGCAAGGAAGAGCTTATCGCTTATCTTGCGCGCTCGATCATCAACGCATCAGTCGGCTATATGTACATCCCCGAGGATGTCACGACTGTTATAGGCGTTGCATGGGAGGCTGTTAAGCAGCTCATGGCTCAGTTCCTTCCCGAAAGAGATTACAGCGGTTATCCCAAGACTGTTCAGGGTATCCTTGACATGCTTGCGGATTTCGTCGCCTACAACGTCAATCCCGGTATCGACCTCAACGCAGGTGATCTGAAGAAGGCGCTCAACTACGGCGACGGTATGGATAAGATGCTGACTACTGCCGTTCAGTGGCTTGCCGCTGACCCGCAGTATTACACAGGTCTTCTTCCCAGCACCACGATTGATACCTCTGACGGATGGAAAGCTCTTGATGATATCTTCTTCAAGCTGTTAGACAAATCTGTTCTTCCCGCAAAGTTTGCCAACAGCGGAAGCGAGACTATCCTCAAGGATATTGTTTATTCTATCCTCAACGGACTGCTCGTTGATCAGGATCTGACCTGCATCTCTGACCTGTTTGTTAAGAATGAGTCCGGCGCATTCGCCACTCAGACTCTCAAGCAGAGCATCGTGAGACTCGTCACCGATATCCTCAACGCAGTTCTTCCGGGAACGATAACCAAGACTTACGGCTCGCTCAATGAGATCGTTTCGAACTCTGAGCTCGGCTCGATAGTCGAGAACCTTCTCGGATCTTTGAATTCCAACAAGGACAAGCTTGTTCCGCCTATCGTCAACATCGTGGCTCAGGTCATGAAGCTGACTGATAAGGCAAAGTTCAAGGAAATGGAGATCGCCGGTTCAAAGAGAATCAAGAACAGCAGCGAACTTGATCTCACGGTTTATAACGGAAGCCAGGGCATTAACAGAGGTTATACTGATAAGAACAATAACTTCACTCAGGACAAGCTTCCCCGTTATACAATCGATAGTTGGAGCGCTGTTGCTTATAACTATGACGGCAGCAAACAAAAGGATCTTTCGGTATCCGGTCTTACTGCCAATGAGGAACTCAATGGCGGCGATAATAGGTCGGTGAAGATAAGCGGAATCGACAGTAATAATACGCTTGTTGTCTTTACTGTATATTATTTTGCCCTCGATGAGGCGGGAAATAAGCTGACAAACGATGCTTCGGTTTGCAGATTCTATTCTTACAGGCTTGATGGTGCTGATGTTGATAACAATACCAGCGGAATTAATACGGGCTCAAACAAGACAAGTGCGTCTGTTAATGATTGCCCGCCCAAACTTCTGCTGTTTAATCAGAACAACACCAACCCGCTGAAGACGATATGTGCGCAGAGTGTTACTTTCAAGGTGCCGAAGGGCAAAGGTTCACATACAGGATCTAATGCATCAGCTGATCTCGGTGGCCTTAGTTCCAACCTTAAGAGTGCGACCTCCTCGGCGTCAATGGATGGCGGAAATGCTATTTCAGGTTCAAATGCCTATGACAGCATTGATCTTTGGGAGGAGACAGCTTCTATTGCAAAGTTTGAAGTTGGCTTTGACACTACGATCAATTGGGCTGCTACGGCAAAGAAGGGTAACAAAACCGACCATTACAATGGTGCTACCCGCATTATCTGTTATAACGATTACGGACTTCCTGAGCTCTACAATATAGAAGCTGGCAAGAATCGCGCAAGAACAGATTATGACAGCAGCGCGGATGCAGCTTGGGACGCATATATAACCGCCCTTAACAATGCGGCTATATATACGCTTCTTCCCGGTACGATTGCGCTCTACACCAATAGCGAATTCCTTGCAGGATTTGAAGCTAGACAGAAGGCACTTGCCTCTGCAGTTGAAACTTTGGAGACGCATTTGGTTTCCGCTTCTGTTGACTCGCTCAAGACCGCCGTTGAGGCAGTCCAGGGCAAGGACAACGCAGAGGGCGCCGTTTATTGGGATGACGGTTATAACTATTTCGGTTATGACGATTTCAATTCAGTCACCTGGAACGGCTGGAAGGAAGCCAGAAACCGCGCTCTCAACCTCTACAACTCGACCATAGCTCCCAAGGAGCCCGTTGCTCCCGAGAAGCCCGGCGATGACGCTACTCTGATCGAGAAGCAGAAGTATGAGAAGGCATATGCACAGTGGGAGACCGACCACGCAGCGTGGGAGACCGCGATTGTCGCTTGGCAGACGCCCACAATATCCGCTATCGATGTTGCTTATGCTGAGCAGCAGGTCGAGCTTTGGGGTTCCAGACTTATAAAGCTTGCCGCTGTCAAGACGCACCTCGATGCGGCTATCAAGATGTGCACCATCGACTCCGCCGATGCTTCCAAGTATGATGCGGAGAGATGGGAAGCATATTCAAAGTCATTTGCTTATGCTCAGAAGGTTTCGACCTCGTTCAACGCCTCTACGACCATGCGCACGCAGGTCAGAGAAGCTATGAACAACCTTATCTACAACTGGAAGCGCCTTATTGCTAACCCCGTTGTCACCGTCACATTCACCTTCACCGTGAATGGCGAGACTCACGCGGTTCTTACCGGCAACCAGGGCGATCCCGTTGATCTTAGCTCCATCGAAGCTCCTGCCGCACCTGTCGGCATGCACTTCGTCGGTTGGGGCAACGTACCCGCAACGTTTGACGCTGACGCTACATTCGAAGCTCAGTTCGCAAACAACACGGATACAAAGTACACCGTGAATGTTTATAATATGGACACCACCGGCAACTATCCGGCAACTCCCGACAGCACCTATCAGGGCGCAGGCGAGACCAATTCTACAGCCGATATCACTGCCGATGCAGTCGCCGCTGAAGGCTTCTCGCTCGATTCGGCAAAGAGCACCCTTACCGGCACCATCGCCGCTGACGGTTCTCTTGTCCTCAGCATTTACTATTCACGTAACCAGTACACCATAACTTATGCTAACACGGATCTCGAACCCGATACATATTATTATGGCGCTACTGTTTCCGCCCGTACTCCCGAGAAGGCTGGCTATGCTTTCCAGGGTTGGGAGGAAGAGGTTCCCTCCACCATGCCCGCACAGAACATCACTCTTACGGCTAAGTGGAACGAGAATCCCGCAGACTACACCGATTATGACATAGCTGTTGCAGCTGCCAACGCTAAGAAGGCAGAGGCCAACTACGACAAGACCTACACCGAGGCTTCCAGAAAAGCTCTTGACGCCGCTCTTGCAGTTGACGTCTCCGGCAAGAAGCTCAGCGAGCAGGGTGTTGTCGACGCTCAGACCGCAGCTATCAACGCTGCTGTTAAGGGTCTTGAGAAGATGACCTACAACGCAACATTCTATGTTGACGGCGAAGAGTACAGAGTCGTTCCCACCAAGGTCGGCGAGCAGATCGTCGCCCCCGAGGCTCCCTCCAAGCAGGGTTACACCTTCACCGGATGGACTCCCGAAGTCGGAACGATGGGCATTGAGGATGTTTCCTTCAACGCAGTATTCTCCGCAGGCACCGTTGCTTACACTGTCGAGACATACGTAATGGATGTCACCGGCAACTATGGCGACGCTGCTATCGAGAACAAGTCCGCTACTACCGGCGAGACCGTCTCCGTTACTCCCGAGGCTCGTGAGGGCTTCTCGGTTGCAGCTGAGAGCGTACTTTCCGGCGAAGTCAAGGCTGACGGCAGCCTTGTTCTCAAGGTTTACTACAGCCGCAACCAGTACAAGCTTACTGTTGACGGCAGTGTGACCAATGTTTATTACGGCGCAGCCATCAGTGTTTCCGAGCCGGCAGCTCGTGAGGGCTACACCTTCGCCGGTTGGGACAGAGATGTTCCCGAAACCATGCCCGCTTCCGATGTAACTCTTGTTTCCCAGTGGAACGAGAACGACGCTGACTACACCGCTTACAACGCGGCTAAGGCAGCGGCTGAGGCTAAGCAGGCAGAAGCAAACTTCGACAAGACCTACACCGCAGAGTCCAGACAGGCTCTCGCCGATGCCCTTGCGAAGGATGTTTCCGGCAGGAAGTACACCCAGCAGGGTGAAGTTGATGCAGCCGCTAAGGCAATCAACGATGCGGTCACAGCTCTTGAGCTCATGACCTACAAAGCCACCTTCTATGTTGACGGCGCTGAATACAAGGTTGTTACTGCAAAGGTCGGCGAAGCTATCGCTAAGCCCGAAGATCCCTCCAAGACAGGTTATGTCTTCACCGGTTGGGATCCCGAGGTCGGAACCATGGGCACTGAGGATATCTCTTTCAATGCTAAGTTCTCCGCAGGCGAAGTTTCTTACACTGTTGAGACCTATGTCATGGGTCTTGACGGTCAGTACGGCGCAGCCGATTCCAAGAACGTTGCAGCAACCACCGGCGCAGAGATAACTCTTACCCCCGATGCCCGCGAGGGCTTCACGGTTGCAGGCGAGAGCGTTCTCACCGGTACAGTCGCAGCTGACAGCAGCCTTGTTCTCAAGGTTTACTACAGCCGTAACCAGTACAAGCTTACTGTTGACGGCACAACGACCGAAGTCTACTACGGCGCAGCTCTTGAGATCGCAGATCCCGAGGCAAGAACCGGTTACACCTTCGCCGGCTGGAAACCCGCAGCTCCCGCGACCATGCCCGCTAACGATGTAACTCTTGAGTCCCAGTGGACAGAGAACGGTGCTGATTACACTGCTTATGACGCGGCAGTCAAGGCTGCTCAGGCTAAGCAGGCCGAGTCCGACTACGCAGCAAGATATACCGAGGAGAGCAGAAATGCTCTTGCAGCGGCTCTTGCAGCAGATGTCTCCGGCAAGAAGTACACCCAGCAGGGTGAAGTTGATGCGGCAACAACCGCTATCAACAACGCAGTCGCAGGTCTCGACAAGATGACCTACAACGCAATATTCACAGTCGACGGCGAAGAGTACGCCAAGGTTCCCACGAAGGTTGACGAGCAGATCGTCGCTCCCAAGGATCCGTCCAAGGAAGGCTACACCTTCGCAGGTTGGAAACCCTCAGTCGGCATTATGGGTACCGCAGACGCTGCCTTCGAGGCAGTGTTCGCAGCAGCAGGTGACACCGCTTACACCGTCAACACCTATGTAATGGGCACCGACGGCACTTACGGCGATCCCACTTCTGAGAAGCTTACCGGTACCACCGGCTCGACCGCTACCTACGCACCTGAGGCTCGCGAGGGCTTCACCGTTGCGGACGAGAGCGTTCTTTCCGGCACTATCGCAGCTGATGGCAACCTTGTCCTCAAGGTCTACTACAGCCGCAACAAGTATACCCTGACCGTTGACGGTGTCGCTTCCGAAGTCTACTACGGCGCAGCTGTTTCCGTGGCAGAGCCTTCTAAGGAGCACTACACCTTCGCAGGTTGGGAGCCCGAGCTTCCCGACACCATGCCCGCGAACGACGTAACAGTCGTTTCCAAGTGGACAGAGGACGGTGCTGACTACACCGCATATGATGCAGCAGTCGCAGCGGCTCAGGCGAAGAAGGCCGAGACTGACTATGATAAGACCTACACCGCAGAGTCCAGAGCGGCTCTCGATGCAGCTCTTGCAGAAAAAGTTTCCGGCAAGAAGTATTCCGAGCAGTCTGTTGTCGATGCAGCCGCCAAGGCTATCAACGATGCAGTTGCTTCTCTCGAGGTCATGACCTACAACGCAACCTTCTATGTTGACGGCACTGAGTACAGAGTCGTTCCCACGAAGGTCGGCGAGCAGATCATCGCTCCCGAGAATCCCACCAAGGAAGGCTTCGTCTTCACCGGTTGGGATAAGGAAGTCGGAGTCATGGGCACCGAGGATGTTTCCTTCAACGCTCAGTTCTCCGCTGGCGAAGTCTCCTACAAGGTTGAGACTTACGTCATGGATGTCAACGGCGCTTACGGCGCAGCTGATGTCAAGGTCGTTCCTGCCACTACCGGCGCGGCCGTCTCCGTCGATCCCGAGGCTCGCGAGGGCTTCACGGTCGCCGCTGACAGCGTCCTCTCCGGCACAGTCGCAGCTGACAGCAGCCTTGTTCTCAAGGTTTACTACAGCCGTAACCAGTATAAGCTTACGGTTGACGGTGCAGAGTCCATGGTTTACTACGGTGCTGAACTCAACATCGCAGAGCCCACCAAGGATCACTACACCTTCGCAGGTTGGAACGTCGAAGTTCCTGCCACCATGCCCGCATCCGACCTGACCCTCGTTTCCCAGTGGACCGAGGAAGGCGCTGACTACACTGCATATGATGCAGCAGTCAAGGCCGCTCAGGCGAAGAAGGCTGAGGCGGACTATGACAAGACCTACACAGCAGAGTCCAGAGCGGCTCTCGATGCAGCTCTTGCCATAGACGTTGCCAATAAGAAGTATTCCGAGCAGGCTGATGTCGATGCAGCAACTGCTGCTATCAACGACGCAGTCAAAGCTCTCGAGCTCATGACCTACACCGCTAACTTCTATGTCAACGGCCAGCTCTATGAGGCTGTTACCGCGAAGGTCGGCGAGCAGATCATAGCTCCTAAGGATCCGTCTGTCGACGGTTACAACTTCAACGGTTGGGATCCCGCAGTCGGAACCATGGGCACCGAGGATGTCAGATTTGACGCTATCCTTGTTGCCAGCAACTCCTCCATCATCTCCGTCACTCCGGAGACCCCGAACTACGGCGGCATGCATCAGTATGCAGTCAAGGTCAAGGGCGAGCCTCTGAAGATCAAGATAGTTGACGCAAACGGCAATACCCGCACGTTTGACAGAAACACCTCCATGACAAGCGATGCCAATGCGCTCGGTATCTTGAAGATAGAGAAGACTGAGGACGGCGAAATCTGGCTCATCAATGCTAACCTCGCAGAAGGCAAGTTCACTGCTTATGCGAAGATGGCGAAGGAATACTGGGAGAACGATGGCTATGGCTTCACAGTCTCGTTCGATCAGAAGCCCGAGCCTAAGATCGGCGACGTTACCGAAGTTACCTACGACACCCCGAACTACGGCGGCAAGCAGGACTATCGCGTTAAGGTCACCGATAAGGCTGGTAAGATCCAGTTCGTCTATGCAAACGGCGGAACCACCACCCTTACAAGACTTGATCCGAGAGTCTCCATCAAGTCTTATGACGCACAGGGCAATGAGGTCTATGCAAACAGCACCAACCTCGCTTATGAGATCTGGACTGTTAACTTCAACCTTCCCGCAGGCAACTATGTTGTCAGAGCGAAGTATGGAAGAAATACATGGAGCGAAGGCCTTGCAGTCAACGTAGTTATCAGCGCTAAGCCGGCAACGGCTGTCAGCGTTACCGAGGTCAATGCCTCTGCTGATTCTGTCGCAGTCACCGTCAACGGCACTGCCAAGAAGGTCAAGATAACCTACGCTTCGGGTGCTACCAGAACCTTCAACAGAGATGACGCCAATGTCTCCATCGCTTCTAACGGCGACGGCGAGATCTGGACCATCAATGTTAAGCTCACCGAAGGCGATTACACCGCAACCGCGAAGTACATCGACAACGGCAAGCAGGTCTGGGATACCACCGACTTTGCTTTCACGGTCTAAGGCTGTGAACAAAAACTGAAATCCTGCTCAAAAGGCAGGTGAGAAGGGGAGTCGCCCTCGGGCGGCTCCCCCGATTTTTTTGCCCCGAAGTTTACTTGAACTATCTGAAAAAATATGATACAATAGTTGCAGTACAAGTATAATTTTCAGGTTGGTGAAATTTTTATGACTCCGAATATCTCGAAACACACTCTTCAGAGACTGCCGATGTACCTGAGCTATATCCAGGGGCTTCCGGAGGATGCACCGAAAAATATATCCGCTACAACTATCGCCGAAGCGCTTCAGCTCAATGATGTTCAGGTGCGCAAGGATCTCGCGAGCGTCAGCTCGTCCGGCAAACCGAAGGTCGGCTACAATGTCAAGGATCTTATCGCGGAGCTTGAAGCTTTCCTCGGCTATAATGATATAGATAATGCCGTGATAGTCGGCGCGGGCAGCCTCGGCAAGGCGCTGCTCAACTACAGCGGCTTCAAGGCATACGGGCTCAACATAATCGCCGCGTTCGACCTGTGCGAAGAGCCGACCGAATTCCAGGGCAAGACGGTCTTCCCGATAGCCCAGCTCGGCAGCTTCTGCCGCAAGGTGAATGTGCATATAGGCATCATCACTGTCCCTGCATCGAGCGCGCAGGAGATATGCGACCTGCTTGTTGAAAGCGGCATCCGCGCTATCTGGAACTTTGCTCCGGTTCATCTCGTCGTCCCGGACGGCATACTCGTCCAGAACGAGAATATGGCGTCGTCGCTCGCTCTGCTTTCAAACCACCTGCGCGAGCAGATGAAAAAGTAAATATAAACAATCAATCGGCTGTCGAATAAAAACGACAGCCGATTTTTTGTATTTAATATGCGAAATTTGATGTGTTCATATTAAATTATAAATGCTGGTACGGTAAAAATGTACAAATTTGGATTTATCTATCACTTTAGCTATAGCGAAATAAAAGCAAGTGACCAGTTGACTTCTATAATAAAACCTTTAATAGCCGCGCCGCAGTGTTCGATAGCTAACTGGGACAGGTGGGCAACATCACCGAAGCGCCGCCTGTGGCGGATGAAGCGAGGCGATGTTGGCGAAAAACAAGGAGCATAGCGCCCGCTCCAAGGGCGATAGGCGACTATGTTTTGAGAGGGCTGAACGGCTTGCGAAGCAAGACGCACGAGCCCGTATTGTTTGAGCGAAGCGAGTTTACGGGCGAATGTGCCGAGCAACTGATTGAGAGCCGCGAGCTGTATACTGCGGCTCGGCGTTGCGGGGGGTACTGGGGGGATTCCCCCTGTTTTGCTTTTCTTTTGCAGGCGTTTTCTTTTTCAAATAAAAAGAAAATGCCGAAACGCGGAAAGTGTGAAAAGTTTGATTATAGTGGGACGAGAAGGTAGTAAGCCAATTATCAACAATTTACAATTGCTATGACCCTGTATCGGCTATGCTGATATCGGACAGCCGCGAGGGCTGTCCCTACAAGTTGCATAGCAATAAAATTGTACAAATTTCACGGGCGGATAATACCCGTCCTAAACAATTGTGCCGATTTATAATATTGCAGTAGCTGGTTATTGTCGGCACTTGCAGCAACAAATCCCAATTTACCTATCTCACAAAGGTACATTTTAAATAATACTTCTCTTGCAACGCATCAATATAAAACAAAAAATCCTACCCAACGGAAAACCATGGGTAGGATTCTTGCTTTATTATACGCTTCGCCAAACTTTTTACTTTATCGGGACGATAACGAAGCTGTATGCAAGCTCCTTGCGTCCGTCAACTGTGTACTGCGGGAGAACGTCGGGGCCGCAGCTGCCGGTGCCCGTGCCTCTGAGGAAGCCGTCAATGTCGATTGCCGTCGTGTTCTCGGAGTGGAGGTCGTCGCGGTGCATCGAGCGCTGCATCAGAGCCTGCGTGAAGTGCCTCGCCGTGAAGCTGAGATCTCTGTCAGGGTTGCAGATCATCAGTCCGACGCCGTCGGCATCCGTGATGCTGAGCTTGCGAACGCCTGTGCGCACTCCGTAATCCTGCGGCTTGATATAGAACTCATCCATATCGTTGACCGTGGTCTTGTATGTGCCGAATGTCGTGTGCTCTCTGAAATCGATCATGTTTTCACCGGGACCGTAGCCGAGATATTCGATGTTCTCGAAGCTCATCGGCATCTCAAACACGAGACCGAAGCGCGGCAGAGCTGCAGCGGCTCTCTGCTGGGATTTCGAGTTGAATACCGCCTCGACTTTTATGCATCCTGCGGCGTCAACAGTGTATTTAAGATTGACCTTTGCAACAACGCCCTTCTTCGAGCGGAGGTTGAAGTCAACGGTGAATTTCGCCGAGTGCTTGGCCGAGGAGAAGTTCACTGAATGCGGAATAGCTTTTATGTCGTCGTATCCGGCCTTTTCCCACTTTGCAATGATAACTCTGTCGTTGTCGAGCATCGCGCGGAAGATGTTCGGGATGAAGCCCTTGTGCGCGGCGGGGGACTGGTTAATGAGCTCCTTTTCGCCGAGCTTGTAGGACGCTATCTCGCCGGTCTTGAGGTCGAATTTCACCGAGCCGCCGTCAAAGCTGACTTTCGCGGAGTTTCTGCCCTCTTTGCACTCCAATTTGCTGCCGATCGGCAGAGCGACTTTCTTGTGCTCTTTCTTTATTATAACCTGCTCGCGTGCGATGAAAGCGTCGCCGTCGAAATATTCAAAGTTCATGCGGCAGTCGCAGCCGGCGGGGATCTTTGTTTTGAATGTCACTTTTTCGCTCTTGCAGGGCGCGATGTCGAGCGAGAAACGCTCCCTCTCTTTGCCTTCGATGCCGTCAACCGTCATCGAACGGACGATTGTGATATATCCCGAACTGCGGAAGCGGTTTGTGTTCGTGAAGGTGAAGCTGCCGTCGCGGTTGTACTTTGCTCTGACGGGGCGATAGACCGCCTGCATCTCAAGCGCGCCGCTTGAAGGTGTGCGGTCGGGGTGAACAAGACCGTCAACGCAGAAGTTGCCGTCGTGCTTCTTCTCGCCGTGGTCACCGCCGTAGGTGTATTCATACGGGCCGTCGGCGTGATATACCGCGTGATCTGCCCATTCCCAGATGCAGCCGCCCATGAGATTGTCGTATTTATAGAAGCTGTCCCAGTATTCCTCCATCGCGCCGGGACCGAAGCCCATCGCGTGGACATATTCGCATAGGAAGTAGGGCTTCGTCTTGTACCACTTACCCCTCTGTGTGCCCATGCCGACGCGCTCAACCTGCGCGTGTGTCGGGTACATGTCGGAGACCACATCGTAAGCCTTGCGCTTTGTGTGGATAACACCCTCGTAGTGAGTGGGTATCTCCGGGCAGGTCTCGTGCAGATAATCGTAGCAGACATCCTGGCAGGCATAGCCGCCCGCCTCGTTGCCGAGCGACCACATCGTGATGCAAGGATGACTCCTGTCTCGGTAATACATTCTCTTGACCCTGTCGAGATATCTCGGAGCCCACTTGAGATCGTGGCTTATCTTGTTTATATCATTGTGCGGAGCAAAAAATGCGCCGTGAGTTTCGATATCCGCCTCGTCGACTATATAAAGACCGTATGTGTCGGCAAGAGCTATCAGACACGGGTCGGGGGGATAGTGCGAGGTGCGTATCGCGTTGCCGTTATACTCCTTGATGAGTTTTACATCTTTTTCATAGTCGTCAAAGGTCATGACATAGCCGGTCTTGCCGTTTGTGTCGTGATGATTGACGCCCTTGAACTTGATAACCTGTCCGTTGAATGTAAAGGTGTTGCCCTTTATCTCCACTGTCTTGAAGCCTGTGATGTTTCTGAGCGCCATGAGCTCTTCGCCGTTCTTGTACAGTGTTATATAAGCGCTGTAGACGGTTGGGATCTCCGCGTTCCACTCGGCGACATCGAGATTGTCGAATGTCATGTATGTAAGGCGTTCTGCCTTTACAGCCTCTCCGGCGATAATCTTGCCGTCCTTTTCGAGCGAGAGGGCGACTTCGCAGCCGTTGAGTTTGCCTTCGAGTGTGATTTCGACATCCATCGTCCATTTTCCGTCTGCCTTGCGCGGGCGGATATAGTAATCGTTTATGTAGACTGCCGGAAGCCTGTAGAGAAGCACGTCGCGGAATATTCCGTTCTCGCGGAACATGTCCTGACATTCGAGATAAGTGCCGGAGCACCATTTGTGAACGACTGCGAGCAGCTCGTTCGTGCCCTCGTATATAAATTCCGAGATGTCGAACTCCGCCGAATTGTGCGCGCCCTCGCTGTAGCCGACATACATTCCGTTGACATAGAGGTCAACGCACGGAACGACGCCGAGGAAGCTCAGAATATGAACATCGTCGGAATTTGTGACTTCAAAAGTTTTGCGGTAGATTCCGGCGGACATATGCTCGGGTACATTCGGGTTGGGCAGGTCGAACTCGTAGGGGCAGTTGAGATAGACCGGCGGCTCGTAGCCGGTGCGCTGCCATGTCGAGGGGACATGTATCCTGTCGAACTCAACGCCTGCCGCGTCGAACACTTCGGGGATGAGCGAGATATCGTTGTAATATTTGAAATCCCACTCGCCGGAGAGAACCTCGACAAGGTCGGAATCAGTGCGCTCGTGCTTGAGATCGACGGCGCACAGTTTCTCCTTTTTTGAATACGGTATAAAATATGCTCTTCCCGCGAGCTTGTTGTCCTCAATGACCTTGAAATCGCGGTAATTTGTCGTGTTTAGCTTATACTCCATATAAGAGTACCTCCTCAAAAAGCGCAGTAGTGCAAATTATAAGCACGGATATATTAGCATATTTTTCATCAATCTTCAATCCGTTGGCGGATTTGTTCATAAAATTTTTTAAATGTCCTACCAATTTTGACTATTTTGTGGTATTCTTGTTGAGCCGAGTAAATCATATTGGCTTTTGAAAATTTTATCCCGCGAAAGGACTATTATATGAACAAACAGCACCCGATACCGTTTGATAAAGTGAATATCACAGGCGGATTCTGGAAAGACCGCATTGCGCTCAACGAGTCCGTGACGCTCGACAGCGTGCGCCGCAGATTTGAGGACACCGGAAGATTTTCCGCACTCAGCTGCGAGTGGAAGCAGGGCGAGCCCGACCGCCCGCATTTCTTCTACGATTCCGATGCGGCGAAGTGGATGGAAGCGGCGGCATATGTGCTCGAAAGAAAAAATGACAAGCGGCTTGAAAGCTATGTCGAGGATCTTATCGACCGCATCGAGAGGAACATGACCCCCGACGGATATTTCAATGTCTGGTATACCGTTGTCGAGCCGGGCAAACGCTTCACCGACCGCGACCACCACGAATTATACTGCGCCGGACATCTTATCGAAGCGGCGGTCGCCTACTATGAAGCCACGGGCAAGCGCAGATTCCTTGATCTGATGTGCCGCTATGCCGGACTTATAGACGATGTTTTCCGCAGAGACGATTCCGCAGCTTTCACGACTCCCGGGCATCCCGAGATAGAACTTGCCCTCGTGCGCCTCTATCGCTGCACGGGCGAAAAGCGCTGGCTCGATCTCAGCCGCTTCTTTATAGATAAGCGCGGCAACAACGAAAAGGACAGGGGAGAAGCGAGCGGCTTCGCTTCCGAGGATTATCTCCAGGACAGAATCCCCCTGCGCGACCAGAGCGAAGCGGTCGGTCACAGCGTCAGAGCCTGCTATCTCTACAGCGCGATGGCTGATATCGCCTACGAGTGCGGCGACGAAGAATTGCTCGCGGCGGCGAACAGAATATTCAAAAATATGACGGAGCACCGCATGTATATCACGGGCGGTATCGGCTCGACCCGCATCGGAGAGGCATTCACCGTTGATGGCGACCTGCCCAACGAGACCGCCTATGCGGAGACCTGCGCCGCTATATCTCTCGCGATGTTCGCCCAGCGTATGTCGCTGACCGTCGTTGATTCGCGCTATGCCGATATCGTAGAGCGGGTCATCTATAACGGATTCCTCTCGGGCACTTCGCTCGACGGAAAGAGCTTCTTCTATGAAAATCCGCTGTCTATAGATCTTCTGAACCGCAGGATAAAATACTGGCGCGGCAATGAAGTGCGCCTGCCGATAACTCAGCGCGTCGAGGTGTTCGATTGCTCCTGCTGCCCGCCGAACGTCACCCGCTTTGTCGAGAGCATAGGAAAGTATATATATTCGTATGACAGCGACACCGTCTATGTCCATCAGTTCATGGAAAGCGATACGGATGTCGCAATAAACGGCGGCACGGCGCATATCTCTCAGTCGACGGACTACCCGTCCGACGGCTCGGTGACAATACGCGTCAGCGGCGCGCCCGCTAAGCTTGCCGTCAGAATACCCTCATGGTGCCGTGACTGCTCGGCGGGAGCTGAACGAGCCGAAAATCTCGGTATCAGCGGCGGCTATCTGTTCTTCGACTGTGAGGACGGCGCTAAGATAGAGCTGGACTTCGATATGTCTCCGGTCATTATCTCCGCCGACCCGTCAGTGCATGAGGACTCGGGCAAGGTCGCCGTCATGCGCGGCCCTGTCGTCTACTGCGCCGAGGGAGTAGATAATGGCGACATATTCTCGCTCGCCGTTTCTCCGGAACTCAATGCTGAGCCCGTCGATCTCGGATTCGGCATTCCCGCGCTCGATGTTGACGGAACAAGAAAGCTCGGAGCGGGTGCTCTGTATGCCCCGGCGGATGAGATAAAATATGAACCTACGCGCATAAGACTCATTCCGTATTTCGCCTTTGCCAATCGAGGCGAGAGCGATATGAGAGTCTGGATGAACATAAAATAACTATATATGTATATATCCGCCCTTTTTGAGAGCGGGTATATTCTTTTTGCATTCCGTTTTATTGACACCGACATTTTCAATTGGTATAATTTGGTAAAAAACACAAAGGAGATAATTTTATGCAGCAGCTGGATATCCGAAGCTTCGATTCGACCCCGATACATTGCTATCTCTGGGATGACGTTGAAAATCCCAAGGGCGTTGTCCAGATATCCCACGGAATGTGTGAATATGCCGGCAGATATCATGAGACAGCGCAGATGTTCAACGAGCACGGCTATATAGTCTTTGCCGACGATCACCGTGCCCACGGAAACACCGAGACCGATGAAAACCGCGGCAGACACCCCGGCGATATTGAGAAGAAAACAGTCAAAGACCTTGTCTTCTTCTATAATTGGCTCAAGGATCGCTACCATCTCCCGCAGGTGCTTATGGGTCACAGCTACGGCAGCTTCTTGGCGCAGGATTTTCTCCAGCAGGGGACTGACGTCAAGGCAGTCGCGCTCTGCGGAACCGCCGATATGGACGGCGCGCAGGCGGCTCTCGCTCTGCTCTGGCCGCTCGAGCTGTTCGCAAAGGACTGGTGCCCGAAGTTTGTCAATCCCGTCAGCGATATGATTTTCGACGCGCGCTATAAGGGCGAAAAAGGTCCGAGTCAGTGGGTGACGAGCGATGTTGCGCGCCGTCAGGTGTTTATCGATGACCCGATGGCGGGAATAGATATCAGCGTCAACTTCGATTGGAACATGATAAAGGCGTTCGGCAGGATATATAAAAAAGAAAACATCGCGAAGATAAGCCACGATGTCCGCATCGGTATATTCAGCGGCGACATGGATCCTATCGGCGGCACGAAATCGTCAAAGGCGAAGAAGCTCCTGCGCCGCTATCAGAAAGCCGGACTCAATGCCGAGATACATATATATAAAGATGCCCGTCATGAACTGCACAACGAGAAGTGCCGCGACGAATATTTTCGCGATCTCGTCGGATTTTTCGACAGCGCAGTGAAAGCGGCAGAGCCAGTAAAAGCCTGAAACCGTTGTATATCAATGCCTGTGCGGTTCTCTGTGTCCGCGCAGGCATCTTTGATATCATGGCCGCGTCAAATAAAATGAAAAAAATCTGAAATTTTTTGAAAATTAGTGTTGACAAGTCCCGACGGTTGTGTTATTATAGTCGAGCACTTGAGGGACGGGTCAAGCGAAAGCGAGAGCCGGACGGAAAGAAAAGTGCCGAGTACCTTGAAAATTAAACAACGAAAGAAACAAGGAACCCTGAGATTCGCGTCTGAGAAGACGCAACAAAGTAATTCCGGGAAACGAAAGTTTCTTGGTAAGATAAGAGCAGAACAAGCTCTGAAATTGATTGTAGCCGCTTCGGCGGATATGATACAAATTTTAGAGAGTTTGATCCTGGCTCAGGATGAACGCTGGCGGCGTGCCTAACACATGCAAG
>ERZ825324.27-NODE-27-length-197921-cov-17.174512_pt1 | contig 197921 bp, 196 predicted proteins | sample MGYA00519859_ERZ825324 | MGnify/ENA primary metagenome ERZ825324 (study PRJEB31778, sample SAMEA3449198) | human gut metagenome | biome: human gut; feature: human-associated habitat; material: faeces | place: United Kingdom | collected 2010/2012 ...
GTGGTATAATATTAATATAAATTTAGTGTTGACAAAACTTAGATAGTCAATTTATTAAGCAGATTGAAACAGGTCTGCTTTTTTGATATGTAAAATTTGTTAAAAAGGAGGAATAAAAAATTGAGTAGTATAAATAAAAAGTTAAAAGAATTTAAAAATTTATGTGGTGATTGGGATTATAGAAATATTGATATGACAGAACCACATTTGCAAGGTATTGAAATAATTGATAACGATATTTTAGTTAATTGTGAATTGTTTTCACCAGAAGTTGATGATTATGTATCATGTAATGGTGGAATTATTAATGATAAAAATATAGTAAAAAGATTTGAAAATTTAGATTTAACAAACAAAGAAGATGTATTAGATTTTATAACTGTAATTAATAATTATATTAATTGGGAAGAAGTAAATACAAATTTAAGTGATGAAGTTGACAAAGAACTTATTGGGTCAGATGAATATGATGATTTTGAGGAAATAATAGTACCTGTTGAAAAATTAGGAGAAGGTTGGAATTGGCACAAATATGATGATGGATCCGGTTATTTAGAATCTCCGGAAGGTAAAGAATATATGAGTTATGATTTATGTACTAATGAGTATATGTTTGATAATAATTCTGATTGGGAATTTTTTCCGTTAAGCTATTATTATGCAGACGGAATAGAACCAAGTGAGTTTAAAGCATTCGATTTTATGGAAAATGAGATATTTAAGAAGATATTATCAAAAGAAAAAGACAGTTTAGAATTATAAGAAAGGAGAAATTTGATTTTGAGTATATTTCAAGATTTTGAATCTATTAGAAAAAGTATTGGTTGTAAAAAATATGACATGATAGAAAAATATTTAGAAAATATTTGTCCACAAAATAATATTGATAAATATTTTAAAGAAATGAATACAATATGGAAATTTCCACCTATTGAATGGAATGATAGAGCAGATAAATTAAAAAAGAAATACAAAATTGTTTTGTTAGATGATGTATTATTTAAAAATAAAGAATGGGCAAAATACGAAACTTGGTATAATGAAAATTGTTTAAATAGAAAAGTTGAAATATTAGAAACATGGGAGACTGATTATGATGATATACGTTGTAATGCAATTTTATATCAAAATGGTAATAAAGTAGGAAATATAGTTGCTAGTTATGATGAATCTAGTCTTAGATATTCTATTGGTGATGAAAATTCAGAAATGAATGAAGAATTTGTTAAGGATGCTTTTAAAAATCTAATTTATGATGACTTTAATTCATATTCAAACTTACCAAAAATTTCAAAGTGTTCAAAATTATTGCAAAGTATTTATGATGATGTTTGTTCCTCTGAATCAACTATGTGTCATATATCAAAAGATGACTGGAATAATTATTATAGTGATACTTATTCTGAAAATGATATAAAAAATTTATTGAAGGAAATAAAGAAATACAGTTTGGAAAAAATAATTACAATAGATGATAATAATTTCAAAATTATAGGATATGGTGATCTTGAAACAAGATTTATAAATGATAGGGAAGTCAGTTTAGATTATGGAAATGATATGGAATTATAATTAATAATAAAAAAGGGGGAAATATTATAAATGAAATTAATAACAGAAGAATTAAAAGAAAAATTTAAAAAATATCCTATTGGAAGTCAAGATGGATTAGGAAAGGATGCAAAGGTAATAGTAAAATATTTTAATCCAACAGGAGTAGGAACTTGGCTAATTACAGAGGCAGATAAATTAGAAAATGGTGATTATGAAATGTTTGGTTATTGTCATTTAGGTGATGATGAAAATGCAGAATTTGGTTATGTTTTATTATCTGAATTAGAAAACATTAAATTACCATTTGGACTATCTATAGAAAGAGATTTATATATGGATCAAGATTGTAATATAGTGGATGCAATGAAATCAAGTGGAATAACACCACCTGATTTTTTATTAGATAATCAAGAAAAATGGAAAGAACCACGATATTTTGATGTATTAGTTGATGATGTTAAATCTATGCTAGATAATGAATCGTATACAGTAGCAAGGGTATGTAATGGTGTGAATTGCGTAGAATTACATTATATAGATGGAAAATCAACAATTGAGTATGGTACTAGAACTTCTAATGATTCTTGGGAAAACAAAATTGAAAACATAGATTGGTTTGATAAAAATATGTCTATTTCTGATCTTGAAAATAAACTTGAAAATTTATTTGATGTAGAGTTTGGAGAAAAAGATTATGAGCTATAGTGATATTTATACAGTAAGTTATGATAGTTTAGATGTATTTAAAACAAAACGAGAAGCACAAAAATTTTATACAACTTGTTATCATAGTAGTGAAGGAGCAGAACAACAACGTTATGCTTCTATTTTAGTTGATCTAAATTTTAGCAATTTAGGAAAAGATAATGTTAGTAAAAACTGTGATGAAATTCATATTAAGGCACAAGAAAATAAGGATAAATTTATCACAATTAAACTTGATGATTATTTATCTATTGACAACACAATTAAATATTATGAAGAAAAAATAAAACCAATATTAAATATATCAGAAAATTATGATGTGGATTTTACTGAAAAAATTCCGTTTGAGTGCTTTGAATCAGATGCAGATAGTTATACAAATTCTAGTTTTACTGATTATTATAGAGAAATATTAAAAAATAGAAATATTAATATAGATAGTATATGTACTAATGATTGGTCTGATGGAAAATATAATTTAATAGTTAATGGAAACGATTTTAAAATTACAGCATGGGACAGTTTAAAAGATGTTATTGATAATATAGATTCGATTGAAAAAACTTTAGAAGAAAAAGAAATGCAGGCAGAGGTATAAATAAAAGGAAAGGTGATGTAATGAAAAATAAATTGTGTTATTTAGTTGATATAATTGAAAATAATGAAAATTGTGTAATTTTAAAAGTAAAAGATAATAAAAATTTAGAATTAATTAAACTTGGGTATTTTGATGGAAATGAAGAAATGATGAGATTAACAAAAGGAAAAGATCATACTTGTACTATATTTAAAAAAAATCAAGAACCATTTTCTTGGAATTGGGGTGCAAGTGGATATACTTTAGTATCTAAAGATGTTTCTAATATGGGAAAGTTAATTGAATCTTGTATAACAGAGGATTTTGATATTTATATTGGAGAAAATAAAACTAAAGTTAGAGAAACAATGAATATTATGTCATTAGATGATTCAAACAATAATAGTCATCATATAGAAATGATGTATTGGAAAAATGGTAATGATGTTTCAGTACACAAAGATAATAATTTTTATAAGTTTTTTAAAAATGTTCATGAAGCAAAAAATCATTTTGAAGATTTGAATTATAATGTAAATTTCAAAAATAAATATATAGCTGAAACAGGTTGTATTGTTGAGGTATATAATATATCTAAAAATAAAGAAAAATATACAGAACATGAAGAAAAAATAAACAATGATGAAATAGAAATGTAGGTGGTAAAATGAATAAAGAATATTTAACTAAAATATTTAATGATTATAAAAGTAATTTTTTAGAATCTAGTGAGAAAATTGAATCGGTAGAAGAATTACAAGATTACATTATAGCAACAATAGTATCTAATATTGAATATGACTTTGATATACATTTAGATGGAAATAAACTTTTAAATATGAATGATCGAAAAAATGATATGTATACTGAATATGAAGAAAAAGAAAGTGATTATAAAATGTAGGGGTGCAAAATGAATAATTATAGTTTATTAAAAAAAATAAAATTAGTTTATGAAAATATTGATGATTTAATGAATTCAGAAAATTTAGAGTTAAATTATAATTTAGGTAGTAGTTTAGATAATACAAAAAGTGCATTAAGTAAATTGTATGATAAAGTATATAAAATAATAAAAAATAATAATGAGAAAATTTTAGAAACAAATTGTAAATGTATTTTTTGCAGAAATAGATTAAAAGTGAGTGATTTAATTGATTATGAATATGTATGTGAAAATTGTGATGAAAATTTTTATTATTATGAAGTAACTGATGAAAATGCTTGGTATAAAAAAAGAAAAGGGGGAGTTGAGATTTTAAATGAAAAAAGTAACACCAGTAATGAATTATAAGGGAGTTGATTTATATTTAAAAAAAGCTGTTTACATTAATAATGAAAGAACAGCTTTTTTGTTAATAAAAGAAAATGGTGATTTATGGGATGATTTATCAATTAATTTACCAGATGAAAAATTAGAAGAGAATGAGATATTTTTAAATCCAAATTTATCATTAGATGTAATAAAAGATTTATTTTATTCAGGAGCACTAACAAATTTGTTCTTTGATAAAAGTGGATACAAAAAAGTACGTGTTAACCACAAGATAATAGACGATTATATAATAGATAATTATACTATTAAAGCATGGGAAACTGATAGAGATAGAGATGCTGGATATTCCTGTACTTATGATTATGTATTTTCTGATTTTGAAAGTGCTTTGAAAGTAGCTAGAAAATTGTATGAAGATAATAATTTAAGTTCAATCGAAATAATAAGAAATGGTACTGAAGCTGTATATTGTAGAGATAGTAAATCAGAAGAATTTTATTTTAAAGATGGAACTTTAAGTTGTGTTGATAAAGATATTGCAGATAACTACATCTCAGCTTGGACAAATAAAGAAAAATTACCACTTAATATAGATAAACTATATTGTAATGAAGGCAATAAGTTTATAGGAATTGATAATTCAACAGGTAATTGTTGGGTAGAAGAATTTGACACAGAAAAAGCTGTGCAAGAATGGTTGTTAGGAAAAACATTGATGGGGGATTATGAAAATGAATTATAAAGGAAAAATAGATCATATAGATCACATTGTAATATCAGATCCAATGTATGAAAAAAATATTTGGTGTAGATATGAAAAAAATAATGTAAATGCAAAAAATTGGGTAGTTAATTTAGATATACATCCAATGGGAGTAGAAAAGGATAATTATGATGTTAATTGTAATGAATTTTCTTTACTATTAAAAAAAGAAGATAAAACTTGTAACATAGGTAAGGATGATACATTAATTTATTCTAAAAATATAAAATTAAACAATTATACAATTGGTATGGATTCAGCTTGTGTTGCTTTAGGAATAAATGATAAAGCCAAAGAAATTATTGATTCAAAAGAAGAATGGCAACCATCATGCGCTATAAGAACTGGTGGAGATGGTACATTTGGTACTGTATTTGAAGGTAAAGAAGATGATGAGTTACAATTTCTTTTAATTATGGGTTATATAGAGGATGAATTAATAAATCAAAATGAATTGTTTGATTATTTAATAAGTCAATTTGAAATAAAAGAATTAGTAAAAGAATATTCTGAATTAGAAAGTGATTCACATATATTAAAAAATGGGGATAAAGTTGAAGTATCTTCTTGTTCTATTAATAATGACGTTGGTGGAACAACAATAATTAGAAATTCAAGATTTAAAGACGAAGTAGATGGAATGAATCTTACTATTGAATATCCTGATGGAAAGATAGAACATACTATAATACAAAGTACGGATAAATTAGTACAATTACTAATTGAGGTTGAAGTTTTAGATAAATATTATGATTATGAGACAGGATATAGATATAAAGGAAAAATGATTAACAAAGAATTAATTAAAGATTTTGATACATTTGGAACAACAGGTTTTAAACCTGAAGATTATAAGAAGTATAAAAATAAAGAACTTTATGAGGATGCAAAGAAAGCAAGCGAAAATTATAATCCAGAAATTGTTTATTTTTCAGAGTTTGATGTTGTAAAAGTTTTAGAAAAAGTTGAAAATAAAAATGATGGTATTGAAATATGAGAAATATTAATTACAAAAAACATGGAGTTAATAATAAATGGACAGCATAAAATTTAACACAATGACTTCTATTGAATTTTTAATTTTAATATCAGTAATATTTGCAATTATTTTTATTTTGTTTATTGAGCCAAGATTAAGTAAAAGAAAATTAGAAAATAAAAATGAACATGGATCTAGTAAATTTGCTGATATTAAGGAAATAGAAAAAAATTTTGTAAAAGAAAAAATTAATGATATTAACAGTATAGGATTCCCGGTTTGGTTTGAAAAGAAAAACGGACATTTTCAAAATGTTTATTTTGATAATAAAAGTCCTCATTATCTTTTTATTGGGTCAACAGGTAGTGGTAAAAGTGTTACTGTTGTAATACCAGAATGTTTAATGTTTGCAACTGCTAAGGAAAAACATAGTGTAGTTGTAACAGATCCTAAAGGTGAGATATTTAGAGCAACAAGTAAGGTATTTGCTGAAAACGGTTATGATGTAATAACAATAGATTTTAGAAATCCAACAAAATCTAATAGAATTAATATTATGCAGCCTATAATTGACGAGTGGAAAAAGTATTGTAAAGCTAATGAGACAATGCTTTTTCTTTTTACTCATTTTATTAAAAAAAATAAGATCAAAATAGATAATATTTTTGATGATAAATATATTGAAAAAATAAAAGAAAAGTATAGTTTAGAAGATTATTTAATTGATATTATAAAAAATAACAAGAATAATATAATTGAAATGTTATCAGATAAGAAAATGTATGAAAAAGGTATTTTAAAAAATAATTTAGAAAATAATATATCATTAAAAGAATATATTTCTTCAAAATCAAATGAAGAATTAATATTAATGATTCGAGAATATCAAAATTCAAGTTCTAAATATCAAGCAGAGTCAAATCGATTAGTAATATCATTAGCAGACTTAATTTTTGTTGATAAGGAAACAAACGATAAGTTTTGGATTAATAGTGCTAAACAATTATTTATTGGTATTGTAGGAATTTTTTTAGAAGATTATCAAGCTGGATTAATATCTGAAAATAAAATTAATATTTCAAGTGTTAAAAAGTTTCAAAATTCATCATTAATAAAAGAAAACCAAAACTATTTGCAGAAAAATATTAATAATCGTCAATATGGTAGTTTATCTAAAGATTATTTAATTTCTATTCTTTCAGCAGCTGAAAATACATATAAATCAATAACAGCTGTCTTTGGTGAGAAAATGGCAATATTTGATGACTTAAATGTTGAAAATTTAACTGGCATTAGTGAGTTTCAATTTACTTCTTTAGGTAAAAAGCCTACAGCTTTATTTTTAATTGTTCCTGATGAAGATCGTTCATACTTTCAATTAGTTACAATTATAATCGGTATGTTAACTAAGGATTTAACTAAATTTGCTAACATTCCAGAAAATAAAGGAACATTACCAGTAAAGATCGAATGGTTATTGGATGAATTTGCAAATTGTCCACCACTTTCATCAATCGAAACTTTGGTTTCTGTGGCAAGATCACGTGGAATGAGATTTCAATTTTTTATTCAATCTTTTGCTCAATTAGAACAAGTCTATGGTAAAGAAGTTGCAAACATTATTATAGATAACGTTGCTCTTTGTTATCTTAAAACTAATAGTGTTGATTGTGCTGAAAGGATAGTAAAGAAACTTGGGCGTGAAACAGTAGAAACTAATTCAATGAGTAAAAGTACAGATGTAATGAAAATAGGGGCTAATAAAACAGTTTCATTAATGGGAAAAGATTTATTAACTGCTACAGAAATAATGGCTTTAAAATATAAAACTATTATCTTTCCAACAGTAAGTAATCCAATTTTTAGAGATACCTATCTTTATTACGACTTATTTCCACAATATAAAAATGTTTCAGTTTTAGAAAGGGAAACTAAAGTATTAAAACGTGTAACAAGTAATTATTATACAGTTGAAGAACTAAGGAGAAATTCAGAAATAAAAAGTCAAGAAAAATTAAATCAAACATCAAAGAACATTCAAATGCAATTTAAACAAAATGTTCAAAAAGAAATAAATAAAGTGTTAAAAAATGAAGAAAATAAATTTATTGAAAATGAAGTAATTGATAATGATTTTATTAATAATTTAAAAAATAATTTATTTGATAGATATGATATTTCAATAAATAAAGATGAAAATTCATTTAACTTATTAATTTATAAAATAATTAACAAAATGGAATTAAAAAAATTAGAGGATTATATAAAAGTAAATTATAGTTTTTGTGTATCAAGAAATTTAAGTAAAGGATTCACAAAAATTACAATATGGGATAACAAAAAGGAAAAGAAAATATGAAAAAAATAGGAAAAATATTAATTTTAATTGGAATAATGATTTTTGCATTTTATTATATTTATAATAAATCATTGGAAAATAAAAATAATCATGATGTAGAAAAATATATAGAAACAACATCAGTTATTGATAAAACTGATACTGAAGAAGAAATAATTACAGAAGTTGAGGAAACTCCTGTTAAAGAAGAAAGTAAATTTGATATTCAATATACAGCAGTATTAGAAATACCTAAGATAAGTTTAAAAAGAGGAGTTGTTGATAACACTAAAAATTTTAATTCAATTAGGTATGCAATAAGCGTAGATAATAGTAGCCAATATCCAAATGAAAATGGAAATTTTATTTTGTATTCACATTCCGGCAATAGTAATATTGCTTTTTTTAGTAAATTAAATCAAGTAGAAAAAGATGATGATATATATGTTTATTATAATGGTATTACATATCACTATAAAGTTGTAAAAAAATATGATATAGAAAAAACTGGTAAGGCAAAAGTAATTGATTCTAATGAAAGCAAGTATATAACGCTAATTACTTGCAATCAAAATAGAAGAGGTTATCAAATTGTTATAGAAGGAAAAATAGTTGATAAAATAAATTATTAAACAAAAAGAATAAATAGGGGGTAATAAATTGGAAAAAGGAGTAAAAAAATATAACATAAGAAACTGGAAATGGAAACTTACCGAATCCATAAATCCAATGCTATCTAAAAATGAGATAAGTAATTTAATTAATAAAAAATTAGCATATATAATTGTCGAATTAGAACATAGTTCAGCAAGCTATGTTAAAATTAATAATTTTGATTTAACATGCTGTAATAATGGAGATAATGCGGTATAATTTATGTATGTATTATTAAGGCGTTTAATACAAAGAATAACAAATTCTATTTTATAGAATGGAGTAAATGAAATGATATTAGACGTAATCAAGGAAGGTGAATATACAAGTAATAATACAAAAAGAAAATTTGATAATGTAGAAAAAAATGTTGATAAAGTACAACTAAAAAGAATTAGAGAACTTTTAGACGAAAAAGAATTAAGATATGTTTCTCCTAATGTCAGAGAACTTCTTGGAATTACTAAATTAGATGATCCTGAATGTTTTACAAAGAAAACAGATGTTGTAAGAAGGGTTGTTCAAGTTGGTGAAAAGTTTAGGGTAATTTTATATATAAGATTATCACAAGAAGATGGTGATTTGGAAGAAGGAGATGTATCTGGTAGTATTAAAAACCAACTATTATATTTATTGGATGAATGTGCCAAAAGAGAAGGTTGGGTTGTTGTTGGAATATTTTGTGAAGAAGATATTTCAGGTGTTGATGATAATCGACCAGAATGGTTAAAATCAATTCGTTTTGCAGAGGTTGGTAATGCAGAAATAGTATTGTGTAAATCTCAATCACGTTTTACAAGAAGTATGGAAATGGTTGAAAAATATTTACATAAGTGCTTTCCAGAATGGAATGTTAGATTTTTAGGATTAGTAGATAATTCTGATACAGCAATTCAAGAAAATAAAAAATCAAGGCAAATAAATGGTTTAGTTAATGAATGGTTTGTTGAAGATACTTCTAAAAATACAAGAGATACACTAAATAGTATGAAACGAAACGGACAATTTACTGGTAGTTTTGCACCTTATGGATATTTTATAGATCCAAAAGACAAACATCATTTAGTACCAGATTTGCATGCGAGAAAGGCAATACATATAATGGCAGGAATGTTAAAACATGGCAAAGGTATGCCGTTATTAATAGAAGTTTTAATGAGAAAAGGATTTTTAACACCTGCTGATTATAAAACATCATTAGGAATAAATATTAATAGAGGAAAAAACAGAATTAAAAGTATTCGTTATAAAGTTGAAGAAAATGAAACATTAAAATCAATCGCTTACAAATTTTATGTAACTAAAGAGGAAATAAAAGCAATTAATAACATGACAACTAATAAGGTAAAAGCTGGAGATATTCTTATAATTCCACATAAACAAAAATGGACAGCAGATATGATTAGAAAGATTATGGTTGATGAAACACAAATTGGTACTTTGGTACAAGGTAAATCAGAAAGAACGAGTTTTAAAAATCATAAACCTATTTATAAACCTAAAGAAGAGTGGATTAGAGTACCACATTGTCATGAAGCTAATTTAGATTTAGAAACATTTAAAATAGTTAGTTCTATGTTTGAAAAAACTCGTAAAAACAGACCACAAAAAAACGGTGAAGTTGCACTATTTTCTAAAAAAGTATATTGTAGTTGTTGTGGTAAAGCATTTTATAAAAATAATGCAAAAACTAAAGCAGGTAATAAAGAATATTTACAATGTAGGGGAAATTCAGCTGCAAATGGACACATTTGTGATAATACAGGAACGATTGATTTGAACGAGTTTAAACAATATATACTTGACAACATTAAAAATAAAATAAATGAGTATTTTGATTTATCAAAGGTAAGTAAAGAATATTATTTACAAAATGTTTATTCAAATATAGATAATGATATAGAAAGACTAGAAAAAGAAAAGCAAAAAATTGAATCTGACATTGCAACTAAAAAAAATATCTTGGTTCAATTATATGCAGACAAAGTTACTGGCTTATTAGAAGAAACAGAGTTTAATATAATTAAAAGTAGCAATACGATTGAAATAGAAAAGTTAAATGTAAGATTATCAGAATTAGACTCTGAAATGACTTCATTAAAGACTGATAAGAGTAAACAAATTGATAAAGTTAAGTTATTTGAAAAATATCGTAATTTATCTGAATTAAATAAAATAGTTTTAGATACCTTTATTAACAAAATTGAAATAGGAAAAATTGATCCACTAACTTCTGAAAGACCTATTAATATTGATTGGAATTTGTATTCTGCCTAGATTTTATACCTTAAGAGCATTTTGGGTATAAGCTACATTCTGGGGGAGTTAAATTACTTTATAATGGTGTTGTTAATGCTGATGGTGGATGTAATAATACTGGTACTGCAAGTGAGATAGGCAAAGCAAAGTTTAATGAGAGTTCTGGTTCTCTATCTGATTTTGGCTATATGTTTGGTGATAGATATAATATTAGTTTTATTAGAAATGAGTTAGTCCATGTTTTAACTGGAGGTCGTTGGTCTAGTGCTCTTTACAGTAAAAATATCACGTATTCCAATGGTAATTATAAACTTCTAAATCCTGTAACTAGAACGGATAAGGATGATAATTCGGGTTATTATTCTTGTAAGAGTCTTTACTCTACTACATGTAGTGAGGTTTATTATGTTATTTCTGGTTATACTACTATACTTTTAAAAGATGGTGTAACCGATCCTAGTACTTATACAATTATTTTAAGTAAGACTATTACTGATAATGGTAATGGTACTTATACTTTATCCAATCCAGAAGTATTAAAGAGAATTGATTGGCCTAATGATTATTCAAAGTATAAAGGTTATTATTTTTGCCGTGATTTAACTAGTACAACGTGTGAAAATAAGAATCTTATAACTTGGGTTGATTATACAACATTTGAATATGATAATAAGTACAACTATGTTTATGGTAGTGATGTATCGTGGGATGGTACTAAATATACATTAGTTGATACATTTGTCTCTAAAAATCTTTGGTATGGTGATAGGAATACTATTGGTGAGAAATATCATTATACTTGTTTAAACACTACAGGTGTTTGTACTGAGGTTAACTTTATTTCAACAACTTCTAATGTTAGTGGTTTATATGTTTTTACCTTAAAAAATGGTGAGACTATGACCTATGCTATGGAAAGAGCTTTTGCTAATGTAAATTCTTCAACTGTTAAAGAAAAGATTGATAGTTGGTTTGCTGGTCATATGATTGATGGTTTTCTTGAGGATACTATTTGGTGTAATGATAAAAACTATTTCTATTTTGATTTTTTTGGAAGACAATCTCCATACTATGTTCCATATGATTATAATGGCAGACAGTCTTTGATTTCTTGTCCAAACATGTCAAGAGATGGGTATTCTGTAACTACTGAATCTGGTGGAAATGGTACTTTAACTTATCCAGTTGGTTTATTAACTTATCCAGAATATAGACTTGCTGGGGATTTTAGCTACTTAACTACTGGTGAGAAATGGTTGACCATGTCACCAGCTCTTATATCTTCTTCTGGTGATGTTTTTTCAATTTTAGCTTCTGGATATCAGTCAACAGTTGGGACCTGGGAGGAGGCTGGCGTTAGACCTGTTGTTTCTTTGAAACATGATATTAAGGTTAAGTCTGGTGATGGAACAGTTAGTTCTCCATATGAGTTAGAATTATAGTCTTAGCATTTTTTACATTTTAAAGTAGGAATGATTTCCTACTTTTTTAATTTTTTTTATAATGATATTGTGAAATGTGAATGTTTGTGATAGACTTTTTTTATAGTATATAAGATAGGTGAGTTTTTATATGAAGAATAATAAAGGTTTTACTTTGATTGAGATTTTAGCTGCTATTACGATATTAGCTATTATTTCAATTATTTCGGTTGTAGCTGTTACTAGATACGTTGAAAAGACTAAGGTTAAGTCTTATGAGACTATGGTACAAAGTGTTTGTGATGCTGCCAATAACTATATTATTAATGAAGGGTTAGAGTCTGAAGTTGCTGATGCTGGTACTAGTGGAGTTACATATGATGCTACTGATTTAATGAGTGATAAATATTTGGAAAATTTGATGGATCCAAATGATAAAGAAAGAAGATGTGGGGCTAATGTCAATGTTAAGTTAGCTAATGGAGCAACGGATGATGATAGTGTGTCAGAGTTTTCTTACTTTGTTAAATTAAGATGTAAAAGATATAATTCTGATGTTGGTTTTTCGCATGGTTGTATTGTAAACAGTCGAGTTACAGATCCTGGCTCTCCTGAACCTATTATTCCAGATCCTGTTGTTAATCCAAATCCTGGTGGTGGTGGAGAAACTGATCCTGATAATCCTGATCCTGGCGGAACGGATCCTGATACTCCTACGGAAGGTACTGGTGTTGGTAGTTCGGCACTTAGTTGTGGTATTTTGAAAGAAAATACAGTTTGGACTAGTCAAGTTCCAGTTGAGACTAAAATAAAATGTATTCCTAATAATGGTAATACTTGTCAACAAGATGTTTATACTAGAACATTTTATTCTGATATAAAAACAGATACAATTAGTATTGCTGACAATTCTGGAAATGCTAAACTTTGTAATGTTAATGTTTATATAGATACTAGTGAACCTTCTAGTGTTGTTGCTAGTAACCCATATGAAGATAAATGGATAAATAAGAGTTATTCAGTTTCTTTATCATCTGGAGATAATACTTCAGGAATTGCATATTTTGCTTATAGATATCCAAATTCTAGTGTAGCTAGTGAAAGAGAGTGGCATAAGTATGCTAATTCTTCTAAAGATCCTGGTGATACATCTTCATTTAAGACAACGAATTTTTCAAAAAAAAGAAATGAAATTGTTGAGTTTATTGCTTGTGATTATGCTGGTAATTGTACTGAACCAACTACAAGTATGATAAAAATAGATAAAACGGCTCCAACTTGTAAAAATGGAAGATCACTTCAAATGACTACAAAAGGTTCAAAAATAACTGGTTATTGTAGTGATGAAGGTGGTTCTGAATGTACAACACCTAGTGTTTCTTTAGTTATTCCTGAAGGAGAAAATGTTGAGGGTGTATCTCCAGGAACGGTATATGATAATGCAGGAAACTCTACAGTATGTCCAAAATTTTATCAATCTCTTACTGCTAAAAATTTGTGTTATTTTAATGCTACTACATCTGGTGTTACACTGGCTTTTATTGATTCTATTATTCCTGTTGCTTCTTATGGAATGAATATGGATGGTGTAAAAACATATAATAATGTTAAGACTATGCCACTTGCTGAAGGAAAGTTTAATGGATATGTAAAATATGAAGATGGAGAAGAAATTAGTTGTTCTACTACTTTAATTTCTGCTTCTACAACAAAATATAATGCTACTGTTAATTCTTGTACTAGTTCACTTGCTGATTATAATTGTGCAACTAATGCTACGGTTAGTTATAGTTGTAGTGCTGGTTATACTTTAGATGGTACTAAGTGTACTATGACAAAGTCTGCTACAGAAGTAAAATTATATAATAAAAAAACAAGTGTATGTTCTGCTACTGCTAATAATAGTGCATTTCATTCTTGTACTGGTATTAGTGATCAAAATAAATGTAGTAGTACAAATGGTTGTTCTTGGAATGGTTCTACTTGTACAGGAACAGGTGGATATTGTGATTCAGGTTTAAGTTTGATTGGTACTGATTGCATGAAGTATGAATTTAAAGCAAATGCTAATACAGTTTTAACATCTAAGTGTACTCCTGATAGTGGTGCTTGTTCTGATTCAGAAAGCAGAAATAAAGTTACTTGTACATATGCTACTTCTACATATACTTGTAGTGTAGGAAAACTTAACAGTACTAAATGTGAAATTACAGTTGATGCTACTCCTAGTTATAGTTGTAGTACTGGAACTGTTAGTGGTACTAAGTGTTATGTTTATAATGTTTCAACTTGTCCTACCGGTTTTTCAATAGCAGAAAAAAATTATAATTATAGTTTTAGTACTTCAGTTTCTAAGAAGTTAAATTCTTGTGCTGTTGAGAATGCGTTTACTTGTAATGCTAGTACTTATGGTAAATCATTTATTTCAAATTGTGAGTTAACTACTTCGACAACTGCTAATTGTCCGAAAGGTTATACTAAGGTTGGAGATTATTGTTATATAAAAAGTGTTAAAGGTCCTATCGGCTGATAAGCCTTTTTCTTTTGTAAAGTTTTTGATTTTGTATTTTAAAAGTATATTATTTTTAGTATAATATCTATGTAATGATAGGAGTGATAAGATGGCTAAAAAGAAAAAGAAAAAAGCAGTTAAGAAAAGTTTTAATTATAGTGTTGAACTATATGGAATTATATTAATCTTAATAGCAATTTTAGGTATTGGGAAATATGGTCCAGTTGGAAGACTTTTTGCATCGTTTGGTTTATTTTTAGTTGGATCTTTATATAATGTATTTTTAGTTGTTATATTTCTTGTAGGAGGATATTTATTATTAAAAAGAGAATGGCCAGACTTTTTTTCGACTAAACTTATTGGTGTTTATGTATTTTCTTTAGGTATTTTAATTATGATGCATAGAGAGTTTATATTACAAAATGATGGTAATATGACTTTAATATTTAAAGAGACTGTTGATCAATTAGTTTTATCTTTTAATAGTATTATGTCTACTGGGGCATTAGATAATTGGTTAGCTGTAGGTGGAGGTTTAATTGGAGGAGTACTTGCATCTGTCTTTGTTAAATTGTTTTCATTTATGGGAATGCAGATTGTATCTTGGGTTTTGATGATAGCAGGTTTCTGTTTATTTACTAGTTTTTCTATAATAGATTTTATTAAGAATTCTATAGAGAAGAGTAAGGAGATTAAGATTCATAAAAGGGAAGAAAAAGAGGCAAAGGAGAAGAAGTCTTCAGTTATTATTAGTGATGGAGAAGATGAAGAGGATAGTGATAAGAAACTTCCAGGAAATAATCATATTAAAATTACTAGTATTGATGAGTTGACAAAGGTTCCTGAGAAGAATGAGAAGCCTGAGGTAGTTAGTAGTCCAGTTGTTACTAATGAGGTCAAAGAGACTCCAGCTTGTAATTTGAAATATCAATTACCACCTTTAAGTTTACTTGATCAGCCTAAGAAGAGAGAAAAAGGACCTGATAATGCAGCAATAGAGAAAAATATTGAAATACTTGAACAAGTACTTAAAGATTTTAAGATTGTTGGTAAAGTAGTTGAAGTACATATTGGACCTAGTGTTGCTCAATATGAATTAGAAATTGCTTCTGGCACAAGAGTTAATAAAATTACTTCTATTAATAGAGAGATAGCTTTAGCTCTTGCTAAGAAGGATGTTAGAATTGAAGCTCCTATTCCTGGTAAAAATACTGTTGGTATAGAGTTTGCTAATGATAAATCTACTCCTGTTAGTTTCTATGAGATTATTAGTAGTAAGAAAATGCAAGATGCTATGAATAAGAAATTAATGGTACCTCTAGGTAAGAGTATTATGGGGGATGTTGAAGTTTGTGAAGTTAATAAGATGCCACATTTACTTATTGCTGGTACTACTGGTTCTGGTAAATCAGTTTGTGTTAATGGTATTATTTGTTCTATTCTAATGAGAGCTAGACCGGATGAAGTTAAACTTGTTATGGTTGATCCTAAAGTAGTTGAATTATCAGTTTATAATGGTATTCCACATTTAATGTGTCCGGTTGTTACTGATCCTAAGAAGGCAGCTGTTGCTTTAGCAAAGATGGTTGCTGAAATGGAAAGACGTTATGAGACATTTAGTGAGACTGGTACTAAGAATATTGAATCATATAATGATTATATAGATAAATGGAATAAGGAAAATGCTCATGATGATTATAAAAAGACTAAGATGCCTTATATTGTTGTTATTATCGATGAGTTATCTGACTTGATGATGGTAGCAGCTAAAGAAGTTGAAGATTCAATTTTACGTATTACACAAAAAGCTCGTGCAGCTGGAATTCATTTGATTGTTGCTACTCAAAGACCTTCAACTGAAGTTATTACTGGTTTAATTAAAGCAAATATTCCATCTCGTATATCATTTGCAGTTGGATCTGGAATTGATTCTAGAACAATACTTGATCAGACTGGTGCTGAGAAGTTACTTGGTAAAGGTGATATGTTATTCTTACCAATTGGAGTTAATTCACCAACTCGTATTCAAGGTTCATTTATTACAGATGATGAGATTAAACGTTTAATTGATTTTACAGTTGAACAACAAAAAGTTCAGTATGATGAGTCATTATTAAATCTTGAGGCAATTGATCATAATGCAGTTGATAATGCAGTTATTGATGAAGTGGCTGGAGATGCTGATAGTGAAGAAGAATTGTATCAACAAGTATTAGAGTTTGTTGTTAGAACTCAGAAAGCTAGTGCTTCACTTTTACAAAGAAAGTTTAAGATAGGCTATAATAAAGCAGCTAGGATGATTGATACTTTAGAGGAAAGAGGAGTTATTGGTCCAGCTACTGGTAACTCTAAACCTAGAGAAGTACTAGTACAATTTGATGAGAGTTCTACAGGAGAAGTAACAGAGTAATCTAGTTACTTTCTTTTTTTAAGATGTATGTTATAATGAAATAGGAGGGATAGAGATGACAGCACATATAGAAAGTAGTAAAGATGATATAGCAAAGGTAGTATTAATGCCAGGTGATCCGTTAAGAGCAAAATATATAGCAGAACATTTTTTAACAGATTACAAATTAGTTAATAGTGTTAGAAATATGTTTGCCTATACTGGTTATTATAAAGAGAACAAAGTTACTGTATTTTCATCAGGTATGGGAATTCCAAGTATAGGAATTTATGCCTATGAATTGTTTAAGTTTTATGATGTAGAGAAGATTATTAGAATTGGAACATCTGGTACTATTCATAAAGATGTTAAATTACTTGATGTTATTTTAGCGACTAGTGCTTATTCTGTTAGTACTTTTCCATTATTATTTGATGGAGATATTGATAGAGAATATGAATCTAGTAGTGAGTTAAATAATTTGATTATGGAAAAGGGAAGAGAACTTGGTGTTAATATAAAATCTGGTAAGATTATTACGAGTGATGTTTTTGATCCATATGTAGATGGAGAAAAGTTTATGAGTAATTTTCCAAATGAAGATTTTTTAGCTAGTGAAATGGAAGCATTTTGTCTTTTCTATTTAGCTAAAAAATTAAATAGGCAAGCAACATCACTACTTACAGTAGTTGATTCAAAATATGATAAGAGAAGTTTAACTAGTGAAGAGAGAGAACAATCATTAAATGATATGATTAGTTTAGCTTTAGAGAGTGTTTCTAATAAAAATTAAAATACTGAATATACTAATTGATAGAGGTGAGGTATGGAATATATAAAGAAAGATTTAGGTTCTTATAAATTGCATTTAATTAAAACTGATAAATTTAAATCTATTACTGTTAAAGTTTCATTCCATAGAGTAATAAAGAAGAATGAGATTACTATTAGAAATATTTTAAGTGATATGTTTATGCAATCTAGTAAGAAATATAATAGTAAAAGAGAACTTACTATAAAAGCACAGGATTTGTATGCTGCTGGTCTTAGAACTACTAATTCTAGACTTGGTAATTATATTAATACGGATTTTTATTTGACTGTATTAAATGATAAATATACTGAAGATGGTAACTTTGCTAGTTCTTTAGAGTTTTTAAGTGAGATTATGTTTAATCCTGATGTAGAGAATGGAAAGTTTAATGAGGAAAAACTTGATATAGTAAAGAGTACTTGCCGTAGTGCTTTAAATTCTATTAAGGAAGATGCTAGTAATTATAGTTTAATACGTATGGCTGAGGCATTTGGTGAAGGAGAGCCTATTTCTTATAGAATGATGGGATATTTAGAAGACTTAGATGATATTACCGGAACGAGTCTTTATGAGTTTTATCTAGATATGATTAAGAATGATTTTGTTGATATTTTTGTTATTGGAGATATTTCAATAAAAGAGACAACAGACTTAATTAAGAAATATTTTAAATTTGATATTTTAAAGAAGTTAAAAATGCCTTTTATGGTTGAAGAGAAGAAGCCTAGAAGAAGTAAATTGGTTTTTAATGAGGAGATTGATAATACACAGTCTAAGCTTGCAATTGGTTGTAGAATAAATGGACTTAGTGAATATGAGAGAAATTATCCTTTGACACTATTTAATGTTATCTTTGGAGGATGTTCTGATTCTAAATTGTTTAAAGAAGTAAGAGAAGAAAATTCTTTATGTTATACAATTTATTCTATTACTAATAAGTTAGATAATGTTTTATTAATTAGAGCTGGTATTGATAAGGAGAATTATAAGAAGACTGTTAGCTTGATTGAAAAAAACTTAAAAGATATGTGTAATGGTAAGTTTGATGAGACTGATATTTTAATGGCAAAAGAGTATTATAATACAGCGTTAGAAGAGATTGAGGATAGTCAAAGTAAAATTATTAATAATTATTTAATGATGGAATTAATTAATACTGATGATATAGATGTAAAACGTGAGAAGATGAGTAAAGTTACAAAGAGTGAAATAGTTAAGGTTGCTAAAAAGGTAACTATTGATACGATATTCTGTTTAGAAGGAGTTAGGAATGAAGAAGATTTATTTTAAGGGATTAGATGTTAGTTGTTATAAAGAAGTTCTTGATAATGGATTAGAAGTATTTTTGATACCTTTTACAAATAAGAAGAATTATTTTATGGCTTATGCTACTAGATTTGGATCTGAGATTACTAATTTCATTCCAGCTGGAGAAGATAAGGAAATTAAAGTACCTGATGGTATTGCTCATTTTTTGGAACATAAGATGTTTGAGCAAGAAGATGGAATAGATCCGTTTACATACTTTTCTAAATCTGGTACTGGTGCTAATGCTTTTACGTCTTTTGATAGAACACAGTATATTTGTTATGGTACAAAGAATTTTAATGATAACTTGGCCTTTTTATTAAGTTTTGTTGATTCTCCTTACTATACAGATGAAAATGTAGAGAAGGAAAAGGGTATTATTGCGGAAGAGTTAAATATGTATGCTGATATGCCTGATTGGCAAATTGAGACTAAGTTGCGTGAAGCTATTTACGTAAATCATCCTAGACGTATTGATATAGGTGGAACAGTTTCAGAGATTAATAAAATTACTAAGGAAGATTTATATACTTGTTATAATAATTTTTATAGTCCTAATAATATGTTTTTGCTACTAGTTGGTAATTTTAATATAGATGAGGCTCGTGATATTATTAATGAAGAAATGAAGAGTCGTAAAAATATGGGTAAACCTGTAGTTACTGAAGTTCTTGAAGAGAAAAAGGTTAATGTTCATGAAGAAACTTTCTATGCTAATGTTAAGGTACCAAAAGTAGCGATTGGTCTAAAAGTTCCTACTGATGATCTTAGTAGTTATGATGATTTGACTTTAGATTTATATTTACAAATGTTTAGTACACTTGCTTTTGGTAGTTCTTCTTTATTTAGAGAGAGAGTTAGAAATAAAAAACTACTTAATAGTTTTAGTGCTGACTGGGAGTCAATTCCGGGATTTAAAAATTATTTAGTGATTGTATCTACAGATAATCCAGATGAGTTTATTGATGAGTTTAAGAATGAGATTAATAATATTAGTATTTCAGAAGAAGCTTTTAATAGAATGAAGAAAGTATGGATTTCTAGTGAAGTTAAATTATTTGATTATGTAGATAGTGTTGCTAGTAATGTTTCTGATGACTTGATTAGGTATGGTGATGTTATTCCTGATAAGATTGAGAGATTTAGAAAGTTAAATATAGAAGAAATGAATGATATTATTTCAAAGATTGATTTTGATAATATTTCTTATATTAAATGTTTAGGCAAAGAAGAATAGTTATTGTAATAGCTTGTAATTTATGATATGATGAATACAGATGAAGGAAACTTCATAAAATAAAAATGGAACACTTAATTTTCGTGTGTTGAGTGTTACCAATATTTGTGTAATCACCTAACAACTAGTTAGGTGACTTTTTTATACTAAAACTATTAATAGTAGAAATAGTAAAAGGTAGATGATTATTACTAAAGAAGTAATTAAAGAATCTTTCTTGTTCATAATAACGCCTCCTTTCCTAAAGAAAGGTATCACCCAACAATTAAATGTTCCAATGTTATAGTAACAAATAAAAATAAGGTATGCAAACTGTGGAAAAGTACTGTTTTTTAAATTTTAAATATAATATTTAATGATTTTATGATGAATATTAAATTTTGAATTATAGATAGTTTTTAATATGATAATTTTAGAGTTTATTTTACTTAGAAAAAATATTTTGTTACTATAGTTGTAGTTGAATTGAATAGTAGTTCATGTTATAATGAATACAGATGAAGGGAACTTCATAAAATAAAAATGGAACACTTAATTTTCGTATGTTGAGTGTTACCTTGTTTTTTTGGTGATCACCTAACAACTAGTTAGGTGATTTTCTTTTATACTAAAACTATTAATAGTAGAAATAGTAAAAGGTAGATGATTATTACTAAAGAAGTAATTAAAGAATCTTTCTTGTTCATAATAACGCCTCCTTTCCTAAAGAAAGGTATCACCCAACAATTAAATGTTCCAATGTTATAGTAACAAATAAAAATAAGGTATGCAAACTGTGGAAAAGTACTGTTTTTTAAATTTTAAATATAATATTTAATGATTTTGTGATGAATATTAAATTTTTGATTATAGATAGATTTTAATATAATAATTTTAGAGTTTATTTTACTTAGAAAAAAATATTTTGTATTTTCTTTGATTTACTAATTACTGGGTTACATGATATAATAGTTTTCGCGAGGAAGATGTATATGAAACAGGAAAATATTAGAAATTTTTGTATTATAGCACATATTGATCATGGTAAAAGTACTTTAGCAGATCGTATACTTGAGATTACGGGTGCTATACAAAAACGTGAATTAAAAGAACAGATGCTTGATTCTATGGATATAGAAAGAGAAAGAGGCATTACGATTAAATTAAATGCTGTACAACTTACTTATAAATATAATAATGAAGAGTATTACCTACATTTAATAGATACTCCAGGTCATGTTGATTTTTCTTATGAAGTAAGTCGTAGTTTAGCTGCATGTGAGGGAGCAATACTTGTAGTTGATGCGGCACAAGGAATTGAGGCGCAAACATTAGCAAACTTATATTTAGCACTTGATAATAATTTAACAATTATTCCTGTAATTAATAAGATAGATTTACCATCAGCTGATGTAGATAAAGTTATTGAAGAGTTAGAGATGATTGGTTTTTCTAAAGATGAGATAATTTTAACTAGTGCGAAGAATGGTATAGGTATTAAAGAATTAGTAGAAGTAGTTATTGAAAAAGTTCCTGCTCCTAAGGGAGATATAAATAATAAATTACAAGGATTGATATTTGATAGTTTATTTGATGCTTATAAGGGAGTAGTTGTTTCTGTTAGAATAGTTAATGGCAGATTAAAAGTAGGTGATACTATTAAGATGATGGAAACTGGTGCTACATATGAAGTTACATCAATTCATATTAATACTCCAAAAGAAGTAAAAAAGAATGAATTGGTTGCTGGAGAAGTTGGGTTTATTTGTGCTAGTATTAAGACAATTAGTGATATTAGAGTAGGAGATACTATTACTTTAGCTAAAGATCCAGCTGAAGAAAAATTACCGGGATATAAACCAATGAAATCAATGGTGTTCTGTGGAGTTTATCCTATTGATACTTCTAAATTTGAAGATTTAAGAGAAGCTTTGGAAAAGTTAAAATTAAATGATGCATCTCTTGTATTTGAACCTGAGACTTCATCTGCTTTAGGATTTGGTTTTAGATGTGGTTTTTTAGGATTACTACATTTAGAAATAGTAAAAGAGAGAGTTACTAGAGAGTTTAATATAGATTTAATTACGACTGCTCCTTCTGTTGTATATGAAGCTGTTTTAAATAACGGGGAGAAAATACTAGTGGATGCTCCTAATAAATTACCAGATAAAGGTAAAATTAAAGAAGTACTTGAACCATTCATTAAGACTAGTATATTTACACCAAAAGAATATATTGGGGCTATTATGAAATTATGTCAGGAAAAACGTGGAGTTTATTTAAGTATGGAGTATATTGATACGAGTAGAGTTAATATACATTATGAATTGCCTTTATCAGAGATTGTGTATGACTTTTTTGATAAGTTAAAATCTTATACTAAGGGTTATGCTTCATTTGATTATGAAATGGTTGGATATAAGCCAAGTGATTTGGTAAAGATGGATATTTTATTAAACGGCGAAGCAGTTGATGCTTTAAGTGTAATTGTTCATAAAGATTTCGCTTATCAACGTGGTAGATGTGTAGTTGAGAAATTGAAAGAGTCTATTCCTAGACAATTATTTGAAGTACCAATTCAGGCGGCAATAGGTAATCATGTTATTGCGAGAAGTACTGTTAAAGCACTTAGAAAAGATGTTTTAGCTAAATGTTATGGTGGAGATGTTACACGTAAGAAGAAACTTCTAGAAAAACAAAAAGAAGGTAAAAAGAGAATGAAACAAATAGGTAGTGTTGAATTACCACAAGAAGCATTTATGAGTGTTTTAAGTATGGATGAGGAGTGATAATATGTTAGGTGATGAAAAGACTAGAAATAAACTATTATTAGCAGTAGAAGTATGTAGATTGTATTGTATGACTGGAGCTTCTACTACAAATATTTCTGAGGTTACAGATATATCAAAAGCATCAGTAAAAAGATATTTGACATGTATTAGAGATAGAAAAGAAGAAATATTGAAATTATGTCCTGAATATAAGGAAGAAGAACTTGATGCTTTAGAAGAAAAAGTTGAGTTTTTAAGAGAAGAGAATATTAGAAGTAATAAATGGGCTAAATCAGAAGTTTCTTTTATAAATTTTCCAGGACAACTTGAAACTATTGCAAAATTAAAAAAACAAGCAGATTCTTTTGTTTCAGATGCAGAAAAGGTAAAAATTAAAGATTTGAGAATTAATGCAGAGGCATCATATAGAGTAATTAGTAATGAAACTGGAGTTTCACTTTCACAAGTATATAGGATTGCTGAAGGTAAAGATCAGAAAAAAGGTAGTTCTCCTAAAGGAAGAAAATAGTGAAATCTGTATATATACATATACCATTTTGTGAGAAGATTTGTTCTTATTGTGACTTTTGTAAAGTTTTATATAATAGGCAATTAGTAGATAAATATTTAGATAGTTTAGAAGAAGAAATTAAAAGTAATTATTTAGGAGAAGTAATTAATACAATATATATAGGAGGAGGTACTCCTAGTAGTTTAAGTGTTTTACAATTAGAAAGACTATTTAAAATAGTTAGTATTTTTAAGAAACGTGAAGATATAGAATTTACAATAGAAGCTAATTTTGAAAGTATGAGTAAAGAAAAGATTGATTTATTTAAAAGATATGGAGTAAATAGAATTAGTTTTGGACTTGAAAGTACTAATAAAAAACATTTAGAGTTTTTAAATAGAGATTTTGATAGATGTCATGTTATTGATATTGTTAAGTATAGTAAAAGTGTGGGACTTGATAATATAAATATAGATTTGATTTATGCACTAGAGAATCAGACTATCGAAGAGTTAAAAGAAGACTTGAACTTTATTATTAGTTTAGATATTAAACATATTTCTACTTATTCATTAATAATAGAGAAGAATACTTTACTTAGTGTGTTAGGTACTAAGAATATTTCAGAGGATATGGATTTTAAAATGTATAAATTTATTTGTGAGTATTTGAGTAATAATAATTTTAAACATTATGAGATTAGTAATTTTTGTAAAGATGGGTATCATTCTAGGCATAATACAGTTTATTGGAAGAATTTAGAGTATTATGGATTTGGACTTGGAGCTAGTTCTTATATTCAAAATAAGAGAAGTACTAATACAAGATCATTTAATAAGTATTTTTCTAAAGATTATGTTTCTAGTGTTGAAGAAGTTAGTACTGAAGATTTAATGGAATATGAAGTTATGTTAGGATTAAGACTAAGTGAGGGAATAGATAAGAATAAGTTTAGAAATAGATTTGGTAAAAGAATTGATGAGTGTTATAATTATAATGAACTTATAGATAATGGCTTTATTATTGATGATGGTGATAATTTATTTATTCCTGAGGATAAGTTTTATGTAAGTAATGAGATTATTGTTAAGTTTATTGAAGGAGAGAAGTATGAGTAAGAGAGAACATTTTAAAAAAGAGTTAGAATATATTAAGAGTGAAAAAGTAAAAAATGCTTGTGTAGAAATGATCGAATTATTACCAGATTATTTCTTTGAAATACCAGCATCTTCTACTGGTAAATATCATCCAGAGTATGCTTTAGGTAAAGGTGGACTTTTACGTCATACTAAAGCTGCTGTTAGAATCGCCTATGAATTATTAGGAGATGAGTGTATTGGTAATAAATATAGTTCTGATGAGAAAGATTTAATGATTATGGCATTAATTTTACATGATGGATTAAAGTCTGGATATGATTATGAAAAATATACGAGATTTGATCACCCTATATTAATGGCTGATTATATTATGGATAATGAGGAAAGGCTAGGATTGGAAGTAGAAGAGATTGAGTTTTTATGTGATGTAATTAAGACACATATGGGTCCATGGACAAAGGACTATAATGGAGTAGAAGTATTAGAAAGACCAAAGACAAAGTATCAAAACTTTGTGCATATGTGTGATTTTTTGGCAAGTAGAAAGTGTATATTAGTACCATTTAATGATAATGATGAAATTAGTGTATAATTTCGTCATTTTTTTTGATTAGTGTTGTCTAAAAAAATTTTTTTTGATAGACTAAAGGAGAAGGTGAAATTAAAATGGGTGAGAAAGAGAATTATACAAAAGAAATAATTACTTCAATTTTAGGGGTTTTAATATTATTAGTTTTAATATTTGGAACTAGCTATGCCGTGAGTGTAAAAGAAAGTGATGTAAAAATAAATACACTTACGATGGGGTATTTATCTTTTAATTTCACTGAAGGTAATAGTAATACAATAGATGTAGTTAATGCTTTAGGTATTAGTGATAATGAAGGAATTAATTCTAGTAATTATTATGAATTTAGTGTATCTAATGATTATGATAAAAGTATTAATTATGAAATATTATTAGAACCAATTATAAATGAGTTAGATGGTAAATATATAAAATTTTATTTGACAGATGATGATAATAAAGTAATTAAGAATTTTGAAAATAGACCATTAACTTTAAATGAACTTAATGATTCAGAAATAGATAGTAATAAAGTATTATATAAAGATGAGCTAAAAGCTAAAACTAGTAAAAAGTTTAGACTTAGAGTTTGGTTAAGCAATGAATATGAGTCAAATAATAATGTATCCTTTTCGTTTAAAGCAGATGTAAAAGGAACTGTAAAATAACGAGGTGAAATTTATGGAAGGTAAAATTATTGTCATAGAGGGAACTGATTGTTCTGGAAAAGAAACACAATCAAAATTATTAGTAAAAAGATTAACTGAAATGGGGAAGAAGTGTGCTTGTTTTAGTTTTCCAATGTATGATACTCCAACTGGTAGGATAGTAGGAGGGGCATATCTAGGTAAGCCTGAAATATGTGCAGGATATTTTGAAGAGGGTGCTCCTAATGTAGATCCAAAAGTATCATGTTTGTACTATGCCGCTGATAGAAAGTATAATATAGATAAGACATTAAAATTATTAGATGAAGGATATTATGTTTTCTTAGATAGATATACGACTTCTAGCTTAGCACATCAAGGTAGTAAGATTAAAGATAAAGACGAGAGATTTAATATGTATCAATGGATTGATAAGTTAGAATATTGGTTACTACAATTACCTAAACCAGATAAGACAATATTTTTACATGTTCCATATGAAATTTCATGTGAGTTAAAGAAAAACAGAGAAAATTTAGATGAAAATGAAAAGTCTCCAGAGCATTTACAAGGAGCTGAAAGAGCATATTTAGAGTTAGTTGAACTTTATAATTGGGATAAGATAGAGTGTGTAAAAGATGGAGTACTTAGAAGTATTGAAGATATAAATGATGAATTATTAAATATAATAGAAGAAATGTAACTACTAGTAATAGTAGTTTTTTCTTTTCTTATTTTTAATAAAAATAATTTTATCTACTTTTATTATATTAATTGTTGTGTTATAATTTTTTTATCATAGATAAGATGTAGTGATATGTTCTTTATTTGCAAAGGAATAGCTAGTATTTTATTGGAGGGAGATTTATGGTAAAAAATAAAAAGATAGTTTTACTTGTTGTACTAGTTTTAGGGGTGTTACTTGTTGGAGTTGGTGTATTCTTAGGATTTGGAAGAAAGAGTAGTAATAATACTTCAAAAGAATTTGAACTTTCTGGAAAGTATTTAGTTAGAATTAAAAATAATTTAATTTTAGGTGATGGTAAGAAATATGCTTATTATGATTTAAACGGTAAAAAGGTACTTGATTTGGAAAGCGAAAATGAATTTTATGATTCTAGGGTTTTAGAGTTGATGGATGCTAAAGATGGGTTATTTGTTTCAACTAAAGATGGACTAACTTATGGAGTTGTTGATTCTTCAAAAAATGAAGTATTGGCAAATAAGTATTATTCAGTTGTTATTGTTTCAAAGAATTGTTTTATCGTTCAAAATGAAGAAAATAGTTATAGTGTAGTTAATGCTAATGGTGAGAATTTACTTGGTGTTAATTATGATTATTATTTTAGTTATGATGGAGCAGGGGTTGCTCTTATGCTTGGAGATAAATGGAATTTAATTGATCAGAATGGTAATTTAATATCTAAGGGTGATTATGCATATATTGCTGATTATAGTTCTGAAAATAGTAAATCAACAGTTTTAGTTGGACAAGGTGGAAATGATACTAATGATATATTTATATTTAAGAATGGAGCATTAAATGTTATTGAAAAAGTAGGTAGTTCAGTATTTGTAAATGAAAACTATGTTTATTATGCTGTTAGTGATGGTTCTTTTTCTTCATATAGTTTAGTAGATGGAAAAGTTGCTAAAAATGCAGAAGTTGATTTTTCAGAGAATGGTATGATAGCTACTATTTCTGAGAGTGGATTATTAGGGTTTAAAAGTACTGATGGAAAGACAGTTATTAAAGAACAATATCAAGTAGAAGGAACATCTAACTTTACTAAGTATGGTCTTGCGGTAGTTAGTCTTAATAATTTAAAAGGTGTTATTGATAAGACTGGTAAAGAGATAATTCCATGTAAATATAAATCTATTTATATATTTAGTGATAAAGTTTTTGCTATTAGTGAAGATAATAATCAAACATATTATTTAATCGATAATAATGATAAGAAAATATATGATAGTGTTTCATATGATGGTGTTTCTGATTTTGTAGTTGCTTATAGTGGTGATAAGTGTGGTATTGTTGATAGAAATGGAAAGACTGTTACACAGTTAAATAATAGTAATTGTCAAGTATACTATGATATGTACTATGTAAAGAGTAGCGATAATAATTGGATAGTTGGACGTAAAAAATATAATTGTACAGATTAAAGATATGTTAGAGGAAGCGTGATTTTACGTTTCTTTTATTTTCTTGTAAAAAGATTTTTTTGTTAGGTGTACAATGGTTCTTTTGTTTGATTTTTTTGTGTTTTCTATTGTAGAATTTTTTTAGGTTGTGGTATAATTTATATATGATAATAATAAGGAGTTTATGGTTATGTTTAGAAGGAATAATAAAGGATTCTCTTTAGTTGAGTTATTGGCTGCTATTGTTATTATGGGGATACTTACAGGAATTGGTGTTGTAAGTGTTACATATTTAATCAATAAGACAGAAAAAGAATATTATAAAGCACAAGAATCCGAGATAATTATGGCTGCTAAGAGTTATACACAGGACAATAGAGGTTTCTTACCGAAAAGAGTAGGTCAAAAAAATCAAATTTATTTGAAGACTTTACAAAGTAAGAAATATATTGGAGAGGTTTTGGATAGAAATAAGAAAAAATGCGATCCGGATAGGTCTTATGTTCAAGTATATAGATATAGTAAAAATAATTATAGTTATGTTGTTAATTTAGTTTGTGATAGTTATACTTCAGAAGATAATAGTCCTACTAATTTAGTTGGTCCTAATATTACTTTTAATTTTGAAGGAATAGGGTCTAATGACAATTATGATTTAGCTAAAGTTATTGTTACTATTGAAGATGAAGATAAGATATCAGGATATAGATATATAATTAGTAAGAGTGGTAATGAGGTAAAGAACTCAGGAGACGTTGATGGTAAATTAGAAAAGAAAATTACTTTTACGATACCATTAAAAGAGTTTGTACCAGGTACTATTGAGGTAAAAGTAGTAGCAACTGATTTTTATGGAAATGAAAGTACTAAGAAGGAAACTAAAACAATTAAAAATTCAAAAGCTCCTACTTGTATAGTTTTGGAATTTAATCAACAATGGACTAATCAACCTCCAGTAGAAGTACAAGTTAAATGTACTGATTATACAGGATTAGGTTGTAAAAGGGATGTATATACACAGTTATTTTACGATGAAGCAAAGGTAAGTATAATTGAAGTAGAGGATAATGCTGGTAATAAAGGAGAATGTAATGTAGATACTTATATTGATCTTAGTCCTCCTAGTACTCCAGTAATTAAAAATACGTATGAGAATAAATGGATTAATAAGAGTTATACAGTACAGGTTACTTCAGTTGATGATACTTCAGGAATAGCATATTTTGAATATAGATATCCTGATTCTAATGGTAAAGATGGCAATGGTAATCCAGAAAATGAATGGCATAGATATGAAAATTCTTCTAAGGATCCTGGCAATAATACACCATTTGTAACAACCGCTTTTTCTAAAGAAAGAGGAGAGTATGTTGAAATAAGAGCTTGTGATTTGGCAGGAAACTGTTCAGAACCTGGACGTAGTATGATAAAGATAGATAAGACTGCACCTACTTGTACAGTTACTAAGAATATAGCAAGTCCAAATGGAGATAATAGTTGGTACAAGACTAATGTTACTTTAACTATTAATACGACTGATCCAAAAGGATCTAGTGATAGAGCTGTTAACAGTCCTTTAAGTTATGATGTTAAAAATAGTAATTCTGCATCTTATGGTGGTAATACTTCAGGCACTCAATCTGATACTGCTGGTATAACTTGGTATGGATTTGTAAAAGATGAAGCTGGTAATAAAGGAACCTGTAATTCAGGTAGTTTTAAGGTTGATACTTCTAAACCAACTTGTTCTCTTTCTACTTCCGGAACTGAAGGTGTAGAAAAATGGTTTAGAAGTAATGTTACTGTAAAATTAGCAAGAAAAAGTGATAGTTTATCAGGCGTTGCTTCTTATGATGTATCATCATCTAGTTCAGCATCATATTCTAATAAAACTTCTGGTACGGCCAGTTCTGAAGGTAGTAGTATAAAATGGTATGGTTATGTAAAAGATAAAGCGGGTAATGTTAATTCTTGTTCTACTACATTTGGAATAGATAAAACTAAACCTAGTATTTCAACAGATAGTGTTGGTACTGGTACTACATGGTGTTCTGGAAAAGCTATATCTGTAAGTTGTTCTGATTCTTTATCAGGGATGAGAAGTGGAGGAGCTGTTATTGAAGATATGGGTACAACAACTACTGGAACATCTTCTGCATCTGATTCTTTAGGTACTCCAAGATCTGGTAATACTACAACATATTCATGTACTGATAAAGCAGGTAATACTTCTACTGTTACTAAGTCATTTACAGTTGTACGTAAATCATGCACATCATATAATTCATGTAGGCATAGTAGTTTTGGATGTGAAAGTTATTCTTCAAGATATGATCAATGCAAGATGACTTCAAAGAGTTGTACTATGTCGGCCACAGGTACTAATATATGTCTTAAAGTTGGTGGTTCAAGAAAAAAATGTGAGGCTATTTCAGGCTGTGTTTATAAACAAATGACTTGTGCTGGTGCACATTGGGTATATAGTTGTCCTTCTGGTTGGACTTTAAGTGGAAAGTTCTGTGTTAAGAATGTTTCTAGTAGTGGAAGTTGTTCTCCAGGAAATGCTTCAAATTATACTTATGGTTGGGTATCTGGTTTTGCAGGAAATGGACTTCCAACTTGTAATTCTGGTGGATCTAGACCTTCTTGTTCTTCTGGTTTAAATGGTTTAACTTATACAACTAGCTGTACTTGTCAGTCATATAAATATGGAACTGGTTCGGTTTGTGGATGTGCAAAATACAATTGTACTGATTAAGATAATAAAATAAAAGAAACGAAAAAAATCGTTTCTTTTTCTTTGAATTAAAAAAGAGAAACTATTGAGTTTCTCCTAATTTTGGTAATTGTACAGTTGCAACTGGTTTTACTTGTTGATGAGTAACTTGTTGTACTTGTTTTATTGGAATTTGTCCAATAGGCTGTGTTTGTTTAATACTTGGTGTTACCTGTCCAACGGGTTGTACTGTTTTTTGATTATTTACTAAACTTGGTGTTTGATTTACTATTTGTCCAACCGGTTTAATATTTTGTATTACTGGTTTTGCTTGTTGTACTGGTTTAACAATTGGATTTTGTTGAACTTGTTGTATTTGTTGAAACGGTTTGGTATTTTCATTTATTGGTTGTACAGGTTTAATATTTTGTATTACTGGTTTTGCTTGTTGTGATATAGCTTGATTAGTAGGTTGTACTATTTTTTGATTATTTACTAAACCTGGTGTTTGACTTGTTGATTGTACTAATGTTGGTTTAGTGTTTTTAGTTACTGGTTGAACTTGTTGGATTTGTTTAGCATTTTGCATTACTGGTTGCTTTGAATCAGTTATTAAACTTTGAGGTTGTAGAATTGGTTTATTTATTGTAATAGGTTCTAATACTTTATTATTTGGAATAGTACTTTGTTTTTGTTGTATATTAGGTATTATTTGTTGTTGTGGTGTTACTGGTTTTACTTGATTTGGAATAATTACAGGCATCTCTTTTGTAATTGGTGCTGTTTGTTTAGCAATTGTTTCTGGTTTTACAATAGGGATAGTAGGATTCTTATCAATATTTACTGTTTGTTGTTTTGGTACAGGTGGTGTTATTACTTGAGTAGTAGAAGATTTTACTTCTTGTCCTTTTATTTCTTCAACCTTTGGTTTTTCTGGAACGATATTAGGAATTGGTTCTTTAATAGTAGGTGGGGTAATAATTACTTCTTTTTCTTTTTCTTTAACTTCTTCCTTCTTTTCTACTTTTACCTCTTCAACTTTTGGCTTGTTTTCTGGAACTGTTTCCTTTTCCTCTTCTTTTTCTTTCTCTTTATTTTCTTCAGTTTTTGGAATTGCACTATCTAATATATTTTCATCGTCAATAGATTTTGTTAGTGAACTTCCAGTTGAATCATCATCTGGATCACTTTCTATTTCAATAACTCTGTATACTTCTTCGAAGCTTGTTAGTCCAGCGATACATTTACCTAGAGCGTCTTGTAACATAGTAATTGTTTTATTTGTATATACCATGTCACTTAATTGTTCTTTTGATAGTTTTGTATCATTTAGAGCATTTCTTATTTCTTCATCTAATTCTAGTACTTCTTGAATTGCGATACGTCCTTTATAACCTTTACGACAAGCTTTACAACCTTCTGGGTTAGCATCATATATTTTTTCAACGTCTTTATTCATAAATTTTTTAAATACTTTTTTCTCGTATTTTGTTGTTTCTCTTTCAACTCGACATTTCATACATAATTGTTTAGCAAGTCTTTGAGAAATGATACCAGTTAGGGCAGTTGATAATAAGTAACGTTCAACATCCATATCAAGTAAACGTTCAATAGTTGATAGTGAGTTATTGGTATGGATTGTTGATAAAACTAAGTGTCCAGTAATTGAAGCACGTACGGCAATTTGTGCTGTTTCAGAGTCACGAATTTCTCCGATTAGAATAACGTTCGGGTCTTGACGTAAGATAGAACGAAGAGCAGCAGCGAAAGTCATACCAATTTCAGCATTAACTTGAACTTGGTTCATACCTTCAATGTTCATTTCAATTGGGTCTTCAACAGTAATAATGTTTATTTCAGGCTTATTTAGTCCTTGCAATATAGAGTAAACTGTTGTAGATTTACCAGAACCGGTTGCTCCAGTTACCAAGATAATTCCATTAGGAACACCCATCATTCTTTTTAATTTTACTAAGTTAGCTGGATTAAAACCTAGACTATCAATACCTTGTAAACTTCTGGTATAGTCTAAGATACGAATAACTATTTTTTCACCCTCATTTAAAGGAAGACAAGATACACGCATATCTAAGTATTTTCCACCAAATTCACCTTTAATAGCACCATCTTGTGGTAGTCTTGATTCAGTTATGTTCATGTTAGCTAAAATCTTTAAACGAGTAGTTAAGTTTCTTTCAAAAGCTTTTGGAATATGTGTATAATCCTGTAAATCACCGTCGATACGAAATCTAACCATCATACCATCTTCTCTAGGGTCGAAATGGATATCTGATGTATTATTTTTTGATGCAGTTATAATAATATAATCGGCAATTTGAGTAATAGGAGTACGTTCAAAATCAAACGCAACCATATTAGTTTCTGCTTTTTTAGCAGCCTTTTTTGTTTGCTCTTCTACCATTATTTCAACCCCTCTTTTTGTTTACTTTTGTATGGTATTTTACTATATTTTATTATATAATAGATTTAGAAGAATAGCAAGGAGAGAAGTGATAAATTGTTAAAATTAAATAATAAGGGTTTTGTTCTGGTTGAAACTTTAATAAGCGCTGTATTTATTATGTCTTTGTTTTCAATTATTTATGTGAATTTTTATCCAATAATGGCAGAGTATGAAAAGAGAGAGGCTTATGATGATGTTGACAGTAAATATGCTACTTATTGGATAAAGAAAGTTATTCAGAGTGGGAGTGTTTCATTTGATGGGACTATTAGTACGGACATAGCCAATAATAAATATCATAAGTTTCAATGTGCAGATATTGATCCTACCGATGTTACAGCTTTAAATTACTGTAATGAGTTATTTAGTGAGTTTGAAGTTGCTAAAGATGATGCAGGTAAACTTAATATATATATAACTAGTTATAAAATAGGAAATAGAAATGATATGAATGATAAAAATAATTTTAAGGGAGTGGTTGAAGAGAATACTGGAGGGGATTTTACTTCTGGATTTCAAGATTATGTAAGCTATTTACCGACATACTCAAAAGTTTCATCTTTAAATGGTGCATGTTATAGAGTATTAGTTGAATTTCATCATACAAAGAATGATAACGATTATTGGACTTATTCAACATTAGAATTAATAAAAGGAAATGAGAGGTGTTGGTAGTGAAAAAACTTAATAATAAGGGCCTTACAACTATTGAACTTTTAATTTCATTTGTTTTACTTGCTATATTAGTGGCTTCTTTATATGGAACAGTTGAAACTTATAAAAATAGACAAAGTATAGAAGAATTTAAAGATGAGATTTATACTTATAAGAATCTTTTAACAAAAGAAGTTCAAAGTGATTTAATAAAGAAGGGTTTAATTGATGTAAAAATAGAAAATACACCTTTAGATGCTAGTAATTCTAGTAATATTATTCCAGAAAAATATAAGGCAATATTTTATTTTAAGGATGGTAGTCATACTGTTTTAGAAACTACTAGAATAGTTGCTGATGATTATGGTGCTTCTGCTGCTACTGCTACTACTTGTCCATCTGGTCGTAATGATAAATTTGTAGTTAGTTATGGAACAGATGGTAATATGTATGATTATCCACTACCTAGTGTTGGTTATGGTACAAATGACGAAGGATGTAGAATAGAGGATTTAAGAATATCTTCTATAAATATGAGTGCTACTAATAAAGTTTTAAAAATACATATTATTTTTTATCACCCAGACTTTGGAAATAAATATGGAATTAATATAGTAACACCAATTAACTTTAATAGATAAAATACGATAATAAGAAAAGAATTGTTGCGAATAGTATTTGAAGGAGTCTTCCAAGAATAAAATATTTATATTTAAGAGAAGTATTAGTAATAATACTTTTTATTTGGATATGAATAGATAAACTACCAAAAGAGAAGAAAATTATAATTAGAAGAGATTTTAATAATTTATTTGATAATAGAGAAATAGAGAATAGACCTTTAGTTAGATCAAAGATACCATTTAATAGGACATGAGATAAGACATTTAAAGTTAAATATTTATTTATGATTACTGTTATTAAATAGAAAAATACTGAAGTACCATAGATTATTAAGATTACTTTTAGAGAGTCTATGATTGCTTTAGATAAGGACTCTGAAAAATCTTTTGATGGGGAGTCATTTATAGTAATGACTTCTTTTTTTGGTGGTTTAAATATTAAAGCAATTATTAAGTTACTTAGAATTAGACAGATTAGTATTTTTAGAGCAAGAGTTTTATTAAGAAGAATTGTTACAGTGTTTAGAACAAACATAGGATTTGGAAAATGGGTAAATGCTAAAAGATAATTAGCAGTTTTGGTTGATATTAAATCTTTTTCTAGTAAGTCTTTTGTATATTTAGAGCCTGATGGGATACCAGATAAAATACTCATTATAGTTACATAGAAGATACTACCATTTAGTTTTAACTTATTATTTATTAACTCTATTAAGCCTTGATCTATTAAGATGGTTGATAACATAAAGAAAACAAAGTTTGTAGGAAAAAGTTTTGTTATGAAGAGGTTGGTGTAGTCTAAAATACTTTTAATTACAAGAGTGGAATTAATAGTATAGAGAATTAACAGTGTTAATAGAAATGTAATAATAATAATTCTTTGATAAGTTTTTTTCATATTTCTCCATTTCTTTGTTATAATTAAACAAGGTGATATGATGATTAAAAAGTTTTTTAATGATATAGTAGAATTTATTAAGGAAGAATATAAGTTTATTATATTTTTGCTACTTAGTGTTATTTTATTCTTATTCCCAGTTAATTATTATATTATTGTAGGTGGAGATATTAGCAATATTGATGATAGAGTTATAATTAGTGATTCTTATAATAGTAAGGGAAGTTTCAATATATCTTATGTTTCAGAGTTAAAAGGTAGACTTGGCCCTTATTTACTTAGTTATATTATTCCTGGATGGGAAAGTGAGAGTGCTAATGATTATAAATATGTTGATGAGGAGACTATTCAAGATATTGAGTTTAGAAATAGACTTGATTTAGTTAGTACTAATGGTAACGCTATTAAATGGGCTTATGAGTTAGCTAGTAAGGAGTATAAGATTGTAGATACTAAGGTTTATGTTATATCTGTTAGTGATGATATGCCTAGTAATTTAAAAATAGGAGATAGGATTGTTAAGTTTGATGATAAGGAAATAGAAAATGTTAATAGTATTAGAGAGTATTTAGGAAGTGTTTCTAAGGATGAGGTTACTATTACAGTTATTAGAAATAATAAGGAAGTTAATATAACTGCTAAAGTTTATTCTGAAAATGGTAAGAAATTAATTGGTGTTTATTTACAAGAAGTTAGTGAGTATGAAACTGATCCAGACGTGGAGATTAAGTTTAAGAGTAGAGAGTCTGGTCCATCAGCGGGTTTAATTACAACTTTATCTATATATGATAAATTAACAGAAGAGGATTTAACTAAAGGATTAAAGATTGCTGGTACTGGTACAATTGAAGCAGATGGGTCAATTGGTAAAATTGGTGGAGTTAAATATAAGTTAGCAGGAGCAGTTAAAAATAAGGCCGATGTGTTTTTAGTACCTAGTGGAGATAATTATGAAGAGTGTGTTAAATTAAAAAGAGATAATAAATATAAAATTAAGATAATAGGAGTTTCAACAATAGAAGAAGCTATAGAAAAATTAGAAAATTTGGAGGTTTGATTTGAATGAAAATAGGAATAGATATAGATAATACTATTTGTTCAACAGATGAGGTAATTGATATAAAGATAAAAGAATATATAAAAGAACATGGAATGAGTCATGAAGAGTTCTTTGGTGATAGTAGTAATATGGATAAATTTTATAAAGAGAAAATATTAGAAGTAATTGCTGAAGATCCGGTAAAGGATGATTTCTTGAGAGTGTTAAATAAACTTAAAGTAAATAATGAAATAATAATAGTAACAGCACGTAATGAAAAGCTTGTAAAGATTTATCAAAGTATGAGACAAGCTACTAAAGATTGGTTAGCTAAAAATAATATTTATTATGATAAGTATTTTGATGATGCTTATATAGAAGGAAAAGTTAAGGTTTGTAAGGATGAGGCAATTGATATTATTATTGATGATGATATTAATAATTATATAGCTTTTAAAGAAAATGGAATTAAAACATTGCTTTTTGATGATAGAGGTAAATATTTAGATGTGGTTGATCGAGTTGGATCTTGGAAGGAAGTAGAAGATATTTTATTTAATAATTAAAATATTAGGAGTTTTGGTATGAAGGAAGATTTAATATTACTTTTAAAAAGTTATAGAAGTAAACTTAAAGATATTGATGATAATTCGTTTAGAATATGGGCTGAATCTTTGGGAAACAAGTTTGTTCCAGAAATAAGATATAATGGGGTTTCTAAAAGTGATTGGCTAAGAAAAGCTGAAAAAAGTATTTTGTTGGTAAAGAGAGATAAATATAAATATGAAAAGTTTGTATCTGAAATAATTACTGATAATTTTAAAGATGGGGAATGTAATAAGAATTCTATAGGTTTTATAAATAAGTTTTTTCCTAATCTTTTAGATGACATAATTCTTAGTCTTTGTAATACTAATGATTTAGAAAAAGTTATCGATATAGTTGATTGTATGAGGTTATATCCAGAAGAAAGAAAAAGTGAAATATTTCAAATCATTAAAGATAGTTTATCAAAAAGAGCTTTAGAAACTGATTCTAGTGGTAAGTGGAAGTATTTTGACTTTTCAATACGAGATAGAGATAATCTTTCTTTGATGGAGCCAGAAGATATTTCAAAAGATGAATTGAAAAGTCAATTAAAAGATTTTTCTGAAGGATCGGTAGCGTTAGAAATGTGTTTAAGAGTATTATGGAAAAGGAATGTTCCTACTAAAGCTTGTTGTAAGGGTGCACACTTATCATATACTTATGATGGAGATGTAAGTCTAGCTGTTGATCCATATATAGCATTTATGCCTGGATGTGAGTGGCAAAAATATTTACCAAAAGAGATATTAGAGGATGAAGATGTTTTTCTTGATGAAGATGCTATACATTATTTTGGTAATAATATAGATGAATTTTTTTATACTTTAGCTTTTTCTGTTATTGTGGGAGAAAAAGATAATTCTAAGGAGGTTTCTTCTAAATTTGCTAGACAGCCTGAGAGTGTTGATTTTCTTTTATATCAGTCTTATGTATATTCCTTGAATAAAGTTGGTTTTGATAGTAAACAGTGTGAGACTTTAGCTAAAGAAGAATTGAACCTTTTAAATGCTACTCATTTATCAAGAGAAGAACTAAGAAACGTAGCGTTATTACATCAGGATACTTTAAAAAGATATGTGGAGGAAAATAATCAGAAGTTGATTAGTAGTAAGCACGAAACTCAAGAAAGTAATAATAAAAAATAGAACTGAGACTTGTCAGCAGAGATAAGTCTTATTTTTTTCACATAATTTCACATAAAGTTCCAATAATTCGACAACAATTAAGTGTTACTATAGAGGTGTAGAAAGGAGGAATTAGTATAAGATTAGATAATTAGAAAAATACAAATTAATGTTAAACTACTTTACTTTATATATATAAGGAGGGTTGCTTATTAGATTATAGAATAATTTAGAAAATAGTGTTATACTATTGGTGGTGATATGATATGTATACTGTTTGTTTGGTAGAAGATGAAGTCGATTTAGCAAACTTAATTAAGACTTATTTAGAAAAAGCCGGGTATAATGTAGTTAGCTTTACTAAAGGAAGTGATGCAATTAACTATATTGGAAATAAAGTACATATTTGGATTTTAGATATTATGCTTGGCGATGATATTAATGGATACGATATAATTAAAGCTATTAGAGAAAAAGATGAAGAAGTTCCAGTTATATTTACATCAGCAAGAGATCAAGACTTAGATAAAATACTTGGACTTGAACTTGGTAGCGATGATTATATTACTAAACCTTATTCCAGTAAAGAATTAGTTCTTAGAGTTAATAAAATTATTAAAAGGGTTTATAAAGATGAAAGTACAACATTGATAACTTATGAAGATTACAGCGTAGATTTAACGAAGAGAATGGTTTTTGAAGAAGGAAAAGAAGTAAAATTAACAACATTAGAGTTTGACTTATTAGTACTATTTTTAAAGAATAGAGATAAGTCGTTTACAAGAGATGAAATATTAGATGCTATATGGGGTAGTGATTACTTTGGTTCTGATCGAGTTGTAGATGATTTGGTTAGAAGACTTAGAAAGAAACTTCCAAAGCTTAATTTGAATTCAATCTATAGGTATGGGTACAGACTATCATGAAGCGTATTAACAAGCTTAGTAAACAATTAGTTTGGCTTGTAGGTTTTATATTCGTATTACTTTTTATATTATTAGGTTTAGTATTACCAAAGATGTTGATTCCAGTTGCTGAAAATAATATATATAATTATTTAAGAGAACCATTACAATTAGTTAATGCCAATGTTGACTATAAATTACTTGATACAGAGATTGCTTACATTTATGTTGTAGGTGATAGTGTTTTAACAACAGAGAACTTGAGTGGTGAACTTGGTATTGATAATGTTACAGCTTTGTTAGAAAAAATAAATAATGATTATGGTAAGATTCAGTATAAACATAAGTTTTATTACTATTATGCTATCGAAAATGAAAAAGTTAAAAAGATCGCTATTACAAACGACAGTTATATAAATAAGACAAAGACAGATATATTGGGGGCAATATTTCCAATAGTATTAGGTACATGTTTACTTATTGGTCTTATTCTAATTGCTTGGTCAACAATTATAGTTAAAAAGATTGAGAAGTTGAAGAATAAGATTGATAATATAGATAATCCCGATTATAATCATAAAATAGATTTTGAAGTAGATGATGAGATTAAGTCACTTGCTTTAGCAATAGAAGATATGCGAATTTCTTTAATAAATCAAGAAGAATATCGTAATCAGATGTATCAAAATATATCACATGATTTTAAGACACCTCTCACCGTTATAAAATCATATATAGAAGCTGTTGATGATAAAGTTGAAGATGAAGCTACAGCACTTAACGTTATTAGAGAACAGACTTCTAAATTAGAACAAAAAGTACACTCACTTCTTTACTTAAACAAACTCGATTATCTTAAAAATTCTAAAAACGTAAAGTTAGTACCAGTTGATATGGAAAATATTATTAAGACGGAAGTAGAAAAGTTTAAGTTCCATAGAAAAGAATTGAATTTTATAGTTGAATATGATAAAAAGAGTCAATTCGTTGGAACTGTTGAAAACTGGGAAACAATACTTGATAATTTACTTAGTAATTTTATAAGATATGCTACTACAACTATAAAAATTACAGCTAAGCAAAATAAATTAATTTTATACAATGATGGAGATAATATTAATAGTGATTTCCTTGATGGAATATTTACTCCGTTCCGAAAGGGAATTAAAGGCGAATTTGGGCTTGGCTTATCTATTGTTAAAAAGACTCTTAATCTTATGAACTATGATATTGTTATAGTTAATGAAAAAGTCGGGGTATCGTTTATAATTACAAAGGGGACTCATAAATAGAGTCTTTTTTTGTTTGTATTAAAGACAAATTTAGGGTTTTGGGTTATAATAATGTTGGTGATATTATGAAAATAAAAGATTTAGTTTTAAAGTTAATAGATAGAGAAAAAACAATATCTTCAATGGAGTCTTGTACTGGTGGAGGTTTTGCTAATGAAATTACTAATATTGAAGGAGCAAGCGATATATTAAAGTTTAGTGCAGTTACTTATTCTAATGAATATAAGATTAAGATGGGTGTTTCTAAAGAATTAATTGATAAGTATTCAGTATATAGTTTTGAAGTTAGTGATAGTATGGCTTTAAATATTAGTGAGTTTACAAATAGTGATTTTGGTGTTGGTATTACTGGTAAGTTAAATAGAGTTGATAAAAATAATCCGTATGGAGAAGATAATGTTGTTTTTGTTAGTGTTTTTGATAGAGAAAATAAGAAGTATTATCATAGACTAGTAGAAGCTGTTAGGGATAGTAGATGTAATAATAAGGAACTTGTTATTGAAAATGTTTGTGATATTTTTGAAGAGTTACTTAAATAAAATATAGTGGAGGATGTTATGAGTAATATAGTTGGAGTATTTGATTCTGGTATTGGTGGTTTAAGTGTACTTAGGGAGTTAGAAAAGATATTACCTAATGAGGATTTTTATTATTATGGAGATAGTTTAAATAATCCGTATGGAGAAAAAAGTGATGAAGAGTTATTTAGTATTACTTCTGGAGTAGTTGATTATTTAGTTAATAAAGAATGTAGAGTGATTGTTATTGCTTGTAATACGGCTACTACTAGATGTATGAAGTATTTAAGAGAGAAGTATAAAGATATTATTTTTGTTGGAACAGTCCCCGCTATTAAAGTTGCGTGTGATAGAGATTTTAAAAATACTCTAGTAATGGCTACTCCTGCTACTATTGAGTCCGAAAGGACAATGGAGCTTATTAGAGATAATATAAGAAAAGATCAAAATATTTATTTAGTTGCTTGTCCTGGTCTTGCTAATGCTATAGAGGATAATGATCAAGAGAAAATAAAAGAAATATTAAAGGATACTTTTAGGGAATATAAGGATAAGAAAATCGACTCAATCGTTTTAGGTTGTACACATTATCCATTTATAAAAGAAGATATTCTTAAGGAAATGCCAGGAGTTATTTTACTTGATGGATCTAGAGGAGTGGCAATGGAGGTTAAGAGACAACTTGAGAATAATGGTCTTTTAAGTGATAAGTTAAGTAGAAAAATAGTTATATATAATTCGCTTACAAAAGAAGAAGTTACGAAATAGAAATATTTAGTGACTTTTTCTTTTTACGTGTTATAATTGTAGTATGAATTATAGTATAGAGGTGTAGTTATGAAATTAAAAAGAGGAATTTTTATTTTGATGGCTTTGGTAGGTATTTTAGTTTTGCCTAGCAGTGTTCAAGCACTTGATTTAAAGCTTACGTATAATGACACTTGGAAGGAATGTTTTGAGCGAGTTGTTGTACTCCCAAGTTATGATAATGATGGTAATATTGATGGTTATTTATATTCAACTAACAATGGTATCACTAAACAAGATCTTGATAATAAGATAGTTTATGAAAACAAAACTAGTAATGCTTCTAATGTTGATGTTACAACAATTGAATCTTCTAATAGTGATGGTTACGTTGTTAAAGGAGAAACTGATATTTTAGTTACTGTTAATGATGGTAATAATGTAATTTTTCAAAAACAATATGGTGGCAATGGTATTGATGAAGATATAGAAGCCATTAATTCATATGATAATAATGGAGTTTTAGATGGTTATTTAATTTCATTTATTACAACTTCTTCTGATTTAGGTACTGAACAAGGCATTGTTATGTTAAAAATCAATTTAGATGGAGAGGTTGTTTGGATAAAAGACTTTAATGAGTCATTTCGTTTAGAAGCTTTGGTTTATACAAAAAAACAATCTATTCATGCTATTGGAGTGACAAATAATACTAAATTGACAAGTGAGGATTTGTTTACTAATGATGTTGATTGGGAAAAAGATACAGGTATTAAAATCAAAAATATTAATTATAGTTATGATAAAAATGGTAAAATTGATGGTGTTGTAGTTGCTGGATATATTAATAATAATATTTCTGTCGGAACAATAGCTAAGTATGATTTAGCCGGTAATCTGGTTTTTAAAAGTAATTATGATGTTTCAACTATTGATTCTATGTATACTGATGTTATAAGTAGTTATTTACCTGATAGAACTTATGACGGATATATAGTTACGGCTATTTCAAGTGATAATAGGACTTTTCTTGTAAAATATGATTTGAATGGTACAAAGGTATATGAAAAAGTTTATTCAAATAAGAGTAATATAATATTTACAATTGTTAATAATTTTGATAGTGATGGAAGACAAAACGGATATTTATTATATTCTTCTGGTTTTGTATCTTCTGATCCAACACCAGTTAGTCTTGATGAACAAATACAAACTTATGGTTCGTGTGATCACTTAGTTGTTGCTAAATATACTTATGATATATTTTCAGTTGCTAAGGAAGAAGTTGATGGAGGCACTATTAGTGTTAAATCTGATGCTTATCCAGGAGAGATAGTTAAAGTTAAGGTAGCAGTTAAAGAGGGTTACACTTTAGCTAGAATTATTGTTAAAGATGAGAATGGTAAAGAGATTGAAGTTAATAGTGATGGGACATTTGTAATGCCAGAGGGAAAAGTTACAGTTAGTGCAATATATAAAAGAGTAACTAATCCTGATACAGTGTCTGCTGCTTATATGGTGCTTGGAGTAGTACTATTGATTGCTGTTGGAAGTTTAATTGTGATAAAAAATAAGAATAGGGATATATAGATTTTTTTAAAGAATTATTAAATGTTTGTATTTGATAATTCTTTTTATTTTGGTATAATGTTTGTATAAGATAGAGGAAGTGTGATTATGAAAAAACGTTTGTTTGTGTTAGGTATGATGTTTTTTTTGCTTTTTTTAATTGATGTTAAGGCATTACAATTAGAACATTTTAAGGATAGTGTTGTTGATGGGGATAGTTCTATAGATGATGTTTTCATTACATATAGTTATGATAGTACTTTAAATAATGATGGATATTATTTAATGTCTACACAAGGTGTTACTAAATATGATTTGGCTCTTAATAGAATTTATATAAAAAGTAAGGATGACATTATTGATTTATCTTATAGTATGGAAGTTACAGAGGTTGATAAGACAGTTAATACAAATGTTAAAGGAAGTACTGATTTATTGATTGTATTAAAGGACACTAATGATAAAATTATTTTTGAAAAATTATTTGGTGGTAATGGCGAGGAGAATGAGTTTTTTTCTTTTCCAACATTTAATAATGATGGTGATTTAGATGGATATGTTATACATCTTGCAACGACTTCTAATGATTTAAATGGGGTTAAGGCTGGAAATTTAGTAATTAAATATGATTTAGATGGAAATTTATTGTGGCAACATAATGACATATACAATGATATTTTTGTGTATGATAATATGGGCAATATTGAATCTTTGTTTATAAAAAATGGGGATAATATATCTAGAAAAAGAATTGAGGGATTTGTAGATTTATGGTCTGTTCCTAAAGTACCATATAATGTGTTTTATAGAACTAGTTATAATAAGTTAGGTAATGCTGATGGATTAATTATGACAGGTGTCTATATTTATAGTATGGGGTGTGAACAGGGTAAGATTGTTAAGTATGATTTGGATGGAAATAATGTATTTGAAACTAAAGCTGATAGTTGTGGTAATGATTATTATAATGTTGTTAATTTTAAGAATGAAAAAGGTATCATTGATGGTTATTTAGTTAGTGGTACTATTCAGAACTCTAAGGCTGGATTGTTTAGATATGATTTAGATGGTAACCTTATTGAAAAGATTTCAAATGATAGTATAACTTCATATTATTATGCTATGGAAAGTTTTAATGAAAACAACAAGTTTAATGGGTATGTAGTTCTTGGAAAAGATGCAAATAATAAAACATTTATATCTAAATATATATATCCTAGTTTTGAGATAAAAACTGATTTTAGTGATTTTGGTACTATTAATGTTGATAAAGATGCTATTCCTGGTACTTTGGTAAGCGTAAGTGTGGTTGTAAAAGAGGGATATAGTCTTGATAGAATTATTGTTAAGAATGAGTCTGGTAAAGAGATAAAAGTTAATAGTGATGGTACTTTTATAATGCCAGAAGGAAAAATAACAGTTAGTGCAATATATAAAAGAGTAACTAATCCTGATACAGTGTCTGCTGCTTATATGGTACTTGGAGTAGTACTATTGATTGCTGTTGGAAGTTTAATTGTGATTAGACAAAATAATAAGAAAAACAACTAAAATTAGATTTTAGTTTGAGGTAGCAAATAAAAAAATATTTGCTATTTTCTTTCTTTGTACTATAATTGATATTGTAGGAGAAAAAAATGAAAAATTGTTTTTATAATATAATTAGGGTGTTTTTAAAGATAAATGTTTATTTATTTTTTCATCCTAAAGTAAAAGGAAAAGAAAATATATTAGAGAGTGGTTCTATAGTTTTAGCGGGAAATCATACCAAATGGTTAGATCCTTTATTGCTTATAGCGACAGTTCCTAGAAAGATTCATTTTATGGCTAAGATTGAGTTATTTAAGGGAATAGAAGGAGTTGTTGTACGTAGTATGGGTTGTATTCCAGTAAATAGAAAGATACATGATAAAGATTCTTTAAAGAGTGCTAAAGATGAACTTAGAAAAGGAGAAGTAATAGGTATTTTTCCAGAAGGGACTATTAATAGAACAGATGAAGCTGTTATGCCTTTTAAAATAGGGGCGGTGAAAATGACTAATGATACAGATAGTTTATTAGTACCATTTGTTATTAAAGGTAAATATAATATTATTGGTAAAAGTGTTAGTATAGAGTTTTTAAAAAGTAGAAAGATTACTGATGATTTAGATAGTGAAAATAAAAAATTAATGGATGATATTTCTAAAAAATTGGAGGAATTTAATTGAACGTTATAAATTTAATAAAACAAAAATTAATTAAAACACCTTGGGCTAAGTATTATAAAAAAGAAGATTTAAAATTAAAAGTACCAGATATTTCAATGTATGAGGCTTTAAAAGAAGTTGTATTAAAATATGAAAGTAGAACAGCTATTAATTATTTTGGAAAAAAACTTAGTTATAGAGAATTTTTAAATTTAATAGATAAAGCTGCTTTAGCTTTTAGAAGTCAAGGAGTAAGAAGAGGAGATATTGTTACTATATGTATGCCTAATACACCTGAGGCAATGATAGCGTTTTATGCAATTAATAAGATTGGGGCTATTAGTAATATGATTCATCCTTTGTCTGGAGAAGTTGAAATAAAGGAATATTTAACTAGTACTAATAGTGTTATGTTAGTTATGATAGATGTTTGTTATGATAAAGTAAAAAATATTATTAAAGATACTAGTGTTTATAAGACTATAGTGGTTTCTGCTAGAGATAGTATGCCTTTTTTTACAGGACTTGGATATCAGATTAGTCAAGGTTTTAAAATAAAGGGGCCTACTAAAAGTGAAGCTTATTTATATTGGAATGATTTTTTAAAGAAAGCTAGTGGTTATAATAATTTACTTGATATTAAAATTTCTAGAGATGATCCAGCAGTAATACTTCATTCTGGGGGAACTACTGGTAAACCTAAAGGTATTATTTTGTCTAATGGGAATTTTAATGCTTTAACAGAACAGGCTAAAATAGTTTTTAATGATGTAGAGGTTGGGGATAGAGTACTAGGGATAATGCCTATATTTCATGGGTTTGGATTAGGTGTATCTACTATTGGACCATTTATATTAGGGTGTGAACTTATAATGGTACCACAGTTTAATGCTAAAAAGTTTGATAAATTACTTGAAAAATATAAGCCTAATGTAATATTTGGGGTACCAACATTGTATGAGGCTTTGGCTGGGACTAAGAATGATTGTCTTGATTTAAGTGGTTTAAAATATGCTATTTCTGGAGGAGATAGTCTATCTAGAAATTTAATTAAGAGAGTTAATGATTATTTAAGCAGTCATAATGCTAAGATTAAGATTAGTCAGGGATATGGAATGACTGAGTCTTTAGCAGCAGTAGCTTTATCCTATGGTGAAGCTTATAGGGAAGATAGTATTGGAATACCTTTTCCTGGTAACTATATAAAAATAGTTACTCCTGAAACACAAGAAGAGGTTCCTTATGGAGAAGATGGGGAAATATGTATATCTGGGCCTACTGTTATGCTTGGTTATTTAGATAATGAAAAAGAGACTAATGAGATGTTACAAATACATAAAGACGGTATGATTTGGCTTCATACAGGGGATATTGGTATGATGGATAGTAATGGTATCTTATACTATAAACAACGTCTTAAAAGGCTTATTATTAGCTCTGGATATAATATTTATCCTAGTCATATCGAAGAAGTTATTGAAGGACATCCTTCAGTATTAAAATGCAGTGTTATTGGAATACCGCATCCTTATAAAGTAGAGGTTCCTAAGGCTTTTATAGTTTTAAAAAATGATTATAATCCTTTGACAGTTAAAGCTAGTATAAAGGAATATTGTAAGAAGAATTTAGCAAGTTATGCTATTCCTAAAGAGTTTGAGTTTAGGAAGAGTTTACCTAAGACTTTGATAGGTAAAGTAGACTTTAAAAAATTAAGGGAGGAAGAAGTAAAAAATGAAGAAAAATAGTGAACCTGATAAAATGAGATCTTATAGATTTTTTAAGGCTATTTTAGTACCTATATTTAAATTTTGGTATAGACCAACTATTATTGGAAAAGAAAATATTCCGGAAGATGGAGCTATATTAATAGTTGGTAATCATAAACATGTATATGATCAATGTTTAGCTATAATGGCTACTAAGAGAACTATACATTATATGGCTAAGAAGGAGTATTTTGAAGGAAGACATGCTTGGTTTTTTAGAATGGTAGGATGTATTCCTGTTGATAGGAGTAAGAAGGATACTGAGGCTGTTAGTGTTGCTCTTGATGTATTAAACAAGAAGGAAGCTTTAGGATTGTTTCCAGAAGGAACTAGAAATAAAACTGATAAGTTCTTATTACCTTTTAAATTTGGGGCTGTTTCGATGGCTCATAAAACGGATGCTTTATTAGTGCCATTTGGTCTTACAGGAGATTATAAATTTAGAAGTAAGAATTTAACAATACGTTTTGGTAAGCCATTTAAAGTAGGTAATGATTTAGAAAAAGCAAATAAAAAATTAGAAAAAGAAGTAGAGAAGTTGATGAGAGCTAATTTAGATTAGTTTTCTTTTGGTGTGGAGGTGGCTTTAAATGAATGTTGTTGATTTACTCCGACAAAGTAGAGTGAAGATTCCGTGGAAAAAGTATTATACTAAAGAAGAGTTAAAGTTTAAGGTAGAAGATATTTCTATTTATGAGATGTTTAAAAGAAGTGCCCTTAGTAATTTGAATTGTCCGGCAGTTAATTATTATGGGAGAGTGTATAGTTATAAAGAATTTTTAAAAAGGATTGATAGAGCGGCTTTATCTTTTTCGCGTATTGGGGTAAAAAAGGGAGATATTGTTACGATATGTATGCCTAATACGCCTGAAGGGTTAATTAGTTTTTATGCGGTTAGTAAGATAGGTGCAATTAGTAATATGATTCATCCTTTATCTGGAGAAGAGGAGATTAAGAATTATTTAAATAGTACTAAGAGTAAATATTTAGTAATGGTTGATTTTTGTTATGAGAAGGTTAGAAATGTTATTAGTGAGACTGATGTATGTAAAGTTATAGTGGCTCCTGTTAGTAATTCTATGTTTCCTCATATGCAAGCAGGATATAAGTTTAAGACTTGGAGAATGAAGAAGCCCAGGAGAAGTAAGTTATATACTTATTGGAATGATTTTATTATTAGTAGTTATTTTGAAACTGAAAAACCTATCTCTTGTAAAGCTGAGGATCCAGCTGTTATACTTCATTCTGGAGGAACTACTGGTAAACCTAAGGGTATTGTGTTATCAAATGGTAACTTTAATGCTTTAGCGTTACAAGCAAGAGTTATTTTTAAGGATTTAAAACCTCGTGATAAAGTGTTAGGAATAATGCCTATATTTCATGGGTTTGGACTTGGTGTTTCTTTTCATATTCCCTTTGGTTTAGGCTGTGAAGTTATTTTGGTACCACAGTTTAATGCTAAAAAGTTTGATGAATTACTTGAAAAGTATCGTCCAAATGTTATATGTGGTGTTCCTACTTTGTATGAAGCTTTAACTAATACAAAAAATAAAAAGTTAGATCTTAGTATGTTAAAATATGTTATTTCAGGAGGAGATTCTTTATCTAGTAATTTATCGGAGAGAATCAATGACTTTTTACTTAGTCATGGTAGCAAGGTTAAAGTTAGTCAAGGTTATGGAATGACAGAGGCTTTAGCGGCAGTTGCGCTATCATTTGGAGATGCTTATAGAGATGGTAGTATTGGAATACCTTTTCCTGGTAACTATATAAAGATTGTTAAGCCTGGTACACAGGATGAAGTCTCTTATGGTGAAGATGGCGAGATTTGTGTGTCTGGTCCTACTGTTATGCTTGGTTATTTAGATAATGAAGAAGAAACTAATGAAATGTTACAAAAACATAGTGATGGAATGATTTGGTTACATACAGGGGATATTGGTATGATGAATGAGAATGGAATTATTTATTATAAACAGAGATTAAAGAGAATGATTATTAGTTCTGGATATAATGTTTACCCTAGTTATATTGAAAAAGTAATAGAAGAGCATCCAGCAGTTTTAAATTGTAGTGTTATTGGAGTACCTCATCCTTATAAAGTAGAGGTTCCTAAGGCATATATAGTTTTAAAAGAGGGCTATAGTCCAATTAGTGTAAAGAGTAGTATAAAGGAACATTGTAAAAAGAATTTAGCAGTTTATTCTATTCCTCATGAATTTGTATATAGAAAGAGTCTTCCTCAGACTTTGATGGGTAAGATTGATTTTAAGAAGTTACAAGAGGATGACGATGAAGAAGAGTAAGATGATAGGTTTTCGGTTTTTTAAGGGAGTACTGGGAATATTCTTCTTAATCTTTTTTAGGCCTAAGATAATTGATAAAAAAAATATACCAAAAGATGGTGGAGTAATACTTGCTGGAAATCATAGGCATATATTTGATCCTTGTATGCCAATATTATCTACGAAAAGGCCAGTTCATTATATGGCAAAGAAAGAATTGTTTGATAGTTCTGTTGGATGGTTTTTTAGAGTAGTTGGCTGTATACCAGTTGATAGAGGTCATGATAATACGAATAGTAAGGAGGCTGCGGTTAGAGTACTTAAGAATGGTGAAATACTTGGAATATTTCCGGAAGGAACTAGAAATAAAACTGGCAAGGAATTATTACCATTTAAGTATGGAACAGTTTCAATGTCTTATAAGACTAAGGCTTTGATTGTACCTTTTGCAATAACTGGTAAGTATAGACTATTTAATAATGGATTAACTATTAGATTTGGAAAAGGTTTTTTAGCTGATGATGATCTTGAAAAGTCTAACAAAAGACTTGCTAACGAGATAGAAAAATTAATTAGTGAAAATACTGGTAAATAGTGTAAAGTGAGAAAAGTTTGAGAGAGAGAACTTTTCTTTTTATGTTATTATATAATTGGTGGTAATATGAAGACAACAAATGTTAATAGTTTTGATCAGACACTTAAATATAAGTTATATAGAACTGTTTATGAAATTATTCATCCAACTATATCAAAGAAAAATATTTCTAGTTATAGAATAGTTTTTAATGATGATGTTTTACCAGTTAGAGTCTTTTATCCAAAGAAAGTTTCTAATATTTCGAGGGTTATTATATATGTTCCTGGTGTTACAGAGGTTACTGGTTGTTTAGGCGACTATGCAGAAATTTGCAGAAATATTTCTCATGAAACAGAAGAGTTAGTTATAGCTTTAGATTTGGATGATATAGATAGTTCTTCTTTTTTAGATGTATTTGATTGGTGTTATAGAAGCTTTTTATATTTAAGAACAGAGTTAGAAAAACTTGGTATTTTAGATAATAATATTACTTTGATGGGGGATTCTATTGGAGCTAGTACTATTTTAGGAATAGTTAGAAAGAGTGGAACTAAAGATAGTAGATTAGTTTTATTTTATCCTGTTGTTTCTGATGCTTGTTTAGATAAAAGCTCTAAAGGAATTGATTCTTTAGTTATAAAAAAGATAAAGAAGTTTTATAAGGAACATGTTAAGAATAGGAAATTGCTAAGTAATGAAATTATTTTTCCTGACTGTAATAAAGATTATAAGTATGAAAATGATATGCTATTTATCGTAGGTAATGCTGATCCTTTGAAGAAAGATATTTTGGAGTATTATAATAGAATTAATTATGATGGAAGACTAGAGTTTTTAGAACTAGAGTTTTGTGGACATGGATTTTTAAATGAAATGGATGAGTTTTTAGTTAATGAAGTATCAAGTAAAGTGGTTGACTTTTTGAAGTAGATTAGTAGTGAAAAACTACTTTTTCTTTTATGTTTTTTGAATTTCGTGTTATAATTTTTATGGTGATGATGTTATGGAAAAAAGAAAGACTAAAAAAGATATTGTTAAAATGTTATTAAAGAATTCTGAACTTGAAGCACAAGATGAGGAAGAGTTATTGGATTTATTAGTTGAACAACCTATTGCAATTGATGTTGATAAGCAAGAAGCTCAAAAAATGTCGTTTGGCGATAGGGCTGCTGATAAAGTAAGTGAGATTGCTGGTAGTTGGGCTTTTGTATTAGGATTTTTGTTATTTTTAATTGTTTGGATTATTGTTAATACTTTCATTTTGATGGATGAAGGAGCACCAGATCCGTTTCCTTATGTACTTCTTAATTTGGTTTTATCTTGTATTGCAGCAATTCAGGCTCCAATTATTATGATGAGTCAAAATAGGCAAGCGGCAAAAGATAGTTTAAGAAACCAAAATGATTATAGGACGGATTTAAAGAGTGAACTTATTTTAGAGTCTTTACATGATCATATTAATGAAGTATTAAAGAATCAAAAGAGAATTATTAAGTTGTTAGAGGATGATAATGATGAAGAAGTTGTTGATAAATAGTGCTATTGTTGCTACTATGGTTTTTCTTTTAACTGGTTGTACTACTGGTAATGTGGCTAGTGCTGATGGTAAGAAGATTTGTAGTAGAACTGGAACAGTTACTAATGGTACTTCTAAGATGAGTTATGAAGTTTATTATGAAGATGATTACGTTACAATACTTCATTCAACAGAAGAAGTTACTAGTGATGATAGTGGTGTTCTTGATACTTATGAAGAAGCATATAAGAATATTTTTAAACAATATGAAGGATTAAAATATTATGATAATATAGTTACTAGAACTGATAATTCTATAATTAGTGATACTACTATTAATTATGCTAAGATAGATATTGATAAACTTTTAGAAATTGAAGGCGAAGAAGATAATGTTATTGAAAATGGAAAAGTAAAATTATCGACTTGGCTTAGTTTTGCAAAGAAGTTTGGAGTAACTTGTGAGGACTAGTTCCTTTTTTGTTCGAGTAGTTTAATGGATAAAATATTTCCCTCCGACGGAAATGATGTGAGTTCGATTCTCACCTTGAACACCATATTGAATATAAGTGATATGTAATGAAAGATGGTGGCAGTGATGAGGAATATACCAATAAGAAATTTTGAAACTGAACACTTACTGATAAAACAACCCACAATGAATGAACAATATGAGTTGTGGCAAATACTTAAGGATGAGAAGGTAAACAGATATTATTTTCCTACGCCTGATAGAATATTCGAGAAGAATAATTTGTCTAAAGATAAAATTGAGGATATGGTTGTAGCAAGGAAAATATTTATGGATCAGTTAAATGATTGGGAAAGACAAAAGCCATTTTATGAGAAAAAAATTGAGAGTATTGTTTCTGGAGATAATAGTCAGAAATTTACTTGGAGTATTTTTACAAAAGAAGGAGTGCCAATTGGTCAGTTAACTGTTCAACCTAATGATGAATATTCTTCACAACCAGAAATAAGGGATATAGGGTGGTTTATTAGTCCAATGTATCAAGGACATGGCTATGCAACAGAGGCAGCAAGTGCTGTTTTAGATTTTATGTTTAATGAAGTGGAAATTGATAAAATAATGACTTCTGCGGCTACTATTAATCCGGCTTCATGGAGATTAATGGAAAAGTTAGGTTTTATTAGAACGGCAGAGAAGACTTCTACTTTTTTTGATGATGATAAAAATATTTTAAAATCTTATTGTTATGAATGCGATAATGAAAAGTTTAATAATCGTAACATTAATAAATAATTCTTGTGTAGAGAGATTATAAAATCATTAATTAGTTTTGTCAATGACTGTATGGATTGTAAAGTATATTACTTTATGATAATATAGTCTTATGCCGATATAGTATAGTGGCAATACAGGTCCTTGGTAAGGATCAGCGGCAAGTTCAATTCTTGCTATCGGCACCATTGGGAAATCTGTCCAGACTTTTATAGTCTTGGATTTAATATAGAAAATATCAATTTTTAAAAGAAGTTGGTATTTTTTTGTTATTAATTAAAGAAAGGACAGGTTTAAATGATCAATATTGTAAAGAAAGAATTAGAATTTGATGATGAATTAGTAAGGAGAAAATAATTGCTGATTATTTAGAAGTTATAATAGTAAGTTTAATATTTTATTAAACAAAAGGTATAAAAGAATGATATAATTATTTTAGAAATGTAGTTTGTAGTTACTATAGATATGGGAGTAAAGTTTATGTATAATGAATCAATTAATACAAACAATAAAATTATTTCTACTAATTTAATAGCAAATATATTTAGTAGAATGAATGAAGTAATGAAGTTATATACAACAAGAGCTAAAAAAGAAGAACAAACATATGATAGTTTACCTTTTGAAGAACAACTTAATATGAAAAGAAAATATAATACTTTTGTATCAGACTTTTCTTTTAGTGTTGATTTTTATGATTCAACAATTATAAAAATAGATAGTTTTGAAAAGTTTATAGGAATATTTAATTCAAGAGTACCAGAGATTAAAAGTATCGTCAGTAATTTTAGTATTAGTTATTTTGATGAGGAGAATAAGTATCATTCTAATTCGATTGGTTTTATGATTTATGAGAATAGTTTTGATATAAATGTTGCGATAGATACTACTAATAAGGAAGTTGTTGAATTATTTGATTATATAAAAGAATCTATTTCTAAAGCTCCGGCAAAGTATGATTTTGTAATGAAAAATAAGAATAAAATTTGTTTTTCATATACTTTTGCATCAGGGTGTCTTGTTGCAATTATATTATCTACTATTTTAGTTTGTATACCTCCTGTATTTTCTGTATTTATAAATGGTGGGTATTGGATGCTATTTCCAATTTGTTGTTTAATACTAGGATATTCTTTAGGATTTGTATTGTTTTCAGGTTCTATTAATGATTTGTATAAGAGTATTGATATGGAGAAGATATATGATGGATATGATCCAAATACATTTGAGTCAAGATATAAATCTGATAAGAATAGTTATATAAATAGTAGTGAAGTAATTATTGGAAAAAATGTTCATAATTTGAGTATTAGAAAGAAAATAAAATATTTATATCGTGATAAGAAAAAATATATTAAATATGAACTAATTGCGATAGTGGTTATTACATTGATTTTATTTTTACTTCAATATTTGATTGGGTGATAGATTATGAAAAAAAGAATAGCAATCATTTCTGATATACATGGAAATTTAGAAGCAATGGAAGCAGTACTTAACGATATAAAAAAACAAGATATAGATGAAGTAATATGTTTGGGAGACTCTATTAGTATTGGACCTAACTCAAAAGAATGTGTTGATTTATTGATTGATAATAATATAAAGTCAGTTTTAGGTAATCATGAAATATATTTACTTAGAGGAGTAGATTTTGATTCATCTATTATGGGTGAAGAAAAAGAACATTATAAGAGTGTTTGGGCTTCGTTAACTGAGAGGGAAGTTGATTATATAAAAAAGTGTCCTCTTTATTATGATGTAAATATTGGTTATGATGATGAGAAGTTTAATAATAAAATTATTTTGTGTCATTACTTAATTAATAATAAAGATGAGATATATCCTTTTGAGAAAGATAATTTAAAAAGAAATATTAATTTATGGAAAAAGTATAATGATGATAATATAACTTATTTTATAGGTCATCTTCATAATTCGTTTGATGTTAATGAAGTTGATGGTATATCAGGTGACTATATAGAAGATGATGGAACACTTACAAATATAGTTGTTGTTGATAGTTGTGGTTGTAGAAAAGATGAATATACTTCTTATATGATTTTGGAGATTTCTAAAAGTATAAAATATGAAAAGAGAAAAGTTAAGTATGATAGAGATAAGTTTATTGATAAAGTATTAAGTCATGACTTTCCTGATAAGAAGAATATACTTAAGTATTTTTATGGAGTAGAGTTGTAATTTAACAATATAAAAAACTACATTCATTTGATGTGAAAGTAGTTTTTTTGTTTATTTTAGCATATTACTTCTTATTTTGTATAATTAACTTTAATTATTGTTACTTATATTTTTTCTTGTTGACATGAAAAAAATTAAGTTTTACTTTTATTTTGGAGTTTTCTTTTTATTCGTGGTACAATATTAGCATAGGAGGTTTTATGAAAAGAGAGATTGAAGTAATGCCTGGTAAGGGACTTGAAGATGTTGTTTCGGAATTGATTACTGCTAGAGAAAATGGAGAGTCTGTATATTGTAAGTTTAATGGACATACATTAGATTCTGATACTGTTACTATGGATTCTGCTTTTTTAGAAGTAACTGGTAGATCTAAAGATGATTTTATGAGAGCAAGAGAAGAGTATTTAAAAGCATTAGAGAGAAGTTATGAGGGAATAGATATTCCTAAAGAGTTTGATTTAGGAGCTATTTTAAATATAACAACAGGACGTCTTTTTACGAATATGGGTGATGTTGAAGAAGTGTGTACTTTCTTGGCTCGTAAGGCTAAAGATAAGATGGGTTCTTTATTAGATCAAGGCGTTATGCGTGATTATGTTTTATCAGTATATCCAGAGTTAACTGGTGTTGGTAATGATGTTGTAATTAAGGATTTTGATGATGCTAAAGCTTATGTAGATAGTCAAAAGAAGGCTTTTGGAGAGAAATTACCATTAACTCCTATGTCAAAAGGTTACATAAGGGAACATTTAGAAAAAAGTAGTAGTGATACAAATAAAACAGAAGGACATAAGACGATGTAATATCTTAGGCAACAGTATGTTGCTTTTTTTATTTTCATTTTGGTATACTTATTTTAGTAATGGAGGTAATTTATGAACGATAAGATAGTAGTTAAGAATTTAAATGATATGGAAGCTAAGTATAAAAATGAGCATGATGGGTATGAGTATAATAAATATGAAGTTACTAAAAGAAGTGATTTTAGTCAGGCTTATATTTGTTTTTATGAAATAATGCCTGAAAAGGCGGCTTTTCCTAAACATTATCATTCTTATAATACAGAGTGTTTTTATATTATTAGTGGAGAAGGAGTTGTTCTTACTAAGGGGGAATCCATTAAAGTTAAAACAGGTGATATTATAGTATTCCCGTGTGGAGAGAATGGTACGCATAAATTAGTTAATACTTCTAAGACAGAAAAATTATTATATATTGATTTTGATACTACTAATTCTCCAGATATTATTCATTATGTTGATTCTAATAAGATTGGTATTATTGAACATAATATTTCTAGTACTTTTTATAGAGTTGGTGATGATGTTTCTTACTTTGAAGGAGAATAGACTAAATAAAAAAACTACTTTACAGTAGTTTTTATTGTTTTTTATATTCTTTTGGCACTAGTGTTTTAGCAGCAGCTTCATCTATTACACTATCTTCTAGAGTTGCTCTATTGTTACTCATTCGCCAAGTATCTAGATGATCAAAAAATGTTTCTAAGTATGGATATTTTTCTTTTAGTTCAGTTGCATCAAGTACACCATTATATTCTTGTGATATTGGACAAAGAATTGATAAAACTCTATCTACATTTTCTTTTTTACTAAAAGCACTTGTTATTTGGGAAAAGAAACGATATGTTTCTTGTTCTATTACGACGAAATAACTGTAAGGTTTTTCTCTTTTTACTACATCTTTTGTTTCAATGAATGTTTCGTCTAGATATTTATATGAGCTTAGAGTTGGAATGTGTGATGAGTTCTCTGCTGCTTCAGTTATCCATTCTTTGTGGGCTTTACTATTAAAATTTAAAATTCCACATATATAGTTAGCATTTTCTTTTTCAGATATTATTGTAGAAAGTGTTTGTGAAAGTTTTCCGGTTACGTTAAATTGATCACGATATCTAAAATCCTTAAGTTCCATGTTACACCTCCTTTGCCTTTTGTATTATTTATTATATATTAAATATAGGGAAAGTCAAATACTTAGTTTGATTAAAAATTACTAATTTTTATTTTATATTAAGTTATGATATAGTATAAATAGGTGGAAATATTATGAGGATACATAATAAAAGTGAGAGTTTATATTATTTAGAAAAGCTTAGACTTAATCATTTTACAGAAGAGGTTTTTGATCCGAAAGATATGTTTATGATGAAGAGGGTTAGAGAGTTTTTAGAGGAGAATAATCAGAATTTATATGTTTTAAGAGATCCGACTAGATGTTCGGGAAAGACTTATTTTAATGTTTCTAGAGAGGAAGTTTTAGAATTAGTTGGACAATATACTAATAAGTTTTCAGTGGCGGTTAGTAGTAGGGCGTATGGGAAGTATGTATTAATTGGAGATATTTATATTAGTAGAGATTTGGAAGAGTTTTGGTTAATTGCTTCTGATAATCCTGATTATAATACGAGGATGGTCTTAAGAGAGCCAAAATGGAATATTAGTACTTATTATTATGATAAAAAAATAAGAAATATTCCTAATATTGATAAAATAATTGATTATATATTTAAAAAAGAATTATTTGATATGGTTGTTGAGTTTGCGGTTTATTTAGAAAAAGTTGGTAAATATAATGAATATGTTGCGATATTTGAACTTAGAACAGATTATTAATTTATTTTGTATAAAAATTTAAATTCTACTTATATTAACTATAGGAGGAATTTTATGGAAGAGAATATTAATGCTTTAGATGAAGTAAACAAGGGTGCTAGCATAGGAATGGAAGCAATTAGTTTTACGATGGATAAGGCAGAAGACGCAGAGTTTATTAAAGTACTTAAAGGAGAGTATGATAAGTATAAGACTATTTCCGAAAGAATAGATAAAATATATAGAAAGTATAATGATACAGATACACCACATGAAGTTAGTCCAATGGCTAAAGCTATGACTTGGTGGGGAATAGAGATGAAGACTTTTAATGATAAGAGTAATTCCAAGATTGCAGAGTTATTAGTTAAAGGTACTAATATGGGAATTATTGAAGGTAGAAGAATTTTAAATAATAAAAATATAGGTAAAGAGGTAGAAAAGTTAGTAGATGAATTTGTTAGAATGCAAGAAGATAGTCTTGAGATATTGAAAGAGTATTTATAGAATCAATTCAATTGAATTGGTTTTTCTTTTGTGATATAATTAGGTTGTTAGTATGTGCCGAATTAGCTCAGTTGGTAGAGCAGTGCATTCGTAATGCAAAGGTCGAAGGTTCAAGTCCTTTACTCGGCACCATTTTAGTGAATAAAGAGTTGACTTTTTAATTAACTCTTTTTATTTTTTAATAATTTTATGTTATGATACTTTTAGGAGGAGTTATGAAAGTAATTACCATTAAACAACCTTTTGCTTCTTTGATAGCAGCTGGTATTAAGGAGTATGAGTTTAGGACTTGGAAGAGTAAATATAGGGGGAAATTGTTAATGCATGCCGGTAAGGGTATTAATAAGAAGGCAATGGAGAAGTTTAAATGTTACAACTTAGAATATCCTAGTGGTTGTATTATAGCGATATGTGATATGGTTGATTGTGTGAAGATTGATGATGAAGTACGTATGATGTTACGTGATAAGAATGAACTTGTTTATCATAATACTATAAATGATACAAGTAATGAGGGTTATGGTTTTAAATTAGAAAATGTTAAGAAGATAGAACCTATTTATGTATCTGGTAAATTAAGTTTATGGGATTATGATTATAAGGAGTAAGTATGCTAAGTTATAATAATAAAGATGATGTTTTAAAAATGATGCAGTATCATAGGACTAGAGATATGATTAATTTACTTAAGTATTTTCCAGATTTGAGTCCGGTTAAGGACTTAACTATAGTTAGTAGTATTGAAGACTTTAAAAATAATTATGAGTATTGTAGTAGTTTTATGTGTGAGAGAAATGATACTTTAATTACTAAGCCTTCAATGGTTAGTGTTGAGGCAAGTGAACTTGATAGAGAGCTTTTAGATATTTTTAAAAGAGTTAAGAAACTTGATAGTGATGGAGTACTTGTTTTATTTAATTTGTCACATGAAGCTAGTGAGAGATATGAAAGATATGCTGGTATAAGTGTTGGTGTTAGTGTAGGAAGAGGAGTATATATTGATGCGGTAGGTAAAGGGTATGATGGAAGAGAAGTGTCTAAAGGACTTGATTGTCATGAGAGATATTATATTCCTTGGTTTGATATTAGAAAGTGCAATATTAGTAATTTTAAAAATTATAGGACTTATTTAATTAGTGATGATGATTATACTTTGAGTAGAGAAAGGCGAATTGACTTTTTAACTAGTGTTGGAATAGATAGAGAAGTGGCTTTAGAAAATGTTCCAGAGGTTTATAGAGAGATACCTGATTTTATATGGATTGATATAATTAAGAATTTACTTAAGAGACTTGAGTATATGGAAGAAGAATTAAATTCAATTGGATTAGTTGAATTTGCAATGAGTGGGCATACTGAAGGAAGACATTTTTTGCCTTGGCAGATGTTTGATAAGAGTAGATATTGTTCATAGAAGTTTTACATATTTAAATAGTCATGTTATAATTATTTTTGAATGGGAGTGATGTTTTTTGACAACACCTAGAAAAGATGAGAATGAAATTAATCAGGGGAAAATTGTTGATCAAATTAGATGTTTAGGAATTGATATGATTAGTGAAGCTAATTCTGGGCATCCAGGTATTGTATTAGGGGCTGCTCCAATACTTTATGCTTTATATGCACATCATTTAAGAATTGATCCTAAGAATCCTAATTATTTTAATAGAGATCGTTTTGTAATGTCTTGTGGACATGGTTCTGCTTTATTATATGCAACACTTTATTTAGCAGGATATCCTATTAGTCTTGATGATTTGAAAGCTTTTAGACAAATTGATTCTATTACACCTGGACATCCTGAATATGGAGTTACACCAGGAGTAGATGTTTCTACGGGACCTTTAGGACAGGGATTTGCGAATGCTGTTGGTATGGCTATGGCTGAGGCAAACTTAAGAACTAGATATAATACTGGTAAGAGAGAACTTATTGACTATTATACTTATGTTTTAGCAAGTGATGGAGACTTAATGGAAGGTATTAGTTATGAAGCTGCTTCTTTAGCTGGTACTTTGAAACTTAATAAGTTAATAGTTTTATATGATTCTAATGATATTTGTTTAGATGGTAAGACTTCTTTAACTTTTAATGATAATGTTTCAATGAGATTTGTATCACTTGGTTGGAATGTTATTACAGTTAATGATGGAGAAAGTTATGAAGCTGTATCTAAAGCAATAGAAGAGGCTAAGACTAGTACTGATAAGCCTACGCTTATTGAGATAAAAACAGTAATTGGAAAATATTCTAGTTTAGAGGGAACTAATTTAGTACATGGTAGTCCTTTAAGTAGAGAAGAAATTACTAAGATAAAAGAAAAACTAGGAGTTAGAGATATACCATTTACTGTATCACAAGGTTTATGTGATGATTTTAGATATTTTATTGATAAGAGATGTTCTGATTTAGTAGAAAAGTTTAATAAGACTTTGGATAGTTTGGGAGAAGAAGAACGAAGTGAACTTGATTATTTTATGGGTAATAATAAGGCTATACCTATAAAAGAATTTATTTATGATGCACCTGAGGATTTATTAGAGTCTCCTCGTGATACATCTTCTAAGTTACTTAATTCAGTAGTTTTAAAATCACCATTTATACTAGGTGGTAGTGCTGATTTATTTGGAGCTAATAAAACTTATATTAAAGATGGAGGAGATTTCTCTTCTAATAATTATTTAGGTAAGAATATATTCTTTGGAGTTAGAGAAGGGGCAATGGGTGCTATACTTAATGGTCTTGCTTTATGTGGATTTAGAGTATATGGTTCTACTTTCTTAGCATTTAGTGATTATATGAGACCTGCTATTAGAATGGCTTGTATGATGAAGTTACCAGTTATATATATATTCTCACATGATTCAATTAGTGTTGGAGAAGATGGCCCAACTCATCAACCAGTTGAACAATTACTTGGTTTACGTAGTATTCCTAATTTGGAAGTATTTAGACCAGCTGATGCTAATGAAGTAATTGGTTCATATAAGGCAATAGCAGAGAAAAATGATTGTCCAGCAGTAATTACTCTTTCACGCAATAAGTTACCAATTTTAGAAACTACTAATGCTGCTTCTGTTAGTAGAGGTGGATATGTAGTATTTGATAGTGAAAGGAAACCAGATGGTATAGTTATCGCAACTGGTGAAGAAGTACATCAAGTTATTGAGGCTGCTAAAAGATTAAAAGTAAAAGGAATAAATATTAGAGTAGTTTCAATGCCTAACTTAAATAGATTTTTGAAAGAAACTTCAGAATATATAGATGAAGTATTGCCAGTAGAAGTTAGAAAAATAGTAGTAGAAGCAGGATCATCATTTGCTTGGAATAGATTAATATTTAATGATAAGTATTTAATTACACTTGATCAATTTGGTGCTTCTGGTAAAAAAGATGATGTTTATAAAAAGTATGGCTTTGATGTAGAAAGCTTAGAGGAAAAAATAGAAAACTTATTAAAATAAAATTCGACAGGAATAGACTTTTATATTTGCTAAGATGTAGTTGGTGATAATATGAAAGTCTATTTTATTTTTGATGTAAAAGAACAATTTATAAGTTTGTATCAAAATAATTATAGAGTTCTTTATAATATTTTAAGACAGATATATTATTTAGACAGAGAAGAAGTTAATTATGCATATACATTATTTAGACAGCTTGTTAATACAATTGATAAGAATACTATAGATAGAGATATATTTTTAAAGCTTCATAGAGATATACCTTATTCTAAGAGGGGTAATGTTCATTATATTAATAATTTATATAAAGATGAAGTTAGTAGACTTACTATAAAGAAGAGTTATATTAGATTAGAAACAGAACAGTTAAATTCATCATTTTTTGAAGTACTAAAAAAATATTCTAGTAATTATTTTGTATGTGATTTTAAGAATTATAATTATTTTTTCTTAAGTAGTAGTAAACTAGGTGTTGGAGTTGGATAGATTTAGTGATTAAGGAATAAATATTTATTATATTGAAATGTATGTGTGTGGAGCTATAAGTTCTTGCTTTTTTTTTTGATTCGGTTTATAATTGAGTTATCGATGGAGGATAATTATGAAAGGAAAAAATAAGAATATAATATTATGTATTTTTATAATTGGTATTATTATTGTCACAATGATTATATTTTGCTTTTTTTACGTATTAGTTAATAATACGTCTGGAAAGAACGTTCAAAATCATAATTGTTCTTTTGTAAGGACATATAAAATTGAATATATTTTGCCTAGTAATAATGAAGAATATTTATATCTTACAATTAGAGCTTTTCAAGATGAAGATGTACAGACTATAAAAGTTTTGAAATCATTATCACCTCAAATAGAACAGGGTAAGTATTATGAATTTACTTTTGAAGTATCCGAGAAAATTAAAAAAGATACAATTCTATCTATTTATCAAGGTTCTACTATTACTTCGATTATAGAAACTTCAAAGCTTGGATTAGAACAAAGACAAGAGGCTTTATGTATACCACGATAATTGTTTTAATTGGTTTATTTCTTCAACTAAAATAGTCTAAAGTTAATTTTTAAACTGGAGGTTCGTTTTTTAACGGACTTTTTTCTTTGACAGATTTATTGCCGTTTTTATTTAATTAAACGGTTATTACCAAGATAGTGTAAAGTTGACATTTTTTGTACTTTTGGGTATAATCTTGCTGCTAATTGGGGGATGGTTATAATGCTAGGATATGAAGATGCTCAGAAGTATTATCAAAAAAATAGCTCATCAAGATTGCTTAATGAAGTTTTACCAGAAATTAGAAAAGTAGCATCTGTATATGATGAGTTTTTAGATTTAGATGAGGCTTATGAAAGAGTAATACATAATGAGGCTGTATTAATTAGAAAGATTGCTGGTGAGAGACAAAACAGAGAGGTTTACTTGGGTATTTTTAAATATTTATAGAAATGGATTTATTACTAATCCTTGTGAGTTTCTTAAAATGGCAGATAGAAATCTTGTTGAACTTGAAGAAAGTGAGAAGAAAGTATTACCAGTTTCATTTCATGAAGAAGTTATGTGTTATGCTATAGATAGATGTAGAAGTTCATCTGAAGATATTCAAGACTTTTGGAATAGAACTGATAAGTATTATAAAATCATTTCAGAAGAAAAACAAAAGTGTTATAGAAAAGTTAGTCAGTTATAGATTGATGTATTAACTTCTTCTTGATATCATTTAATTATAATGGTACAATAATTATGTATTAAGGAGATGAGATAAATGTTACATGATATATTAATGGTTCTTGTAGGACTAATTATTGGTGCTGTAATTGGTTTTTTTGTAGCACGTAAAGTAATGGAAAAATATTTAAAGAAAAATCCTCCAATTAATGAGGATATGATTAAGACTTTAATGATGCAGATGGGTAGAAAACCTAATCAAAAACAGATTAATCAAATGATGAAAGCTATGGAGAAGTATAGATAATACTTTTCTTTTTTTTAGATTTATTTTATAATTTAGTTGGTGTTTATTATGAAAGACTTTAGAGAAAAATTAGCTTTAGTACCTACTAAACCAGGTAGTTATCAGATGAAGAATAAAGATGGGATAATTATTTATGTAGGAAAAGCAAAAAATTTAAAAAATAGACTTAAAAGTTATTTTACTGGTACAGTTACTGGTAAGACTAAGATGTTGGTTGAAGATATAGATGATTTTGAATATATTGTGACATCATCCGAGTTAGAGTCGTTGATACTTGAAATTACATTGATAAAGAAATATGATCCTAAGTATAATATTATGCTTACTGATGATAAGACTTATCCATATATAGAACTTACTAAAGAAAAGTATCCAAGACTTAGAGTAGTTAGAAATGTTAAGAGAAGAAGAAATTTAAATTACTTATATGGACCTTATCCTAATGTTAGTGCAGCTAGAAAGACTGTTAATATGTTAAATAGACTTTATCCACTTAGAAAGTGTGAACATCTAAAAAAAGAATTATGTCTTTATTATCATATACATGAATGTTTAGGATATTGTGTTAAGGAAGTTGATCCTAAAGTTATTAATGAAATGTCTAAGGAAATTGTTTCGTTTTTAAAGGGAGATAGTAGTTTTATTAGAGAGAAGATTAATAAAGAGATGATGGCTGCTAGTGAGGCTATGAATTATGAGAAGGCTTTAGAATTAAAGACTATGTTAGAAGATATTGATATTACTTTGAGAAGACAGAAAATTGATTTAAATAATAATTATAACTTTGATTTAGTTAATTATTATGTAGATAAGAATTATTTATCTATTCAGGTATTCTTTATTAGAAATGGATTATTAGTTGGTAGAAATAAAGATATAATTAGTAGTGATTTAGATATTTATGAGCAAGTAGTTGAATATATTATTAAGTTTTATGAAAAACATACTGTATTACCACATGAGTTATTAGTACCAGAAGAGATTGATGGAAGTTTATTAGAAGAATATTTAAAAGTAAAGGTTACTTCTCCTAAGAAGGGTAAATTAAAGAAGCTTCTTGATCTAGCTAGGGATAATGCTAAAGAGGTTCTTGAAGCTGAAGAAGAGATGTTAAAGAAGAATGATGATTTAAGACTTGAGGCAATAGATGAGTTAAAAGAACTTTTAGGGACTGATAAAGTTTCTAGGATGGAAGCTTTTGATAATAGTCATTTATTTGGTACTTTTTATGTAGGAGGTATGGTTGTATATGAAGACTTTTTACCTTTAAAGGATGAGTATCGTAAGTATAAGATTTCTAGTGATGTTAAAGATGATTTAGGTGCTATGAAGGAAGTTATTTATAGAAGATATTATAAAGTATTAATGGAGGATCTTACTCCGCCTGATGTAATTGTTATGGATGGAGGATTTAATCAAGTTAAGATAGCAGTAGATATTATTAGAAGTTTAGGACTTAATATTAGAGTTATTGGACTTGTTAAAAATGATAAACATAAGACTAGTTCAATTATTGATGAAGAGGGTAGAGTTTTAAATGTAAAAAGTGATAGTAATTTATTCTTATTTTTTAGTAAGATACAAGAAGAAGTACATAGATTTGCGATTACATATCATAGAAATATTAAGGCTAAAGGGGCATTATCTTCAGTACTTGATATGGTTCCTGGAATTGGGGAAGTTAGAAAAAAAGAACTATTAAAAAAATTTGGTTCTTTAAAGAAAATGAAGGAGGCAACAGTAGAGGAACTTAGTGAAGTTGTATCGCATGATGTTGCGGTAATATTGTTTGATTATTTACAAAAAATATAGTATTATATAGTTAGAGATTGGTGGGGAGAATATGACTAATGTTAATAGTTCTTTAGTTAAAAGAAGAAAAACAGTTATTGGAGTTATTGTAGTTTTGATACTAGTAGTAGTTTTTGTTTATTCTTATGTTGTTTATATGAATGCTAAAAAGAGTAAGACTTATACTACTATGGAAAGAGAAATGTATATGGCTGCTAAAAAATATGTTAGTGAGGTACAGCCTTTTGATAATGAAGCAACAGTTAGTTTAGATATTGATGCTTCTAAATTACTTGATACAAAGTATTTAGGTAGTATGAGAGATCCAGAAGATAAAAATAATGTTTGTACTGGCAGTGTTAATGTTACTAAGACTAGTGGTTCAGAGTATGAATATATAGTTTTACTAAATTGTGGTCAATATAAAAATAATGGTGTTAAATATAATGAAGATGGTAAAGTATTAGAGTCTAAAGTTTATATTGATAATAGTTCTAGTGATAATAATAATTCTAATACTAATACTAATGATGATAATACTACTGATGTTCCTGATAATAGTTCTAATAATAGTGATACAGATAATAATCAAAATAGTAATGTAGCTACACCTAGTACTGATAATAGTAGTAATACAGGTTCTAGTAATAATAGTAATAGCAATAATAACAATAACAATAGCAGTTCTGGAACAGGTAATGTAATTGATGGATCAAATATTATAGGTACAATTGATTCTTCTACTAATGTTGTTGAACAACCAATTACATCTGGCGCTATGGTTAATGGTCGTGTGATTAAGATTGTTGATCGTTCTAGTGGGAATTGTGCTCAAGCTATTGAATATTATTATTCAGATAGTAAATATAAATATTACTTTAATTGTATTTTAAGTCCTAGTATATTTGTTATAATAGATGGAGTTGAATATAATTTAAAAGTTGCTCTTAATAGTGGTGTTGTTAGTATGGCAGAGTTAGAAAAAGCTGGATTTAGACCAATGAAAAAACCTAATAATTTAGTAGATAGATAAGATAATTTAAATAGAGAATAATAAGAGTAGAATTTGTTGGTGTTTAGTGAGCATTTGATAAATTCTATTTTTTATATTTTGAGGTGGAAGTATATGTCAAAGATTAAAGTAATGGATGAAGTTTTAGCTAATAAGATAGCGGCTGGAGAAGTAGTTGAAAAGACTATGAATGTTGTTAAGGAATTAGTTGAAAATTCGATAGATGCGAAAAGTAGTGAAATAACAATTAAGTTAATTGATTCAGGTGTTAAAGAGATTGAAGTTAGTGATAATGGTGTTGGTATGGATAAAGAAGATGCTATGATGGCTTTTTCTAGACATGCTACATCTAAGTTAAAGAATTTGGATGATTTATTCTATATTGAATCTTTAGGTTTTAGAGGAGAGGCACTTCCTTCTATTGCATCTGTTTCTAATGTTAGGTTAAAGACTTCTGATGGAGTAAAAGGAACTCTTGTTACGTTAGAAGGTGGAGAAAATATGCAGGTTTCTTCATGTGACTTACAAGAAGGAACGACAATTACAGTATCAGATTTATTTTATAATACACCAGTTAGATTAAAATATTTAAAGAATTTATATATAGAACTTGCTAATATAGTGGAGTATGTAGATAAGATGGCTTTATCATATCCGGATATTAAGTTCTGTTTAATAAATAATGATAAAGTATTACTTAGAACAGATGGGTCTGGGGAGTTACTTAAAGTGATTTATCAAATATATGGTGCTGATATTACTAAAAAGATGATTAATATATCAGGAGAAAATGATGATTACTATGTATCTGGTTATATATCTTATCCTGAGGTTACTAAGAGTAATAGAAATGGGATTACAACTTTAGTAAATGGAAGAGTTATTAGAAATAATGAGTTAAATAAGATTATTACTGATGCATATCATACTTATATTCCTAAAGACAAGTTTCCAATAATAGTTTTAAATATAGATGTTGATCCAATTCTAATAGATATTAATATACATCCTACTAAAATGGATATTAAGTTTTCAAAGATGGATACTTTAAAAGAATTAGTTATTGATCTTATTAGTAAGAAATTAAAACAATTGACTTTAATACCTACGGCAGCTGTTAGAGATGTTTCTTCTGTTTCAGAAGTAAGAGATCAAATAAGAGAAGAAAAAGAAGATATAGATAGTGATTATAAAGATGTGTTTGGGAAGAAGACTAGTTATGAAGAGATAAAGTTAGATTTTGAAATAGCTGAGGCAGAGGAGAATTATAAGAAGACTACTGAAGATGATACTAGTGAAGAAGATGGGGAAGTTTCTGTTAAGGAAGAGTATAGAATAAAGAAGATGGAACCTAGAGGAATAGTTTATTCTACTTATATAATTGCTGAAAATGAAGATGGTATGTATATAATTGATCAACATGCTGCAGCTGAACGTATTAATTATGAGAAAGTATTAAAATCATTAAAAGAAAAACAAGTAGTAGTTGATTTACTTATTCCTATTAAGATTGAACTTAGTGCTAATGAATTTTTAATTGTGAGAGAGAATTTTTCTTTACTTGAAGAGTATGGTTTTAAAGCAGAAGAGTTTGGTATTAATACAATTATTGTTAGAAGTCATCCTAGTTGGATTAGTGATGATATTGCGGAAGAGTGTATTCGTAAAGTAGTTGATATTATAATTACTAAAGAAGCATTTGATTTTGATTTATTTGTATGGAGAATGGCTGCTACTATGGCTTGTAGAATGTCTATTAAGGCAAATGATTATATTTCGTATGATGATCAAATTTTCCTTTTAGATACATTACGTAAGTGTGATAATCCATTTACTTGTCCACATGGTAGACCAACTATTATTACTTATACAAAGTATGATTTAGAGAAGCTATTTAAGAGATCTCTTGATTAGTTTTGTTATTTATGATATAATAGCGGGACTTTAAGGGGGATTATAATTATGGGGTTTACAAAGGTTTATCCATTTACAACAGAGAAGTTGTCAGGGTATTTTCCGGTAATGGATTTAAAAGATAAGAGTGTCTTTACAGTAGGATCTTCAGGAGATCAAGTATTTAATGCTTTAGTATGTGGTGCTGGTAAGATTACTGTTTTTGATATAAATCCAGATACTTCTAAATTTTATAAAATTAAAAGAAATTTAATTTTATCTGTTCCAAGAGAACAATTAATTGATGAGGTTTCTTTAGTTAAAGATGTTCAACTTACTGCTGACTTTTTTTCAGAAGAAGTTATTACTAGTTTTAATAAGTATTTGCAAGATGAAGAATCATATCAGTTATTAAGAGAAAGACTTAGGAATGATGATGTTTCTTTTGTTGTAGGTGATATATTTAGAATGAGTGATAGTATAGGAGATAAAAAGTTTGATAGAATGTTTTTTTCTAATATACTTCATTATATTGAATATTTTTTTCCTAATGATGATCCTTACTGGATATTAGAAAGTAATTTTGAGGAATGGAAGAGTCATCTAAATGAGGGTGGAATATTACAATTGCTTTATTTATATGATCATTCAATAGATAAGATTAAGACTAATGAAAGACTTAAGAGAATGAGATTAAAACAAATATTTCCTTCGGCTTCATATGATGTTTTTAGAGTGCGTGAAGCTTTAGGTAGTGATGGTTTTGATGTTATTGATTTTAAGGGTACTCAGGGACTTCCTTGGAGTAGAGATAGTATTGTTACTTATACAAAGAAGTGAGATGATGTTATGAGAGATATTATAGTTATTGTTGGTCCGACTGGAGTTGGGAAAACAAAACTTAGTATTGAACTTGCGAAAAAAATAGATGCTGAAGTTATCAATGGAGACTCAGTTGCGATTTATAGAGGACTTGATATTGGTAGTGCTAAACCTACTTTAGAAGAGAGAGAAGGTATAGTACATCATTTAATTGATATTTGTGATGTAGATGATAATTATACAGTTTATGAATATCAGAAGGATGTTAGAAGAGAAATTGATGATATTAGTAAAAGAGGAAAAAGAATTATTATTGTGGGTGGTACAGGATTATATATAAGAGCAGCTTTATATGATTATAAGTTTGTAGAAGGTACTAATAATAATGATTATAAAGATTTAAGTAATGAAGAATTAGTAGAGAAGATTAAGTCTTATAATGTAGAAGATATTCCTCATATTAATAATAGACAACGTTTAGTTAGACTTTTAAATAAGTTAGAAAATGGAGAAGAAATTGTTACTGAGAAAAGTAAATTATTATATCCTTGTAAAGTTATAGGATTAACTACGGATAGAGATTATTTATATGAACGTATAAATATGAGAGTTGATAAAATGATTGGGGAAGGATTAGTAGAGGAAGTTACGGGTTTAAAAGATAAGTATTTAACTTCTAGAGTTTTAAATACAGGGATAGGTTATAAGGAGTTTTATAATTATTTTTATAAGGAAGGATCTTTAGATGATGCGGTAGAGGCAATTAAGTTAGATTCTAGACGTTACGCTAAAAGACAATATACTTTCTTTAATCATCAATTTGATACTAAATGGTTTGATGTTAATTTTGAAGACTTTTCAAAGACAGTAGAAGAAGTTTATGAATATATAGAGAAGTAGAAAATTTAGAATTTGTTCTAAATTTTTTTATTTGTAGTAGTTGTGTTAGAAATTAAAAAATAGTATAATTAACATAGTAAAAATACTAAAGATGGTGATAATATGACAGCGTATAAAAATACTAAATCTACTTCTAAAAAGTCGGATGGATATGTTAGATTGTACCAATTTTTAGATGGAAAAAAATATATACTTGGTTCTATTGTTTTTATAGGACTTTTTATTGTGTTTATGTTTAATTCATTTGCCACTCTTGAACCTGTTTCTAGTGAAACTGTTAAGTCAACTACTTTAGATTATAGTAAAAGTGAAGATGGTTCTTGGAAGTATACTAAAACGGCTAAATGGATAAGTAAGGGAAAAGCTAGAATTAATATAAAACTTGAAACAATAGAAAAACCAAGAGCAGAATATACAGATGTAATTTTAGTACTTGATACATCTGGTAGTATGGTTAAAGATAAAATAGAACAATTACAAAAAGATGTTAATGAGCTTATTAATGATACAATACCAAAAGGCAATAAAATAGCTTTAATTACTTTTAATGATACGGCTACTATTGTAAATGATTTTACTGATGATACGTCAGTATTGCAAGAAAGTATAAATAACTTATCTACATCAGGTGAAACAAATTACTATCAAGCTTTATTGAAAGTAGATGACATATTAAGTACGTATAATAAAGAGTCCAATAGAGATTGTGTGGTTTTATTTTTGACTGATGGTTTACCTACTTCTGAAACCCCTAGTGAAGTAGGTGAGTATAAGCTTTTAAAAGATAAGTATGATTACTTAAGTATTAATGGTATTCAATATGAACTTGGTAATGAAGTTTCTGGAAGTATAAAGAATATAACTGATATTCAGTTTATAGCAAGTACTAAAACATTAAGTGAGTTTTTATATAAAGCGTCTATTTCATCGGCCGGTTATGATGACTTTATGTTAACTGATTATATTGATACTAGTGATTTTAATTTGAAAGGTGTTAGTAAGGTTAGTACAACATTTGGTAGTGCTAGTATTGAAGATGATCAGGTCATATGGAATCTGGATGGTTTTAAAACAGGTTTAGATGCAGAACTCACGATAGATATAAATTTAAATGATGAGTTAATTGGTGTAGGAGGGGTATATCCGACTCATACTAAAACAGATGTATTTTATAAAATAGCTACTATTTCGGCTACAGAAACTACTGATAAAACTACAATTTTAAAAGATAATTATATTGTTACATATGAACCTAATACTCCAGCAGGTTGTGTAGTATCGGGGGCACCTAGTTCTAAAGTTTATTCTGTTTTTGATACAGTAAGATTAGACGATAGTGTTCCAAACTGTAGTGGATATCAGTTTAAAGAGTGGAAAATAGTAACAGATGATGTGGAGAGGGTTGGAAATAATCAATTTATAATGCCAGAGTCTAATGTAACGATAAAAGCCATTTGGAAAAAAGTCGAACTAGCAAAATCAATGGATGGAAAAATATCAAATGCTCAAACTTTATATAAATTAATAGCAGATAATTCTAGTGGTGTAGATACAGATATTGATTTTAGCAAATCACCTACTGATAGTGATTCTGGTATTTATACAATGAATAGTACTAAAAATGATAAGTATCCAGTACATTATTATCGTGGGAATATAGAAAACAATAATATTATATTTGCAAACTTTTGTTGGAAGATGGTAAGAACTACTTCTACTGGAGGAGTAAAGCTAATTTATAATGGTGTACCTACTGATTATAGTGAAAGTACTCCGATTTCACAGGATAAATATGTTAATATTTTAAATGATGAAACATATCCGTATACTTATGATTTAACTACTAATAAATGGACAAGTACTAATAAAACAAATTTGGCAACAGCTACCATTTCTTTATCAGTAACTGAATCTGGTACGTATATATTATCATATTCAGTATCGTCAGAGGCAAATTATGACAAAGCATATTTTTATAAAGATGGTACAGAAATTGGTGTATTTTCTGGAACAAAGTCTGGCTTTATATCTTTGAATGATTTAACACCTGATGATGTTATTATGGTTAAATATATAAAGGATGGTTCTGGTTCATCAGGAACGGATACTGTTACTTTTTCAATAGATAAAGCTACTGGCGATTTGGTGAAAAGTTGTAATAATACAGGTACGGCTAGTCAAATAGGGGAAACAAGATTTAATGATAATTATACTTCTCCTTCAGATGTAGGATATATGTATGGTATAAGATATACCTTTGGCCGATACAATCCGGGGTTAGCAAATAGTGTTTTAAGACAAGATAGGGGCGATATATATACTCCACATTATTATAGTACAGAAATTACTTATTCTTCTTCTACTGGTAAATATACATTACAAAATGCTATTCAAAAGTCTTGGTCCGATAATTATAGTAAATTGAAAGGTTATTATACTTGCAGTGGTTCTTTAACTACTTGTTCACGGGTTTATTATACAGTTAATACCGATAATACTTTTAAATATTCCTTAGCTTTAGAGTCTGGTGATATTGATCCTACGACTCAAATTGTATCTTTAGGTAAAGGTGTAAGAGATAATGGTGATAATACTTATACACTAACTGATGTGGTAACAGTAAAAAGAACTGATTGGGCTGAAAATTATAAGCTGTATAAAGATTACTATATATGTAAGGACTTAACAAGTACAACATGTGATGGCAAATACCGTGTATTGGAAACTAATAATTATCAAATTACCTATGATAGAACATTTAATTTTTTGTATGGAAATGATGTGACTTGGGATGGCACTAAATACACTTTAGTAAATACTTTTATTTCAACAAACACTTGGCTTACAGATAGAGAGCACTTAGCCAAAAGTTATCATTATACATGCTTTGATACAAGTGAAGAGTGTACTAAAGTGTATTATATACATTACTTTGGAATGGGTTCTAGTATTTATTATTTGACTTTATCGTCAGGAAATAATATAGAAAATGCTAAGGATGAAATGTTTGAAAACACAAGAAATTCCACTATAAAACAATCAATAGATACTTGGTATAAAAATAATATGACTGCTTATACTGAAAAATTAGAAGATACTATCTGGTGTAATGATAGAACTTTTGAGTCTGGTTCTTTAGTTGGGAAAGACTTTGACGCCGGCAGTTCACGTGTTGATTATCCACATTTTAGTGCTTACAATAGAATCCGTGTTTTATATAGTCCAAGTGTAGAATGTTCAAATGAAAGTAGGGATGGCTTTACAGTTTCAACTGAATCAGGAGGAAATGGAGTCTTAACTTATCCAATTGGTTTATTAACGGCCGATGAAATGATGTTGGCAGGTGCTAATTATTCCTCTAACTCAAAGTTTTATTTATATACTGGTGGGCGATGGTTTGCGTCTATGTCACCTTCTGTTTACAATTATAGTTATGGGAGCTATGGACCCGCTAATGTTTTCTATATTGATAAGGATGGTAAATTAGATAATTACTATTCTGTTGGCTCTAATGCTGTACGACCAGCTATTTCTCTTGCTCGGGGTACTAGAGCTATTGGTGGAGACGGTACTGTTAATAATCCATATATAGTAGGTGATGAGTAGGGTTGATGCTAAACTAAAAAAGAGATTTGAAATCTCTTTTTCTTTTGACTTATTTTAGTTCTGTATAGATATCTTGATTGAATTGATGTTCTGTTGTTTCTATTTCTAATAGTTTATTTGTATCTATTAAGAAGAAACTATTATCAAGAATTTGACTATTATCTGGGGTTACTGGATCATCCCAAGTTAGATCTAGATGATACCATTTATTATCTAGATTAACACCATTCCAGATATGGTTTTCACTAGCGACTTTGTAACTTATAATATTCATTCTTTCTAAGACTAATTCCATAGCATCGGTATAACCACCACATATTCCATAGCCTTGTATTAATGGACCGTAAGCGATATCTGATTCATAGTTTGTAGTACCATTACTTTTTTTATCTATATCATATTTGGTATTATTTATTATATAGTCATGAGCAGCTTTAATATTTTCAATAGTAGATTTATTTTTATCTAAGATATTTTGTTCTATGTAGTCTAGTTTTTTTTCTATTTCAGTTATTTCTTTTTCAGTATAACTTTTATGAATAGTTAGAGTTATTTTACCAAGACTATCATATTCTGTTTCAATATGTTGGAAACCATTGTAGGGATGAACAAAGTTATTTATATAAGATAGAGTTTCTTGATTATTAGCAAGTTCTTTTATATCATCTAGACATGTTGTATAGTCTTTAGAACAGTAGAAAGTAAAAGTATTTTTACCGGCATTTATAGCTGTATAATAAATATTTAAAATATCTTGACGACACTCTGGAGTAAAATTATCAGTATTTTGAACATAAGAGAAGTCGTAGTTACGATAATATTTATTTTTTTCTCCTAGAGTTACACTTTGATTATTTAAATTAAAATAAGAATTTATAAAAGTAATGATTGTATCTTTTTGAGTTAGAATTACTCCTATAATTATCATTGTTAGACCTAAGTTAACTAGTTTTTTGACAGCTTTTTTCATATGCCCTCCGTTTATTCTAGATTAATTGTATCTTAAATTCTTATTATTGTAAAGCAAAATAAAAAGTCGTAGATACGACTCTTAATTCATTCCGTTTTTCATTTTTGTTAATCTTGATTTTAAACGAGCTGCTTTGTTTTTATGTACTAAACCTGATGACATAGCTTTATCAATTCTTTGAATAGCAATATTTAAGTTGTTACTTGCTGCTTCTTTGTTACCAGCTTTTGCTTCTTTTTCAAATTTTTTGATAGCAGTTCTCATACTTGAATTTACTAGTGTATTAACGTTAGTTTTATTTACGCTTGAACGCATACGTTTTTTTGCACTTTTAATATTTGGCATACTTTCACCTCACTTTTTGTAAACACATTAATTTTATCAAATATATAGTAAAAATGCAAATAAAAGTTATAAAAATTGTGAATATTATTAATGGTGAAGAAATATGCATACGATTGATTTAGGAAAATATAAATGTAGAACTGATCTAGTAGTTGAAGGTGATGGGTATAAATCTGATAGTAGTTATACTGTTAATAAAAACATTTCGGTTGAGAAAAAGTGTGATGATTCTGGAAGATATGTAACAATTAGTTTTTTAGATGTTACGGATAAAGATAATTATAAGATGGTTGAAAAGACTTTTATAACTGAATTAAAAGAGATACTTGGTGATGTTAAAGATAAAAAGATATTAGTAGTGGGACTTGGTAATTATAAGTCTACGCCTGATGCTTTAGGACCAGATACTATTAATAATATTTTAGTTACAAGACATTTATTTTCTTTGGGAGAAGTTGAAGATGGTTATAGTAATGTTTGTTCTTTTAAACCTGGAGTTACAGGGGTTACGGGGATTGAAACTTCAGAGTTAATAAATAACTTGGTTTCATTTTTAAAAATAGATTTACTTATTGTGATAGATGCTTTAGCTGCTAGAAGTATTGAGAGAGTAAATAGAACTATTCAAATATCTGATGCTGGTATTAGTCCGGGATCTGGAGTTTATAATAATAGAGGGGAAATTAGTACCAAGACTTTAAATATACCAGTTATTGCGATAGGAGTTCCAACAATAGTTGAAGCAACTGTTATAGTATCAGATACTTTTAATTATATGCTTAAACATTTTAGTTATAAGTTAGAAAATATTAATAATCCAAAGTTAAAACTTGTTATGGAAGATAAGCAAGATTATAGAGGACAAGAGATAAATTTAAGTGATAGTGATAAGGAAAGAATTTTAGGAATGGTTGGTACTTTGAGTAAGGAGGAGTTAGATAAGTTATTTTATGAAGTACTTACACCAATTAATTTTAATATGATGGTTACACCAAAAGAGATTGATTTTATAATAGAAAAACTTAGTATGCTTATTGGTAATGGTATTAATAAAAGTTTGCATGATGCCTTTAATACGACAAATTAAGTGGAAGATCTTTAGTATATTTAATTTGGTGATAAGATGAAAAAGAGATTTATTACTAGAAAGAGAAAAAGATTTAGAGTACTTAAAATAGTACTCTTTTCGGCATTTTTTATTGGATCTTTAATAATTACTTTTCATCTTTTAAATAAGAGTAATATTAGTATTGATGATAAGAGATTGGTAGAAGTATTACTTCAATATAGTGATAGTAGTGAAGATAAGGGAATAATTAAGAGAGTTAAAAAGATGTTTAGTACGCCTGTTTTATTTTTAGATAATAATTATTTTAAGGTAGAGAAGGTTTTTAATGAGAAACCTAATTTGGATAATACTAGTCAGACTTTACCAACTATTTATATATATAATTCTCATCAAGGAGAAGAATATGCCCCTAGTAGTTTTGCTGAATATAGTGTTTCTCCTACAGTAATGTTTGCTGATTATGTATTGGAAGGAATTTTTAAAGATAAGGGATATGTTTCTTTAGTTGAGGAGGGAAGTATTAAAGAGATCTTAAATAGGAATGGATGGCGTTATTCTTATAGTTATATGGCTAGTAGAATTTTAATGGAAGAAGCTTTTAAAAATAATCCTAGTTTAAAATACTTTATTGATGTACATAGAGATAGTTTAGATAAAAGTAGAACTTCTGTTATGATTGATGGCAAAGTTTTTGCAAAAACTATTTTTTTAATTGGACTTGAAAATGATAATTATGAAGAAAATTTGGCGTTTACTGAAAAAATTAATAATCTTATGAATGAAAAGTATCCTGGTTTATCTAAAGGTATTTATAAGAAAGGAGGGGTGGGAGTTAATGGTGTCTATAATCAAGACTTTTCTAATAGAACAATTTTAATAGAAATAGGAGGATATGAAAATACTCCATCAGAAGTTTTAAACTCGACTTTAGCATTTGCAGAATGTTTTTTGGAGGTGATTAAGACTGATGAAGGCTAAATACATAGTAAGGTTTTTAGGAATTATTATTGTAATACTATTTTTTGCTTTATACTTTGGACAGTACACTGGTTATTATAATATTTCTAATGAGAGGAAGACTACTCTTACAAAAGAGGCAATTGAGAGGTTTGAAAGAGATGTTTCTGATGGAAAAGAGATTATTGCGGGGAACTATTTAACGAAAGAGAAAAACTATAATAATAATTTATCAAAGATGGGACTTGGTATTTCTAGGTTAATTGGAGAAGGTTTTGATAAGATGATTAATACTATTTTTAAAGAGGTAGAAAAAGCGATAAGGAATTGATCAAAAGTCATTCCTTTTTCTATTTTTTTGTAGTATAATTTTCTATAAGAATAGGGTATTGGGGTGAAGTGATGCTAAAATATAATGATACTTTAAAACAAGTTTTAGATCAGTTGTCTTTAGAATTAACAACAATACAAATAAAACTAAATAATTTTAATACATCTCGTAATATAGAGTCTTATAAAGAAGATATATTACGTTTAGTAGATTCTAATACTTTATTACTGGCTTCATATTATATGGAGAGTAGTATTGAAGAGAAGAAGAAATTTGATTGGTTACTTAGTAAGACTTTTTCTACTAGTGATGAGAAGGATATCTTTCAGCAACAGTTAAAAAACTTATATTATCTTGGTAAAAATAAGTTATATGATACATCACAATATAAAACTATTAGTGATGAGATTTTGAAGTTTAGAGAAGTTCTTTTAAAGACAGTATTTCAAAGTGATGAAGATAAGGATGAAGAAGAAAAGTTATTACTTAGAATGAATAATTTAAAGAGAGCTAAAAAGTACTTTTTAAGTGATCATAATAAAGTATGTGTTAAAAGTATTGATAATTTAAGAGAAATAATTGAATCTTTAAATATGAGTGATACTTTAAAGACTGATGTTTTAATGATTATTTTTACTAATGAACTTGATTATTATAAAGCAGTACTTAGTAAAGAAAGAGGTAATATTGATGATGATATTAATAACTTTTTAATGGTTTCTGGACTTAGTAGTATTTTAAGAGCAAGTGATAATATTTATTTAACTAACGCTACTATGGAAGATGATTATAAGAGTGTTGTTACAACTATAAAGAATAGTTCTAAGTTAGATAAAAAAAATAAAGAGTAGGTGATAGACATGAATTGTGGTTATTTGGTACAATTACTTAGAAAAAATATTACAAATAATAAAAAATTAATTCATGATTATCATTTATATAGAGATGATTATCTAGATGAAAAACAGGAGTTAGAAAAGTTACTTTTTATTACTACTTTAAATATTTCGACAATGTCTTTTGAAAAGATTAAGAATATAGTACTTGGTTTTTCAATTAGTGATGAAGAAAAACAAGATATGATAGAAGAGTTAAATGTAATTATGACTATACTTAAACTTAATTCTATTAATGGTACTAATATTTTGTTAGATGATGTACAGAATGAAGTTTTAGATAGATTTTTAAATTATTTACATGAATATATTTTAGTTAGAAAAGATTATAATACTAATAATGATATTGATATAGAAGAGTTGACTAATGTTAATGAGAAGTATAAGAGTCTTTCTACTAAGTTAAATAATCCTAAAAATACAAAGTTTATTACGGATTTAGATACGTTAAATACTTTATTTAATGATAATAAATTAGAAGAGAATGTTAAAAGAGATTTATTAGTTTCTCTTATTAAGTATAATAAGAATATTTTTAATTATAAAATTGGTTTTACTAATAATATGGAAATTGCTAGATATGGAAATATTGATATTGGAGAAGTTAAAGGTATTTTTAAAAAGTATGGATATGATTTTGATAGGTTAGATACTGGATTTCAAAATAAGATATTGGAGTTTGGTGTTATTGGAAAGATAAAGGAAGTTTTATGTGTACTTTATCAATTAAATATTAAAATAGATGAGAAAGAAAATGGATACTTTTTAATGAGTTTAGTACTAGCTGGAGATAAAGAGAGTATTGCTAGAACTATGAAGTTTATATTGGGTAAAAATGTTTTGGTAGAAAAGTTATTTAAAATACCTAGTGTTTTTATTAGTGAAGATAATACTGAATTTAATAGAGAAAAGACTAATCGTTTTAAAATAGTTGATTATTCTATATTTAGTGAAGATAAGCCTTATATAGTTGGAACTGCTGAGAAATTTAGAAATAATACGTTACTATTAGAAAGATATGGTTTATCACTAAAGAGTATTTTAGATAAGTATCCACAAGTATTAATAGTAGATAGTGAAAGACTTTATAATAATTTAGAAATGTTTTTAGAGTATGGTTTTTCATTTACTAAGAATAAGAGATTGATTGATTCTTCTCTTAGTGCTCTTACTTCAATTAGGTTTTGTGATATAGTTGATCAATTTATAGAAGTGCATCCTTATGGTATTAAGTATTTAAGAGATAATTTAAGTTGTATTAAGACTATTAGTAGTGCTTTTGATGTTATATTTTATAGTATGTATTATTCTAATGTATTAGAGGGTGAAGATAGGGCTTTTAGAAGAATTATTAGTAATAATAGAGAATATTTATGCTTACAGGGAGATATTAATAATAGATTTGGAGAAGCTTATATGGGTATTACAGATACTAATAAAGTTAGTGTTACTAATACTTTTATTCCTAAATTTAAGGATCAAGATAAGTATAAAAATATTTTAGAAAAGAATAAATATAGAGTAATTGATGTAGATATATTTGATAATAGATATATTCAAAAGATTAATACTTTTTCAGATGATCAGGAACCATTAATGTATAATTTTGATGGTGTTAGAATATCTAAGATTAAAGTACTTAGAATATTTAATATATTAATTAAGAATGGTATTATAAGTAATTTAGATAGTTTTATGTTTAGTGTTTCTTATAATACTATTATTAGTGAAGATAATTATAATAAGTTATATGATTTAATAAAAGACGCTATTAAATAAAGGTGATATGAATGGATTTTTTAATTGATAATGGTATTTCTAAGGATGTTATTGTAGAAATAGAAGATTATAATGATGATAGTTTAGTTTATAATTTTATTTGTAATGAGGCTAATGCAGTTAAGGTACTTGAATATTTTAAGAGTATTGGGATTGAGGCAATAAATAGATTACTTATTTATAAGTTAGAAGTATTTTTAATTGATTATAAGAGTATTGTTAAGGCTTTTAATAATTATGATGTTTCTGTTTTAGTTCAACTTATTAATGACGATATTAACGCTATTAACTTTTTATAATAGTAAAAGAAAAGAGTTTGTAAAAAGACAAACTCTTTTTTATTGATATAATTCTTGTTTTAGTAATTCTAAGTTTTCTGTAATTAGACTTTCATAAGTATCTTTATTTGCTCTTTGTTCATCTGAAATATTATCTAATTTATGTAATTCTTGTCTTTTAATATTTGCATATTCTTCTAATATTTCTTTAGCGTTATCACTTAGATTATCATTTTTAAAAGTGTAGATGTAATTTATTTTTTTCTCTTCGATTAAGTTTTTAACATCACTTATTGTTTTATCAGTAGCATCACTATCGATACAGTAAACTTCTAGTCCGAACTTTTCTAAGTATTTTAATGCTGAATTATCAACGACTATTTTTTTATTTGTAGTATTTTCTACTGTTAAACGGTAATCAGCATCTAACTCTGATAGTTTTATTTTTAATTGATCGTATGCTTCATCAATATCTTTTTTTAGATAAGTACTAGAAACGTATTCTTCTAAACCAATTCTTATGTTTTGAGCCATCATTAATAGTGAAGATGGGTTTAACCATAACTCTTCTGGAGAGTAGTCTGTTTCTAAGACATCTGAACTATCAATTATTTTTAAGTCTGGGTTTAGAGTAAGTAAGTCGATTGCCATATTTCTTTCACGTTCGATTAAACCATTGTAGATAAACAAATCTGATTTACTATAATCTTTTTTCTGCTTATCACTAACTTTATAATTAGTAATATCTATTCCATCAGGGTAAATAGAAGTTACTGTAGCATGTTCACCATAGAGTTCTTTTGTTATGTATTCGTTAGCATAATTAGTAACATATATTTGGATATTATCCATGTTATCATCGGTACAACCAGTTAATAAAACTGATGTAAAAATAGTTAGTATAAATAATAATATAAATTTAGGTGTTTTTTTCATTCTTTTTCTCCTTTACTGGTACGGGATCATATCCAGATGTTCCCCATGGATTACAACGTAATATTCTTTTTATAGTTAAATAAGAACCTTTTATAGAACCATGAGTTTCTATAGCTTCAATAGCATAGCTTGAACAAGTTGGTATATGTCTACAAGATGCATGAGATGATAAAGGCATTTTTTTATATAGTTTTATTAGTGATATTAAGAATTTTTTCATATATTTGCCTTTCATATTTATTTGTATCTTGCTTTTTTAATTTTACTATAATTCAAATAAAATATCAATTATAAGTATACTAAATTAATTAATTTTGGTATAATTATATTCGGTGAAGATTATGGATGAATTATTTGAAAAACTTGGTATTAAACCGAAAGATTTAAGACTTTATAATACAGCTTTTTTACATAGTAGTTATGCTAATGAACATAGAGCTAAAGCTGATTATGAGAGATTAGAGTTTTTAGGAGACTCAGTAGTTGATTTAGTTATTGCTGATTATTTATATTCGTGTGAAAATGAAGATGAAGGAGAAATGACTAAAGTTAGGGCTAGTTATGTATGTGAGAATGCTTTATATGAATACGCTACTAATTTAGGCTTGAATAGATATATTAAAGTTGGTCATGGAGAAGAAAAAGAGGGTGGAAAATATAAGAAAGCAATTGTTGCTGATATATTTGAAGCTTTGATGGGAGCAATTTATTTAGATTTAGGTTATGCTACGGCTAGAAGAACTGTTCTTAATATTATAGTTCCTTATATAGAAGATCCTAATGTAACATTCTTTAGTGATTATAAGAGTTCATTACAAGAATATGTTCAAACGACACAACAAAGTTTAATATATGATTTAGTATCAGAAGATGGACCAGCACATGATAGAACATTTACAGTAGAAGTTAGAATAGATGATATTGTATATGGTACAGGAGTTGGTAGTACTAAGAAGGAAGCTGAACAAGAAGCGGCAAAAGTGGCATTAAATAAGTTAGCTAGATAGAATTATTTGATGATATTTTCTTAGTTATTAGCAAAAAAACAGTTGATAATTTGAAAAATAGGAAAATTAATGATATAATGGCTGTTGTAATTTATACCTTTGCCTTTATATCATTTATTAATTTTAAAAAGAGATGTATTTAAGAAAGGAGATATTAATGAGTAAAATAAAAATATTTAGTTTAGGCGGATTAAATGAAAATGGAAAAAATATGTATGTTGTTAACGTAGATGGTGATATTTTTGTTTTTGATGCTGGATTAAAGTACGATAATGATTTAAATTTAGGAATTGATTATATCATTCCAAACTTTGACTATTTAATTAAGAATAAAAAGAATATTAAGGGTATATTTTTAACACATGGACATGAGTCTAATATGGGTGCTGTTCCTGATGTATTGGCAAAGTTACCAGATATACCTATATATGGTACAAAACTTACGCTTGAAATTGTAAAGAAAGATATGACTAAGGAAGAAATAGAAAGAACGAAGTTTAAGGAGATTAGACCTCATTCTAAACTTACTTTTGGTAAGAATGCTTTATTTCCAATAAGTGTTACACATTCTATACCGGATGCTGTTTGTTATGTTTTATATACTGAGGATGGAGCTATTGTTTATACAGGAGACTTTGTATTTGATTCGACCGTTCCTGATATATATAAAACGGACATTGGTAAACTTGCTTATGTTGGTAAACAAGGTGTTTTATGTTTAATGACTGAGTCAATTTATGCTGATAGATTTGGACATACTAGTCCTAATAATAGAGTGGCTGGATTTATTAGAGAAGTTCTTTCTAATAATCCTAATAGAATAATCGCAACAATATTTTCTTCACACTTTTATAGAGTACAAGAAATATTTAATGAGGTTTCTAAGACTCATAGAAAAATAGTTATTATGGGTAAGAGCTTACAAGAGACTATCAATGGAGCAATTGATGATGGATATTTAAAGATTGATAAAAGTAGAATTGGTAGTTTAAGTGATCTTGATAATAAGGATGTTGTAGTATTTATTTCTGATGAGAAGGAAAAACCTTTTGCTAATTTGGAAAGAATAATACATGGTTTTGATCGTTATATTAAGATTAAAGATACAGATACTATTTTTATTACTGAACCTAGTTATGCTGGAATTGAAAAGAGAACTGCTCTTATAATGGATGAGATCGCAATGCTTGGAGCTAATGCTGTTTCATTATCTAGTAAGAAACATTTATTACATCATGCTTCTAGTGAAGACTTAATGTTAATGATTAATTTGATGAATCCAAAATACTATTTCCCAGTTAAGGGTGAGTATCGTCATCAATATGCTAATGCTGAAATAGCAGAAGAGTTAGGTATACCAAAAGAAAATATTATTTTAAAACAAAATGGTGATGTTTTAGAATTAGTTGATGGTAAAAATACTAATTCAACTGAGCATGTTGAAGTTGATGAAATCTTAATAGATGGTAATAGTAATGGTGATATTGGAGACTTAGTATTAAAAGATCGTGAAATGCTTGGTGAGAATGGTATTGTTATTATTAGTTGTACTTTAGATAAACAAAGTAAAGCTATAATAGGGGGACCTGAGATACTTACTAGAGGATTTATCTATGTTAAAGAAAGTCAGGATTTATTAGAAGAGACTAAGAGAATTTCTAGAGAAACAATTGAGTCTAATATTGATGTTGGTGCTAGTAGAGTAGATTATTCTAAGATTAAAAATGATGTTAGAGATGTACTTGGTAAGTTTTTTTATAAAGAAACTGGTGCTAAACCAATGATTATTACAGTTGTACAAGAGATATAAATTACAAGATTAAGACTAGTTTTACTAGTCTTTTATTGTGGTATTTTTTAGTGGATTGGTGTATTATTTTAGTATGAAGAGAGAATTAAGAAGAAAGTATTTAAATATTAGAAAAAGAGTTTTAGATAAGAGCTGTAAGGATGATCTTATTTTTAATAAGGTTATTAGTGATGAAAGGGTTCTTCTTGCTAGAGATATATTGATATATGTATCTTTTGAGGATGAAGTTGATACGAGAAGACTTATTAATTATTTTTTGGATAATGGTAAGAATGTTTATGTACCGAGAGTTTGTGAAAAAGAGATGGATTTTTATAGGATTGATAGTTTTAATGATTTAGTTGAGGGGTATAAAAATATATTGGAACCTGTTGGGAATGAGAAGATAAGTGATTTTTCAAAAGTTCTTTGTATTACTCCGGGAGTTTGCTTTAATAGGTATGGCTACAGGATTGGTTATGGAGGAGGATTTTATGATAGGTTTCTTAGTAGAAGTGGTGTTTTTAGTATTGGGGTTTGTTACAAGGAGTGTTTATGTGATTTAGAGTTCAATGAAGAGCATGATGTAGCGGTTAATAGGGTTATTACTGACTAGGGGTGTTATTGGTAAAAATAGTTAAATATGTCTTTTAAAGATAAAGGTTTGGTGTTATAATTTCTTTATGGTTTTGTCCTCGTAGCTCAGTTGGATAGAGCGATCGCCTCCTAAGCGATAGGTCGTGTGTTCAAATCACATCGGGGACGCCATTTTTTTGTATGAAAAAACTTCAACTTATTTTGCTGAAGTTTTTTTATTTTTTTTTAAATTTTTCTAGAGAACTTCGATTTTTTTTCTAATAATATAATTGGGAATACATTAATGGATTTAAGTGCTTGCCTCTAAAGAGAGGAGGTGGTGATAATGAAAAAAGTAGATTTTTTAATAATTGGATTATTTATTATCATTACACTTCTTATTATTCTACTTTATAAGTAATGATAAACAAAAAAGCACTTAATCACTGTATGTGACTAGGTGCAATACCCATATAGGTGAGTACTTAATCCTTACAAACATTAAGTATTCCCATTTTTATTTTATTCAAGTTTCCTTGATATATTTATCGTATCATAGATGTTTTTGTTTAACAAGATAAAAATTTTTATTTTTTTTAATTTTTTTCTAGGAAACCTCGATTTTTTTTCTAATAATATAATTGGGAATACATTAATGAATTTAAGTGCTTACCTCTAAAGAGAGGAGGTGATGATAATGAAGAAAGTAGATTTTTTAGTAATTGGATTATTTATTATCATTACACTTCTTATTATTCTACTTTATAAGTGATAATAAAAAAATAAAAGCACTTAATCACTGTATGTGACTAGGTGCAAAACCACTTTTGGTGAGTACTTAATCCTTACAAACATTAAGTATTCCCTTTAATATTTTGTACAAGTTTCCTTGTCATATTCATAATAACATTTACATGAGTTTTTTTCAAGTAGTTTATGGTTCTAATCTACTAGGGCCTCTAAATATAAACATTGTTTCTTTTAATGAACCAGTTTCTAATAATAACATAGTTATTCTATCTACTCCAATAGCAAAGCCACCATGTGGAGGACAACCATATTTAAAGAATTCTAGGTAGAATTTTACGTCTTTGTCTAGTCCTTTTTCTTTTGCTTGTTTACATAATATTTCATAGTTGTTTTCTCTTATGGCTAGAGTTGTTGTTTCACAACCTTTCCAAATAAGATCGGCTCCTTGTGGAATACCATTTTTCCTTTGATGATAGAAAGCTCTTTTTTTAGCACTAAAATCAGTAATGAAGACAAATTCATGCCCGTATTTTTCTTTTACATATTTTGAAGCTAGTTTTTCAGATTCAGCATTCATATCACCAACATCTTCATAGTTCATTTTATAACCATATTCTTTTTCTAGAATTTTATATAATTCTTCTAGTTTGATCCTTGGAAATGGTTTAGTTGGAACTATTACTTCAACATTGAAAAGTTCTTTTATTTCTTTTCCATATTTTTCTTTTACAGCTTTTAGTCCTGCTATAAAGAGATTTTCTTCAAAGTCCATTAATTCGTCTAGATTATTAAGATAACTCATTTCAATATCAAATGATGTGAAATCAGTTGTATGTCTGTATGAATTAGACTTTTCAGCTCTAAAAGCCGGAGCTATTTCAAAGACTTTTTCAAAACCGGCACACATGGCCATTTGTTTATAAAACTGGGGACTTTGAGCAAGATAGGCTTTTCTACCAAAATAGTTTACTTCAAAAACTTCTGATCCAGATTCGCTTGCGGCACTAATAATTTTAGGTGTGTGGATTTCTGTAAAATTATTTTTGACAACAAACTCTCTCATGGCATTAATCATACAAGTTTGAACTTTAAACATAAGAATATTTTTATCACTTCTTAAGTCTAAGAATCTGTAGTTTAATCTAGTATCAATAGCTGCGGACTTGCTATCTTTGTAGTTTAGAGGTAATTCTTCTAAACATTTACTAGTTACAGTTATGTTTGTTGGAATAAGTTCCATGTTATTTAGTTTTACTTTGTCATTTTTATGTAGAATTCCAGTTATTTTTACGGTACTTTCTGGAGTAATAGTAGAAACTATTTTAGTTAAAAATTCATTTGAAGTGTTTTTTTCAATAGTTACTTGAACCTTACCAGTTGTATCTCTGATAATTAGAAAATCTACATATTGTAAGATACGAATATTATCAACAAAACCTTCGATAGTTATTTCTTGTTCTAAATATTCGTTTAGATTTTTAAAATATATCTTTTTCATAATTAACCTCCTTTAAAATATATAATAAAAAAACAGTTTATTATCCACAAAGGGACGAATAACTGTTAATATCCGCGGTACCACCCAACTTATTATATAAAAATTTGGTTAATATATAATCACTTATTATGGATAACGGTTTAATCCGACTTGTCCTACTATTAGTTCAGATAAGTGGCTCGTAGGTGTCTTTTCATTTGATATTTATATTATCTTTCACCCAATGATAACTCTCTAAAATAAATTATAAAATTACTTTTCCTAGTCATAGCCGATGTATAGATTATAGCATATCTCTTTTTTTAGTGCAATATATGTTGGAAAAGGTTTTGTGTTAAAGAATAATTTTTTTATTTATTCATAGGAAAAATAAGGCGGTCATGTTATAATAATTTTAGATTTATAGATAGTTGTTGACACATTTTATATGTAGAGGAGTAGTATATGAAGAAGTTTAGAGATTATTTTATAGTGGGAGGGATTTCTACTTTTATATTGAGTGTTTTATTTGTGTATTTTGGGATTTATCCATTTGGAAATAATACAGTCCTAACTGGTGATCTATATACGCAAGTATCAGCTCTTTTTTATCATTTATGGGATACTATAAGAGGTGGTGGATCATTACTTGTTGATTATACTTCTGGAGCAGGAGAAAACTTTTTTGGAATATTTGCCTATTATTTAGTTAGTCCAATTAACTTAATTGTTCTTTTATTTAAAAGAAATGATATTTATTTAGCAATTTCCTTAGTAGTAGCACTTAAAATAATTTTATCTAGTATTACTTGTCTATATTCTTTAAAATATATATTTAAAAAAGATAATTTGATGTTTGTACCATTATCATTACTGTATGCTTTTAGTGGATATACACTTGTATGTTATCAGATTACATCTTGGATGGATGTAGTTTATATGTTTCCTTTAATTGTAGTGGGACTTAAAAAATTAATTGATGAAGATAAGCCTATTATGTATGGGGTTACATTATTTTTAACTATTTGTTTTTCTTTTTACTTATCTTATATAATGATTATATTTATTTTCTTATTAGCTTTTATTTATATAAAGAATAATGTAGAAAAAAAAGATCAGAAAAGAGCTATGCTTAGTATTGGAATTTATACAATACTACCAATGCTTATGTCTTTATTTATTACATATCCTGCTTTAAGACAGATATTTGGATCGGCTAGAACTAATATATCTAAAAATATATTTAATAATTTACTAGGATGTTTATTTGATAAGTTAAATTACTTTAATATATCAATATTATTAGTTGTATTTACAATGCTTTTAATAGTTGAGAGAAAGAATAATAAGAAGTTTTTAAAGTGGTATATACCAGCACTTTTAGTATTAGTTATACCTTATATAGTGGAACCATTAAATAAAGTATTTCATTTTATGTCATATTCATTCTTTCCTAATAGATATGGTTTTATATTATTTTATTTATTAGTTGTTGGAGGAGCATATTTCTTTAGTGCTAATAATAAAAATATAAAAAATAAGTTAGATGAGAAGTTAAAGATAATACTTGGAGTAGTTAGTGTTATTCTTTTAATAGGAATATATTTTATTGTATTTAGGTTTGTATATAAAGATTTAGAAGTAGCAGTTTATAGTATTTCAATGATATATGCAAAGAAGGCTTTTATAATACTTAGTTTATTATCTTTAGTTATATTTGGAGTGTGTTTTATTCTTAATATATTTAGAGAAGAAAAGACTTATATAGTTTTAATGTATATAGTTATAATTAGTAATATTTGTTTTAATGCATTTTTATATATTGGACTTAGAGATTATCAGGGGATGATTAAAAATTCTTTTGGAATACTTGAAAAAGTTGAAAATAAAGAAAGCAGTAACTATTATAAATTAAAGACAGATATAAAGAATATAGATGACTTTGTTGTTAATGAGGGGATTGTTAGTAATTATCAAGCACTTGATCATTTTACTTCACTAGTAAGTAGAAATTCATTAGAGTTTTATAAGGGCCTTGGATATTCTAGTTTTTGGACAATGATCTTTTCTATTGGAGGAACTTTATTTAGTGATAGTTTAGTTTCTAATAAGTATTTTCTTACAGATAGAGATATTGATAGTGGTTTTTATACTTTAAAAAGTAGTGATTATGGATATAATTTCTATGAGTTAAATTATGATATTGGATTTGGGTATCTTGCACGTAATAATTTTAAATTAGATAAGAGTGATACTTTTAGTTATCAAAATAAGATTTATGAAAGTATTACTGGTAATAGTGATCTATTTAGTGTTTATGATATTAGTAATATAAAAAATATAGATACTAAGAATAGTGCTAAATGTATTATTAAGAGTAATGATAATTATATAGAATATAATGTTAGTATTAAAGAGAAGCGTATTTTATATTTAGATTTAGCTTTAACAATGGAGGAGAGTATTAAGGGTAGTGTTAGTAATGTGATGATGATTTATATTAATGATGAGTTATATAGTGATAATTATCCTACTAAGACTAGTAATGGTATTTATGATTTAGGTGTTTATGAGAATCAAGATATTAATATTAAAGTTAAATTAATTAAACCGATTGATATTGAGAAATTAAGTATTGCTAGTATGGATGTTAGTAAGTATGAAGAGTTTATTTTAAATAATAAAACTGATTTAGGTATTAAATTTGATAAGAATAAAATTACTATTGAGAGTGATGTTAATACAGCTGGTTACTTAGTTATACCAGTATCTTATAGTGATAATTATAGAGTAGTAGTTAATGGGAAAAGTACTGATACAGTTAAGATGTATGGAGGGCTATTAGGTGTTAAAGTAGATAAAGGACATAATCAAATTACTTATACATATATAAATAAAGATTTAGAGAAGAGTTTGATTGTTTCTTTGATTGCAACTATTGTATTTACTATAATATCAGTATTTTATAGTAAGATTAGTACTAATAAAATTTTAAGAGAAGTTGCTTATGGTACTTATAGTTTATTATTTTATGTAGCAGGGGTTTTATATGTAGGTATTATTTTGGTTTGGTTAGTTAAATTTGTAATATAAGAAGGTGTATTTACTTGGATTTAAATTTTTACTTAGCACAGATTACAGCGGTACTTGCTTGGTTATTTTTGATAATTAGTTATTGGAAGAATAAGAATGATAATTTACTTGTTTTACAGGTTGTATCGGGAGTTTTCTTCTTGCTTAACTATATATTTTTAGGGGCTTATACAGGACTTTTTGTAATATGTTTTGAGATAGTTAGAGATTATTTATATATTAAGTTTAGGGATGATAAAAAGACTTTTCTTTATACTTTGCCAGTGTATGCAGTAATTGGAATATTTAGTTATGATGGGATTTGGTCTTTATTTTCAATACTAGCATCGGTTAATGATGGGTTTGCTTTAACATATCATGGGAAGAAAGTCGTGTTTTTAGGGGTTGTAACTTATATTTTATGGATTGTTTACGATTTGTATTGTGCAAGTTTTGCGAATGTTTTAGCAGAAAGTATTGTAGTTATATCTAATTTAGTAATATTACTGAAGACAGGAAACAGTAAAAATAAAAAGATAATTTTAAGTAGAAGATAATTTTTTAATTATTTTCTTTTATTTTTTTTGAAATTATTTTATACTTATTCTAGAATAGGGTGATTATAGTGAAGAAGGTAATTGTTAGATTAGAAAACTTTTGCAAGAGTTATGAAAATAAGGAAGTAATTAAAGATATTAATTTAGAAGTTTATGAAGGAGAATTTTTAACATTACTGGGATCATCTGGGTGTGGAAAGACAACAATTTTAAGAGCAATATCAGGACTTGATTCAGTTACATCAGGAAAGATTTATATAAATGATGTAGATGTTACTAATTTAGATCCACAAGAAAGAGAAGTTAATACAATATTTCAGAATTATGCACTTTTTCCATTAATGACAATTGAAGATAATATTGGGTTTGGGTTAAAGATGAAGAAAGTTCCTAAAGAAGAGATAAAAAAAGCAGTAAAGGAAATGATGGAATTAGTACATTTAGAAGGCTATGAAAAAAGATTTCCTAGTGAATTATCTGGAGGTGAACAACAGCGAGTTTCTATTGTTCGGGGACTTATTAATAATCCAAAAGTATTACTTTTAGATGAGCCATTATCAGCTTTGGATATGAAATTAAGAAAACAGATGCAGATAGAGTTAAAGCAATTACAAAGAAAGTTTGGTATAACCTTTATATATGTTACACATAGTCAAGATGAAGCTTTATCGATGAGTGATCGAATAGTTGTACTTAATGAAGGTAAAATAGAACAGATAGGTACTCCTACACAGGTTTATGAGAAGCCTAAGAATTTATTTGTGGCTAACTTTTTAGGAGATTCTAATATATTTAAAGGAAAAGTTATAGATGATGGGGAAGCTATTTTAACAGAAGATGGAGATGTCTTTAAAATTGATAAGACTCCTCGAGGAACATTAGAAGAAATTTATATAATGGTTAGACCAGAGAATATAAGAGTTTCATTTGAGAAACCTAAGGGTAATCACGTTTTGGGGAAAGTATATGAAAAGTCTTATAATGGATCAATGACTAAGATATTAACTAAAGTAGGTAAAAAGGTAATGACTGTAATGGTATTTGGTAATGACTGTCCTTTTAAAAGAGGAGATGAAGTATATTTATCTTGGGATGTAGAAGATCAAATATATGTAAATGGTGATAGTGATGAAGAATAAAATAGTAAAGATATTATTTACCTTACCAGTTATTGTTTATACATTAGTTTTAATTGCTCTACCTTTATTATATATATTTGGAATTAGTTTTTTTAAGAGTGATTCTTATGGAGGTATTGTTAATACTTTTACATTAGTTAATTATATTGAGTTGTTTGATGCCGTATATATTAAGATTTTTATAAAGTCTGTACTTATTGCGATTGTGACAACAATTATTTGTATTTTGATTGCTTATCCTTTTGTTTTAGCAGTTTCTCATAAGAGTAAATTTAAACAGAAAGTCTTAATGACTGTAGTTATGGTACCATTTTTAACTAATTCATTAATTAGAATGTATGCTTGGATTGTTCTTCTTAGAAAGAATGGAGTTATTAATAATGTTTTAACTTCAATGCATATAATTTCTGAACCATTAAATTTAATGTATAACAACTTGGGTATTATTATTGGAATGGTTTATACATTGTTACCATTTATGTTGTTGCCTTTATATAGTAGTGTTTCAGCAATACCTAAATCATTGTTGGAAGCGGGATCTGATCTTGGGGCTAGTAAATGGAAGATATTTACGAAGATAATATATCCAGCTACTATTTCAGGACTTTTTAATGGGGCTTTAATGGTCTTTACTCCAGCTCTTGGGTACTTCTTTATTGTAGATGTACTTGGTGGTGGTAAGATTATGATTTTAGGAAATTTAATAAAGAATCAGTTCTTAACGGCACGTAACTGGCCATTTGGGGCGGCTATTGCGGTAGCACTTTTAGTTATTACATCGATAATTATTTATGTTTATAAAAAATTAGGTGGTAAAATGGATGATTTGGGTGGTGCTTAATGAGAAATAATAAAATATTAGATAATATAATTATTGGGATTGTATTAGTATTTTTGTTCTTACCAATATTTGTTTTAATACTATTTTCATTTAATACATCACAGTTAAATATAACATTCGAAGGATTTACGTTGAAATGGTATGGAGAGTTATTTAAAAATACAACGTTACTTTTAGCACTTAAAAATACTTTAATTGTAGCGATTGTTAGTACAGTAGTTTCAACTGTTATTGGAACTATTTCAGCTTATGGATTATATAAGTATGATTTTCCATTAAAAAAAATTGTTAATAGACTTTTATATATACCGGTTGTTATACCGGAGATTGTTTTAGGTATATCATTGCTTGCTATATATACAGTTTTTAAATTAGAACTTGGAATGACTACTTTGATTTTGGCACATATATCTTTTTCTATACCTTTTGTAATTATAAATGTTAGAAATATATTAGAACAGATGGATGGAAACTTAATTTTAGCGGCTAATGATTTAGGAGCTAGTAAGTTAAAAACATTTTTATATGTAACTATTCCTTCTTTAATGCCTGGTATTTTAAGTGGAGCAGAATTAGCATTTACTTTGTCTTTGGATGATGTTGTTATTAGTTATTTTACAGCTGGGCCTGGTAGTAATACATTACCATTACAAATATATTCAATTATAAAGACAGGTGTTACTCCGGATGTTAATGCTTTAATTACTTTGATGTTGTTAGTTATATTTATTGTTTTAACTGTATCAGTTCTTATTAATTTAAGAAAGATGAAGAAGGTGAGTAATTAATGAAAAGAAAACTTTTTGTTGTACTTTGTTTTTTGTGTTTAGTATTATCTGGATGTAGTAAGAAAGATGAGGGAAGGGTACTTAATGTTTTAAACTGGTCTTCTTATATTCCAGATGAGGTGGTTAGAGATTTTGAAAAGGAGACTGGTATTAGAGTTAATTATGGAACTTATTCATCGAATGAGGAACTTTTAGCGAAGATTGCCAACTCTAAAGAAGGAACATATGACTTGATCTTTCCTAGTGATTATATGATAGAAATTATGAAGAGTAGAGGGTTACTTCAAGAACTTGATAAGAGTAAGTTAGATAATTATAAAAATATTGATAGTAATTATTTAAATTTAAGCTATGATAGTAATAATCGATATAGTTTACCTTTTGTTTTAGCAACAGTACTTATTGCGGTTAATAGAGATGTTATTAGTGATGAAGTTAGTTCATATAGTGATCTTTTGGATAGTAAATTTAAAAATGAGATAGTACTTTTAGATGATCAAAGAATTGTAATTGGAATGGGCCTACTTGCTTTAGGATATGATATGAATTCTACTAATACTAAGGAAATTGATGAGGCAAGAGAGTTTTTACTTGAATTAAAGAAAAATGTAAAGGCATTTGATAGTGATAGTCCTAAGAACTTTTTAATTACAGGGGAAGCTTCTATTGCGGTTATTTGGAATGCTGAGGCAGCTCTTGCGAAGAAAGCAAATCCTAATATAGAAATAATTTATCCAGATGAGGGAATGGCTCTTAGTGTTGATAATTTTGCAATACTTAAAGGGAGTAAAAATACAAGTGAAGCATATCAATTTATTGACTATATTTTAGATGGTAAAGTTATGAGTAAAATAATAGAGGCATATCCATATAAAAATGTAAATAAGGATGCTTCTAAGTACTTATCTTCTTGGTATTTAGATAATCCTGCAGCTAATATTTCTAGTGGTATTATTAGGAATGGTTTCTTTGTAAAAAACATTGGAAATAAGATAAAATTATATGATAAAACTTGGGCTTTAATTAAGTAAAAAGTTTTTTAAAAAAAAAACTTTTTATTTTTTTTTAGGTGTGCTATTATTTTATTATAGGAGGTGTAAAGATGAAGAGAGATTTTATTGATACTAGTGATTTTTCTAAAGAAGAGTTACTTGAAATAGCAAATTTAGGTATTCTTATTAAGAAAAACATAAAAGCTGGGTATCCACTTAATGTACTATATCACAAGACATTAGGTATGATTTTTGAACAAAAGTCTACTAGAACTCGTGTTTCTTTTGAAACTGCGATGACTCAACTTGGTGGACATGCTCAATATTTAGCACCTGGACAAATTCAACTTGGTGCTCATGAATCTTATCATGACACTGCGAAGACTTTGTCTAGATTGACTGATATTTTGATGGCTCGAGTTCAAAAGCATGAAACAATCGTTAATCTAGGAAAATATGCGGATGTTCCTGTAATTAATGGTATGAGTGATTACAATCATCCAACACAGGAAATGGGAGATTTAATAACTATGTTAGAACATCTTCCTGCTGGAAAAAGATTTGAAGATTGTAAGGTTGTCTTTGTTGGTGACTGTACACAAGTTTGTGCTTCATTAATGATGATTGTTACAAAACTTGGTGGACACTTTGTTCATTTTGGACCTAAGGGATTCCAATTAAATGAACATTTCCAAAACATTGCTTTAGAAAATTGCAAGGTTAGTGGTGGTTCTTTCTTAGTAACTGACAATGTTGAAGATATTGTTGGAGCTGACTTCGTATATACTGACGTTTGGTATGGTTTATATGAATCGGAATTATCTGAAGAAGAACGTATGGGTATTTTCTATCCAAAGTATCAAGTAAGTATGGATTTATTAAACAAAGCTTCAAGTACAGCTAAGTTCATGCATTGTTTACCTGCTACTAGAGGTGAAGAAGTAACTGATGAAGTTATGGATTGTGAACGTTCTATAGTATTTGATGAAGCTGAAAACCGTTTAACTGCTATGCGTGCATTACTTGTTTACTTCATGGGTAAAAAAGATGAAACAATTGAAATTTGTCGTAAAAATCTAAATATTTAGAGGAGTATTTAAAATGGCTAAAAAGAAAAAATTTAGGTTGTTAGATGCCGTTTTAGCAACAGTATGTATTACATTAGTTGTTGAATCAGTTGCTCCTACAGCCGCAATTGGTAACTCACAATATTTTTGGTGGTTACTACTTATTGCTGGGTTCTGTGTTCCATATGGAATGATAACAGCAGAACTTGGTACTACATATCCATCTGAAGGTGGAATGTATGATTGGGTGAAGAAAGCATTTGGTGAGAAATGGGCTTCTCGTGTTGCTTGGAATTATTGGATTAATTTCCCATTATGGATCGCTTCTTTAGCCGTTGCAGTAACAGATGTTGTTGCTGGTATATTTGGAGTTGAATTATCTCTAATTTGGCTTTTAGTACTACAACTTGGATATACTTGGTTAGTATGTTTCTTAGGTACTAGAAGAGTTACTGATACTAAGTATCTAGTTAATTTAGGTACAGTATTTAAAGTAGTATTCGTACTTGCTTTAGGTGCTTTAGGCATCTATACATTTATTAAGACTGGTGAAAGTGCAAATCCAATCAAGAGTGTATCTGATTTATTACCTAGTTTGGATTTAGCAGGATTATCATTTGTTTCAATAATTATATTTAACTTCTTAGGATTTGAAGTTGTTGGAACTTTCGTTGATGATATGGAAAATCCTAAGAAAGATATTCCTAAGGCTTTAGTAGTTGGTGGAATATTAATGGCATTGTTCTACATTTTACCTGCTACAGGTGTTAATGTATCTATGAGTTTGGAAGATGCAGAAGTTGCTAGTATAACTGAAAGTTTTGCTATTTTACTTACTAATTTAGGAGTATCTAGTGATATTGTTAGAGTTGTTGTTATTGTAGCAGGACTTATGTTTATTTATACAATGGTTGCTAATATTACATCTTGGTCATTTGGTGTTAACTCAGTTGCTAAATATGCTGCTGATGATGGCGGAATGCCTAAGATTTTCTCTAAAACTAATAAGGATGGTGTTCCAAGTTGGGCTTCTTACATGAATGGTATAGTAGCATCAATCATTTGTATTGTTGGCATTATATTAGGATATGTAAGTGAGACAGCAAGTAACTTATTCTGGACATTCTTCTCATTAAGTTTAGTTACATTATTAATTAGTTATATACCATTATTTGCCGCTTTCTTAAAATTACGTAAGACTGATAAGACTAAGAGAGTTTATAAAATGCCTGGATCTGATGGCATGGTTAAATTCTTAACTTATTTACCTTTAGTATTATTAGTTTTAGGTGTAATATTTACTATATTTGGTGACTTTACTAAAGATTATATTGTTGGTAATTTACCATTAATTATAGGTGTTATTGTTTCATTTATAATTCAAGAAATTTTAGCATCTAGAGTAAAAGTTAAAAAAGTTGAAAAAGCTGAGAAATAATAAAAAGAAGAAAGAAGGGATATAGTGAAGAGATTAACTACATCACCTAGACATGATGGTTTCAGAATGCCTGGTGAATTTGAAAAACATAGAGGTACTTATATTATTTGGCCTGAGAGACCAGATAACTGGAGATTAGGTGCAAAGCCAGCACAAGAAGTATTTGTAAAAGTTGCTTCTGTTATTGGTAAATATGAGCCTTGTACTATGGTTGTTAGTCGTAGTCAATATTCTAATGCAAGAGGAATGTTACCAGACTATGTAAGAGTAGTTGAAATGAGTAATGATGATGCTTGGATTAGAGATTGTGGAGCAACATTTGTTATTAATAAGAAAGGTGTTATCCGTGGTGTTGATTGGACTTTCAATGCTTGGGGAGGATTAGTTGATGGTTTATACTTCCCATGGGATCAAGATGACAAAATTGCTCAAAAGATGTGTGAACTAGAAGATGCTGATAGTTATCGTTTAGATGATTTCATTTTAGAGGGTGGATCTATTCATACAGATGGTGAAGGTACTTTAATGGTTACAGAGGAGTGCTTATTATCTGAAGGAAGAAACTCTAACATGACTAAAAAGCAAATTGAGAAAAAGTTATGTGAATATTTAAATGTTTCTAAAGTTTTATGGATTCCTAGAGGAATTTATAATGATGAAACTAATGGACATGTTGATAATATGTGTAACTTTGTTAAACCTGGAGTTGTTGTACTTGCTTGGACTGAAGATAAAAATGATCCTCAATATGAAAGAAGTGTTGAGGCATATGAATACTTAAGTAAGCAAAAAGATGCTAAAGGTAGAAAGTTAGAAATACATAAATTATTAACTCCTGCACCTATTTTAATTACTAAAGAGGAATCTTTAGGAGTAGATGCAGTTGAAGGTACATTACCTAGACAAGAAGGAGATAGAATGGCTGCTTCTTATGTAAACTACTATACTGGAAATGGATTTATTGCTTTGCCAGTATTTGGAGATCCACATGATGAGCTTGCTATTAAGACTTTACAAGAGTTATATCCTGATAGAGTAATTGAACCAATCTATGCAAGAGAAATCTTACTAGGTGGAGGAAATATTCATTGTATTACTCAACAAGTACCTGCTAAAAAGTAGGAAAAACATTATAGAGATCATCTCCTTGGAGATGGTCTTTTAGTTTGACTTCAATATTTATTCATGGTATTATTAGTGAAACGATACTGTTTAGAAGGATGGGTTTATGGAGAAGAGTGAAGTAAATAAGGGTGCATTTGTTGATTATAGTGATTTTGTACAAAAAAATGGAAGAATTTTAGCTAAGAGAAAAGCTGGTTTTCATAGTAATGAAGTACTTGAAATGATGATAGAAGAGTATGTTTTAATGATACAGTCTGAGGTTAGACATTTGGATTATCTAGATACAGCTTTTATGAGTTCTACTAGACAAATTGCTATTTATATGGCAGAGTTAGCTGAATGTATAACTAGACGTTATTTTAAGGGCAGACATATGGAATTATCTGATTCGATGTTAGATTTATTAATTAGAGATTTTAGAACGGCTTTAAAAAGAGATGGGGATAGAGATGTTTTAATAAAGATGATACCAGCTACTGGAGTTAGTGAAAAAAATGGTCTTATTTCCAGTGTTAAAGGTTTTACATTTTATGTAGGTGATGAAGCTGTACTTGGTGTTAGAACTTTTGAAGATGATAGATTTAATAATGAGGCAATGGTTAGTTGTGATCAGTCTAGAGAAAATGGTTTTTATAAGGCTTGTAGAGTTATTTCTAAGAATTATATTTTTGGGGAGAATGGAGTTTTTGTTAATGCCAGTAGTAGGAGCTTTTTAGATACTTTTTGTGATACTGGTAGAGATGATTTTTTATTTAATCCAGAGTTAGAGTATTATTATTTTCCTTATTTAGGTTTTATTGATGGTGTAGGAAAATATGTATATATTGATAGAAGTAATGGTGTTAGAAAAGTAGTTTTTGATGAGGGAGAAAAGTTATATAGTTTTAGACCGGTACTATTGGATTGTGCTTTTGTAGGAGGACCATTAAAAGATAATGAAGAGATTATGGCTCAAGCATTTAAATGTGAAGAGGAGTCTTTTATACCTAAACAATTAGTTAAGTTAAAACAAGATGAATAGGAGTGATATTATGTCATTTAATAGAGCAAAGAGTGATTTAGTTAAACATAATTTAGAAAGTCATATATTGGTATTTGAAGAGTCTTCTAGAACTGTAAGTGAAGCTGCTTTAGCTGTTGGTGTTAGTGAAGGAGAGATTGCTAAAACATTGTCTTTTTATGTTGATGATAAACCGATTTTAATTGTAGCAGCGGGCGATGTAAAAATAGATAATGCTAAATATAGGCATTTTTTTGGTAAGAAAGCTAAGATGATTCCATTTGAAGAAGTAGAAGAAGTTATTGGACATAAAGTAGGTGGGGTTTGTCCTTTTGGGGTAAATCCGGGTGTAGATATTTTCTTGGATGTTTCTTTAAAGGAGTATGAGTGTGTTTATCCAGCGTGTGGTACAGGAAATAGTGCTGTTAAACTTAGTATAAAGGAGTTAGAAGATAGCTCTAATTATAAGGAATGGATAGATGTATGTAAAAGATAGCTTTAGCTATTTTTTTCTTGCTATTTTTTTAGGAATAGTATATTATATAGGCAAATTTTAAGTGGGTGGTATTGTGAGTGAAAAAGTAGTTGTTACATTGATGAAGAAAAGAAAAATTACAAATGAATGCTCAGTATTTACTGTTTCTTCTACTAGGATTGGTTATTATGATCCAAGAGTTAACCTTTTTTATGATAATAAGACTAAAGGATGTTATCCAAATATTAGAAATGTTGCTAGTTACAAGAAAGACAATACTTTAGCTTTTGATAATTTGGTAAGGTATGATGATTTGGAACAAGCAGTAGTTGATGGTGGTACTTTTAATGATGCTTTAAAGAGATATACTGATGATTGTAAGAGACATTTTTATGTAGTTATTTCTAGAGATGGAGTAAATAGTTCGGTTATTACTTTAAATGTTGATGACTTTGAAGATGCTACTGGAAAAATAAAAGATATTTCAGCTTTGATTAGTGGTATAAGTAGGGATGGGGATAATAGAGGCTTATTAAATATGGATGTTGATGAAGCATTACTTAGTCTTCGTGATATGATTACTGATGGTGGCAGAAGTAAGGAAGATTTGGAACTTTTAAAGAATGAACTTTTATATTATCGTAGTATTGTTAAGGAACTTTTAAACTTAGTGGCTTTTGAAATGAATGGAGTTAGAGATAATGAACTTGATGATAGTGATACAGTTAGTGTAGAAAAAGTTGATGATGGTAGTCAAAAAGTAATACTTAGTGATATAAATATTGATGAGTTAGTTGGTTTAGTAACAAAGACTGTTGTTCATCAAGATGATGCTGTTCGTAGACTTGTACTTGAAATTGAACGTAATTTAGAAAGTGATGGAGAAAAGGATGGTATTTTAATAACAGGATCTACTGGCGTTGGTAAGACAATGACTATTAATTTGATTGCTAAATACTTAGATAGACCGGTTAAAATAATTGATTCGACACAGCTTACAGTTCCTGGTTATGTTGGTAAAAGTGTTGAGGATTATTTATACGAACTTTTATGTGATTGTAATGGGGATGTTGAAAGAGCTGAACAAGCTATTATTTTCTTTGATGAAATAGATAAAAAAGGATCAGAAAAAAAGTCCGATATTTCAGGACAAGGTGTTTTAAATGTATTATTAAAGTTTTTAGATGGGACTGAATATGATGTTACTTCTAATAGACAAATTTCAAGACAGGTGCAAAAAATATCTACAAAAAATATGCTAGTGTTAGCTGGCGGTAGTTTTGCGGATGTTTATAAGAATAGTGGACCTAAACAGATTGGATTTTTAGATGGAGAGAAAAAAGAATATGTACCTAGTGCTACTGATTTTGTAGAGAAGGGTATGATGACAAAGGATTTTATAGGTAGATTTCCAATTATTATACATTATAATGATTTAGATGCAAAAGCCTTAGTAGATGTTTTAGTCAATTCTGAGGCTTCACCATTAAAAAGGGAGAGAGATGTATTTTCTAAAGCTGGAGTTAAGTTAACGGTAACAGAAGATTATATGGAAGCTGTTGCTAGAGCAGCTATCAATATGGAAACTGGTGCTAGAGGATTAAAAGGTATTGTTAAGAATACTACTTGGCCAAGTTATGATAAAGTTAAATCAGAGTCTGGTGTATATAGAGAAGTTGTTTTAGATGAGAAGACTGTTAGTGATAATAAAGTTTATGTATTAAGAAAAAAAGACGATTAATAAATCGTCTTTTTAGTTAATATGTTTTTCTTTGTAAGCTTTTCTTAATTGCTTTACGTCTTCTTTAGTTACGTCTTCAGCTGGTGTCAATTTTGTTGTATCAACGAATTGACAAGCTTCTCCGATACCATTTCCTGCGTTTTCTGTAATGTGTGTTAGGTAATCGTAAGCTTCTTCTTTACGAATAGGCGCTTCTCCATTTTCGGCATTTATTAATACGCCAAATCTGTTTTTATAAAAGATTGCATCTTTTCTTATAACAGTACTTCCTGTAACTAAAGTTCTAACCCCATTATAAATTTTTATTCTTTCAACAGTCATTCTTTCAATATTTCCTCTATAATATTTTGACATTTTTCATCACCTGGGTCTTATTATACTATATTTTTCTTTTTATAGCAAACTTTTCTTCATTTTAAGTATATGCTCTAGGTTTTGAAAAAAGTTAAAAAAAGTATTGAAAAACAAAAATCATTTTGTTATAATTAGTTTGTTACTTGCAAATGGCGATGTAGCTCAGTTGGCTAGAGCGTCCGGTTCATACCCGGAAGGTCGGGGGTTCGATTCCCTCCGTCGCTACCAATTATGGATGTTAACTCGGAATGATTTTTCGGGTTTTTATTTTTGCTTTTATTTTTCTTTATTTTTTTATGATAATGTTGTAAAATTGAATTGTTAAGTTTATTGCCCTATAGCCAAGTGGTAAGGCAGTGCGCTCTGACCGCACCATTTCGTTAGTTCGAATCTAACTAGGGCAGCCAATATGGATATTAATACAGAGAGGTGTATTTATGAATAAAGAAGAAAGATGCGAATTAGCAGAGATTTTATTTCCTAATATTACAAAGACTAGAGAATATTATGAAGAATTATATCCAGAAAGAGATTTAGATGAAGGCGCAATGGTAACAAGATATGGACCTTCTCCAACTGGTAGTGTTCATTTAGGTAACTTATATTCAGCTTTTTGTGATATGGTTTATGCTAGACAAAGTAAAGGTGTTTTCTTTTTAAGAATTGAAGATACAGATCAAAAACGTATGGTTGAGGGTGGAATTGAAAATATCGTTAGTGTTTTACATGGATTTGATATTTTACCTACAGAGGGTTATAGCTTTGGAGGCAAATATGGATCTTATCAACAAAGTGAACGTGCAGAGATTTATCAAACTTATGTAAAAGATTTAATTAAACAAGGACTTGCTTATCCATGTTTTATGACTGAAGAAGAACTTAATAATATAAGAGAAGAACAAGAGATAAATAAAGTAAGAACTGGTGTTTATGGTATTTATGCTGTTGATAGGGATTTATCACTTGAAGAGATAAAAGAAAAACTTGCTAGAGGAGAAGAATATGTTATTAGATTAAAATCTCCAGGAGATGCTAGTAAGACAATTGAAGTAGTTGATTGCATTAAAGGAAAAATGAAATTTCCAGAGCATGATACAGATACAGTACTTTTAAAGAAAAATGGAATTCCTACTTATCACTTTGCACATGCGATAGATGATCATTTAATGCATACAACTCATGTTATTCGTGGAGATGAATGGGTTTCTAGTTTGCCTTTACATATTCAATTATTTGAAGTTCTTGGTTTTAAGAAAGTTCAATATGCACATATTGCTCCTATTACAATTAAAGATCAAGAAACAGGAACAATTCGTAAAATAAGTAAGAGAAAAGATCCTTGGGCTGGAGTTAAATACTATGAAGAAGGTGGAATTCCAATAGAGGCATTACATCTTTATCTAGCGACAATTACAAATACTAATTTTGAGGAATGGTATTTAGCAAATCAAGATAAAACTATAGAAGATTTTACTTTTAGTTTTGATAAACAAGCTATTGGTGGAACTAGTTTTGATGAGGCTAAGTTTAATAATATTTGTAAAACATATTTTTCAAGAAAGACTGGCAAGGAAGTATATGATGAGACACTTGTTTGGGCTAAAAAATATGATCAAGACTACGCTAAGTTATTAGAAGAAAATAAAGATAGAATGATTAAGTTCTTAAGTATAGAAAAAGATGGACCTAGACCTAGAAAAGATATAGCTAAGTATAGTGATGTTAAAGAGGAGTTCTCTTATGCAATTGATTCAATGTTTGATAGTGAGAACTATTCTAAATATGATGGAGATAAGACATATGATGTTTCATTAGTAAGTGAATATTTAGATAATCTTGATTTAGATGTTACTAATGAAGAATGGTTTAATATGACTAAGGAGTTTGCTAGTGGTCATGGCTATGCAGCTAGTCCAAAAGATTATAAAAAGAATCCAGATGAATATAAAGGCCATGTTGGAGATATATGTGAAGCAATTAGAGTTATGGTTACAGGTAGAAGACAATCTCCAGACTTATTCTCAATAATGAAGATACTTGGAAAAGAAAATATAAGAAATAGAGTAGAACTATATAAGAAAAGTGTAGAGAAGTAAATTTTACTTCTTTTCTTTTTACTTTTAGTTAAGATTGATTATTTTTAATTTTTGTGATATTATATAGACCAATTCTTAAATGAGGGGGATTAATATGTCAAAACAAGATATTAAACATAATTTAAGACGTTTATTAAATTATAATACTCTTTCTGATGCACAAAGAGTTACAGTTGAGAAATTACTTTCTAGATTAAAAAGTGATAATGATGATGGCTATGCTTTATATATGAGTAAGTATTACTTTTTAGATGGAAAATATAGTGAAGCTAAGAAGCTTTTACATGAAGTGTTAGAAACTGGTAAGAGTGATTTTTCTGTTTATTACGGGTTATATAAGATTGCAGTTAAAGAGGGAGAATTTGATAAAGCATATCAATATATTTCAATGGCTGATGCTGTTAAGACTGATCCTGGTCTTGATTTAGCTTTGGCAATTGCAGTTAGTCAAGTAACAAGTGATTTAGATAAAGATCCAACATTGTTAGAAGAGTCTGATTATCAAGTAGATATAGATACTAGTGCTTATAGAGCTAATAGTTTGATAAATAGATTATATGTTGAAGCTATGGAAGAGTTTAATAAAGGAAACTATATTACAGCTAGAAATAAGATTGCTAAAATAACAAGATTACCTAATTCGTTTGATATATCAAATATTCCATTTGCATTTTATATATTAGCAGATAATATGGATGCTTTAGTTATGAAACAAAAAGAAATCTTTTTCCAGGGAATAGAAGCAAATGATGGGAAAGTAACAATAGATGGAAAATTAGATAGTGTTAGTTGTCAAAGATTACTTAACTATATTTATATGGAGACTACTAGAGATGTTGATTTAGCTGAGAGATTATTTACAGAAAATGAACAATTATTTGTAGATGGTGCTAATTCTGTAGTTACTTATTTTGTTAGAAAAAGAATAGCAGAGAGAAAGTTTTCTAGAAGTATGGATACAGAACTATTTAAGAAGTATAGAAGTTATGTTAGAAGTGTTAGAGGTCTTATTAAAGAAGAAAATTATGCTGATGCTATAGAGTTATGTGGAAGAGGAAAAGAAGAGACTGGTATAGCTGATTTTGACTATTATATAGGAAAAGCATTATTTAGAATGCAAGACTTTGAAAGTGCAGAAAAACAATTACTAGGTTACTTAGGTGTTGGATCATATAAAGCAGTTAAAGCAATGCACTATTTATTAACTATGTATAAAAGAGAAGGAAGAGTAGCTGAAGCTGGTGAAGTTGCTAAACAAATGCGTATGTTAGATGAGTATTTTATTGATGATACAGATATCTTTAAGAAGAGTAGAAAAAGTAGTGGCAAAAAATTAGAGAGTGATAAACCAGTAGTTACATGTAAAAGTATTAGAATGGATATAGATAAAGAGTTTGAGAATGTCGGAGAATTAAAACTAGAAGATTTTGAGACATATACATTTAAACAGAAGATGGCTATTATTAGAAATTTACATATGTGTAATAATCCTAAGTTAGCACAAAGACTTACAAAACAAGTTGCTGCTAGTACTACTGATCCATTATTAAGACAAGTAATTAATAAAGAAAAAGAAGGTATATCTTTATATAAAGCAAAAGGTAAATTTGGGAAGATTTAGTCCGGATTTATCTTTTTTTCTTTTCATTTATAATTAATTAGTTTATAATTTATAATAAGGAGGAGATAAGATGAAGAAGGGTACAATTATAGGTTTGGTTGTGTTAGGAGTTGTATTATTATTGGTATTTTCTTTAGTTGGTAATTATAATACTATGGTTACTAGTAGAGAGAATGTAGATACAGAGATGGCTAATGTTGATGTATATCTACAAAGAAGAGCAGATTTAATACCTAACTTAGTTAGTACAGTTAAAGGATATGCACAACATGAAGAAAAAGTTATTGATAGTATTACATCAGCACGAGAGAACTTATTAGCTGCTAAAAGTGTAGAAGATAAAGCAAATGCTAACCAAGAATTAACTAACGCTATTAGTGCATTAATGGTAGTAGTTGAGAATTATCCGGATTTAAAAGCTAATACTAATTTCATTAATTTACAAGATGAACTTGCAGGTACAGAAAATAGAATAGCAACAGCTAGAAGAGACTATAATAGTGCAGTTAAAGAATATAATACTTTAATTGTAAAATTTCCTAATAATATAATAGCTTCTATGTTTAACTTTAGTAAAGCAGATTATTTTAATGCAGATCCTGCTAAAGTAGAAGTTCCTAATGTAGAGTTCTAAGATGAGAAAAATATTAATTACAAGTATATTTATTGGATTATTTTTAATACTTATACCATTTAATGTATTAGGTTTGGTTGAGCCAACTAGTAATTTTTATATTAATGATTATGCTAATGTTTTAGATGATGAAGTTGAAAATTATATTATGAGTAGATCAGTAGATTTAGCTAATAAGACTTCAGCACAGATTGTTGTTGTTACTATTGATACTTTAAATGGTGAAAACTTAGAAGAGTATGCTACTAAGTTATTTAGAAGTTTTGGTATTGGAGATAGTAAAAAGAATAATGGATTGTTATTACTACTAGTTGTAAATGATAGAAAGTTTAGAGTAGAAGTTGGGTATGGTTTAGAGGGTGTTTTACCTGATGGGCTTACTGGTAGATATCAAGATGAATATATTATTCCTTATTTAAAAAATAACGATTGGAATAATGGTGTTAAGAATGGATATACAGCTTTTTATACTAAGTTGTGTGATTATTATGAAGTTGATGCTTTAAGTAATACAGATAGTGTTGTTACTGTTGGTGGTAATGATACAAATGATCCAATAGATACTTTAGTTTTTGTAATAGCTAGTGCTCTTGTAGGACCATCTTTTATATTAGGACTTTATTTTAGATATGCAAGTAAAGCTAAAAAGAAGAAAATTAGTTTTATTTCTGTGATGTTATGTTTAGGAGATATAATATTCATATTTATAATGAGCTTTTTATATGGTTCTATGTGGTTTGTATTTTTATTTTTACAAATAATTGCATTCCTTATTGCAAGATTTGGTAGTTTTGATTCTACATATAGTTCTAGAGGAGGATACTACGGAGGCGGTGGTTCTTCTGGTGGAGGATTTTCCGGTGGTGGAGGCTCATCTGGTGGTGGCGGAAGCTCAAGAGGATTTTAAATAGCAAGAAAAAACTTGCTATTTTTCTTTATTTGAACTTCTGTTTTTGGTATAATACTTGTTGTAGGTGAAGTAAAATGAAACGTAGTGAAGTAGATAGAGAAAAATTAAGTCCTATGATGCAACAATATATGGAAATAAAAGATAAATACGAAGATAGTATTATCTTTTTTAGACTTGGAGATTTTTATGAGATGTTTTTTGAGGATGCAATACTTGCTTCACGTATTTTGGAACTTACTTTGACAGGAAAACAAGCAGGATTAGAAGAGAGAGTTCCGATGTGTGGAATACCATACCATGCTTATGCTTCATATGTAGATACTCTTATAGATAAAGGATATAAAGTAGCAATTTGTGAGCAATTAGAAGATCCTAAAGAGACTAAGGGAATGGTTAAGAGAGATGTAATACAAATAGTTACTAAAGGTACAAGACTTGATTCTAATATAGATGCTAAAAGTAATAATTATATTGCTAATATATATGACTTTTCATATTGCTATGGAATTGGGTATGCAGATGTATCAACAGGAGAAGTATATGTTACATTAATAGATGGAGAAAAATATAAAGTAATAAAAGAAGTAGTTAGAAATGGATTTAGAGAAGTAATAGTTAATGATTTAATAGATAGAGAAATAGTAGAAGAACTTAGAACTAATCATGGAATATTAGTTACTATTACTAAAGATGAGTTAGAAGATAAGAACTATGAATATATATATAAGAATTTAGAAGATGTGAGATTAGTTAAGACTTTAAAACATTTACTATACTATATAGTAGATACTAAGAAGGGGGATTTACATCATTTACAAAAAGCTGTAGTAGTTAAATCAAGTGAATACTTAGAGTTTGATATTAATACAAAGAAGAATTTAGAGTTAATAGAGACTATTAGAAATAGAGAAAGACAATATAGTTTATTTTGGTTACTTGATAAGAATAAGACAGCGATGGGATCTAGATTTTTAAAACATAATATAGAAAATCCTTTGACTTCTAGAGAAGAGTTGGAAAGAAGATATAACTTTGTATCTAAGTTATCTACTGAGTTTATTTTAAGAGATGATTTAATTAAAGCATTAGAAGAAGTATATGACTTAGAAAGAATTGCTGGAAGAGTTACTTATGGTAACTTGAATGCTAAAGATTTGTTACAATTAAAAGGATCTTTAGCAGTACTTCCTAAGATTAGAGATATATTAAAAGAAATAGGATATGATAAGACTATTGAAGTATTTGATGACTTATATTCATTACTTGATAGGGCTATACTTGAAGATGCCCCTTTTACTTTACATGAGGGACATTTAATAAAACCAGGATATAATAGTGAACTTGATGAATTAAAAAATATTAGTGCTGGATCTAAAGACTTTATATTAGAGATCGAACAACAAGAAAGAGAAAGAACTGGTATTAAGACTTTAAAAGTGGGATTTAATAAAGTATTTGGATATTATATTGAGGTTTCTAAGGGACAAAAACATTTAATTAAAGATGAGTATGGGTATGAGAGAAGACAGACTTTAACTAATTGTGAGAGATTTATTACTCCATTATTAAAAGAAAAAGAAAATATTATACTTGGTGCTGAAGATAAGATTGTTAACTTGGAATTTAAGTTATTTATGGATATTAGGGAAGTTGTTAAGAGATATGTTTCTAAGTTACAAAAACTTGCGAAAACTATTAGTGAAGTTGATATGTTACAGTCTTTTTCAATTGTATCTGATAACTATAAGTTTGTTAGGCCAGAACTTGTTAATGATCGTAATCTTAAGATGATTGGATGCCGTCATCCAGTAGTTGAACAAGTTATGAAAGATAAGTATGTTCCTAATGATATTGTTATGGATAAGACTACGGATATTTTATTAATAACTGGGCCTAATATGGCTGGTAAATCTACTTATATGAGACAATGTGCTATTACTGTTATTATGGCTCAGATTGGATGTTTTGTACCTTGTAAGAGTTGTTCTATGCCTATTTTTGATAAGATATTTACACGTATTGGTGCAACAGATGATTTAGTATCAGGAGAATCTACTTTTATGGTAGAAATGAAAGAAGCAAATTATGCAATCAGTGAGGCTACAGAGAATAGTTTAATATTATTTGATGAGTTAGGTAGAGGTACAGCAACATATGATGGTATGAGTCTTGCTCAAGCAATACTTGAATATATTCATGATAAGATTAGAGCTAAAACGATGTTTTCAACACATTATCATGAGTTGACTGTTTTAGAAAAAGACTTAAAACATTTAAAAAATGTTCATGTTTCAGCAATAGAAGAAGATGGAAAAATTACCTTCTTACATAAGATTAAACCAGGATCAGTTGATAAGAGTTATGGTATTCATGTAGCAAGTCTTGCTAAGTTACCTGATAGTTTAATTAAAAGAGCAGATGAGATACTTAGTATATATGAAAAGAAAAATATTAAGAAAGAGACTTTTACTCAAACATCACTGTTTGAACTTAGTGAGAATGAAGTAGAAGAGAAGAAAAATCCAATAGAAGAGAAAATAAAAGAAATAAATCCTTTGGAAATGACACCAATGGAAGCATTATCTTTCCTATATGAATTAAAAAAAGAAGTTAAGGATAAAAAATAGTAAATATATGATATAATCATATATATATAAGACTTTTTTGAAAGGATGAATTAAATGAAGAATAGAAGTGAGTTAAGAGAAGTAATTGTTAAAGTAATTTATCAGACTATTATTTTAGAAGAGGCTAAATTAGAATATAATGTTAATGATTTAATAAAAGAACAATTAGAAGTACAAAATGAGTTTGTAGATAGTTGTGTTCATGGTATTTTAGAAAATAAAAGTACTTTGAGTAGTCTTGCTAATAAATATTTAAGTAGTTGGACATTAGATAGATTAAATAAAGTTGATCAGGCTATATTATTACTTGGTATTTATGAACTTAAATATACTGAGACTCCTAGTGTAGTTGCGATTAATGAAGCAATAGAACTTTCTAAGAAGTATTCAGATGAAGCTGTTACTAAGATGATTAATGGAGTTTTAGATAAAGTTTATCATGAAGAAGAACAATAAGAGTATTTGGTGATGTTATGAATGATAAATATATTACTGTTACACAATTAACAAGATATATTAAGTATAAGATAGATAATGATGTTAATTTGAATGAGGTATTTTTAAAGGGGGAAATATCTAATTTTAAGGCTCATAGTAGGGGACATTATTATTTTACTTTGAAAGATGATGGTAGTAGGATTAATGCTATTATGTTTGCATCTAGTACTAAGAAACTTAAGTTTATACCTAGTGATGGTATGAAGGTATTAGTTACTGGTAAGATTAGTGTGTTTGAGGCTAATGGAGGATACCAAATATATGTTAATGATATGTTAGAAGATGGTGTTGGTAACTTATATATTGCTTTTGAACAGTTAAAGAAAAGGCTAGGCGAAGAGGGATTATTTGATCCTAGTATTAAGAAAAAGATTCCTAAGATACCTAGAAGAGTTGGAGTAGTTACCGCTCCTACTGGGGCAGCTATTAAAGATATTATTTCAACTATTAAGAGAAGATGGCCTTTAGCAGAGATTTATTTATTTCCGACTTTAGTACAAGGAGAAGATGCTAAAGAAGATATAGTTAGACAGATTAAGAATAGTGCTAATTATGATCTTGATACTTTGATTGTTGGACGAGGTGGAGGAAGTATTGAAGACTTGTGGGCTTTTAATGAAGAGATTGTTGCTAGAGCAATATATGAATGTCAAACTCCAGTTATTAGTGCTGTTGGACATGAAATAGATTTTACGATAGCAGACTTTGTTGCTGATTTAAGAGCACCGACTCCAACAGGGGCAGCAGAGATGGCTGTTCCAGATATCAACGATGTTAAAAGATTACTAGGACAAATTAATATACGTCTTAATAAAGCTATGTCAAATGACTTAAAAAGATATAGAGATAGACTTACATCTTTAATGGATAGATCAGTTCTTACTAATCCAATTACAATATATCAAAATAAAGAATTAGTATTTGATGGATTATTTGAGAGATTAAAATATAGTAGTAAGGCGCTTATTGCGGTAAAAGAAAAAGAACTTTTAAATATTAAGAATTCTTATGCTTTAAGAAGTCCTTTTCAAATACTTGATAAGAAAGCAAATAAATATTTACAATTAGTATCTAAGTTAGAAACTCTTAGTCCACTTCTTACAATTAAGAGAGGATACTCTATTACTAGATGTGGAGATAAGGTAGTTAAGAGTGTTAGAGACGTTAAAAGGGACGATTTATTAGAAATAGAACTTAGTGATGGAAATATTAAGACTAAGGTTTGTTAGAGGAGAGAGAGTATGGCAGAGAAGAAAAAAGAATTAAGTTTTGAAGAGAGTTTAGAAAAATTAGAAGTTATTGTTAAAAAGTTAGAGTCTGGAGAAGTACCTTTAGATGAGGCGATAGATAATTTTAATGAGGCTATGAAGCTTGCTAAGACTTGTGATGAGAAATTAAAGAATGCTGAAGAGGCTATTACAAAGTTAGTTAAAGATAATGGAGAAGTAGTAGACTTTAAAGTAGAAGAGTAGAAATTAAAAGAGACTAGATTCTGCATATGAATCTTTTTATAAAATAACAAAAAGATGATATTTTTCTGTATTATCTTTGGAATTTGTTAATTTATGTTTTTATCCTGTATTTTTTCATTTGTATTTACTTTTTTTGAATTATATGGTATTTTAAAATAAATAGAGGTGATTATTATGCTATGGTATGGAGGACAAGCTTTTACTCTTGTAAGTTTTTTAACTGGAATATATAATTTGTTAAAAAAGAGAAAGAATCTTGGATTTATGCAAATTTTTTTTTCACCTTTATTATTTATTCATAGTTTTTTATTTTCTATGCATAGAGATTGGGTGGATGGAAATGAAACACCTCAGGATTTCTTTGTGCGAATGATAAAAATAATGGATTTTAGAAGTGTCTTAATTGTTTGCGGCTTTATAACTTTATTAGTATTATTTATATTAACTTTTAAAAAGAAAAAGTCAAAAATGTGAGTGGTATTAACATTTTATGGTTCTTTGTCAAATATGTTGGTAGACATAAATTTGATAAATGAAGTGCTTATAAGGATGGTGAAAATCATCCTTTTATAATGCTTTTAATTAAGAATATACATGAAATATAATGATCATATTTTTTATAGCCGAAAGTAATTCTTTTAATACATTTAATATATAATTATTTATAGACATAGATTTATTTCTTTCAATGTTAGTTTTTTAGCAATCACATTGTATCAAACCTATGTCATTTTTTATAAATAAAAAAGACTTTTAAGTCTTTTTTTAGTCTTCGATAAGTTTCATTGCTTCTTCAAACTCTTTATCATTATCTAAAGGTTTTAAGATTTCTTTATTATCATGAGTATATTTTCTAATTAACATATCTTTATCATCATTAACGTTTGTTAAATAAAGATAGGTTTTATCGTTTAGAGTTTTTTCCATTACTATTTCATATTTAATATTATCTATTAATACGTATTCTACTGGTCTTTCGTTCATTTATTTTCCTCCTAAACCTTTTTCTTCTGTTTGGACATTTTCTTTTTTATCGCCTTTAAACATTGTAGATAATTCATCTTCTATTACTAAACTTCTTCTTATATTACTACGCCAAGCATCTACATCATTATAAAAGCCATTAGAAGTTAGGTTTTCTTCAATTGTTTTATATTGGGCATTTGGTAATTGAGATAGTACTTGATTTGTTGTACGTTCTCCCATAGTAGTATACATTGCATAGTAGTCAGCTTGAGTTAATTCTTTATTTTTTAATTCATCAGCAATATTTTCTATTTGGTAGTAGACACCATCATTAGTAAATGTAGGGGTTCTATTATCTTCAACATAGTTTTCTTCAAAAGCTTGAACATAAGCATTTAAAGTATCATTTCCTTCTTTATAATCTTTTATAGCTTCTATTCCTTTATAAGCCATAGCACCTGTTGTGATGTAGATTGCGGCTAGAACAGCAGCTTTTGCTTTTTGCCAGTTACCTTTCTTTTTAGCTCTTGATGAAGTTTCTTGATTTGCTACAAATCTTTCATTATATGAATCGTGTCCAGATGTAGACTTATCTCTTATATCATCTGTTTGTTCGTAATCTTCAATATTTGGATTTGCCATTTTTATTCCTCCTAATTTTTCTATCTTATATTATAATTATACTTTCATATTTTACATTTGTCAAAATAGTTATTCTTTTATTTGACGTTTTATTAGTTTAGCTTGAACAACAATTCTTCCACCATAAGCATTTTCACAAGTAGAAAGAGTTAGAATTTTATCAGATGTTGAGACAGTAGTTGTTTTTATACCTTGATTTCTACTTTGCATAGTATTTAACCAAGTTTCTTTATCTTTAGTTGTTTTAAAATTTGTTTCGATGTAGTAAGATTCTTTTTCAATTGTGTAGATAGAAAATATTTGAAACATCATATTTTCTTTTTCTGTAGATAGCCAAATAATATAATTGTCTTTATTATTTTGCCAAGATTTATTTAAAGCGTTTTTTAGAGAACCAAAGACAGTTTTATCTAGACGACCATGTCCATATATTACAGTGTTATCAGATAAGTTATCTATATTATTTCTGTAGTCCATAAAGACCCAGCCTGCAGCATTTTTTGTTTTATCATATGATCTAGATAAATAATATTCATTGTTGTTTGTTTGAACGACTGGGTAATTTATGTTAGTTTCAAACATATGAATGAAAGCAATGGTATCACTATTTTTTTCTTTTAATTTAGTAAAATCAACCTCATAAAAAGGAAGAGATGTGTAGTACCAATAATCATTCTCTTTATCATCTTCTTTTGGAGGATTTACTAATTCTCCTTCGCTATCATTTTTAATTGGTTTTATATCATCTGCTAACTCTTTGGTTAACTCTTTAGTATGTTTATTATCTAGTGACCAAGTGTATACTTGATAGATAGAATAAGTTAAGATTGATAAGAAAATAATAAGAAATGTATAAAATGCCCAAGGACGAAGTCTTTTTTTTCTTTTATTTTTAGCTTTACGATATTCTTCTCTTGTAATACTAGGACTTGTCATATAATTCACCTCGTATGATGTAATTGTATCATTTTTAAATGGTAATAACAAGATAGTTTAAAATTGGTAATTTTTTTATAAAATAAAAATTTAAAATATAATAATACTAATAATGTAGATTGGTTTTATGAGGTGATTTTTTATGAGAAATAAAAGCAAACTACAAATAGTTTTATTGGCTCTTCTTCTTATTTTCCCCATAAATATATTAGCTTATTCAGAACATGTTATTTCTGGAGGTAATACGATAGGAATAGAGGTTAATTCGAAAGGTGTTATGATAGTTGGATTTTATAAAGTAAATGATAATTATGTAGCAAAAGATGCTGGATTTGTGGTTGGAGATGTTATTTTAGAAGTAAATAATAATAAAGTTGATTCTATTTCTTCAATGGTTTCTTTAATAGGAGAGAATGAAGGTATTGTTAAATTTAGAGTGCTTAGAAATGGTAAAAACAAAGATGTTAGTATGAGAGCAGTTAGAGATAGTGATGGTGTTTTAAAAACTGGATTATATGTTAAAGATAAGATTAATGGTATTGGTACTTTAACTTATATAGATCCAGAGAGTAGAGTTTTTGGGGCACTAGGACATGAGATATTAGAGAGTAATACTATTTCAAAGTTTGAAATAAAGGATGGAAAAATTTATGATGCCTATGTATCTTCAATAACTAAGAGTAGAAATGGAAAAGCTGGAGAGAAAAACGCGGTATATGATAAAAATGATATTTATGGGATAGTAGAAGAGAATGAAATATCAGGCATATTTGGTAAGTATTCAAAAGATATTTCAAAAATGGATGTGATAGAAGTAGGAAAAATTAATGATATAACAACAGGTAAGGCATATATTAGAACTGTTATAGATAATGATAAAATAGAAGATTTTGATATTAATATTATTAATTTAGATACTAATAGTAAAACTAAAAATATTCTGTTTGAAATTACCAATAAAAGATTACTAGAAAAAACAGGTGGTGTAGTACAAGGAATGAGTGGATCACCAATTATTCAGAATAATAAGATAATTGGAGCTGTAAACTATGTTATTGTTAATGATACTAGTAAAGGATATGGTATTTTTATTACGACTATGTTAGAAGAAGGCGATAAATAAGAGACTAAAAGTCTCTTTTTTGGTTAATAATATTATTGGTGATTATTATGGATTTTAACGAAGCATTTATGATTGTACCAAGATCGTTAGTTAGTTTAATTATTTTGTTTTTTATAACGAAGATAATTGGAAAGAAACAAGTATCAGAGTTAAGTTTATTTGACTATGTTATTGGAATATCGATTGGTAATTTTACAGCTGAGATGACGATGAACTTTGATGGACAATATATTAATGGAGTAGTAGCAATGGTTACTTTTGGAGTGGTTGCTTACTTAGTATCAATTCTGTCAATGAAGAGCATTGGTATTAGAAGGGCTATTGTAGGAGTACCAACTGTTTTAATAGAAAATGGGAATGTATTACTTAAATCTTTAAAAAAAGTTAAAATAGATATAAATGACTTACTAGAACAAGCAAGAAATGCAGGATATTTTGATTTAGAAGAGATTGCTTTTGCGATAATGGAAGTTAATGGTAAGATTAGTTTTCTTGTGAAAGATAAGTATAGTAATCCAACTAAGAATGATTTGGGAATAAAACTTAGTAAAGATAATTTAACAGCAAATATAATAATAGATTCTAAATTAATGGAGGAGAATATTTCTAATACCGATCGAGATAGAGATTGGTTTATACAACAATTAAAAGTAAAAGGATATGATACGTATGAGTCTATATTACTAGCAACATATAAAGACAATAAAATAACAATATATAGAAAAGATTATAAAGAACCAAGTGATGTTTTAGAGTAAAAAAACTTTTAATTATTATTAAAATATGCTAGAATTAATATAGTCGAGGTGGTTAGTTAGATGTATATAGATTTAATAGTGTTAATAGTATTGATTTTAGTAGTAGTAATGTTTTTTAAGAGGTTTTCATCATTTGTATTTTTTATGGCAATTGTTGATATATTACTTAGAATACTTACATTTATTAAGAATAATATAGGTTTACCTGATGTGTCAGCTTTAATTGGTAAATATGTACCAGAGAGTATTATTGGTATTATTAATAAATATTCTAGTGGAATAGTTAATACAATATTACAATGGGCATTTGTAATTATTATGATTATATTCTTATCATATATAATTAAGATATTTATTCATAAGAAAAAAATATAAAAGTACAAAGAAACGACAGATAAGTCGTTTTTTTATTGGTATAGTGTTTTTGGTGATATAAATGAAGATCTATTTAGATTTGGTAGTGCTACTAAATTTTTTCTTTGATTTTTTATTACTTTATGGAACTAGTAAAATACTAAAAGAAAGAGTTCCTATTAAAAGATTAGTGCTAGGAAGTATAGTAGCATCTTTATCAGTATTTTTACTTTTTATAAAACTTAATTCAGTTTCATTATTTTTAATTAAAATAGTAATTAGTATAGGAATTGTTTTAACTACTTTTGGAAAGAAAAACTTTATTAAGAATATAAGCTATTTTTATTTACTTAGTATAGTTTTAGGAGGAAGTTTATATTTACTTAATATTAGTTTTACTTATCGAAATCAGGGCATTTTATTTATTAATAATGGTTTATCTATTAACTTTATTCTATTAATTATAGTTAGTCCAATTATTATATTTTGTTATGTAAAAGAACATATTTTATATAAGAATACTTATGGGAATATTTATGAGGTTTTAATTATTAATGGTAGTAATAAATATAAGTTAATGGGGCTTTTAGATACTGGGAATAGGTTAAGAGATCCTTATAAGGGACGGAGTGTTATTTTGGTTAATAATGATATTTTAATGGATGGAGATATTGTTTATGTACCTTATAAGGCTTTAAATACGACTGGTGTTATTAAGTGTTATAAAGTGGATAAAGTGATTGTTGAAGAGAAGGAGTTTAGTAATTGTTTAGTGGGTATTAGTAAAGATAAGATCGTAATAGATGGGGTTGAGTGTATATTACCAAATATTTTTAAGGAGGAGTTATAATGTTTATTATTAATTTTATTAAGAGGTTATTTTATAAAGTTACGAGTATTTTTTATGTAGGGGCTACAGATATGCTTCCTGAACCTTTATCGAGGGAGATGGAGGATTATTATGTGGGTCTAAAAGATGATGGAGATTTGAAGGCAAAAGATATTTTAATTGAACATAATTTACGACTGGTAGTTTTTCTAGCTAAGAAGTATGAAAATACAGGAGTTGATTTAGAAGACTTGGTTAGTATTGGTACTATTGGATTAATTAAGGGTATTAATACTTTTAGTAAGAGTAAGAATATAAAACTAGCTACTTATGCTTCTAGATGTATTGATAATGAAATATTGATGTATCTTAGAAAAAATAAAAGAATTAAGACAGAGGTTAGTATAGATGCATCTTTATCATTTGATGGGGAAGGGAATGAGTTGCATTTAGAAGATGTTTTAGGAACTGATGCTGATATTGTTACCAAGGGAATAGAGGAGGAGACTGAGAGAAATATAATGATTAATGAAGTAATGAGACTTAGACCAAGAGATAGAGATATTATGATACTTAGATATGGTTTGATGGGACATGATGAGTTGACACAGAAGGAGGTTGCAGAAAGACTAGGTATTTCACAGTCTTATATTTCAAGAATAGAAAAAAAGGTTATTAAAAGACTTAAAACTCTTGTTAATTATAATTAGGTTTTATATAATTGTAATTAAGATGGGAGTGTTTAGTAATGGCAAAATTATTTTTTAGATATGGGGCAATGAATTCTGGTAAAACGACTATTTTATTACAGACTGCTCATAACTATGAAGAAAGGGGAATGAAAGTTTTAATTATAAAACCAAAAGTAGATTCTAAGGGAGAGGATTATATAGTATCTAGGATTGGTTTAAAGAGAAAAGTTGATCATTTGATAGAGAATGGGGAAAATATATTTACTTATATTAAGGACCATGATGAGGGTGTTAAGTGTATTTTAGTTGATGAAGCTCAGTTTTTAGAACCAATTCAAGTTGATGAATTGATGCAAGTTGTTGTTAGGCTTAATATACCAGTTATTTGTTATGGACTTAGAACTGATTTTAGGACTAATGGTTTTCCGGGAGCTACTAGATTATTAGAGATTGCTCATACGATAGAGGAAATGAAGACTATTTGTGCTTGTGGTAGAAAAGCCATGTTTAATGGAAGAAAAATTAATGGTAAATTTATTTTTGATGGAGAACAAGTAGCAATAGATGGAGAAGATAAAATTACTTATGAATCTTTATGCCCATATTGTTATTATGATAAGTTGAGTAAATATAGAAAGTTAAAGGAACAACTAAGAAAGTAAAATATAGATTAGAAAAACAAAATAAAAAAAGAAATGTAGAGAAAGGTCTACATTTTTTTGATATAGGTTTCTTTTATGATAGTTGGGTTATATTTTGATAGGTTATTGTATGTTGATTTTGAAACATTTAGGTAATAGGTTATTTGTTCTTGATAGTCTTTTTTTAGGACTTCTTCATTTTTTAATAAATAATCTAGTTCTTTTTGCATATCATAATTAATGATAATTTTTATGGTGTAGCCTTTTTCTACTTCGATTGTGTTATTTTCAAGGGCTGTTGTTAGAGATTTGGTGTAGGCTCTTACTAAGCCACCTGCTCCTAGTTTGATACCACCAAAGTATCTTGTTGTAATAGCGAGAGTATTTATAAGATCATTTTTAATTAAGACATTTAACATAGGTAGACCTGCAGTACCACCTGGTTCACCATCATCACTTGACTTTTGACTATCATTGGTAATGTAGGCATAACAATAGTGAGTGGCATCAGGATACTTAGTTTTTATGTTTGCGATTAAGTCTTTGATGTTTGATGTTTCATCTATTTTGATAAGAGATGTTATAAATCTTGAATTTTTAATAATAATTTCTGTATCTTTGTTTTCTATTAGACATTTCATAAGATCACCTGTAATTATTATAATGTATTTTATGGCTTTTTACTAGAATTAGTGGTATAATAAGTAATAGTTTTTGGAGGTGTTAGGTAGATGTTTAGACGCAAAAAAGATGAAAAAATTGATATATCTAGTTTAAATGAGATTTTAGTTATTGGAAGTAAATTAACTAGAATTGTTTATATTGCGGTAATTGTTGCGGTAGTATTACTTGGAATTTATGTACTTAGAGAGTTAAAAATACTAGCATTTTTAAAAGAATTATTTTTAGTTATTTCACCGATATTTATTGGAATTTTAATAGCTTGGTTATGTGATCCTATTGTTAGATTTTTACAAAAGAAGAAAATACCTAGATTTGTTGCTTGTATATTAGTTTATTTAGTATTGATAGGGCTTATATTTTTACTTTTATATGCCTTTTTACCTACTTTTGTTAGACAGATAGGAGAGTTTGTGGGTACGATTCCAGATATATTAAAAGATTTAAAAGGATTTGGTAATAAGTTCTTTGATAGTTTTTCTTCTACTGGAGTTGATGTTAAATCTGTACAGGAGAAAGTATATCAAACTGTAGAAGACTTTGGAATTGGTTTAACTACTAATTTACCTAATACAATTATTAATATTACAAAGTCTTTAATTTCTGGAGGAGTTAACTTTGTTTTAGGATTAATGATTGGTTTTTATATGTTATTTGATTTTGATAAGATTAATGTTACGGTTATTAATAATTTACCTAATGCTTGGAAAGATAATTATATTGAATTAACTACTAGAATAAATACATCTTTACGTAAGTATGTACAGGGAGTATTTTCAGTTATGTTTTTAGTGTTTATTACACAAAGTATTGGTTTGACTCTTGCTGGACTTAATGCACCACTTTTATTTGCTTTATTCTGTGCTGTTACAGATATTATTCCTTATTTTGGACCTTATATTGGAGCGATACCAGCTGTACTTGTAGGATTTACAATTTCACCTACATGTGGAATATTTTGTATAATATCAATAGTTATTGTTCAATTACTTGAAAATAACTTCTATCAACCATTAATTATGGGACATACGATGGAGTTACATCCAGTAATAATTATGATTAGTCTCTTGATTTTCCAACATTTCTTTGGTATTATAGGAATGGTAGTAGCAACACCAGTGGTTGCTTGCCTAAAAGTTATACTTATGTTTATTGATGAAAAAGTTCATTTTATGGATATGTTCAATAAATGTGAATTAGATCAATAGAAAATGATGATTAAAGATAAGTACTTAGATTTGACTTATAGAGAGTTAATAGATGGTGAAAGTTAACGATAGAATTTAAGGAAGCTACTTTAGGAGTTTTCTCGGTAGATGCCGTTATTAGAAATTAAGACCAAGATAGGATGGTACCGGACTTTGTCCTCCTATTTCTGGTCTTTTATTTGTATATGGGAGGAATAAAAATGAAGATATTTGTTATTGGGGGTTGTGCTAAGACTGGTAAGAATACATTTGGTAATTATTTAAGAGAAGAATTAAAGAATTATGGATATAAACCTTGTGTTATGCATCTTACTGAGCCTTTATATTCATATGCTAGAAACTATTTTGATTGGAATGAGAATACAGGAGAAAAACCAAGAGAGTTTTTACAAAAGATGGGTATTGAAATTATAAAAGAAAAGATGCATAAAAATATGTTTTTAATAGATAGAACATGTGAAGATATAGAAATACTTAGTAATTTCTTTGATACTTTTATTATTACTGATGCTAGACTTATTATGGAGTTTAGTGAATTTAAGAAAAGATTTGATGATGTTGTTACAATAAAGATGGTTAGAGATGGATCTTTTGATAATGGACTTGTTGGAGATGAGAAATCTCATATTACAGAGACTGAGATTAGTGATTATAATAACTTTGATTATATAATTAAAAATGATGGTTTTGATAGTTTAAGAGAACAAGCTCATGAGATAGTTAAGAGAGAGGAGATGTAGGAGATGGCTAAGTTAGTAGCAGTAGTTGGTATGGCAGGATCTGGTAAGAGTATTGCGACTGATTATTTAGAAAAGAAGGGTTGGAATAAGATATATTTTGGTGGAGCAATAATGGATAAATTAAAAGAAGAAGGAAAAGAAGTTACTCCAGCAAATGAGAAGAAGTGTCGTGAAGATATTAGAGCTAAGTATGGAATGGCAGCAGTCGCGGTACTTTTAGAAGATAAAATAAAAAAAGCTTATGAAGAGAAAGATACAGTTTTAGATGGACTTTATTCATGGGATGAGTATGTTTATTTAAAAGATAAGTTTAAAGACTTAGTATTAGTTTGTGTTGTATGTGATAAAGAAAAAAGATATAGTCGTGTTGGTGTACGTGATATTAGACCATTTAATAGAGAAGAGATTGTTATTAGAGATGTTTCAGAGATTGAAAATTTAGCAAAGGGAGGACCTATTGCTTATGCAGATTATTATATTTTTAATAATGGAACAGTTGATAACTATATAGAAAGATTAGAAGAAATAATAGAAGAAATTTAAGATGATTATTAGACTTGAGGAGGAGTAGATATTATGAAATATATGAGTCATGATGATATTAGAAATACATGGTTTAAGTTTTTTGAAGAGAAAGGACATAAGAGGGTAGAGAGTGCTTCATTAATACCAGTTAATGATGATAGTCTGTTATGGGTAAATGCTGGTGTTACACCATTAAAGAAATATTTTGATGGATCAGTTGTACCTGATTGTAAGAGACTTGTTAGTATACAAAAATGTATTAGAACTAATGATATTGAAAATGTTGGTGTTACAAAGAGACATCAAACTTTCTTTGAAATGATGGGTAACTTTTCAATAGGAGATTATTTTAAGAATGAGGCAATTGAGTATTCATTTGAATTGTTAACTAGTCCTAAGTACTTTGGAATAGATAAAGAATTATTATATGTTACTATTTATACAGACGATGATGATGCTTTTAATAGATGGGTAGAAGTTGGAATGGATCCAACACATATTGTTAGACTAGAAGAAAATTTCTGGGAAATTGGTGAAGGACCTTGTGGTCCTGATTCTGAGATATTCTTTGATAGAGGAAAAAAATATGATCCAGAGGGAGATGCTTTAAGTAAATTTAGACGTGATGAAGAACAAGAACGTTATGTTGAAATTTGGAATAATGTATTTAGTCAGTTTAATTCAAAGGCTGGTGTACCAAGAAATCAATATAAAGAACTTCCTAATAAAAATATAGATACTGGTGCTGGACTTGAGAGATGGTGTTGTATATTTCAAGGAGTAGATTCTAACTTTGAAACTGATTTATTTACACCGATTATTAATCATGTTATTGAGTTAGCAGGAGCTACTTATACTGGACAAAAAGAATATAAAGTTATAGCAGATCATATTAGAGCGATTGTTTTTGCTTTAGCAGATGGAGCTTGTTTTGAAAATACAGGACGGGGTTATGTACTTAGAAGATTATTACGTCGTAGTGTTAGATATGGTAAGATTTTAGGATTAGAGTGTCCATTTATGTATAAGATTGTTTCAGATGTTGTTGATGTTATGAAAGATGCTTATCCATATTTATTGGAAAAACGTCCTGTTATTGAGACTTTAGTGTTAGAAGAAGAAAAGTTATTCTTAAAGACACTTGAAGCAGGAGAAAGGAGATTAAGAGAACTAGTAGAAAATTCTGCTGATGGTTATATTTCAGGTGAAGAAGCTTTTAAGTTATATGATACTTATGGATTCCCATTTGAACTTACATTAGAATATTTAAATGAACTTGGTTATACTTGTTCTAAGGAAGAGTTTGATAAGTTTATGAATATTCAAAGAGAACTTGCTAAAAAGAGTGTTAAGAATAAGGCTTCAATGGCTAGTCAGAAAAAAGTATTGCTAGATTTTAAAGATGAGAGTCAATTTGTATATGGTCTTTATAGATTAAAGGCTAATGTTATTGCAATATTTTCTAAAGATGAGATTATTGATAGTTGTAACCATGATTGTTATATTGCACTTGATAGAACTTGTTTTTATGCAGAATCAGGTGGTCAAGTTAGTGATACGGGTATGATAGTTGGTAAAGGTTTTAAAGCTCGTGTTTTAGATGTATTTAAGGCTCCTAATGGACAACATATTCATAAAGTTAAATTATTAGATGGAGTTATTAATATTTCTGATAATTGTGAAGTTATTTTAGATAAAGATAGACGTAAAAAGATTGAAGCAAATCATTCTTCTGTACATATTTTACAATATTCATTACAACAAGTTGTATCTAATAATATTAAACAAGCTGGTAGTTATGTTGATGATGAGAAATTACGTTTTGACTTTACTTATTCTGGTAAGATGACAGATGATAAGTTACTTGAAGTTGAAGAGTTTGCTAAAGAGATGATAAGTAAAAATATTATTGTTTCAACTGAAATTATGCCAATTGATAAGGCTAAACAATTAGGAGCTATGGCTTTATTTAGTGAAAAGTATGGTGATATGGTTCGAGTTGTTAAGATTGGTAAGTCTATAGAGTTATGTGGTGGTACACATGTTGCGAATACTAAAGAGATAGAGAACTTTGCTATATATTCATGTGAGTCTAAAGGTAGCAATGTTTATAGAATTGAAGCTGCTACAGGAACTAGAAGTGAAGTTGCTTTATTTGAAACTATTAAACCTTATAATGATGAGATGGTTAAATTACTTGTTAAAGCTAGAAATATATTAGATAAAGCTAGAAATGAAGGTATAAAGTTAGATTTTGATATTGATATTGATAATAGTAGACCTACTTCATATAAAGATATTATCTTTAATAGAAATGAACTTGGTTATGTTCAACAAGAAGTAAAAGCTTTGGAGAAGAAGTATTTTGAATTAAGAGAAAAACAAGATTTATCTAATTTAGATATTTATAAGGAACATGTTAAGAATTATAATGGTACTTTAGGTATTGTTATGGAAGTTAGAGATAAAGATAATAATATTTTAAAAGCTGTTGGTGACACGTTAGTTGAAATTATGAACCCTGGATTTGTTTTCTTTGCTAATATTAAAGGAGAAGACAGTGTTAACTTTATTGTACGCAGTAACTGTAGTGTTAATGCTGGATTAATCGCAAAAGAAGCATCAATAGTGGCTGGTGGTAATGGTGGAGGTAGTCCAACATTTGCTCAAGGTGGCGGAAAAGATGCTAGTAAAGTAAGTGAAGTATTAGAAAACGTGGAGAATAGTTTAAGACATGAATAATTATTTGATAGAGGGAAGCGACTATATTAGTGTTAATAATAAGATAAGTGAGATCATTAAGAAAAATGGTTTTAGTGATGCTAGTATTAGTAAGTATGATTTAAGTGAAGGACTATTAGATGATGCTTTAGAAGACTTAAATACGTATGGGTTGTTTTCTGATAAGAAGATTGTAATTATTAATAATTTTGATAAAATGGATCCTTTATTTAATAAGCCAGAAGAACTATTAAAATATGTAGAGAATAGTTCTTCTCTTAACTTATTATTTGTGGTTAGTGATAAGTATGATGATAGAAAAAAGATTATTAAAGACTTAAAGAAGAAAATGAAGTTTATTAAGATTAGTACGGATCCTGTGGTGTTTACGAAGAGTTGTCTTGAAGGGTATAAAGTTGAAAATGGAGTTATTAATTTACTTGTTAATAATACTTTAGGAGATGTTACTAGACTTTATAATGAATGTAATAAGTTAAAGACATATAAGATTAATGATAAATATATTTCTAAAGATGATGTAGAGGAACTTTCTTTTAAAAGGTTAGGAGACTCCACTGAGACTACGTTTCAGTTTAGTAGAGCTTTAGCAGAGAAGGATAAGAAGAGTGCTTTGAAGTTATATCAAGAGTTATTAAATTATAAGATTGAACCATTAAGTATTATTGGACTTTTAGCAAGTCAATTTAGAATAATGTATCAAGTTAAGAGTTTGGAAGAGAAGAATATGCGTAATGATGAGATTGCTAGTAGTCTTAAGGAAAAACCTTATCGAATTACTAAGACTAGAGAACTTACAAGGTATTATTCTAAGAGGGAAATACTAGATTTAATGATTAAGTTAGAAGATATTGATTTAAAAATTAAAACTACTAGTGTTGATGCTAATACGTTGGTACAATTATTTATATTAAATATTTAGATAATCAGTGGACAGTATGTTTTTATACATGTTGTCTTTTTCTGTTGCTTTTTTTCTTACTTTTGATAAAATTAAAGTATAAGGTGAGTGATGTTGATGATGAGTTTTGAAGAGCTGGAGGCAGTAAGGGTTAAATATAGGAATAAAATTATTACGGCAGTTTTATCTTGGCTTTTAGTAACTAGTATTATAAGTATTCTTTCTTATGTTTATAGTCAGGTAGCAGTATTACAAGTTTTACGTGTTGTAATTAGTATTTTGATGATTATAATAGGTATTATTATTACTGTTGGACCAGCTAAAGAATATAAGAAGACGTATAAAGATTATTTTGTTAAGAAATCTTTAGAAAAGATTTTTACAGATTTAAAATATTTACCAGATGATGGACTTAATAGAAGTGTTATTGCGAATACTGGTATGATGGATATGGGAGATGTTTATTCTTCTAATGACTATATAGAGGGTAAGTATAAAGATATTAATTTTGTACAAGCTGATGTACATATAGAAGAAGAACATACTACTACAGATTCTGATGGTAATACACATACTTATTATGTTACTATTTTTAGAGGTAGATGGATGATATTTGACTTTAATAAACAATTTAAGGCAAATGTTCAAGTTTGTGAGAAAGGCTTTGGTAATAATAGATTTTATTCTAAAGTAAAGTATGAACATATAAAGATGGAGTCTTTGATGTTTAATAAGAAGTTTAATGTATATGCACAAAATGCACATGATGCTTTCTATATATTAACACCTTCATTAATGGAGAAGATTCAAAGATTAGATGAGAGAAATACTGGAAAGTTATTATTATGTTTTATTAATAATCAGTTACATGTTGGACTTTATGATGGTAAGGATTCATTTGAACCTAGTTTTTGTTTTAAAAAGATTAATGAAGAAGCTGAGTTAAAGAAGATGTCTACTGATATTGAACAAATTACAATGTTTGTTGATGAATTGCAGTTAGATAATGATTTATTTCGAAAGGGGGTGTAGATGATGGAGGTTATAATTATTGTTGTTGCGATAGTAGTAGTTATTCTTGTAGGATGGTATATTGGTACTTCTAATAAATTAAATAGAGCTGTTGTAAAAATAGAAGAAGCTGATTCAGGAATTGATGTTGCTTTAACTAAAAGATATGATGCTTTAACAAAGATGTTAGAAATTACTAAAGGATATGCTAAACATGAGAAGGAAACTTTAGGAGAAGTTATTAATCTTAGAAAAGGTATGAGTATTGCTGAGAAGCAAGATGCTAATAATAAGATGACTGAGACATTTGGTAAAATTAATGTTTTGGCAGAAGCTTATCCAGAGTTAAAGTCTAGTGAAAACTTTAAAACATTACAATTAAGTGTTGCTGATGTAGAAGAACATTTACAAGCAGCTAGACGTTTATATAATGCTAATATTTCATCTTATAATCAAGAAATAGTTAGTTTTCCTACTAGTATAGTTGCTGGTATGAAGGGATTTGTTAAGAAGGAATTCTTTGAAGCAGATGAGGCTAAAAAAGAAGATATTAAGATGGAGTTTTAATTAGAGTGATGAGAATTTCACTCTTTTTTCTTTTTATGGTATAATCTTTGTATTGGGAGGTACTCATGAAAAATAGATTAGATAAAGAAATGGTTAGTAGGGGATTAGTGCCTTCTAGAAGTAAAGCAAAAGAATTGATTGATTCTTCATTAGTTTTAGTTAATGGAAAAGCTGTTAGTAAATGTGGATTTATAGTTACTGAGGAAAGTTTAATTACGATGCTTGATAATAATAAATTGAAATATGTTTCAAGAGGGGGATTAAAACTAGAAAAAGCAATAGAAGAGTTTGGTATTACTTTTAATGGGTTAAAAGTAATGGACATAGGATCTAGTACGGGCGGATTTTGTGATTGTGCTTTACAACATGGAGCTTCTTCTATTATTGCGATTGATGTAGGTAGTAATTTATTACATGAGAGTTTAAAAAGTAATAAAAGAATCGATTTACATGAAAAGACTAATTTTAAAGAGTTAGATAGTAAATATTTTAAAGATATAGATATTATAGTATGTGATGTATCGTTTATATCATTAAAACAAATTATAGAGAAAATATATAAAGAAAAGATAAAGATAGATTTAGTATGTTTAATAAAACCACAATTTGAATGTGGTAAGGATATAGCAACTAAATATAAAGGAGTTATTTTAAATAAAAATATTCATGTTGAGATAATTAATTCATTGAAGGAGTATTTTAATGGATTGGGATTTTATATTAAGAATTTAACTTATTCTCCAATAAAGGGTGGAGATGGAAATATTGAGTATTTAGTTTATTTATCTAATAAGATTTATAAGAATAGTAATTTAGATATTTTAGGAGTAGTTAATAGAGGTTTTAGTAATAAAGGGTGATTTATTTGAAGAGGATTGATAGGATACTATCTGAACAGACTAATTATAGTAGGAAAGGGATAAAAAGATTAGTTTCTAAGGGACTTGTTTTAGTAAATGGATGTGTTGTTAGAAAGTCAGATGAGAAATATGCTGATGATAATATAAGTATTAAGATTAATGGGGAAGAGGTTAGGGTTAATAAACATTTTTATTTATTGTTAAATAAACCTAAAGGGTATGTATCTACTACTGTTTCTGATAGTGATAAGACGGTTATTGATTTGGTTCCTGATAAGTATAAGACTAGAACTTTATTTCCGGCAGGTAGACTTGATAAAGATACGACAGGACTTATGTTAATTACAGATGATGGGGTATTTGCTCATAATATATTATCTCCAAAGAAGCATATAAAGAAAGTATATGAAGTTGTTATTGATAAAGATGTTAGTGATGAGATGGTTTATGGCTTTAGAGATGGCGTTAAGTTAAATGATGGAGAGTGTAAGAGTGCTTTACTAGAAAAAGTCGATACTAATAAATGTTTAGTTACTCTTACAGAAGGAAGATATCATCAGATTAAGAGAATGTTTGGGTGCTACAAGGCTAAAGTTTTAGAGTTAAAAAGAATTTGTATGGGTGAATTATATTTACCTAGTGATTTGGGAGTTGGGGAAGTTCGTGAAGTAAGTGATGAAGAACTTTTAAAAATACAAAGTAAAAAATAGTGTAATGGCACTATTTTTTGTTTTTTAGGTGTTCTAGTTTTGTATAGATTTCTTTTATTTGTTTTTCATAACCAATATCTTTTGGAGTATAGTATTTTTTATTTTTAATTTTATCTGGTAAGTATTGTTGAACTACATAGGCTCCTTTATAGTCATGTGGGTATTTATATTCGGTAGATGAAGTTTTAATATGATTTGGGACATTTCCTACATTACCATTTTCTATATCTTCAATGGCTTTATCTAGAGCAATATGAGCTGTATTACTTTTAGGAGAAAGAGCCATTTCAGCAACTATTGTTCCTAGGGGTATTCTTGCTTCTGGTAGACCAACTCTTTCGGCAGCTTTAATGGCGGCATCTACTCTAGGTCCAATTGCTGGGTTTGCTAGACCAATATCTTCATAGGCTATTACTGACATTCTTCGATATATTGAGTCTAAGTCTCCTTCTATTATTAATCTTCCTAAATAATGAAGAGAAGCATCTACATCACTTCCACGAATAGATTTTTGAAAAGCACTTAGTAAATCATAATGACCATCACCATTTTTATCTGAGAAGAATGCGGGTTTATTATTTATAGTTCTGATCTTTTCTTCTGTTATTTTTTTATCATCTGTTGAGTAGTAAGATATTTCTAATAAGTTATAAGCATATCTTAAGTCATTTCCAGCGAGTTTTGCAATTAGATTGATACTTTTATCATCTATATCAATTCCGGCTAAATCTGGGTGTTTTATGGCTCTTTTTAAGCCTTCTACTATATCAGTAGTATCTAATTCTTGTAATTCAAATAATTGACATCTACTTCTAATAGCAGGATTTATTGCATGATATGGATTAGAAGTAGTCATACCTATTAAAGTAATTAAACCTGATTCTAATTGTGGTAATAAGACATCTTGTTTATCTTTATTTAGACGATGGATTTCATCCATTATTAGGACGATACCATCATATAACCTTGCTTCTTCAATGACAACATCTAAGTCTTTTTTAGTATTAATAGTGGCGTTTAAAAAACGATATCTAACATTTAAGTCTTTTACTAAGGCATTAGCAATACTAGTTTTACCAATACCAGGTTTACCATATAAAATCATTGAAAATAACTTTTTATTTTTGACTAAGTTTGTTAATATTTTACCTTCACCAATTAAATGTTTTTGTCCTATTACTTCGGATAAGGAATTAGGAGCAAGTTTTATCGCTAATGGTTTATCCATTTTTATCACCTTGTATTTCTTTTTTCTACTTAATATTTTAACAGAGTTAGCTATAAATATCTAGAAAGTTTAGATAATTTTGGTATAATATATATGGTGATAGTATGAATATTAGTGATGCTATTTTAGATTTTATTAATTATTGTACTTTTGAGAAAGGCTTATCTAGGAGGACTAATGAGTCTTATACTAACGATTTAGAAGTATATGAAAAGTTTCTTAATAGTAGAGGAATTAATGAGGTTAGTGAGATTAGGGATGAGGATATTAAGGAGTTTTTAAAGTTACGTAGTAATGATAAGACGACTACTATTGCTCATAATTTAACGGTTATTAAGAATTTTCATTCTTATTTATTGAGAGAAAATATTGTTAGTAAGGATGTATCACTATTTATTGAAAGACCTAAACTTAGAAAGAGTCTGCCTAGGACTTTAAGTGTTTCGGATGTGGAGACTTTACTTAATATTAGTTTGGACACGGTATTTGACTATCGTAACAAGGCTATGTTAGAATTAATGTATGGCACAGGTTTAAGAGTTAGTGAGATTGTTAATTTGAGTGTTAATGATATTGATTTAACTAATTGTGTTGTTAGAATTATGGGTAAAGGTAGTAAGGAAAGAGAGGTTCCTTTAGGCGAGTACTCTATTTATTATTTAAAACTTTATTTGGATAGACGGAGAGAGATGTTGAAGGAAGGAAAATCTTGTGATAAGTTATTTTTAAATAATCATGGTACAGGTATGACAAGGCAAGGCTTTTTTAAGAACTTGAAACAGTTACTTTTGGAGAAAGGACTTAATCCTGATGTTTCGCCTCATACTTTGAGACATAGTTTTGCGACTCATTTATTAAATAATGGTGCTGATTTACGTAGTATTCAAGAGATGTTAGGACATTCTGATATTGCGACTACTAAAATATATACTCATGTTAGTGATGATAAGGTTATTGAGGATTATAAGAAATTTCATCCTCGTAGTCATAAAGGAGATGTTTAATCGTGAGATTTAAAAGAATTTTTTTATTAGTGCTTGATTCTATTGGTGTAGGGGAGACAACGGATGCTATTAATTTTAATGATAATGGAGCTAATACACTAGGACATGTTAATGAGGCTTGTGATTTATTTATACCTAATTTAAAGAAAATTGGTTTTTTAGATACATTGACTATGAATGATAATCCAGGAGTTGATGCTTATTATACAATTGCTAAACCTATTAATGCTGGTAAAGATAGTTTAAATGGGCATTATGAGATGCTTGGTATTAAGAATGATATTCCTTTTAGAACTTTTAACGAAGGGTTTACTTATGATATTTTAGCTGGAATTGAGAATGTTACAGGGCGTAGAGTTATTGGTAATAAGTGTTCTAATGATGATGTTAGTATTATTAATGAACTTGGAGAGAGACAACTTAATTATGGGGCTTTAATCATTTATACTTCAGCTGACTCTGATTTACAGGTTGCAGCACATGAAGATTGTATTCCTATACCTACTTTATATCAATATTGTGAGAAAATTAGAGCTCTTACTTTGCATGAAGATTGGCGAATTGGAAGAGTAATTGCTAGACCTTTTAATGGTACTGTTGGTAAGTTTAAGTTAATTAATAGTGCTAGACGTGATTATGCGGTTAAACCTCCTAAAAAGACGGTTATGGATAGTTTACTTGAAGAGAGTTATAATGTTATTGCTATTGGTAAGATTAATGATATATTTGATGGACAAGGAATAAATAAAAATATTAAAGCTAATAATAATGCGGAGGCTGTAAATAAACTTCTTGATATTATGGATAAGAATTTTACTGGTTTGTGTGTTGCTAATTTAAGTGATTTTGATAGTTTGTATGGACATACTAGGGATGTTTTAGGATATGGTCGAGCAATTGAGGAGTTCGATGTTGATATACCAATTATTTTGAATAAATTGGAACTTGATGATTTGTTAATTATTACAGCTGATCATGGTAATGATCCTACTTTTAAAGGAAATGACCATACTAGAGAAAATGTTCCGGTTATTATGTATAGTCGTAATTTTAAGAAACCTGGTAGATTAAAACAATTTGATACGTTTGCTAATATCGGAGCAACTATTGCTGATAATTTTGACGTTACTGCTCCTGAAATTGGTGTTAGTGTACTTGATGAGTTGAAATAGTTGGTGATGATTATGAAAACTGTTGATATGAATAATGATAATTATTTATTTTTATTTGCGGATGGTAATGCTGATAATGCACTGGTTTTTTCTGAGGAAGAACTTGCTAAGAAAAAGGTGATTTTGATGATGCTACCGTAAAAGAAATCAATACTAATAGTCGGATTAGTCTAATAGTAATAATGGAAAATAAGAGCTAAAACAAATTTGAATAAGGAAGTGTAAATTTTTATGGGAGAAGCCTTTTTAGATAATGCTGAAAGTGATAACATTTTAAAAATACCAATTCTTATTAGTGAATTGTTTAACTATCCAGATGATGTGATAGACAAAATTTGTTTACAGGCAAAACAGACAAGTAAGAAAGTGTGTATTATACCATTTTTTTCAGAGTCAGAGAAAGAAGATGAATTTGATGAGAGAATTAGATTTGAAAAGTTCTTTTATGAAAATTATGATAAATTAGCGGAATATAAGGACAAAGTTTATTTAGAGGTTAGAAAAAATGGTTATATTAGTTATAGTGCTTTTGATTATTTTGGTCTTTTTGTTACCCATATTCCGGTTTATTTCGATTGGCAATATGAATATATTTCTTTGCAAAGATTAAAAGAGATTAATGACAAAATAGAGATGTTTACTGAAGATATAAAGAATTCTGAACTTTCACAGTTTGAACGAACAATGGCAATCTATTTTATTTGCACACAATTTATAGAGAGTTACAAAGGTAATTCTGCAGATGTTGATGCTATTGATTCAAGTGTTATGCACATTTTGAGTCATGATGATGACGGCTATAAAATTCAATGTGCAGGGTATACTGATTTATTTTGTAGAATGGCTTATGAATGCGGTATTCATACCAAAGAAATGGCGGTTGGTGTTGGTACATCTGAAATTGATTATTCAGATGTACCCATTACTAATAGTGATAAATTTTCTGCTTCACACTCTGTTGCAGTGGTTGATCTTGATGATGAAAAGTATGGAATACATGGGAGTTTTATTTGTGACGTTAGAACTGAAAGTGATAAAGCTAGAAATAACCATAATAATCCTCTTAGCATTTTTTGTTTACCATTTCCTGATTATAACATTTATCTTAGTCTTTCACTTAAAAATATTCCGAATAAGCAATTGGATGATTCTACAAATTTTTATGCTATTAATAACAAAATAATTAAAGGCGCAGAACAAAAATATCTTTCTGATGAGAGAATTGATATTAGTACTATTTTTGTTGCTTTACAGACGGTGGATGAATTTATATATGGAGCTATTTCTGATACAATTGTTGCAAATGAAAGGGAGACACTACTTAGTGTACTTCGTGTAAGGAGTTTTATTGATAAAAATAAACCTGATGTAAAAGATAATGTGGCTGTTAATGAGGTTAGTACTGACAGCAGTCATAAATAATTCCCTAGGTATATGAAAGTAATAATTGAACTAAAATAAATTTGAATAAGAAAGGAAAAAGTTTGTTATGGGAGAAGCCTTTTTAGATAATGCTGAAAGTGATAATGCTTTAAAAATATCAATTCCTATTAGTGAACTATTTTGCAGTCCAACTCAAATAGTAGATGCAATTAGTTCTGATATGAAAGATATAGATAAGTTATGCATTACACCAGTTTTTTTATCAGAGTCAGAAAAAGATGATGAATATTATGAGAGAATTAGATTTGAAAAGTTCTTTTGTGAAAATTATGATAAGTTGGCCGACTATAAGGATAAAGTTTATTTACAAGTTAGAACTGCTAGTGGAATGAAAAAAAATAAGCTAATTTGGGAGTATGAGTACGTTTCTTTAGAAAGATTAAAAGAAATTAGTGATAAAATAGAAATGTTTACTGACGATATAAAAAAATCAAGTCTTTCTCCGTTTGAGAAGACTATGGCCTTATATTTTATTTCTACACATTTCATAGAAAGTACAGATGATTTAGGTGGTCCTATTTCCTCAAGTGCTATGCATATTTTGAGTGAGGATAAAGATAATTATAAAATAGTATGTGCAGGGTATACGGATTTATTTTCTAGAATGGCTCATGAATGCGGTATTCATACCAAGGAAATGGGAATCGAACTTGTTGACGTTAATAATAATCGTTTTGGTGGACATTCTGCTGTGGTAGTTGATTTGGATGATGAAAAATATGGATTACATGGTAGTTTTATTTGTGATATCAGGGCGGAATCTGATAATATGTTTTCTAGAAGAAAAAAAGAAAGTAATATGAGGTCAGACGATTCTCTTGATTTCTTTTGCTTAACTTATTCTGATTTTAATACTTATATACATGCATTGTATAGTTCTAAGTATCCTGAGTATAGTATTAATAATAACAAAATTATTAGAGAAGAAAAAACATATCTTTCTGATGATAGAATTGATATTATGACTATTTCTGATGCTTTCAAAAAAGTAGATGAATTTAGATATGGCTGTGAATCCGATAAAATTACTGATGGACGTAATTTGACATTAGCTTTTTTGTTAACTATAAGAGGTCGACTTGATGAGTTAAAAGAACTTTATGGGCAATGCTTGGTATTTGAAATGTATAATCATCTTAAATCTAAATCATCTTTTGATACATCAGATGAATTAAGTCAAAAGATGGTTTCAGAGCTTATGAGGTTTTCAAAAAAAGAAACTGGTACTAGTAAGTCGACTGATTCTAATAGCAATAATAGAAAATAATAAGAAGAAAGGAAATTTTAATTACTATTAGTAATTATTGGTTATGGTGTTTATTATGAGATATATTGAGATTCCATCTAATATGCTTGAAAAGAAGTCTACTTTAGTAGATATGATTTCTAGGAAAAGAAAGGCGGCAAATGGTGATATATGTCTTAAACCAACTTTTTTATCAGAGTCAGAGAAAAAAGATGAATTTTATGAGAGAATTAGATTTGAAGAAGCATTTTGTGATATTTACGAAAAAATTGAACATCCAGAAAAAGTTTTTCTTGAAGTACGCAAGGGTGGGAGTGTTTCAAAAAAAGGGGCTTTTAACTGGGCATATGAAGCAGTACCTTTAATGGTGGTTAAAGAAGCTCATGATAAAATTAAATTGTTTACTGATGATATAAAGAATTCTAGTCTTTCTCCATTTGAGAAGACCATTGCACTCTATATGATTGCTACACATTTTATAAAGAGTTACAAAGGTACCTCTGCAGATATTAATAATAACGATTCTAGTGTTATGCACATTTTAAGTGATGAGGCTAATGGATATAAAATTCAATGTGCAGGGTATACAGATCTATTTTGTAGAATGGCTTATGAATGTGGTATTCATACCAAAGAAATGGCGATTGGATTTATATATGATTATGATGAAAGGCAATTGGGTGGGCATTCTGTTGCAGTAGTTGATCTTGATGATGTAAAATATGGAATACATGGAAGTTTTATTTGTGATGTCAGAGCAGAATCTGATGACATATATACGCGAAGAAAAAATGAAAGCAGTTTACCAGATGATACACTTAATTGGTTCTGTCTCCCTTTCTCTGATTTTAATGCTTATGTAGCTGGATTGTATGGTTCTAAGTACCCTGTATATGGTATTAATAATAAAGGAATTACATTTGAAGAAAATAAACATATTTCTAATGAGAGAATTGATATTATGACTATTTCTGATGCTTTCAAAAGAGTAGATGAATTTAGATATGGCTGTGAATCCGGTAAAATTACTGATGAACGTAATTTATCATTAGCTTTATTGTTAACTGTAAGAGGTGATCTTGATAAGTTAAAGGAACTTTATGGGCAATGCCAAGTATTTGAAATGTATAATCATCTTAAATCATCTATTGATACAGCCGATGAATTAAGTCAAATGATGGTTTCAGAAGAGGTAAATAAAACAATGGTAAGTGTTGACAGTAGTCATAAGTAACTTAAGAATAGAGTAGTAATAATTGAGCTAGATACTATAGGTTTATTAAAGAATTGAAATGTATAATCAAATTAATCAATCATCAAAATAAAGTAGGGGAGGTTCCCCTACTTTGATTATTTGAAAAGAGTAATTACTCCTCTTCTTTATCTGAATTAACTTCATATTCATTATCTGTAATTTCACCAGATGTATTTTCAAAACTTTGACAAATAGTTTCTTCTGTACATTCACAATTATCGTTATCACATGTACAACTAACTGTAATTGATTCTAAGCAACAGCAAGAATTATCTTTATCATTATGTTTACAAGTATCAACATCACATTTAATATTTTTATTTGTCTTTTTCTTAGACATATAGTTAATCCTCCTCTCTAATTTTAGTTTGTTTAAAATATCTTAATTTATACGGATTTAATATTTTAAATTGAGATGAAGAACTATACGTCTTTTTAAAGTTAAATTGATTAGAATGCATTTTAATATTTTTAATTTAAATAGATAATTTATTATTTTGAATTGAGATGGATAATTATTCATCTTTTTTAAATTAAATCGCTTAAAATGCATTTTAAATTTATAATGATTTTAGGTAGGGGAAGTATTTAGTTTTTTTAATATAAGAATATATATTAAGAATATATATATAGTTATAGTGTATATTAGTATAATTATATAAGAATATAGATATGTTATTGGTTATAGATGAATTTAGAAGTATTTAAGAGAATAATTTATTTAATTGAATAGAATAATATTATTATATTAATAGTATATAGTAAATCTTTATATTATATTTTATATTTATAGAAGTTAACATAATATCAATTATAGGAAGTTGCAATAAGAGGGGTAAATACTTAAATATAGTAAATATTAAGGTTTATTTATCTTTTGTTAAACTTGTTTTTTTGATAATACTTATTAATTATTAAGTATATTAATACTTAGATTGATATTTATATTTAGATAATTATATTTTGTTATTTTAAATTAATTAAATAATATTTTTATAAATTTATAGGAAGTTATTTTTTAAATTTTTACATAAAAAAATTATACAATAGAACAAACGTATTATATAATCTTTTCTTTTTAATTTACTTCCCTACTACTCTACTACACATTATACTTTTCGAGATTGAATTTCGGCAATTTTTTCTAATACTTCTTTAGCATTATCTTCATTTATTTCTGTATAACCTAACTCTTTTAGAGCTTGAATTTTAGCAGTATTTAATTCTTGAGTACGAGATAGTTTTTCTTCATTCTTATGTTCTATATCCTCTTCAAAACGTTTATGAGAAGCAGCTAGTCTTGTTTTAGAAGCTCCCCCATTATTATATAGAGTCATAGCACTGAACATAATACTTTCAAAAATAAATTGCTTATCCCCGTTGAAAGCAAATTCCATAGGTGGTGTAAATCCAAGGGATTTTGATACATATCCTAATATATATTTTAATTCTTGATTAGTTTCCATTGATTGTAGAAAGTGATATAAATATAAATATGTATTATAAGTATCTTTAGTTTTATCAGATGATAATTTTTCTTTTAATAAATTAATAATATCAGATAATAGTTCTTGTTCCTTTTTATTGAAACCTTTTAGGTCTGCGATTATATCTTTATTAGAAGTGTCTTTTACACCTTCATTTAACCTATTCTCTACTTCAATAATATATTCACCATTTATTTTTAAAGAACCTAATTGTTCTATATTCTCAATATTTAATAGACTTAATAATTTTGCTGCTTTTTCTTTGGGCCAATTATTAATATTGTCGATTGCTAAATAATTATATAGCATTTGTCTTGAAACTCCTAGGTATTTTGCTAAACGAACTTTGCTAATTCCTAATTCTGTTAGGACTACGTTTAATTCTTTCATATTTTTACCCTCCTAATATAATTATAGACAGGTTTGTGTAAATAATCAAGTGTAAATTGACACTTTATAAATAAAAAAATATATAGTTTATCTATATATTTTTTTTTAGAGAGTTTTTTCTATTATTCCTCCACCTAAACAGGTGTCAGATTTATCATAAAAGACTATTGATTGACCTGGGGTTATGGCTCTTACTGGTTCTTTAAATGTTACTATTAGTTTGTCATTTATTTGTTCTATTTTTACTTCTTCTTTAGGACCTCTAGACCTTATTTTAGCTAGTGCATTTGTTGGTAATTTATCTACTAGTATATTTATGTTAGTTGCTTGTAATTTGTCTTTAAATAGGCTTTTATTTGGCCCTACAATTAATGAATTATTTTCTGTATCTATTTTTAATACATATAATGGTTCTTTGTAACTTATGTTAAGACCTTTTCTTTGACCGATTGTATAATATATTAGACCATGATGCTTACCAATTAAACTATTATCTTCTAAATAGATATTTCCAGGTAATGGTTTGTTTTTTAAATTATTTTCTAAATACTTAGCATAGTCATCATTTGGAATAAAACATATTTCTTGACTATCTTTTTTATTACTAACATCTAGTCCAGCTAAGGCAGCAATGTTTCTTACTTCTGTTTTATCATGATAGTCTTTTAAGGGAAATATTACTTTATCTAAGACGTTTTTATCTATTCCATATAAGAAGTATGATTGATCTTTATTTAGAGTGTTACAAGCCTTTAATTTAGAGTTTTCAATATTTGCATAGTGACCTGTAGATATATAATCAGCTTTTAATTCTTCTTTGGCTTTATTATAGAAGATACCAAATTTAAATATTTTATTACATAATACACATGGATTTGGGGTTAAACCTTTTTTATAAGAGTCTATAAAGTTTGCTATTACTATTTCTTTAAACTCTTTTCTAAGGTCAAATACATAGTGCTTAATACCAATAGTTTTAGCAACTTCTTTAGCATCTTTTATAGCTTGAAGAGTCTTTTCATCATCTAAAAGTTGCATAGTTGCACCCACAACGTTATATCCTTCTTCTTTTAATAAGTATGCAGCAGTAGATGAGTCTACTCCTCCACTCATCGCAACAACAACTTTTTTTTTATTTTCCATAGTACTTCACCAGTTAAAATTATACAGTATTTTTAGTATTTTTAAAAGATTATGTTAAATAAAATAGCTTAGGCAAAATAAAAGTTTCTATTACAGAGGTTAGAATAGATATTAGTAGTGATAATATTAGTAATTTTAAGTATCTATTTACAATTAATTTTTTATTATATTCTTTTTTTCTAAATAGATAGTTAAATAACATTAAAGAAAAATTTATAGAATAATATGTTAAGACAAATAAGACAAATAAGTTTATTATATTAGGAATTATGTATATTATTACTTTGATAAGACCATTTAATTTATAAGTATAGAGAATACTTGAAATAGTAAAGCCTATGGTAAGACTTTTAAAACCTAAGATAATTAGAACTATAGGTAGTCCAATTATAGATATACCTAGTAACCAGACTATAATATTAATTATTAAGTTATTAGTTATACTTTTATAGAGTAGTGTTTGAGTATTTAATTTGTTTTCTTTGATATTATTAAAGAAGGTAGTTAGACTTGTTGTTATTAATTCTTTATTATCTTTTGATTCAATACTTACTAAGAGTATTCCTATTATGAATGCTAGAAGTGTTACTATGAAAATTATGATAAATACTTTTTTAGTTTTTAGTTTTTTTAGTAGTTCTTTCATTATTATCATCCTCAGTTAAATATATTAGTTATTAGAGTGTTGTATGTGAAAATATGTTTTACTTTTTATGACAAATAATTTATAATTAATAGAGAGGTGGATACTATGAATAAAAAAGTTGTTAAAGTTGTATCAATTATTTTAGTTTTAGCTATGTTAATTGGTTTTCTTAGTGTTTTATTTTACCTATAAAAAATAAAGTCATCGGTTGATGACTTTTTATTTTGATATATATCCTTCTATTTCGGGATAAATATTTTTTATTACTTCATTATTTAAATTATATTTATTAGCAATATCATTTATTCTTTTATAGTCTTTTGCTAGATATAGTAGTAAGATTCCAGAAATACGATTAGCTGTATATTGACTCATTTTTGCATAGTCATTTTCAGATATATTGTATTTTTCTTTTACTTCGGCTGCTGGACCGTAAGCATATAAATAATTGGTTAGTGATCTACTTACTAATTCTATTTTTTTATTTTGGTCTTTTAGACGTACTTTTGTCCATACTTTCATATTATCCCTTCCCTTTTCTTGACTTAGTATAATAACATAAGATAAGAAAAAAAGAAAGAATATCTTTCTATTTTAAGTATGGATTGTGTTCTTTTTCATATTTTAGAGTAGTCTCATCATCATGTCCTGGATATAGAGTTATACTTTCGTTAAATGTTAGTAGTTTATTAAGACTTTCTTTCATATCGTTATTGTCTCCACCAGGTAAGTCTGTTCTACCAATTGATTCTTTAAAGATAAAGTCTCCTACAAACATACAATTATTTTCTTCAAAGAAGAAACTTACAGAGTCTTTAGAATGACCTGGAGTATAAATACATTTAAATTTAAAATCTCCAATAGTATATTCTTTTTCTTCTAGACTACTTTTTTTGAATATTTTTATAGAGCGTTTTGTTAAGAAGTTTCTTAAAGCTCCGATGTGATCAAAATGAGAATGAGTTATTAAGACTGCTAAAACTTTATTTTCACCAATTGCTTCTTTAATGTCTAAATAGTCATCTCCTGGATCTATAATGATTGCAGTATTATTTTTAATTAATACATAACAATTCTCATCTAATACTCCTGTTATTACTTTTTTTATTTCCATAATTTTCACCTTATTTCTATTGTTCTAATTCTTTACTTAGTAATACATAATTATAATTTGTATCTAGTTTAAATGTATATTTATATGTTCCTGATAGTAACTCTTCTGGTAGTTTTTGACCTTCACTACCTAGATATTTTACTTTTTCGTATAAATAGATTGTTGATTCTTTAGAGATGGCTTTTTCAAGTTCTTTTTCAACATAGTAACTTGTAGTTGGAGCTTGGGCACAGTAACCTGAGACGTATTCTCCTCGACTAGCAATGTATTGGTATCCTCCTAGACAAGTTCTACCAAGTTGGATATTGGCATTTTGAAAATTAGCTTGTTCTCCAAATAATTTTTTGTATTCAATTTTTAAACTTTCTTCTTTAAATGCTGTTGGAGTTATTTCTTCGGTGTCTAGACAAGTAAATAGTGGCATAGCTGTATCATTAAACTGATTACAGTTAGAATTATATATTTTGTCATGAGAAAGTTGTCTATAAGCTAGGTACATTTTTATGGAATCATTAAAAGTTGGATTTGCAGTATCTTCTTTAATATTAGTTACTACTTTACTATATAAGTCTTGGACAATAGTTGAATTTAAATCAAGTTTTTTCTCACCACTAGTAGTAGAAATTGGTGTACATTCATCTTTTAATCTAGCTATTTCATTTTGATGAAGAGTGTACTCATAATATGTATAAAAACAAAATCCAGAAATGATTAAAAGAAGAAATATTATTCCTGCTGAACCTTTACCATATTCAGTTAATTTAGTTTGCTTTTGTGCGGTATTTTTTTCCATTATCATACACCAACCTTACTATTTAATTTTAATATATAATTTCTTTTTTTACAATAAAAAAGTGTCTATCGTCAGAGATTAGACACTTTATTTTTAATTTGCATTTTGATCAAATTGAGAGTTATATAAAGTAGCATAGAAACCATTCTTTTTAATTAACTCATCGTGATTACCTTGTTCTATTATATCTCCTTCATTCATTACTAGAATTAAGTCAGCATTTTTAATAGTAGATAGACGGTGAGCAATAATAAAACTTGTTTTCCCTTCGGTTAATTTATCCATGGCTTTTTGAACTAACTCTTCAGTTCTAGTATCAACATTTGATGTAGCTTCGTCTAGGATTAAGAAAGGTGCATCTTCAATCATACCACGAGCAATTGTTAATAATTGTTTTTGTCCAGCAGAGATACTTTCGTTATCTTCTAAATTAGAGTCATAGCCATTAGGAAGTGTTTTAATAAAATGATCTAGACCAATTGTTTCACATACTTCTTTTACTCTTTCATCAGAAACGTTTTTATGGTTATAGACTATGTTTTCTTTTATTGTACCACTAAATAACCAAGTATCTTGCAAGACCATTGTAAATAGATTATGGATGTTCTCTCTAGTTAATTCTTTGATAGATGTACCATCAATTAGTATGTCACCAGAGTTTATTTCATAGAACTTCATTAATAAGTTAACCATAGTAGTTTTACCGGCACCAGTTGGACCAACTATCGCTATTTTTTGGCCATTTTTAGCTTGAGCACTAAAGTCTTTTATAGTTGGTTTATCATTACCATCATACTTGAAAGATACATGTTTAAATTCAATGTTACCTTTTACTTTATTCTTATTTAGTTTCTTTGTAAGTTCTTTTTCACTACTCATTTCAGCTTCATCAATGAACTCATAAACTCTTTCACTAGCAGCTGCTGTTGTTTGGACTTGTGTCATAGCTTGAGCTAATTGTGATAATGGTGATGAGAATAATCTAACATATGTAATGAAAGCAATAATAACACCGAAACTGATTGTATTGTTCATAGTTAAAACTGCTCCTACTATACAAACTGCTACATAGCCAAAGTTTCCAATGAATTGCATCATTGGAGGCATTAAGCCTGATAGGAATTGACTTTTTCTATTGGCGTCATATAACTTTTTATTTAATTCGTCAAACTTTTTATTAGACTCCTCTACTCCATTGTATGTTTTTACAACATTTAGTCCAGAATATATTTCTTCAATATGACCATTTAAATTACCAAGTTCTTTTTGACGAGCTGTAAAGTACTTTTGAGATTTTCCAAGTACTATGGCCATAAAGATGAAACCAAATAAACTTGAAAATATTGCTGTTAGAGCTAGAATCCAGTTTGTTATAAACATCATTACTACTGTTCCTATTAAAAGAGTTGCAGCACTTACTAAAGTAGAAAGAGATTGGTTCATAGCTTGAGCAATAGTATCAATATCATTTGTAACTCTAGATAGGATGTCACCAGTTGCATGTTGATCAAAGTACTTTAATGGTAATTTATTAATTTTAGTTGAAATACTACTACGTAATTTTTTAGCAAATCTATTAGCAGCTTGAGTCATAGTAATTGATTCAAAATAAGTAAATATTGCACTAACAACGTAGAGAATTACTAATAAAATAGTAATATTCTTAATCTTTTCTAAGTTCATATTTGGCTCTATTAGTTTTTTTATTGATAAAGGCATCTTATCTATCTTTTTATATAGAGTGGTTGCATCAATATCTTTTTTATTTTGAAGACTAGACATTAAACTTAGATATTGTATTTGTTCTTTACTAGTTATTTTTTGATTTTTTATAGTTATATCTTTTAATAATATATTTTGAAGATTTTCACTAATATTTATTTTATTGTCTTTTAGCGAGTTTAATAGATCTATTTTTTCTCGTGTTGAAATGGTTTTTTCTTGGTATGTTGAATCTTTTAAGACTATTTCTAATATAGAATTAGGTAGTGTAGTTAGATTTTTTAGGGCTTCTTCTTGATTTTTGTTAATACTTGTTAAATAGTCTTGAAAGGCTTTTTTATCTGTTTGAGAAATATTACTATCTTGCATTATAGTTATTACTGTTTCATTTGAAAGATTAATATTTAATATTTCTTGAATTCTTTGTTGTTCTTCGTTTGAAGAGAAGTTTGTTGTTATTTCTTTTGTTACTAATTCTAAGTTTTTACTATTTACAACTAGTCCTTTAGAAATTTCATCTGTTAGATCCTTTATTATATTTGGAGTAAATATAGCAAGAATTGAACCTGCTGCTGCTAGAATTAGGGATACTAGAATTAGAAGCTTGAAATCTTTTAAGCCTTGAGTTAGTCTTTTAATAGCTTTTTTTAGATTTTTGGGTTTTTCCATTTCACCATGCATTCCTGGAGGACCATGTCTTCTAGATTCTTTTTCTGTATGTTCTTCGTTATTCATTTTCTAGTTCCTCCTTTGATAATTGAGATAAAGCAATTTGTTTATATACTTCACATGTTTTTAATAATTCTTTGTGTGTACCTATTCCTACACAGCGACCATTGTCTAAGACTACAATTTTATCGGCATTCATTATTGTTCCAATACGTTGAGCAACTATTAGACAAGTAGCATCTTTAGTATATTTTTTTAATTCTTTTCTTAAAACGGAATCTGTTTTATAATCTAGCGCTGAGAATGAGTCATCAAAGATGTAGATTTCTGGACGTCTGGCGATGGCACGAGCTATTGCTAGACGTTGTTTTTGTCCACCTGAGACATTTGTTCCTCCTTGAGCTAGATGAGTGTTGTAACCTTTATCCATTTTCTCGACAAATTCTTTAGCTTGAGCTACTCTGATAGCTTCATCAATATCTTTTTTAGTCTTTTTCTTACCATTTTCGCCATAAGAAACATTGAAATTTACACTACCACTAAAGATTACAGCTTTTTGAGGAATGTATCCTAATTTATTATTTAGAATTTCCTCTTTATATTCTTTTACATTAATACCATCTACTAGAACTTCTCCTTCAGTAGCATCATAAAATCTTGGTACTAGGTTTATTAGAGTTGATTTACCTGAACCGGTTGAACCTATAAAGGCTATTGTTTCACCTTTATTTACTTTAAATGAAATATTTTTTAATAAATACTCTTCAGCATCTGGGTATTTGAAAGAAACATCTCTAAATTCTACTGTACCTTTCTCTTTAGTATCAATATTATCAAAAGTTCCTTCTTTTATAGAACTATCTTTTTCTAAAACTTCATTGATACGTTCAGCTGATACTTGGGCTCTTGGCATCATCATGAAAATCATTGCTAGCATAAGGAATGACATTATTACTTGCATTGAGTATGATGAAAAGACTACCATATCTCCAAATAAAACTATTTTATTAGCCATTAGGGCATTATGAATTAGTGAAGCACCAATAAAGTAGATTGCTAGGGCTAGACCATTCATTACTAAGTACATTACAGGAGATAAAATAGCAAACATTGTTTGATTAAATAATTGCTGGTTTGTTAGTTTGTTATTAACTTCTTCAAATTTATCTTCTTGATACTTTTCTGCATTAAAAGCACGTACTACTCTAATACCAGTTAAGTTTTCTCTTGTTACACCATTGATTTTATCAATTAATTTTTGAACTATTTTAAACTTTGGCATGACAATTATTGTTAGCATTCCAATTACTGATAGTAATATAACTACAGCTACGGCAGTAGAAACACTCCATTGCCAACTCTTGTTTAGTATTTTTAAGATAGCCCATCCTGCTGTTATTGGGGCTTTTAATAATAATTGAAGTCCCATACTTATTACCATTTCTATTTGAGTTATATCATTTGTTGTTCTAGTAATTAAACTGTTAGTTTTAAATTGTTTAATCTCATTCATGGAAAGACTTTCTACTTTATTAAAGAGGTCTTTTCTTAAGTTCATAGAAAATGATGAGGCTACATTAGCAACGATATATCCTACTATTATAGCGGCTATTAAGCTACCTAGAGCACAACCTATCATCCAGCTACCGTTTGTTATAATGTCAGCCATTTTACTGCCTTCTGTTTGAACGAGTTTTGTTATTTCTGACATGTAGTCAGGCATTTTTAATTCAAGCCATACTTCGACAATTATTAGTAGTAAGGCGATAAATGATAAGAACCATTCTTTCTTTTTAAATTTTTTCAGTAGTTTTAACATATTTTGTCTTTACCTTCTTCCTTTTTTATATTTTCTTTCATTATATTTAATACTTTTAAAAATGTTTCTAAATCTTCTTCAGAAATATTTTTTATTAGTTCTTTTTCAGTATGTTCAATTGTTTTACGCTTTTTTTCAAAAATTTCTTTAGTTTTTTCATTTAGAATAATTTTTTTAGTTCTTACATCTTCTCTATTAGTTATTCTTTTGATGAGATTTTTTTTCTCCATCGTTTGTAATACTCCAGAAATGGTTGCTCGACTTAGATTTAGATGCTTTTCTAAGTCTTTCTGATTTATTTCCTGGTTTTTATTTTCAATAATGCACTCTATTATTTGAAATTGTGTGGGAGATGGAAAAATGTTTTCTGGAATAGTAATATCTTTATTATTGATAAATGTACGAACAATTTCTTTTTCTAAAGATTTTATTTCATATAAAACATTTATATCAGACATTTTTTACTTCCTTTCTATAATTGTTAGTTGCCTTACATTTATTCATTTTAGTCGTTATTAGATTTTTTGTCAATGGAGAAAAATAAAAAAAGTAGTATCCTACTTTTAGTTTACAATATGGTAGCCTGTACGGAATTCGAATCCGTGAATGTTGCCTTGAGAGGGCAATGTGTTAAGCCTCTTCACCAACAGGCCATATAGTTCGTTCTTTTTTCTAGAACAATAATATTTTAGCATGGAATATTTATTTTGACAATAGTAGATTTATATTTTATTTGTTTAGAGTGATACTAATGTATAAGTTGTTAGCTTTACTATTTAAATAAAATACTTTATACTAATATTAAGGGTGATTATATGGGTTTATTTGATAAGAAATTTGATATTAAAGATGACTTTTTAATGAGAATGTTTAGTCCTGATAAGGGATATTATTATGTTAAATCTGATGGAAGAGAATTTCATGAGATTGGAATTGATAAGTTAAATAGACGTTCATTAAAAGAATTAAAAAGAGCTAATATTTCTCTACAGGAAGATAGAGAACTTTTAGAAAAAGAGCTTCATCAATATAAAATATCTAAGAGATTTGATAAATTAAAGTCTTTAGGCTTTTCTACTATTGGTTTTGAATATTTAGGACCAGTTAATGGTTCTATTTCTCCAATGCTTAGAGATGAACTTGAACAACTTGTGTCTGAGGAAAATGTTTTAGTTGGAATACATAGAACTAAACGCGATACTTCAGTTGAGGCAATTAGTGACATACTTAATAATGGTTTAAGAATAGATGGACATATGGGTGGAATGGTTGCTTCTGAGAAAAAACTTAGTGATACTGTTAGTTATTATCCAGATAATAGTACGGTAATTAAAGAGGCAATGTATGCGAATGTATATAAAAATTCATCAGGGTCAATTATAATTAGAATTCCGGATGAGGATTTAGCTGATACAAGTAAGATTTATATAAGCAATGGAAATGATGTAAAAGTTAATCCTAAATATATATTGGGATATATTCCTGTTACTGCTGATCATCATATTGATAGAATGTATACAAAAAGTGATATAGCTGAACTTGGTAGGCAGATTGATAAACCTACACAAAAATAATTATGTAAAGAAAAACTCGTTTTTAATAACGAGCTTTTTATTTGTTATTTTCTATTACTTTTTTGTAGGCAGATATTAAGCCATCTACATAAGCACAACCCATGAAACATACTACTGATGAAGTTTCATTTTTTAGTTTATCCATGGTATCAACTGATACTATTTCACTATCTTTTAAATTATCTGTAATTATATGAGAAGTTATACCAGGATAATCTTCTTGTTTTTCTCTATTACAATCTATTTCTGTTAGATAAGCTTTATCAGCTACTTTAAAGGCAGCAATAAACTCATTTTTAAAGTCTTTTGTTCTAGAATATGTATTTGGAGCAAAAACTACTACAAGACGTTTATTTGGGTATTTTTGCTTAACTGCTTCTAGAGTTACTTTTATTTCTGTAGGATGATGAGCATAGTCATCAATGATAATACTATCCCCTACTCTTTGTTCTTCAAAACGTCTTTTGGCATTATGGAAAGTTTGTAATAACTTTTCGATTGTGTCTTTTTCTAGACCTAGTTCTTTGGCAATTATAATAGCTGCGGTTGCATCCATTACCATGTGTTTTCCAAATAGAGGAATATTAAAGTGACCATATAATTCATTGTTAATAAATAAGTCAAATTCAGAAGACTTTTCTGTTAAATTCATATTTTTGATTACAACATTGTTATTTTCATTAAAACCATAAAATAATACTTTAGTTGCATAGTTGATTTTTCTTATTTCTTCATTATCACCGTTTGCTACAACTAGTTTTTTTGTTTGTCTTGCAAATATTTCAAAAGTATTTCTAATATCATCTAGATCTTTATAACACTCCATATGTTCTCTTTCAATGTTTGTTATAACGGCGTATGTAGGATGATAAGCTGTAAAATGACGATTGAATTCATCACTTTCAACAACATAGTACTTGTTATCTTTTGTAGCATAACCATCACCAGCGCCAATAAAGTAATTGCAACCTACGGTTTCCTCTAGGAAATGTCTTATTAGGGATGAAGTTGTTGTTTTACCATGAGTTCCAGATACTCCAATGGTTTCAAACATATCAATTACATCACCCATAATTTCATTATATTTTTTTACGGTTAAACCTAGTTTTTTTACTCTTTGAAGTTCTGGATGATCTTCTTTAAAAGCAACACTATAAGTAACAATTGTATCTTTATCTAATTCATGATTGCCATCATAATAAATTGGAATGTTTCGCTCTTCTAGTCCATCTTGAGTAAACTTATGGCCTCTAGCGTCATCATAACCTGATACTTGATTTCCTAAATCACTCAATATTTGAGCTAAGGTTGACATTCCTGTTCCTTTTATACCAATACAATAATATTTCATTTATCCCACTCCTTGCACATACCAAAGTATATACTATTTTCGTTGATATGTAAAGTTTTCAGTATTTATTATATGTAAAGTGTTAGTTATTTAGAAAGAAAAAAAGTTGAAAAATCAACTTTTAGTTTTCTTATTTAAATTCTTTGTTTTCTCTTGCTGCTTTTCTCTTATCACGACATTCTTTACATCTTTTTGGTTCATTATCTAAACCTTTTTCTTTGTAGAATGCTTGTTCACCAGCAGTAAAAGTAAATTCTTTACCACAATCTTGGCAAACTAATGTCTTGTCTTCAAATTCCATATTCTTGACCTCCTTATTAAAGATTGGACTTTTAGGTAAAAAGATATAGTTTCCAAATTTAATAACGAGGAAAAATATTATCCAATTTTATATCAAAATCCAGTGATAACTCACATTAAATAATATAACATCTTTAATAATAATATGCAACGTGTTAAAGATTACTTTACATTTCTACTTTACTTTTTGATAGGCTTTTTTACTCTCTCCTATAGTTTTTATTTCTTGATTTGATGTATTTTCTAATTCAGTAATCATTAAGTCGAATAGTTGTTCAAAGTTATCACTTTCACCATTTCTTAAAGATTCTCTTAGAGCGATAATTTCAGCTGTTTGAAAATTATTAGCTACTTTAGAACCTATACTATTTAAGATAGTACTATTTAGGATTTGATTCATAGTTTTTGAATATAGATAGTCAGAGGAAGCATCTTTTGCGACTAGACTTAGTTCTAAGTCAATTATACTCATGTGGTCTGATAATAGGATATTGTCTCCACCGATATCTTCTGTTTTAATACCTTGTTTTGCTAATTCTTTTATTTCTGGTTTGATTCCTTTTAGAGAGTCTCTTATTAGAGATAGTTTGGTGTTTTCTGGTAGTTCTTCTAAAGAGATACCTGGCATTATTTTAGATGTATAACCAAATAGTTGTTCTTTACTACAATAGATAGTAACTGGTATTGCGAGTGAAGGTGTTTTTACTTGTTGTAATTCTAATAAGGTTTCTAGTACTTCAACATTTTCTGGTTCATATAGATCTCTATAATCTTCATTTAATAGTTTAAAATATTCATCTGGAGCTACTTTATATATTTTACTACAACTTCCACCATTAATTGGTGTTGTTAGATTTAGTCCTGATATTGAACTGATAATTTTTGACATATAGTCATCCCCTTTTTTATGGCTCCATATTATAACATATTTTTAGAAAAAAATAAAGACATAATGTTTTATGTCTTATTTAGTTTGAGTTTTTAAGTTAGGCGTATCTGTTTATTTTTCTCTTCTTCTCGTTCTAGTTTTGAATAGATACAGCCACAGTAATCTTGACGATACAAATTATATTCTTTTGATAGTTCGATACTTCGTTTATAACCATTTTTCTTTTTAAAATCAGAATATAAGTAAGAAGTTTGATATTTATTAGATAGGTTTTCTCCTATTTCATTAAGCCAGTCAGTTTTTTTATAAGGACTTAGAGTAAGAGTTGTTGCGAAAAAGTCAAAGTTATTTTCTTTAGCAACTTTAGCTGTTTCTTCTAGACGTAATTCGTAACATTTGTAACAACGTTTGCCACGTTCTTTTTCTTTTTCTAGTCCTTTAGATATTTCAAAGAATTCTTTTGGATCATATCTTGTATCTATTATATTGATTGGGTATTTTACTTTAATTTTTTGAATAAAGTTTTTTAGTTCTTCTAGACGTTTTAAATATTCTTTTTCTTCAGTTATATTGGGATTATAGTAGATAATTGTTATCTTAAAGAAATTACTTAGTCTTTCTAGACAAGCTGATGAACATGGTGCACAACAAGCATGTAATAAAAGTGTACTGCCTTCTTTAGTTGATGACATTTGTTCTTCCATTAATTTATCGTAGTTCATATGATCACTTCTTTTCTTTTTAATTATTTGGAGTTTGATACGTATTTAATTTATTTAAATGAATTAATACTGGAGTAAAATCAATATCAATAAATTCTTCTATTTTACCAGTTTTAATATGAGGAGTTTTTAAATTTAGAATTCTTTTCATGTATGAAGTTATTGAACCGTGGGAGATGATTAGAATAGTACTATTGCTGGAGTTTTCTGTTGAAATATCTTTTAAAAATGTAGATAGTCTTAATTCTATTTCAAATTTATTTTCTCCGTAGTCCCCAAACTTAGTGAAATAGTCTCCATTAATTTGTTGTAGACGAATGTTATCTAGTTCTTCATTGTTTTTCTTACCAGAATATTTTCCATAGTTTATTTCACGTAAACGGTTATCTATAATTACTTCGGTAGTTTTATATTTTTCGTAGACTAGATGAGCAGTTTCAATAGTTCTTGGTAAGGGAGAGACATAAATTTTATCAATATTTTTTGGTAAAAGGATTATTGAGTCTTTTACTTCTTTTATGCCTTTTTCAGTTAGAATAGACCAATATATTTCTTTGTCTGAGAAAAACTCTTCTTTATTATTAGTGGCTTCGCCATGTCTCATAAAAATTAGATTCATTTTATATACCTCGTTTCATTATAATAATATACAAGTTAATGTTTTTCAATATAGAATTTGGATTAGTTTTTTGATAAAGTCATATTTTTTTGATTTTATGTATATAAATTAGTATGAATAGAATTATATTTAGTTTTTTAATTACAACTTTAGCTGGTTTAGCAACACTTCTTGGTATTATACCATGTTATTTGCATAAGTCTAGAGAAAGTATTATTAGCAAATCTTTGGCCTTTTCTGCTGGAGTTATGATTACTATTTCTCTTACTTCTTTAATACCAGAGTCTGTTAGTCTACTCTATTTTGATTATACAAAAGTTTTTGTCTTTTTGATAGTGTTTATTTTTGTAGTTTTAGGAATTATGTTTTCTAGTTCTATTGATCAAAAGATTGATGAGCATTTTTCTAATAATAATCTTTATAAATTAGGACTTATTTCAGTAATTGCTTTAGCACTTCATAATATACCAGAGGGAATTACGACTTTTATTTCGACTAATAGTAATCTTTCTTTGGGTATTACTTTGTCTTTAGCTATTGCTCTTCATAATATTCCAGAAGGTATTTCTATAGCGGTTCCAATATATTATGCGACTTATAACAGAAAGAGGGCTTTTTGGTATACTTTTTTATCTGGATTTTCAGAGTTGTTTGGAGCGATACTTGCCTATTTATTTCTTGCTAGATACATGAATGATTTTATTTTAGCTTTGATACTTGGAGTTACAGCTGGAATAATGATTCATATTAGTATTTATGAATTGTTACCTAATTCTTGGCAGTATAAAAAGAGAAAAGCAACAATATTTTCTTTTCTCTTAGGTATTATGACGATGTTAGTATGTGAGATGTTATTTTAATCATTACTAGTTGCACAATAGAATTTTATAATTTGACCTTTTGGAGTATCTATTTTTTCTTTTTTACCTTCACACCAACTAGGACAAGTTAGAGTATCTGTTGCGGCACTGTAGTATGCAGAACAACCTTGATCATCTTCTTCTAAACGAAACTCAACATTAGAAATTTTATAACCAGTTTCAGTTTTTTCTTGTTCAAATAAATATAGTTTAGAAAAGTTAGTCATTAATTTATTAATTGTTTCTTCATTAGCAATTAATTTCATACTATTATTAAATTCACTAGTAGAATAATCTCTAATAGTATTTTTCTTTAGGTCGTCTAAGAAAGTTTTAAATTGTTTTGGAAAATTATTAGTGCTAGTCAAATATGTATCATATTCACGCATATCATAGCTGTAATCTACACTATAAGATATTTTATAGTAATCAGGGTTATATTTATATCTTACTTTTATATCATTTAGACTCATAGTGTTATCTATTACAATTTCATAATTGTGTTCTAAAGTATTCATTATTAACATATTATCTCTATAAGTTAAATCTATTTCATTTTCTTTGATACTTTTCTCGTCAAAGCCTATAGAATCAATATTTTTAAAACCAAGTAAACCTATACCTAAACCTATTCCAGCTATTGTTATAGCGACTAAAAGGATAGTTATAGGTATTTCTGCTTTTATTTTTTTATTTATAATAAAATTTGCAATTAAAATTAAGACTATTATATGAGCTATTATGATACCAAGTGAAGTTAGGGTTGCTCCAGCAAATATTAAGGAATGTAGGGATAAAGATAGACTTATTACTAAACTAATTAGAGATAGTGTCAAAGTAAAGACTAAGAATAAGCCGATAAATGCGATAGTTATTTTTACAAAGAAAATTACTATTTTTGATAGGATGCTTAAGAAAGCAAATGGTTCATGATTAGGATCTCTTAAGATTATTTTTTCTTCATCTTTTCTTTCAAAACTAGTTGTAGTATTTGTTTCTTCTTTTTTATTTTCTTTAACTTTTCTTGAGGATACATTCTTTTCCTTTTCAACTATTTCATCATAGTAATTTAAATAACGAAGTTTAAAAATATGAATAATAGCAATTATAGATATAATAAGCCAGATAGTTTGACATAGACCTTTTATTACATTATAGACAGTATAGTAGCGTCCTGATAGGATAAAGTTTAGAGTTTTACAAATTACATTAGGAATAATTGATGATATTATCATACCAATGAATGCTAGAAGTAGAACAATAATTACTTGTTCAATAAAACATTTTAAGATTGATGAGAATTTCATTCTAGATAACATGTTTATTGTTTTAGTAATAAATTCTAATAGAGAGTCTAGAGCAATATTTAGATTGTTTTTTTCTTTTCTTTCTACTTCTTCTATATCTGTAACTTTGTCATTGATTAAGTCATCCATACTACAATTAAAGATATTACATATTTGAACTATTTTATCTGTTTCAGGATAAGTATTATTACTTTCCCATTTAGATACTGATTGTCTTGAAACATTTAATTTGTTGGCTAAGTCTTCTTGAGATAAGCCATTTTTCTTTCTAAGTTTAATTAGTTTGTCACCAAACCTCATAATCTCACCTCTTTCGCTATTAATAGTACGATAATTAACGGTTGCTTTCTACCAACTTTGATTGGAAATTTGTAAACTTTAGGTTGCATGTACCTATATAATAGCATATTTAAAGTAGATTTTAGTAAAAATGTTTTTCTTTTAAATGAAAAAAATAGACTAATGAACTTAGTACTATTTAGTTCCATATAGTCTATTTTTATATTTCAATTATTACTTTGTTAATGATTTTATCTTATAGATAAATGTTGAGTTATTAGCAGTAGATGTTTGGTAACCATTATACTCTTTTGATAATTTTACTAGAGATTTTACTTTAGAAGAGTAATTAGATACTGTATTTGTATATGAAGATAATTTATTTATTCCTTCGTTATTTATTTGAGTAAGTCCTTCTTCTAGAGCTGTTGTTCCAGTTAAAGCTGAATTTAGACCAGTTGATAATTCTTTAGTTCCTGCTTCCAGTAAAGTTAGACCACTTTTTAATTCATCTAATCCAGCTGTTAGACCAAGCAAACCATCTTTTGCTTCTTTTAAGGCTTCTTCTAGAGTTGCTATCATGGTGTTGATTGTTGTAACAGATGAAGATAATTTTGCATTTAAAGTAGTTATAGCTGTACTATTATTTTCAATTAATAATAGATATGGAAGTGCAGATATTTCTTCTGTAGTTAAGCCATGTTTAATTAAACAAATACCTAGTTTTTGTTCATCTGTTTCAGTAGTTAAATTACATTCTACAGCAGCTTTTTTAGCATTTAAAATTCTTGTTTCATCATTATTAAATGCAACTTTTAATTTTGTTAACATTTGAGTATTTGAAGCTTGTAACTCTTTTAAAGATTCTGCTTGAGCAATTGCTTCAGGACTAGTTTGTTCAGCTACTAGTTGTTCTTTTACAGCTTCTAGAGAAGCAATAATTTGTTCAATGCCAGAAGTTAAGTCAATTGAACCATTTTTTATTCTTTCCACTCCACCTAATACTTCACTATATTTACTAGTTAAAGTGGAAGCACCTACTGATAATTTTTCAGTACCAGTTTTTAATTCAGTAGTACCAGATACTACTTTATTCATACTATCTTGTAGAGTATTAATTGAGGAAGATAGATTATCCATCTTATTGAATACAGATAAATCACTTTCAGATAGTAGTTTTGCAGTTGCTACTAAGTAGATATTATTTAAAGTAAAGTTAGTTGTTGTATAGTTAATTTCAACATTATTTAGACTCTTTAAATCCTCTAGACCAATACTTTCATATAATCCAGGTGTAGCAAGAGCTACTAACATACTCTTATTACCAGTTGATGTTACTTTACCATTTGTTACAGTAATATTAGAATTATTTTTATTAGAAAGAGTTGTTCCTACTGTTACAACGAATGGAGTGTATTGTTTATAATAAGTATTATAAGAGTTATTAGTTAAATTTAATTTAATAGTAATATTACCTTTTTTACCAATTAAATCTTTTACTTTAGTTTCTTTACCATTTAAATAGTATTTAGCTTCTACTGTAATTGGTAGACTTTCTTTAGTTGTTCCTTGATAATAAATATCTTTACCAGTTGAGTTCCAACTAATTATACCATTATCAAGACTATATTTTTCTTTACCATTAATATTTAGAATTTTTTGTAATTCCGTATCATCTTTAATTGTTCCTTTATCTAGATTAGATAAATGATTATTAACAGTAGTCTTTTCTACTTTACCATCATAGTTTAAGTTAGTATAAATTGTTTCCTCTTTTGTTAAGGCAAAAGTAGAAATTGGAGTTAATAACATACTAGATATTAGGATGCTTGAAATAACTTTATTTATATTTTTCATATTATTTTCCTTCTTTCTTAACATTTTTATTTTTTAGAATTATCTTATCACATAACATTAATAATGATGGCAAGATAAAGATTACTGATGCCATACTAATTAGAGAACCTCTAGCTAGTAAGTTACAAATTGAACCAATCATATCTATTTTTGTATAGAAACCAACACTTGCTGTTGCGGCAAAGAAGCATAAGGCTGATGTTATGATTGATGGAATTGTAAACTTAAGAGTTTCCTCCATACATTTTTGTTTGCTGTCATTTTTTTGTCTTTCTTCAATATACTTAGTAGACATTAAAATTGCATAGTCTATTGTTGCTCCTAACTGGATTGTTCCTACAACGATTGAAGCTATAAATGGAAGTGATGTTCCTGTATAGTAAGCAATTGACATATTTACGAAGATAGCAAATTCAATTACTAAACTTAAGACTATTGGTAGACTTAATGATTTTAATACTAGTACCATGATTATAAAGATTACAGCAAGTGATGTGTAATTAACCATGTTAAAGTCATGATCTGCAATAGTTATTAAGTCTTTCATTAGAGCACCTTCACCGGCTACAATAGCTTTTTTATCATATTTATGAACGATTTTATTTATTGCAGTTAACTGATTATTTAAATCATCAGATGCTATTTCATAAGTAGAATTGGTTAAGACTAATTGATATTTATCATTGTTTAGTATTTCTTGTAGGTTGTCTGGAATTATTGTTTCTAGACCATTGTTTACGAATTCACTTGGTGATAAGACTAAGTCTATTCCTTTAACTGATTTTAATTCATCTGTAAGGGATTCAATATCACTACTTGAAACATTCTTATCCATGATAATTATTTCCGGAGATGTTATACCAAACTTTTTAGCTAAGTCGTTGTTTGCTACATTAAAGGCTAAATCTTTTGGAAGTGACTCATCAAGTTTGTAGTAAACATCATAATTACTATTACCAATGTATGCAGGTATCATTAATAGGACAAAAGCTATTAAAATGAATTTTTGTTTTGATATTATAAACTTTGGTAATTTTTCAAATTTAGGTAATAATACTTTGTGTTTTGTTTTTTCTATTTGTTTATCAAAAATTAATAGGAATGATGGGAATATTGTGACAACACATATTAATCCACATAAAACTCCTTTTGCCATAACAATTCCAATATCTTTACCTAATAATAAGTCCATAGTACATAGTGCTAGGAAACCAGCAAATGTAGTTAAGGATGAACCTAATATTGATTTAAATGTTTGAACTATAGCGTCGGCCATGGCTTTCTTTTTATCTTTAATTTTCTTTTTAGAATCTTCATATTTGTGATATAGAAATATTGAAAAGTCTGTTGTTACTCCTAATTGTAGTACGGCTGAGATAGACTTTGTAATATAACTTATATCTCCTAAGAAGTAGTTACTTCCCATATTATAAATAATTGCTATACCAATATTTCCTAGTAATAAAAAAGGTATTATGTAAGAATCTGTTGTTGCTAGAAGTATAAGTAAACAGAAGATTACAGCTATTGAAACATAGGCTACTAATTCACTATTGGATAAGTCCATGGTATCAATTACCATAGCGGTCATACTACTTACTTTGTTAGCATCTTTTACAACTTCTCGTAATGATCTAACTGCTTCTATTGTTGAGTCTTCAGACGTTGAACCATTAAATGTTATGAAGATTACTGTTTCTTTGTCATTATATAATTTATCTTGTATTTCATCTGGTAACATATCATATGGAATTGTTGTTCCTAAGACATCGGCAATACTACATACTTCTTTAACGTTCTTTATATCTTTTATTTTTTCCTCTAGGGCTAATATTTGTTCTGAATCTCTATCATTTGTCATTACGAAGGCATATGAACCAAGACCGAACTCATCAGTTAAAATGTTTTCTCCCTTTATAGTTTCGATTGTATTTGGTAAGTAAACTAAAATATCATAATTTACTCTAGTGTTTACATAACCAAATATTGATACTATGAAAAGAAGTAAACTTATCACTAGAACTATAACACTGTTATTGGTTATTTTTTCTGCGATTTTTTTCATACTTTTTCCTCCTCTTTGCATAATTAATTCTATGCTTTAAAAGAAAAAAGACCAGTAAAATATATTCTTTTATGTTTGATAACCGACAGTTGTATGCTAAAAGTAGTGTATTTAACCAACTTTGTGTTGTTTATCTTTACATTAGAAGTTTTAAGTATATAATAATGTATAGGTGATGGAAAATGGATAAAAAGGAAGATTTACGTGTAATTAAGACAAAAAAGAGTTTATATGACGGATTATTAGTCATGATGAAGGATAAACCTTTTGAAAATATTAAAGTGGCGGATATATGTAGAGTGGCTTTAACTAATCGTTCTACTTTTTATGATCATTTTAATGATAAATATGAACTTTTATACGCTTTAATGAAAGATATGGAAATTGCTTTAGTTGATAAGTTAAAGTCTAATACCAATATTTCTAATACAAAAGATTTTTATATGAAAATGATTGAATTGTTATTTGAGCATATTAGTGAGAATGTATCTTTCTACTCTTCTATTATTAAGAATAACAATAATAGTGTTGCGAACGACATGATTAGAAATACTTTGTTAATGGATGTTAGAAGTCATATTGAGAGTGAGAAGAATTATAATAGTGAGGTACCTGCAGAGGTACTTACAATGTTTTATGTAAGTGCGGTTATTAATGTATGTTCTATGTATCTTAGAGAACCAAATAAATATACGAAAGATGATATTTTAGATTACTTAGATAAGTTATTACCTGATAATTTGTATTAAAAGAAAGAGACTAGATTTTAGTCTCTTTTAGTTTGTTTGGTCTTTTAAATAAATTGTTGTTCCGGATATTAGGATGCCGATTACACAAAGTATCATAATAATTGGAGAAGCTGTATCTGGATTTGTTATCATATCTTGGGTTACTCTTAAGTGTAGTATGTATTCTACTCCGTTTGCTGTTGCGATAATTTCTGTTTCTCCTACTTTTAATGGTTTTATATTTCCTTCACTATCTACTTTAGCAATACTCGTATCTAGGACTCTGTAGGAAACTGTGGTTTTGGTACTTTCCAAGTCTTTGAAATAACTTTTCATTTTAATGTTTTTTATTTCTGAGATGTTTACTGTTTCGTTAGATTCTTGTTTGACATTTTTGTAATAAAGTCTTATTATTTTTCCACCACATCCATAATTATGTTTGTCTGTATCATAACTTACATAGGTATAGCCCGGCATTTCTTCTATTATTTCATTAATATCATCAACTAAGCCTTTAATTTCATTTGATTCTTTAAGTTCTTCTCCTACTACTTTTCTAAAAAGTATATCGGTAGATATGTAACTAGTACTTGTTGATGATTCAATTAATGCTAACTTGTTTTGATTGTAGGAAAAATCTATATCATCCATGGGCGTTGCTCCATTTTTTACTTCATCTGTATACATTGATACTTTAATTATATATTTACCAACAATATCTTTATAGCATTCTTTATATACACAATAATTGTTTAGTCCAACTATTTTACCATCTTTTATTTCATAAGAATCTCCATAAATTGCATATATTACAAAATTATTATTATCAATACCCCATATTTCATGCGATACATTTTTTGCTTCTTGAATGTCATATTGTTCTTCTGGAAGTAATTCATCTGCATTTATGTATTCTATTATTGTACTTGGCATACAAGCAGCTTTCGTGTTATAAAATGGTGCTATTGCTAGTAACAAAGCAGTTAGTAAAAGTGTTTTCTTTTTCATTATCTCACCTATTCTTCTTAATCTATAATTATTATATAATTAAATCTTTTTTATTTCAAGGTTGTTTAGGTATGAAAAAAGACATCTAATGATGTCTTAATCTATGTTAATTAATTCGTATTCTGTTGTACCAATACCTAGTTTTTCAGCTGATTCTATAGTATGATATCCGTTTCTTGATTCAATTCTTTCTATTAAATGATGTTTTCCTGGATCACTACTGTTATATACCATATCAAGACAAGCTTTATCGATAGCAACGGGATCTGTTGATAAGACTATACCTATATCTTTCATGCAAGGGTCTTCTGCTACACTACAACAATCGCAATCTACGGACATGTTTGCTAGAACATTTATGTAGACAATTTTATTATTGAATAATTTTACAACAGATGAGGCTTCATCAGCCATGGACTCTAAGAAACTATCATGATCTGCTGTCCATAGATTTTCTGGTACTCCTACTCCATGGATATAGGCTTTACCATATGATGAAGCACAACCAATTGATAATTGTTTTAGAGCTCCACCATAGCCTCCCATAGGATGACCTTTGAAATGAGAAAGAACTAACATTGAATCATAGTTTTTAATGTTTTTACCGACATGATTTTCTTTTATCTTTTTACCATTTGGAATTGGTAAGACTAAATCTGGTCCTTCAGCATCTAATAAGTCAACATCAAAATACTTAGTCCAACCATGATTTTCTAATAACTTCTTATGCTTTTCAGTAGTATTTCTAGCACCATCATAGGCAGTATTACATTCTACTACTGTACCATTTACATAATCAATAATATCTTTAAAATACTCTGGATGTAAGAAGTTTTGATTACCTTCTTCACCTGAGTGAACTTTAACAGCGACTTTATCTTCTAGATTACAATTAGCTGTTTTATATAAGTTTACTAAACTTTCTTTGGTTAAATTCTTTGTAAAATATACTTTAGCTTTTTCCATATATATTTCTCCTATAATTTTATTATAACAAAAAGTAGACAATTTTACTTATCTACTTTGTATTTTTTTATTTTAATCTAGATCGGTTCTAGCTAGAATAGCAGCTGGTGTTTTACGTAGAGTAGCAAACACTGGAATTAGTCCTACTAGGAGATTAAAACCATAACATATTATTATTGCGGCTAAAATAGTTGGGATATTTACCATAATAACTCTTTGCATGTATGGTACTGTTGTTAGGACTTTCATTATGTAAGCACAGATTAGAATACCTGTTAAACTAGTTAGGGTTGTTATAGCGATAATTTCACCCGAGAACATAATATAAATATCTTTTTTCTTAACACCTATAGCACGATAGATTCCTACTTCTTTTACCCTTGATAAGAATGATGATCTACTCATTAAGAATATTTCGATTAGAGATATACCTAGAACGATTGTAGCACTAGCTAACATTATGTTATTACTTTTTGCATAGGAGGCAATATAATTTTCTCTATCTTTTTGATAATTATCATAAATATTTATTTCATAATTATTTCTAAAGTTTTCAATTGTTTTAGCTTTGTCGTTAGAATAAATTGTTAGTTTTTTTGTTTTTAAAATTAAACTTGTTTTTAGAGTATTGGTGTTTACAAAATAATTATTTATTTCATCAGGTGATGTATAGTAACCAACTACTACTAGTTTACGCTCACCTATTTTAGGTGAAATTTCTTTATTTAATTTCATAGACTCTTCATTACTTACGTTGACAATAGTTTCATAATCATTTGCTGGTTCTCTACCTTTGGTAATAGTTATTTTATCTTTAAATAAATCATAATTTTGAATACCAGTTGTTCCTTCGTTTTCCTCTGCATAAGCATCGTTTACATTTTTTGAGTTATATAACATATCAATAAACATATCTTCACTTACATATATTGAAGGTGATACTAGGTCTGTTATTCCTACTATTGTAAAGTCATCCATAGAAGTTATTCTGGCTTTTCTATTTAGAGAGTCTTCTACGGATTTTACATTAGCCATTTGATATATTCCATCACTTGATGAATACATTTTTTCAATAGCTAGTTTATCTACTACTATTTCATAATTATTTTCTGGCATTCTACCATATATTAGATCATCTTTAGTAATCATATTAATTGAAGACATAGAACCTTTTAGGAGCATATTTTGTCTACTTGTTTGATAATAGTCACTTAAAGGTACTCGCATACTTATATTAGAACTTCCTGGTAAGATGTAGTTTACTCCTTCTACTTCAGCATATTTTTGATATATAATCGGATCTGTTTTGTTAGTCTCAATAGTTATATAGTTTTTATTAGTTTCAACAAATTCTTTTTCATTTACTCTTGAAGCTGCTCCCATACTACTAGTTGAAATCATTATAAAGATACCAGATAGGAAAAAACCAATTAATAGAATCTTTTTAATTAGAGAATAAGCAAATACTTTTTTAAAACCATTAGTTATAAAAGTAAGAGGATTAAATATTGAAGAGTATCTTAATTTTCTACTTTTATCGATAACATTTTCAAAGTCAAATTCATATTTTTCCAGTTCATTTTTATCAAGTTTATGATAATGGTCATTGATAAACTCAATACTAGAGTCTTCGTCCACTACTTCAATTGAATTATTATTTTTACTACGAATATAAATATTATTATTTTTAATTACTATTTCTACTTGTAGTTTTTCATCATTATCATGATAGATTGTTATATCATTAGTTTTGTCTTTAAAGTTATCTTCTTTTTTAAAGTCTTTTAGATAGAATCTATTATCGATAGCGTAGTCTAGTTCATTAGTATGAGTGTTTTCATAGTCTTTTACGACTTTACCATCAGATATTTCAATAATTCTACTAGCGTAAAAGTTAGCTAAATTTGTTTCATGTGTTACTAGTATTACTAATCTATCTTTAGAAATGGCTTTGATAATATTCATTATTTCTACAGAGTTTTTACTGTCTAAGTTACCTGTTGGTTCATCTGCTATGATGATATTGGGATTTTTTACAATTGCGCGAGCAATACCTACTCTTTGACGTTCTCCACCAGATAACATATTAGCTGGTCTTTTTCGATAACGATACATTCCTACTTTTTCTAGGACATAAGTTACTCTTTTATCTATTTCTTTTTTATCTTTAATACCAATTATTTTTAAACTTAAGGCAACATTATCATAGACAGATAAATTATCTACTAGTTTATAATCTTGGAAAATGTAACCAATATTTAAGTTTCTTATTTTATCTACTTTGTAACTAAACTTACTAGTAATCTTTTGATCATTTATGAATATTTTACCTTTTTGTACCTTGTCTAGACCACCTATAACATTTAAAAGAGTTGTTTTACCAGAACCAGATGGACCAAGTAAAGCTACTAGACCAGTATCTTCTAAAGTAAGAGAGGTATTATCAATTACATGAATTTGGTTTTTCTTATGACGATTAAAATACTTATTAATATTTTCTATTTTTATCATTATTACACCTCTTCTCTATAAGAGTTCATGACACTCTTTTTAAATATTTTAGCAGCATATTTTTCGCTTATTAAGAATGATAATAAGACTAGTATTAAATATATTAGACCATAGTCATTAAATGTTAAGTATTCATTTATAGTTTGAAGAGTTGAATTTTTTATAGTACCTAGATGATTTAAATATACACATAAATCAAAAGCAAAATATGCGATATTAGCAACAATAAATAATTCAATTATTAGTAGTTGTCTAGCTACTTTTTTAGGAGCACCTAACATTCTAATGGTTGTATAGTAAATATTTCTAGATTTTAAGATTAGTTTTATAACAAAATATGTGATAAAGAAAAGTGTTGCGACTAAGATGATTGTAACTATTATTTTTAAGACTCTAATAATTACTGAGGCAGTTGGTTGAATTAGAGTGTTTTTAACGACTAGGGTTTTATAATATAGTTTGTTTAATTCTTTTTCTGTTTCAGCAATTTTGTGAGCATCTTTTACGTAAACACTCATTTGATAGGTGTCTTTGTTATATAAATTATTATAGTTTTCAGGATTTATAAATATGATGCCATTATATAAATCAAATTCTTCTTTGTTGTAGTTTGGTAATTCTAGAATGGAAGATATGTTTTTAGAATTATAATACTTAGTTACATGAACATCTATTTTATCTTCATAATATAAGTTACTTATATGGATATTTATGTTTTGGTTTAGACAATTTTCTTTAGGACACTCGTATTTATAATCTTCAGTAACATATGCTTCATTTAGTGGTACCCAGTTATTTGGGACTATTTTATATGCTGGATTCCAACTATTTATTTTATGATTTTTACCTAAGAAGTTAACTATTGTTGTACTGTAGGATTCATTACTTTGTACTTGAAATTTATCAATAGCTTTTTCTGTAAAATATAATTGATATTGGTAGTCTTCAATATCCTTTTTATATTTAATACCTACTATTTTATAGTCCTTTATATCATCTTGAATAAGAGATGAAGAGTTGTTTTCTATATTGTAGGTTTTACTCATTAATTCATCATATTGTTGTCCTAGGTAATAGTCTTTTTTACTACCAACAATAACTATCTCATTATCAGATTCTGGCATTCTACCAACATCTAATTTACCAGATAATTGCTTAATACTTTTTGGAGTTCCATCTATATAGTAACTATTATCTGATGATGATAAGTAGAAAGTTTGGTCGACAATGGAGTCGTTTTTCATAATATGTTTTATATTATCTAGGGAAGCAATTTTATTTATTTCTTCTTCAGAAATACTAGATTTATCTTTTTTATTTACTATGATACGACTTTCATCTAAGTCTTGGAATAAGTAATTATAGCCTGATTTAGAAGACTCGTATTCACTCTTTTTAAATGATGAGTATTCTGTCATTAAAGCAACAACAATAAATAAGTAAACTATTAATAATAAAATAAATTTAGGAGCAACATTAAAGGTATTTCTAAAACCTAATTTTAATTTATTAAATAGAGTAATATTTTTATAATGGTTTTCTTCGGCTACTCCGTATTTTACTTCTTTTAGTTTTTTATCTTCTAATACTTTGCCATCATGCATAGTTATTTTTCTTGTAGCATAATCGCTTATTTGTTCATAGTTATGAGTAACAACAATAACTAGTTTATCTTTTGATAGTTCACTTAGAAGTTTAATAACGCTTTCAGCTGATCTTTTATCTAGACTTCCAGTTGGCTCATCAGCAATTATAATTGGAACATCTTTCGCTAGAGCTCTTGCTATGGCTACACGTTGTTTTTGACCACCTGATAGTTTAGATACTTTAGTCTTGCGGAATTTAGTTAGACCAACTTTGTCTATTAAATCTAAGACTTTAGGCTTAGCCTCTTTTTTAGTTAGACCATTTAATATTAGAACTAATTCAATATTTTGATAAACGGTGTAACTATTTATGAGGTTGAAGTTTTGGTAGATGTTTCCGATATATTTACGACGGTAATCTTCCCAATCTTTTTCTAGGTAATGGCTAGTTTCTTTACCATTAATGTACATTTCTCCTTCTTCGTAAGTATCAAGACCTGATATTACATTTAATAATGTAGATTTACCAGAACCTGATTCACCAGTTATCGCAATAAATTCACCTATTTTAAACTCAAGATTTACTTTAGTGAAGCCTGAGGCAATAACTCCTTTACTATAATAGAATTTTGAAACATTTTTTAACTTTATCATATACTGTTTCCTTTCTTTTAATTAAGATAATTATATGTATTTAGTTGGTTGCATACAAGCAATTTTACTTGGAATTTTGGTAAGTTTACTTTACATTTTTGATTTTTTCTAACATAAGGTCTACTACTTCATCAACGCTTGATGTTGAGGTATCTATTTCGATAGCGTTTTTTGGTTTTAAAAAATTAAGAGATGCTATATCTTTTTGATCGTTTTCTTTTATAATTTCAATTGCTTGTTCAAGAGTTAGTTCTTTTCTTTTTTGAAGTAGACGTTTGGCACGTTTATTAGTACTAGCATATAAATAGAACTTTATGTCAGCGTTTGGCATAATTCTTTCTGAGATGTCTCTTCCTTCCATAATTAAATTTTTGTTTTTACTGATGAACTCTTTTTGAATAGTTCTAACATACTCTTTTATCTCTTTAATAGTAGAAAACTCTAAAACATTTTGAGAGACATCTTTGTCTTCAAGTCTATTAGTTACATTTTTTTCATTTAAATATAGTCCTTGTGGAGTAATATTTATTTTTATATTTGGTAATCGCTTGATTAGTTGTACTTTATCTTTTGGAGTAATGGAGTTTTCTAATAGATCAAGAGTAATTAGACGATAAATATTTCCAGAATTACAGACTGAATAATTTAGTTTTTCTCCTAGTTTTTTTGAAATACTTGTTTTTCCTACTCTAGTTAGGCCATCTATCGCTACTAACATATTACTCTCCTATTCCTACTTTTTCTTTTAGTTCTTGTTCTATTATCCAGTTTATATCCTCGATTGATTTATCAATATTGAAACGACCATTACCTATTGGATAATAGACCGGATATGTTTTGTATGTTTTATCTTTTATTTTTAAAGGGTGCATTTCTTTTCTAGAAGCTGATACAGATATCTTTTTGTTTAAAACAATACTACTTACTTGGTTACCAAATAGGATAATGACTTTAGGATTTACTATTTCTATTTCTTTTAATAATAAATCTAAATATTCTTTATAGACTCTATCTGGTAAGGGTCTTGCATCTACTTGAGTACATTTACCAAGATTAGTTATAAAAACTTTATGCTTTGCTACATCATCGTAGACAAGAGTGGCAAACTCTTCTGTCCAAGATGATCCTGGTATTTTCTTTATTGTTTTATATAGTTCTTCATCAATTAAGTTAACGGCAGAAAATAAGTCCCAGATGTTTTTAGTACCAATCCAAGGAGACTTTAAACCGTGCCAAGTTTTTTGTGAGGCTATATTTCTACCAGTTGGATTCATAAAAACAAAGCAAATATCAGGATTAGTTTCACAGCCTCCATTATAGATAGAATCTAAATCAGGAGAACCGTATTCTAGTTGAAGTTTGTCATAGTACTTTTGTAAATCTTTTAATTTCATTGTTATCACCTACTAATATAAGTATATCATAGATGTAATTATTATTTGTTTGTTTAACACTATTTTTTAAGACTTTACATAGAAAAAGAATAAAAGTAAAACTATTTTAAGCTTAGCTTTTATCCTTTTAATTTATTATTTAATTTTTTTTTTAACTTTTATCTTACTATTTTAGCAGTGCCACCAGCAAATTTAGTAGTTAATTCAATTAACTTTTCAGCAACAATTTCTAATTCTTCATCTTTAGTTCCTTTATTACCAATGATTAGATATAAAACATTTTTAGATTTTTCCGTTACTTTGGTCTTATCAACTTGTCTAATATCTAGCCAGCAGATGACATCATTATCGTCATCAACGAATGAATATTCTCCAGAATTAATTGGTTTTAACTCTTCACTACCTAGTGGTAAGAACTTTTCTGTACCATCAGTTATTTTTAGAGAAACATTTCCAGATACTTTATCAATGTCATGAGCTCCTAGACATAGTTTTGATTCTATTGATAAGATATTATAAATATCTACAGCTTTATTGATACTAACTAAATCTTCTCTTTTAGTTAGTAATTTTATTAAGTTTTCTGATGAAGGAAGATTTTTCTTCTTGGTACTCCTACTTCTTGATGTAGTTCATAGAAGCCTTCAACTACTTTATCATTTTTAATATCATAGTCTTTATATTTAGTTATTAGTTCTTGAACTTTGTTTTTTCTCCATGATAAGTATTCTTCAGAAATTGATTCATTATCAATACCTTCAATAATAACTGCTTTTATTTTTACTCCTAATTCTAGGACTTTTTCATCTACTATAAACTTCATATATTACTCTTTTTATAAATACCATAATTTTTTGTTGTTCTTTTGAACTGTTTTAATTATTCCTCCGCCAAGACATTCATCATTATGATAAAGTACACAGGCTTGACCTGGAGTTACTCTTTTTACTCCTTGGGGGTATTTTACTAGTATTTCGTTATTATCTAGCCAAGTTAGTTCAACTGGGACATCTTTTTGACGATATCTGAATTTGGCTGTACAATTAGTAATTTTTTCATCACCTAAGTAATTAACATCTTCAATAATACAAGAGTCTGAAATTAAATAGTCATTATCTTCGCCAATACAAACATATAAAATGTTCTTATCTAGATCTTTTCCAACTACAAACATTCTATCTGAGGTACCACCAATATTTAGACCTTTTCTTTGACCAATTGTGTAATACATTAGACCGATGTGTTTACCAAGTACTTCGTTAGTATCAATATTTACAATATTACCTGGAGTGTTTGGTAAATAATTTTCTAGAAACTTAGCAAAGTTTCTTTCACCGATAAAACAAATTCCAGTTGAATCTTTTTTAGTAGCAGTTAATAGACCATGTTCTTTGGCAATTTTTCGTACTTCATCTTTTTTGATATCACCTATTGGAAATAAAACATTTTTTAATTGTTCTTTACTTACTTGAGATAAAAAGTATGTTTGATCTTTATTTTCATCAATAGCTTTTAATAGTTTACCATTTTCAATACGGGCATAGTGACCAGTTGCGATGTAGTCTGCTCCTAGCTCTTTTGCAGTTTTAGCAAACATATCAAATTTTATATACTTATTACACATAATATCAGGATTTGGAGTTCTACCTTTTTTTAACTCATCTAAGAAGTAAGTAAAAACATAATTCCAATACTCCTTTATAAAGTCTTTACGATGTAGTGGAATACCCAATTTATCACAAACAGCTTTAGCGTCATTATAATCTTTTTCTTGAGGACAAATGCCTTCAGATGTAGTTTGAATTGTATTATATTCTCCATCAGCAAGGGAATCCCAATTACGCATGAATAATCCAATTACATCGTAACCTTGTTCTTTTAATTTTATGGCAGCAACAGAAGAGTCTACTCCTCCTGACATACCTATTACTACTTTTTTCATATTATTCCTCTTTTATTTTACAGATACAAATACGTATCCTAGATTTTCAATAATTTCTTTTATTTTATCTAGTTCTAATTCTTTAGAACTAGTAAATGTTACAGTATTAGTCTTTAAATCTACTGATACTTTTTTTATGTCTTTTTCTTTTTCTAGAGCACTTTTTACACGAGAAGCACAATGCTCACAGCTCATGCCTGATACTTCAATTATAGTTTTTATACTTTTAAACATATTCATATCTCCTTTTAATTTTTTCTTATTTTTATTCTATTTAATCTTAGAGCATTTAACATAACGGTTAGACTACTTAGAGTCATGGCAATGGACGCTAGCATAGGATTCATAGTTATATATTTACTAAGTAGTCCTGCAGCAACTGGAATCATACAGATGTTATAGAAGAAAGCCCAGAAGAGATTTTCTTTTATATTTATGACTGCTTTTTTACTGATATTTAGTAAGTTAATTATACTTACTAAGTTATTATTCATTAAGATGACATCAGCTGAATTGTTTGCTACATCAGTACCGGATGATAATGATACACCAATAGTTGCTGTCTTTAGTGATGGGGCATCATTAATACCATCTCCTACCATTAGGACTTTTTCACCTGATGTGATTAAATCTTTTATTTTAGCGGTTTTTTCTTGCGGTAAAAGACTAGCATATACTTCATCAATTCCTAGATCTTTTGCAATAACACTAGCAGTTATTTCATTATCACCAGTTAGCATTAAAACTCTTTTATTTTGATATTTTAACTCTTTAATTATTCTTTTAGCGTTATCACGTGGAGTATCTTTTAGACCAATTAAGGCAATTATTTTGTTATTTTCTAGACAATAGATAATACTATTACCTGATTCTTGAAGGGACTTTTCTTTTTCTTTGTGGTTGTTATCAATAGATAGTTTTTCTAAGAGTTTACCGTTACCAAGATAGTAGTCTTTATCGTTAATAGTTGCTTTTACTCCGTAGCCAGAGATGTCTTTAAAGTTAGTTACTTCAAGAGATGAATTTATTTCTTTAAAGGCTTTAGCAATAGGATGAGATGATTTATTTTCAATACTAGCAACTAATTCTAGAAGGGATTTTTCACTATATGAACTATAGTTATAAATCTTATTTACTTGTAATTTACCATAAGTTAAGGTTCCTGTTTTATCGAAAATAATAGTTGTTACTTTATGAGCATTTTCTAGTATTTCACTTGACTTTATTAAAATACCATTTTTAGCAGCAAGACCTTCACTTATTACTATTGCAACGGGTGTTGCTAGACCTAGTGCACAAGGACAAGCTACTACTAAGACTGTTACAAAGTAGATTAAGCTACTAGATAGTGGATCTCTTAATACTAGATGAATTATAAAAGTTAGGACTGCTAAAGCGATAATTACCGGTACAAATACACCTGATATTTTATCGGCTATTTTAGCAAGTGGAGCTTTAGTATTTGTTGCTTCTACTACTAGTCTTACTATTTCAGAAATGGTTGTATCTTTACCGATTTTTTCAGCTTTATACTCTACTGTACCATCAATATTTAGACTACCTGCTATTACTTTTTGTGATGGACCTTTCTTTAATGAAACACTCTCTCCAGTTATGAATGACTCATCGAAGTGCGATTTTCCTTTAGTAATTGTTCCATCTACAGCTATTTTCATACCTGGTTTGCAAATTAAAATATCTCCTTTTTTTACTTCGTCTATTGTTACTTCTTTTTCTTTATTTCCAATTTTTAAAAGGGCAAAACTAGGAGTTATAGTAACTAGTTCTTGAAGTGCTTCTTTAGTCTTTTCTTTACTCTTTCTATCAATATAACGACCTAATTTTATAAAGTAGATTACAGTTACTACCGATTCATAATAAATAGTTTCCATATAGCTTGTTGATTTGAATAGTACTAGGAAGGTTCCTACTAAACTATAGATAAAACTAGCTAGGACTCCTATAGATACTAATGTATCCATATTAGGAGACTTATGAAGTAAGTTTTTATAACCAGATTTAAAAATGTCAAAACCATATATTAGAAAGGGAACTGTTAATACTAGTAATGATATGGTGTAGTTTATGGGATGATGTTTCATGCTTAGAAATGGTATTTCTGGAAGACGTGCCATATGAGCCATAGAAATATATAAAACTAAGATTACTAAAAGTGTGAAAATTAGTAAGATTCGTTTGTTGTTTTCTTTTTTTGTTTCTTTCTTTTCATTATATATTCCTAGACTTTTGAAACCAGCTTCTTCAACAAACTTATTTAAATCAGTAATAGTTAGGGACTCATCATACTCAATTAAGGCTTGAGCTAAGACGAGATTTACTGTAGCGTTTTTTATACCCTTTTGTTTGTTTAGATATTTTTCTAAGCTATTGGAACAAGCACTACAACTCATACCAGAAATACTTAAGATTACTTTTGCCATAGTTTTCCTCCTTTTATTTTAATTTACTAAATAAATCTATAATATCATCTACTACTTCGTATTTTTCATCTTTTATATCTTTTATCATACATGTTTTCATATGACTTTTTAGTATTTCATTACCTAGACTTTTTAGTGCGTTTGTAGTTGATGAAATTTGAATTAAGACATCATCACAGTAACGATCGTTTACAATCATTTGCTCTATACCATTGATTTGGCCTGAGATAATACGAAGTCTTCTTATTAAAGCTTTCTTTTCTGCTTCAGTTCTGTGTTTGGATCTAGTGCAATTTTGGCACTCTTTTTTCATATTTATCACCTAGAATTCATTATAGGGAGGGAGGGTATTTGTGTCAAGTGTTTTTAATTAAAAAAAGTATACTTTTTCGTATACTAATTCAATATTTTATCAACTTCATTTAGAATCTCTTGTATATTATTAAAAGCTTTAGAAATATGAAGACCATCTACAAAGATGTGACTTACAGTAATGTTTAGAGTCATTTCATATTTACCATTATTATTAACATATTTGCCCCAACATATTCTAGGAACTGTTTGAGAGTGTAATTCTTCAGTCATTGGTTGATTGGCTCCAGTAAAGTTTAGCCAAGGAAGACATGTTATGTAGTATTCGTTCCAAGCATCAGTAAGATTATAACTACTATCAGTTAGCTTTGTTTCGTGTTTGGCTTTATCAATTTCTTGCTTAGATAGATTATAGAAGTCTTGATAATTTTTCTTATTTTCAAAGCGGACATTTTCAAAAACTTCATTTTCAGTCATAACAGTAATTGCAGGATTTATGTCATCAAAAATTACAGGTTTATTATTAACAAAACGCATACGCATTTCTGGTACTTTGTTTAGTCCATTTACAACGATGTATAACATATTAATAAAGAAAGATGTATTGGTTGCTTTAGTATAAGCGACTAATTTAGTTACATCCATAGTAACGTTTATTCCATAAGTTGGATTTTTAAATGACTTAAACCAGTCATAGGTTTTTTTACGTGGAGAATTTTCTATATCTAATTCATACATTTTATCTACCTCTTTTCTTGATGTTAATTATAGCACGTATAATGTAATTTGCCAAAGAACCGATATCTTTTTAACTTTATTTTCTAGTTATTTTATAACTTGTTCTAACAAACTGTATAGTTCACCTTTATCAAATTCAAATGAATTTTTGTTTTTTAAGATAACTTTATAAAATTTATCTTTAATTATGCTTTCTATATCATTTAAATTAATTTGATAGTACACTTCTTTTTATTTTATATAATTCATACCTCTAGCTATTCTTAATACTTCTAGCCCTTCATTTTCTATTAAATAGTCTAAAAATGGTACTCTTTTATTTGTTAGAGCAATTGTTGTTACTTTCTCATTTCCTTCCTGTCTTATTAATACATCATCAAACACTTTTATAATTTCTTTATCTTTATTTAGGTTGAAATTATGCATAATCTTTCCTCCATTACACCTTATTTTTTATTTATTTATATTTGCTATTCTTAGTATAACATATAAAAAGACTAATTTTTTAATTAGTCCTCTTAGAAATAATATTTTTGCTACATAAATAAGTTAAGATAAAGTATCCTCCATAGATGGTAACTAAAAAGATAGCAGTCATGATATTTGATAAAAGTAGACCTTTAGTACCCATTGATTCTAATAAGAAGTTAGCAAACTTTATACCAAATATGGAATGAATGATTGCTAGAAGGAGTGGTGTTGCAAAGAAGATACCAATTTGTTTAAATAAAGCACTATTTAGCATTTCTTCACTAGCTCCTATTTTTCTTAACATATTATAACGTTCTTTATTATCAGTTGATTCAGATAATTCTTTTAAAGCTAGAATTGCGGCACTTGATATTAAGAAAATTATACCTAAATATAGACCAACAAATGTTACTAGGGCACCTAGACCAACTGATGCATTTGCTATATCTATTTTACTATTGTAAGTTAACCAAGTTGTTTTGTTGTAATTGTTTGATAGAACTTCATCTATTTTATCTTCTGTTTTTTCTTTATCGTTTTTGTAGTTAGCTACTAAGAATTCTGCTATGGATGTATGATTTTCTAGTGCTTTATCTGGTAAAACGATAAAGCCTGTGTTAGAACGAGAACTATTTAATTCGTAGAAACCATCTTGACATTTTTTATATTTTGAATGATATGTTTCATTGTTTAATAGTAATTCGGGATTATTTTTAAGGCCTGTATTTATAATGCTTGCCATGTAGTCATAATTAACTATAACAATATATTCATTTTCTTTTAGATTGTACTTTTCTAAATTGAATTTTTCAGCTAGAGCATTATAGTCACTTAGTTTCATTAAATCTATTGTTTGATTATATAGAAGGAATGGATATTCTTTATATATTTCATCTAGGCTATTAATAAGTAATGATTTTAAAATAATACTTTCATCTTCATAGATATTAAAGGAAAGTGTATCTTTAAATTCTTCTTCTGGATTTAGATTAAGATTTTCTAGTGTTTTTTCAATAGAAATTTTTGAGTCGTTTACTTCTATTTCACTAAAACCATTTCCTTCTTCTATATTTACTGGTTTAGTAAACTCAATATCCATAGGGACTAATTCTTTTAGATTTTTAGTCATAGAATTTTTTAAAGATAAGGAACTTGATAAAACACAAATTGTTACAAATAACATTAAACAAATGATTGTCATGGAAAAGACCATGGTATTTATTTTACTACTTATTTGTCTTACGATAAAACTATTTAGTCCTTTATAATAGATATTTTTTAGAGACATTACTAATTTTAGAATTAGACCTGACATAGACCAGAATAAAGTAAATGTTGAAACTATTCCCATAATTATTGGAATTAGTATTTGATCTGCTGTTGTTAGTTTTTCAAAGCCATCTGTTACTAGGTAGTAAGCTAGTCCTAAGACGATTACTGATATAATAAATATTACTATACAGACGTATGGGTTTTTAAGTTTTACTTTTTCAGATTTTTTAGATGATGATAATAAGTCAATTAATTTATATTTATTTATGATGATGGTATTAAAGATAATTACAATTAAGTACATAATACCAAAATATATTAATGTCTTAAGACAAGCACTTTGTGAAAAAACAAATTGAAACTTAGTCATATCTGCTTCAAACATATTAGCAACTAAAATACTCATTAGTTGGGATAAGACTACTCCTAGGCTTAGTCCAATTATGAGAGAAATTAGACCTATTAGAAGTGTTTCAAAGAATAAAATTAAAGATATCTTTCTTTTACTCATACCTAAGGTTAAGTAAATAGCAAATTCTTTATTTCGTCTTTTTATTAGAAACCTTGAGGCGTATATTATTAGGAAACCTAAGATAAAGGAAACAAAGACACTTATAGCTGATAAGATACTAGTCATTAATTTTATTATTTCATAGGTTCTTCCTGATACTTTTAACATTACTGTTTGGGAGTCTATTGCGTTAAAAACGTAAAAGATTGCAACTCCTAATATTAGAGTAAAAAAGTAGATGGCATAGTCTTTCATACTCTTAGTAATGTTTTTTATAGATAGTTTACAAAGCATCATTTAAATCGCCACCTAATAGGGTTACAACATCTATTATTTTATCAAAAAATTCTTTACGTGTTTGTGTTCCTTTATAGAACTCATTAAAGATTTTACCATCTTTGATAAAGATAACACGACTAGCATAGCTTGCTGTAAAAGCATCATGAGTTACCATTAAAATTGTTGTTTTTAACTCTGTGTTTAAGTAGTTAAATTTTTCTAGTAACATTTTTGATGATTTAGAGTCTAGGGCTCCTGTTGGTTCATCAGCTAGAACTAGGGTTGGTTCGGTTATGATAGCACGAGCAGCTGCTACTCTTTGTTTTTCTCCACCTGACATTTCATATGGATATTTCTTTAGAATTTTTTCAATATTTAATTCTTTTGCTACCATTTTTATTCTACCCTCTATTTCAGGAATAGAACGGTTTTGTATAGATAGTGCAAGAGCAATATTTTCATAAGCAGTTAGAGTATCTAGAAGATTAAAATCTTGAAAAACAAAGCCTAACTCTTCCCTTCTAAATTTGTTTAAATCATTTCCTTTTAATTTAGTAACATCTTGATCATTTACATAGATATGACCTGATGTTACTTTATCAATTGTTGAAATACAATTTAGAAGAGTTGTCTTACCTGAGCCAGAAGCACCCATTATTGCTACAAACTCCCCCTCTTCTACTTCAAAAGAAATATTATCAATAGCTTTAGTTAGACTAGATCTATTGCCATAATACTTTTCTATTTTTTCTATTTTTAATACTTTTTTCATAATTTTACTCCTTTCAATAGCTAGTTTATTATAGATAATAGATTTTGTCGTTATTCTAATATTACAAAACATTTCAATATTGTAAGATTAGTTTTCTATTTTATAATAATTATTTTTAGAAAACGTTATAGTGACTTTGGTATATTTATTTACTTCGGATTCTATTTCTATTTTATGACCTAGTTTTTTTAAAAGATTTTTAGCAATATATAACCCTAATCCAGTTGACTTAGTTGTAGTTCTACCATTGGTACCGGTAAATGATTTGTTAAAGACTTTTGGTAGATCATTTTTAGGTATACCAATACCATTATCGGTAATAGTTAAAATTACTTTTTTGGTGGCCTCTTCTACTTTAATTTCTATTTTTGGTACTTTTATATTTCTTTTGTATTTAATACTGTTATTGATTATTTGATTTAGAATAAATTCTAACCACTTTTCATCTGTTAAGACTTTTTCGTTACTAGTTTTTACAATGAATTCAATATTGTTTTCTAGTAGGTCATCTTTATTTTTTAAGGCAACGGAGTTAATTATCTTTTGGAGAGAAACTTCTTTAATAAAAAAGTCTTCTTCAGAAGTATTACTTCTTACGTAATATAGCACTTGATCAATATAATTATCTAGTCTATCTATTTGAGTTGTATATTTCTTTGGAAGTGTTTCTTTAGAGTTATGAGTCATTAAAACAAGACTGGAGATAGGTATTTTTACTTCATGAATCCAGAGTTCAATATATTCTTTGAAATTAGTAAGACTTAGTTTATAATCTTTTAATTTTTCAATATAACATTTATTTATTTCATAGAGAATTTGATATATTAGTTCTTCTTCACTAGTTTTGGGTCTTTCTAGCATTTCTAGAACTAAGTACTTTTTATCTAGATTTATAAGTTTAGATTGAATCATTTTATAAAATGATCTTTTCTTAAAGTAATCCATTAATAATAAAGTTAGGCCTAGAATAATTTGAAAAGTAATAAATACTAAGATTAGGAATTCGTTACTTTTAAAAGCTATTAAGAGCATAGTAATTATTAAGATGTTTATGATATAGATAAAAATGGGTAGAAATTTATCTTTTAAGTAGTTAGTTATTTTCATAATAATTTATAACCTTGACCTTTCCTAGTTTCAATAACATCTTTTAAACCAAACTCTTCTAATTTTGTTCTTAACCTACTTATATTTACCGTTAAGGCATTATCATTTATATATTCATTATTATTCCATAAGTCTGTCATTAGTTCATCTCTTTTTACAATGTTACCTTTATTATTTAAAAGATAAAGAAAAATTATCATTTCATTTTTAGTTAGGGATAATTCTGATGTTTCACTTTGTAAGATACCTTTACTAGGATTTACAATGATGTTGTTGTAGATAAGAGAAGATGTTGTATTTTCGGTTCTTTTAAGGACATTTTGAATTCGTAATAAAAGTATAGTTGGATTATAAGGCTTAGTTATATAGTCATCTGCCCCATAGGACATAGAAAGTATTTCATCTACTTCTGTTACTCTACTCGTTAACATAATAATGGGCATAGTCGTTTTTTTACGTAGTTCTTTTAAGATTATTTCTCCATTGGCAGTAGGTAGATTAATATCTAGAAGGGCTAGATCTACTTTTTCTTTTAAGATTAGTTCTACTGACTTTTCATAATCAGTAATAACTAAAACTTGGTATCCAGCATTTTTTAATAATTCTTTTAGTTCTAATGCTATATAAGTATCATCTTCTAGTATTGCTATTTTTTTCATATGAGACCTCCTTAACTATATTATATCATTGAAAGAGGTATTTATTTGTTACAAAAATGTAAGGATAAGAAATAAGTTTTAGTAATAAAAAAAATTGTGTGAAAGAAAAAATATGATACTTAGAGTACCATATTTAAACTTTTAATATTAGATATTTTCGTTATTAATTGCTGATAAAAGCATATTATATTCGTCTATTAGAGAATCTGATGTGAAGGCAATTGAACCATTTTCTACTTGCCAGTTATCTTTATTTTCTATTAAGAAATTAATTACTTCTTCTTCAGCATTTATTAAATCAATTATACTATTTAGTGAGTCAAATAACTTTTCATCTTCTTCATCACTTTCTAGATTACCTACTACTTCATCTTTATAAAAATCTATGTAATAGTCATCTAACTCTTTATCTAGATATGACATAGCTTTTTCTTCTGTAAAATAATCATTATATTTAATCATACTCTGCTCTAGTGTTTCTTTAGCACTTTTTAGGTATTCTTTTGTTTTTACAAAGTCTTTACCATCTTCTTGGTAATTATCAGCTGTTAAGACGTATGATAGGCGATCATTTCCTAAAACACTTGTAATATCAGTTAAAATAGTAAAACAATCTTTGGTATATTTTTTGTAAGCTACTTCTACCTTTTTGTAATCGCCTGTTGTTACAGTTCTATTTAGTATTTTATTAACTTCTTTTTCATCATAGTCTTCTTTATTAGTTATTTCATATAGATAATCTAGTTCTTCTTTTAACTTTTTTTCTTGGTTTAGATCAACTACTACTCCATAGGCAACTAGCCCAACTAGAATTGCTACTATGGCACCAATTATAATTAATATTTTCTTTTTACTTTTCTTTTCTTTCTTATTTTTCATAAACTACTCCTTTTCTTTTGTATAAGTTGATTTTATCATAGAATCAACAATTGTGTCTAAATAATTTCTTACATCCGGATCAATGTTACGCATGTTTTTGTAAAACTCTTTGAAATCATTAAGATTAAGTTTTAAGTCACTAGAATATTCACTTGGTAGATTGGAAAAGATAGTTTCAATTGTTTCTTTTACTTTTTCTTGATCAAGTTTTTCATAGGCAGTAGTTGTTGTTTCATGGAACTGTTTACTGATGCTTGATAGTTCGCCTTTTATAAAATGTTCTCCAAAACAACACCAAGAAGTTGGATAATGTTCATTGAAGGCATACTCAGTACTTTTTATTACATGATAATCTTTATTATTTAAAATAGTTCCTACTACTGAACCTGTTGGGATAATATTTACTAGCTTTTTATGTAGTCTTTCATATTGAGGACTTTTATATTCTTCTTTTCTAAAACCAGGGCCATCAAAGTTATATACCGCTACTAGTCTGTTGTAAATATCATCACTTGCGGACATGATGCTTGACATTGCAAGGTTACCACCTTTAGAGTGACCTGTTACATAGACTTTTTTATCTTCTTTAGTTAGAGTTTTTAAAAGATATTTTTGAGCTAGAACTTGAGTATATGTTGGATATTCATAACCTAGGCGAAAGTTTTCCATCCAACCAATTAGAGAACCATCAGTACCTTTATAACTAATAATAGTTAGATCATTAATTCGAATGGTTACTGCTCCAAATTGAGTATTATTATCTCTTACTTTTTCAAAGTTAGATATTTTTAAGTTTTTATATCTTTTAGAATCTTTAATTAACTCTAGTAATTCATAAGATAAGGGTGCCATTACCCCTGATGATTTATCTTTTTTAAAAGATATGGCGTAGTCATAAAACTCTTTTAGACTTTTTGCCTCTTCAAATGATTTAATTGGTAGATAGACAATGATTGCTGCTAAAAGAAGGTCTTGAGCATTCCAATGAACTTCTTCTAGAGAATTATCTTTATAAAAATTTATATAGTCTTTTATTGTATACATATTATTACCTCTTAGTTATTATATTATAAAATCATAGATATTTATTACTTTATCTTCTTTTCCCATAATTTTCTTATGATATTTAGTGATGCAGTTGAAAGGGTAAAACCAATTACTGGTACTAGGGATGATAAAAATATATTATTTATTTTAGTAGTTAAATAAGAATAAAATACAACTACAATATAGGTTAAAATCATTATACAGATTCTTCTAGTCCAACTAGTTTCCCAACTTTTATTTAGTTCGACTTTCTTATTTCGTTCTTCTATTTTATTAACTCTTTCTTCTAGACTCATAGTAATTTACCTTCTCTTCTTCAATATTTTTAACAATCTTATTATATAGTTTTTTTACTTTTAATTCAAGTGATGTTACAGATAGAAAAAGAAAGTTAAATGCTTAACTTTCTATATTCTTTTGGTCCTATTTTCATAAGTAATTTATATAAGATAAAAGTTATTATCATTAATAATAGAACGTGTATAAGCATTAGATTTGTTAGAGGATAATTTTCGCTAAAGTAACCTATTCCAAAAATACTTATAATAGCAATACCCATACCGGTAAAGATAGAAATCATACTACTTATACTTTGTTTTACTACTTCTGTATCACTTGAAAAGTTTAGTTTTGGATATTTTAAATTTACTAATAGTCCAATAATAGCAGTTAGTGTTGGAACTATTAAACCTAGTAATATTAAAGATATTGTATAAGTAATATTTGGAGTAAATTTAATGATAAATAATATAATTGATATTAAGATAAATGGGAGTTCTATTGTTAGGGCCATTAATATTTTAGAGTTTAAAATTGTTTTTTCTGATACAGGTAGACTCTTGGTAATATTAATAGTTTTTCCTTCTAGAGAAATACTAGATGATGTTATAGAAGTTAACATACCAGCAAATAATATAATTGTGTAGAATAAAAGATTTATTGTAGTGTTAATATCAAAATCCATTGATTTTAACATACCTTTAAATTCTATTTCACCTTTTATAAAGAGAAAGCAGGACATGATTAAGATTAAGATTAGGCTAAAACAGGTATTAAACATATATACTGGTGATGAAAAATATCTTTTTAATTCTTTTATAGTTAGGGCTTTTAATGGTGTTTTCTTTTCTTTAAAGTCCTTGTCTTTTAATTTTTTAGACTTGGTAGAAATTTCTTTAGAATTAAAGACTACTTTAAAGTAGAATTTTGAACCTATATAGATAAATACTAGTAATGGTACTATACATATTAGAATTAGTTTTACTAGTGTTAGAATATTAAAGTCAGTTATTAATTCTATATACGCTCCAATTGGATAATATATTTTAGTTAACATATCATTGATACTAGTTGCTTTTGTGGCAATGTTTTCAATAAAATCATTTAATCTTAAACTAAGAATATAGACTATTAGAAAAACTATTATCGAGAGTATAGTTTGAATTATTTTTTTAGCTTTAAATTTACTAGATATTGTCTTTACTAGATAACCTATTATACTGGATACTACGGTTGGTATTAAAGGTATTAGAACTGTCATTAAAATAGACACTAAATAAAATACTGGTTCTGGTTTTTCAAAGATGATATAGACTACAAAAGCTGGTAACAAAAACATTAAATTATAAATATATTGAAAGATGATTAATTTAAATATTCGTAAAAAGAGAATACTTGAACGCTTTATTGGTAAGGAAAATAGTAAGTCACTATCTTTGGCATCAAAGAGAATTCCTTGAGATTTATAAATGCCTGACATGAAGGTTAGAATTGTTACTAAAGTCAAAAACATAGATAACATGACATAAGTTAGATTTACTTTATGTAGTGGTTCTGCTAACATATAGGCATAAGCTCCGATTGATACAGAAACTATTCCAAAGAGAAATATGGGAAAGAGAACTTTTTTTAATTTATTGGAGTTTTTTACAGTGTTATATTGGAACATATTCATATCTTGAGATAGACTGGCTTTGAGAAGTGAAAGTATTTTTTTCATTTTTTATCACCTAATTCTAAGAAGACTTGTTCTAATGACTCGTCACCTTTAATGTCTGTCATCTTACCAGTTTTCACTATTTTGCCAGATTTAATTATAGCAACATGATCACATAGTTTTTCAGCCACATCCAGAATATGAGTTGAGAAGAATACAGTTTTACCAGCTTTTGCCATTTTCTTCATTAACTCTTTCATATCATAAACAGCGTGGGGATCTAGTCCGACGAATGGTTCATCCATAATTAAAACTTTAGGATTATGAGCTAAGGCGGCAATAAGAGCTACTTTTTGTTTCATACCATGAGAGTAACTTGAAATATCATCTGTTAATTTATTTTCTAAGTCAAACATTTTAGAATACTTAGTAATATTTTTGTTTCTCTCTTCAACTGATACTTCATACATATCACAAACAAAATTTATAAAGTCGATTGCTCGCATATTTTCATATAAATCTGGATTATCCGGAACATAGGCCATATCTAATTTACAATTAATAGGATCTTCTTTTATAGATTTTCCATTAATTAAAATGTCCCCTTCTTCAAAATCCAGTATGCCAACAATTGACTTAATCATAGTTGTTTTGCCAGCTCCATTATGACCAATAAAGGCAAATATTTCCCCAGAATCAATTTTTAGATTTACATTGTATAGGGCTTTTTTAGTACCATTGTAAGTTTTACTTACATTTTTTATTTCTATCATAGTTATATTTCCTTTCATATTAATGTTATACAGTTTTATTGTATCACATGATACATTATTTGTATAGAAAAAACAATTCTATTTTTGTTTAGAATTGTCAAGACTGTTAATATAGGCATTAAACTCTTTAAATGTTTGATGTGGTATTACATTAGGATACTCAGTTACTGGTCTACTTATTCCATCGGCCATCTCTTCATATATAGTATTAATTTTTTTAATAGCTTCTTCTTCGCTATCGAAGTGATATGTGCCTATTCTTTTCCAGTTTGGATGCTCTATCTGGTGTACTTTTCCGTCTTGGTAATATAAAACGAAACAGTGCATATGTTCTTCGGCATCTAAATCATTGAAGTCATCTTTTTCATATACCCTAGTACAAAACATTTTGTTAGGAATACCTAAGATATCTAAAAAATAATGCATCAAATTAACTTGTTCTATACAGGTTCCTAGTTTGTGTTCTAAAGTCTCTTCAATACTTGCGGTGCGATATAAGCGACGAACGTCTTTTAAATTACCAATATGTTCTTCATTATTAATATCTAACCAGCCATATCTTATATTTTCTTTCATGTATTCTAATATATCTTCAGGACTTTTAATATCAATTTCTGTCATTTTTATTTTCCTTTCTTTAACCAGGTATACATACCTGATTCGGCTACTTCTTTTTTTACGTTGAAACCGAACTGTTCATAAAATCTGATGAGATATTGTTTTCTAGTAGTAAATCTTTTGTTTCAGATAAAATAGATAACTTAAATTCAACATCAATTCTTGGGTCTACTGAATTTTTAACTCCACTATAATAAGTGTATCTATATAATTCAACTAATAAATCTAATACTTTTTTCTCTTCATAATTTCCTGCAATGATTATACTTATAATCACCATAAAGATTATAATAAAACATTTTTTGCATCAGAGAAGCGTTTACATTCATTTTCTAATCTTCTGATAACTTCATTTATTTATAAATTCCTCCTTGCGTGTGTTTCTTTTCGCCATCGGGAATTTTTTTCCCATCTGCATTATAGAATTCTATTGGTAAAGTTCTTCTACAACCAGCACAAAATGCTTTTTTTCTATCGGGAAGGCCACCATATTCAGGCCATGTTGCTTTTACTAACATTGTATTCGCGCATCGTGAAGCTTTATAGTCTTCGCTATACCTACATGGAGCATAAGTAATTGTATATTCATGTATTCCGGGTATTAAAAAAACTAACTGTACTCTTACTTGCCCTTTATTGTCAACACTGCAAACACTTGCTGTATCTCCCTCTTCAACCTTTGTCCTAAAAACGAATTTGTATTTTTCATATTCATCAATTGGCATATCTTTAATTCCCATTTGTATTCCTTGCGATTTCTTTGCAAAGCTTGGTGCCTTAGTAAAAACATATGTTTCACTTGATGTAGAACCGTCATGAATTACATAAGGACTATCAAACGAACCATTAAACGATTTCCAGACTCCATTATCTTCTAGTGGGACATAATCTTTAAACCTATAAACTGGTGATTCTTCTAAAGACGAATAAGCATAATGAGGTCCTGTTGATGGTTTCAATAACTCCTCTGCATTTATAGTTTGGGCTAATTGAATAACAGATGGCTCTTTCACATCCATAATTTGAGCTAACCTACTACTTGATATTGGTAAAAAAGAACTCTGGCTTTGCATAATATTATTAGCTTTTAAATAGTTAAACAAAACATCATAATCATCAAGAGGAACTTTTGCTAAGGTATTTCCTATTTTAGTTAAAAGAGTGATTGCATTCTTTTTCATGGTTACATCATAATAACTCATTACTCCAAATTCTCTTTCTCCTAATTTTATTTTGTGTATTTCTCTTGGCTTTATTTCATGAATAGTTCCATCAAACAATTTATGTGTACCAGAACTATCATATGGGTATTGCATTTTTATTGTTTCATCCGCGTATTTTTTAAATAGACTTTCAATTGACATATATATTCACACTCCATTTTTTAATTATAGCATTATTTTAAATTATATTTTATTATATTGCAAGCGCTATATCAACTCTTGTTCCATATATTATAAGAGTTTAAATTTAATCATGCTCTTTAAAACTTTTGCTCTCAAACAATTTTTTATTTAATTTATTTTTATTATTATCATATACATTTAAATATTCCATATTAACATCTATTTAAAATGAACATAATTAAAGCCTAGACGACTATATACATCATATGCTCTTGGTGTTTTTAAGATTCTTGCAAATATTAGGTTGTAAAATTCGTCAAATAAGAATATAGAACAAACAACTATACTTATAGTCATAAAACGTTTTTTGGGAATCTTTTTTGCTTGTGAAAAACAAAATGGTATTATGACATACATCAATAGTAGGGCTGATAATCCAAAAAACAAGACACTTCTTAGACAAACAAAGCCGTTGATGTTACCAAAGTTTAGAATTTCTTGATTGTAATCCCAGCATCTTTTCCCATTTCCAAGAGTATACATTCCAAGTCCTGAAAGGTATTCTAGTATACCAGTTGAAAAAAAACTTAGTAAAAATACTTTCCATGGTTTCTTACGATGTTTATAAGTAAGTAGATAAATCATGATAGAACCTGTTGCGTAAATATTAATCCAAGGTAGGAAGTTTCCACCTCTCCAATAAAATTCTTTCATACCTCCATTAAAATAATAGAAGATAAATTCATATAACCAACCAAATATTCCTGTTATTACAATTACTAAACAAAAGATTCCAATTATGGTTTCTTTATCAAAATTATGATCTTTGTTTAGATAGTTTTTATATTCTTTTTTGAAATTTTTCATACTACATTTTACTCCCTTTATTCTTTTAACTTATACGATAATGTCCTATTATATCAGTTCTTTTTTCTAAAATATCTTCTTCATAATAAACTTGAAACTCATTGGCGTGATGAATAACAAAACTTATTCCTTTTTTATTTCTTTTATCCGATACTATACCAATATGTTTTTTAAAGATAACAATATCTCCACCCTGCCAAGCGGCTATATCATGGATGTTAGTTGTTAGAGATTTAGCATTGTTTGTAAAATATACTCGTAAGTTTTTTACTCTTCTGAAATCAATGTTTTTGTCTATTATGTCAATATTATATAAATTTTTATGTTTTTTTATATCTTCATTTACTAACTCTTTTAAGTCATATCCTGCATCTAGCAAGGCAAAAGCAACAACGTCTGTACATACTCCATAATTATCATTTGGATAGCCAGTTGCATAGTATTTACTTTTATACTTTGGATGTTTTGAAATATATTTTCTTGTGTTTTGTAAGATATCTGTCTGATCATCTATCCCATCGTTATCTTTATCGGTTTTACTGATATATTTTTCTATATTAAAGTCTTTATTAGTATATTTCTTATGTGGTAGATAATTGAATGAACACAAAAATATTAGTAAGAAAATAATTATGATTATTGTGAATGGAATAACTATTTTTTTATTCATGGTACACCTTTTATTCTTAGTCTTCTACAATACTTTTTATAGTTTTTTCTAGTGTTTTTGATTTTTGTATTGGATCAGAATTTTCTCTTGCTAGATAAAACACTCGTTCTACAGTAGGTTGTGGAAGAGTTTTGTATTTTGTTTTTTCCTTTGCTACTTTACGTGGAAAAAATATTTGTTTATCTTCTTTATCTCTCATATATTCAAAAGAAACTCTTCCTAAACTACCTAGCAAACTAAAACTAACAAATTCATAAGCTCCAGCATCAAAGTAGTCAGTTACTTCTATATCAGTATATTTTTTATTTCTTAATGATGCATTAAGTGTTGAGTCGTTCTTTATTTTTTCTTTATAACTTTCTTTTAATATTCTTTGAATGTTTTCTAAAAATGTTAAATATCTGGCTCTTATTTTTTCATCTTCAAGTAGTTCTTCTTCATTAATTTCTGTGATTGTCTCTGGAGTTAAAGTATAGTTTTCTATTTTATCTCCACTATAATCAACTATTCTACCAAGGGTGGCGTTACAATAATGTGTTTTATTTCCAGATATTATTCTTATTATCGAACCACCGTATAGAGTTTTTATTAGTAATGATACTAAATCACTTTCACCAATATCTTCATTTTCTTTATTTTTGGTTTCACCATTACAAGCCTTTTTTATAAGTTCATGTAAATTCTGCATAAAAATCACCTGTTCTCTCCTATAAATTTATTTTAACATAGAAAAGGACTATTTTCATCTTTTTGTTGTTAATTTAAAAATATCTTTGAAGAGATAAATGCTTTACTTTCGTAGGATTTACATCTATTACATTGGGATTTAGACTAAACTTAGTATTAGGGATAGTTCTAGTTATCATTCCTTTTGTTTTTTCTCTTTGTAAGATTACACCTTTTTCTACTAAGGGAATTATTCGTTCTTGTAAAAGTATACGTGGTTTTTTAGGTGGGTTGTATCCATTATAGAAAGTTACTAAATCCTTTATTGTTAGTTGTCTTTTCATAGTTAAGACGTAATTTAGTAGTTGTAAATCTTCATTCGATAGTGTTTCTTCTGTATTTTCAACTATGCTATGAAGAACATGTTCTTTTTCTAACTCTGTTTCCACGTGAGTTATCATATATTTTAGAAATAAAGTTATATCACCATGACTACGTCCGGCAATAATAGCTTTTTCATAATCTTGTTTAGCAAATGCAATTGCTTGATTAAATATTATATATGGATAGGCCTTAGTATTTAATAAGTGCCATAGTGATAAAGTTCTACTGGTTCTACCATTTATATCAAAAAATGGATGAATGTAGACAAAATAGAAATGCATTACTTGTGACTTTATAAAGTTTTCTATTTCATCTTTGGGATTGTCCTCATTAATATAGGCAAAGAATTGATCCATATAATAGTCTATTCTGTCGGCGGCCATTCCAGTAAACATATCGTCGCCTATGTGAATTCCTTTTAAAATATAAACTGGTTTAGTACGATAATATTCTCCCATGTTTTCTTTATCGTATTTTGATAATAATTCAGCACTTAAAATTCGATATAGTTCTTTTAAGTGCTCCTTGTCTATTTTTTTATGAGTTAAGACGTATTGATAGCCATGATATAGATTTATAATTCTTTTTCTTTCATGTTCTGAAAGAGAAGATTTTTTCTTTATAACTTCATCTATTCTAGTTAAATCATCATTAATACCTTCAATAGTGTTATTAGACTTTAGTTCTTGAGACATCATCATTCTTTTAGCAAAACTAATTTTTCTCATATAATCTTCACCTGATAAAAGTTCTACTAATTCTGTACAAAATTTTTCCAAGTAAGCTTCATTGTAACGAATTTTTTGACCGTTTGCAAACTCTAGATTTAAACGCTTGAATGAATTCATATGATTACTCCTTTCTTTATTAGTGTCCTTTATTATAACACTACTTTTGGTAAATATAAATGTCAATGTTTTTGGATAATGTTGACACTTTTGTTACTGATTTTTTTTATTTTTAATTTTAAGAGCTGATAGTTCTTGAATGAATATGATTATTCTGTTATGATTAGTTATAGTAGAAAGTAAAGGAGTTTTTTAAATGAATCAAGACAATAATAGTAATAATTTTAATGGTATGGGAAATGGGTTCAATAATCAAATGCCTAATCCAAATGATGGACTTGGTAATCAAGCAATGCAAAATAACAATGGATTTAATAGTCAAAACAATGGATTTAATAACTTCCAGGGCAATAATCAAAATAATCAACAAAATCAATTTAACAATTTTCAAAGTAATAATGGAATACAAAATAATGGATTTAACAGTATGAATAATAACAATGTTTCTAATGAGTTTAATGGATATGGAAATCAAGGCAATAGTCAAATGAATTCACAATTTAATGGTAATAATAGTTTTCAAAATAACCAAGGTATGGGAGCTGGCAATATGAATCAAGCACCAGCATCATCTAAGAGTAATAATGGTAGCAAAAAAAATTTACCTATTGTGATTGGGGCTTTGGTAGTTGTTGCTGCTGGTGTTGGTTTATACTTTGGAGTTTTAAAAGGAGAGGTTGTTACTTGTACATCTACTAGTGATTTAGCTGGAATTAGTTACACTTCTAAAGCTGTTGTTAATTTTAAAAATGATAAAGCTATTAAGGCAAGTGCAGAAATGGTATTTGATTTAAGTTCTCAAAATACAACTATAGTTGATGAGTTTTATAATAGTTTAAAAGAAAGTGGAGAAAAAGAATATGGTTCTAAATTCAATATTTCTAAGAAGGATAAAACTATTATGGTTGAAATGAGTGCTAGTTCTAAAGAAGATGAGTTTGAAGCAGTATTATCTACAAGTACTGATACTACTTTAGATGATTATATTAAAACAATGGAAGCAAATAGTTTCACTTGTAAAAAGAAATAAGTAAATAAAAAAGCAAAGTTATGATATCTACTCTAGAAAAGTTTCTTAGATACTTTGCTTTTATTGTGGAATTATTTTGATAAATAGTGCTTTTTATTTTTAGGTAACTTTAAAGTTATCTTTTCTTTTTGTTCTAATTCTAAGAGTTTGACTTTGTTTTCTATGCCCCCACCATAACCAGTTATATTATTATTCGTGCCTATTACTCGGTGACAAGGAATAATTAAACAGATAGGATTCCACCCTACTGCTCCTCCTACAGCTTGAGCAGACATTTTTTCTAGACCTTTTTCTTTGGCTATTTCTTTTGCTATGTCATTATAGGTAATAGTTTTACCATATGGAATTTTAAGCATAATATTTATTACTTCTTCTCTAAATGGGGTTAAGTTTTCTATTTTGTATTTAGGAGTGAATGATGGTTCTTTACCAGAAAAGTATATGTCTAGCCAGGCTCCTGTTTCAGTAAAAATAGCTAAGTCTTCTTCTTTATATGAATCTTTATGTTTTTTCTGGTCAGTTGATTTTTCGAACCATAATCTAGTTAAGTTTGTTCCATCACTACTCATGTAAATGTCTGAAAAGCCTTTTGGAGTTTGATACTTTTTTGTATATTTCATAGCATCACCTTCTTGTTTTATTATAGTAACGAATGATTAGTACTTGATTAAGTGAATGTCCTCTTTAGTGACAAGTTTTATGACTACTTTGTGTTAAGAAAAAATTAGACCTCGAGATCTAATTTATTGTCTTGTTTTAAACGTTATCCATTGTCCATTTATTAAGACATCTATGGTACTGCTGTTACCTAGTTGATAACTAAAGTCTCCAGAAAAGTTTGATTGATTGTTTTTAGTTGGGATTTGATCATTTTCAACATGAGAAGTAATTTTTCCATCCATGACTCCACATCTAGCCTCTTCACTTACCTCACCAGTATCATAATAGAGTTTATCATTTACTTTGATGATTCTTTCATATAACTCGTTTTCTAATTTGCCTTGTTCAAAAACTATTATTTTTTGACTTTTTATTTTTTTAATGTCGCTAGATGAGAAAACCCTTTTATAAAATTCTTCTTGAGCTTCAGTATTATTTTTCTTTAAACCAACCACTACGGTGTTTTTACCCTCATCTACATAGTTATAGCTATAATTTGGTATTTCATCTAAATTAGACGTCATATAGTTTATGATCTTACTATTGACTTCTGTTGGAGTTAGGTTATTTGCTTTCTTATTTAAATAACTCATAGTAAAGCCTACTATTAAGCCTATGACGAAGATAATTGATAAGATGATGATTCTTTTTCTTTTCATATTTTTAACGTTACAAATTATATTTTTGTTTGTTCCTTTCTTTTACTTATATTTTTATTTTAACACATTTTTTAACTTTACCAAACCTAATACAATATGAGAAAAAGTTTTTATGCTTTTTTCCTAGAATTTTGTCAATTTCATTAGCGACTTTTACATTTTTCTCTCGATCATCAAAGAAGATAGTCTCTTCTTTTTTACGTAGTAGTAAAATCTTTTCATTTGTATTCATAAGCTTTCCTCATTTTCGCTTTTAAGTATATCAAAACCAATTTAATTGTCTAGCAAATGTCTTTGGAAGTTTGTAAAAGTTATTTGGAAGTTAGTAAAGAAATTATTTATTCTACGTTTTTTAAGGAAGAGACCATATTGATCTTTTTTAGGTTATAATGAGTTACTATATTTACGATGATTGTAAAAATAATAGTCATTAAAGCTGATAAGATGTAGCTAATTGTGTCAACTCTCCTATCAAATAATAAATAGTCTGGTTCACAAGTTGAAATAATATAATGACATAAGTATGAACCGGATAGTAGACCTAGTGTAATACCAATGGCAGTTAGAATAATAGTTTCTCTAGTTATATATCTATCAACTTCACGAGGATAAAAGCCTAGAACTTTTAGAGTAGCAATTTCCCTTTTTCTTTCACTTATATTAATATTAGATAAATTATATAAAACAACAAAAGCTAGTAAGGCTGCTGCAACTATTAAAATGGCAACTATTGAGCCAATTGATCCGATTATATCGTTCATAGTATTTTTCATATCGATGTTATTTACAATAGAAGTTATTTCACTTTTACTAATGTATCCTTCATCAAAATTATTTTTTTCTTTGGCGCTTACATTATTTAATTTTACAAGATAAGAATTTGTTTTATAGTTGCCAAAGATCTTTTCATAAGCTGTTTTTGATAAATATAAATATTGGTTTATGTAGTTCTTGACGATTTTGTCAACTTTTACTTGGTGTTTTTTATTGTTATCATCTAAGATTGTTATTTTATCTCCTACTTTGATGTTTAGTAGTCTAGATGTTTTTTCACTGATTATACAAGTGTTATCTTTAGGAGTAAGATTTTCTTTTTCATTGTCACTTACGTCTATTAGATTGATAACTTTTTTCAATTCTTTGCTTACCTCTGGAACGATTATAGTTACTTCTTGTTCTTTTTTATTATAAGAGATAGTAGCAGTATTAATATTTGTTTCAACTACTTCTTTAACGATAGGGTTGTTTAGTAGTTCATTTTTTAAAGTACTTGTATTTGCTGTTTCACTTAGCATTAGCATTTTATCGTATTTAAAAATATTAGTAAATTGAAAATTATTAATACCTTTTATGGAGTCTCTTAGACCAAACCCAGTTAATATTAGAGCTGTACAACCAGTAATACCAATTATGGTAGTTAGAACTCTACTTTTATATCGAAAGATATTTCTGATGGTTATTTTACTAGAAAATTTTAATCTTTTCCAAATAAAAGTTATGTGTTCTAGAAGAATCTTTTTACCTATTTTAGGTGCTTTAGGACGCATTAGATTAGCTGGTACATCTTTTAAGTTTTTAATACAAACAAAGATTGCCGTACCACAGATACAAATAATACAAATTAATAGCCCAATTATATTAGCTGATGTATCAATATCACAAATAAATTTTGGAATGGTAAACATAGTTTTGTAGGCATTCCAAACAACTCTTGGGATAAGTAATGAACCCATAACTATGCCTAAGAGACCTCCTATTACAGTTGCAAACAAGGAATAAATTATGTATTTTGATGTTATTTGGAAACTGTTAAAACCAAGTGACTTTAGAGTACCATTTTCAGTTCTATCTTCTTCAATCATGCGCATCATAGAAATTAGACTTACTAAAATAGCGATACAGAAGAAAATTATAGGGAAAACATTACCTATTTGTTTTAGATTTTCACTACCGTTGATAAGTTCTTTGTAAGAATTATTGTCTGTTCTATCAAAGATATACCACTTAGGAGTTGTAAGAGCTGTTTTGTCTAGAGGTATGTTGTATGTTTCTGCTTGTTTGATAATGTCACCATATAGTTCATCATACCTAGCAGTTTCTCTATCTTTTTTTATTTTTTCAATATTAGTGGTTGCTTTTTCAATACTCTTTTTATACTCTTTACTGTTAGTTATTTTGTCTTTAGCGCCTTTTATGGTTAGATAGACATTGGTATAGACATCTTGTTTTATTACGTTTTCATTTAGGTAGACAAGGTAGTTTACTTTGCCATTACCAAGAGTAGTAGTTGGCCTATCATTACTGAAATATAGAGGACTTAGCATAGTACCAACTATTTTATAGTTATTATTCTCAATACTTATACTGTCATTTATCTTTAGGTTATTATCTTCTAGTAAGGCTTTTTCTACTACTATTTCATTATTGTTACTTGGTAGTCTTCCTTCTTCTAGATAGACGTTATTTATTTCTTTGTTTAGACCAATTAGTTTTAAAACATACTGTTTATTGTTAAGATTTAAGTAAGCATCTTTAGAGTATGTTCCAACTACTTTTTCAATATTTTTGACTTTTGATAGTTCTTTGACATCTTCTTTGGTCAAGCCTAAGTTAGAGACAACTTCGATGTCATAAACATTATTTTCATCATAGAAGTTATCAAGTGTTTTAATCATGTCCGGACTAGCAGCTTGAATTCCAGCATAAAAACCTACTCCGAGTAAAGCCATGCAAAGTAGTGATAAAAATCTTTTATAGTTATCTTTTATTTTCATAAAGATGTGTTTTAATAATTTATTTTTCATATTACCACTCGATTTCTTCTATGTCTTTTGGTTTTTTATTGATAATAACATCTGCAGTTGCTCCATTTTTAAATTTAATAATTTTATCGGCCATAGGACTAATTGCAGAATTATGAGTAATAATAACGACTGTCATATTTTCTTTACGACAAGTGTCTTGTAGTAGTTTTAGGATTTGTTTACCTGTTTTATAATCTAGTGCTCCAGTTGGCTCATCACAAAGAAGTATTTTAGGATTTTTAGAGATGGCTCTAGCAATCGCTACACGTTGTTGTTCACCACCTGATAGTTGAGCTGGAAAGTTACTTTTTCTATTTTCTAGACCAACATTATCTAGAATTTTATTTGGATCTAGATGATCTTTACATAACTGAACGGCAAGTTCGACATTTTCTAAGACTGTCATATTTTGAATTAGATTATAGAATTGGAAGACAAAACCTATATCATTACGACGATATTTAGTTAGTTCTTTTTCATTTAATTTGTTTATGACTTTACCATCAACAATTACTTCACCAGAGGTTAGACGATCCATTCCACCTAATATATTTAGACAAGTGGTTTTACCAGCACCAGATGGGCCTAGAATACAAACAAGTTCTCCTTTTTCTATTTCAAAAGAAGTATTATTTAGGGCATTAATCTCAACTTCACCCATTTTATAAATTTTATTAACATTTTTAAACTCAATATATGCCAATACTATCATCTCCTTTTTTAGAACGTTCTAATATAAAGTGTTTTTAATAACAAATTATTTTTATATACTCTTCATCCTTTATATAATCATATTCTCTTTAATATCTGCATTAAATACTACATTCATTTATATTATATAATATTTTCTTTAATTTTAATAGATACTTTTTGTTCTAAATATTAGTACCAATAATACTATTTATCTTATACTTTTGTTAATTCATTTTTACATATAAAAAACAGACGTAAAAATTTATTTTAATAAAACATCTGTTTATTTTATTACTTTTCTATAAGACAAGAACCGTTGTGTTCTTTAAAATAGTCTTCTACATTAGCAACAGCTTTATTAGCATCATCATATGAGTCTACATCTGTATGATTATAAATCCAAGCATCTCCACCAGAATTTATTACTTGATAGTTTTTATTGTATTCTATACTATATGAATATTGTTTCTTATCTATTTTACATGTAAGAACGTATTTTCCAACTACTTTATTACTCTTAGAATTAGTGTTAATATTAAAGATGATGAAAACCAGTATCTCAATTATAACTAAAACTAATAGACCAATTCCTACTACTTTTAAAATTTTAATGATTATGCCTGCAAGTTTTTCAGTATTACTAACCTTCTCCACTAAAATACTGTTTATGTCGTTATTAGTTAATTCATCCAGACTGACTTTGAATATTTCTGATAAAGCTTTAGCTTGTTTGATATCTGGAGCAGTCTCTTCCAATTCCCATTTTGAAATGGTTTGTCTAGTCACGCCTACTTTCTCAGCTAATTCTTCTTGTGAAAGATTATTTTTCTTTCTTAAATTTACTATCTTCTTTCCTAAATCCATATTCATTCTCCTTTCACAAATAATATATCAGTTTTTATTTTTTTACTCTACCAATAATCAGTGGAACTTTCGCAATTATTCTTAACAAGTTACTTTTTTCTATTTATATTTATAAAAACCTTCACCAGTTGATTTACCAAGTTTATTGTTATCAATGTATGTTTTTAATAATTTTTCCATACCCTTAAAATTATATGGAGCTAAGAAACTTGGTACTTTAGCGTATTTCTTTACTATTTCGTAGGCAGTTTTTAGACCAACTACATCTAGTATTTGAAATGGACCTTCTTTAGCTGATGTCCCTAGTACCCAAGCCTTATCAATTGTTTCTGGATTAGAAATGTTATTTACATATAAGTCTAAAGCAGAAAACAAAAAAGGTATTAACATGGAATTTAGTAAGTAGCCTTCTTTTTCTTTTTGAAGAGGTAGAACAATCATATTTATCTCTTTAGCAAAGTCTATTACTTTATTAAAGCTATCATCGGAGGTTTTACTATGTTTCATTACTTCAGCTGTATTATTTTTCCAGATTGAATTTGCAAAATGTAGAGCTAAAAATTTATCTGGTCTTTTTGTGTATTTAGCAAGACTACTTGGTAACATAGTAGAAGAATTTGTAACAACAATAGTTTTCTCTTCCAAAATTGGAGCAAGTACTTTATATAAGTCTTTCTTGGCATTAAAGTCTTCGGTCATCGACTCAATTACTAAGTCGGCATCTTTTATAGCATCTTCTAAACTTAGCGTGAATTTTATATTTTTAAAAGCTTTTTTTACTTGAGATAGACTTTTTTCTTTATCAAAGTTATCGTAATCACTTATTCCCATACACCAAGCAGATAGGGTTTTATTTTTAACCATTTTATTAATTTCATTTGTATAAGTTTGTTTTAATGATTCTATTTTCTTTTTAGTCCTTTCAATACTTTCTTTACTTCTGGCCCAAATAGTTACGTTAAAGTTTGTATAGGCAACTTGGAAGGCTATTTGGGAGCCTAATACTCCGCCACCTATTATTGTTATGTTTTTCATATTTACTCCTTTTTCATACTTTTATAACTTTATTAATGTTATGGTGATGAAAACAATTAGAATAGTTAAAGTTATAAAAAGTGTAAGATATTTTGTTTTATTTTTTAATTTAAAATCTTTATAAAATAAAGGCTTTATTTTGTTTATTAATTTTATTTTTTTTAGAAAGATGACAAAAATTATGGCACCTAAGTAATTTAAAATTATGTCATCTACATCGAATGTTCCAGTATGAGTGAAAGCTTGCAATAGTTCAATTAGAATAATTGTTGGTAAAATGATTATGGTCTGTTTTGATATTCTTTTATACTTATCATTTAGTAGCATTAATAATAAGGACAATGGTACTAAGGCAAACATATTACCTATTATATTTTTTAAGAAGGTTCTTAGACTAGCTTTTTCTAATTGAGATATTATAGTATGAAATGGTTGCAGCTGACCAGAATACCAGTTTTTATAGAAGTGAAAAGTTGGTCTTTTTAAAATAAAGACAAAACTTATTAAGAGAATCATAAATAATATGATATAGATGACGATATTTTCTTTGTAAAATTTCTCTTTATTTTCGATTAAGCCAAATATGTAGATGGATAATGATACTAGCAACATATACAAAATACATTTCAGATATGACATATTATATAGATATTGATTTCTATTATGAAAGACTAAATAAAAATACATCAGGAGGCTTACTACTACAAGGCAAAATTTTAAAAGTTTTATTTTCTTTTTCATTTATTATTACTCCTTTTAAAGATATTATTCTAGTTTTGGTATTCTTTTTATAATGATTATTTTTTAATTATAGATATATAAATCTGGTTTTTTCATATCTATTTTTTATAATTAATGTTTTAGTCTAGTAGTTTTAGAATGTATTTTATTTCTGTTTCTCTAACCGTTATTTTTATTTGAAATGTTTTTGCCTTATAATATATATTTTATTAGATATGGTACACTTCCATTTTTTTTATTTTATAGACAACTCTTAATCTATTTTTCTAATTATAGATTAAAAGTTGGACTATTACAAGTCTCATGAAGCTTTTTGGAAATTTTTTTGTTCTAGTTTTTTTATTATATTTGTACTTGATAAACTTTGACATTATTTTCTTTTAGGATAGTTATTAAATCTCTAGTTTTTAACCAGACTGTTGCGGTGTTCTCGTTTGGATGAACTCCTATTATTCCTGGTTCCTCCAGCAGTTCATTATCAATGAAAAATTCTACTTTATGTTCTTTATCATTTAATAGACCTAAAGGTGTAACTGATCCTGGTTTTAAATTAAGTAGCTCTAAGAGTTCTTTTTCGTTAACAAAACTTAGTGGTCTAGTATTGTTTTGATGTCTAAATTCTTTTAAATCTACTTTTTTTGTGCCTTTTACTGTTATTAAATAATAATTTCTTTTTTTATCATCACGGACAAATAAGTTCTTAGCATCACCTTCTGGATATGGAAGATCTACATCCTGTAAATCTTTCATATTATAGACAGCTTTATGTTTGGTTATTTCATACCAAATATTTTTTTGTTTTAGATAGCGATATATTTGTTCTTTGTTCATAATTGTGTCTCCTCTACTTTAATTTTTTATTTTTACACCAAATAAGCTAGCAATATTCATAGCTTGAAAGCCATCTATTACTATGCCTTTTAATGAAGTTTGATCAAATAAAATATTAGTAATATCGCATGTCGAAAAATCAGTATCTTTTAGATTTGTTCTTATAAATTCGGTACTATGTAATTTTACATTGTTTAACTCTAAATTAGTTAGATCTAGTCTTGAAAAGGTTGATTCACTAAAATCACTTTCTTCTATTTTTAAATTTACTAATTTACCTGATGAAAAATTTATGTATTTAGCATTACAATTAATAAATTCTATATTCTTTAAAGAGGCATCTATAAAGCTTACACCTATTAACTTACAATTTTCAAATAACACTCGTCTTAAAAATTGTTTATCAAAGTTTTGATTAGATAAATCACAATTTTTAAAATGGACGTCTATTAAATCAACATTTTCTAGTTTTATCTTGGTAAAGTCAACATTTTCAAAAACACAGGTATCAAAAGTTATATCTTTTATTACAATATCATCTTCTGTTTTTTCTTTAAATAAGCCATCCGTAAAATTTTTTGTTTCTAAACAATCTAATATTTTCTTTTCTTCTAAATTGTGGAATTTTGGCTTTTCTAATTTCATTAAATCATTCCTTTGTGATAGGTATTACTTTTTAATTATATCATTTATTAAAAAAAGAACCAATTTTATTCGATTCTTTAATCTCTAAATTTACAGTTTAAAATTCAGATGTAAATTCTTTTATTGTTTCTGGAGAGGTTGTGGATGATAATCTCTTTCATTGTTGAATATTCTTCCATATTGGTTAATTTTTTTGTGATGGCTGGTCGCAATGACTGGTTTTCCATTTCTATTGTTGTTGCGCAGTCTTGATATCTATTAATGTTCATTTATAATATATTTAAAGATTCTTTCTCAATTTTACCTCAAGTTCAGTAAAACCTAATTTCTTATAAAGTTCTAGAGCTATTTTGTTTTCTACCATAACGTTAATATCAATATAGTTTACATTTAACTCCTGGCATTTTTTTAGTGCTTCTATTAACAAGCTTTTGGCAATCTTTTTATTGCGATGTTTCTCTAATACGTATAGTCCGTCTAATAAGCAGGTATTTTCCTCTATTTTTTTGATTAGTATATAACCAACAATTTCATTATTTAAGTAATATGCCAATAATTTGATATTTTTATCATTTAACAGTTTACTAAAATAGTCCTTTATGACAGTATTTTCACTGATTGCCTTATTATATTTTCTTTCATCTAAAATTAATTTTGTTAATAGTTCATCACATACATTTGCCTCTTCAATACTAGTTACTTCTTTTATCATATAAATACCCTCTTCTTTTTTAGTTATTCTATATTTTTAAAATGTTATGAATTTGATTATAATCATAGCTTTTGATAGCTTGTTTTAGGTTACTTGGGAGGATTTTAACTTTATTAATATTATTTATACTTATCTAATGAAATGTTTGGTCCTCTCGATCTAGACAATTAAATATTTCTTTTTCTATCGAGTCATAGTAAATGACTTTATATAAAAATTCATATATACTCCACATGTGTGGAGTGTGACTAATTACATTTATATATATTTGTTAGTTATTTACATTATATTACTTATAAAACCATAAGGCACTATATATGTAATTGGTATGTCCTTTATATATATAAATTGACTATCTAAGTTTTGTCAACACTAAATTTATATTAATATTATACCAC